>FWPV01000011.1_pt1 | contig 760138 bp, 664 predicted proteins | sample 2228371 | NCBI WGS metagenome assembly FWPV01 (sample SAMEA103939776, study PRJEB20133) | metagenome
TAAGATTCTCTTTGGTACTACCGATAAAAAATAAAGTCTGAATTCTAAACCAACTCGAAACCACCCGGAATTTCTGGGTGGTTTTTTTTTGACCTGTCAGGTTTCAAAAACCTGACAGGTCTGATTTTTATAAAAGGCCGACGATTTACGTCAATTTCGTAGTTTTTTTACCGAATAGCCGAAAATACCCAATAGTGGGTATAGGAATTTTAGTTTGAGAGCCTATCTTGCAAAAACTAAGGGGTTAAAAAAATAGCCCCACAGAAGTATGCAGGGCTGAGAATCTTCGGCTTATAGCCTTGTTGTGAATTGTCTTTCAGATCAAAAGTAAACATAATTTACAATGGAACAAATTTTAGGAATTGATTTAGGTACAAATTCAATTGGAGCCGCCTTGAGAGAAGGAAGGGAGTTTCCTTGGTATGGTGTTTATACCTTCAAGAAAGGGGTTGGTGAAGGAAAGTCAGGTGAATTTTCCTTTGCTGCAGAAAGAACAAAAAATAGGTCGTCAAGGAGGCTTTATAATTCTAGGAGGTATAGAATTTGGGCAACTTTAGATTTTTTGATAAAAATGGATTTTTGTCCTTTGCCTATCGAAAAGCTTGAAAAATGGAGAAAGTATTCGAAGGAATCTGGGAGAGTGTTTCCGGTAGAAGATAAATCCTTTCAGAATTGGATAAAATTAGATTTTAACTATGATGGAAAGCCAGATTATTCAAGTCCATATCAGCTTAGACGAGAATTGATAAACATAAAATTGGATTTAACTGAAAAAATTAACAGAGAGAAAATTGGAAGGGCCTTATTCCATATTGCTCAAAGAAGGGGTTTCAAGAGTAGTAGGAAAAACGGAGTGAATGAAAAAGTTGCTGTTTATAGAGGTAGTTCTGAAACTGGTACAGTTGGTAGAAATGAATATGAGCAGCTCCTAATTGATCATCAATCTCTCGGAGCTGCTTTTGCCTTTCTTGAGGATAGTGGAATTAGAATAAGAAATCGCTATACACTCAGGTCAGACTATGAAAATGAGGTAGATCTCATATGTATGTTTCAAGGTCTTGAAAATGATGGGTTCAAGGATTTGATTAAGAAAGCGATCTTTTTCCAAAGACCGTTAAGATCTCAGAAAGGGTTAGTAGGAAAGTGCACCTTGGAGCCAACAAAGCCAAGGTGTCCAGTTAGTCATCCTGCGTTTGAGGAATTTAGGGTATGGAGTTTTTTGAATAGTATCAAATATTTTGATAATTCTAAAGCGAAATGGGAAAGCTTACCGGTGGAATTGAAACAGGATTTGTTTAACGAGAAGTTTGCTAAAGCAAAAAGCGATTTTAAATTCTCGCAGATTGGAAGATTTCTACAAAAAAAGACAAGTAAAAAATGGACCTTGAACTATAAAGATGAAGCCACTGCTCCTGGATCCCCTGTTTCTGCCGTTTTAAGTTCAATTTTTGGAGAAAATTGGCAGGATATAAATTTTTCAAGAACAGGCGAGAAAAGTAGTAAAAAGAAATTTATTTCATACGGTATAGATGACATTTGGCATATACTCTTTTCTTTTGAAGACGAAGAAATTTTGGAGGAATTTCTTTCGTCAAACCTACAACTTTCTGAAATCCAAGTTAAGGATGCATTAAAACTTTGGAATTCTTTTCCAATAGGTTATTCTTCTTTGAGCTTGAAAGCAATTAGGAATATGTTACCATTTCTTCGAGATGGATTAATCTATACTGAGGCTGTGATTTTAGCAAAAATTCCAGAAATAATTGGGATCGAAAAATTTGAGCAAAATAGAGTATTTATCAAAAATCGCATTCAGCAGCTAATCGAAGAAAATAGAAAAGAAAAAAGAGTTGTATCCATTGTAAATAAGTTGATATCTGATTATCATCTTTCAGATTTCAAACAAGGATATAAGGATACTTCATATAGATTAGAGAACTTTGATTTAGGTGACATTGAAAAGGCAATTATCGAAAATTTTGGGGTCGAAGCATGGGGCAAAGAGATTGATAAAGAATATTTTAAATCGAAAGTTAGGCAACTTTACCAAAGTTTTTTTGAATCCAGAGACAGGAAGCACATTCAAAGTCCACATTTGCTTGAACAATTAAAACAAGCTCTGGAATTTGAATTTCATATTGAAAAGAAAAGTTTAAAAAAGCTCTACCATCCTTCTCAAATTGATATTTACCCACCTGCAAAAAGATCGAATGATGGTAAACTTTACTTGCCTAGTCCTAAAACTGGAGCTTTTAAAAATCCAATGGCCTATAAAACTTTGTTTCAATTAAGGAAGGTAATAAACCATTTGATAGAACAAAACAAAATTGATGAGGAAACAAGAATTGTCGTCGAGATCGCTAGGGATCTTAATGATTCAAATAAGCGATGGGCAATTGAGTCATATCAAAAGCAACGAGAGAATGAAAACCGTGAAATAGCATTTGCTATTTCACAATTGGTTAAGGACCCTAATTTTAATGGAAGTGCTGATCCAGAAAGTAGGACTGATAAGGAAAAATTAAGACTTTGGACAGAGCAGTCAGAAGATCCATCTAGTTTCTGGAAAGTGGTTTTGGCCACTAAAGATGATGTTAAAAAATATAGACTCTGGAAAGAGCAGAATTGTAAATGCATTTACACTGGAAAGATGATACCTTTCACCACGCTTTTTGATAAAAATATTGTCCATTTTGAACATACAATTCCTAGAAGTAAATCCTTCGATGATTCTTTGGCAAATTTGACAGTTTGCTATGCAGACTACAATACAAATGTTAAGAAGAACAAATTGCCTTATGAATTACCAAATTTTGATATTGATACTCCTGAAGGAAAGGCGATTAAACCTCAATTGGTGGAATGGGAAAAAAAGGTTGAATCTCTTTATTCTCTAATTGAAGCGGCAAAATCAAGGTCTAAAAGTGCTATGGATAAAGCTCAGAAAGATGATGCAATCCGAAAGAAGCATATACTTCAAATGGAATTGGATTATTGGAAAAATAAGCTTGATAGGTTTACAAGAAAAGATCTTTCTACTGGGTTCAAAAACAGTCAGCTAATTGATACTCAGATAATATCAAAATATGCGTTTCATTACCTCAAAACAGTATTTAATAGAGTTGATGTTCAAAAGGGAACAGTAACCTCGATTTTTCGAAAAATCTATGGGATTCAACCTAAGGAAGAAACAAAGGACAGAGGCAAACATTATCATCATGCAATCGATGCTGCTGTATTAACCATGATACCTAAGGCCGCCGAGCGTGATACTATTTTGAAGAAGTATTTTGAGGATATCGAGACTAACAAGCTGAAAAATTACCCGATTTTGCCTTTTGAGGGTTTTAGTTTTAAAACTCTTGAAGATATAAAACAAAAAATATTAATTAATAACATTCCTGATCGAGACCAAGCGTTTTCTCCCGCGAGAAAAATTGCTAGAAAAAGAGGTAGGATTGTTTGGCTCAGAGGGGCTGACGGAAAACTTATCCTTGATAAAGATGGCAAGAAAGTTCCCAAAATTATGGACGGGGATTCAGTAAGAGGGGAATTGCATATGAAAACATTTTATGCTAAAAATAGAATTGTTGAGAGAGATATGGCAGGGAAACCAATGAGAAATGCTTTAGGAGACTGGCAGTTTAAACAGGGAAAAGATCAATGGGGTTTTGCCTTGAGAGTTCCGGTGGAATCTTTGTCTGATTTAAATTCAATTGTAGATCCTGAATTAGCTAGAATAATAGAAAAACAACTTAATGGAAGGTCTCTAAAACAAGCAATTTCAGACGGAATTTATATGCTTGATAAAGAAGGTAAAAAAATAAACAAAATTAGAAGAGTGAGGATTTGGCAGGCAGTAGATCCTTTGATGATCAAAGAGCAAACATATAAGTCAAATAAGGATTACAAGAACTATTTTTATGCAAAAAATTCTGAAAATTTCGCGTTTGGTTATTATTTAAATAGTGAGGGGGATTATGAAATCAGATCAATTAACCTTTTTGAAGCCACACTTATAAAAAAGGAAATGGTCGGAGATGATTTTAATAATCTGTTTGAGAAAATTATATACAATAAAAAAGGCAAGGAATTGAAGCTGTTTCATGTTTTTAAACCAGGTCAAAGAGTTATATTTTATGATATAGATAAATATGAATTGAAAGGAGAAGGTAATTTTTCCAATCGTCTCTATTTTGTAAAGAGATTGTATCAAGCTAGTAGAGGAAATATTCAGTTTCAACATCATTTGGAAGGTAGAAGTGATAAGCAATTGCTACTTGATTTTCCTGAAGAAATGATTGATCCTATTATGGGTAGTAAATGTGGGAAAAAGGGATTAAATGGTTTTTCAAAATTCTCTTCAATTTTTGTAGCACCGAGGCTCCTGTTAAGTCCAAAAAACTTCAATTTCATTATTGAGGGGAGAGATTTTGATATTTTGCTCGACGGAAAAATAAGGCTTAATTATTAAATTATTTCTATTTTATTTAAGACCTTTTGAGGAAATGGAGCCCGGCCAATCCTACCATATCTACAACCACGCTAACGGTACGGAGAATATTTTCCGGGAGGAGGAAAATTATCTATTCTTCCTGAGCCAATATGCCAAGTATCTTGGGGAGGTAGCTGATACCTACGCCTATTGCCTGATGCCCAATCATTTTCATTTGCTGGTGGGGGTGAGGTCGGATTCAAACCTGTCAGGTTTTCAAAACCTGACAGGTTTCGGTATGATCAAGCATCCCTCCAAAAATCCCGCCATCAAGGCCTTTTCGGATTTCTTTAACTCCTACACCAAAGCTTATAACAAGCGGTATGAAAGAAAAGGCAATTTGTTTATTCGAGCATTTAACAGAAGGCCTATCCTTGACGAACAGCAATGGCAGGAAACCTTCCTTTATATCCATCTGAATCCGGTCAAGCATGGTTTTGTGGATCGGATCGAAGATTGGAAATGGTCGAGTTGGCATGGATATCAGCAGCTGGAAAAGCCTTCGCATCTAGAGCGGAACTATTACCTCAATTTCTTTGATGGGCCAAAGCATTTGACAGAAATGATGGACAGTAAGAAAGAGTGGCTTTTGAATAAAAATTTGGAATGATTGAGGTGCTAGACCTGACAGGTTTTCAAAACCTGTCAGGTCTTTTTCTTAAATCCCGACCAGTCTTTTTCTTAAAACCAACAGGTCTTTTTATAGCATATAAAAGTAAATCGATGATCAAACGAACCCTTTTTTTCGGCAATCCTGCCTACCTCAGTACCAAAAATGAGCAGCTTCACATATCCTTTCCGGAAGCAGATAAGCCCGACCGAACCGTTCCTATCGAGGACTTGGGAATGATTGTCCTGGAAAATCAACAAGTCACCATTACTCATGGCTTGATTTCCAAGCTGACTGATAAAAAGGTCGCTATTGTCACCTGCAACAGTCAGCATCTTCCAGAGGGCCTTCTTCTTCCTATGCATGGGCATTCCGAGCAAACCGAACGGATTCGGTACCAAATTCAGGCCTCTCAACCATTGAAGAAAAATCTTTGGCAACAGACTGTTTCGGCAAAGATTCAAAATCAAGCCGCGCATCTAAAGGAGAAGGGGAAAGACTCACCAAGGCTGCACTACTTGGCTAAAAATGTAAGTTCGGGTGACTCAGGAAACCATGAAGCACAAGCAGCAGCTATTTATTGGCAAAGCTTATTTGATATTCCAGATTTCAATAGGGAGCAAGCCGGTATTCCACCCAATAATCTGTTGAACTATGGTTATGCCATTTTGAGGGCGGTGATTGCCCGAGCTTTAGTCTCTTCTGGAATGTTTCCGGGATTGGGGATTTGGCATAGGAACAAGTACAATGCATACTGCTTAGCAGATGATATTATGGAGCCATACCGTCCGTATGTGGATTTGGTGGTCAGTCACTTAGTGGGCACTGAAGATGATATTTCGGAATTGACCACAGAGATGAAGAAGGAGTTGCTTAGTATTCCAGCCTTGGATGTGCGTATTGATGGGCAAAAAAGTCCCTTGATGGTGGCAGCCAGCCGGACTACCAACTCCCTTTTTGAGTGCTTTGCCGGAATCAGCCGAAAGATCATCTATCCAGAATATGGAGGATAAATTCTATTCCAGACTTAATCAATACAGAAGCTTGTGGGTCTTAGTTTTTTTTGATTTGCCTACTGAAACTAAAAAAGAGCGGTCGATAGCGACTAAGTTTCGGAAAAATTTGCTCGATGACGGCTTTGCTATGTTTCAGTTTTCGATCTACATGAGGTTTTGCGCCAGTAGAGAAAATGCCGATGTGCATACCAAAAGGGTAAGGAATATGCTACCGGAGAAAGGTAAAATCGGAATCATGCAGATTACCGATAAACAATTTGGGATGATGGAGATTTTTTATGGGAAAAAAGAGGTGGAAAAGGAAGCCCCGGCCCAGCAATTGGAATTGTTTTGAAATGGGGTAGTCAAGACTTTAGACCTGTCAGGTTTTCAAAACCTGAAAGGTCTCTTGCCTTTATCAACCAAACATCCTATTTTTTTTAATCCTAATTTTGTTCATAAAAAACAGCATACCAGCCACTTAGCGTGGGGTATGCTGTGATTTCCTTCGGAAACTACCATTTTGAAAGCAATTCACAACCCTGTGGTTGAAACATTGTCCCCCAAATGGCTGTGATTTCCTTCGGAAACTACCATTTTGAAAGCAATTCACAACTCATGCTCCGCCTTCTTTCTTTCCAGATCGGCTGTGATTTCCTTCGGAAACTACCATTTTGAAAGCAATTCACAACGGACTTCAATCTTCTTTTTTCCAGGCTTTCGCTGTGATTTCCTTCGGAAACTACCATTTTGAAAGCAATTCACAACAGCTCCTTGAGGATCCGGGATACGACAGTGCTGTGATTTCCTTCGGAAACTACCATTTTGAAAGCAATTCACAACCGGTTGACGTTAGTGAATGCACCATGCAGGGCTGTGATTTCCTTCGGAAACTACCATTTTGAAAGCAATTCACAACCCCTCTCCAAGTTGCAGGTCTTGGCTTAGTGCTGTGATTTCCTTCGGAAACTACCATTTTGAAAGCAATTCACAACTCGTAGATGGTAGGCACGTTGTTGAGCGTGGCTGTGATTTCCTTCGGAAACTACCATTTTGAAAGCAATTCACAACAAAGAAACTGGCTGAGTATGGCTATGAGGTGCTGTGATTTCCTTCGGAAACTACCATTTTGAAAGCAATTCACAACGCCTCTTCCTCGTTTGCGGTGCTAGGGTTTGCTGTGATTTCCTTCGGAAACTACCATTTTGAAAGCAATTCACAACGTCCGCTCTCCCATGGTGTAGGTGGAGTTTGCTGTGATTTCCTTCGGAAACTACCATTTTGAAAGCAATTCACAACGCTACAGCCATGAATCCGGTCTGAGCCGAAGCTGTGATTTCCTTCGGAAACTACCATTTTGAAAGCAATTCACAACCGCCATCAGGAAGCCTGAGTGCAGGCAAAGGCTGTGATTTCCTTCGGAAACTACCATTTTGAAAGCAATTCACAACTAGGTTACCACCACATCATCAGAATCCCAGGCTGTGATTTCCTTCGGAAACTACCATTTTGAAAGCAATTCACAACCTTTACGTTCTACTGGTTACGTTTTGATTTGCTGTGATTTCCTTCGGAAACTACCATTTTGAAAGCAATTCACAACTCTCTGTTAACCTGTTCCTCATTTCTTCATGCTGTGATTTCCTTCGGAAACTACCATTTTGAAAGCAATTCACAACCGCCCCATACCCGCTACATCAGATCCCAGTGCTGTGATTTCCTTCGGAAACTACCATTTTGAAAGCAATTCACAACAATCAATTAGTAATCACAAAAACAAAAGAGCTGTGATTTCCTTCGGAAACTACCATTTTGAAAGCAATTCACAACTCTTAGGTTTCTTAGTTTCAACCGCTTTCAGCTGTGATTTCCTTCGGAAACTACCATTTTGAAAGCAATTCACAACTAGCTCAAGATCATGCCAAGCCTTGTTACGCTGTGATTTCCTTCGGAAACTACCATTTTGAAAGCAATTCACAACTTACCAATCTCCCGGGTGCCTACTTCGGCGCTGTGATTTCCTTCGGAAACTACCATTTTGAAAGCAATTCACAACCCCGTCCTTGAATCACTTGGACTGGAAGTCGCTGTGATTTCCTTCGGAAACTACCATTTTGAAAGCAATTCACAACAGGCGCTGGTTTGCCGCACGGTCTGAGTCGCTGTGATTTCCTTCGGAAACTACCATTTTGAAAGCAATTCACAACACATCATTGCCAAATTGGATCAGCGCACCGGCTGTGATTTCCTTCGGAAACTACCATTTTGAAAGCAATTCACAACCTGCCATGATTATTCAGATTTTTGGTTTGCGCTGTGATTTCCTTCGGAAACTACCATTTTGAAAGCAATTCACAACAGAAACAGACTCTTATGCAACACACGCAAGGCTGTGATTTCCTTCGGAAACTACCATTTTGAAAGCAATTCACAACTCCGGTCAAATGCATCCCCGAGGTTGGATAGCTGTGATTTCCTTCGGAAACTACCATTTTGAAAGCAATTCACAACACATCATTGCCAAATTGGATCAGCGCACCGGCTGTGATTTCCTTCGGAAACTACCATTTTGAAAGCAATTCACAACCGGGAACTCTAACAGGGAAGGCCGGGGGTTGCTGTGATTTCCTTCGGAAACTACCATTTTGAAAGCAATTCACAACCATCGGCAGTTCCAGCCATTGGGAGGGAATGCTGTGATTTCCTTCGGAAACTACCATTTTGAAAGCAATTCACAACTTACTAAAGAATCTACTTTGCTTCTGAAAAGCTGTGATTTCCTTCGGAAACTACCATTTTGAAAGCAATTCACAACTACTTGTCACGCCAAAAGGCTGCATCACCAGCTGTGATTTCCTTCGGAAACTACCATTTTGAAAGCAATTCACAACGGCAGGGAATTCAGATTAGGAATAGCGCTCGCTGTGATTTCCTTCGGAAACTACCATTTTGAAAGCAATTCACAACAGATGGGCAATCCTGTCCGCTCCTTTTGGGGCTGTGATTTCCTTCGGAAACTACCATTTTGAAAGCAATTCACAACTACAAGAAATAAGTAAACTAAATAAAGAAAGCTGTGATTTCCTTCGGAAACTACCATTTTGAAAGCAATTCACAACCAGATGCGGATTTGTTACATTTGTTACATGGCTGTGATTTCCTTCGGAAACTACCATTTTGAAAGCAATTCACAACCTTACGATGCCGTGAATCCAAAGAACATTGCTGTGATTTCCTTCGGAAACTACCATTTTGAAAGCAATTCACAACTCATAGAGATTCCGGTTGTAGATCGTGGGAGCTGTGATTTCCTTCGGAAACTACCATTTTGAAAGCAATTCACAACCCTCGCCAGGTGTGCCCGGTGGAGCTGCGGGCTGTGATTTCCTTCGGAAACTACCATTTTGAAAGCAATTCACAACCATAGTTCGCTGCTTGCAAAATATTGTACCGCTGTGATTTCCTTCGGAAACTACCATTTTGAAAGCAATTCACAACCGGTGTGCTTGCTTGGTTGACATCCTCATAGCTGTGATTTCCTTCGGAAACTACTGATAATCTCACCCCATACTGACCCACCCATTTCGGAGTAAACTGACCCACCTGTTTCAGAGCATACTGACCCTCCCTTCCGGTGATCTTTTCTGGTTTCTTTTGAGCGACTAACTCAAAAGAACAATGGCAGCAAAGAGCAAAACCATGCAACAGATCCGGAACATTTTACAGCAAAAAGCAAACGGGCTATCTATTCGTGCCATAGTCCGTCACTCCAATTATTCCCGCAATACCATTCGAGGTTATCTTCGGCTAATCGAACAAAGTTCCTATACGCTTTCTGAGTCTTTAAAACTGAGCGATGAGGCCCTGAGCCAATTACTTTTTGAGTCAGAAACGCTACCCACAGCCGATCCGAGGTATCTCCATCTTCAACAAAATCTAGCCCATTACGCCGCAGAGCTCAAGAAACGGCATGTCACCCGTCAGCTCCTTTGGGAAGAATACCGTGTGTGTGATCCTCCGGAAGGAGGTTATGGCTACACGCAATTTTGTCACTATCTCAATCAGTATATCGCCAACAAGGATGTCTCTGCGCTGTTCGTCCATAAGCCTGCAGCCAAGCTGATGGTGGACTATTCGGGTGACAAGCTGGGTTATATCGACCGCCAGACCGGAGAGATTGTCCCCTGTGACGTTCTGGTGACCGTTTTACCGTTCAGCAGCTACCTGTATATCGAAGCAGTTCCCGATCAAAAGCAGGAGTATTTTGCATCATCACTGGGCAATTCGTTCGGTTATCTGGGAGGCATGCCTGAGTGTATAGTCTGTGACAACATGAAAACTGCCGTCAAGAAAGCCAACCGCTACGAGCCTGCCTTTACCGAACTGATCGAGCAGCTTTCCCTGCACTACCAGGTCACCTTCATGGCCACCCGGGTACGGAAGCCCAAGGATAAAGCCACCGCTGAAACCAGTGTCAGAGTATCCTATACCCGGATCTTTGCCAAACTCAGAAACCTGGAGGCTTTCAGCCTGGCTGAGCTCAACGCACAGATCAGAGAAGTATTGGACAAGCTTAACAGACAACACTTCAAAGGGAAGAATTACAGCCGTCGCGACCTTTTTGTCCAGTATGAACAGCCGCTGTTGAAGCCTCTGCCTTCCACGGTCTTCGAGGTTCGCAAAACTGTCACGGCCAAGGTACAGCGCAATTATCATGTCCAGTTAGGTGAGGACGGGCACCAATACAGTGTTCCTTATGACCAAGTGGGCAAACAGGTTAAAATAAGCTACACACACGACATGGTGGAGATCTATGCAGATCACAGGCGGATTGCAATCCACACCAGAGACCGATGCAGGTATGGCTACAGCACCCTTGCGGCACACATGCCGGAAAACCACCGGGCCATCCATCAGCAGAAAGGATGGGATGGAGCTTATTTTCTCTCTCAAGCTGAAGCCATAGGCCCCCATACCCATGCCGCCATTGGGAAAATACTGGAATCCAAAGTCTTTCCCGAACAGACCTTCACCTCCTGCTTGGGTGCGCTTCGGCTGGCCGGTAAATACGGAAAAGACCGGCTGGAAAAAGCCTGTTCCCTGCTCAGTGAAGCCCCAAGGGTCAATTACGGAATCCTGGACAACATCCTCAAAAACAACATGGACAAAAAAGACACCACGGGTGAATCGGCCTTCAAAACTCCTGCCCATGAGAATATCCGAGGCCCAAAAGAACTCTTCTAACCCCAAAACAAACAATACATGAACACACAAGCTACCCTCCAGCAACTCCGAGACCTCAAGCTCTATGGCATGGCCAGCGGCTACGAAGCAATCCTGGACCTGCCGGTCAACAGCCAGCCGCAGACTCATCAACTCATCGCTCAGCTGGTCCAGCAGGAAGTCGACCAAAAGCATCATAAACGTACCCAGATGCACCTCAGGCTGAGCAAGCTCCGGTATGCTGCCCAGCTGGAAGAGATCAAATGCTCTCAGGAAAGAAACCTTTCTGCAGAACAGATCAGTCTGTTGGCTGACTGCTCCTGGGTCAAACGTGCCCAAAACCTGTTGATCACAGGCGCCACCGGATGTGGCAAAAGCTTTTTGGCCTGCGCCCTGGGACACCAGGCGTGCCTGTATGGCTATAAAACAAGCTATATGAATATGAACCGGTTTATTGAAAAAATCACCCTGGCTAAACTGGACGGAACATTCGTCAAACTGCTCAACCAGATCGAAAAGACCCACTTACTCATTCTGGATGACTTTGGTCTGCAGCCTCTCAATGCCGATACAAGGATGGCCTTACTTCAGATTCTGGAGGACCGTTATCAACGAAAAGCAACCCTGATCTCTTCCCAGATCCCGGTGGCTCAATGGCATGATTATATCGGTGACCCCACACTGGCGGATGCCATTCTGGACAGACTACTGACCAACTCGCAAAAAATAGAACTGAAAGGAAAATCACTCAGACATCAAAAATAAAAATCCATCCCTAATTTAGCCATCAGATCCACCGGTAAAGGGGTGGGTCAGTTTAGAGCGAAACACATGGGTCAGTTTGAGTGAAATAATCAAACTACCATTTTGAAAGCAATTCACAACCCAAAATCAGCCTTACCCATATAAACGGCAGCTGTGATTTCCTTCGGAAACTACCATTTTGAAAGCAATTCACAACCCAACTTTGAATTTTCCCTCACTCAGGGAAGCTGTGATTTCCTTCGGAAACTACCATTTTGAAAGCAATTCACAACTCGCATAATAAAATAAATTACAGCCCATAAGCTGTGATTTCCTTCGGAAACTACCATTTTGAAAGCAATTCACAACCGCTGTCTCAGTTTTTTATAGGAATCAAGGGCTGTGATTTCCTTCGGAAACTACCATTTTGAAAGCAATTCACAACTCCGATCTACATCGGCTATCGAAAGCAATAGCTGTGATTTCCTTCGGAAACTACCATTTTGAAAGCAATTCACAACTCCAGGCTACTCCCGGAGCTCCAGTCTATGGCTGTGATTTCCTTCGGAAACTACCATTTTGAAAGCAATTCACAACTGTATCTTCTTCATCCGGATTGATTACTACGCTGTGATTTCCTTCGGAAACTACCATTTTGAAAGCAATTCACAACTGTCTTAGCTGCTTCGAGGTAGTTGAGGTAGCTGTGATTTCCTTCGGAAACTACCATTTTGAAAGCAATTCACAACACTCAAATACCCGCTCCAAGATGGTCCGGTGCTGTGATTTCCTTCGGAAACTACCATTTTGAAAGCAATTCACAACGAAAAATTATCTGAACCAAACCAGAGCGGAGCTGTGATTTCCTTCGGAAACTACCATTTTGAAAGCAATTCACAACTTATTCAAAGGGATTCAATAGACAAAAAAGGCTGTGATTCCTGTAGGAAAGTACCATTTTGAAAGCAATTCACAATTTCCAAGTCGATAAATAGTAGGCTGAGGCCTAAATTGTGTAGACCTGTCAGGTTTTTAAAAACCTGACAGGTCTGACATAGGCAATTGGAGTTCACAAACTGAAAAAAGTTTAGATTTTTTGTAACAAAATCACTTTTCCTCCAAATTAAATATCGACTTCAGCTCCACGGCATCTTCGGGCTTCATGCGCTTGGCCAATACCAGGCGGAGTTGTCTGCGGCGCAGCGCTCCGTCAAAAAGCTCTTTTTCCTCTTCGGTTTCAGGTACCACCTCCGGCACTTCGATCGGTTTTCCGTTTTGGTCCACAGCTACGAACGTGAAAAATGCCCGATGGGTCATGATCTTTTTGCTCGCCGGAATATCCTCCGCGGTCACTTCGATAAATACCTCCATCGAGGAGTTGAACGCACGGGTGACCTGAGATCGTAGAGTCACGACATTCCCCAAATTGATGGGTTGCTTGAACGAAATGCTATCGGCAGAAGCGGTAACTACGATTCGGTTGGAGTGTTTTTGCGCAGCAATAGCCGCCACGATATCCATCCAGTGCATCAACCGGCCTCCCATGAGATTGTTGAGGGTGTTGGTATCGTTGGGCAGGACCATCTCGGTCATGATGGTGATGGATTCTTTTGCAAACTTCTGCTTAGCCATAAAATTTGAATTTGGACAAAAATAGAAATAAAATTCTTTGGATTAAGAATAAGGCCTGATTGAATGAAATTAAATTCTGAAAAAATAAGAAAAACGAGCTTTTAATCTAGTTTTTCCAGCCATCCTTTCCCAACAGCGGAACAAAGGCAAAGCCTTCAAACTCTTCCCGCTGAATATCCTTCGCGGATTTTTTGGTGATTTTGACCATAGCCTGACGCTTGCGATCGCCGACTGGGATGACGAGGATTCCGCCTACTTTCAACTGCTGAATCAGCGCATCAGGCACCACAGGTGCACCGGCAGTGACAATGATTTTGTCATAGGGGGCATGTGCCGGCAAGCCTCCCGTACCGTCTCCATAGAAGAGATTCATCTGTATGCCCAATCGCTGCAGGAATCGAGAAGTATGTTCAAATAGTTTCTTTTGGTATTCAATCGTATAGACATTGGCACCAAGTAAATGCAGAATCGAGGCTTGATAGCCTGAACCGGTGCCGATCTCCAGTACCTTGTCGCCCGGTTTGATGTCCAAAAGTTGGGTCTGAAATGCCACGGTGTAGGGTTGGGAGATCGTCTGACCCTCGCCGATTGGAAAGGCTTTGTCCTCATAGGCATGAGAAATCAAGGCTGTGTCAAAGAAAAAATGCCTGGGAAGTGTATTGATTGCCTCCAAAACCCGCTCACTATCAATCCCTTTTTTGCGAAGCTCTGCGACGAGCGCTCGGCGTTTGCCTTTGTGGAGGTAGGTATCTTCGAGTTTTAGCATGAAGGTTGGGCTTGGGTGTTCGAAGATAAATGAATATTTCCCTTATTTTGAACCCGAAAAGGCATTTTTTGCTTATTCAATTGATTCATCGAATTTTAAAAAATCAGCCATGTTTACCGGAATTATCGAAGCCTTTGGCACCATCGAAAAAGTCACCCAAGAAGGAAGCAATGTACATTTCGATATCAACTCAAGCTTGGCTTCTGAGTTAAAAATTGACCAATCACTCGCCCATGATGGGGTTTGTCTGACTGTGGTGCGGGTTTCTTCTACGGATTATCGGGTGACTGCTATCGATGAGACGCTTCGCAAAACCAACCTGTCCAGCTGGTCTGCCGGCAAAAAAGTCAATCTTGAGCGCTGTATGCCGGCCAATGGTCGATTTGACGGACATATAGTCCAAGGGCATGTGGATCAAGTAGGCGTGGTGCGAAGTATATCCGATCAGGATGGGTCTTGGCTTTTTGACATCGACTATGACCCGAGTCTCGGAAATGTTACTGTCGAAAAAGGCTCCATCACCATCAATGGCACCAGTTTGACCTGCTTCAACTCCCGACTTGGGGGCTTTTCGGTGGCGATCATTCCCTACACCTATGAGCATACCAATTTTCATCAGCTTCAAGTCGGCGATCCGGTTAATTTGGAGTTTGATATTGTGGGAAAATACATTCAGCGCATGCTGAAAGGCTACACTACTTGATCCCCGGAATCTGATAATGAAGCAGCGGTTGCTGACTGAGTAGGTGCTCAAGGAAATAATCCCAGCGCTTTTTGGTGAAATAATCCCCCGGAGGTCGGCCAAAACTGTGATTTCGGCTAGGCCAAATAAAAAGGTCAAAATCTTTCCCCGCCTTGATCAGTTCCTCGGCAAGCTTAAAGGTCGCCGAGGGATTGACATTTTCGTCCACGCCTCCATGCGCCAAAAGCAACCGGCCTTTCAGCCGTGAGGCATTGGTGATATTGGACTGCTCATGGTAAAAATTCCCCACAGGATAGCCCATATACATCTCGGGCCACCAGGCCTTTTCCATGCGGAAATCATGGTCTCCAGCTGAGGAAACGCCCACTTTGTAAAAGTCCGGATGTAGCAGCATGGCTCGCCCAGCATCATATCCGCCTGCGGAGTGCCCGAAAATCCCCACTCGATCAATGTCGAGAAACCGATTTTTGGAAGCCAATTGCGTAATCGCCAAAACATGGTCGGTAGTGCCGTCGCCTAAGTTCCGATAGGAGAGATCGGCAAAAGCTTTTGATCTCCCAAAGCTCCCAAGCCCATCCACGGTCACGACTACAAACCCCAACTCGGCCATAGGTTGCTGATGACCAAAGAGTCCAGCTTTGAAGGTTTTTGGAACGGTGGACGTATGCGGACCGGTATAGGTGTAGTCGATGATTGGGTATTTCTTTTTTGGCGAAAAGGTGGTCGGGAGGTAATAAACCCCGTGAATCACGGTTTGTTGATCTTTGGCAGTAGCCGTGAATGAAACGGGTGATTGATAACCTCGATTTTTGAGCTTGCTGATGTCTGCTTCGGAGATTTTGGCGATTTGATTTCCTGAGCTCAGATCGATCAAGACCGAAGCAGTGGGTTGGTTGACTGTCGAGTAATTGTCCACGGCGTATTTGCCATCCGGTGAAATATAAATCTCATGGAACGCATCCTCTTTGGTGATCAACTCTAATTCTCCAGAGTCCAAATGAAGGCGGTAAAGGTGATTGAAGTAGGGGTTTCGGTTGGGTTCCTTTCCTGAAATTTCCAGCCAGGCGATTTGGTTTTTCTCATCCAAATGGCTGAGTCGGTTTACCACAAACTCGCCTTGGGTCAGCGCTTTAATTTCCTTTCCAGTAGCCCAATCCATCAGGTAAAGTTGATTCCAGCCGGACTTTTCGGAAGAAAGGATAAAGGTGTTGTCCTCCAGCTTTCTGAAAATGTGGTCCCGCTGAATGTGTGTGTCTGAATTTTCCGAGTACACCGTTCTGATTTTTCCCGTCTCCGCATGCAGCTCGATCAGGTCGTAAGACTTGTACCCCCGATGGATGAAAAATCCCGAAAGCAATTGGCTGCCTTCAGACCAGTTGAGATTGAGGCCAATGAAATGAGGCGATGTGAGTTGCGGAAAGGTCTTTTCACTCTTTTTTTCCAGATCAAACACCACAGGGATGTATTTTACCACAGTGCTGTCTCCCGGGGAACCCCGATAGTAAGAAAGCAAGTCGGGACGGAATTTTTCTGGCTTTGAAAAGTCCAGCATATACATCTTTTCGGCCAGTCTCAAGTCCACGATCTGGGTGTAGATTTTTTTGGAATCGGGCGACCAAGTCACAGTAAATCGATCTGGCCGCTCGCCGTTTTCTCCCTCGATCAGATCGCTCCAGCCATAGAAACTCGCATATTCCACTCCTTTACGGCCTGACTTGCTCAGTTGGATTTCTTCACCGGTTTCCAGGTTTTGGAGGTAGAGGTTGTAGTTTCGGGTGAAGGCTTTCCATTTTCGGTCGGGAGAAAAAGACTCCAAGCTGTTTCGAGGAGTAGAAGGAATTGCTGATAATTCGTCACTTCGGGTATCCCAGGTCCAGTTTTGATTTTTCCAGCGGAAAGTAACCAGGTTGCCATTTCGTAATCCAGTAAAGTTGATCGGAAGATCTTTGGCATCTAACTCTTCACCGGTTTTTTTACCTAAAAGCTCTCCTAATTTCTGTGGATCAAAAGCCTCTGAAGTTTCGCCCGTTTGGGTGTCGGTGAGGTAAAATCTCTTGCCTGTTGCGGTATAGGTGCTGTGCACAAAGGCCTTGCTTTCATTCATCCAAAATGGGATAACTTCAAGGTGAAAGACCTGTTTTTCCAGATTTTCAGTCAGGAAAAAGGCCGCTCGGTCGTACGTTTCAGGGCTGACTTGGGCTTTTGCAGCTTGAACAAGGAATTGTATCCAAATCAGGGAATAAAACAGCTTGCGATTGGCTTTCATGGGACGGGGCAATTTGGTCTTTTCCCAAAGTAGAAAAAAAGAAAAAGGGCCGACATCAATTTGGGATGAGTTGGCCCTTTTGGATTTGGATGGAAGTGGAGTCAGCCAGCGGCTTCGTAGGCTTTTTTGAGCCAACTCGTCACTTCCGGAGTCAGTTGATCTTCCTGATTGATCACTATTTTGTGGCTGCACATGGCATTCGACTTGGTTTCGGCTTCAAGGATTCCTTCCGCGGCTTGTCCTTTGAGATTGATTCCGATTTCGTATCGGGTTTTGGTGGCAGGGATGAGCATGGCAAACTGCTTTTTTCGCTTTACGCTCACGTAGGAATTTTTGGGAGCAAATTCCACATCTACCCCAAAAGCTGAGATACCTTCATGGAGTTTTTGATAGATCGGCAGAAAATGCTCTTTGCCCTGATATTGTTTCGTAATCAGATCATCGGTTTCGACTGCCGATCCTGCATCGGATTTGAGCGTTTTATGGGCGACCAGGTTGGCAAAACCGTGCGTGAAACCATGATGTTCCTTCAAGAATTTCAGGATTTCACCATGCTTTTGAAAACTTTGTTCGGAGACAGTTTTTATCCATTCCTCCAGACTTTTTCCGGTATTTTTCTGGAGGTTTTCGATCATTGTTTGGGTTGCTGGGTCCATGGTGTTATTGGGGTTTAAGGAATGATTTCTACCTCTGCACTGACCGGAAAGTGGTCAGAAACTGCGTTGAGGGCATGTTTAAGGCTTTGGATTTTGGGGTTGGCTTTTTCTGTTTGCGGGTTCCAGATTTCTCCTTTGATCAGCCGGATGCCCTGAGAAAGCAAGATATGGTCGATCAATATGGTGAATTCATCCCGGGTGATCCGATCTTTGAATTTGCCGGAATAGGGGACATAGCCTCCTGAATTGAGTTTGGGCTTAGGCAGAGCCGGTTTGAGAATCCACTCGGGTTTCCAAAGATCTCCTAGGAGTATTTCAACGGCACTTTTCGCAAATCGATTTTCGTAGAAATCCAATTCAAAACCATCATTGATATCGCCCATGACGACTACATTTTGGCCTTTTGCCAAATAATCATCGCAACGCTGTCTGATGTGCATGCATTCCCCAAATTGTCTCAATCGATCTCGCTGTGAGATTTGCTCAAACCGGGCATAGTCTACTTTGTCAAAGATCCCCTTGCTCTTGGTATGCGCTATAATCACGCGGGTAAGAAACTTGCCGTCGAGAGTCAGCAGGCTAAGTTCCAATGGCGGGCGATAGTGTTTGTATTGTTCTTTGATCATCCGGTTGGTGGTGTCCACGAGGAATGGTTCATCAAATCGGTCACCGGCTTTTGTTTCGGGGGTAAAAAGAACCTGCAGTTTTTCCGGTTTGTAAAGCGCACAGAGTTCCTGCTGACCTGGGGAGGGGAATCCATGGATACCCTTGAAGGTCAATTCGGGTAAAAAATACGCACACCAAGCCTCGAGCTGGGAAGTGGAGGTTTTGGTGCCGCTTACCAAGGTGTCGGGGCCTTCGACAATTCCCAGAAAATCCGGATCAATAGCTTTGATGATGTCTGCAATCTGACGAGATCGGGTTTCCTCCTTTCCGGTAGTCTTGGGTTGGCCGTCTTTTTCAAAAAGATCCCGCATCCAAGCGATGTTGTAAACTCCTAGCTTTAAGTTCATAAAAAAGGCTTTTAAAAGTTTTTGATAAACCAAGTTACCAAAAACCTTCAAAAGCCTAATTATCAGTCAAATTATCGCTTATACTTTGATATAAATCTTTTTCTTGTCCATGGCATACCCGATCACCCAGATCAAAAGCATGTAGGAAATGGCAAAGAGGAAAGAGGCAGTTTTAGGTCCGAGCCAACTCGTATAAAAACTAGCATAAAGCCAACCTTTGAAGGTAGTCTCTCCCATAGGAATCATCGAAAATATCGAAATCACCACTCCCGAAAGGACATAGAGGATCAGCGGATTGCGACCGAAAGCCTGGAAAAAATAGGTCCATTTGCTGATTTTTTGAACTTCTACCACAAAGATCATGAGCGATATCAAGATTAAATCCCAGCCCAGAGTAAGCAAAACATAGGAACTGGTCCAGATTTTCTTGTTGATCGGGAAAACCAGGTCCCAGGTATATGCCAAGGCCAACAGGACAATTCCGGAAATGAGCAAGGTCTGAACGGTACTGGTGTGGTTTCCTTTCTTTTGGATGAATTTTCCTACGATAAAACCCGCCAGTACATTGACCATGGAAGTCAGTGTGCTCAATATTCCCTCGGGGTCGAAAGGTATCCCTTCGCCCATGTACATGCGTTTTTCCCCTATCAGGGCTAAGTCGAGTTTAATCTGAGCATTTCCGGTCAGGCTGTATGGGTCCCCTGCCTCGCCAAAGAAATACATAATCGGCCAGTAAAGGATCAGAGAAGCGACTCCAATGATCCAAGCTCCTTTTTCACCTGTCCAAAACACGACCAGAGCCGCAAGCAGATAGGCTAGGGCGATTCGTTGCAAAACACCAAGCAATCGAACCTCGGAGAGTTTGACGGCTACCAGTTCTCCGGCCTCATTGTAATCGAAAAATGGAAAATAATTCAGCAACCATCCAATCAGGAAAATCAACGCCGCCCGCTTGAAGACTTTTTTATAAAAATCACCGGGCTTCATCTCATGGAGCTTTTTCAACGCAAAGCTCATGGCATTTCCCACGACAAAGAGAAAAGTAGGAAAAACCAAGTCAGTCGGTGTGAATCCGTGCCAATCGGCATGGGCTAGCGGGCCATAGAGATTGCTCCAGCTGCCGGGCGTATTCACGATGATCATAAAAGCGATGGTCATGCCCCGTAGGACATCCAAGGCTAGGTAGCGGTTGGAAAGGATTTTGGTTTGGTGGTCGATAGACATGGGTGGAAATATTGGGTGGGTGGATCTTTTGATTACTCTTTCGGATAAATTCTTCTTTAATGTAATCACCTAATCAAAAATTTTAAAATAGTAACAAGAAGTTTTGCGAAAAAATATGAAGTTAAAAGCCAGTCAATCTAATATCAATTCTTAATTCAATGGAAAGTGGCCAAATGGAGGTATTGGTCGTTAGATCTAATTTAGGTGTTGGAAAAAGATTTTGAATTGTATAGCTACTTTTTTCTGATATTCATGAAATTGCAAAATGAAAATGAGACGCTATTTACTTCTTTTTGGCTTTCTCTTACTTGCACACCTTAATTTGGCTCAAACCACAGCCTCCTGGCAACTAACCGAGAACCAGTTTACCAATCCTCAATTTCATCGCGCTGAGCTGGTTTTGGAAAACCAAACAAGCTCTGATATCGCAGCGGGTTGGAAGCTTTACTTCAACACCATATTCATTTCGGTTTACTCAGAATCCAATCTTCCCAATACTCAAATCCGCCATCTGCAAGGCGATTTTTTTGTCTTGGAAGGGGAGACACCGGCCATTCCTGAGGGTCAAAGTCTGGCTATTCCCTACCAAAGTCGAGGGGCTTTCCTGAAAAATTCTCATGCTCCGGAAGCCCTGATTTTGCTTCATGCCGATGGCAAAGTTGAGGAAATCAAAAATTATCATCTACAAAGCCTGAGTGAAAATCAACTGGCTGTGATGGCCAAATCGACACCACTTCCGATTCCTTCCTCGGCAAGTCGATATGAGAAAAATCGGGAGATCAATCAGCTCAATCCTCAAGAAATTCCTCCTTTCCTCCCCACTCCTAAAAAATGGGAATATACAGCCGACCCGATCACGGTCACCAATGCCGGAATGGCAGTAGTCGGTGCTTCAGAGTTTGTGGAAACCACCAAATTCCTCCTACTCTCGCTTCGCAAAGGCTATCAGCCTCAAGTCAATCGCTCCGAATCCCCGATCAACATTCGGATCTCCAAAGTCGATGGACTGCCAGACGAAGGGTACAAGCTCATGATTTCAGGTCGCAGAGTCGATATTCAGGCTTCGACTGAAAAGGGTGCTTTCTATGGCGCTCAGTCATTTTTGGCCTTGATGCCTGCTGATTTTTGGGAAAAGCCAAGTCAGAACTTCACCCTTCCGCAGGTATCAATCGAAGATCAGCCCGCTTATGGCTATCGTGGGTTTTTCCTCGATGTCGCCCGGAACTTTCAACCGAAAGCCCAAATTCTGAAAGTTTTGGATCTGATGTCCCGATACAAACTCAATGTCTTTCATTTCAATCTCGCCAACGATGAGGGCTGGAGAATTCAGATTCCCGGACTGCCGGAGTTGACAGATTTTGGATCGAAAAGGGGCTTCTCAGAAGACGAAAGCGAGTTTCTGTGGCCCTATTATGGCTCGGGTGCCAATCCTGAGCAAAGTCCAAGTGGAACTGGCTTTTACACCGTGGAGGATTTTCAGGAGATTTTGGCCTACGCCAAAGCGCGTCATATCGAAGTGATTCCGGAGTTGGGAGTTCCGGCACATTCTCGGGCGGCGATTTTGGCGATGGAAAGCCGCTACCGCAAATTCATGGCAGCAGGAGACGAGGTAAAGGCTTTGGAATACCGATTGGCTGACCCCGGGGACGAGTCAGTTTACCTTTCTGCTCAAAATTTCAAAGGAAATACGGTCTGTGTCTGTCAGGAATCCACCTATGCCTTTTATGAAAAACTGGTGGTCGAGATCCAAAAAATGTACACGGCTGCCGGAGTTGAGCTGACCAACTGGCATTCCGGAGGGGATGAAGTGCCCCGGGGTGTCTGGACAGCATCCCCGATTTGTGCTGACTTTTTGATAAGGAATCCGGATCTGAAAGTGGAGGATTTGAATGATTATTTTCGATTCCGAACCTATGAGATTCTCCGAAAATATGGGTTGAAAATGGGAGGCTGGGAAGAAATCGGCCAAACTCACCAGGGAAATGAGGTGCTTCCCAATCCCAGATTTAGTGATCTGAATTGGCGATTATATGCCTGGAATGCGGTGGCCGGCTGGGGAGGAGAGGACATGGCCTATCGATTGGCCAATGCAGGCTATCCTGTAGTCATCTGCTCGAGTGCTAATTTCTATTTCGATCTCGCCTACGATTGGGATCCGGATGAGCGTGGGCATACCTGGAGTGGAGTGGCGGATATGTATCAAGCTTGGAAGGCTGTACCGGGAAAACTTTACCTCTCTCACGATCAAACCATCGAAGGAAAGCCTTGGAACTGGTCTGAAGCCAAATCTAACTTTACCCAACTGACCGAGGAGGGGAGAAAAAATATTCAGGGTGTATCCGGTCAACTCTGGACCGAGACAGTCAAAGGTCCGGAGATGCTGGAATATTATATTTTGCCTAAAATGTTGGGTTATGTCGAGCGCGCTTGGGCAGGAGATCCGGATTGGGCGGAAAATGAGAATCCTGAAACTCTAAAAATTGCCCGAGCAAAGGCTTGGAATCAGTTTGTCAATCTGGTAGCTCAGAAAGAATTGCCCAAGCTGGAAATCATGGATGGTGGGTGGAATATTCGCTTACCAAGACCTGGAGTGATGGTCAAAAATGGCTTCGTTTTGGTCAATGCGGAGATTCCGGGACTCCTGATTCGATATTCGGATGATGGGTCGGAACCTACCATCGATTCACCTATCTATCGGGAGCCCATTCCCTATTCGGAGGGGTATAGTCCAAGATTCAAGCTTTTTACGGCTGGAGGATTGTCGGGAAGAAGTGCAGGTTTGGATTGAAAAACTTGGATTCAAGGAAAGCAAAGAATTACAGGCCGATTACGAGTGGTTTATATTTCGCCAAAAGTGCTTCGTTGTGGATCTCTCCTTCGTCCGAGTTGGAGCTGTTGAAAAGTTCTGGCTGGATTCCTTTTTTCAGTAAAATGGAAGCAGCCTCGACCATCATAGCTTGGATCAAGGCGGCTCCGATGACCGTAGAAGTGGCTCCTGTTTTTCCGGATAATCCCTCGAGTTCAATGGCCGCATCTCCGATTTCTCCCAAGTTATCCAATACCAAATCCGCAACTTGGTAAAGTTTCAGTCCCGAGGAATGCCTGGAATTCACCGACCGGCTGTGTGCCAAATTGGTCAATACAATCACTTTTGCTCCTGCGGATTTGGCAAGTTGCGCCATCTCGATGCTTACTGCGTTTCGGCCTGAGTTGGATGAAATCAGAAAAATATCTCCAGTTCCGATCGGGTACTCTTTCAGTATTTCCGCTGCAAAACCTTCCCTGCGCTCAGCTTCCGTTGATCCTGGTGCATCTTTGTGAAGCATCAGTTCATCAATCAAAATCGGCCTCACTCGGGCAAAGCCTCCTGCTCGATAGAAAATCTCCTCAGCAAACAGGTGAGAATGTCCCGTACCGCTGGCATAGATCCAGCCCTGATTTTCCAGAGTTTCGGCAATCCATCTGGCTGCAGTTTGGATTTCGCTTTCCTGAGCAAAAGCCTTTTTTAACTTTTCTTCAATGGTAAGAAAATAACGATGATAGGCTTTCATTTTTAATCGATTAACTCAGTAAATCAAAATTTCATCCACAAAGACCCAACCTTTGGCTCCGGCTCCTTGATGCCAGGCAGGAAGCTTGGCAATCGGATTGAGCTTGAGTCGGATTCGGTCAAAAGGCTCGGCAGGCAAATCAAAGGTGAGTAATTGGAATCTTGGTTCGCCTGCTTTTTCAGGAAGGGAAGGAGGGCTTGCGGTTACTTTTTTCCATTGGTTTTGATTTCCAATCCAGATTTCTACTCCAGTCGGCGGGAAAATATATGCACTTTCATTGATCAATAGACTGACATCGAGCAAACTTGGGCGGTCTCCATCTTTAAGATAAAACTCCAACTCCAAAGGAGAATCCGTGTAGCCTAACCATTCGCCCGAGGTGTGGTTGGCTTTTCCTTTTACTCCGTCGAATAGTGTGGTTGCACCTTTGGCTTCATACCTGACATTCGGCTGGGTTTTGAGCTGATAGGATTTCGGTTCCAGCCCTTTTTTGAAAAGGATGGCTTTCGTCTCCTCACTTCCTGTCCACTCGGGAGCATAGGCTTTGGTGCGGATTTGACTTGTTTTGGAAAGTGAAATGGGACCTTGGTAAACCAAACTCGAAATACTGTCCGGCTCTGAACCGTCGAGGGTGTAGCGAATTTCTACCGACGAAATCGGATGGCTGATTTTCACTTCAGTTGATTCTGTGAAAAGCACTTCCTCAAACTCGATTTTCGGAGGATTCAAGGCATAAATGACGCCTTTGCTATCAAAGCCGAAGTCGATCTTGGTGCTGGAAAGCGCAGTTTGCAATTGCTCTTTTTCCTCCTCACTGAATCCCGATTGCCATATATACAGTTCACGGAGAAAGGTCATTTCGGATAAATGAGCGATGGATTCGGAGTCCAACTGATTTCCGGAAACGGCCAATTTGCGGAGCGAACCCAAGCCCGTCAAGGGTTGAAGCTGATCTGAGGAAAGTCCTGTAAAGTTGAGCTGAATCTCTTCAATATGTTCAAGTGCTGAAAGTGCAGACAAATCCACTCCCTCCAGTGGCATTCGATTGAGGTTAAGCTTGATGAGTTGGGTCTTGACCTTTTTTAGATCCTGAAGCGAACTTGGATCAAAAGCCGAGGCACCAAAATAGGCGACTTCCACTGCCGGTGAACCGGGAAAAAGCGGCTTGGCTTTACGAAAAAACGTATTCAAACTAGCCAAATCATCCTCATTTGGAGCTTCAAAATCATAGGATTTCTCTTGACTGAATTTCAATGAAGCCAGTTGGAAAAGCGGTTCTTTTGCCTCCAATTCGATGACCTTTTGCTCAAAAGAAGCCCCAGAAGCCACCCAGAGCCGAAGTATTTCGATTTCTTCCTCAGTCAGTTGAGCTTTGTTTTTTGGAGGCATGTGCTCCTCATTTTCCAGGGGAAGGTGAATACGCTGAAGGAAAAGCGATTCATCCGGGTTTCCCGCCACGAGGAAGGGGCCGGTTTTTCCGCCTTTTTGAAGTCCGGCCAACTGATCCATTCGGAGTTCACCTTTGATTTTGCCCTCTTTATGGCAAGCCATGCACTTATTTTCCAGGATTGGCTTGATCAAATCTTCGAAAACCACCGCATCTTCGATGGATACCGTTTTTTCTTGGGTAGCCAAAAGTGGCCCAAAAAGGAAATCTTCCCCATGAGTCAGATTGGCACCGAAATGTCCCGTTGCAACGATAGTCAAGGCCAAAGCAGCCGATCCGAATTTGAAAATCGGGTTGGATTTTTCCCTGAAAAAGTAGATCAACGTAGCAATCAGTAATGAGCTCAACCCTAGCCATTTGTGCCAGTCGAGGGAACTTCCTTCATAATCTTCACCTGCCAAAATCAATCCTGCGACTACGGTGATTCCAGCCAGATTTGCTCCAAAAAGGAGAAAAATCGAAGCTGCTTTTTTCCAGGTTTGATCCTTCATCCAGCTCAGAAGCACTGCCAAAAGCAACAGCACAATAGGGAAATGGAGAATCAAAGGATGCATTCTTCCCACGATCTGAAGCCAAGTGGGTACCACTAATTGATCTCCGCCCAAAGCCAGAATCAGACTTAATCCGCACCAAAAAAACAGGGCGTTTTCAGCCCAGTTTATCCAAATTGAGTTTTTTGACATAGGTGGAACTTAAGCAAGAATGTCTTTGACTACCTTACCGTGCACATCCGTGAGTCGGTATCTGCGTCCGAGATGCTTGTAGGTGAGTTTTTCATGATCGATTCCCATCAAGTGCATGACTGTGGCTTGGAAATCATGAACATGGACGGGATTTTCGGTGATATTGTATCCAAAATCGTCCGTTTCCCCATAGACCATCCCCGACTTGACTCCGCCTCCGGCCATGAAGATGGAAAATGCCCGAGGGTGATGATCCCGGCCGTAGTTTTCAGGGGCGATTTTTCCCTGGCAATAGTTCGTTCGACCAAACTCTCCACCCCAGATTACTAGGGTTTCATCCAACAGTCCACGCTGTTTCAGGTCGGTAATCAATGCAGCAGATGCCTGATCGACATCTTTGGCTTGTCCGATCATCTGATTGGGCAGGTTGTCATGCGCATCCCAGCCTTGGTGATAGAGTTGGACAAACCGGACTCCATTTTCAGAAAGCTTTCTAGCCAAAAGGCAGTTGGCGGCATAGGTTCCCGGAATTAGGCAGTCTGGACCGTAAAGTTTGACGATGCTGTCGGGTTCTTTGGTTACATCGGTGATTTCAGGTACGGCAGTCTGCATGCGATAGGCCATTTCGTACTGCTGTACTTTGGCGGTGATCTGAGGATCGTTGAATTCCCGATAGCTTAGATCATTCATCGCGGCGATCTGATCGAGCATTTTTCTTCGCTGATCACGACTCATTCCATGCGGATCGGAAAGGTAAAGCACCGGGTCTTCGGAATTGGAAAATTGGACACCCTGATGCTTGGCATCAAGAAATCCGTTGGACCAAAGCTTGGAGTAAACTCCCTGTCCATTTCCTTTGCCACGACTCAGCAGCACGCAAAAGGCGGGCAGATTTTCATTTTCACTGCCTAATCCGTAGCTCAACCAAGAACCCATGCTCGGTCGGTTGCCAACCTGCGCACCTGTCTGGAAAAAAGTCAAGGCAGGATCGTGATTGATCGCCTCGGTATGCATAGACTTGACGATGCAGAGATCGTCCACGACTGAAGCGATGTGTGGGAAAAGGGAAGAAATCCAAGCCCGGCTTTGACCATACTGATTGAAGTCAAAGTAGGAACCGACCAATGGAAACGAACTCTGTCCGGCAGTCATACCGGTGAGGCGTTGTCCCATTCGAATGGATTCAGGAAGCTCTTGACCCATATTGGCTCGCAAAAGGGGCTTGTAGTCGAAGGTTTCCAATTGGGATGGAGCACCGTTTTGGAAGAGATAAATAATCCTCTTGGCCTTGGGGGCAAAATGAGGCAAGGCCCGCATCAGGGAATCCTCGGCTTCTTTTTTACCTGAAAACAAATCTGGAATCAGCAGCGAGCCCAAAGCCACACTACCCACTCCCAAACTCAGTCGGGAAAGGAATTTTCTTCTATTGTGATTCAATCCTTGCTCTAAAATTTCCTTTTCCATATCAACTTTTGGTAATGGTCTCTTCTAAATTGTATAAACTCATGATCACTTGCATCAAAGCGGCATTTGCTGGGGTCATCGCTGCCGGATTCATGGGGTATTCACCTACATCGAGTGTTTTTTCGGCTTCCTCCGGATGGGCTTCGAAATGCTCCAATTCGCCTTCGAAATAGTCAAGTAAGAGGCTTTTCTCTTTGGATTTCATCTCTCGGCATACGATTCGTTTGAATGCTTCCTCGATCGCTTTCTCATGATCTATATGTTTTTCAGTCAGCTTGGTGGAAAGCACTCTTGCTGCTTCCAGGATCATCGGATCATTCATCATGACCAAAGCCTGAAGTGGGGTATTGGTTCGATTTCGTGAAATTTCGCATCGATCCCGGTTGCTCGAGTCAAAAATGATCGCCTTGGGAGGAGGTACAGTCAGCTTGATGAAGTTGTAAATTCCTCTTCGGTAGAGTTTATCACCTTCATCCTGCACATAAGTGGCCAGAGTTCCTCGGCCCGATGTGGCTGCTTCCCAGAGTCCCGAGGGCTGATAGGGTTTCACACTCGGGCCACCGATTTGGTTGACCAAAAGTCCGCTGCTCGCCAAAACCAGATCTTGGATATTTTCTGCTGGAAGTCTCAATCGAGGTGCTCTTGCTAGATATAAATTGTCCGGATCGACTTCCAAATGCTTGTCAGATATAGCGGCCGATTGTCGATAAGTGGCGGAAGACATGATCTGTTTCAAAAGCCGCTTGACATCCCAGCCATTTTCCATAAAATCCGCCGCCAGCCAGTTTAACAATTCAGGATGGGTGGGAAGGTCACCCTGCATTCCAAAATCTCCGGCAGACTTGACGATTCCTTTTCCAAACAGCTCCTGCCAGATCAGATTTACAAATACCCGAGATGTAAGTGGGTTGTCCCGGTGCGTGGTCCATTTGGCTAGGCCGAGACGATTTTTTTCGAAGTTTTCAGGAAACTCCAAAACTGAAGTGGGAGTCGAGGCCTGAACCGGTACCGTCGGGGCATCATAGACGCCACGGTCGAGGATGTAGGTAGTCCGGCTTTCTTCAGGTTCCAATTCACCCATGACGGAAACCATGAGTTTACTGGTGTCTGGATGATTGATGAAATTCAGTATTCCATCCAAATCCTCCCGCTCGATCCAGAGAATCGGAGTTTTGGCAGGCTTGGTTTGACTGATATCGCCTTCGAAGCCTTTTTCCTTTGAATTATTGAAAAAGGCATAGAGCTCAAAGTATTCTTTTTGAGAAACGGGATCGTACTTGTGATCGTGGCACTGTGCACACTCCATGGTCAGTCCTAGGATTCCTTTGCTGAACGTATTGGTTTTGTCCAGCACATATTCTACCCGGTATTCTTCAGGAATTACGCCTCCTTCTTCGGTGTATTTGTGATTTCGGTTGAAAGCTGTAGCCAAAATCTGCTCTTTCGTCGCATTGGGCAAAAGATCTCCTGCCAGCTGCCAGGTGAGAAATTGATCGTAGGGAAGGTTGTTGTTGAATGCATGAATTACCCAGTCCCGGTAGGGCCATTGGCTGCGGACTTCATCGTCTTGATAGCCGTAACTGTCTGAATATCTGGAAATATCAAGCCAAAGAATCGCAAGTTTTTCTCCATAGGCAGGCATTGACATGAGTTCGTCCAGTAGCTTCTCGTAGGTATTTTCTCCCGAAAAATCCGCGTATTTATCCAGTAGTTCTGGAGTAGGAGGAAGCCCTGTCAGATCCAAGCTTGCTCGTTTGATCAATTCATAAGAACTGGCCTCGGGATTAGGTTTCAAGCCTTTGGCTTTGATTTTGGCATGGACAAATGCATCGATTTCCGAGGTTCCCCAGTCGCTTTTGGGTACTGTCGGCTTTTCCACTTTCATAAACGCCCAATGGGGTTCGTACTTGGCGCCTTGTTCGATCCACTTTTTGATCAGATCTATTTCATCCGAAGTGAGCGAAAGGTTGGATTCGGGTGGAGGCATGAGTTCGCCTGGATCGGTACTCGTGATCCGATGGTAAACTTCAGATTCCAGAGGTTGACCAGATACCAGGGCAAATTTTCCCGGGCTTTCTTTCAGGGATGCAAAAGCACCTTCTTCCGTATCTAATCTCAAATCCGCCTCCCGCTTATTGGCGTCAGGTCCATGGCAGGCAAAGCACTTGTCCGAAAGAATGGGTCGAATGTGGAAGTTGTAGCTGATCTGATCACCTGATACTAACGAGACATCGCCCGATTCTTTGGGGGCGCAGTTCCAAGAAAAAATGACTAGACAGAATAGTCCCCAAAGCGAAGGGTTATATCGAAAGGTCATTTGGGAAGGGATTATTTAGAGCAAATAAGTTATGGAAAAATTTTATAAAAGTAGAATAGACTTTTTGAATAAAAGTTAATCGGAGTAGTCTGTCAAAATTCTAGGCTCTTTTAAGTGATTAGAGAGAATTAGTTGCTTGTGGTAATTTTCACGGGGACATCACCTTTTAAATGGTTTATTTACCGAAAAACATAAGGATTAAAGGTTTTAGTAATTTCACGTCCTTATTTGTAGCAAAAGACGGCGATTTCTCCGTTTCGATTTCTGATGAAGTATTTGATTGCACTTTTAACTGGAATAAGTATAGTTTTTTCCAGCTTTGCCCAAGTGGGCTCCCCAAGTCAACGATTAAAGGTTCTTTTTGACCAATTTGAAAATCAAACCGGCAAGCGGATTTTGATTTTGGACAAGGACATTTCCCAATTGAAAATTCCGGATTTGGTCACGCCTATAACTTCGCTTCCAGAGCAGTTGGTAGGCGATTCGAATTACTCGTTTTTTGAGTTTCAGGGAAAATATGTGGTGATCTATCCGTCCGTCCTCATGCAAGAGTATCTTGCAGAACAGGCTCAATCTGCAGTTTCGCAGGAGAAAAGAAATTTCTCAATCAAGGGAATTATCCGAGACAATGAACTCCGCACCACCATTGCGGGGGCACTTTTTTCCATACCCCAACTCGAACTAGCCACGAATACGGATGAAAAAGGACGCTTTGAGATAAGTCTCCCCGAAGGGACATATCTGGCGTATTTCAGCTCGATGAGTAAAGAAACCGAGCGGAGAATCATCAAAGTATATAGCGATCAGGAGTTGGACGTGACCCTTTTCGAGTCGATCCGGGATTTGGATTTGGTGACCATTTCGGATCGGGCGATCGATGCCAATGTGATGAGCACCTTACCTGGAGCTACTCGAATGCCGCTAGAGGATTTGAAGTTGCTTCCGCCCCTGCTTGGTGAGGTAGATGTAGTCAAAAGCATGCTTTTGCTGCCTGGAGTTTCCACCGTGGGAGAGGGAGCTTCAGGATTTAATGTACGCGGCGGCGGGGTGGACCAAAACCTTATCCTGATGGACGGTGCGCCGGTTTTCAATCCTTCGCACATGTTTGGGTTTTTCAGCATTTTCAACCAAGATGCGGTCAAAGATGCAGAACTCTTCAAAGGAGATATTCCCGCCAAATTTGGTGGCCGACTCAGCTCAGTACTGAATATTAACACGAGAGCTGGAGATGCCGAAGAATGGTATTTTGGCGGTGGAGTTGGGTTTTTATCCAGCCGACTGGGAGCTCATGGCCCTATCGGTGACCGTACCCAAGTTATGGCAACAGTCCGTGCTGCCTACCCCAATTGGATTCTTAAGCGGATTCCAAATCCACAACTGACCAGTAGCCGAACCAATTTTCAGGATGCCAATCTTAGAGTAGATCATCAGATCAATGACCGAAATAATCTGACGCTGAGCTTGTACTCCAGTTCGGATTACTTTCGCTTTGGTGCAGATACGGCTTATTCCTGGCAAAGCAATCTGGCCAGCCTGAAGTGGAATAGCTATTTCGGAGAAAATCTGGGCAGTGAGGTGACTATGGCTTATTCCGGTTATCGGTATTCTGTCATTGGTGAAGCTTTGCCCAATGAATTTGAGCTCCGATCGTCTATTGATTACCTCAGTTTGCAGCAGCAATTCATTTGGGAGGGAGAAAAATGGGAGGGAATCCAGGCAGGCTATCAGGTCAACCACTACCAAATGGGAATGGGAGATTTGATCCCACGATCAGAAGAAACCCTGGTAAATCCGGTAAAAATTCCCGACGAACAGGCCATTGAGGCGGCACTTTTTGTTCAGGTTCCGCTGAGATTTTCGGAAAAGTTCCAAGGACAAGCTGGCCTACGGTATTCCCACTTTCTGGCACTTGGAGCTCGGGAAGTCTATCAATATGAGGAAGGCCAGTCGAGACAAACCGACCGAATCACCGATACGCTGACTTTTGCCAAAGGCGAAGTAGTCAAAAGTTATGGTGGACTCGAGCCGAGATTGGCTTTGCGGTATGCGTTTACGGATGAGTTTTCGATCAAGGCCTCAGCCAACCGAAATCTTCAATACCTGCATTTGTTGACCAACAATTTTGCCTCGGCGCCTGTCGATCTCTGGAAGCTTAGCGACCAATATGTCGCTCCTCAGCGGGCTTGGCAATATGCCTTAGGTGCTTACCGCAACTTTCAGCAAAATACCATCGAGACCTCGATTGAACTCTATTACAAAGACATGCCGAGCATTGTCGAATATCGGGATGGAGCTCGGCTTTTTCTCAACCCAACGCTTGAAACCGACTTGGTCATGGGCGAAGGCTATGCCTATGGCACGGAGCTTTTGATCCGCAAAAACAAAGGCAAGCTCAATGGCTGGCTTTCGTACACCTTTTCCAGAACACTTCGAAAAGTGGATTCCGAGGACGGAATTCAAGTCAATCGAGGTGAATATTTCCCAGCCAACTGGGATCAGCCGCATGATTTGACCTTAGTTGGCAGCTATCAGCCGCTCCGCAGGGTATCATTCAATGCCACTTTCAATTATCGGACAGGCAGGCCGATTACGCTCCCGAGCGGAATCTACGACGTGGGAGGAAATGTAGTGATCGACTATCAAGAGCGAAATCAAGCTCGAATTCCGGATTACCATCGACTGGATTTGGGATTGACGTACTATTTCTTCCAAAGGAAAAACAGCCGATACCAAAGTCATATCACGTTCTCAGTGTATAATGCTTACGCTCGACGAAATGCCTTTTCCTGGTTTTTCCAACCCAGTCCTGACAGCGGAATTCCTAAATCGTACCGATTGGCTGTCATCGGGACGCTGGTTCCCTCCGTTACCTATAATTTTTCTATCCGATGAAAAAGCTACACCAACTCATTTTCTTTATCTCAGTCGGCTGGCTTTCTTTTGCCTGCGTGGATGAAATCAACCTTAATCTGGGCACAAGTAATCAAGTCATGGTCGTCGATGCTTGGCTGGGAAACCTGACTTCCGAAACGTACATCCGTGTGTACCGCACACAGCCTTTTGTGTCGGGCACCCTCCCTGGATTTGAAGAGCAGGTGCTGATGGAGGAGATCCTGATTGAGCGAAAAGACGGGGTTTTATTCCCTTTTCACATCGTGAAGGATAGTATTTATGTGCCTTTCAGGCGGTTTAATCTGATCGAGGGCGAGGAGTATCGGCTCAGGTTTACCACTGTAGAGGGAGAAAGTTACGAGAGCTCCTGGGAAGCTGTCCCGCCCAAAGTGGAAGTTCTGGACGTGACAACGCGTCCATTTGAGCGGGAAGTTTTGATCACGACGGGAAGCGCTGTTTTTCTGCAAAATCAAACCTTCGCTGACGTTCAGCTGAAATTTAGAGATCCCGGGAAAGGTCCTTTTGGGTATCTCGTGGAGACTTCGGGGATTTCTGAGCAATTTACCACCTCCTTAAGTGACAATTGTGAGTGTGCCTGTTACCTGGAAGATGATAATATTTTCCCCGGGATGAATATCCAATCCAACGATACGTTCGAAGGGGAGGAGTACGAACTCAAAATCGGGGAGATTCCCCTTAGTTCTTTGGGCAGATATTATGTGTCTGCCGGTGTCCGTACGGTAACGGATTTTGGTCAGGAATACTTGAGTCAGGTCGATTTACAGCAAAGAAGTACAGGGAGTATATTTGATCCGGCGCCATTTCGAATCAAAGGAAACATCCAGAATGTGACTAATCCCGATGAGGTGGTTTTAGGTGGATTTTTTGTCTTTCAAAAAACCGAGGCCGAAAAACTCCTTTTCCGAACTGATATCCGAAGAGATTCTCCAGAACTGAGTCACTCTTTTGAACCCCTTATTCAAGTGGATGGTACCTGCCGAGATGTTTTTACCGATGCACTGCCAACTATTCCTAGACCCTTTTTGCCATGAGAGTTTTATTCATTTTAGTGATTTGGTTCGGCCTGGTTTCTGTGGCTTTTGCTCAGGATAAGGTAAAAAGTGCGGAGTTGGAAAATTTTGTGGTGATCACCGATCAGGATTTCTATTTGGCGGGAGACCGGCTTTGGTTTGGTGGCAAGTTGCTCAAAAACCATGATTCCTATCGCTACAGCAAGCTGGCTTACATCAGCATTCGGGATCAGGAGGGAAATGAGATTTTGGCGGAGAAAATGCTCCTGAGTGATCAGGATATGGTTTTTGGAGATTTTTTCCTTCCGGAAAATGCCCGATCCGGAGTTTATTCACTTGTTGTTTATTCCAAGTGGATGTCTGGTTTTGCCGATTTCCCGGTCGCAAAAAAGAGCTTTTTGGTGGTAAATGTCAAAGCTCCAAAAATAGAGGGAAAGCCACGGGTGTTGGTGCAGACAACTCCTTTTGCCAATGTGCCTATTTCTCTGATTCATACATCGGACCAGGCTGAATTGATCGAGATTCAGGATGAAAACGGGCAGACTTTGGAGATTTTGGAATCTGTGGAGCCCTTGAAATCCTTTTTCATCAAACCGTTTGTTGGGGCTAAAGCAAAGTTGGTTTTCCGGAATGAAACGTTCGATTTGTCATCACCTTCCTGGTTTTGGGATCCTTCTGATTTTACTTTGAAAGGAAAATCATCCAACCCATCGGACCTCAAAGTGGTCACGCATACGGATTGGGATTTGATCGAGGAGAAGGCGCCAGTCAATGGTCAAATTCAACTCGATCGGACAGCCTATTCAGACTTGGGTTATTTTGATATTTCGGTTTTTGATTCGAAGGGAAATTCGATCTGGAGTTATCGAGTACAAAATTCGTCTCCTTCAGCAGGTCAGCTTTTGATCAACTCGAAAGGAAAAGTTGGCGAGGAACTGAAACTGGATTTTGCAGGATTTGACGCGACAGTCCAAGATGCTTTTGTGCTGGCTAGGTCTGAGGAGGATCGGCTTATTTCAGATTGGGTGTCGGTGCTGAATGATCCCAATTGGTCGGTTTTGGGTGAATCAAGCTCCAAGTCAACTCTTCCCATCGCTCTAAGGCGATTGCGGGGTGAGGAGGAGTTACTGAAAGATTTTAGCCCAATGTTTAATTACCAATCGTGGTCAGTTGATTTCAAAACTGCGTTTCCCTCTGCTGTGAGTAGTTCAAACCTGTCTTTTACCATCCCTCAGGAAGTCCTGGAGGAAAAAGTGGAGCGAAAACTTTACAGGGAATATTTTGGAATAGCAGAAGAAGTGATCGAGTTGGAATCACCGTTTTCTCCTGACAAAGTTTACTTTATTGATGATTACGATGAGTTTCCGGATTTGGAGACGTTTGTCAAGCAGATCATTCCCCAAATCAAACTCCGAAAATCCAAGGATGCCGATTGGAAGGAAATCCGGGTAGCGAATACTGATAATCAGCAGGTGAAGTTTGATAAGGTTCCGTTGGTGTTGATTGATTTTTATCGGGTTGCTAGCTTGGAAGAAGTATGGACTATCGATATGGCAAGTCTCGACCGGGTTGAGATTTACTATCATCGAGAGACTGTCCAAAAAACCAATCTGGGAGAGGAGGTCGGCAATGGCCTGATCGTACTCTACACCAAAAACAATGAATATGCGCTGAAAAAGAACTTACCTAAGAGTCGATACTTTCTTTCTGATGTTCAGGTTCCTCGGCGACCGGATTACTCTTCAGGTGGCAGTTTGAAAATTTCTGCAAATCCTCTTCAATTTCTGCTACCAGGATTGGGTTTTTACCGAGGCAGGGCAAAATCCACTCCGGTTGAATTTGATACGGCAGGAAATTGGAAAGTCGAAGGCTGGGTGTTTGGAAATGGAACCTATTCTAAATTTGAAAAGTCGCTGACGGTCAATCCATAAAAAAAGAGCCACTTTTCCATGGCTCTTTTTAGGTTGTTTTTATTTTCCTTTGATGACCGAAAAGTCGAAGGATTCCAAGAATTTGGTCGTGAAGTTTCCTGCTTTAAACTGTTCATCTTCCAGCAAAGCGATGTGGAAAGGAATGGTGGTTTTGATCCCATCGATCACAAACTCTTCCAAAGCTCTCTTCATACGCACGATGACTTCCTCTCGGGACTGACCGCTTACGATTAGCTTGGCAATCATGGAGTCGTAATTTGGCGGGATCACATAGCCAGCATACACGTGAGAGTCAATTCGTACGCCGTGACCTCCCGGAAAGTGGAGATTGACGATTTTGCCTGGGCTAGGACGGAAGCCGTTAGCAGGATCTTCGGCATTGATTCGACATTCCATCGCAAACAGCTTAGGATGGTAGTTGCGTCCAGAGATCGTTTCTCCAGCCGCCACTTTGATTTGTTCTTTAATCAGATCAAAATCAGTCACCTCTTCTGTTATAGGGTGTTCCACCTGGATACGAGTATTCATCTCCATGAAGTAGAAGTTGCGGTTTTTGTCCACCAAAAACTCGATGGTGCCAGCACCTTCATATCCAATCGCCTCAGCGCCTTTGATGGCGGCTTTCCCCATGGCCTCGCGGAGTTCATCGGTGATGAATGGGGAAGGGGTTTCTTCCACCAATTTCTGATGTCTTCGCTGAATGGAACAATCACGCTCGGATAGGTGACAGGCCTTGCCGGTTTTGTCACCTACTACCTGGATTTCGATGTGGCGTGGCTCTTCTACAAATTTCTCCAAGTAGAGCCCGTCATTTCCAAAAGCAGCTCCGGATTCCATTTTGGCGTCGTCCCAAGCTTTTTTGAATTCTTTATCTTCCTTGACGATTCGCATTCCTCGTCCACCGCCGCCTGCAGTTGCCTTTAGGATAACCGGATAGCCCATTTCATTGGCGATTTTCAAGCCTTGCTCAATGGAGTCCAAAAGTCCGTCTGAACCTGGGATGGTTGGCACGCCTGCCGCTTTCATGGTTGCTTTCGCGGTGGCTTTGTCACCCATTTTGGCAATCATGTCCGGAGAAGCACCGATGAATTTGATTCCATATTCCTCACAGATGCGGGAGAATTCGGCGTTTTCGGAGAGGAAACCATACCCCGGGTGAATGGCGTCTGCGTTCGTGATTTCTGCTGCAGCAATGATTCGGGGAATATTGAGATAGGATTCGCGGCTTGGTGCCGGACCGATACACACCGCTTCATCAGCAAAACGGACGTGTAAACTGTCTTTGTCAGCCGTAGAATAAACCGCCACAGTTTTGATCCCCATCTCCTTGCAAGTACGGATCACACGGAGGGCGATTTCCCCACGGTTTGCTATCAATATTTTTTTAAACACGATGTTGAGGGTTTAGTGAAAAATCAACCTGCCGGATCTACCAAGAACAATGGCTGATCGTATTCCACAGGAGTAGCATTGGAAACCAGGATTTTGACGATTTTTCCGGAGATCTCAGATTCGATCTCATTGAAAAGCTTCATTGCTTCGATGATGCAGACGGTTTGGCCGGCTTTAATAGAAGCTCCCTCAGTCACAAATGGAGCGGAGTCCGGATTAGGAGTGAGGTAGAAGGTACCGATCATTGGAGATTTGATCTCCACCAGATTGGAAGGAGTCGCTGCAGGTGCTGGCGCCGGAGCTGCCGCTGCTGGAGCAGGTGCTGCAACTGGTACAGGAGCAGGTGCCGGGATAGGAGCAGGAGCCGCTACAGCCACAGGTGCAGAGTCTGCGTATTTTTTGATAGAAAGTTCAAATTCTTGAGTCTTAATTTTGACCTCTGCCAAACCGGAATTGGAGATATAATCAATCAATTCCTGAATCTCTTTCGCTTTCATAGGCTTCTTTTTTTGTTCAATGTCTTGGGACATTTGGGATTGGGTTTAAAACAATAAGGCTGTGGAAAATTGAAATTTCCACAGCCTTAGCTAACTTATTTAACACGCTCTGAGTACGAGCCATCTCGGGTATCCACCTTGATCATCGTATCCTGTTCCACAAAAAGTGGTACCATCACTGTAGCTCCGGTTTCTACAGTAGCAGGCTTTAGGGCATTGGTTGCCGTGTCGCCTTTAATTCCCGGCTCGGTATAGGTAATCATCAGTTCTACAAAAGGAGGGAGTTCAACCGAAAGCGGTGTCTCTGTCTCTGCATGGACGAGAATATCCACCATTTGACCATCCTTGAGAAGATTGGGTCTTTCGATCAAATGCTCTTCCAGAGACATTTGCTCGAATGATTCAGTGTCCATGAAATTGTATCCCAAGTCGTCCTTGTACAAAAACTGGTGAGGTCTCTTTTCTACTCTTGCAGTAGTGACTTTTTCACCTGCGTTGAATGTCTTGTCCAAAGTCTTGCCGGATCGTAGGCTTTTAAGCTTGGTCCGCACAAATGCGGCACCTTTTCCCGGTTTTACGTGCTGGAATTCTACAATGGAATAGATGTCATTGTTCATTTCCAGACACAATCCGTTTTTAAAATCTGCAGTACTAGCCATAGATATTTAAAGTTGTCTATTATTGATTATTTCGGATCGTAGGCCCACTTCAGGTAGATAGCTCCCCAAGTGAAGCCTCCGCCAAATGCTGCCAAAATTAAATTGTCACCTTTCTTGAGCTGGCTTTCATATTCCCAAAGGCAAAGAGGGATCGTCGCTGCTGTGGTATTGCCGTATCGCTCAATGTTCATCATCACTTTATCAGGCCCTACACCCATTCGGTTAGCAGTGGCATCGATGATTCGTTTGTTGGCTTGATGAGGCACAAGCCAAGCGATGTCATCACCTTTCAGCCCGTTTCGTTCCATTACTTCTGCGCTTACATCTGCCATATTAGTCACAGCGAATTTAAACACGGAAGCACCTTCTTGGTAAGCGAAATGCTCTCGGGCAGCCACAGTCTCAGCAGTAGCTGGTCTTCGGCTTCCTCCGGCTTTCATATGTAGGTATGGTGCGCCTGAACCATCTGATTTTAGGATGGCGTCCATGATTCCATATTCCTCAGTTGTGGCTTCGAGGAGGACTGCCCCTGCTCCGTCTCCAAAGAGGATACAGGTTGTACGGTCTTGGTAGTCCACGATGGAAGACATTTTATCTGCTCCGACTACGATGACTTTTTTGTGGGTACCAGCCTGGATAAACTGAGCTCCCATTTGTAGGGCATATAAAAATCCGGAGCACGCTGCACCAATGTCAAAGCTGAAAGATTTTTTTGCACCTACCTGATCTGCGATAAGATTGGCAGTAGCAGGGAAAGGCATGTCGGGGGTCACTGTAGCACATATGATCAATTCTACATCAAGAGGATCAGTACCGGTCTTTTCCAAGAGCGCTTTGACCGCTGCTGCTCCCATGACCGAGGTACCCTGATTTTCTCCTTTAAGGATTCGTCTTTCCTTGATCCCTGTTCGGGAGGTGATCCACTCGTCATTGGTGTCCACTAAGGTCTCAAGTTCTTGGTTGGTGAGTCGGTATTCGGGCACATATCCTTGAATTCCCGTGATCATGGCTCTAATCTTGTCCATTCGTTGTTAGTTTTCCTTCTGAGACAGCAAATCGCCCAAAAGGATGGGGTTTATCAAATAGGTGAGAAATGAGAAAGGTCAAAAATAGTACAATGCCTTCTGACCACCAAAACCCAATGCCTTCAATCTGGTTAAGCGCTTGGTAATCAAATTGCTTGTCTTTTTGGAAACAAAAAATCCACTCTATTGGAGTGGATTTGGATATCAATTTGAGAAAAGAAATTAAGCAGTAATTTCTTTTTCTATGATTACTTGTCCTTTGTAATACAGTTTACCTTCTAGCCAAAATGCTCGATGGGGTAAGTGCATTTCACCTGTAGTTGGGCATTTTGCCAATCCGGGTGCTTCCAGCTTGTAGTGAGTTCTTCTCTTATCTCTTCTGGTTTTCGAAATTTTGCGTTTAGGATGTGCCATTTTATTCGTGGTTTATGATTATTCCTTATTTTTTAATTTTAATAATTGCTCCCATCTTGGATCGACGGGTTTGTTTTGTTCTGTTTTTTCTTCCGACTGATCTTCTTCATCCTCGTCTTCATTCTCTCCATCTAGGTAAACTAGACCGCCTTCGCCTTCAAAATCCTCATCATCCAGTTCATTTACATAGTCAGGATGGATTTTTTTGGCTGGCAGAGCGAGTAAGATAAACTCGTAAATCAACTGTGCTACATTGATTGCCGGAGTATCTCTGGTAATCATGATGACGGTTTCGTCGATTTCTTGTTCTTCTGAGCCATATTTGTATATCATCTTCTCGGTAATATCGAGCGGATAATCAAACTGCTCTAAGCTCCTATCGCAGGTAAGCTTGACTGTGCCGGTGATATGAAATGTCATCTCGATCAGATTGACACCTTTATCCATTATGACCCTTATGGTCAGATTTCCTTGATCAAGTAGTTCGTTGTCTTCAAAGTTCTGAAAGAATTTGTCTTCGATTTTGAAGTCAAATTCATGTCGCCCTTCTTTGAACTTAATGACCTCTATATCAAAGGTTTTCCAGAATTTCACGATTCCTCCTCTTGATTTAAGACCGCAAATGTAGGTATTATTCCCAATTTGCAGAAGTAGATTATAAAATAATATTTGGTTTTGCTTGATTTTAAGTTAGGGATTTACGTCAGGCCTCTATTTCCTCCAGGAAATGCTCAGATATGATGTCATAAGCCAATAAAAGAGCTGCCCGCATAGATCCTTCGTCCGAGATGTTTTTACCTGCAATATTGTAGGCTGTTCCATGATCAGGGGAGGTGCGAATCACGGGAAGTCCTGCTGTGAAATTCACTCCGCTGCTAAAAGCGATAGATTTAAACGGTATCAATCCCTGATCGTGATACATTGCGAGTACTCCGTCAAACTTATACTGATGCATCATTCCAAAGAATCCGTCTGCAGGGTAAGGGCCGAAGACGAGTTTGTTTTGATCTTTGAGCTCACGAATGGCTGGCTTGATGATTTCTTCTTCTTCAGAGCCAAGCAATCCATCTTCACCGGCATGTGGATTCAGGCCAAGTATGGCGATTTTTGGTTTGGCAATCCCAAAATCCTCTTGAAGGCTCTTTAGGAAAATATTGGCCTTTTGGAGAATACGCTCTTTGGTCACTGTTTGCGGCACTTTGGCTAGAGGCAGGTGACCTGTTACGAGCCCGACTCTTAGATTTTCGCTTACCATCATCATCAGACTGTCTTTGGCGCCTACTGATTCGGTGATATACTCGGTATGGCCCACAAATTTGAATTCTTCGGAGTTGATGTTGTTTTTATTAACCGGGGCAGTGACGAGACCTTGGATTTTGCCTTCTTTAAGATCGGATACGGCTGATTTGAGCGCCTCTAATGCCAGTTTTCCAGCCTCGGTAGTTTCCACACCAGGCATGATTTCAGGACATTCTTCCACGACATTGATCACGTTGATCTTCCTGTGGTGAATTTCATCGAGATGGCGGATTTGAGAGAAGTTGAAGTCCTCTAAGCCCATCAATTTCCGATAGTGGGAAATAGCTTTGCCGTGACCGTAGATGAGCGGAGTGAAATTTTTGAACACTCGTGAATCCAACAGCGATTTCAAAGTCACCTCTACACCGATTCCGTTGATATCTCCGATGCTGATTCCAAGTATGGGTTTATGTTTTTTGGTATTCATGGTTATGATTAGAAAGGGTCGCTGGGAGATTTTCACCTGCCGTTTTAGAATATTCCCTTAATTTTAGGCCTGCAAGTTAAAAAATTTTACCAGAGCCCATCGATGGAAAAAGTTAAACCCAAAAAGCATTTAGGACAACATTTCCTGACTGACCTGAGCATAGCGGAGCGAATAGCCAAGGCGGTGACCGGACATGGGGGAGTGTCCAGTGTTTTGGAGATCGGACCGGGGATGGGCGTGCTCACAGATTTCTTGCTGGAGCAGCCTTTGGACTTGTATCTGATTGATATTGATAGGGAAAGTATCGACTACCTTCACCAAAAATATCCTCAACTCGGATCCAAAATCATTGAAGGTGATTATCTCAAAGAGGATTTTTCCAAAATCTTTCCTGAGAAATATGCCATCGCTGGAAATTTTCCTTACAATATTTCTTCCCAGATTTTTTTCAAAGTATTAGAAGAAAAAAATCGAGTCACCGAAGTAGTATGTATGTTGCAAAAGGAAGTAGCTCAACGCATCGCTTCCCCAAAAGGCAATAAGGATTATGGGATCTTGTCTGTCCTTTTGCAGGCCTACTACGATATCGAATACCTCTTTTCTGTGCCTCCTGGAGTATTTAACCCTCCTCCCAAGGTAAATTCCGGGGTGATTCGACTGACAAGGAATAAAACAGAAAAATTAAATTGCAATGAAAAGCTTTTTTTTCAGGTCGTAAAAGGCGGATTCAGTACCCGAAGGAAAACACTGAGAAATGCCCTGAAATCATTTCAACTGACTGAGGAGTTTAAGTCCAATCCGATCCTAGATAAGCGTGCCGAGCAGCTAGATGTAGCTGATTTTGTCTTTCTAACCCAACAAATCGAAGCAGGTCGTGGAGCCAATTAAGCAGTTTGAACTATCCAAAGAATACCTGGAAAGTCTCCGCTTGGGGATCGAAGGGGAGGATATTGACTTTATCCGCGAGTCACTTGATGGTGTCAACGTGGCGGATATCGCTGCCCTACTCGATGAGCTCTCGATGCAGGAGTCCATCTATGTGTTGAGGTTGTTGGAAAAGCAATTTTCCGCGGATATTCTCATTGAGCTGGATGAAGATACCTTGGTAAAAGTGCTTCCCGAGCTGGAAATTCCAGAAGTCGCTTCCTGGATCGAATTGATGGATTCGGATGATGGGGCAGACATTCTTAGCCTATTCGGAGAGCGAGAGCGAGAGGAGGTCATCGCTGAGATTCAGGATCGGGTGAAACTGGAGCAGATTCTTGAACTTCTCCGCTACGAAGAAGATACCGCGGGTGGTATCATGGCCAAGGAATTTATCCGGGCGAATAAAAACTGGAATGTCATCCAGACCATCAATGAGATCCGCCGCCAAGCCGAAAATGTGGAGAAAATCTACTCCATCTATGTAGTCAACAATCGACAGCAACTTTTGGGAAGAGTTTCACTGAAAAAAATTATCCTTGCCGCCTCTGAAACTCGGATTGAAGATATCTACGACGAAGAAGTGATCTCAGTGCCGGTTCATATGGACCAGGAGGAGGTGGCCTCAGTCATGCGAAAATATGACTTGGAATCGGTCCCCGTAGTCAATGCAAAAAACAAACTCGTCGGTCGGATTACGGTCGATGATATCCTCGATGTCGTGCAGGAGGAAGCGGATGAGGATATCCAAGCCATGGCGGGGGTTTCGGCGGATATCGAGGAATCCGACTCTGTGTTTACTATCTCTAAGGCACGTTTGCCATGGTTATTGATCGGGGTAATTGGTGGACTAATGGGGGCAAAAATCATCGGTTATTTCGAAGATGGACTTAGTAAATATCTTGCGCTTGCTTCTTTTATTCCATTGGTAGCGGCTACAGGAGGAAATGTAGGTATACAGGCAAGTTCCTTGATTGTGCAGTCTTTAGCATCCAAATCTGCCTTTGACGATACTCCCCTTCAGCGTTTTTTGAAAGGCTTGTTTGTCGCGTTGTTGAATGGTGTCGTGCTAGGCTCATTTGTATTCCTTGTGGTGGTATTTATCTACGGTTTTGAGCCCATATTTGGAGTTACCGTGGGATCGGCGCTTTTCTGTGTCGTGCTTTTGGCCTCATTTATGGGAACCGTCACCCCGATAGTATTGAATCGATTTGGCATCAATCCGGCTATTGCCTCAGGACCATTTATCACCACTACCAATGACCTGCTCGGCCTCGCTGTTTATTTTGGCGTGGCGATGCTTTTACTACAACTTTGATTGATGAAAATTCTAATTATCGATGAAATGCACCTCAGCATCATCGACCTGCTACAAAAGGAAGGGCATGAGGTTGAATATGCTCCACAAATCACTCGGGAGGAGATTTTAGATCAAGTGGCTGATTATGACGGATTGATTATCCGGTCTAAAACCCCCATGGATCGATCGCTGCTGGAGAAAGCCGTGAATCTCAAATTTATCGGTAGGGCAGGTGCAGGCTTGGATCAGATTGATCTGCAGTACCTGGAGGAAAGGGGAATTCAGCTTTTTCATGCTGCCAAAGGAAATCGGGATGCAGTTGCTGAACATGCGGTAGGAGGGCTGTTGGCGCTTTTCAATCAACTACTCAAAGCGGATCGGGAGGTACGAAAAGGCATTTGGGATCGGGAAGGAAACCGAGGTCATGAGCTTATGGGGAAAACTGTCGGGATTTTCGGTTTTGGAAATATGGGGAGGGCATTCTCCAAGCGATTGAAAGGGTTTGGAGTATCGATTTTGGCTTACGACAAATACAAATTTGACTTTGGTACAGACGAGGTACAGGAAGTCATGTGGGAAAAGCTCAAAGCTGAAGCGGATGTGCTCAGTATTCACGTCCCGCTGACTCCCGAAACACGGGATTTTTTCACCTTGGATGAATTGAAAAGTTTTGCAAAACCTTTTTGGCTGATCAATACTGCAAGAGGTGAAGTCATTTCCTTTGATACGTTGAATGCAGCCTTGGATCAGGGTATCCTCCGGGGGGCGGTTTTGGATGTGTTGGAAAACGAGAAATTTCAGAAATTTACCCCAGAGCAAAAAGCGGCATTTGAGCGATTGGCTGAGCGTGAAAATGTACTCTTTTCCCCGCACGTGGCAGGATGGACTTTTGAGTCCTACGAAAAAATTAATAAGGTCTTGGTTAAAAAGATTAAAAAAACTTTTCCTAACTGAAATCGGCCAAATTTTGGGTTTGAGGGCATTTTTTTGGTCTTGCTTTGTCAGAAAGCTTTCCTATCTTTGCAGGGTACATAAAAGGCGAAAACAAAGTAACGGTCTCCACACGTGACCGTTACTTTGTTTTTTGTGCCTTTTGAAATGCTGTAAAAATTATGTCAAAAGTACAATATTACACCGAAGAGGGCCTGAAAAAGCTGAAAGATGAACTTCAGGAACTGAAGACCAAAGGACGTACAGATATTGCACGTCAGATTGCGGAAGCGAGAGATAAAGGTGACTTGAGCGAAAATGCCGAGTACGATGCTGCTAAAGATGCTCAGGGACTTTTGGAGTTGAAAATTGCCAAGTTGGAGGAAGTTGTCGGGAACGCGCGCGTGCTTGATAATTCCAAAATGGACACTTCCAAGGCTGGAATTCTAAGTACGGTAAAAATCAAAAATGTCAAAAACGGGATGACCGTTAGTTATACGTTGGTGTCTGAGGAGGAGGCCGATCTCAAGGCTGGCAAAATTTCCCTCGGATCTCCGTTTGGGAGAGGCTTGGTAGGTAAAACTGTAGGCGAAATCGCCGAAATCAATGCGCCTGCCGGTAAACTTCAGTTTGAAATTCTCGACATTACTTACTAAAACATCACTTAATCCCGGTTATGCCGGGATTTTTTTATTCAAAACTATGGCTAGCATTTTCACCAAAATCATCAATCGGGAAATCCCCGCACAGATCATTGCAGAGGACGATCGGCACATCGCTTTTTTGGATATCATGCCTTTGGTCAAAGGGCACGTGCTGGTAGTGCCTAAAAAAGAAGTGAATTACATTTTTGACATGGAGCCAGGCGAACTGGCTGATTTGCACCTTTTCGCTCAGAAAGTAGCTAAAGCCATGGACAAAACCATCAAATGTACCCGAATTGGCGTAGCAGTAATCGGCCTTGAGGTTCCTCATGTGCACATCCACCTGGTGCCTTTGAGAACCATGGATGACATCAACTTCACCCGACCAAAGCTGAAACTGAGTGCTGAAGAACTTGCTGAAGTGGCAGAGGTGATCCGAGGGGGATTTTGAGGATGTGACTAGTGTTTACTGATCAGTGTGCAGTCGCAGTATTCAGTGAAAAGTTTCAGTCTCAGTTTCAGTGAACAGTGTTAAGTCTTATTATTTTTGACTTTTCAGGATTTGATTTTTTGAAATCTTGAGCTTGCATTTGTCGTCACCCTGAGCGGAGTCGAAGTGTATTCACTTTGAGATTTTATTAAAGGTTATGAACAAATCCTTTGTGTATATTTTGAAGTGCGCTGATTCAAGTTATTACATCGGTGTTTCTAATTCGGTGGAAAGAAGATTTTCGGAGCACCAAGAAGGTTTGAATCCAAGTTGCTACACCTTTAAAAGAAGACCGGTTGAATTAGTTTTTATCCAGGAGTTTATGGATATAAATGAGGCTATTACATTTGAAAAACAGATTAAAGGTTGGAGCAGAAAGAAAAAAGAAGCGCTAATCAGTGACAATTGGGAAAGGCTAAAATCCCTATCTCAGTGTCAAAATAAGACCTCTCATCTCAACTTCAAAAAGGATAATAAATGATCAAAACCTACTTTATAAGAAATTGGGTTGAAGTCTTGAATTTGATTTAATCTCTTAAAAATTAGTTTTTTATAGTGGTTTTAGGAAACTTGTAGAAGGAATAGATGAAGTGCAAAGATTATAATTGCTTTATTATAAGTTAGTTTTTCTAGATAATAAATTCGATTTAGAAGCTGAATAGACGAGTGAAGTAGTTGAGGCTTTGAGTCTGGTCAGCCGAAAAAAACCACCTTAAGTTTGCCAATTGAAACTAATCCTAATGGAGATCTTAAGGTTTAATTTTCATTTTTCCAGAAGGTTAAGATTTGTTTAGATTGAGAAACCGGGCTTCGACTCCGCTCAGCCTGACCAACGGAAGTGTTCGATTTGATAAATTTCGCAATTTAAAACCACCAATGAATAAGTCTAAACTGATTGATCTAGCCATTCATCACTGATCACTGACCACTGCTCACTTCACCGGCCTGATCCAAATATTCCGATACAATACATCGTGGCCTTCAGCTTGGAGTTTTAATCCTCCGGGAGTATCAGTGATGCCTTTTCCTCCATCATTTCCTCCGTCGATTCCGGAGTTGGGTCCACCCCAAACTTGCTGGATTTCTACATTATCATGGATTTTTACTCCGTTGAAAAATACTGTCACTCGAGCTTTTTCGGTCAACTTGCCATTTTCAAATCGAGCCGCACGAAATTGGATATCGTAGGCATTCCATTTTCCGACCCCGTTATAGACTTTTTGAGTTGGGAGGTGCTCATTGATCACTGCGGCCATTCCGTGTAGCCCGTAGTCTCCGTCGAGAATTTGAATTTCGTATCGGTTTTGAAGGTAAACTCCGCTATTTCCTCCTTCTTTCATGACTAAAAATTCGACGTGCGCTTCAAAATCCCGGAATTCGTCTTTCGTTACGATGTCTGCTGCCCCGTATTTTCCGCCTGCACCTGCCGGGTCATTGGAAGAGATGACTTTGCCTCCATCGACAGGATCGATCATTTCAGGCCACTTGATGGGCATTTCGGAGGAGAATCTCGGGCCTTCCCAGTATTTCCAATTTTTGTGAAGAGATTCTTTACTGCCGTCCAGATAGACTTTTGCCCCTTTTGGCGGTTTGGTACCCAAATAATTTGTGTTTTGTGCGAGGACGGCGCCGATGGAAAAGATAGTGAGAGCCAAGGTTCCGGCTAGTTTGCTTAGATTCATAGGTTTTTGGGTTGGGGTGAATTTTGGATAAGTGAGTATTCAACTCATCAATTTGGCTAAATTTAACTGAAATCAACTGATCAATTCCCATGAAATGGCAAGGAAAAAGACAAAGCTCCAATATTGAGGATAGACGGGGGCAAGGTGGTACCCGGATGGGTGCTGGCGGATTTAATCCCATGCTTTTGGGGCCGCTTTTGAAAATCCTTTTCTCCAAGACAGGATTGGTTTTGGTCGGGATTTTCCTCGCCATTTCATTTTTTACGGGCACCAATCCTCTGACGCTGATCGGGAACCTACTCGGAGGTGGAGGAGGTGGACTTGGTGCGGTCACGGAGTCTGCTTATACACCAACCGCTGAGGAGGAGGAACTTGCAGCATTTTCGGCTACGATTTTAGCAGATACCGAAGATGTGTGGAATGAACTCTTAGAAGATTACCGAGAGCCTACCTTGGTGCTTTTCACGGGTTCGGTTTCTTCGGCTTGCGGATCTGCTAGCAGCGCTGTTGGGCCATTTTATTGCCCTGCAGATGAAAAACTCTACATCGATTTGAGTTTTTTCAGGGATATGGAGCGTCAATTAAAAGCAGGAGGAGACTTTGCTTATGCCTATGTGATCGCACACGAAGTAGGGCATCATATCCAAAAACTTATGGGAATCACCGATCAGGTGCACAGTCTGAGAGGAAAAGTCAGTGAGAAAGAATATAACCTCAACTCGGTTCGTTTGGAGCTTCAGGCCGATTTTCTGGCGGGAGTATGGGCCCATCACAGCCAGAAAAGTGCAGGAATGATGGAGGCAGGAGACCTACAGGAAGCCCTCAATGCTGCCAATGCCATCTGAGATGATCGCCTTCAAAAGCAGGCCACGGGGCGGGTAGTACCTGATTCATTTACTCACGGAACCTCCGCTCAGCGAATGAAATGGTTCAGAAAAGGATTTGATACCGGTGATCTGAGGCAAGGGGATACTTTTAATACAAGGGATTTGTAAATCATTTTTTTATCCCAAACCCAAAACGGACATCATACTTTTGACTCCCAAGGCCAAAGTAATCAGCCAAATCGCCAAGCCAATTAGGCTTTGGGTAGGACTGTTGGAATAGCGGCCCAGGAGATTTCGATCTTTTGCTTTCCAGATTAGCCAGCCGCTGATAATGGGCAGGAGCGCACCATTGGCGAGCTGGGCAAGTGTAATTAGGGTTACAGGACGTATTCCTAAGGAGGAGAAAACCAGTCCCATGACCAAAATTACTCCCATCATTACCCGCATTGGGGAGGATTTGATTTCCTGATTCCAGCCCAAAATCCCACAAATAACCAAGCCTCCTGCCAAAGGTGCCGTAAGCGAGGAGGTGAGTCCGGCAGCCAATAATCCAAAGCCCATCAGATAGGTAGCTCCGCTTCCAAAAACGCCATCGAGCCCCCTGGCAATATCCTGGGCCGACTGCAAGGACTCCGAAGGATTGGCCACTCCCACAATTAAAATTCCCATTGAAACCAATCCGCCCAGTATCACCGAAAGGTTAATATCCCTTCGCATCAAGCTTACATCCTGAGTTCCTTTCCACTGCTTATTGACCAGACTTGCGTACAAAAAGAGGTTGTAAGGAACCACCGTGGTGCCGATCAAAGCGACTATGGTGGGAAACTTTTCGGAGGAAAATGAAGGGATAAATCCACTCAAAAGCGAAGGGAGGTCCGGTTTGGTGAGCAGGGCTGTCAGGATAAAAGCAAAAGACATAACAATCACCAGAGCTACCAAGATTCTTTCTATCCATTTAAAATTCCCCGACCAAAGGAGCAAAAATGCCAAAATTCCAAATATCAGATTGCCGGATTGGATTTGAACTTTTCCGAAATCCCAAACCGGGGCCTCCCAGATGGTGCTTAGGCCCAGATTGGCCCCGGAAATATTGCCACTTTGATAAGCGGCATTTCCCAGACCGATGGCTATCAGGATTAAGATGAATGTACTCGATTTGGCAAGTTTGTTTCCCCTTTGACCTCGGATGAGTTGACTCAGGTCTTTGCCGGTCACTAGGCCAATTCTACCTGAGATTTCTTGGAGATAAACTGTCGCTACCACGCTCAGGAGCAGCGCCCAAAGCAGCGAAAAATCAAACCTAATCCCAGCAAGGGTACATACCGTGACAGTACCCGGTCCAATAAATGCGGCGGTTATGATGGGTCCCGGACCGATTTTTTCGAGTAGCGATTTAAGTTTCAAGGAAATTCGGGAAGAATTTTTGTAGGTTTTGTTATCCAATTGGAAAAATAAAGAAAATGCGCTGGTTTACTCGGATTTTGAAGGTTTTGATCGGGATTATACTTTCCCTGGTTTTTTTTCTGCTACTGATGTTTCGAAGAGATATCTCAGCGGATGAAATCAATGAAAAATATGCCACGCCTCAGTCCCATTTCATTGATGTGGATGGGATTCAGGTTCATGTGCGGTTTCTAGGTGAGGGAGATCCGATTTTTCTTTTGCATGGGAGTTTTTCCTCGCTACATACGTGGGATGTCTGGCAGCAGGAGTTAAGCCCCTATTTTCTGACCATTTCCCTCGATTTTCCAGGCCACGGACTCACCGGGCCAGATGAATTGAAACGATATTCTGTAGAGGATTACAGTAACTTGGTACAGCGATTGGCTGAGAAATTGGGTTTGGAAAAATACCATCTCGCCGGAAATTCGATGGGTGGTGGTGTCGCTTTACAAATAGCCTCGGAAAGACCTGATCGTGTGCTTTCCCTCGGGCTCATTGACGCTTCAGGTGCGCCTCCGGTTGCCGTGAGGACTTTGGATTCCGCACAAACCAGCCAACGGGGTGGGGGAGCATGGATTTTTTCGCTTTTGGAAAATCCGGTATTCTCCAAAGTATTCCTGAAATGTACGCCCAAGTTTCTTTTTGCTATGAATATGAAAGAAGTCTATGGAGATGAGCAAAAAGTGGATGCCGCGACCGTAGATCGGTATTTTGAACTCATGCTCAGGGATGGCAATCGGCAAGCCACCCTTGATCGATTGCGTCAGGGAAGACGGAAAACTGTGGACTTTACACGGATCACCATGCCGACCTTAGTCATGTGGGGGGCAAAGGATTCTTGGATTCCTTTGACTCAGGGCAAAAGACTTCAAGAGGCTATTCCCGGCTCCAATCTGGTTGTTTTTGATGAAGCAGGTCATGTGCCCATGGAGGAAATCCCGACAGAGACTGTCTCAGAATACCTTCGGTTTTTAGGCGTGGAAGTGAGAAAAAACTACCTTCAACCTCCTAAACAACTCGTATATGCAGATGGAATCGCTCCTTTATCTAGTGATTTTTACTCAGCTAATCACGCTGGTTTTTTTGATTTGGAGTCGGTTGGGAATCAAAAAAACAAGTTCTGAAGAGCAAACGGCCCCCATTATCCAGGCTCTCCATCAGCTGCTCAGCGAAGGCCGGAAAGAATCCGCAGATCACTTGATGCGGCAATTTCAGCTGGTGTTTTCCCAACAGCGAGAGACGGCAAAGGATCAGCAGGAAGCACTCAAAACTTTCGGCGAAACTGTACGCCAATCCATGCAGGATCTGAGTAATCTGCAGCGGGAAAAGCTCTCCGAACTCAGCCGACGTCAGGATGAACTGGTCAAAAACACCGAATCCCGCCTCGAGCAAATCCGAAATACCGTGGATGAAAAGCTTCAAAAAACGCTCGAAATCCGACTCGGGCAATCTTTTGAACTCGTCAGCAAGCAGCTCCAAGCGGTACAGCAGGGCCTCGGCGAAATGCAAAATCTGGCCACAGGAGTAGGGGATCTCAAGCGTGTCCTGACCAATGTCAAAAGCCGAGGTGTACTCGGGGAATATCAGCTTCAGGCGATTTTGGAAAACATCCTTTCTCCAGATCAGTATCTGGTCAACGCAGCTGTCAATGGTACCCGTGATCGAGTTGAGTTTGCCGTGAAAATGCCCGGTCAGGATCAGCCGGTACTTTTGCCCATCGATTCCAAATTTCCCCAGGAATCCTATTTGCGACTGGTAGATGCCTATGAGTTGGGAGAGAAATCTTTGGTGGAAAGCTGCCGAATCGAACTCTTTCGAGCGATTCGGAAGTCTGCTGCTGAGATCCAATCCAAATACATTCATCCTCCGGGAACCACGGATTTTGCGGTTCTTTTCCTTCCTGTGGAAAGTCTCTATGCCGAGATCCTTCGCGAACCCGGCCTAGCACAGCAGATTCAGCAGGATAATAAGGTGATCATCACCGGGCCCACTACACTTTCGGCGTTGTTGAATTCACTTCAGATGGGGTTCAAAACTTTAGCGATCCAAAAACGAAGCGCAGAGGTATGGCAAGTACTTGGCGCAGTCAAAACTGAGTTTGGTAAATTTGGCGAGTTGCTGGAGAAGACGCAGCGTAAGCTTCATGAAGCCAATTCAGAACTGGATAAACTAGTGGGGACCCGCACCCGAGTGATTCAGCAAAAACTCAAAGGAGTTCAAGAACTTCCTGAAAGTCAGAGTAAACAGCTTCTTGAGGAATGATTTTTTTTTCAAAAAAAGCAATTTTTTGGAGGTCTGGAGGAGTCCTTTATTTACCTTTTAGGTGCTTTTAAGGAAAGAAAAATGCTTAATCGCTGAAAATCATTCACAAAGCCTCTAATTTTGCCATCCTAAAGATCACCTGATACCTATATGGGGATGAATATCGTGATCGCAGGCGCTGGAGATATGGGATATCACCTCGCCGAGCGATTGAGTTTTGACAATAAAGACATCACTTTGATCGATACTGAGCGTGATGTCTTGGATTATGCAGCTTCCAAACTTGACGTGTTGACGATTCAGGGAGATGCTACCTCCATTGACGTTTTGCAGCAAGCGAATGTCGGAAAGGCAAGTATGGTGCTCGCCGTCACCACGTCTGAAAAGACCAACATCGTTACAGCTCTACTTGCCAAGCAGTTGGGGGCTAAGCGGGTAATGGCCCGGGTGAGAAATCACACTTACCTCAAGGAAGAAAATGTGCCCTATTTCAACAATCTGGGTATAGATAACTTGATCTCGCCCACCATGCTTTGTTCACGGGAGATTTTTAATATGATCGAAAACTCCTCATTCTCTGAAGTTTTTGATTTCGGTGCGGGCAAGTTGAATATTGTAGGATTTACTATCGATCAGTTTAATCCACTGACCAATCAGCGGATCATGGATACCAAGTCCAATCCGATTTATGATGATATCCGAATCATTGCGATCGTCAGAGACCAAAAAACCATTATTCCGAGAGGGAGTACCATCATCCGAAATAATGATCATTGTTTTTTCATTTCAAATAAGAAAAACACTGAGACGATTCAGGAGGCTCTTGGTCAAAAAAAGGTCAATATTAAGAATATCATGATTATCGGTGGGGATGATATGGCTGTGACCACTGCCCTTAAGCTCGAGAAAGATTACCGCGTCACCTTGGTCAACAAGGACAAAGAACGCTGCAAGTGGCTGGCAGAAAATCTGTCCAGCACCTTGGTCATCAATGGGGATTATAAAAATATAGAGCTCTTGGTAGAGGAAGGTTTGGAAGAAATGGATGCCTTTTTGGCACTTACCGAATCTTCAGAGACTAATATTATCACTTCACTTTCGGCAAAGAATCACGGAGTCTATAAGACGATAGCCCATGTGGACACCCGAGAGTATATCCATATCTCACACAGTATTGGGGTAGATTCGCTGATCAATAAGAAACTCGTTGCGGCAAATGAAGTATCCCGTCATTTGAAAAAAGGAACTGTCGATGCAGTTTCAGGTATCTATGGTGTGGATGCGGAGTTTATCCAATACAGTGTCTATAAAAATAATCGCCTTACCAAGCATCCCTTGAGGGAGTTACATTTTCCGGCCTCAGCATTGGTAGCAGGGGTAATCAGAGGTGAAGAAGTCTTCATTCCGGATGGAGATTTTGTTTTACAACTCAACGACAAGGCAATCGTTTTTGCCCTACCTGAAGCTAGAGAGACCTTAGACAAATTATTTAATTGATATGATTCACTTCAAGGCCATTTGGAGAATCATGGGAGGTCTCTTGATCCTGATCGGGGTATTGATGCTGCCTGCTGTGACGATTTCCTGGATTTATGGTGAAAATTCCCTGCCGATATTGATCTCTGCGGCGATCTCACTTTTTATCGGTTTGATTCTGTTTTTCTCCATCGAAAAGCAGGATCAGCATGTCCGAAAGCGAGAAGGATACCTGATCGTGACTTTGAGTTGGGTGTTTATGACCGGTTTTGGGATGTTGCCTTTTATCCTTTCCAAAGAAATACTTTCCTTTTCAGATGCGCTTTTTGAGACGGTATCCGGACTGACTACCACGGGAGCGAGTATCCTCACGGACATTGAGTCTATGCCCAAGGGCTTGCTTTTCTGGAGAAGTATGACCCAGTGGGTTGGGGGATTGGGAATTATCGTGTTGACAGTGGCCATTTTTCCCTTGTTGGGAATCGGTGGTATCGAGCTTTTTGTAGCCGAGTCACCCGGCCCGACTTCTGATAAGGTTCACCCCCGAATCTCTGAGACCGCTAAGCGTCTCTGGTACATATATGTAGGTTTGACATTAGTAGCGGGCCTGTTGTTTTGGGCAGGAGGGATGACCTTGTATGATGCCGTGAATCATGCGCTGACTACGCTGGCCACCGGAGGATTTTCGACCAAAAACGCCTCCATGGCTTTCTATGACGATTATCCATTTATCCAGTACACGGCTATTTTCTTTATGTTTTTAGCGGGTACTAACTTTACGATGATCTATTTTGGATTGGTGGGTAGGTTTAAAAAAGTGATCAAGAATGATGAGTTTAAGGCTTATGCCCTTGCTGTTTTTACCCTTTCGGTCCTGATCTTCATTCCGATCTTCATGAGATCAGATGCGGGGTTTGAGTTGGCATTTCGACGGGCGGCTTTTCAGGTTGTGTCGTTGATTACTACCACCGGCTTTGTCTCTGATGATTACACACAATACGGGCAAGGAGTCACTTTTGTGTGTTTTATGTTACTCTTTTTGGGTGCATCGGCAGGTTCCACTTCGGGTGGGATCAAGTTTATCCGGCATGCGACATTTTTGAAAAATACCTGGCTGGAATTCAAGCGTATTGTTCATCCCAGAGCGATCGTACCGTTGATTATCAACGGGGAGCGGGTTACCGGAAGAATTATCAATAACATCATGAATTTCCTGTTGATCTATTTGATCACGTTTGTCCTTGGCTCCTTGGTGATTTCCCTGATGGGTTACGATTTTGCTACCTCGCTTGGTGCAGTTGCCACCTCGCTTGGCAATGTAGGTCCTGCCATCGGGCAAGTCGGACCGGTGGATAATTTTGCTTTCTTCTCCTCTCCGGCCAAAATTGTCCTGTCTTTCCTTATGCTACTTGGCCGATTGGAATTATTTACGATTCTGATTCTTTTCACTCCGTTTTTCTGGAGAGCCAACTAAATTGGGTTGGTTTTCTCTCTGAACCCTTAACGAACCTCTGATGCTATCTCAAGATGAACGAATCGCCAAGATGACTTTTGCTTCGGTTTATCCGCATTATTTGGCCAAAGTCGAGCGAAAAGGTCGAACCAAAGCGGAGCTCCACGAAGTGATTTGTTGGTTGACCGGATTTGGGGAAAAAGAAATTTTGGACTTAATCGAACGTAAATCCACTTTTGCCGAGGTTTTTGATGGTTGCCAGTTGCATCCGAATGCAGGCATGATTACCGGATTGATTTGCGGGATCCGAGTTGAGAAAATTGAGAATCCTTTGACTCAAAAGGTTCGATACCTTGATAAGCTGGTAGATGAACTTGCGAAAGGGAAAAAGATGGAGAAGATTCTCCGTAGTTGATTTATTTTGTCTTACTTAAAATCGAATTCCCTCGATCGGTTCCGCCGAAATCGAATCAAAATCCCGCATTGCGTTGATCAGCTTAAAACTCTGAAAATTTTGAATTTCGATTTGGTGGATAGGTGATGAATGGATTTTTCCTTCAGTAATCAGCCGTGCTCTTGCCGTTCCTTCTAAGAGTGGGGTTTCGGGAGTGATCCAGTTTTTCCCATCAAAAAACACCACGTTGCAATAAGAGCTATCGGTGACCATGCCGTTTTTTATTATCAAAACATCGTCTGCTTCCCCTCGATCGGCAAATGCTTGATTAAGCTGATTTCGGTCCGAATATTTGACGGAATAATCCACGTCACCGATTTTGGTGAGTTTTAGGGTCTTTATTCTTTTGACTTGATAGCGTTCAAATCGAACTTCTTTTCCCGTTTTTCCATAGGCAATTCTCAATTTGACCAAACCTGTCCTCAATGGAACAGGAATTTCTATATTCGTTAAAAGCGTAAAGTGTGGAGTGGTCGCAAAGAGCTTCTTATAGGAATTTGCAAATCGCAATTCATGCCAAACCGGGTGCTTAATTTCCCCGTCTTGAACTCTGACAGTTTCAAAAAGTGGGTACATAGATCTTTGAGATGAGTTCTTGGTATTCTTCCTCGAGCTGACTGTGAAAGGTAATACCTCCACCGCTTCTAAACCAGAAGTCTGAACCTTCCTGTTCAATAAACCGGATCGCTACTCCCGAATCGACCTGATTTCCATCAAAAATTCCAAAAATCCCTGTGTAATAGCCTCTTTTTTTGACCTCATTTTTTTCAATTATTTCTACGGTTTTCTGTTTGGGAGCACCGCTGATCGAGCCGGCGGGGAGGAGTTTGAGAAGGGTTTCACCTAGATTTTCTTTCCAGTTTTGAGGTAGATTTCCGGAGATTTCGGAGCTGGTTTGGAGGATTTCATGCTTGTGTGTTTTGATTTTTTCCACAAATCGGTATTTCAAAACCTTGATATTTTCAGCGACCAAAGCCAAGTCGTTTCGCATCAAATCTACGATCGTATTGTGCTCCCATTCCTCTTTTTGATTTAGGAGAAGTTGGCTTTCCGCCTCCTGCAAACTGGCATCTATGGTGCCCTTCATCGGATAGGTGAAGATTTGGTTGTCCTTGATTTTGATAAAGGTTTCCGGAGAAAAGACCACAAAATGATCCTTTTTCCAGAGTTTATATTTGGCTTTTGAGAGATGAAAAATTTCTTCCAGATCCAAGTTGATATGGAGTCGGCTGGGGAATGTAAGGTTGAGTAGATAAGTATCTCCTTGCTGGATATGTTCCAGCACGTTTTCGAGTTTTTCTTGAAAAATACTTTTGGATACTGGGTCGTAGCTGATCTGAGGGTTTATGGCTACTGTTTTTTTATCCAGATTGGAATGGTTGCCGATTTCAAAAAATAGACCTCCTTCTCTGGCCTCGTCAAAGGTTAATGCCAACGGTTTTTTCTTTTCAAAGTCAATCAAAAAGAAAAATGGCTTTGACGAAGTGGCGAGCTGGGAGACTTTGGCTATAAACTGATCGGGATTCATCTACACTTGAGCAAAGAAATTGGTGAGTATTTCCTTTCCTTGAGGTGTTAGAAAGGATTCGGGGTGAAATTGGATGCCAAAGATCGGCAAAGATCGGTGTTCCACAGCCATAATGACGTTCTGATCACTTTGAGAAGTGATGTAGAGTTTTTCGGGAAAATCCTGCGTAGATACATGCCAAGAGTGGTATAAACCTACTTTTATGCGCTCAGGAAACCCGGCGAATAGCTTGGAATTTTTGGAAATACGAATCTCGTGCTGCTGTCCATGAACTACCTCCTCCAACTGGTTAAGCGCTGCTCCAAAATGAGAACAAATAGCCTGATGACCGAGACAAATCCCAAGAAGAGGCTTTTTGGTCTGCTCCGCAAAATTCAAAACCTGAGCTAAAACGGGGAAATCCCCCGGAGTCATGGGGCCAGGAGAAATAATCAAAGCATCGAAATCAATCAGACCCGAAACGTCAAGGTCGATTGAAGATCTGACATGGAGGTCAATTGAGGGGAATTTCCGAAGTAAATCGACGATATTAAAGGTGAAGGAGTCCTGATTGTCTATCAGCATTACCTTCGAAAGGGTAGTGAAGTTGGTCATAGAGTAACTTCCACAAAAGTAGATCGCACTTCACTTCTAATCAACGGATGAGAAAAATGTTTGTGCGCAATGGATCTGAAAAGCCTTTGCGCACAGTGTTTATTAGTTGTTTAGATTTCGATAAATCACCCCGTTTTTGATCACCAAGATCATTTTCTGATTATCTGAGATCAACTCTAGATTTTGGATGAGATTTCCGTCAAAAAGAATAATGTCAGCCAGTGCACCTTCTTCGATCACGCCTATTTTGCCGGAGTAGGGGCTTCTTTTTCCTGATAGAGCCAGCAGTTCACCATTGTTCCCGGTGACCATTTTGAGGATTTCCAGATTAGAAAACCAGCGCTTCATTTTCAAAAGCTGAAGATCGGGTCTTGAGGCTTTTTGGGCATCAAAAAGGACATCGGTACCATAGGCGATTTTCATATTATACTTTTTAGCCAGTTCAAAGGCCGTGTCTGTGCCCTTATACATTTCGAGCTGTTTTGCACGGCTCTCAGCGCTGAGTACCCCTTTATCGCCTTCATCCACAAAGGGTTGGAGACTCCAGAACACACCTTTTTCTACCATCATTTTTACCGTCTCTTCATCGATGAGCTGACCATGGTCGATACATTTCACCCCGGCGCGGATGGCTTGTTGGATGGCTCTTGGCGTGTAGGCATGGACAGTGACATAGGTGCCCCAGTTTTCCGCTGCTTCTACGGCCGCACGGATTTCAGCCGCGGTATATTGGGTGACGTCTAGCGGGTCATAGATGGAAGATACTCCGCCTCCGGCCATGAGTTTGATCTGACTGGCCCCGAGCATGAGTTGTTCGCGGGTTTTGAGTCGTACGGCATCCGGACTGTCGGCGATCGCAGCGGCGTTGATTCGCTCGGCATAGCTGAGTCCGTTTGAAGCGTCAGAAGGGACGTCATTAGGCAGTCGGAAATCTCCGTGACCTCCGGTCTGTGAGATAAAAGCTCCCGATGGCCAAATCCGTGGCCCGGAGATGATTCCCGCATCTATCGCTTGCTTCAAGCCGAAGACTGGTCCTCCCAAATCCCTGATGCTGGTGTAGCCTTTTTGCAAAAGTGCTTCTGCATTTTTCCCTGCCACCAGATTGACAAAGCCCAAATTGCTGGTCAAAAGTGCAATCTGAGAAAGATTGGCAAACATGGCGTGATAGTGGGCATCGATCATTCCGGGCATCAGGAAGCGACCTTTGCCGTCGATGATCTGCACGTTGGCACTTCTATTGGTGGGAATCGGTCCTGTAGAAACCTTTGTGATTAAGTTTCCTTCGATTAGGACATTTCCTTTGATGGTTTGATCGTCTTTGCCGTTGAAGATTTCGACGTTGTTGATCAAGATGGTTTTTTGCTGCGCAAAAGAAGGTGAATCCAAGAGGAGCAAAACAAAAATGCCGCTCAAGACCTTGGTGAGAAAAGTGTTCATAGTTGATAAAATTATAGACATGGGAATATAACTCCAAAACTGATTAAGACATAAAAAAACCGACCCTTTGGATCGGTTTTTTGATTATTTCTTTTTGGCAAATCTGCTTTTTTTCTTTCCTGCATCAGGTTGAGATTCGATGATCTCAATGGTTTCCTCATAGGTTAGATCCTCAGCTACTTTACCTTTTGGGATCTTGAAGTTGTTTTTGGCGAACTTGATGTAAGGTCCCCATCGTCCGTTTAGAATCTGGATTTCGGGATTCTCTTCGAATGTTTTGATATGCTTATTTGCATCAGCTTCCCGTTTAGCCTTGATTAGCTCGATCGCTTCGGATTCGGTGATTGAAAGCGGATCTTGATCCTTTTGTAAAGAGTAGAATGCACTGTCGTGACGTACATAAGGCCCAAAGCGTCCGATTGCCGCTGTCATTTTTTTATCTTCAAAGGTGCCCACTTCCCGAGGAAGCTTAAACAGTTCAAGGGCATCTTCCATGGTTACGTTTTCGATGAACTGACCTTTTTTCAAGCTGGCAAACTGCTTGTCTTCGTCTTCGTTTTCACCGATTTGCACCAAAGGTCCGAATCTTCCCAATCGGGCATAGACATTTTTTCCTGAAGTAGGGTGCTGACCTATCAGACGGCTGGTATTTACATCTTGACGAGATACCTGGGAGGTTTCTTCGACGCTGTGGTGAAATTTGCCATAGAAGCCGTCAATCATGTCCTGCCAGTCCTGTCCACCGGCTGCGATTTCGTCGAATTCCTTTTCTACTTTGGCAGTGAAGTGAAAGTCGATCACATTGGGGAAGTGCTCCACGAGAAAGTCATTGACTACCATGGCAATGTTGGTAGGGAAGAGCTTGTTTTTCTCTGCTCCTGTATTTTCAGTTTTGTCTGATTCTTTGAATTTGCCCCCGGCGATGGTCATTTCCACATAGTTTCGCGGAGTGCCATCTCGGGACTCCTTGACTACATATTCTCGCTTTTGGATAGTGGAGATGGTGGGCGCATAGGTAGAGGGACGACCGATACCCAATTCTTCCAGTTTTTTCACCAAAGAGGCTTCTGTGTATCGGGGGGCAGGTCTGGAGAATGTCTCACGGCCTTTCATTTCTCTCAAATTCAAATCCTGCCCGATCTTCAATGGAGGCAAAAGTGACTTATTGCCTTCCTCATCTTCCTCCGGTTCATCATCGGTGTCCTCCAGATAAACTTTGAGGAACCCGTCAAACTTGATGATTTCGCCGGTAGCAGTGAGGTGATTGGTATCATTGGAGATGGCTACCGTAATGGTGGTTCGCTCAAGTTCAGCATCGGCCATTTGCGAGGCTATCGACCGCTTCCAAATCAATTCATAAAGTCGCTGCTCATTGCGATCTCCGCTTACTTGACTTTTCGAGAAATCGGTCGGGCGGATTGCTTCGTGAGCTTCCTGAGCACTTTCGTTTTTGGTCGAATATTGTCTGGATTTGTGGTATTGTGATCCAAAAGAATCTTCAATAGCCTTTTTGGCAGCGGCCAAAGCATCCTGAGATAAGTTAGTGCTATCGGTACGCATGTAGGTGATTTTACCTGCTTCGTAGAGCTTTTGTGCTACCGACATGGTTTGTGCCACGGAGAAATAGAGTTTTCTGGAAGCTTCCTGTTGCAGCGTGGAAGTAGTGAATGGAGCTGCAGGAGTCTTTTTAGCGGGCTTTTTCTCCAGATTACTTACGGAGAAAGTTGCCTCCAGACATTTTTTCAAGAAAGCCTCAGCTTCGGCCTTGGTCTCAAATTTCTTAGGCAATTCTGCCTGAAAGCTTTTTCCCTCGACCTCAAAAATTGCTGTAATTCGGAAGGATGACTTGGCTTTGTGAGCTTCGATTTCTCGTTCTCTCTCTACTATCAGGCGCACAGCTACAGACTGCACTCTGCCTGCCGAAAGTCCGGTTTTGATTTTTTTCCACAGGATAGGAGAAAGCTCAAAACCCACCAATCGATCCAGAATTCTCCGTGCCTGCTGGGCATTGACAAGATCATAGTCGATAGTTCGGGGATTTTCGATGGCTTTGGTGATGGCATTTTTGGTGATTTCCCGAAAAACAATCCGCTTGGTATGCTGATCATCCAATTTCAAAACCTCTTTCAAATGCCAAGAAATAGCTTCTCCCTCGCGGTCATCGTCACTTGCCAGATAGACCGTGTCGGCATCTTTCACGAGAGATTTCAGGTTTTTGATCACTTCCTTTTTATCAGGAGTGACTTCATAGGTGGGTTTGAATCGATTTTTGATGTCGATCGCTTTGTCTCCCTTGGGCAAATCCCGGACGTGTCCATAGCTGGAAACGACCTTAAAATCCTTGCCCAGGTATCCCTCGATAGTTTTTGCTTTGGCAGGTGACTCTACGATGACTATATTTTTTGACATAAAAAACCGATTTTTTTTGGCTCAAGGCCTGTTTTTGTGAGGCTAAAAATAGAGGGCATTGTTTTCTCCTCCAAATAATAAAAAAATGAGGGCTTGTAGTTTGGATAGATTTTTGAACGTTATACCTTTTTGAAAGGGACTCAAAACGGCGAAAAATGAAAAAGTTAATCCTCCTAAGACACGGTGAGGCTGGATTTTCGGTTGGTGTGGATTTTCAGCGGCAACTTACTCATCGAGGTAAATCCAACTTGCAAAAACTCGGTGCGATACTAGCAGAGAAAAAGCTAGAAATAGATTTGCTCTATTGCTCTCCGGCCACCAGGACCAGAGAAACTGCAGAAATTATCAAGCAGCACCTTCCCGTCAATGAAGAAATTTTATCTCAAGAAATCTACGAGGGACATGTGGATGCTCTCATCAAACTATTGGAAGGGACGCCTCAGTCAGTGGATACTTGTATGCTGATCGGTCACAATCCCACCATCAGTTTGCTCATTTCCCATCTTTCCGAAGGCAATTATATTGGATTGCAGCCGGGTGCCATGGGGATCGTCGAACTGGAAATCAACGATTGGATGATGGTAGGCCGTGGTACTGGTAGGCTTTTGGAGCTTTTGGAATGAATCTTAGCGAATAGTCTCATGGACCTCTGACTCGGTGTATCGAGGCGTAGCGCCTTTTTTGGTAGCCACGAACCCCCCGAGTTTGCAGGCGAAATCCAGAATTTCCTCAGGACTTTTTTCCTCCAGATACATTTTGATAAATCCGCTCAAGAATGCATCCCCGGCGCCTATTGAATCCTGAAAGGCGACTTTAAACCCGGGGTGTTCCACGATTTTTCCTTTCTGATAGATCATGGCTCCCTTTGAACCACGGGTCACGCAGATGATCTCCATGGGAAAATGTTGGTCGAGAAAAAAGCATAGACTTTCGATAGTTGGCTCCGTTCCGAAGTAATCGGCAAAAATCTCTAATTCATCTTCGTTGATTTTCAAAATATCTGCAAACCCCAAAAGGGTCTCGATGACTTCAAAATCATAAAATGGAGGTCGGAGATTGGCGTCAAAAATCCGCAGAGTCGGATGATGCAGGAGTTTGAGTAGTGTTTTGAGACTTTCAGGATTTCTGACTCCCAGGGTCCCAAATACAAAGGCGTCTGCTTCTTCCACCGTGCGATCCAGTTTTTCTGACCATTCGATAAAATCCCAGGCTACGGGTGAAACAATGGTGTATTTGATGTTTTCAGGATCAGAAGTGTCTACCAGTACTTTGGAAGTTTCGTGGTCCGGATTGATTTGGATTAAGTCAAGAGGAAGATTGAATTCTTTAAGGAAATCGAGCAGATTTTGACCATCTTGATCAGCTCCTACTGCCGAAATAAGTCGTGAATGGAGTCCCAATTGATGAAGGTTGAGCGCAACATTCATAGGGGCACCGCCGGCTACCGGACCGGTAGGAAGACAGTCCCAAAGCATTTCACCGAAGATAACAACGTGATCACGCATGTTTTTTCTGTAAGTCGTGTTGAATTTCTTCCAAAGATCGGCCCTTGGTTTCAGGCATTTTAAATTTCACCCAAAGCAATTGGATTACCATCATCCCGCAGAAGAACGCGAAAATATAACCCGGTCCAAAACTATTGGCAAAGAATGGAAAGACATTGGCGATGACGGCTGCCAAAATCCAATGGGTAAACGAACCCAAAGATTGACCCGATGCCCTCAGCTCATTGGGAAACATCTCAGAGATAAACACCCAAATCACCGAGCCTTGACCCACGGCATGGGAAGCGATAAAGCCAAAAACGAAAATCGGTAACCAAAACGCCGGAATTCCAGGCCCTAGGAAGTTATAGGCCATCAGACTGAGGGAAATGATGTAGCCAAAGGATCCGATGTACATGAGTTTTTTTCTACCCAGTCTATCAATTAAATAGAGCCCAAAGAAAGTAGCAAAAAGGTTGACCAAGCCGATTCCGATTGTGGAAATCAATGCATTTTCAGTAGAGATTCCGGCCATTTCAAAGATTCGAGGTGCGAAATAAATGATCGCATTGATCCCGGAGACCTGATTGAAAAAGGCAATCATGACTGCCAGCATGGTGCTGGAAAAGAATCTAGGGCTGAAAAGAGTGCCAAAGCCCGCCTTTTGCTTCATGCTTTTTTCTTCCTCGATCGCGAGTCGGATCGCTTCATCCACACCATCCGGGTCGGTTCGGGTCAGGATCTCCCGTGCTTTGATCTGATCATTAAACTTAGCAATCAGCCAACGAGGGCTTTCCGGAATGCTGAAGATCATCACACTATAAATCAACGCAGGAACTGCCTCGACACCCAGCATCCATCTCCAGTCTTCTGCAAGTCCTGCTGTGCCGATCAGATAGTTGGACACGTAGGCCATCACGATGCCAAACACAATATTAAATTGGTAAAGCGCCACCAAAAGTCCGCGGTTTTTTGCGGGGGCGATTTCGGAAATATACATGGGTGCCACCACCGATGAAGCACCTACACCCAGTCCTCCCAAGAATCTAAAGAGCGTAAATGAAGTAATATCCCAAGCGATTGCCGAACCCAATGCTGAAATCAAGTAGAACAAGCCAATCCAAAGTAAGCTTTTCTTTCTCCCCATTCGATCAGCAGGAATGCCTCCAAAAAGTGCTCCGATCACGGTTCCATAAAGAGCTGAAGCAATCGCCAAACCGTGTATCCAATCGGTCAGTTTCCAAACTTCCTGAATATCCCGCTCCGCACCGGATATGACAGCAGTGTCAAAGCCAAACAAAAAGCCGCCAAGAGCGGCTGTGATCGAGACAAAAAAGGCGTAATTCTTTGAAGACATGAGGTGGTTTTTGGGTCTTGTGTCTCACTAAACTAAGTAGAAGGTTTTTATTTCAAAATAGGGAGATCCTTTTCCAATCCATCAAAATCAAATCAATCGATTTCCTTCCTGAAAAAAAATATCTATAGCCAAATAAAATTCTGTTTTTTCCAATTCGGAAAATCCCCCACAGGTGAAATTCCTTATATTCGCAGGCGCAGAAACCAATCCCATTTCTGACCCTTTTGTACCCAAAATCGAATACAAACCCAACGTCATGACTTTACCAACTGAGATTTACAAACCCAAAAACCACATTCGGATCGTGACCGCCGCCTCGCTTTTTGACGGACACGATGCAGCGATCAACATCATGCGCCGGATCATCCAGTCCACAGGCTGCGAAGTGATTCACCTCGGACATAATCGTTCGGTTCAGGAAATCGTTGAATGTGCCATCCAGGAAGATGTACAGGCCATAGCGATTACTTCTTACCAAGGTGGTCACGTAGAGTTTTTCAAATACATGCATGATTTGCTCAAGGAGAAAGGTGCGGGACATATCAAAATTTTCGGTGGGGGAGGAGGAACAATCCTTCCTGAAGAAATCAAGGAACTCCACGGCTATGGGATCACCCGAATCTACTCTCCAGATGACGGACGTGCCATGGGCTTGCAGGGAATGATCAATGACTTGGTTTCTGCCTGTGATTTTCCTGTTGGCGATCAAGTTTCGGCCGATTTTGTCTTGGATAAAAGAGAAAAAGGCAGTGTAGCCCGAGCTATTTCTGCTTTTGAAAATTTCCCTGAGCAGTCCGCTACACTTTTGGATAAAGTCAGAAAAGCCAGCCAAAGCAGCAAAACCCCGGTTTTGGGCATCACCGGAACAGGTGGAGCGGGTAAATCTTCCTTGGTGGATGAATTGGTAAGAAGATTCATTATCGACTTTGAGAATAAAAATCTGGCAATCATCTCTGTGGATCCATCCAAAAGAAAAACCGGTGGAGCACTTTTGGGAGACCGAATTCGAATGAACTCCATCAACCATCCCCGTGTGTTTATGCGTTCCTTGGCTACCCGTCAGTCCAATTTGGCCCTTTCTAAATACGTGCAAGATGCGGTCGATACCGTGAAAGCAGCGGGATTTGATTTGGTGATTTTGGAAACTTCCGGTATTGGTCAGTCCGATACGGAGATTATCGAGCACTCAGACATTTCACTTTACGTGATGACTCCCGAGTACGGAGCGGCTTCCCAGTTGGAAAAGATCGACATGCTGGACTTTGCCGATGTGATTGCGCTCAACAAGTTTGACAAGCGTGGGGCGCTCGATGCCATCCGGGATGTGAAAAAGCAATACAAGCGCAACCATAACCTGTGGGATATTGCTGATGAGGATATTCCGGTGTTTGGCACCATCGCTTCTCAGTTTAATGACCCCGGGATGAATCAACTGTACCGAGCGATCATCGGCAAGGTCAATGAGAAATTCTCCGGATTGGAGAGTTCCTTTGAACTCACCGCCGGTACTTCCGAGAAAATCTATATCATTCCGCCTGCCCGTACCCGCTACCTCAGCGAAATCACCGAGATCAACCGAAACTATGATAAATGGGTGGAGGAGCAAAAGGAAATTGCCCAGCAACTTTATTCTATTCAGAAGTCCATGGAAGCGATCCAATCCACCAAGGTGGCGGACAAGGATCGCCTGATCAAGGAACTTCAAGAGGTATATGCGCAAGTTGAGCTCAACCTCGACCCGAAAAACAAGAAGTGGCTGGAAGAATGGCCAGCCGAAGCAGCTCGTTATTCAGATGATTTTTATGTATTCAAAGTCCGTGACAAGGAACTGAAAGTAAAAACCTACAGCACCTCCTTAGCCAATTCCCGAATTCCTAAAGTGGCCTTACCGAAGTATGAGGCTTGGGGAGAATTGCTGAAATGGGGCTTGAGAGAAAATGTACCGGGACAGTTTCCTTACACTTCCGGGGTATTTCCATTCAAGCGGGAAGGGGAAGATCCTACTCGGATGTTTGCCGGGGAGGGCGGACCCGAGCGCACCAACAAGCGCTTTCACTATGTGTCCAAGTCCATGCCTGCCAAGCGACTTTCCACGGCTTTTGACTCGGTGACTTTGTATGGAGAAGACCCCGATTATAGACCGGATATCTATGGTAAAATCGGAAACTCAGGCGTAAACGTCTGCTGCTTGGACGATGCCAAGAAGCTGTACTCAGGGTTCAACCTGGTCGATCCGATGACCTCTGTGTCCATGACCATCAATGGTCCTGCGGCTACGATGACGGCCTTCTTCATGAATGCAGCCATCGATCAGCAGTGTGAGGTGTACATCAAAGCCAATGGATTGGAAAGGGAAGTCGAAGCTAAAATCGAAGCCATTTATAAAGAAAAAGGTCTTCCAAGACCGAGATACAATGCCCCGATTCCGGAAGGTAATGATGGGTTGGGTTTGATGCTTCTCGGTGTGACCGGAGATCAGGTCCTTCCAAAAGACGTGTATGAAAAGATCAAAGCCGACACGATCTCCAAAGTGAGGGGAACGGTACAGGCAGACATTCTGAAGGAAGATCAGGCACAGAACACCTGCATTTTCTCCACGGAGTTTTCACTCCGATTGATGGGGGATGTGCAGCAGTATTTTATCGAAAACAAAGTCAGAAACTTCTACTCCGTTTCTATTTCCGGTTACCATATCGCAGAGGCGGGAGCCAACCCGATCACGCAGTTGGCTTTAACGCTTTCCAACGGATTCACCTACGTGGAATACTATGTGTCCCGAGGCATGAATATTAATGACTTTGCACCCAACCTTTCTTTCTTCTTTTCCAACGGGATCGATCCTGAATATTCGGTCATCGGTCGCGTGGCTCGGAGAGTTTGGGCTAAGGCGATGAAGTTGAAATACGGAGGAAATGAGCGTTCGCAAATGCTCAAATATCATATCCAGACGTCCGGCCGATCCCTTCACGCACAGGAAATCGACTTCAACGATATCCGTACCACGCTTCAGGCCTTGTACGCGATCTATGACAACTGTAATTCGCTACACACCAACGCCTATGACGAAGCGATCACTACGCCTACGGAAGCATCGGTTCGTCGGGCAATGGCGATCCAGTTGATTATTAACAAAGAATTGGGCTTGGCGAAGAATGAGAATCCGCTTCAGGGATCTTTCATTATCGAGGAGTTGACCGACTTGGTGGAAGAGGCGGTTTATGTTGAGTTTGACCGAATCACTGAGCGGGGCGGTGTGCTAGGGGCGATGGAGACCATGTATCAGCGTGGCAAAATCCAGGAGGAAAGCTTGCACTATGAAATGCTTAAGCACACCGGAGAGTATCCGATCATCGGGGTGAATACCTTTCTATCTAGTGAAGGTTCGCCGACGGTCACTCCCGGAGAAGTCATCCGTGCCACCATTGAGGAAAAAGAAGCTCAAATCACGACCTTGAGGAACCTTCATGCCGCTTATGCAGGTTTGGAAAAGGATCAACTGATGTCACTGCAAAAGGCTGCGATCCACAATGAAAATGTCTTTGAAAAGCTGATGGAAGCCGCGAAGTACTGTTCACTGGGTCAGATTACCCATGCCTTGTATGAAGTAGGAGGACAGTATCGAAGGAATATGTGAGTCAGTTGGAAGAGGGAAGAAGGGAGACCGAAGAAGAGCCCTTCGAACCAAGAAGCTAGACTTTAGAGGCAAGACGTTAAACAAAAGAAACTAGGCACTTGGTGCTCGAAATAATAATGAGTCAGGTTTGAGTGCTGCTTCTGGAGAAGCAGCATAACCAAGTCTGGGTTATCCTGCTTTTCCGAAAGCAGGATATTTTCATAAAAAAGTAAAAGTTAAAACACTGAAAAAATGATTGAGATGCCCTCAAGCGTCGTAAATCGTCATTCGTAAATCGTAAATCCACATGGCAAATAAACGCAACGTCACCGTCCGCATGAAGGCGGATTTGGAATATGAATCCCGCAATCCTCAGGGCAACTTGGTCAATATCGACATGTATGACCCCGAGCACAAACATGCCCAGTCTCCGATGGATTTGCTTCTTTCGGCTTTGGGTGGATGTGCCTCCGTGGACGCTGTGCTCATGATGAAGAAAAAACGCCGTGAGATCGTGGATTTCTTTGTCGAAGTGGAAGGAATTCGAAATGACGGTGTACCGGCGTTTTATACCGATATCGAATTGAAATTTGTCTTGGTTTCTCCCAATGCGACCGAGGAGGAATTTGCCAAGGTGGTGGCGCTTTCGGTAGAGAAATACTGCTCTGTAGCATCTTCACTGAAGTCCAACATCACCTTTAAATCTGAAGTCCGCAGACCGGAATGAGGGTAGTCAAGGAACTGGTCCGGGAGGAAATACGGGTGAGTATTTTTTCCTGGAACAACAAGTACATCCTCAAGTTTGAGTTGGGTCCGATGGAGCAGACCTTCAAGCTTAGCGAGATGGATGTGTTGGAGGAATCTGAGTTGGATGCGTTTATGGAAGGTGATTTTTTTGAGGGGGTAAAAGTTCGTTTTGAAGAAATGGGTACAAGCTTCAAAAACCAAGTGGAAAATCTTTAATTTACCGCGTACCAATTCTGTCTTATCTATGGGTTTTAGATCCCCTCTGTTTCTTGCGGTAGTTCTTCTTATTTTTTCATGTAAATCCTCCAATAAAACCGATGCCAGGGTTTTTGAAAAACTGGATGAGCTGATCCAGGATATGGAGAGGCAGGGAGAATTGATGAGTCGGGACTTGGACACGTTAGCCCACTTATACGAGTCTGCCATTACATCTAGAGATTCACTGCTTATTCACGCTGACCCTTACCGATATGAGTTTGATGGGGCTTTTTCGACTAATGAACAGACTCCTGATACGACTTTCAGTACGTTGATCATTCTCAATACCACCTCAGACCGGAAAAAAGCGGAAGAGGAAGTGTTGATTACTAATTTTCTTGATCAGGCATTTCGGGATTTTTATTACAAAAACCGACTTATCTCTCAAGTTTACTCGAATTCTTCACTACAGGTGAGCAGGGTTTTTCCGGCCTATGATGCGAAAAATATTGTGGATCCAAATCTGGATGTGACCAAATTTAATTTTTTTTATGAGGCAGACCGGCAGCATAACCCCAGCAAGGGTTTGGTTTGGATTCCTGATGCCTATGTAGATCCGGCGGGCAAAGGCTGGATCCTTTCGCTCGTGCATCCTATTTATGAAAAAGATTCACTTTTTGCTGTGCTTGGAGTGGATTTTACAGTAGATGACATCATCGGAAGCTATCTCGAAAGGTATGATGGGCAATTTTTGATTGTGAACAAAAAGGGGGATATCGTGGCGGGCAAGTCAGGGGCGATAGAGGCTATCAGCATGCCTCCGCTCAAAAATCATGTGTATCGGGAAACGGTTCGTTCTGAAAATTTCAGAGTATCGGATTTCAACCTTTTCAACAGTAAAAGCAAGGAAGTCAGATTGATGGGGAATGAGTTTCTGATGAATAATCAACAGGAGTTTAGTTTTCAGGATGAAAAAACTCTAATTGGGGCTTATTGTAGACCTTTTAGAAGTATTGATTGGTATTTGATAGAAATTGTGCCCAAGTATCGATGAAAAACAAAAACCTCCTGCAGCCGACAGTTTTCTGGATTTCTGCCTTAGGCTCACTTTTGGTAGTACTGGTTTTTGTGCTGGGTATGAGTTTTTTCTCGGCGATCATTGACGCTCAGGTAGAGTCCCGTAGGGAATTTTTGTCTCAGCAGAATGCTTTGGCTTCCCGAGGATTGGAGATAGAACTGGAGCGTTTCGAGACTGAATTCAACTCGTTTTTTGGGCTACTTCAACTTCAGCGGGATCAGCCTGAAGAATCCAAAAAAAATCTGGAATCCAACACGCGTCGTCTGATCAATATGTTTCCAAGACTGGTTGATTCGGTTTGGGTGGATTTTGGAGATGAGGTTTTCTTTTTTACTATGACCTCACGAAATGATCTGGTAAGCCGACGATCAACAGATGGGTTGCCTGAGAAATCACGGCCTAATCAGTTTTTGGCCGCTGAGGTCAATTCTCCAATTAAAGTTCTTTTTTCTACTAATCTTCCCGCTTTTACGAATGAATATGCGAGTAATTTTTACCTCGCTTCAGGTGGTAGAAAATTTCTGATGCAGGATAATTCTCAGTTGGAGTTAAGTGCTCAAAGCTATCCTCCCATCGAAATCGCGGAGGACGATTTGATCGGGATTTTTGAGGATATCCATCAAGGGCTCAAGGGACTCTATGACATTACCTGGAAGGGTTCTGAGGAGTATGATATACAGGGTATTTTAGCTCAATACCCCTTTTCTTTTTCTTTTGATCAGAGGCAGAATTCCTTGGTTTTCATGATTCCTACGGAGAGTATTTCTTCGGGAATCTATTCCACTTACATTTTATTTTTCTTGGGAATTGTGGTATTACTGGTTCTTACGGCATCTTTTTTTATCGTGTCTCTGCGAAACAGTCTTAAGTCAAGAAAAGAAATCGAAAGGAACCTCCATGAGATTTCAACCCTTTTTGAACAGCAAAATCTTTTACTCAAAGAGCTCAAAGGTTTTGTCTTTTTTCATGATCAAAACGGCAAAATCACAGAGGTAAGTGAGGAAGTAACTCAAGTCATCGGCTTGAATAAACGCGACTTTTCCCAATATTTCTCAGGTGAATCTGAGCACCTGGCTTTTCAATACATCAAATCTGAGTTTCAAAAAGCTATCACAGAAAAACGTGAATTTGTCAATCTGGAAATTGATCTTGTAAAGGAGAGTACTCTGGAACAAATCCGGCTTAAAATTTTTGAAAAACTGTTTTATAATCGAAGCGGGTTATTTACCGGTGGAATGGGTATTTGTACCGATATCACGGAGTCTTTTCGGAAAAGTGAAGAAATAAAAATCAGTGAAAACCGTCTCCGAAATCTGATCGGAAGCATCCCGGATATCATTTTCATCTACGATAATGATGGGAATATTATTGATCAGCCGGTAAGAGGGTTTGAAATGCCCGAATCTCCCGAACGAAAACTTCTGGAAGTCAATATTCATCAGTTTCCAGATCAGGAACAGCGAGAGGATGTCTTGGAAGCATTTCTTAAAGCCCGAAAATCTGGCAAAATCCAGACGACTAACTTTTCGCTCAGCAATTCCAAAGGGTCCATCAGACACTTTGAGATTAGATTTTTTCCTCTTGATGAAAGCCGGATGATGTCCATTACAAAAGATATCACTGGCCAAAAAGTCTGGGAAAAAGGACTTATGGATGCAATGCAAGCCGCCGATCAGGCTTCGCAGGCTAAGTCCCAATTCTTGGCGAATATGAGTCATGAGATTCGTACGCCGATGAATGGTCTATTGGGGATAATCGATCTGCTCGAGAATACCCAACTCAGTGCCATCCAAAAGCAATATGTGGAAATCATTAAAAATTCAGGGAATTCCCTACTCTCAATCATCAAGGATATTCTGGACTATTCTAAAATAGAATCGGGAAAGATTGAAATTCAAGAAGAAGTTTTTGATCCTTTGGCCGAGATTAAAGAACAGATACAGATTCTTTCCGGTCTAGCCAAGAAGAAGAAAATCCAACTTAATCTTTCCCATTCGAGTACAGATTCGGAGGGAATGGTAAAAGCCGACCGGGTAAAAATAAATCAGGTGATTTTGAATCTCGTCGGCAATGCGATCAAATTCACCCCTGAGGGTGGAGAAGTGAAAGTCTCCATTAAAATCACCAAAGATGAGACTGGGCTGACCCATTTAGCCTATCAGGTAAGTGACTCAGGGATCGGGATTGATGAGGAGTTTTTAGATCGATTGATCGAACCCTTTTTTCAAGTGGATAGCTCTACCTCACGAAATTTCCAAGGTACTGGACTGGGGCTGGCAATTGCAAACCGAATTATTGAATTGATGGGGGGTAAATTGACGATTCAAAGTACACCTGGAAAAGGATCCATATTTTCATTTGAGATTTGGGTCAGCACAGTGGACAGTTCGGAGAGATTTGTGCGCAAAAATGATCTTCCCTGGAAAGAAATTAAAGAAAAAAGGTCTCAGGTTTCGCTTAACATGCTTCTTGTAGAGGATAATGAACTGAATCTTCAACTGATGCGGATGATGTTTGAGCAACTTGGTTTTGATTTTGAAATCGCTAAAAATGGCCGACAAGCCATAGAGATGATTCAAAATAAATCTTATGATGTAGTCCTTATGGATGTGCAGATGCCCGTGCTAAACGGGATAGATGCCACTCGGGAAATCAGAAAGGATCCTCAAAATAAAGACTTGTTCATCATCGGGCTTTCTGCAAATGTTTTTGAAGAGGATGAAAAAAAGGCAAAAGAAGCTGGTATGGACGATTACTTGACTAAGCCGATTCGCTTAGCTGTTTTGGCAGAAAAATTGGATTTTTATTATAGAAAGGTCATTGATCGAAAAAGCTGAGTACTTGTACCAAATAAAAAAGACCGGATTTTCCGGTCTTTCCTTTATAGCGTGGTATTCATATCGAATGCTTCCAGGTAATCAGCTACTCTCCTGACAAACATCCCTCCCAAGGCCCCATCCACCACTCGGTGATCATAGGAGTGCGAGAGGAACATCTTATGCCTAATGGCGATGACGTCACCGGTTGGGGTCTCGACTACGGCTGGCTTCTTGACGATCGCTCCGACGGCCAGAATAGCTACTTGTGGCTGAGGAATGATCGGCGTGCCCATGACGTTACCAAAGGAACCCACATTGGAAACGGTGTAAGTTCCGCCGGTCACCTCGTCTGCGGTAAGTTTATTGGCTCGAGCACGAGCAGCTAGATCGTTTACTTTTTTGGAAATGCCCACCAGATTGAGTTGATCGGCATTTTTGATGACAGGTACGATCAGATTGCCAGAAGGTAAAGCTGCCGCCATACCGATGTTTATATCTTTTTTGCGGATGATACGATCTCCATCCACAGAAATATTGATCATCGGAAAATCCCGGATTGCTTTGGCAACCGCGTCGATGAAGAAAGGCGTGAAGGTGATTCCTTCTCCATATTTCTTTTTGAATTCGTCTTTGTGTTTTTCTCTCCAAAGGACAATGTTGGTCATGTCCGCCTCGACAAAGGAGGTCACATGAGCTGAAATCCGCTTGGACTCTACCATTCGCTGCGAAATAATCTTTCGCATTCGGTCCATTTCGATGATTTCATCGGTGGCAGATACACTCACTTGGACTTTTGGCTCCGCAATGGAAGGGGCTGATTTTACTTCGACCTGAGGAGTAGAAATAGATGTTTGGGATCTGGTTTTCAAATAATCCAGCATGTCCTGCTTGGTGACTCGGCCTTCTTTTCCGGTTCCGGGGATTTTGGATAGCTCGTTGGCAGAGATTCCCTCTTCCTTGGCGATGCTTTTTACCAGAGGTGAATAGAATCTACCGTCTTCGGCAGGAGTGTCATCTGCTGAGGCGGATTCAGCCAAGATGGATTGCGTATTGGCAGGCGCTGCAGCGATCAATTCTTCCTTGGGACTTGGGGCAGTCTCAGATTTTGTCTCAGAGGCCACCGCTGCCTCACCGCTGGTTTCGATAATTGCGATAGGCGCACCTACTGCTATCACGTCACCTTCCTTTGCCAGGATCTTTTTCAGGATTCCGGCATGGATGGCGGGAACTTCTGTATCTACCTTGTCTGTGGCGACTTCCAATACGGACTCATCTTGTTCGATGGCGTCGCCTTCTTTTTTCAGCCAGGTAAGGATGGTGCCTTCTATGATACTTTCACCCATTTTGGGCATCAGCATTTCTACACTTGCCATATCGATTGAGGTAATTTAATTGGGTTTATATTCAAGATTTAAAATTAAATTTTATTGAACAGCTACCCAAACCAGAGAAGTAAAATTTTATTTGTTATTCTGATTAAAGCAAATTCTTAACAAATTCAAAACCGAAACACCGGTTAGTTGAATATTCAGCATTCGGTCTTGGGTCAGTTGGAGCTTTTTTGCCTCTACAAAACCATTTCCTGCGCAGGCGATCCATACGGTTCCTACCGGTTTTTCTTCGGTTCCTCCATCCGGACCAGCGATTCCAGTACTGGATAATCCAAAATCAACTCCAAATAAATTCCGAACTCCGATGGCCATTTCTTTGGCGGTTTCTTCACTGACAGCGCCGACAGCTTGGAGTGTTTCGGGTTTTACTCCGAGGATTTTTTCTTTGAAAGCGTTTTGATACGGAACCACCGAACCCTGAAAATAGGCTGAGCTTCCTGCGATGCTTGTCACTAGATGCGAAATATAGCCTCCGGAGCAACTTTCGGCTAAAGCTAAAGTTTTCCCGGCGTTCTTCAAAAGTTTACCAATAGCCGTTTCCAAAGTCTCCTCATCATAGCCATAGACATACTTGTCAATCAGCGGTAATACTAAACGGATTTGTTCTTCGACTTCTTTTTCCAGGATACTTTTGACTGATCCGAAGGCCGTCAATCTCAATTTGACATGACCCAATGAAGGCAGATAAGCCAATCTGATATGTTCAGGAAGCGCATTTTCCCAATCTTTGATCAGGTCTGCAAGCCAACTTTCGCCGATTCCGACGGTTTTGATGACTTTATGATAAATGACCGGTAATTCAAAAATCTCGGGCAGCTTAGGGAGAACAAAGTCCTTCATCAGCTTTTTCATTTCGTGCGGCACTCCGGGCATGGACATCCAATACGCACCATTTTGCTCAAACCACATCCCCGGAGCAGTTCCGACTTCATTGGGTACGTAGGTGCAGCAGGATGGGAGATGGCCCTGAAGGATGTTGAGTTGGGTCATTTCCCGGCCTCTTCTTCGGAAAAATTCCGTGACTGCCCCTACTGCCTCGGGAAATTCGATGATTTCGCAGCCAAAGTATTCTGCTAAAAGCGGCTTGGTCAGGTCGTCCTGAGTGGGGCCAAGACCTCCTGTGATCAAAATGAGATGCGCTCGCTTTTCGGCTTCCTCAAAAGCCGCCAAAATATCGGCTCGATTATCACCGACAGTAGTTTTTCTGACCACTTTTACGCCCATTAGATCGAGCTGTTGACTGATCCAGTGGGAATTGGTATCCATGATTTGTCCATAGAGAAGCTCGTCTCCTATGGCGATGATTTCAGCTTTTACTGCTTGCATAGTTAGGTGTGGTGATTATCTGACTTTTGCTTTTTGGAGGATTTTTGAAAAAATACGAGGGAAGAAACGCTTCAAATACACCGCAAACTTCTCTTTGCCTCCGATGTACACTTCTTCCTTTTTTCTGGTAATCGCGTTGAATATTTCATCGGCACAATCCTCTGCGCTCATTCCTTTGGCTTGGGCTTCATCCATTTCCCCGAGTGGACTTCCATCGGCAGTGAGTGCATTGACCGAAACTTGGGTACGAATAAATCCCGGACAGATCATCGTGACAGCAATTCCGTCCGCATGATGTTCGGCTCTTAGCGTGTCAAAAAATCCATGAAGGGCATGTTTGGAAGCAGCATAGGATGAGCGAAAGGGGGAGCCAAACTTACCCACTAAGGATGTCACTACGCCGAATTGCCCACTCTTTCTCCTGATGAAGTGCGGTAGGATGGCTTTAGTCAAGGCGACTGTTCCAAAGTAATTTACCTCCATTAATCTCCGATCTACTTCCAACTTGGTCTCTCGAACCAAGGATCGTTGGCTGATTCCTCCATTGTGAAGTAGGATATCTACGTGACCAAAAAAGCCCATGGCTTCGGCCACTTTTCGGGGCATTTCCTCACTTTTCGACAAATCCAGCGGAAGTATCCGCACCAAATCAGGATCTGCACAAAGGCTAGCTACCCGCTGAAGTTCGGTAAGGTTACGGGCAGAAAGGATCACTGCGTAGCCTTCTTTGGAAAACTTCCTGGCACAGGCTTCCCCGATTCCCGATGAAGCTCCGGTGATCCAAATGACAGGATTGGACATGGGTTTACTGTTTTTTGTAGGTGACAAAGGCGTAAGGAAATTCATTCTTTTCATCCGCGGCAAATTCTTCCCGTTCGACTTCCTCCCAAATAGCGGAATCAATCTCTGGGAAATAAGTGTCACCATCAGGCATTGCGTTTACTTCGGTGATTTCTAATTGGTCGCAGAGGTTGATTGTTTCCCTATAGATTTGACCTCCTCCGATGATGAAAAGTTTTTCTACCCCGATTTTGTTGCAAAAAATGATTGCTTCCTCGATGGATTGAAAGGAATAATGTCCCTCAGGTGCCTGAAATGCCGAATCACGGCTGACAATCAGGTGAGTACGATTGGGGAGAGGCTTGCCGAGTGATTCAAAAGTTTTGCGGCCCATTAAAATATAATGGCCTGAGGTCAGATTTTTGAATCTTTTGAGATCAGCGGAAAGTTTCCAGATCAGTTGGTTGTCTTTGCCGATGACTTGATTTTTTGCTACGGCGGCTATTAAAATGATTTGCACGGGTCGTCTCTAAAGTTTGCCCTGAATTTACCAGTCTTTGGAGACAAAAATGAAAAAGGAGGCGATTTCTGCCTCCTTTTATTCGCTTATCGACCGCCTGCCATCAAGTTAGGATAGTCGGACATTTGAATGCTTCGAGCTTGGTTGGTTTCGATTTCGATGGTTTTCATGGTGGTGACTGCGCCATCCTTCTCGGTAAAAATCATCTCGAGGAAAGTGCCTTTGGGAGCGTTGGAAAACATGGATTGGTATCGCTCCATGGTTTTGTTTGACACCATAGGATTGGATTGTGGAGAGAAAAGCGAAACTCCCTCGATGGGTTTTTCAGTGATCCAATACACGCCCTTGCCATCCTCATTGGTTACTGTATACTCTTCACATTTGTAGCCAAGAATCGTTTTGGTATTTCCAGTTTTGATGAGTTTGATATCCTCTTCAGCCTGTGTTTCGATTTCTTCATCTACCATTCCCTGCATTTTGTCAAAATCCATCTTCATGGCCATGCTGGACTTGTTTCTGCTGTCTTCCATCAGGATGACTACCGCTTGATTTTTAGAGTCCATGATGGTGGTAGTCGTGGTTCCTTTGGCCTTGGGGTCCTCGAAAGTCATTCCCATGTATTGAGGATCTTTGGTAAGTAAATACTTGATTTGAGCGGGATCTTCGGATTTTCCTTTGCGATCGGTGGAGGTGACTTCCATGATCAAGTATCCTGTAAAATTATAAGCCGATTCGGTATTGGCGGGTTGCATCATGCCCCCCATCATACCCGCTAGCGGATTGCTACCTTCTTTGTCTGTTTTTGGGGTGGCCGCATTTTGAGCGGCATTTTGGGCTGCATTTTGGATTTTTTTGAGCAGCTGCGCCTGGGCAGGGATCGAAATGGCAAATGCAGCGAGAATCAGGCCGGATAAAATTAAGTTCTTCATAAGTAGTGAGGTTAAAAATCACTTCAATTAATGAAAAATGAGTCAGATAGTAAACATTTCGAAGGGATAATTTTCGACTTTGAATTTGAACTAAATAGTAATATAGATTCTTGTCAGATAGTAAACATTTCGAAGGGATAATTTTCGACTTTTTTGTTTGTAACTGGTTGATTTTCTTGAATTTTATTTCGTTTTGGGCAAAAAAAAAGGGCTTATAATTTAAGCCCCCGGAGCAATTCGTCGATTTTCATCCGCTTTTTCCCTTCGAGCTGAAGCTCGAGAATTTCCAGACTTCCCGCGCCGCATTGGAATCGGAGGTAGGTTTTTCCATCGCTCTCCCAATCTCCAATTGGTTTTCCATTAAGAGATGACTCGAGCACTTTGGTTTTGAAAATTTTACAGATTTTTCCTTGAAATTCTGTCCAAGCCGCCGGATAGGGAGATAATCCACGAACCAGGTTGTGAATGGATTGGGCTGACTGATTCCAGTCTATTTTGCCCGTTTCCTTGAAGATTTTTGGCGCGTGATGGAGGGCTTTGGATTCGTCTTGAGGAAGAGGATGGACTTGATTTTTGGAAATCGCTTCAACCGTTTTTAGTACCAATTCCGAACCAACCGCCATCAGTTTTTCATAGACTGAACCCAAATCGTCCTCAGGTAGGATGGGTACTTTTTCCTGAAAAATGATGCTGCCGGTATCGATCTCATGTTTGAGAAAAAAAGTAGTCACTCCGGTTTCGGTTTCCCCGTTGATGATCGCCCAGTTGATCGGAGCCGCACCACGGTAGTTGGGAAGAAGGGATGCGTGAAGATTGAAAGTGCCCAAAGGGGGCATATTCCATACTGATTCGGGAAGCATCCGGAAAGCCACCACGATCTGAAGGTCAGCTTTCAAGTCTCTCAATTCCTGTTGGAATTCTGGGTTTTTGAGATTGGTAGGCTGGAGGATGTGAAGCCCCAGCCGCTCAGCAGCTTCCTTTACCGGAGAACCCACCAATTTTTGACCTCGGCCTTGAGGCTTGTCAGGAGCGGTAATGACTCCGACTACATTCCAACCCGCTTCGACCAGTTTTTCCAGGGCAGGCACGGCAAATTCGGGAGTGCCCATGTACACTATTCTTAGGGATTTACCCGCTACTACTTCGTTATTCGACATTCGGTGTTCTTTATTCGATATTTAAGATTTGAGATTTGACTTGATCAAAACTCAATCGAGATTTTAACCTTTCCGCCTAGCCCTTTCTCCACGATTTCATAAAGGGTTTTTAAGGTAATATTGCTTCCATTGTTCTCAATCCGAGAGATATACGCTCTATTTTTATCGACCAATTCTGCAAGCTCCTCTTGTGTTAATTTCTTCTCCTCTCGGGCTTTTTTCAGCATCAAACCGATTTTAAAGGCTTCAAAGTCTCGATCCAAGATATCTCTTCTCGGGGTACCTTTCTCACCATAGACTTCGTCTTTGATGGTATTCCATGTTTTGATGCTCATGACTATTTAAGTTTTAATTCTTCAAAGTATTCATCCATTAATCTTGCGGCCTTATCTATTTCGCCTGCCGGAGTTTTTTGTGTTTTCTTTTGAAAGCCATTTAAAAGGATCACAAGTCTGCCACGATCGAAAAAACAGAACACTCTCCAAATATTTGACCCAAGTTGGATCCTCGCTTCATACAATCCCTTTTTTGTTTGGATAGGCTTAAGATATGTCTCAGGAACTCTTTCAAGAGTTTTGATTGCTTCGATGATTTTGAAAACCTTGTTCTGAACTTTCTCAGGAAGACTTTTCAAAAAGATCTCGAAATAATCCTTGTATGCTACAACCTCTCTGATTTTTTCCATCTTCTAAAAAAGTAACTTAAAAGTAACAAAATGGATTCGAAAATTAGATTCCTGTTGATTGATTTATTTGCAATCATTTATAAATCAAATACTTCTCCCTCTTGGCCTTGTACTCCTCATGTCCAGCCTTCCAACTTTCCCGGATTTCGGCTTCTGTTTTTCCTGCCAGAATCTGCTTTTTTAGCTCATCGGTACCAGCCAGGGTGTTGAAGAAGTTGTTGAAAAACTTCTCTTTCATTTCTGATTTCTGATAGGCATCCAGGATATACTTGAGAGTGAAGTGATGGTCCAAGGACTCTCCTCGAAGGTCCACACCGTAGCAAAGTTTGTCCTGATGCGGAGGGGTTTTGGACATGCCGTCGATACTCACAGGCTTGAAGGTGAAGGTTCCGAATTTGGGATCCGGGTAGCCGTACATTTGAAATGGATCGTAAGTTCCCCGTCCCAAAGACATCACCGTGCCCTCAAAAAAGCAGGTGCTGGGATAGAGTTTGATTGCTAAGTCGCTCGGTAAATTCGGAGAAGGCTTCACCGGAAGGCTGTATGCTTGAGCATGGGTCCAATTGGCGACAGGAATCACTTCCAGATCGACGGTCAAGCCTCCCATGAGCCATTTTTCACCATTGATCATTTGGGCCAATTCTCCCACGGTCAATCCGTGAACGATCGGAATATTGTGCATGCCCACGAAGGACTCAAAACCCGGCTTCAGCATCGGACCATCGATATAGCCTCCATTGGGATTGGGTCGGTCAAAGATGATGACCTTTTTGCCCTGCTCGGCACAGGCTTCCATGACGTAGTGCATGGTGCTGATGTAGGTGAAAAAGCGGGTTCCCACGTCCTGTAGGTCAAAAATCACCACATCCAGATCTTTTATCTGTTCTGCTGAAGGCTTTTTGTTATTCCCATAAAGTGAAATAATAGGCAGTCCAGTCTTTTGATCCACGCTGTTGTCCACCTTTTCCCCAGCATCTGCTGTACCTCTGAAGCCATGTTCCGGCACAAATACTTTTTTCACTTGTACTCCGCTTTCCAGCAGGAAATCGACCACATGTTTGTTTTCTGACTGGGGTAGGATGGATGTCTGATTTCCGACTAGGCCGACTTTTCTTCCTTTAAGGAGAGGAAGGTAGATTTGAGCTTGTTCTGCACCGACCAGTACCTGCTGAGCTTTAACAGCCTGGGGGAGTAAAGCCGATACCAATAAGGCCAAAAAACAAATCAGGAGTGAATTTTTCGCTTGCTTCATGCTATTTTGCGGGGAGTTGTGATAAACAAATTTAACCGAGTCCCTTGAACCTTTCCTATTTCATTGCCAAAAGAATCAGTTTTAAGCAGGCCGGAGGTTTTTCGGGGACGATCCACAAGATTGCTGTCGGAAGCCTCGGGATTGGTTTGGCTGTAGCGATTTTGTCTTTTATGGTGCTCGGAGGCTTTCAGAAGACCGTCTCCGATCGGGTTTTTGGGTTTACCGGACACTATCAGATCCAAAAGTTCCAGATGAGCAATGCCTTTGAGGAGGTACCATTTGAACTCCAACCGGATTTTAGAGAAGACCTTGTTTCGAAGCCTTTTGTGGAGAAAGTTCAGTCATTTGCTCACAAGGCCGCTTTGCTCAAAGGCGATGAAGAAGTTGAGGGCATTTTGATGAAGGGAGTAGGGCAGGACTTTGATACGCTGGATTTCAAAAAGTACCTGATCGACGGCCGAATGCTTCAGCTTCCGGATTCTGGAGTGAGCAATGAAATCATGCTCAGCAAGGTCATTGCCAACAAGCTTTTACTGAAAGTAGGGGATCGAGTTACACTCTATTTTGTCCAAGATCCGCCACGATTCAGAAGGGTGGAGGTAGTCGGGATTTTTGAGACGTATTTGGAAAATTTTGATGAAAAAGTTGTGGTCGGAGAGCTTCAAACGATCCGAAATCTGAATGGCTGGAATAGAGGTCAGGTGGGTGGATTGGAAGTGTTTTTAAAAAATCCGAAAGAGATTACAGTTCATTTTGACGAATTGGACAGCGTTTTGGACTTTGATCTCAAGCTGATCGATATCCGGGAAAAGTATCTCGAGATTTTTGACTGGTTGACGTTGCTGGATACCAACGTGGTGGTGTTTATTTCCCTGATCGGATTTGTGGCCATATTCAATATGGGAGCGATTCTGTTCATTTTGATCATGGAGCGCACGCAAATGATCGGGCTTTTGAAGGCTCTAGGAGCAAAAAACGCCTTAATCCGTCGAGTGTTTTTTTGGAACGGAATCCAGATTTTGGCCAAAGGTCTGCTCCTTGGAAATGCTATCGGACTTGGCGTCGGCTTACTTCAGGATCAGTTCAGATTGGTGCCTTTAGATCCTGTCAACTACTACATGGCTTATGTGCCGATCGATTGGAACTGGCCGGTTTTTATTTTTCTCAACTTTGGAATAGCAGCCCTCACCGCCTTGGTGCTTTGGATTCCTGTGGTCGTGATTGCCAAAGTGGATCCGATCAAATCGATCCGTTTCGATTGAGTCGATAGGGAGAAAAAATACTTTTCACTTTCATCCAAATCACTCCCAGAACAGCCTCTTTGAAGATTTTGGGGCTCATTTTGGATTGACCGCGGGTGCGATCGGTAAAAATGATCGGAACCTCGATCAGCTTGAATCCCAGCTTCCAGGCCGTGAATTTCATCTCGATCTGGAAAGCATAGCCGATGAATTTGATTCCGTCAAGATCGATTCCTTCCAAAACACTCCGATGATAGCATTTGAACCCTGCGGTGGCGTCTTTTATGGGAAGGCCGGTGATAAATTTCACATAAACACTCGCAAAATAAGACATCAAAACCCTACCGATGGGCCAGTTGACCACATTGACTCCGGTGATATAGCGGGAACCTATTGCCAGGTCAAAATCCCGATTTTTCACTGCTTCATACAGTCTGCCGAGGTCTTTGGGATCATGCGAAAAATCACAATCCATCTCAAAAATAAAATCGTACCCCTTTTGCAAAGCCCATTTGAAACCGGCGATGTAGGCCGTGCCCAAGCCTAATTTTCCTTTTCGCTCGAGAAGGTGAAGGCGGTTGGAAAATTGAGCTTGAAGATTTTTAACCACCTCAGCGGTGCCATCAGGGGAGCCATCATCGATGACCAAAAGTTCAAAGTTTTCGGAGAGATTCATCACCGTTTGCACCATGTCGCTGATATTCTCCAGCTCATTGTAGGTCGGAATGATGACAAGTTTTCGATGATTCATAGTGCTTTCGGATTTCAAAAGTAAGGTTTCGAAGGGATTTTTGAAGATTGGTCTCGGTGAAAAAAGCTTAAACCCTACATTTGCGCCAAAATTAATCTAGCCATGAATTCTCGAATTGCCATAGTAAGTTATGTTTCCACCGGTGCATACGATGCCAATACCATCGATGAAGACAAACTTTTGTCAGAAATTCTGACCGAAATGGGAGTTTCCCATGAGATTCAGCCTTGGTCCGATCCTGAGGTAGATTGGTCTTCTTATACGCAATTGTTGATCAAGTCCACCTGGGATTACTTTGATTACTATCCGGAGTTTTTGGAGTGGATAGAAAAGATCAAATCTTTGGGGATTCCGGTTTTGAATGATCTGGACCTCGTCCGCTGGAATTCGGATAAACGCTATCTCTTGGAAATTGAGGCAAAGGGGTTCCCAACGATTGCGGGCTATTTGCTGGAAAAAGGACAAGAGCCAAATCTGGAAGAGATCCAGGAGAAAGTGAGTTCGGATACCTTGGTGATCAAGCCGTTGGTCAGCGGCGGTGCCAAAAACACATTGAAAATACCTGTTTCTGAGTGGGCCAATTATCAAGAAAAAGTGACCGAATTGGTCAAGGAAGAGGCCTTTTTGATTCAGCCTTTTATCAGGGAAGTGGCAGTGGTAGGAGAGTATTCGCTGATTTTTTTCAATCAGCAGTTTTCTCATGCCGTGCTGAAAACTCCCGCCAAATCAGATTTTAGGGTTCAGCATTATTTTGGGGGTACGATCCAAGAAATTCATCCAGAGGCCCATCTGTTGGAATCTTGTCAAAAACTGATTGATGCATTTGGAAAAGACACCCTATATGGAAGGGTGGATGGAGTCCTGATTGATGGGGTATTTCACCTGATGGAATTGGAACTGATCGAGCCTTATTTATTTTTGGGATTGAGTGAAAGAGCGATTCCCAATTATCGGGAAGCTTTAAAGCGGAGATTGGTTGGTTGACGATTGGTTGCTGATCAAATTTCTATAGCAGATATAAGTAACAGGTTTTTAATCAATGTCGTACAGTTATGTATATTTGAATAAGAACGAAGGCTATGGAAACCATTACGATTGATATTTTGAACCCAAAGGCTAAAGATTTATTGAAAAATCTAGCGAGTATGGATCTGATCAAAATCAGGGAGGATGATCAAAAAGTAAACTTAAATGTGTTACTAGACAAACTCAGAAGTAAATCGGATGAGGCTCCTAGTCCCGAGGAAATTGCCCAAGAGGTTGAGATAGTTCGAAGTGCCCGCTATGGAAAATAAGCGGATAATTTTAGATACTAACCTTTGGATCAGTTTCCTAATTTCTAAAAAACTAGATAAACTTGACCCCATCTTAGAATCAGGTGGGGTTTCTTTTTTGTTTTCTCTTGAACTTTTGGAGGAGTTTTTAGAGGTTTCAAAACGACCAAAATTTTCAAGGTTTTTCACCGAGTCAGATGTCCTCGAAATTTTAAGAATGTTTTCAGATTTTGGTGAATTGGTTGTTGTGAAAAGTGAACCTAATCTCTGTCGTGATCCGAAGGATAATTTTTTACTTGGTTTAGCCTTTGATGGAAAAGCAGATTTTTTGATAACGGGAGACGATGATTTGTTAGAAATAGGAAGTTTCTATCAAACAAAAATTATCACATGGAGCAGCTTTGTGGTGAGTTTCTTGGAATAGAGTATTTTAAAAAGATTATCTAATTGGTGATCAAATACATAACTCCTCCATTTTGCTCAGCGCGAAATCACTCCCTTTTTTGGCGGCTTCTTGGATCAATTGGCAGCCTTCGGGATTTCCCATTCTGGTGAGGCAAAGGCCTTTTCGGGCTAAGGCCTCGATGTGGTCGGGCTGATTTTTCAGCACAAATTCAAAATCTTCCAATGCCCAAGGCAAATACCCGATCTTCAGCATGGCAAAGCCGCGATTGTATCGGGCGGCTAGGTTGTCCGGCTCTTTTTTCAAGTAGGTGTTAAAAGATGCCGCAGCACCATAGAGATCGCCTCGGCTTGCTCGTGCCATTCCCATGTAGTAATAAACTGGAGCAAAATCCGGATTCATCTGCTGGGCCTGCTTGAGAAAAATCTCTGCTCGTTCCCAATTTTTGACCATCAGTTGAGATCTTCCCGCCAAATAGATGATTTCAAAATTATCCGGTTCCAAACTGGCTGCTTTGAGGATTTTCAGTTCTGCAGTCTGATAATATTCCTGGTCAAAGAGGATCTTACCCAGTCCTGCATAAGCTTGGGCATAATTTTCATCGTAGTCAAGGATTCGCTCATAGTCATCTTTTGCCTTATCGAGTTCTCCCAGTTCCTCATAAGATCTCGCTCGGGTATGCAGCATCTTGATTTCACCCGGGACAAAAAACATGCGTTTATTGATCGCTTTGACCGTTTCTTTATAGTTGCCCGAAAAGTAAAGGGCATCGATTTCAGCAGGATCGGGTGCGCAAGAGATCAGAAAAGCGATCGAAATAACCGTAATAATATGATTGAATCGTTTCATAACGAAATAAACAAAATTGAATTTAAAAAAAGAAATCCCTCTAAAAAAAAGAAATAAAAAAAGCTGCCCTAGGACAGCTTCTTGGTTTTACAAAACTCCCTTAGTACTTGGGAGTTGGTTGATATTTCGAGGATCTCGCATTACCGCCATTTTGATGGCTCGGGCTAGGCCTTTGAAAGTTGCTTCGATCTTGTGATGCTCATTGTCTCCTTCCACTTTGATATTGAGGTTACATTTGGCCGTGTCGGAGAAGGATTTGAAGAAGTGGTAAAAGAGCTCGGTAGGCATGTCTCCCACCTTTTCACGGGTATACTTCGCATCCCAAACGATCCAAGGCCTTCCTCCGAAATCAATTGCTACATGAGCCAAAGCATCATCCATCGGCAGCATAAATCCATAGCGGTAAATGCCTTTTTTATCACCCAAAGCTTTCAAATAAGCTTCTCCCAAGGCTAAAGCGGTATCCTCAATGGTATGATGCTCATCGATGTGGAGATCGCCTTTGACCTTGATTTCCAGATCGGTGCTACCGTGCTTACCCAATTGCTCGAGCATGTGGTCAAAGAAATGCAAGCCGGTGGAAATGTCGCATTTTCCGCTTCCGTCCAAGTTCAATTTGATGTAAATGTCTGTTTCGGAAGTGGTTCGTTTTACTTCAGCCTGACGGGGAGGCATTTTCAGGAAATTGTAAATCTCGTCCCAATCTTTGGTAGAAAGGGCTGCATCTGGATTAGGGTCACCGATGAAAATGGCTTTAGCACCCAGATTTTTCGCCAATTGCACATCAGTAAATCGATCTCCGATCACATAGGAGTTTGCCAAATCGTATTCTTCGGAGAAATATTGGGTCAAGAGTCCGGTTCTTGGCTTTCGGGTAGGCGCATTTTCGTGTTCAAATGTCTTGTCCACATGGATAGCTTTGAAAAAGACATTTTCCTGTTCCAGCGTTTTTAACATTTTGTACTGTGCCGGCCAAAAGTCCTTCTCAGGAAATGAATCCGTACCCAAGCCGTCCTGATTGGTCACCATGACCAATTCGTAGTCCGTTTCTTCGGCGATTTTTCGAAGGTTAGAAATAGCTTTTGGAAGGAATTCGAGTTTTTCCAGACTGTCCACTTGAAAGTCTGTCGGCGGTTCTTTGATGATCGTGCCGTCGCGATCTATGAAGAGTACTCTTTTCATTTACGAATTATGAATTACGAATTGAGGACCTAATTCTAAGAATCAGGCCTTTAGGTTTGAAATTATTTACGCTGGGAAACTAATCTTTCAATATTCTAATTTTCCAATCTTTCAATTTACGAACACACCTTCCTCAAGGCCTTCAACAGCGCTTCATTTTCCTCCCTCGTTCCTACCGTGATTCTCAGACAATCTGTACAAAGCAGTACTTTTGCGCGGTTTCTGACGATAATTTTTTCCTCGATCAAATCATTATATACCTGATTGGCATTTGGAATTTGAACCAAAAGGAAGTTGGCGTGGGAGGGATGAATTTTTTTGACGAATGGCAACTTTTCCAATTCGCCTTTCAGAAATTCCCGTTCGGCTAAAATGTCCTGAATCATCCGGTCCACTTTGGCTTTGTCCTTGATCGCTGCCAAAACGGTCTCCTGAGTTAGGCCTGAGATATTGTAAGGAGGCTTGATCTTGTTCAAGATCCGAATCAGTTCTTCGCTGGCAAAAGCCATCCCAAGTCGGAGGGAAGCTAAGCCCCAAGCCTTCGAAAAGGTCTGCATGACCAGCAAGTTCGGAAATCGATCCAATTCGGTCGTAAAGCTGGGTTCGTCGCTGAAATCGATATAGGCTTCATCTACGACAACCAGCCCCTTGAAATTTTCCAAAAGGAAGAGTATGTCTTCCCTCTTGGCCTTATTGGCCGAAGGGTTATTCGGAGAGCAGATGAAGAGGATTTTGGAGTTTGCGTCTGCAGCAGCGAGGATTTGATCAGGCTGAAGTTGGAAATCCGGAGTCAAAGCGACTTTGCGGATTTCGACATTATTGATATTGGCGCTCACTTCGTACATCCCGTAGGTGGGTGGGAGAAGAATCACATTGTCTTTTCCAGGATTGCAAAATGCTCTGTAGAGCAAATCAATGGCTTCGTCCGAGCCATTTCCCAAGAAAATCTGACTTGGCTTTACTCCTTTGATTTTGGCAATTTCTTCCTTCAAAGCACTTTGATAAGGATCAGGATAGCGGTTGAAATCCTGATCGGTAATCGAACCAAACGGGTTTTCATTGGCATCCAAAAAGACACCTTCCTTACCGGTATACTCGTCTCTTGCTGAAGTATAAGGTTGAAGTTTTGCGATATGTGGTCGCAAAAGCGAATTTAAGTCAAAGCTCATTTCTTGTTCTCTTTCAGGTAGTTGAGACGAATGGTGACCGCGTTTTTGTGCGCATCCAATTGCTCATTGGCTGCCATGACTTCCACGACAGGTCCTAGGGTTTTAAGACCCTCTGGAGTGATTTTTTGGTAAGTCATTTTTTTCAAAAAGCTATCCAAAGACACACCACTGTAATTGCGGGCATAGCCGTATGTCGGCAGGGTATGGTTAGTTCCTGAAGCATAGTCACCGGCTGATTCAGGGGTGAAGTTTCCGATGAATACCGAACCGGCATTATAGATCGCATCGACAGCTTCTTCCTCATTTTCTACCGCAATGATCAAGTGCTCCGGAGCGTAGTCGTTGATCAGCTCCAAGGCCTCCCCTTGATTTTCCATAACCACAGCAGTGGAGTTTTGGAGTGCTTTGAAAGCAATATCTTTTCGTGGCAAATCTTCAAGTTGAAGATCGATTTCCTTTAACACTTTCTTAGCAAACTTTTCGGATGGGGTTACCAAAACTACTTGCGAATCAATTCCATGCTCCGCTTGAGAAAGTAAATCTGAAGCAACGAATGCCGGAACCGCAGTTTCATCTGCATAAACCAGGACTTCGGAAGGTCCAGCGGGCATGTCGATCGCCACTCCATACTTGGTGGCAAACTGCTTGGCTGCGGTCACGTATTGGTTTCCCGGGCCAAAAATCTTGTCTACCTGAGGTACACTTTCTGTTCCAAAGGTTAAAGCCGCCACGGCTTGTGCACCTCCAACTTTAACGATTTTGGTAATTCCTACCAAGTCGGCGGTATATAGAATGGCCGGATGGATCTTTCCTTCCCGATTGGGTGGTGTGCAGAGGACGATTTCTTTGCAACCTGCAATTTTTGCCGGAACTCCGAGCATCAATACAGTACTAAACAGCGGGGCCGTGCCCCCAGGAATGTAAAGTCCTACTCGCTGAATGGGTACGCTTTTTCTTCTGCAGACTACTCCGGACATCACTTCTTCGATCAGTTCTGGGCTTGCCTGTGCAGCATGAAACTTTTCGATGTTGGCTTTGGCGGTTTTGATTGCCTCTTTGAGTTCTTTGCTGATTTGGTCTTTGGCAGCTTTGATTTCTTCAGGGGTGGCCAAAAGACTGTCCAAGCTCACATGATCGTATTCTTGGGCAAATTTTTTCAGGGCTTTGTCCCCGTTTTTCTCCACCTTTTCAAAGATCGGCTTGACGATTTTATTGATTTCCTTGGTTTTCTGCACTGGACGGGCCAGTTGCTTTTTCCACTTTTCAGGACTTGGATTGACCAGGAGTTTCATGTTGTTGTAATTTTTTTGGGAGGTACGTTAATCAGGTAGATTGCTTTTCTAATCGATTTTTATTGTCCGATGACCGAAGACCGATGACCGAAGAATCCCAATCTTGAGACTTTACTGATCTTCAATCCTGATTATTTTATTCAATAAAAGACCCAGTTTTTCTATTTTTCAGTGGTGTAACTTAACCTTTCACAACACCATTTTTTCGATAGGAACTACCAGGATTCCCTCGGCACCGGCAGCACGGAGTTCTTCGATGTTTTCCCAGAATTGATCTTCGCTGAGGACCGAGTGTACGGATGACCAGCCTTCCTGTGCCAAAGGAAGAATCGTCGGGCTGCGCATTCCGGGGATCAATTCGATGATTCTTGGGATAGATTTGTTGGGTACGTTCATCAGCACATACTTATTGCTTTTGCCCGTTTGGACGGCATTGATGCGGAAGAGGAGTTTGTCCAAAATGGCTTTTTTCCAGTCGGCCAAGTTCTTATTTCCGATCAAAACCGCCTCAGATTTGAAGACTTCTTCGACTTCTTTGAGCCCGTTCATCATAAGAGTCGAACCCGAACTTACGATATCAAAAATGCCTTCAGCCAAACCGATGCTAGGGGCAATTTCTACCGAACCGCTGATTTCATGGATTTCGGCTTGGATATTTTTGGACTGAAGGAAATCGCCGAGGATTTTCGGATAGGAGGTGGCGATGCTTTTTCCCTGAAAATACTGTACTCCGGGATATTCTTGGCCTTTTGGAATGGCTAAGGAAAGTCGGCATTTGGAAAAGCCCAGTTTCTTAAGTGTGAGAACCTCTTTGTCTTTTTCGACCAGTTCGTTTTCGCCTACTATTCCCAAATCAGCCACGCCATCGGCTACATAGCCGGGGATATCGTCATCGCGAAGAAAAAGGAATTCAACCGGAAAATTGGTAGAGGTGGACTTGAGTTTGCCCGTACCGTTGTAAAATTTGATACCACACTCTTTGATCAAACTGAGTGAGTCATCGGATAGTCGGCCGCTTTTCTGCACGGCAATGCGGATAATCTGTTCCATGGGGACAAGTTACGCTAGGAAAGTTTTGGTTTGGATTAAATTTTGGTGAATGGCCGAATCCCTGTCATCAGCATCACCGGGTGGGTGTGTAAAAATCTTCCTCTCAAGAGGAATGATGGAAATGATGCAACCTATGCGCATGCTGTGCAGTTGCTAAAAATTCAATATTTCTATTAGTGTTTTCCATTTTCGTTGGCAAAGATAGACTTGGAATAGAAACATCCAAATGGAGCGAGTGTTTTTAATTTATGTAAAACACCTGTCAGGTTTTCAAAACCTGACAGGTGTTAGCTAATTGTGTAGTTTTTATTTTTGAGACTTTCCGAAAGAAAAACGAGCTAAAGCCGTGCTTCTATCCAATTGATTCAATCCAAATTTTACTCCCCCTTCTTAAAATCCATACTCACCGAATTGATGCAATAGCGTATGCCTCCCTGATCTTTTGGACCATCGGGAAAGCGGTGTCCCAAGTGCCCGCCACAGTTGGCGCAGAGGATTTCTTCGCGGATCATGAAGTGGCTGTAGTCCATCTGCACCTCGATGGCATCGGGACGAATAGGTTCGGTAAAGCTGGGCCAACCGCAACCGCTGTCATACTTTTTGGATGAGTGGAAAATCTCATTTCCACAGGCACGACATTCGTAGATGCCGGTGTCTTTGTTTAAATAATATTGTCCGGTGAAGGGTCGTTCTGTTCCTTTCTCCCGCAACACGTGATAGGAATGGGGATCTAAAATCTCTTGCCACTCCGTCTCGTCCTTCTGAACCGGATACACTTTCGGTTCCTTTTTTCCTTTATTTCGATCAACTATTCCCATTTCTAACTCAATAATTCAATAACGTATTAACCCAAAAACTCCCGATTAGTTGCCCGGCTTCAGCAGCATTTTATTTTTGGATTTCTCCTTGATGGTTTCCTCGTTCATCAGTTGAGGGCGGTATTTGCCTTTGGCGTAGAGCTCTTTTTGATCTGCATAATGCTTGCTGAATCGGTTGCCGCTGTTGCCCGTTGGAAGCACGGATACGGAACCTTCCACATCGGCAAAGTCCAGGATAATCCGCATAGCCGGTCCTGAGGTGACTTTGTAGATTCCTTCTCCATTGAGTTTGAAAGCCAGTTTATTAACGGACTCCTCGTTGGCTTCCACAGCGTCTGTTTTCACGTTAAAAATTTTATCCAAAGGTTTCTGTGCACCAAGTGGGTGAGGATGTTCAATCGTCACCGCTTTTTCCCAATCCCAGTCTCGGGAATTGTCTCCAAACTGCTTGCTCAATTCCTCCAAACTGATTTTCAAGGCTTCTGAAATGATCTCAGCTCTGGATTCCAAAACTTCTGTAGCTCGATTGTCCCACCATCTGTTTTCTTCATGGGTGAGAAAATGCCTGGTGCTTCGGATCATCATAAAGGTTTGGAGATAGGCTTCAAAGCCCTCTTTTCCCAACTCATCTTCCATGGCTAATCGGAGCGTGTGGTAAAGCCATTTGTAATAAAGTGTCGGAGCAGAAAGCCTCAAGTCATGGTTGCCTTCCCAGATGGACAAATCATCCAAAATCTGCGAATTTTCCTCAAACTCACCCCGATCAATCTGTGAGATCATAAACTTGGCATTTGCTACCGAAACTTCATTGACAGTTTCCAATTGAAGTGACTTGATCGATTCAAGATCCCAATCCTCTCGGGAGGTAATGGTTTTGGCAATTCGGTTCCAACGTTCACCTGGGTAATAATAGCCCGGAAAGAAAATCCCATTTCTGGTAGTGTCAGGCTGATTATTTGCAGAGGCAACGAATCCTGATGGAGGATTGATGCTTTGCGGATTTTCGGTAAAGGGATACCAACCCTTCGGCTGTGATTCAGGATCAGAGCCATCAGCAAAGATCTTAGAATGGACTTTTTCAGCTCGGATCGGAAGTTTTGCCGCTGCCCACCAGGCGATATTTCCGGCTTTGTCCCCATACATGATATTCAATCCGGGTGCGTGAATCAATGCCGCCGCATCCGCTACCTGCTGCATGGTTTCCGCATGATTGATGTGATACAAAGCTTCCAAGGCTTTGGTGGGTTCGAGGATGTACACCCACCAGGAGGAAACTGGATTTTGAGTCAAAGCAGCGATTTCCTTCACGACCGGATTCATAATCGGACCGTGCACGGTTTCCCTGACTTCAAATTCCACCGGATCTTTTCCTTTCACGTGGATGGTTTCCTTTCTGGAAGTAATCGGGAAAGCTTGTTCACCGATGAGGATTTCATTGGGATTGGAGGGATTGAGTTTTTCTTCGAAAAAATCCTGATCATCGTTTTCAAACATGGTCAAGCCCACGCTGTGATGACGGCTATGTCCCACGAGCCCAAAAGGAACTCCTGCGAGATGATTTCCATAAAAGCTGAAACCCGGATACTCCACATGTGCCTCAAACCAAACCGAAGGAGAGGCAAAACCAATGTGTGTATCGTTATTGAAAAGCACCTGACCCGATTTGGTACGGCTTCCGGAAATCACCCAGGCATTGGAACCCTCCAAAAGAGGAACAGGAAGCTTTTCCAAAAGAGCTGTCAGCTCGGAAGTCACCAGAAGGTTTTCCGTTTTCAGAGAATCAGGATAATGATTGGGGATGACATGGTGCTCCGGAAGGGTCTGAACCGAAAGGGAAGCTAAATAATCCGGCCCAAGTTTACGAGCCATTTTGGTGACCAAAGGGTCTGTTTTCAATCCCATGGCAAAGGTGAAAGACATGTAGCCGACGATGGAATGCATGTCTTCCAAGGTGTAGGTTCTTGGTTTTTCTCCCAGAAGAAGGTATTCGACAGGCAATTGGCCATTTTCGATAAACTGATTCACTCCGGCTACATAGGCGTCCGCAGCTCGCTTCCAAGGTGTGTCTCCCTGTGCCAAAAAGGCAGCATTACTTTCCTTAGCGTGTTTGGGAATTCCCAATGTATGAAAAAACTGATCGATCTCCAGAAGGTCAGATCCCAGAAACTCCGCCAAAGTCCCTGAACCCACTCTTCTCATCATTTCCAGCTGAAACAGTCGTTCTTTGGCGTGAATGTAGCCCAAGGCTTGATAGCCATCCGCTTCGCTTTGAGCGTAGATATGGGGTACTCCAAACTTGTCAAAATAGACTTCCACTTCATTTTCCAAGCCACTGAGCTGGAGCTCGCCTTTGTAGCTGGGAGTTTGCCAAAGGATAAATCCAAGTACGCCCAATACCAGGATCAAAAGAAGTGCGCCAAGAATACTCGCCAGTTTTTTCATTTGGGTTCAATTTTCGGAAAGTTAAGCGAATCCTAGGATTTGGGAAAAGAAGGTTTTTGGAATGTGATTGTCCGCAATTGCACCACCAGCCAAATTCTCTTTGTTTAATGGGTCGGAAGACCGATGACCAAAGACCGAAGGATTCTTGATTTCCACCTTTTTGAGAAATTTCTTAAGCTAGCTAAGTTTACTGGTATGAAAGCGGATATACAGATTTTGGAAAAGGAAAAATCAATTCCAGATCGGGAGGTATGGGTTTTTCATTCTCATCTGTTGATCTTGAAATAAAAAATGATGGCGCCTAAGCCATAACCTAAAATATCCCAATAATCCCGAACGTACTGATCTGAATACCAAGGTAAAAAGCCTTCGAATACCACAGAAACGTAAAGAAAGGCCACGAAAATATGCTCCTTCTTGAATCGGAAATTTTCCTTCAGCGGATGAATCCATCGGTAAACTTGCAGGGTGATTCCGAGAATAACAGGAATTGCCAAAAGATCATCCAAGTAGGCGTGAACTAAGGGAACAAAGATTCCAAAGCCTTTTTCGAGCACTTGATTCCCAGCAAAAAGGAGTACCGAGATGAAGAAATATGGGTTTTTGAATACGCTCATGCAGGGAAATCAACCCTCCAATGGTTTTAGAACTCTTGAAGGGTTCCGTTTTTTAAAGATACTCATCCCGGAAAAGCCGCCACTAGCCAAAGGATAAAACTGATGATCGCCATGAAAATGGTGTAGAAAAAATTCCCGGTCTTTTTCAGATACACCAGCCAGCTTGGATCCGAATGTTTGATGTAAAACATCCAGTTTTCTTCTGTTTTTTGGATGTGGTCGGTCATCCGTCTCGCTTTTTCCTTTTCCTGTGCACTCAATTCATACCCGCAATGCTCGCAGACATCCTGGAGACCCTGAGTCCATTTAGACCATTTTCCGCAGTTTGGACACTTTTTTTCTCCCATGATTTGCAAGGTTTAAGATTCTTCGATGGCTTTGAGAATGACTGTGCAGGCCTCTATGATTTCCTCTTCGGTGATCACCAAAGGCGGTGCAATCCGCATCGAATCGTCGCAAAACAAAAACCAATCGGTGATCACACCCAATTCAATCGCCCGATCGATGATTTTTTTCAAAACCTCAAACGACTCAAACTCCACCGCCATCATCAGCCCTTTGTTTCGGATCGCTTTGATTTTGGGGTGGACCAAAAGAGATTTAAACAGGTTGGCTTTGGTTTCTACTTGTGAAATAAGGTTTTCTTCCTGCAAAATCTGAATCGTAGCCAAAGAAGCCGCTGCCGAAACAGGATGGCCTCCAAAGGTCGTGATGTGACCCAAAAGCGGATTGTTTTTAAACGCTCCCATCACCTCCCGATTGGCGATAAATGCCCCGATGGGCATTCCTCCGCCCATTCCTTTGGCGCAGACCAGGATGTCGGGTACGATATCAAAATGCTCAAAAGCCCACATTTTTCCGGTTCGCCCAAATCCTGCCTGAATCTCGTCCAAGATCAAGAGCGTTCCCGTTTCGTCACATTTTTTTCGCAAAGCCTGAAAATATTCCCGGCAAGCTACCCGGATTCCGGCCTCTCCCTGAATGGTTTCGATGATGACTGCCGCGGTTTGATCCGTGATTTTCTCCAAATCGGAATAGCTTCCATAGAAAATATGGGAAATTCCGGGAAGCAAGGGCCGGTAAGCTCTTTTGAAAATCTCATTTCCTCCAACACTCAGCGAACCGTGACTGCTACCGTGGTAGGCATTCACACAGGAGATGAGTTCACGTCGGTTGGTGTATCGTTTGGCCAGTTTGAGGGCGCCTTCGACTGCTTCCGAACCGCTATTGACCAGATAGACATTGTCCAAGTGGTAGGGAAGGGTATCGGTGAGTGCCTTGGCCAAAAGGGTCTGAGGCGTCTGCACATATTCTCCATAGACCATCAGGTGGAGATATTTGTCGAGTTGGCCTTGAATCGCATTCAAAACCTTTGGGTGACGATGCCCAACGTTACTCACACCGATTCCTGAAATTAGGTCAATATACTTTTCCCCATTCGGTCCAAAGAGGTAGATTCCTTCGGCCTTTTCCACCTCGATCATCAAGGGGAAATCCGTGGTTTGAGCCAAATGAGCCAGAAAAAGCTGTCGGTTATTCATTTATTTAACTCTCGGTCAAAAACTGGAGAAGCGGAAGAAAATGCCCAAAGGAAGCTTTTTGGCCTGTTTTTCCTGAAGATACAATTCCCCATGCTCGGCATTTTTCACCGATCCAAAATTGGATTGGATCAGGTTGGCCGCAATGATGGAGGAGAAGCTCAGCGAATACATGTTGAGCAATAGGAGGTGATTTTTGGGATCCAAGATTTCCTTGCAGGTTTTCAGCATGTCGTTGATTTGCTCTTCGAGGATCCACTTTTCACCTTCAGGTCCTCTGCCATAGGCTGGAGGATCGAGAATGATCGCTTGGTACCTATTTCCTCTTCGGGCTTCCCGCTTGATAAACTTCATCGCATCATCCACAATCCAGCGGATGCCGTCCAGATTGGATGATTCCATGTTATGCTTGGTCCAAGTCACTACCTGCTTAACGGAGTCCAGGTGAGAAACTTCCGCTCCGGCCGCTCGGGCGGCGATACTTGCTGCTCCGGTATAGCCAAAAAGGTTCAGAACCTTGGGGGTGGGACCGGGAAAGGCTTTCAGTTTTCGATACAAGTAATCCCAATTGACTGCCTGCTCTGGGAAAAGTCCGATGTGTTTGAACGAAGTTTGGGCCAAATTGAGGGTCATCTTCAGTCCATCGGCATTTTCATAGCCGATCTGCCAGTTGTGCGGCATGGATTTGAGTTGCTGCCATTGCCCCTTTTCTGGATTGTTTTTTTCCTTGGCAAAATGCGCGTGGGCAAGTTTTCGCCACTCAGACTCTGGAAGACTTTTGTCCCAGATGGCTTGAGGCTCAGGACGGCTGAGGATAAACTTGCCGAAGCGCTCCAGTTTTTCAAATCCCCCGGTATCGATCAGTTCGTAATCTTTCCAAGGGCCGGGACAAAGGGATAGGATGGTTTCGTTCATTGGGACAAAAATAGGCAATTCCCTTGGGTTGATTTTAGGATTTAACCGTTGAATACCTTATAGCACTTACCATTTTCCCGAAGTTAAATTTGAAATAGTAGCCTCTTTATTTTAAAACCTTTAAGAAATTAAGAGAATTAAGAGGTTCATTTAACAATCTTAAATTTCTTAATTCCAATGGTTTAAAATATCAGTATTTTGAAATTCAATTAGTTATGATGAAATTTTAAATCACTCCCAAGTTTTTCAAGACCGCTTCGCTGTAGTCCCAAAGTGCTGCAGAAAGCTTTTGATTTCTTGCCAAGGCACTCGGCGTTTTTGGCTTTTTCTTGATGTAATAGCCTCCATTTCGGAGTTGACTTTTAGGTGTGGTAGCTAGGAAGATGGTGGTTTGTGCACCGGCTTTTGGGCTGATGAAAATGAGCTTGCTTACCTCAATAATCAGCTTGGCCCAGAGGGAAGTTTCCGAGCCGAAAGCCGTCTTCACCGCACCCGGATGCAGGGCGTAGGTACTTATTCCCTTGCTTTCAAATCTGTTTTTCAATTCATTGGAAAACAGGATATTATACAGCTTCCCTTTTCCATAAGCTGTACCGGTATTTGCACTCTTCAATAGACCAAAATCTTTACTTGGATCAGTGGCAATCTGATGTGCGATGGAGCTGACATGGATGATTTTTGCTTCTCCGCGGATCAGCGCAGGCATCAGTTCCCGTGTCAGAAGAAAATGTCCGAGATGATTAGTAGCAAATGTTAAATCAAGCCCTTCGGAAGTCTTTTTCCCTGCCGGAAACATGCCTCCCGCATTATTGATTAATAGGTGGATTTCTTTGCATTGCCCAAGAATCTGGATCGCACCTTTTTTGACTTCGGCCATGATGCTCAGGTCCATGGGGATCAGCACGATTTTTTCTTTTTGGAAAAGATGCTGAATCATTTTCTCGGCTTTCTTGATATTTCTGACTGGCAAAAATACCCGATCGGCTAGGGGTATCAAGGCTTTGAGGGTTTCCCATCCGATTCCGGAAGTGCTTCCGGTAAGTACTAAATTCATATCTATGGAGGTTTGTGATAAAGACAAAAAATCAAGTAGCTTGGTTTTCAAGAGTATGAAAATGAGCGAGACTACTAAAAAGTTCCTTGAGATATTTTTTTGTACTTTTGAATCATTCGATTACGAAAAATTGAATTTTCCAGCGATTTCCCACCCAAATTTTGAGCTTTTTTGACCTTATGTCAAAGAAATTTATTGATATCGAAAAGGCCATTGCCAGCAAAAATCCCAAGATTCTAAAATGGATGCCCGGATTTTTGCTGAATTATATCAAGCGTGTGACGCATGAGTCTTGGCTTAATGAAGTATTGGAAAAGCATTTGGACAAGAAAGGGTTAGATTTCGCTGATGCCCTGATCGAGGAGTTTGAGGTAGAGGTGGTGCTTCATGGTGTGGAAAATATCCCCAAAGAAGGAGGGGTGATTTTAGCGGCCAATCATCCCCTAGGTGGAATGGACGGGATTGCTTTTGTTCATGCTGTGGGCAAAATCCGTCCCGATATCCGCTTTTTGGTCAATGACCTGCTGACCACGGCTTTTAATAATTTCGAACCTATTTTTGTCCCTGTCAATAAGCACGGTAAAAACTCCAAAGAAGCCAATCAAAAGATCGAGGAAGCCTATTCCAATGGACATGCTGTGCTGATTTTTCCGGCTGGTTTGGTTTCCCGCAAGCAAAATGGAATAGTGAAGGACTTGGAATGGAAGAAAAGTTTCGTCACGAAAGCGAGAAATTACCGATTAGATATTCTGCCGTGTCACATCGGGGGTAGGAATTCTGAGTTTTTTTATAATCTTGCCATATGGCGAAAAAAAGTGGGAGTAAAGGTAAACGTGGAGATGTTTTGGCTGGTAGACGAGATGTACAAGCAAAGAGGAAAGCGAATCGACATCCACATCGGAAATCCTATTTCTCACACCCAATTTGATCATCCCAAAAATGATTCTACTTGGGCAGAAAAAATCAAACAAGAGGTCTATAACTTAGCACCCCATGCATAAACTCGAACCGATCATTCCCCCTGTTTCCCGTGAATTGCTGAAAAAAGAGCTTAGTCCTGAGCGTTTTCTACGCTATGCCAACAACGGGGATAACTTGGTGTACTTGGTCAATTACCACAATGCCCCCAATGTGGTTAGGGAAATCGGTCGATTGCGCGAAATTACATTTCGTGCTGCAGGTGGAGGCACAGGGTTATCGATGGATTTGGATGAGTATGATACCTGTGAAAGCTGCTATGAACAATTGATCACTTGGAATCAAGAAGACCAAGAGATCGTGGCCGGTTATCGGGTTATTTTATGCAAAAAAGCTTTGGACAAAAACAAACTGCCCAATTTATCAACCACCCACCTGTTCGATTTTTCTGAAAAATTCATTGAGGAATATATTCCCTATACGCTCGAATTAGGCCGTTCTTTTGTTCAACCGCAATATCAACCCAGCCTGGATAATCGTAAAGGCATTTTTAGTTTGGATAATCTTTGGGATGGTTTGGGGGCGGTCGTTTTGCTCCATCCTGATGTCAAATATCTATTTGGTAAAGTGACCATGTATCCCCATTTCAATCGGGAGGGAAGAGATCTTCTTCTGTACTTTATGAATCATTATTTTCCTGATCATGAGAAGCTTGTTGTTCCTAAAGAACATCTTAAGTTAAGCTATGAGTCAGATATTTTAAGTCATCCCAACCCATTTGAAAATCTGGACTACAAGGAAGGTTACAAGTTGCTAAACGGACGCATCCGAGCTTTGGGAGAAAACATTCCTCCTCTGATCAATACCTATATGAATCTCTCTCCCACGATGCGGACCTTCGGAACAGCACTGAATGATGAGTTTGGAGAAGTGGAAGAGACGGGGATCATGATCACCTTGGCCGATATTTACGAAAGCAAAAAGCATCGCCACATGGATACTTTTGAACGGGACAGAATCTATGGAAGTCGTCAAAGCTGAAAAGAAGAAGACCCTGATCGTTGGGGCTACCGATAACCCCTCTAGATATGCCTACTTGGCTGCCCAGATGTTTGATGATAGGGGTATGGATTTCATTCCTATTGGGATCAAAAAAGGTGAGGTTTTTGGTAAAGAGATTTTAGATCTGAGATCTAAACCTGAACTGAACGGGATTCATACCATTACCTTGTACATCGGACCTGCCAACCAATCTGAATGGATAGATTATCTGATCGGGTTGAAACCCAAACGAATCATTTTTAATCCGGGAACTGAGAACCCCGAATTTTATCAAAAAGCCAAAGAAGCTGGAATTGAGGCTTTTCCGGCATGCAATCTGGTGATGCTCAGCACAGGTCAGTTTTGATTTTGTTTTCTTAAAAATCGATCCATATACAGGATATGTGGGAATGAAATCAGAGAAATCAAAACAAAAAAAAGTAAAATCAACTCGGAAGTAGATAGAAAGTTGAGTCCAAGTATCAAAAGAATACCTATTCCGAAAAAGCTGATTAAAGAAAAGAGGAGGAGTTGGATGGTGAATTTTTTAAAGGAATTGTAATCGGTAAATCTGCTTAAATATCTGTACTCGGTCATCATGCTCGGTAAGGCATGCCAAAATCCAAAGTAAACCACAAAGCCAATCAATAAAGGACTGAAATATAGAAGGAGGCCCAATGTGATCAGTTCGAAAAGCTGTAATCGATTGAATTTGAGTCCTATATTCCATTGGATTGCCAAGGTGATTGTTAATAGCACGCCAAGAATCATAGGGCGATTGTGATCCAAATAATCGAGGTTCAAAAGGGTGGAAAGTATGTATTTGGTAGCCTCCCAATCACCCAAAAGAATAGAAAAGAGAAAAAAACCACCTCTGCTGAGGTAGAGTAGCCAGGTTTGAGTCATCGGCATATTTTGATCCAGAAAATGAGACTGGCCAAAATGATAAGCAGACATCATTAGGAACGCGATTAGTGCAAATATCGGGAACAGATACCAGGTGAATAAATAGGCTCCTATCAGAGTCAAGTAAATTCCCAAAAATTTACCGAGGCCAATTCGGTCCAGGTGGGGATCAGATATCAAATGATCAATGGCTCCATGCGGAATTCCGATAGACAGTAGAATCAACCCAAATAGTGTGAATTGAGCGGTACCATTGGCAGCCGGAAAAATGACAAATACCAAACAAATCAAAACTCCTATAATTTTGCCCCACTTTTCAATGCGATTCATAGCGCATCAAACTTTTAATGAAAATCGGAAAACGAAGTTTGCCCAAAATTCCCAACTCCTCGATAAATGTGGTTTCTTCATTGAGAAACCGAAGAACCTCTGGGGCAGGGGAGGTTTCAAAAAGATTCAAAAACAAGCCCTGCAGTTGATTGGGCCATTTATGAGCGATATTCAATAGAATATTGTCATAAAAAGTGAATCGTAGGGATCGATCATATAGCCTATTGCTCCACTTCCCGACGGCTAACTTTTGGACGATCTGCTGACAGTTTTTTTGGATGGTGTGGAAGGTATATCCCGTAGAGGCTTTGGTCCAGCCTGCGACTGTTCCGATCGGGATGATCCGGTTTGATCCGGTTGATTTTTTCGAATAAGTGCTCATGGGAATCACTCCCGTTTCGCGAAAGATGATTTCGAAGGAAGTATCTCCAAGTGTATTTTGAAGATAATTTCTTAAAAGCACATCAAGATCCTTCTCGGTAATGGAGTTCTGAGAGTAGGCAGTGTATTCTATGAGTGCTTCTGTTTTTGAAAAGGGCAGGATGTAAAAGAACTCGAAATGTTTTCCGAATTTTTTAGGAAACTCCATCAAAATTAGGCTTTCAGGATCAAAGCATTCGGTTTGAGTTTGGATTTTCCAGCCTGAGAAAACTTGCTTAAGGGATTTAGATGATTTTTCGAACTCTTTGGGGTCTAATCTGGAATCAAAAACAAAAGAAGTTTCTAATAATCCATTATTCTCAGTGATCAGATGGACCTTTTCATGCTGATCTGAAATAGTAACGACTTTGTCTTTTAGGAAATTCACATTGGGATATTTGGCAATTTTTGCAAATATCGAACTGTAGAAATCATGCGAATTGAGATGAAAATAACGGAGTCTGCCGAGACTTTTGGTGATTTTGGTATCGTCAGAGACGAAGCTGAGTTGATTCCAGGCATGAATACTTTCATTTGGATGAATATCAAGTGGCTTTTCCGACCAATAGCACCAAGTTTTATCAGGAATTGATTTGCCCTGAGGGTCAATCAAAAGAATTTTTTCATCCTTAAGATCACTCTCCAGCAGGTAATATACCAGACTTAAACCAGCCAAACCTGCCCCCGCTAATATGTAGTCGTAGTGTTCCATGGAATAAAAAATGGGTTGCCTCCCTTGTACGAAGGCAACCCAAAAGTTTTGTTAAGCGACAGCCTTTTTCCCTTTGGCAGTTTCTGCTACTGCGACTGAGTAGATGACTAATCCAAATCCAATTTTGTTGATGGCATCGGCCAAATTGTAGAATAGGTCGATAGAACTTACTTCAAATGCCCCGGACAATAGATTTCCAGGTAAAACCATGTAACCGATTGGGTAGATTGACCAACCCAGGGTGATGAAGATTTTGAGCAAGAACATTGCATTTCCCAATGCAGGGCTTTTGGACTCCTTGGCAAGCTTTGCTACGTCTCCTGCAAATACTTCATAGACGATGTACAAATAACCTAGCGTAGAGATGATACCCCACATGATGTTACTATCAATTCCAGAGGTCTCGCCGATGTATCCAGTGACTAACATGACCAATGAAGCAACAATAAGCTTAAATAGAGTACCACCCTTGGCTCCAAATGGCTTGGTCAGTAAGTAAAATTCTACGCACATCAAAGGTACTGTCAGTGTCCAATCCACATATCGGAATGCTGTAGGGCTTGACCCAGTCTGCATGTAGAAATCTCTCATGTAATAATAATGGACAGCAGCGATTCCGGTAATCAATCCGGAAACAAGAAGAGAAAGCTTCCACTTGCCATCCACGGAACCTCTTTCTACAAAGAAGAACACAGAAGAAGCAAACATGGCCATGTAGCCAATGAAGAAAGTGATCGCCACAGGATCACTGTTGATGATGCGGTCTAGTCCGACAAGTTCCGCGGCTAAGGTTACATTCATAAATGTTGTTTTTAAGGGTTACTGGTGTCAATTAAATTTGTACGTATAATAAAAACAGAATAAAAATTGTTTAATAAAAAAATATAAAAATTAAACAAAATGGTATTATATGCTGAAAATCAGTTATATCATAGATCATTTTGTAAATGAATTGTCTAAAAAAAATTTTGATAAAACAAAAAATACAAAATAAAATATTGTATATTTTAAAATTGATAAAATGGTTGCGTTATGAAGGGAATGGACTTTATACAAGAATAAATATGAAAAACCTTTTAAAAATCAATTACTTAGGAGAGGATAGCTGTAAAAAGAAAAAAAGGCTTGCAGAGCCCGCAAACCTTTTCATTACTTGGCCTTTGCCAGATTTAAAACTTAACACAGGTCAAATTTCTCGCTAATTGCGCTTACAAAAAATACCTAGCGCTAGGTATTTTTCAGCTATTTTAATTAATTAGGTGAGGTTTTTAGATCTCCCTATCCTTGAAAATAAGGATTTTATTATCCTTCCCATTTTTCAGGATTATGTTCCGTTTATCCAGTATTTGATTTCCCTTCATTCAGATTTTAACAAATTTTCAATTATAAGCTAAAAAATTGAATGGTAAAGAGGAACAGGTTTTGTCAGAGAACGTTTTGTTTTATTTACTTTGCATCAAAATCGCCCGACCTTAAGGCACCCAGTATTTATTCACTAAAAATTTCTAATTAACTAAAAGATGAAACAAACCCTGTTCTCATTTTCTGCCAGAAAAACCCTCCTATTGGCAGTCGTAGCTATGTTGGCGGTAGGAGCCTGCAAAAGTAAGAAAAAAGTAGTAGAACCTACACCGACACCAGCACCGGTGGAAGAAGTAGTAAAAGAAACCCCACCACCAGCACCAACGCGCTCCGCAGAAGAACTTGCAGCCGAAAAGCTTGAAAACAGCTTTAATGCCGTAGCCAATGCAAGCAATGTGAATGCTGCAAACCAGACTATTCAAGAGGTTCTAGGGATGTTTTCCAACCAAGAAACTCCAGTTCTCATTGTAATCCATGAAGAAAATGGTGTGAAAGATTACGATGAGCCCACTACTATCCGTAAATACCTCGAGTATCTGAAGGATACCAAGAAAAACCTGAACTTCATCTCAGACATCCGTTTGGATGGCAGCGGTAAGGTGTCAGAATTGGAACTTAGAAGAAAATAATCGCCTCCCGAAAACCTAAAAAAAAATGAAAAATACACTTATCCTATTCTTGGGATTGTTCCTTTCCACTTCTGTGGTTGCATTGGCTCAGGACAATATTAGCCCAGCTCGAAAGCAAGCCATCGACTCATTGGCTCTGGAAAAAGTAAAGGACCTTTCAAAATATATTTCCATCATCGGAAGCAAAGAAACCCAGTTTTCTGAAGCAAACCGGGTAATGGACCGTGCTGAGGAATTGTTTGCTCCTGGTGCAGAAATGGGCGTTTCGTCTATCAATACCAGCGAAATTGCTTATTACAAAGTTAGAAGATACTTTGAGCGATTGATGGCCTTGAATTATGACCGGGTGAACATCACTTGGTATGATATTCAATATATCTCAGACCTTGAAAGACAGCCTGATGGACGATATGTAGGTGTGATTACTATTTATCAGCGTTTCGAAGGTACTTCTATCGAAACAGGCATGAATTACAAGGACACGACCAAAAAGGACATCACTATCTACGTAGAGAAGAAGCAAACTCAGATTGCCGGTCGTACGATCGAGTTCTGGGACGTTATGCTGGGTGACGTACGAGTGACTGAAACTTCCGCATGAGAAAACTCCTTTTGATTTGCGTTTTTTTTAGCGCAATCATTCCTTTTGTCTCGGGGCAAGGCTTAGGCGGCCCCGGGACAATTAAGGATGATGGCAGGTTTTCAGCCTCTACCAAGCAGCTTAATCAATTTTTTAGAAGATTCAATGGGGAAGAGTCAGTGGATGGCAATACAAGATTTTATCCTGGGGATTCCTTATACCGCAATTTGCCGCTTCGCAGAGGTTTTCTCCAGGTACTTTTTGACAATCAGACCGGATCGGTCTCACCTGACTTAAAAAATCAATTTATTCAGACCGTACTTTCTGATAATTATCCTAGGTTTCTTTCCTTTCAGCGGGAAGGATGGTTTGCCGAGGTGGATGCAGACTTTTTCTTCAAGGGGAAAAGAGAGTCTGTCACCTTTATTATGAAAATACAGCCCGAAGGCTTAGGTTTTGAATGGGTTATAGATCGGGTGGTTTTTGGCCCATTTAAAAATTTGTTCTCTAAGCCGACTGGAGATCAAAAGGATTTTTTACATCCTTTGAGCCATGAATTGGGATTCATGAACCTTCGGAGAGCTTTCCAAGATTCCAATTCCCCGGAGTCTTTTACCTCGAGTAATTATTCCCCTGACTATTTGGCAATCTTCTTGTATGAAATGAAGCAAAATAACCTCCGATTTGAGACCGTCACCGGAGTCAAATTCCATTTCTTCCAAGTGGGTGGCTGGTATTTTGAAGTGAATAATTTCAATCGGCCTGGGTTTAACACCGGCTGGCTAATATCCAATTTGGTTCGCCTTGGCCCTGGTGACAAGGAAACCATACTGAAGTACATTTATGATCAGAATTAAAGGATTATCGATCGGCATATTCTTGGTGTTTTGGGCGGTCTTTGGACTACAGGCACAGACGATCAAAGGCTACACCAAGGAGCAGATTTCTGATTTTTCCTCCAAGGTTGAGGATCAGATTCTTTTTCTTGAGTTTTTGCTCAATACCGTAGGAAATGCCGAAACATCCGCCCGGGACAAAGATGTGATTATCCGAGAGAGCTATCTAAAAATATTCCGTGATGCCAAAGTCCAGGTGGAGGATGATTTACTCCTAGATAGAAAAGTGGTTACCAATAAGGATGTCACAGCCTACTTAAAAGACATCGAATTCTTTTACAAGAATGTCCAGTTTAAATTTAAGATCAGGGAAGTAAAACCTGGCCAAAAAGAAAATGGGGAAGTGTTCTTTTTAGCTTCCCTAGACCGGACTATTACCGCCTCAGGTCTGAACGGCGAAAAAATATCAAATACCAAGCCTCGATTTGTCGAAATTAACCTCCAGGACAATTCTCAGGAGCTTAAAATTGTGAGTATTTACACTACTAAGGTTTCCAGAGATGAGGAGTTGAAAACTTGGTGGAATGGACTTTCTGATTCATGGAAAAGTTATTTCAAGGGACGATTTCAACTTGCAGAGACCGATTCGGCAGATCTGGATATGCTTTATCGATTTGTAAGTATAGATTCATTGAATCTTTCTGGTAATCGAGCGATTAAGTCACTGTCACCGCTTTCTGAGCTAAGAGACCTTAAAGTAGTGGATATCTCCAATACTCAAATTCAAGATCTGGGACCGATATCAAATGTGACATTTTTGGAAAGTCTTAACATTTCCAACACTCCCACATCAGATATCCAGTTTATCAAATATTCCGATCGGCTGAGATTCCTTGATATTTCCAATACTCAGGTAGATAGCATCGCTGAGTTGATTAATTTGAAAAATCTTATTTCGCTGAAAATTCAAAAAGCGCCGATCGCGAATTTTTCAGTGATCAATGAATTTCAAAACCTGGAGGAGTTGGATCTTCGTGAAAGTGGCTTTAACAATGCAGAAAACATCAAATCCCTCAAAAAACTCAAGAAGCTTAATCTTTCGCGCAACTACCTGATCAACTTTTCTGCCTTGCAAGGCTTAGAAGCGATGCAGATTTTAGATCTATCGGAGACCAATATTCAGGACCTATCACCGCTTTCTGGAATGGCTGATCTGGAGATATTGGACATCACCCAGACGCCTGTCGGGGATCTTAATCCATTGGCTAATCTTCAAAAACTAAAAAAGGTATCTGCCGATCAGACCCAAATTACTCCGCTTGCTGCGGATAATTTTGTCCGATCCCATCCCGGGATTTTGTTGATTCACCATGTCAAAGATCTGGAGTCTTGGTGGGATGCGTTGTCTGTAGCCTGGAAGGAAGTTTTGAAAAAAATAAATCCTCAGATTACTTCCAACCAACCTAGCATTGAGGTTTTGACCCAAACTGTCATGGTGACGGATCTTAACTTGGATGCTTCGGGTATTGCGACACTAAATCCAATTACCCGATTTGTCAATCTGAGCTCTGTAAGCTTTTCGGACAATCCTTTCGTGGATGATTTGCTGCCTTTAAGTGAATTGAAGTTGCTCAAAAAGATAGTCGGAAAAAATACGGCAGTAAGTGATCTCAGTAGTATTGAAGAGATTCAGGGATTGGAATCCATTGATTTGGAAGGCAGCAAGGTAAAAACTATTCTTCCTGTATTGAACTTTCCTGAGTTGACCTACCTCAATGTCAATGGATCGGAGTTTTTTGCAGATGAAGTGCCCGAGGTACTTATTGTCAAATCTGGGATTACCTTGATCTATCGAACGGCCGAGTTGATGACTTGGTGGGATGAAATGAGTTTGGAATGGAGAGATCTCTTAAGAGCCAAATTTTCCTTGCCAGAAAGTCCATCCACTGAGCAACTTCATCAGTTGACTTCCCGGTCAGAGTTGGTGCTTGAGCGGGTGGGTATTCAAGATTTAGCTCCCCTTCAAGTTTTTGTCAATCTTCGGAAATTGGCTGTTTTTGATGCGCCGGTAAGTTCGATTACACATATCAGTGGATTAAGACTCCTTACCTCTTTGAAGCTTTCGAGGATGCCTGTGAATGATTTTCTTCCCATTTCCGGTTTGGCCAAACTTGAGGAATTGGATATATCCAACACCGGAATCGAAGTTTTGGGTCCCATAGCCAATCTTTTCGAGCTCAAGAAGCTCAATCTCTCCGGGACCAATCTTAAAGTCCTGAAAGGCTTAGAAACTCTCTATGCTCTTGAAGAATTGGACGTAGCAAGCACCAATCTTAGGTCCTTGAAGCCACTTGATGGATTGAATAATCTTAAAAAGTTAATTTGCTTTAATACCCGTTTGACAACAAGGGCTGTAGATGCGTTCAAGGCTATTCATCCGGATTGTGAGGTCCGGTTTTATTGATCTTTGGGTTAAAAAAAAACGAATGGCTGAAACGAAATGTCTCAGCCATTTTTTTTGTCCAAATTGAGGACATTGAGGTCAAAGGGTAAAAAAATGCTGAAAAAAATCCCTGAGTACTTTTAAATTAAAATCATGCGAAAAGTGCTTAATCACCCGGATCAAAAGTAAATACCGCTGCTTAAGAAAAAATACCCACTATTGGGTATTTTCTGAGCCAAAAGGAATAACTTTTCCACATTGTTAGATTATTCCTGTTTAAATTTTTACTAAATCAAGAATGTAGTCCGAACTTCAAGAAATTTTTTCCTTCAGGATTCAAGTTGGGCATCACTTTATCCAGCGAATCAATTCCGAATCCAAATTCAATCTTCACTGAATTATAAGGTCGAGATCTTGATAGTAAAGCCCTGTCTATTTTATGGCCTTTATACCGCTCTAGGCAGGTGTTTAATGGTGGAGAATCAGCTCTTATTAGTTGTTTTAGACGGGTGGTTTTGTCCTTTTTTTTGGCTATCTTGCAAAGCTATTAATTAACCGAAAAATACCTTTTTAAGCCTTTTTGAGGCTTTTTTCCAAGAAACTATGAGTGAAGAAAAAGCGAAAAATCCAGCTGAATATGGCGCTGGGAATATTCAGGTATTAGAAGGCCTGGAAGCAGTAAGAAAGAGACCTGCTATGTACATTGGTGACGTAGGGATCAAGGGACTTCATCATCTCATTTGGGAGGTAGTTGATAACTCGGTCGATGAAGCTTTGGCCGGGCATTGTGATACCATTCATGTGACTGTTCACGAGGATAATTCGATCACAGTAGAGGACAATGGTAGAGGTATTCCGACAGATATGCACCCCAAAGAGAAGAAGTCGGCGTTGGAAGTTGTTCTTACCGTACTGCATGCAGGGGGGAAATTTGACAAAGACACGTATAAAGTCTCCGGAGGACTGCACGGTGTGGGGGTTTCCTGTGTGAATGCACTTTCTACCGACCTTAAGGCTACTGTTCATCGTAATGGAGTGATTTTCGAGCAGGAGTTTAAAATTGGCGTGCCTCAGTATCCAGCCAGAGAAATTGGTAAAACGGATAAGAGAGGTACTATCATCCATTTTAAACCAGATGCCAGTATTTTTACTGTTACAGAGTTTAAGTATGAGACTATAGCGAATCGACTTCGCGAAATGGCCTACTTGAATGCAGGAATTAGGATTTTTCTAAAAGATCTCAGAGAAATCGAGGAGGATGGAAATCCTAAGTCAGATGAATTTTTCTCCGAAGGTGGATTAGTGGAGTTTGTGCAATACTTAGATGAAACGCGCGAAAAAATTATCGAAGAGCCGATTTATATCGAGTCTTTAAACCAAGAGGTACCTGTTCAGGTGGCGATGAACTATAATAGTTCTTACACTGAGAATGTCGTGTCTTATGTAAATACCATCAATACTTACGAAGGTGGTACTCACGTCACCGGCTTCAGAAGAGCGCTGACCCGCACCCTAAAGGCTTATGCTGATAAGTCTGGAATGCTTGAAAAACTTAAAATCGAGGTTTCTGGAGATGATTTCCGCGAAGGTCTCACTGCTGTCATTTCGGTTAAGGTTCAAGAACCACAGTTTGAAGGGCAGACCAAAACCAAGCTGGGTAACTCTGATGTAGTAGGTGCGGTGGACAGTGCCGTTTCCGAGACGCTTCAGTCTTGGCTTGAAGAGCATCCTCGCGAAGCGAAAACCATCGTTGGAAAGGTGATTTTGGCAGCCCAAGCGCGGCATGCAGCCCGAAAAGCCCGAGAAATGGTACAGCGAAAAAATGTACTTGGCGGAGGGGGCCTTCCTGGCAAACTCGCTGATTGTGCCAATTCTGATCCAACGGTGTGTGAATTGTATCTCGTCGAAGGGGACTCGGCAGGTGGATCTGCTAAGCAGGGAAGAGACCGGGATTTTCAGGCGATTTTGCCACTGAAAGGAAAAATCCTCAACGTAGAGAAAGCACATGAACACAAGATTTACGATAACGATGAGATCAAAAACATCCTAACTGCACTTGGGGTCAAGTTTGGGACTGTAAATGATGATAAAGAATTAGACCTTTCTCACCTTCGCTATCATAAGATCATCATCATGACGGATGCCGATATTGACGGCTCGCACATCAGAACACTCATTTTGACGCTTTTCTTCCGATACATGAGGACACTGATCGAAAAAGGCTATGTCTACATTGCGCTTCCACCTCTCTACCTACTCAAGCGTGGTAAAGACGAACGCTATTGCTGGACAGAAGAAGAACGGAAACTACTGATCGCAGATATGGCTAAGGATGGCAAAGAAGATAGTGTGGGTATTCAACGATACAAGGGTCTCGGAGAGATGAACCCTGAGCAACTTTGGTCCACCACCATGGATCCAAACACCCGAACGCTCAAGCAAGTGACCATTGATTCGGCTGCAGAGGCTGATCACCTGTTTAGTATGCTGATGGGAGATGAAGTAGCCCCTCGACGAGACTTCATCGAACGAAATGCCAAATACGCTAAAATCGATACCTAAAAAAAAAGGGGCTTTAGGGCCCCTTTTTTTAAATTAATATTTTCCTGAAAATTCCTGAAACGGTAAATTTTGTCCAAATCCCGAATTCTATGAAACTGGCAGTAGGAGATAAATACGAGTCTATAATCCAGAGAAGTGATCTGATCAGCCGTGACCTCAGTTGGGTCAAATTTAATGATCGGGTCCTCGATCAATCCAAAAAAATGCACAGGACTATCTTTGAGAAGCTTAAGTTCCTGGCCATTACCGCATCAAATTTGGATGAGTTTTTTATGATTCGTGTGGGATCGTTATATAACTATCTCGATTATGACAAGGAACGAGTCGATTACTCGGGATTAAGAGAAGAGCCTTTTAAGGAAAAACTGATGAAAGACTGTCAGCGATTCCATTTGGACCAGCACGATCATTTTACCAAAATCATACTTCCTGAACTCCATCAGGAGGGAATCTCTGTCGTTAATGTTTCCAAACTGAATGAAGAAGAACAGGAGAAAGTCAGAGAATATTTCATGAAAGCGATCTACCCTATGCTCACTCCTATGGTGTATGATGGCTATCGGACTTTCCCGATTTTGATGAATAAGTTGCTGGTATTCGGCGTAGTGACTACGAGTCCAGGTGAGCGAAAGGATATGCGGAAAATGAGCTTTGTACAGATTCCGGCCAATATTCCCCGGTTTTTTGAGATCGAGCGTGAAAATTCACTTACGCTTATTCCAATTGAGGAGGTGATTCGGGTGAATATTGTTTCACTTTTCCGAAATGTAGAAATCGAATCGGTGAGTCTGTTTCGAATCACCCGAAACGGAGACTTTACTTTGGAGGAAAGTGAGGATATGGATGCAAACTTCCTCGAGGAAGTCAAGCGAAAACTGATGGAACGAAAGACTGGCCGAGTCGTCAGGATAGAGATTGAGGAGGGGTATTCGAAGTGGATGCTTAATTCACTTTTGGAACGATGGAATTTGAAAGCAGATTCAGTCTTTTTGGTGAAAAGGAGTAGTATGATCGATTTTACTGGGCTTTGGCAGATTGTTGGTAATAAGCGGTTTAGGGACCGATTGCCACAAATTCCTGAGCCGGTCAAGCCGCTTTCTTATCCTGAAGAGGGGAGAGCTGAGATTTTTGAAATACTTAAGGAAAAGGATATTCTACTTCATCATCCTTACAATAACATCGATTCGATCTTAGATCTGATCGAAAAGGCTGCTGAAGATCCGGGCGTGATGGCTATAAAAATGACCATTTACAGACTAGCCAAAGAGAGTCGGATCACCAAAGCTTTACTTCGGGCTGCCGAAAATGGAAAACACGTTTCGGTACTCTTCGAAGTCAAAGCTAGATTTGATGAGGAAAATAATATCAGAGAGGCTAAAAGGCTTCAGAAAGCAGGTTGCTTTGTGATTTATGGAATTTCTAATCTTAAAACCCACACCAAGCTGCTTTTGATCGTCAAAAAAGATGATCAAGAGATCACCCGCTATGTTCATTTGGGCTCCGGGAATTACAACGAAGACACAGCCAGACTTTATACAGACATCGGCCTGATGACTACCAATGAGGTTCTTGCCAATGATGTATCAGAGTTTTTCAATGTAATCACGGGCCACTCTGTACCTAGTGACTATCGTAACCTAATCACGGCTCCGAGGGATATGCGCAATCAGTTGATTCATTTTATCGAACAGGAGTCAGAAAATGCAAGAAATGGCCTTCCAGCCGGGATTTTCATTAAAGTCAATTCTCTCGAGGATTCGGAAATTATTTATGCTCTTTATCGTGCCTCTCAGTCTGGGGTTACGGTAAAGTTGATCGTAAGAGGAATCTGTTGCCTAAGGCCCGGAAGAAAGGGATTGAGTGAAAATATCGAGGTGATATCTCTCGTGGGAGATTTCTTGGAGCATAGCCGAATCTATCATTTCCATAATAATGGAAATACTCGAACCTATTCGGGTAGTGCAGATATGATGGTGAGAAGTTTTGACAAAAGACTCGAATCACTGTTTAAGGTTGAGTCACCTCTCTTGGAAAGACAGCTGATGAATATTCTTTCATTTAACCTGCGGGATAATGTCAATGCCTACGTCATGCAAGAGGATGGTACCTATGTGGCCAAGCATCCCAAAGAGGGGGAATCTGAATTCAGTGTTCACCGTGAATTCTTCTGCTTAGATGCAGATGAGGTCATGAAAGTCCGATTGATCGATTGAATCTCGTAAGAAAAGGCTCCCTGATCCGAGCCTTTTTTTATTTCTTTTTTGCAAAAATCACCAAAGCCAAGCCAGTAGCAGCAACTATTCCCCCAGCATAAACGGGCCAACTGACGTCATGATTTTTCTCTGCGGATAATTCAATTGGCCCCGCATCGATCACGGTTTCCTTGGTTGTAAATCCGATTCCGGGAATGAATAGCATTACAATTCCTATTATTATTAAAATGAATCCTAAAATTCTCATCATTAAATGGTGTTTGATGTTCGGTTGAAATTTAGATTTTTCGTTGGGCTAGAAAGGGAAGAAGATCGGGATGAAAATACTGGCAATAATCCAGAAAAGAATATTCAGCGGTGCACCGACTTTCATAAAGTCACCAAATCGGTAATTGCCCGGGTTATAGATCATGGTATTGGTCTGATAGCCCATGGGAGTCATAAAACTCAAACTCGCTCCAAAGGTCACCGCCATCAAAAATGGCCGTGTATCCACATCTAAACCCGAAGCAATACTAATCGCAATAGGTGCCAAAAGAGCAGCAGAAGCATTGTTTGACATTACGTTTGTAAGCAGAAATGTGAGCGCAAAAATCGCACTCAAAACTACCCTTGGGCCCATTCCTCCAAAAGTGCTAACCACCCATTCCCCAATTATCTGGGAGCCGCCTGTTTTTTCTAAAGCAGCCCCCATGGATAGAACTCCCGCCAGCATAAAAATCACCTTCCAGTCGATGGATTTGTAGGCGTCCTCCGGACTGATTGATTTGAGCAACACCATCAGGACAGCCCCAGCCACTGCCGTAAGTGTAATCGGAAATACACCAAAGGCTGCCAAACCTATCACCATAGCCATGATCGCGAGCGTGAGGATAGTTTGCGTTTTATTCAATACGGTAACTTTTTTGGAAGAAAGAAGCAAAAGATCCTCTGAATTATTAATCGCCTGAACGGCATCTTCTGAGGCTCGCAGCAAGAGAATGTCTCCGGGCTTGAGTGTGGTTTTGGAAAGCATATTTTCCAATATTCCTGACCGATGCCTAATCCCAATGACCATGACATTTTCTAACAGTTGCCTCAATTTGATCGATTGTACGCTTTTATTTATCAAAAAGGAATTTGGAGTCACCATCGCTTCGAATAGCTTTTCTTCTTCATTGGTCAAGGTTTCTTCGTTCCAGTCCAATTCAGTCTTGATTTCTATTCCTTTTGTTTGTTGGATTTTTTCGAGCTCTTCCTGCGAGCAAGCAACCCGGATCGTGTCTCCCACCAAAACTGCTGTGTTGGGATAAACGCGTGTTCTTTTTCCATTTTCTCGGATAATGTGTAAAGCCTGCAAGCTTCCGTTCGAAAAGATCTTTTGCTTGAAAATAGGTTCTTGTAATTGCTCAAAGTCCTCATTCACTAAAATATCAATCACATAATTGCCTAAGTCCAAGGTGTCCGAAAAGTCCGTTTTTGCGTCCCTTTTCGGCATTAGCCATTTTCCCAGTGAGATCATATAAACGGTTCCCGCAATCAGGAAAAGGATCCCCATACCGCTCATTTCGAATACACCAAACGATTCGAATCCGGCTTTTTCGGCAATCCCGCTGACAAGGATATTGGTACTCGTCCCCAACAGGGTGCAGATTCCACCCATCAGTGATCCAAATGAAAGAGGCATCAAAAGCTTGGATGCAGGTATGTTGTTTTTTTGGCTGATGGAGATGACTGCGGGCATGAGTAGTGCCACTACCGCAGTATCATTGATAAGGGCTGAAAGCAAACCGGTACTCAGCATCAAAGTTAGAATCAGCTTGGTTTCGCTTTTTTGAGCTTGGCTTCCAAGATAATTGCTGAATTGATCCAGAATTCCGGTTTTGAAAATTGCCTGTGATATTACAAACATAGCCGCCACAGTAATGGTGGCGGAATTGGAAAACCCGGCCATGCCTTCCTTGATATCCAATACTCCAAAAAGCATAAATAACACCATCACTCCGATAGCGACGGTGTCCATTGTAAATTTTTCCGTGAAAAAGAGTATTACAGCTAATCCTATAATCCCAAAAACAAGCGAAGTCTCAAAGCCCATACAATTTGATCGTTAAAAAGACCCCAAAAATGCAAATCATAAACCAAAGTACTTCAAAACACTACTTCTGGTCGAAATTTCCCGATTTAAAGTATTTCCAAAATACTATTCCTAATTTTACTTATCATCTTAATCTAACTGGGAAATGAAAAAATATTTTACACTTATCTTGTTTTTGCTGAGTGCGAATTGGGTTTTGGCACAAGAAGAGAGCGCTACCCCAGCGGACACCACTTACTGGCTAAAGGAAATTGGCGGTGGGATAAACTTCAATCAGGCTTCATTTAGTGGTAACTGGAAAGGCGGGGGTGTAAACTCCGTTGCACTAGGTATGTATCTACAAGGTCGTGCCAACTATGCCAAGGATAAATGGACCTGGGACAATACCATGGATTTCATCTACGGAATTGTGAAAAATCAAGGTGAAGATGCCCGAAAGTCCAATGATCGGATTTTCTTGGATTCCAAAATTGGCTATAAGATCAATGATAAGTGGAATTACTTTTTTGCGGTCAATTTTCTGACCCAGTTTGCCCCTGGCTTCGATTTTAGTGGTCCGGAAAGGGTTCAGATTTCAAAGTTTATGAATCCGGGCTATTTGACTACCGGTCTTGGTATCGAGTATAAGCCCAACTCTGAGTTTTCTCTGAGACTTTCTCCATTCTCACCACGCTGGACATTCGTCACAGATACTGAATTGTACCTGCAAGTACCCTCTAATTATGGGGTGGAAATCGGCGAAAAAGTACGACAGGAGTGGCTGGCTTTTAATCTCATGGCGGATTGGAATAAAAAGCTGGCAGAAAATTTAAGCCTACTTGTTCGCTATCAGATGTACGCCAATTATGAGACTTTGGCTTTCAAGACCATCGATCATCGACTGGATATCGGGCTCACCGCCAAAGTCACTAATCTCATCAATGTCAGTCTGACCAGTCTAAGCATCTACGATATTGATCAGGATGCCAAAGTCCAGTTTAGCCAAGGATTGGCATTGGGTATTGCATTTAAGCGAGGCAATTTTCCTGAGAAGAAATAAAAAAATACAATTATTTATTTGGCATTTTGATTTATACAGATTTGTATTATTTTTGGATTCATTGTGGTAGTTAAATAATAGTTGGTTTAGTTTTCAAATAAAGGGCAGGGGATTTTCTCCTGCTTTTTTATTTCCACCTATTCCACTTTTCATTTAGACTCTTGGAATAAGCCAGTTTTTTTGCAGTTTCTACTCACAAAAGTTTTAATGAAGAAAGCTACTCGTAGGAAAATCCAGGTCTTGCTTGCTTAGAAACTATTAATTTTTGGAGGGATCAATATTTCCAAATAGAAGGAAATAAAAAAAGCCCAGATTTTCATCTGAGCTTTCTAAAGTACACTCGGAAGGATTCGAACCCTCAACCCTCGGAGCCGAAATCCGATATTCTATCCAGTTGAACTACGAGTGCATTTTATTTTTAGGCTTCAAGAGCAGCTTTTACCCGCTCTGCTGCTTCCTTCAAAGTTATAGCAGAAAACACTTTCAAGCCAGATTCGTCAATGATTTTTGCGCCTTCTTCTGCATTGGTGCCTTGAAGTCTAACGATGATCGGAACTCGTATATCACCGATTGACTTGTAAGCTTCTACGACACCATTTGCAATACGGTCACAGCGTACAATACCTCCAAACACGTTAATTAAAATTGCCTTTACGTTTGGATCTTGGAGGATAATTCTAAATCCAGCTTCTACAGTAGTTGCATTTGCTCCTCCTCCTACATCAAGGAAGTTGGCAGGCTCCCCGCCTGAAAGCTTGATCATATCCATGGTTGCCATCGCCAGACCAGCACCGTTTACCATACAGCCCACGTTTCCGTCGAGCTTTACATAGTTAAGGCCTGATTTACCAGCTTCCACTTCCAAAGGATCTTCTTCGGCCAAGTCTCTTAACTCGGCCAATTTAGGCTGACGATAGAGCGCATTGTCATCGAGATTTACCTTTGCATCTACTGCTAGGATCTTGTCATCCGAAGTTTTGAGCACAGGGTTAATCTCAAATTGAGAGGAGTCGGTAGCGACATAAGCATTGTAGAGAGCGGTGATGAATTTCACCATTTCCTTATGTGCTGTTCCTGTCAGTCCAAGTTTGAAAGCAACCTTTCTAGCTTGGAAACCTTGCAAACCTACTTTTGGATCGATCCACTCTTTGATGATTTTTTCAGGATGCTTTTCAGCTACCTCCTCGATGTCCATACCACCCTCGGTAGAAGCCATGATCACGTTGGATCCGGTAGCTCTGTCCAGAAGGATAGACATGTAGTATTCTTTTGGCTCGGAGGCACCAGGATAATAAACATCCTCAGCAATGAGCACTTTGTTTACTTTTTTACCTTCAGCTCCAGTTTGGATGGTTACTAGAGTTCCTCCAAGAATTGCTGCAGCTTTTTCTTTGACATCTTCCAGCTTTTTGGCTAGCACTACGCCGCGGGAACCGGTCTCTTTCACTTCACCTTTTCCTCGGCCGCCTGCATGGATTTGAGCCTTGATCACGTACCAGGAAGTACCGGTTTGGGCATTGAGTTTTACAGCCGCTTCATGCGCTGCCTCTGGAGAATCAGCTACAATTCCCTCTTGAATTCTCACTCCGTAGCCTTTTAATACTTCTTTAGCCTGATATTCGTGAATGTTCATCCTCTGAAAATTTTTGTGCGAAGATAAGGTTATCGAGGGGATAAATCAAACCTGCTTAATTCAATTTTCTTCAGAAAATGCCTTTAATTCCTGTTTTTGAGGGATTTGTTTTACTTTTATTTTTCCAAAAAATAGTACCATGCTGATTGCCAGAGGGATCTATAAATCCTACGGGAGCCTACCTGTTTTAAAAGGCGTTTCCATCGAAATTTCTTCTTCCGAGATTGTTTCAATAGTCGGGTCATCAGGAGCCGGAAAAAGTACCCTGCTGCACATTTTGGGGACTTTAGATCGTCCTGATCAGGGCGAATTAATTATGGATGAGAAGGATCTGCTTCGGATGAAAGGGGATACCCTTGCTGATTTCAGGAATAGTAGAATCGGTTTTGTTTTTCAGTTTCACAATCTTCTACCAGAGTTTACCGCCAAAGAGAATATTCAGATTCCTGGAATGATCAAAGGTGAATCAGAAGCATATCTGGACAAAAGAGCGGGCGAACTTGCTGAAATATTAGGTATCAGTCATAGACTGGACCATAAACCATCCGAATTGTCGGGAGGAGAACAGCAGCGCGTAGCGGTGGCACGCGCACTCATCAACAGACCTGCCATCGTATTTGCTGATGAACCTTCAGGAAATCTGGATACACAAAATGCGAAAGGACTGCATGAGCTTTTTTTTAAATTGAAAAATGAGCTTCAACAGACCTTCGTAATCGTGACTCATAACGAAGACTTGGCCAACATGGCTGATCGAAAGATCACTATGAAAGACGGGCTAATTCAGTCCATTTGATTATTTGGTGATTTTGCGGATCATAGCTTCTACGTGACCCCTTGACTCGAACATGTCTGAATAAACTCCGGCGATTTTACCTTCCTTATCGATCAGGTAAGTGACTCGTTTGGGCATTTTGATCAAAGGAATCAACGCGTCATAAGATTTACAGACTTTACCCGTTTCATCAGAAAGTAATTCAAAAGGAAGCTGGTATTCTTTTTTGAATCGTTGGTGTGTGGCCATATCATCACGGCTTACCCCCAACACATCGATTCCCAATCCTTTGAAGACTCCGAATTCATCTCTGAATTCGCACGCCTCTGCCGTACATACTTTTGTAAAGTCCTTAGGGTAGAAAAACAGAATTAGGGGCTTGCCTTTGTAATTCTTGGATAAGGAAAGTTTTTCTCCTGAGGTGGAGGGAAGATTGAAGTCTGGAGCGATTTCCCCGATTTTGAGTGACATGACTTGGAAGTGCTAATTTTAGGGTTCAAACCCATTTTTTTAACAATAGGTTTTTGCTCAAAGTCAAATTAGAAACTTTCATGGCGTATTTTTGCCGGGTAAATACGAAGTTTTTCTTTAATCATCCGATCTTGAAAATTAGCAGTATTCAATCCATGCTCCTTGCGGGGATATTTTTTGCCTTGATGAATGTGTCTGTAAAGTATATTCCTCATATACCCGCCATTGAGATTGTCTGGTTTCGGTCGGTTTTTAGTTTGGTGTTTACCTATCTGGTATTGCGCAAACAGAAAATCCCGGTCTTAGGAAACAGTAAAGGAAAATTGGTCATCAGAGGGGTGGTAGGATCGATCAGTTTGATTTTGTTTTTCTACACTTTGCAGCGAATTCCTCTGGCGAGTGCAGTGACCCTGCAATACCTTTCACCCATATTCACTACTATCTTGGGGATATTCATCCTTCGGGAAAGAGTCAGAGCAGTTCAGTTTCTGTATTTTGCGATGGCTTTTGCAGGAGTATTAGTCATACAGGGATTTGACCCTCGGGTAGATTGGTTGAGTGCAGGCATGGGGATCGTATCCGCATTGGCTGCTGGTATAGCTTATAATATGATCAGGTTGGTCAAAAACACCGAGCACCCCTTAGTGATCGTATTTTACTTTCCTCTGGTGACTTTACCGATTGCATCGGTGATTATGACATTTGATTGGGTCACACCACAGGGTTGGGATTGGCTGATCCTCATTTGGATAGGCTTTTGTACACAAAATGCGCAGTATTTTATGACAAGGGCCTATCAGACCGGCAACCTGGCGAGAGTTTCCAGTCTCAGTTACATGGCGGTGCTTTACGCCATTGCTTTCGGTTTTTTTCTTTTTGGGGAAACCTTCACCCTTGAAGCCTATTTGGGAATGGCTTTGGTTTTAGGAGGTATTTTGCTGAATTTAAGAGTTAAATAATTATTGACAGTTTGGTTACATAATTAGTGTCGAATTCGACTAAGTGAAAAGCCAAACCTCAGATCCAGGAATGTCGAATAGTCAAAAGTTGAAGTTGTTTTCAAAAATGCCAGATGTCATTTGGCCAGTAAACATTAATTGTAAACCTATGAAATTGTCTTTTTTTAAGAATTTTAAACTGAATTTGATCCTACTACTTTTTGGTTTGGGAGCCTGCGGTGGATTAGATGGAAATGGGGACGATCCTTTGATCGACTGTAATCTTTTGAACTATGGAGATACGCTGATCAATGTGCGACCGGGTCAAAATTATTCCATCGCTCCATTACTTTCGGCTACGGGAATCTACACCGCGAGTCCTGATGGATTGGCGATCAACTCTGATACTGGCGTGATCGATGTCAATGCCAGTGATACAGGCTTGAAATATAAAATTACTTTTACCCCAACAGGTTCAAACCAAGTTTGCGAAACATTTCTGACCATTGGGGGAGTGAACTACCTCGATGGAGTTTATGTGCTTAGCCAAAATCAACTTACCGCAATTCCTGTTTACAACGGTGTTCCGGGTTTGCCACTTCCGTGTGAAGATGACGACGATGATGATGATGATGATGATGATGACGATGATAGCAGTTGTGACTTTGATGCGGAAAATCCTACAGGACAGCTTTTGGAAGATTTAGGATTTGAAATTTCGTCCAAAGGAGTAATTGATCTTCAGAAAACCGTCGAAAATGGAACATTCGGAGATACTCCTGTCAATGGTACCATTCTCGATGTGGAGTTATATTATAAGCTCAATGATGCCAGTGCTTTGGCGTTGAATAAGATTCCGCTGCGTTTTTTTTATTATCAGAGACTTGCCGATGTGCCTCAGGAAGTTTTGGATGATATCGAGCAAAAAAGAGACTTGATCAACGAAGGTACTTGGGACAAAAACGCTAATTTACGTGTTGCAAATACGGTAAGACCTCCCCGCAAACCCAGACCTCCCTATTTGGTTATTGTAGCTAGTCTGCAATAAAATCATTCAAAAGGGGCGGTTTGAGCCCCTTTTCTATGACAAAAGTTTACCTCACGTCCTGCCTGATTTTCATGCTCATTTTTTGGGCAGTTTGGTTTTCTTTTTCTCAGGAAAAAAATCTCAAACTGGAGGAAGCAGATGCACTTTATGAGCTCCCTTTTCCAAGCGAAGATCAGGAACTCAAAGCCATTGAGCTTTATCGTGAAGTGCTTCAGTCCACTCCCGACCCATCAGAAGCGGTCGATTATGTGAGGGCTTCTGAGCGCTTAGGTAATCTTTTGTTTACCTATGGGCTTCCCGAGGAGGCCAAAAGGGCCTATCAATCCGGGATTCGGATTTCAAAGGCTTTTGGAGTGGCAGAAAGTCGGATTTATGCCCATCATTTGTTCTTGGGTGAGGTTTATTTTAGTTTTAACCGCCTCGATAGTTCGCTTTTCCATCTGCAACAAGCCGAATCGATTCAGAACAGATTTACGGAGGAGGGAGAGCCGGAGCGCCTTTACAATGCATTGGGTGTTTACTTTTACGAAACTGGCAATTTCAATCGAGCGATCTCATACTTTTCCAAGGCGGAAAATTACCTGGAAGGAAATTCCGGGGATTTTGTACCCTATGCTCGCTATAGTTTCAGCAGCAATAAAGCTTCCGCTCTGGCCAAACTGGAAAAATATGACAGTGCACAACAGATTTATAAGAACCTACTCAGTCTGGGTATCAATTTAGATCAGGTGCGGATCAACCTCGCCAATACTTATATCGAGCAAAGACAACCTCAGGAGGCACTTGAATTATTGAGTCAGATCAATGCTGATTTTGCAGGTTCTTCGCTTTCAGTACTTAATCTGAAAGGAAAATCACTATTACAGCTCAAGCAGAAGGATAGTCTTTTATCCGTGCTGCACTATACCGATAAACTTATTGCTGAGGATAGCTCGAGGAGGCAAAACTTCCAAAAAGGGATTCATTTCACCTTGTGGGGTGATTATTGGGTAGAGCAAAAGGAATGGACCAAAGCCCTGGAGTCCTATCAACAAAGTTTGATTCAGCTGCATCCTGAGTTCCATGAACTGGAAATCAGTCAAAACCCCGAAGATTTTGTATTGGGAGTTTCGGTGTTGTCCCTGTTTGAGACCTTATCCAAAAAGGCCCATGCCAGTTGGCAATTTTACCACCAAAGCAACGATTCAGTCTATTTCGAGTTGGGAATGGACACTTGGAATCGGGCGTTTGAAATGGCACGGTTTATTTCGACCAATTACGACAATGACCAAGCTCGGATTTTTCTGGGTGATCAGGTTCTACGATCCTATCAGCAGGCCATTGAGCAGTTGATCAGTTTTGGTGAAAAAGAGCAAATTCAGGAATGGATCGAGCAGGCTTTTATATGGTCCGAAGAAAGCAAAGCCGAAGGCCTGAAAATCGGTACCAGACTGGAAGCCAAAAAGCGAAAGTCCGGAGTTTCCACGGATCTGATTTTGGAGGAACAAAACTTGCTTTTTTCGATCTCGAGAAATTATCAAAAACAGTTGGATGGTACTGAATCGGATGAATTGCTGGATAAGGAACGGGTCGATCTGCAGGTGGCATTGTCAAGGTTGAGAGAAAAAATGCGTCCATATTCTGATTCCAAACAGTCCGATTCAGAGCATTTTAGTCTTGTTCAACTTCAAGGTCAGCTTCCAGAGTCTACAGGAGTTTTGTCTTTGTTTGATACGCCCTCTTACTTATTGGTTTTTTATATCGATGCCGATAAGTTTATCTGGAAAAAGGTCCCCTCCAGTCAAGTTCCACTTCGGGATTTGGAGACTTGGATGGCGGCTATTCTGACTCCTTCATTTTCTCGAATGGTGCCCGACTCTGAAGTACTTTCATTTTCTGATCGGCTTCTGGGATCGCTTTATTCGGAGATAGCTGCACTGGATGAGTTGATCGTGGTGCCTCATGGGGCTTTTAATTCCATGCCCTTTGAGTTACTTCCCGTAGATAATGGCAAACTGCTTCTGCTCGAGGAGGTGGCAGTGATGTATCAGTTTTCGGCTCGCTTCATCCAGTTGGTTGATCTGATGGACTGGTCAGGCCATCAAATTTCTTTTGCTCCCTTTCTGGAATCAGATACGGACGATTATCAGGGATTTGCGGCTTTGCCTGGCTCCAAATTTGAAACTGATCAGATGAAGGGAGAAAAATTTCTTGGAAAAGATGCCAGCAGGTATGCTTTCCTGACCAAAACCAAGAAAGCAGAGCTTATCCATCTCGCCACGCATGCGGTGGCTTCCACGGATGATCCCAACCAGGCCTTTATTGCCTTTTATCCAGGAGAAAGCGAATTCCGGGTTTTTGCTCCTGAGTTGGCTTTCATGGATCTCAATCAAGTGAAGCTAGTTTATCTCAGCGCCTGTGAGACAGGAGCAGGACAGCTCAGCGCCAGTGAAGGATTGGTCAGTTTGGCCCGGAGTTTTGCCTTTGCCGGGGTAGAGCAGATGGTGATCTCACAGTGGGTCAGTGAGGATCGAGTCTCGGCTTACCTTTCTGGACGGTTTTACAGTCATTTGAAGGCCGGAGAATCTCCTTCCCAAAGCCTGAGACTAGCCAAACTGGAATTATTGGCAGATCGGGACATGGTACAGTTTCATCATCCGTACTATTGGGCTAACTTCAAACTGATCGGTCAGCCCTCCGAAGCTACCGATCAACTGAAAACTTTTTTTGGGATTGTGGGATTGGTGTTTTTTGGTCTTGGTATGGCAGTGGTACTATGGGGATGGTTTCGTCAGCGGCAATAAGGGACTTTTTTCTTTCGCGCTTTCGAAGCGTTCGGTCAATTTTTCTGAGTGAAAGCATTCCTTTTTCGATGATTTCCGGAGCTTTGATCACATTTCGGATGGGGGAAACTAAGGTCCCAAGGACCAGTAAATAAGCTAAGAGGGAACCAACACTTACCTCTGTCCATTGCCAAGAGAGAAGGATAAGGAGAATCAAAATCAGAAAGGGACCAGTGCCATTGACCAGTGCGTGACGGAGCGATTCCAGATGTTGATAGCTTCTATTGATTGCCAGAAGCTCCTCGGATTTCGTATTAAACTTTCTCACCGTACGATTGACTTGGTTTTTATGATGAAGTTGGCTTTGCTTGGAAAAAGAATCTGCAACCAGATGAAGGAGGTCATTTTTTTGGGTTCGTTTGGCTGGGATGATTTTCAATTGTCTGCTATCCAGCAGGATGAAAATCGGTAAAGTCATTAAACCTATTCCGATCAAGGTCAGGCTCCAAAGCCAATTAATCCAAAACAGTACTCCCAATCCGGTCAGAAGAAACATGATATCTCTAATCCCTCGGTGAATCCCATTTACCAGAAGGTTTCGTATGGGCTGTAGGTCTCCGGAGTATTTGAGCAAATATTTGCTAAATGGTCTTTCGGAGAAGAGCTTTGGACTCCATCTGAGCTGCCTACGAAATAGTCGCTGCTGAAGTCGGGTCAAAAATAGATCGGCATTTTGATTGATTCCCTTTCGCTCCCAGTATTGACTCCCTACTTTCAAAACCAAAACTGAGGCCATAATTATAAATAGGTGTTGGATTTGGGTGATTTTCAATCCGAATTTCTCCAGTAGAATTCCTTTTCCCGTCAGTCCGGTCAAATGGATGTCGAAGAAAGAGCCCACCATCAGACTTAATAAAAACGTGCTGATACTGGCTATCCATCCTAAGATGAGATAGAGTCCTAATTTGGGGAAAGCCCCAAACCAATCGGTTCGGAGCGTTTTGTTTTTAAGCCAATCCATAGCGTGGAGTTATTGAAAATGACTGATTAAGCTTGCATGAGTTGGAGCCCATCTGCCAAGCTCGGCCACTTTCCCAGCGCAAGGTCCTCCAGAGTCAAAATCGGCATGAATAGAAGTTCCTGATTTTCATAAAGAAATTCTTTCACCTCTTTGATTAAGAGGGGACTGGCAGTAAAAAGGCCCGAAAGTGCGGATGGCATGATTCCCCAATGGTTGAGCGTCTGTACTCCCTGAGCAGCAGCGAGACTGTCTCCGGCAGAAAACACCACTTGATGCACCGTACTCATGAAAACCGGATTTCGTAAAAGCATCCGGGTCTCCCGTTGGAAAATTCCATCAGCGATCTCCACCACTACAAAATCCGGCTGGACAGAAAGGAGATCGGAAATCAGTGTCTCGTAGAGGTTTAGGATTTCGATTTCACTTCTGAGATAAGTAGAAGGAAATCCATATCTCGAAAAATCGATAGCCGCCACTGCTCCAAGATCGTAGGCCAGGTTTTTATCTTTGGGATAAGCAGTGCCTGTGAGCTTAATGTAGGCGGCTTTTTTGCCCTGCTTGGCAAATCCATGACAGAGATAGGCTGCTGTGGTGGTTTTGCCGCTGTCCATTGATGAGCCCAGCGACAAAATAACTTTAGTTTTGGATGCGGATTGGCCTGTGAATGGCTTGATTTTCGGCAGATTCAAGCTGATAGTGTTGATTATTCTGGCATTTTTGTCCCCGGCAAAACCGATCATTCGCAGCCTGGTTGGTCCTTTTTCTTCAAATTTGGCATGGCTCGAAGCCAGAATCCCAATCACTCCACCTCCGCCCAGCATGTGATATTCTTCCTGGAGGCTGTCAGGGACATATCCTTCAAATTGATTAGTCGCATAGCGTGCCCCGAAAACACCCATGATCGTGTCACCGGGTGCAAGGGATAGATTTCGTCCTGCGCTTTGGATTTGTGTGTGTTTTCCGAGTTCGAGGACTTCAAAAAGTGCTACATCTCCTGCATGGATTTGATAGTTCACGGGAAGTGAAGAAGGGTGGATGATTTGTTCTGGGTTGATTTGAGCGCAGATCATGCCTTTTTTGATTCGATTTTCCATGATTTATGAAAGTTTTAAGTTGAGATTAGAAGTTGAATGGCAAAAGATTGTCGTCCAGGAGATGGCTTAATTGATAGCTGAGTGATACCCCGACAATGTGTTGATTGTTGAAGGGACGTTGTACTCTTCCGGTGTTGGGATTGGGGATGTTGATCTTGTTTGTGTCGGAGAGTACCAGATTGAATTCATGCTGATTGATGTAATAGACAGTAAGCCGGAGAGGGGTGGAGAGCTTGAAATTGAAGCTTCCCATGATTCGGCCTCGGTGAATTCCATTGGCAGATTTGCGGTCTATTTCCTCACCTTGCGCATCGAAGTAGCGGATCGGATTCCCGCCTATGTTGTAAAAAAGTGAGTAGGATAAAGAAGGCGCCGCTTTGAGGAAATTGATACGCTTTCGTAAACCTAGGCGTGAACTGGCAATGATTCGCTGGTCAAATCTGCTTTCTTGGTCATTGTGTGTTTCCAGCTGTAGGCTGTTTCGCAAGACAAATCTCCTGTCAAGTTTGATACGGTGGGTAGCTTCGCCCATCATTCGGAATGTAGTCCGGTTAGAATTGGGTAGGTTCATCCAGGCCGAGCCAAGAGAAAAATTCCAATCCCGATTATAATTATAGCTGAGGCGTAGACTATACCAGTTAAAAGAGGTTTCAAATGGTTGATCATTGAAGCGAAAAGATTTCATAAAAGAAGCTTTTGCGCTCAGGTTTTTGGTCAAAGGTGCATTGACCCCATAGCTATTCCAGATTCTCATTTCGTATTGAGCCTGAGTGGGTTCAATGAAAAAGAAGGAAGTAAGAACTAGGACCAATAGATGCTTGAGGAGGGTTGACATAGTTTGTTGCGGTTTCTGAGTATAGGTAGCCGCTGCCCTCACTTTTGTAATCGATGATTCAAAAATTTTTATGAAATAGGAAAAAAGATTTTCTGCATTACACCGCGGGGATGTAAAGCCATGAATACAGGAATAGATTTTTGGAATTTTTCCTTTCTTTTTCCAAAAGGAATCCATTCACTTTCAGTTAGTTTCCAGTATTTTGATGGAGCTGGAGTCAAGCTCGTTCCATGGTGTTTGGTAAGATTAAAGAGCTTAAGCTTTCCTTGATTAACGAGGGTTTAATATTTGAAAATCAGTGTTTTAAAAATCGAGACTTGTAGTTTTTGACTTCTGGGTAAATAAACAAAAAAGCCGATAACCTTGCAGGCCACCGGCTTTCGGACGAAAATCGTCTGTTGCTTAATTCAATTCCAACTCGATATCGGTTGAGGCTTTTATTCGGTCTTCAACTTTTCGGTAAATGCTTCTATTGGTATTGCGATTGATGAGTAAAACGCCGCTAGTCAGTTCGGCATTTTCCAGTTCAGAAGTGGAAACCGATGAAAACCAGCCTTTGGCATTGATTTCAAAAAGGGCAAGAGGGTTATTGACTCCATCCAAGAAAAACAGGTCGTCGTCATCTTCAGCTTCAAGCTCTACCTGAAAATCAAAATCATCATCATCGTCTCCGAAGACCTCCAATCGAAGAGGTACAGATCTTCCATCTTGGTAGGTGTAAGTGCCCTCCAAGTATAGGCTCGGCTCGCTTCGATGGTCGATGAGATCTATTTCAAATTCGATCTCTTCATAATTTCCAGCTGGTATATTGATAAAGAAATCTACTCCTGAGTCAAACTCATCAAAATTGATTTTTTTGATTTCATTGAATTTTAGCTCCAATTCGCGCTCAAACTCATTCCCATTTTCATCCACTCCTTCAGTTTCGAGTTCAAGTTCCTTGATTTGAATAAAACCGGAATTGATATCTACCCCTGCATTCATCAATCGGGCACCAGAATTTCCAGAGTTAGCTAATTTTACTCCCATTCCGATTCGTACCTCACCGGTACCGATTACATCGGGGTCATTGTCATCTGAGCAAGAAACCAATGAAACAGAAGTGAACAGGATGGCCGCGGCTAGTATGTTTTGTGTGATTTTCATGAGTATTTGGTTTTGTTTTCAATAGGTCGTTTTCAATCTGTGATTTGTAATCACGGTTTTGAATTTTTTTTTATTTGATTATCCGCTTCTTTGCCAGTAGTTCAAAATGGCCTCGACTTCGCTCGGCCACCGGATTTCAGGTTCTTATTGGGAGGGGAGGAAAATGCGGCTTTGCCGCATTTTCCTCCCCTCCCCAACATCCGAAAAGAACGGACACCGAGCGAAGTCGAGGTGAGACCTAAAAAAATTTGGTTACTGGTAGAATTGCGGATATACATTTTTTTTTATAATCTCTTAAATGATTTTTTAAAGCAATGAAAATAAATGCTTTACACCTTATTTTTTCCAGTTCAAAATCTTGACTTTCCAGATATCCAATAGATTGAAGTTGTTTCTATAGGCATGATCTGAATCTTCCATGATCTTCTCCATGACTACTTTGGCCTGATTAAAATCTCCCTGCCGGAGATAAGCTTGCACGAGGTAATAGTCAGCAGGGTCCCCAAAGTGGGTGTTTTCCAAAGAGGAGAATAGTTGAATAGCTTCATGCAAATTTTCTGTTTTGAGCAAAGCCAAGCCGAGCAGAAATTGAGATTCTTCATCGACTAGGTTTGCTTCCTTTGCCAAGATGATGACTTCCTGATAGGCACCTTTGGCAAAAGCCTCTTTCAAATCAGAACTTCCAGAGTTGCCAGATCGCATTACGGGAATCACATATTCGACTTGGTTTGAAGTGATGCTTTCTGGACTAATGCTGGCTACGAAAATCATACCTCCTGCGACCAAAAGCACCAAAAAAGATGCCGCTATCCTCATCGTCCACGACCAGGCTGAGTCAGAAGCTTTTGAAAGGGAACGAACCGGGATCTCCTCTTGGTCTTGGGCCAGAAAATCTGCCTGTACTTTGCTGATAATTGATTTCCATGCTGCCAGTCGTATCCCTTCCTGACTTGCTTTTAGGGCTTCCAAATCATCCAAAAGCGCTTTGTCTTGCATGAGGTCTGCTTCCAAGCGATCTCGCATTTCCGGTGAAAGCTCTCCAGCCAGGTAAGCTTCCAGATCTTCGAGTGTGTATTTTTCATTCATGGCGAAGTGCTTTTTGGAGTTTTTGGAGTAGAATAGGGGAGGACTTGACCTGTTCGGTGAGCGATGAGAGGCATTTGTATTTTTTATTGCGAAGTACTTGCTCAGAACTGAACTGGAGTTTTTCACAGATTTCTTTCATCCCCAATTCCTCGAAGTAGAACAAGGTCAGGACCTGCTTGCACTTTTCTCCCAGTTGCTCGAATAGGTTCATGATAAATTTTAAATTTTCAGTCCGATGGATTTGTTCGGTCACATCGGGGTCGAGTTGGTCTTTTTCAGATTCAAATCGCTCGTGTCTGGATTCTGTACTTTTTCTCCGTCTAAGCTCTGTGATCCAGAGATTTCTGCAGATACTGTATAGAAAAGACTTAATCGTAGAATCTCCACGGAATCTGCCTTCACTTACCAATTTGACAAACACAAGCATCGTTTCTTGAATCCAATCCGCCGCATCATCGGTCGAGCCGGAATTTTGCAGGATATAATGTTCGAGCATTCGGTAGTGCTGAGCATATAGCTGACTGATGGCTTGATTAGGGTTCTTTTTGGAAGCGATTTGTTCCAAAACTTCCTGATCAGACAGGGTTCGGCTTGACTTCATCGGATGTTCTGGGATAAGTCTGAGACAAGGGCAAAAATGTAATCGGCTCTATGCATATTTTTTTCTAAACGGGAATCCAATGCGGTTTTCTTGGTGAGATAAGCAGTTACACGTACCTTTAGTTTGCTTTTCAGCCCCCAATTTTATGAAAATAACCAAAGACCTCTATCAGAGCAACCTGGTGTTGCTGACGGATTTTTACCAATTGACGATGGCTTATGCATATTGGAAGTCCGGAAAATCTGAGCAACAGGCTGTTTTCAATCTTTTCTTCCGAAAGCATCCTTTTCAGGGTGGTTTCACGTTGGCAGCGGGTCTGGATTATGTGATAGATTTTTGCAGAAATCTCAAGTTTGGGGAGGAGGACCTTTCCTACCTCCAAGGAATGAAAAACAAAGATGGAAGTCCGGTGTTTGAAGAAGGTTTTTTGGATTATTTGAAAAACCTGGAATTCACCTGCGACATCGATGCTGTGGAGGAGGGTACGGTCGTGTTTCCAAACTCCCCACTCGTTCGGGTCAAAGGTCCGTTGATTCAATGTCAACTTTTGGAAACTCCTCTGCTGAACATCATCAACTTTCAGACGCTGATAGCCACCAAAGCAGCACGTATCAATCTGGCTGCGCAGGGCGAACCCGTTTTGGAGTTCGGATTGAGAAGGGCGCAGGGGATAGACGGAGCATTGGCGGCGAGTCGGGCGGCCTATATCGGTGGATGTGCCAGTACCAGCAATGTCATGGCCGGTAAGCTGTTTGGGATACCGGTATCAGGCACTCATGCGCATAGTTGGATCATGTCTTTTGAAACTGAATTGGAAGCATTTGAGGCCTATGCGGAGGCTTTTCCTGATCAGTGCGTCTTTTTGGTAGATACCTATGATACTCTCAATGGGGTGAAAAACGCCATTAAAGTCGGTAAACTTTTGCGAAGCAGGGGTAAAGAAATGATCGGGATTAGGATCGATTCGGGAGATCTGGCTTATTATTCTTCACAAGCCAGGACTATGCTGGATGAAGCTGGGTTTCCTGATGCTAAAATCGTAGCCTCCAATGATCTTGATGAGCACATTATTGCCTCGCTCAAAAGTCAGGAAGCGGCCATCAATGTCTGGGGAGTAGGAACCAAATTGGTGACAGCATTTGACCAACCTGCACTTGGGGCGGTTTATAAGCTTTCGGCTATCAAAAATCAGGAGGGCCAATGGGAACCCAAACTTAAAGTCTCTCAACAATCCCTGAAAATCAACATCCCCGGACTTCATAACGTCAAGCGCTATTACAGCAATGGCAAAGCTGTTGCAGATATGATTTATCTTGAAGATCATGAGATCGACCCAAAGGGAGTGGTCATCATTGACCCGATCGATGCAACCCGGAGAAAACGCCTCATGCCGGTTTTTTATAAGGAAGAAATTTTGCTCAGACCGATTTTTGAACAGGGCAAAAAGGTGTATGAGCGCCCGAGTCTTCAGCAAATAAGGGATCGGGCTACTCAGCAGCTAGAAGCTCTTGACAAAACACATAAGCGACTAGTGAACCCCCACTTGTATCCGGTCGGTCTGGAAGAAAATCTGCACCATTTGCGGATGGAATTGGTTTTGAAAGCAAAAAAATTTGACCATGAAATGGAATAATCCCAAAGCGGTCCTCCTGATCGTTGATGTCCAAAATGATTTTATTCCGGGCGGAGCCTTAGCTGTAACGGGCGGAGATGAAGTCGTACCTGTGATCAACGACCTTCAGAAGAAATTTGACCATATCGTAGCTACTCAGGATTTTCACCCGGCTGACCACGGGAGTTTTGCGTTGAATTATGCTGATAAAAATCCCGGAGACCTGATCGAATTAGGAGGGCTTTCTCAGGTTTTGTGGCCGGCTCATTGTGTTCAGGGCACTCGGGGTGCTGATTTTCATCCGGATTTGAATCGTGAAAAATGGTCCAATATCTTCCAAAAGGGTAAAAACCCAGAGGTAGATTCCTACTCAGGATTTTTTGACAATGCCAAGAGGGGAGATACCGGGCTTGGGGCATATCTGCAAAAAAGTGGTGTGGAGCAGGTCTTTGTCTGTGGTTTGGCGTTGGATTATTGTGTGAAATTCACCGGTCTCGATGCGATTGAACTGGGATTTGAGACCATTTTGATCACAGATGCCACACGGCCGGTCAACCTTGCTCCAGAAGATGGAAATCTCGCATTGAAAGAATTGAAATCCAAAGGCGTAAAATTGATCACCAGCAACGAACTCTAATTATGTTTCAGTACGACTCAGAAAAGCATTATCCCAAAGAAACCGAAAGCCGGGTAGTCATTCGGTTTCAGGATTGTGACCCACTTCGGCATTTGAATAATGCCAAATACTTTGATTACTTTTTCAATGCCCGTGAGGATCAGGTTCCCAAATTGTACGGTTTGGAGATTATCGATTTGATTCGAGTTTACAAAGCCGCCTGGGTAGTGTATAATCACAATATCAGCTATGTGAGACCAGCGATGGTAGGAGAATGGGTGCGGATTATGAGTCGGATCCTTTGGTACAATGAGAACACCATCGTAGTGGAGTATTATATGACCGATGACTCCAAAACTCAGCTCAAAACCGTGCTTTGGTCAACCATGCGCTACGTGACCTTGGCTGAGGGGAAATCCACCGATCACAGCGGAGCAGTAATTGATTTTTTGAAAGCTACTTCTTTGGATTTGGATATGTCAGACCTACCGATCAGGCAGCGAGTCAAACAACTCAAATCCGAAATTGAAAAAGGAAAATAGCCGAGATATTCAACCGAAAAGAATCAATCAAAGTCCGAAATCATAATCACGCTCTACCCGTGCGATTCGTGTTTTGTAGGCTTTGTACCATTTTTCTTTTCCCAGTTTTTGGGCGATCAGATGTTCTGAGTGATCTTTCCATTTGCGGATAGCTTCCAAATCCCTCCAATAGCTGATCGTAATTCCTAATCCATCTCGGGCACTTTCATGACCTAAGTAGCCAGGAATAGTTTCTGCTAGCTTGACCATTTTTTCAGCAGTTTGGGCATAGCCTTCATCTAGATCGGTGCGGATAGTTGTGAAAATAACCGCGTAATAGGGAGGTGCAGGAGTGGAGGCGATCATGATTTTTGGAGATAGGGAAGATATTCCATGTATTGAGCTGTCTCGGAGGCAAGCTCATGGCCAAAGGTGAGCTCACAAAGATGAAGGGCTAGATCAATTCCAGCGGAAATCCCTGCCGCAGTCCAGATTTTTTCGTCGGATTGGACAAATCTTTTTTCGTATTCAGGCTGACCGTCAGGTACAATTTCCCGCATGCTTTCGAAGACCAACTGATGTGTGCAGTAGGGTTTTTGGTTCAAAAAGCCCGCTTTTCCCAAAATTCTGGAACCTGAACACACGCTCATCGTCCATTCTGATCGCTTGATTAGTCCGGCTAATTGACCAAGTAGATCTTCATTTTGGATAACTTTTTTGGTGCCATCTCCTCCCGGAATCACCAGGTAATCTATTTCAGGAACGGAATTCAAATCAAAATCTGGCTGAACTTTTAGCCCATTGACTGTCCGAATCAGCTTCATTGATGTTCCAAAAGTGAACACTTTTAGATGTTGATATTTTCTGAGTTCAGAACTGACCGAAAAAACCTCAAAAGGTCCAGCAAAATCTAGAACCTCCACTTCATCAAATAAAAATATGCCCAAATGCTTCATTTGATTCTGTTTTGTTGTGCTAAGGTAGCTTTTTCCATTCGATCAAAAGCTAAAAAAACAAGTTCGAAATCTGGTTTTCAATCTGACTGTGGCTTAGGCCCCACTTTTGCAACTTGGAGATTCAACTGCACCTTATTTGGTAGCTAAACCAACTATTTTCCAAACCAACACAATGAAGAAAGAAGTAATGACGGCAATGATGCTCCTGAGCGGGCTGATTGCTTTCTCCTCCTGCGATGGGGAGCTTGAACTCGAGCAGGTAGTCAATGAACAGTTTGCAGGTATAAGTAGGATCGAAGTCGATGGTAAGTTCGTCGAGGTGCGATACGATGGTGAAAATAACCTGACTGAAGTTACTTTGGATGGACTTTTAGAATCTACACGAAGCGGGGCTTATCGAATCGAATTTGAAAAAGTGGGCTCGACGCTTGTAATAGAAGTAGATCAAGTGGGGAAATTCGGAACGGGTAATCACCGAGGGCATATCTATCTCCAAGGTCCCAAAAACATGGATTTGGATTTAGAAAATGGATCTGGAGCAGTCCGTGTATTTAATGTAATCGCACCTAATCTTGAGGTTAATACTGGTTCGGGTACAGTCGAAATGCATCTTAATGCGATCGAAAATTCGATTATTCATGTGGGTTCAGGCAGGATTGGGGTCTTCAATCATCAGGGAGCAGTGGATGCAGGAAGCGGTTCTGGTAGAATCGATTTAGAAGGTGTACGGGGTTTAGCTTCGCTAAAGGCATCCAGTGGAACTATCGCGGTTAAAAATCTGGAAGGAATACTTCAAGCGGAGATTAGCTCAGGAAATATTGATCTCAGCGAAGTAAGCGAAATAGGGAAAATAAAAACGAGTTCTGGAAACATCACAGGCCATTCGGTGGGGCTTGGACCACAAACCAATTTTGTCAGTTCTTCAGGCGAAATCTTCATCCGAACCTTTTCAGATCTGAGTGGGTTTAATTTCGATTTGCTCTCCAGCAGCGGCAAAGTGAAAGTTGGAGGTAATTCAGCAACCGGAACCTTAAAAATCAACAACAACTCACCTCATACCATCCTGGGACGTGTTTCCAGCGGTAGTATAGAAATCGTGAATTGATTCCCATTCAAGCTTTGTAAACAAAAACTCCACCTGATTTTTCGGGGGAGTTTTTTTGTTTTTTGTAGAATATTAAAAGTTTTTTATCGCTGATTTACAAACCACTACCGTTTATTTCCTGCATGTAGGATTATTGGAATTATCCTCAGAACTTTCGCAAGATTTGATTCAGATCTCAAAATCATTCTTCAGAGTTTATGAAAGCTGAACGAAGAAATATGAGTTTGATAGATAGTGGTATTCCGGATATCCCGCCGGCCCAAAAAGGGGAAAGAAAAGTTGCTTAAATCACCTCCCTAAAACCCTGGCTTAGCCGGGGTTTTTATTTTTCAGGAAAAAATAAAAGGCCTGGGGGAAAAGCACAATGCAAAAATAAGAATAGCCAGCCAGCCGATAAATTTGCGTTTGGTATCCAAGGACTTGGTGCCAGAAACCTCCGGATGAACAGTGCCCAGAACTCGTCCAAGCAAAAAGGAAAACAACAGCCAACCTTCATAACCTTGCCATTCGGGCTTGAGAAATGCGATCAGATACTGTCCTGCTGCCAGACTCAGGGCAATAGCAGCTTTACTCTGTGTAGAGAATCCCGATCTACTATAGCAGATGTACAAAAATCCCACATAAAGAGGGATTCTGATCATCAAGTCACTGGCAGGCATATCTGGCCGGATCGTGCCTAGACCGGCATAACCCAAAAAGGCCGTAAAAGCAATTAGCGAAATCCAGCGATGATGCTTGGGGAATAATCCGAATATAACATGTCCACCGTCGAGCTGACCGATAGGAAGTAGGTTAAGAGCAGTGAAAAACAGTGCCAAATAACCTGCAAAAAGGAATGGATAATGGATGATTTCACCCATATCCGGCATTCGCTCAGGATCAGCTAAAGTACTCTCCATAATCCAAAAAAGCAGATTTTGGCCCAATTCAAATTCGAGTACATCCTCTCCATATCCTTGGAAATTTGGGTCGGCATACTCAGGATGAATCGTGTAGATAAAATCAGCCGGAGGCAAATGGGTAAAGCCATAAATAAGGACAAAAAGGGCTACAATAAAACCAGCCAAAGGGCCGGCTACGCCTATGTCAAAGAATTTTTTCCGGCTGTTTACAAAGCCTTTCATCCGAATGACTGCACCAAAAGTACCAATAGATGGAGCCCCGAGAAAGCCCAGCCAAGCCGGAATGAAAAAAGGTAAGGTGCTTCGCACTTTATGATAAAGCGAAGTAAAAAAATGGCCTAGCTCATGGACCAGTAAAATTCCAATAAAAGGGACCGAAAATGCCATCGATTTCCAGAAATATTCCCAGGTCAAAAAGCTTTCATCCGAACCTAAAACTGACCTGCCAAAAACCCACTCCCCACCAGCCAAAGTGGCTGTAATCAGAGTAAGTAAAAAAAGTCCGATATGGATAAGGTACTCTTTGGTTTTAAACATACTGAAAATAATCAATAATCACCTGTGGGTCAGTCACCTGAATTGCCTGAATTCCGGTTTTTTTTGCGCCTTCTACATTAGCCGCCAAGTCATCAAAAAACACCACCCGGTCAGGAGAAGTTTGAAGTCGTCGTAGCATTTCCTTATATATATCTTCTGAAGGCTTGGCCAAGCCTAGTTCATGAGAGTAGTACACTTGATCAAATAGTTCATGGAAAGAATCCATGCCGAATTCTTCTTTCAGCATTTGATCGACTGCCTGGATATGGATTTCATTAGTATTACTCAGGACACCTACTCGATGATTTTTTTTGATTTTTTCAATCAATTCTAAGCGATAGGGAGGAATTTTTCCTAAAAGACTGTTCCAGATTTCATCGACTTTTTGATCCGTCCAATCTTGTTGAAAATAGCTTCGTACTTCATTTCTAAAAGCCGCCGAATCAATTAATCCTTTCTCATAATCCTTATGGAAATCAGTCTGATAAAACTCATCTACCAAGGGATGCAGGGGAGTAGGTAGGTAAGATTTAAGCAGCTGAAAGGTGTGTGCGTAGTCGATATCGATGATGACATTACCTAGGTCGAAGATGAAAAAATCAACATTTCCTGCTCGGGTCATTGGCTAAACGTGTTGTGTAAATGAACTCAAATATGTAACATTGCAGACCCAAAACCAAGGTCAAAACGCCAATTAAGGTGGATTTTGGTGAGGATCCCCCGGGCCTATAGCTCAGCCGGTTAGAGCATCTGACTCATAATCAGGGGGTCCCTGGTTCGAGCCCAGGTGGGCCCACGTGCACCACCAGTTTCATGGAAACTGGTGGTTTTTTTTTACTAAACTTTATCTAAAAACAAAAACCCGACCTTCGCTGATCGGGTTTTTATTTTTTAAAGCTCTCGGTAGGCAATTATGCCTCCCAGTACATTTCTGACCTTGCTGAAGCCCTTGCCTTCCATAAATTTCTTTGCATTGCCGCTTCGGGCTCCACTTCTGCAGTGTACGATGATTTCATCGTCTTTCCATTTTTCCAGCTCAGCAAGCTTCATCGGGAGTTCGCCGAGGGGAATATTCAGGGCACCTAGATTATCCTCTTCATATTCCCATTCCTCTCGCACATCGAGGAAATGAAACTTTTCACCTTTTTCAAGACGCTCTTTTAGCTCTTTTACGTAGATATCTTCCATATTTAGTTAGTTTCTTATCAGTATTCTATGGGATTTTATACCCCAAGGTGTTGAAATCTGAAGTACGTAGATGCCTGGCAACCGATTTCCAAAATTAATGATTTCTCCTTTTTCTGTTTTTTGTCTTTCCAATAAAATCTCCCTCCCAAACGAATCAAATACCTGAATTGACTCGATCTTTCCTTCGATTGTAAGCCGATCAAAGACCGGGTTGGGGTAGATTCTGAGACTTTCCTCAGGAATTTCGTTTTCTATTAGAGATGGACTCGGAGAAACATGTGGCCGGATCATCAGAGAGCCCTTTACCTCTTCATTTTGAACCCATCCGCCTCCGACATTATAATAAATTTCTCCTCCGGTATCATGACTCTTGTCCAACCCGACGTGGAGAAACTCATTGGAAAATTGGGTGAACCCAATGTAAAATTCACCTGAGACCTGCAGATTGGTATCAAGTGCATAGTAGATGAATTGGCTTCCATCCCTAAAGTCAGGAATTACCTCCTGCTTGGTCAATAGAGCTCGACTCTCGAGTTGATCCCATACCTGAATATCGATCGCTTGATTGGCTTGTGCAGGATTGGTGAAAAGGATCGAAATTCCCTTTAGATACACTTCCTCGGGTGTGGTATAGCGCACCACCAGCTGACCGGATCGTTGGTTAATACCTGCCGCATAATCTGCCTGACCACGATCATAGGCAAAAAAGTCCCTGAGTGGGAAAAAGCTGCTCACGGTATCATTGACGGCAAAGTTCACTTGATCATACCAAATGGTATCTCCCTCCATTATTTCAAAAAGTCGCTCATCGCCAGAGGTCAAAAAAGTCGTAAATCTGACATCCGTTTCCTCTTCCGGTGGGGTAAGGGATTCGAAATCTCGGCTATCAAATAAGCGTCGTTCCAATGCGTCAGGTACGGGGTCAAAAGGGGTGTCTGTGTTGATTGCTGCTAATTGTTGACCGGAAGAATCTGTAGCTAATATTGAATATTCCATCGCCCGAAACCGATTTTCCAGATTTTTGAACTCATTGCTGATCCTTGTCCAATTATCCTCCTGATAAGATTCAAAAAGAAAATAAGGATAGGCTGAATAAGAATTTAAATAGACTTGGTTGGGCTGGGTCAATGCACGATCGAGTGTAAAAAGATCCGAAGTACTTCTGCCGGAATTGAGGTAAACGTAGTCCAAAAGCCAACTGTCGAACGGTCCGCTTTGGCGGCCGCTGGAGAAAAACCGAAACTGAAACCCTGCGTGCTGCCACTCGGGAAGAATTTGGATGATTTCTTGAGTGAAATTTTCCCGATCCATTTCATCACCGCCTGATTGAGACCAGGCTGTTATCCAGTTTTGTGCAGGATCTAAAATTTGCAAAGTCAGGTCGTCAGCACCGTCAGGAAACTCAGCCTTGCCACCTGCCTGCCAGAAAAAGCTAAGAAATAAGGTCTGGCTTTCTTCAGGACTGAGAATCGATAAATCAAAAGGTTTGCTGGTAAGATAATCCCCTTCACCCTGATCGCGGATTTGGAGAGAGTAGGGCCGTCCATTTTGATCTACCCCGTTAAACAGTACCATACCAAAGCTTGGCGCATTATTTCCGATGGTTTCTGTAAAAGAAACCCCCTCCAAGGTCCATTTGAGTGAGTCAATTCCCTGAGCGAAATCGTCCCAAAATGGTATTGCCAGAGTCTCGGTAGTTCTCAGATTAGCAGTTTGAAGAGATCTTTTATTCCATTGAATCTGCTGAAACTCGACAAATTGCCCCTGAGCTGATCCTATAAACAGAACCATGAAAAGTAAAAAGGAATAAAAAGTCGCCAGTCGATTCACCTTTTAATTTTTTGAAATCCAAATTTCGACCAATTCACCTGTTCGTACTTCTGTCCCTGCGGGTGGAGACTGTAGGAAAACCTGTCCGGAGGCGACGGAGTCTGATGCCGCATAATTTTTATTACCTACCCTGAGCCCTGAGCCAAGCAGTAAGAATTCCGCTTCTTCTTCAGGAAGTCCTATCAAATTAGGAACACTTAAAATCTGATTACCCATACCATCACCTACTACCAAATCGATTCGTGCACCTTTTGGAACCTCAAATCCCTCTTGGATAGTGACCCCTCGATATCGCATTTCCAGCACTACGTTGATGCCGATATCAGGTACATAGATTATGTCCCCTCTTTCCAGACCAATATTTGCCAGCATTTCCTGAACGTTTTTAAGCTGAATATTGACCAAATCAGGCATTTTGATGATCGGGGCATTTCGTGCATTCAGCGTAAGAAAAACTTTCCTTCCGCTTTTGACTTGAGAACCTGATGCGGGTATTTGCTTCAATACAGAAAGCGGAGGTGCATCCGTGCTGTAACTTGAATCTGGAGATACTTCATATTGAAGTCCTGTTTGGTCTAGCAGGTCTACCGATTCATCAAAAGTATAACCTGAAAGATCGGGTACCGATACCGTCTCACCATGATTGGTGTAGGTGGGAAGGTAGATTTTTAAAAATACAAAACCCAAAAGAATGGATAAGCCGAATATGATCAGCAGGTTAAAGATGATTTTTTTAAGGCTGTAAGTAAATGAACTCATTTTTAGATCGCTTGCCTGATAAATATAAGGTGGTTTCTCTTGAAATATGCTTTCGAAGTGTCGGAAACTGCTTTTTAAAAACGGCAAAAAATCAGCCGAAGTCTTTGGCTTCGGCTGATTTTTAAGATCAATTAATGAAAAGCCGCTTGATGTCGTTCAAATTGTCTCCGGTGATCTGCAGGATGTAAAGTCCGTTTCTGAAAAGCTCAGTACTGAAGGTGTAGGTTTGATTCAAGGTATTCGGATAGCTGACTTCATGAACCAAGGCACCTGTAGAAGAAATTATCCGGATAGTGACATTGTCCTGTTGAGGGAGATTAAAGGCCACATTGAAATATTCTCTGGCTGGATTGGGATAGAGAACAGAGGAACCTTCCTGAGGAATAACCGGATTAGGATCTGCCCGAAGGAAGAGCTCGATGTTGTCCAAGAAAACCGGCGAATCTCCGGTTCCACCTGAATTGAATGCAAATGCGAGCCTAATATCGCCTGAATCCTGCCCGGCATACGCAGTAAGATCAACATATTTTCGCTCAAATTCAGCCGAATTGCCACTTATCGAACCTGAAGAGATCCCCGCGCCCATTTCACTCCAAATCTCCTGATAACTTTCTCCGGCATTTTCGCTGATCAATAGACTAAGCTTAGAATTTGGATGTTGTACCCCCGCAGCCAAATCAAAAAAGACACTTGCCTGTGGACTGGATTTGAGACTGAAAATCGGAGACCCTAACCAGTAAGTTTGTTCTTCCTGTTGGTTTTGGAGGGAGGCCAAAGAACCTCCACTGCTACTCAGCTGCCAAGATGCAAAATCATTTTCGGGGTTGATGCTGACCCACGGAGCGAGCGTGCCTGATCCTTCAAATCGCTGCCTCCACGGCACATTCTGAGTTTCGTTATTATCGATCGTGTACCATTCTCTGATTTCGGTGATAGATCCATTCTGGTCAAAATTTGGCTCATCGATCTGGTATTGCAGTTGATTTTTCCCTTCACGGGAACTGTTGGTTAATTCCAGATCAACTACTTCGCCGGGAGAAAGTGTAGTGCCTGATGCCAAGAAAGTCTGAGGTGCTGAACCATTCGCCGATCTTACGAAAAGAAACTTTGAAATGGGGAGATTACCTGAATTTCTGATTTGGACGATTTCTGAGGCATGATTTCCCGAATTGATGGGAGTAGGAGACACTATTTCTGCTATTTCCAAATCATACTTAAACTCTTCCTGAGGAAGAATCCGGATGTTTTTGAGATAAATATTATTGCCGTAGGAGTTTTTGGTTACGAATGCAATTCTGATTTTTCCCAGATCTCTGTATTTGCTTAAGTTGACCAGTTCAGTTCGAAACTGATTATTTGAAATGGGGATAAATTCATCCAAAGTTGGCGTGGAAGTTTCTAGTCGGGTTCCCGATTTCTGATAGGGTGGATTGACCAGATCAAAAATATCCTCGCAAGCTTCTCCGATGGCAATAGTCAGTTCATCCTGAAAACCAGGTTGATTGTAAGGGGAGTGCGCCAGATCGAAAACCAACTGAGCATTGGGGTATTTATTAAGGTCGATTTGTGGGGATATGAAGTAGTCTAACTGCCCAGGTCCCTCGTATTCATAGTGTTGAATGAATATAGCTGGCTGATTTTGTCCATTGAGGGTTAGGGTGGTGGCTTGCCAGGTAAATGATTGATCGGGGTTACTTATAATCCAACCCGCGGGGAATTGGCCGTTAGGGTAGGTGTAAGGCAATTGGATTTCACCTTGGATGGCGGGAGTTATACTGGCTTGGTTATTATCCGGATTTTCGTCTGCTTGATCGTTGACCTCAAGTATGGTGAAGTTAAACTGATTTTGGCTTAAAGGAGCATTGAAGGTTGAGAATTTAACGATGGTCCGCTCGGTGGTGGCAAGGTTAAGATTAAAACTTCGCGTTTCGATGAGTTGATTGTTCAGTCTGAATTCGATTCTGGCAGAGGTCACGGTTGTATTTCCTGCATTTTGAATCTCGATAGAGGGGGTAATGCTTGGGTTGCATAGGGCTTCACCGGGCTCGGTAATTTTACTGATGGCAAGGTCCAACTCTTCAAGAACAGGTGCAATAGTCGCACGATTATTTACCAATCCTACTCTTCGGGGGCTATTGGCTAATACTACATCGAAGCGTTCCACCTGACCTTTGGTAAATAGATTCATACAGGCATCAGGGGTGTAGTCCATATAATTCTGAACCATGTTATTGACACCGCAAGAGACTCTGGAAAGGTTGGCGTTACAAACGTTGTTAGAATTATCTTGGAGCGGTGTGTCCGCTACAAAGTCATCTACTCCGCATCCTCCATCGCCCCAAATGTGTCTCAATCCGAAATAGTGTCCTACCTCATGAGTGGCAGTTCTACCCAAAGAAGCCGAGGTGGCACTTCCGCCCGTTCCAAAAAAGCGGTAATCAATCGTGACGCCATCCATGATGGCAGGCACGGGTGAAAAATTCAATCCAGGAAGATCCGAAATAGGAAATGATGCATAGCCAATAAACGGCTGCACGATCGGAACTACCCAGATGTTCAGATATTCTTCTGGATTCCACTGGGAGGTCTGCCCAATGAGTATCGCATCATCCGGGGTATAAACAGACTTAGGTCCCTGAATCCTCACGATGCCGTCTGTGGGCAAGCCGTTCGGGTCTTGGCGTGCGAGCACAAATTCAATGTTGGCATCCGCTGCGACTGGCAGAAATTCAGCAGGAGTATTTACCGCATCTGCATTCAATCTCCTGAAATCTTCATTTAGTATTCTGATTTGTTCAAAAATCTGAGAATCAGGAATATTGGATCCACTTCCCTCCGGTGATCCAGAGTGGATTACGTGCACCACGACGGGGATCAATCTTTTTTCATTTTGAGTTCGAAGGCTGGCTGGAGCAAGTTGCTTTTCTTCGATCTTTTGGTTCATCCAGTCTTCAAAAAACTCGGCTGTACCGAAATAGCCCATCTCCTTTTGCATCAAAAGCTCAATGGTTCGTTGACCACATTGCTCGCCGGGCAGATGAGTATGTCCCAAATGTGAGTTGCCGGTATCGACCAATTGGAATTTTTGCCCGAAACTGCCTACTACAAAAAGAAATATCCCCCCGAAAATCAGGGGGAATCGGAACAAAAAGGTATAATTATTTTTCATTCAAGGGTGAAATCAAGCCAATGTCAAATTGATAGCCTCTACCCGGACTATTTCGGGAATCGCCCGTTTGATGGCTTCTTCGACACCCGCTTTCAAAGTCATGGATGACATAGGACAAGAGCCGCAGTTTCCTACCATTTCTATTTTTAATACAAAATCATCGGTCAACTCGACCACTCTCACATTGCCTCCGTCAGCCTCCAGATACGGTCTGATTGTATCTAAGGCAAACTCAATTTTTTCTCTAAGTCCAGCTTCCATGCTTCCGTTTATGCTTTAATTTCTACGATTTCGGTTTTTTGTTGAGAGGCATTTCTGATCGCTATCTGTCGTGCTACTGACTCTGCCAAACCCATGTAGGCCTCCCGGGTGATTCCGTTTTTCAAAACTGCCGGATAGCCACTGTCTCCGCTTTCCCGGATACTCTGCACGATTGGCAGCTCACCGAGGAACGGAACTCCATATTTTTCGGCCAGTTTTTTTCCTCCTTCCTTTCCAAATAGATAATACTTGTTATCGGGAAGTTCATCTGGCGTAAAATAAGCCATATTTTCAATAACACCTAAAATAGGAACGTTAATTTGAGGTTGTCTGAACATCGAAAGTCCCTTGGTGGCATCCGCCAGGGCTATTTTCTGTGGTGTAGTCACTATGACAGCCCCAGTTACTGGTACTGTCTGAACCATGGTCAGATGGATGTCTGAGGTACCTGGAGGAAGATCTATCAGGAGGTAGTCTAGCTCGCCCCACTCCACGTCAGCGATAAATTGTCTCAATGCAGAACTGGCCATCGGTCCTCTCCACACGACTGCACTCTCTGCAGGGGTCAAAAATCCTATAGACATCAACTTGACCCCATATTGCTCGATCGGGATGATGATGTTTTTCTCACCGACCCGCTTGACACTGGGTTGCTCTCCTTCTACATTGAACATAGTGGGTATGCTGGGCCCGGAGATATCTGCATCGATCAGACCAACCTTAGCACCTAGCTGCGATAGAGCCACCGCCAAATTGGCCGAGGTAGTTGATTTTCCCACTCCGCCTTTGCCAGAAGCTATGGCAATAATATTTTTCACTTCGGGCAGGATAGGGGTTGCGTCCCTTACGGTGGTAACCTGGGAGGTCATGGTGATTTCCCACTGGACTTGATCGCCAAAGTCCGCCTGAAGTTCTTCGAGGCAGTTGTTTTTGATCACTTCCTTAAGCGGGCAAGCAGGCGTAGTCAGTACTACATTGAAGCTTACTTTATTTCCTTCGATTTGGATTTTTTGAATCATTCCCAGTGAGACAAGGTCTCGCTTGATGTCGGGGTCATTGACTCGGGAAAGTGATTTTTTGATGGATTCTTCCGTCAAGAGCATGGGGCAAGGGAAATTTTTGGCAAGTTAAGGCAAGAAGACGGGTTTGAAAAACCGATTGCCCAATTGCAAGAAAAACAGATTAGGTTTTAAATAGTTCGAGTTTTGGAGTTTTCTGGCCAGACTTTGAGTCTTATTTTTGTTTCTTTACTCCGATTATGAGCCTTAGTAAACTGACCACCGACAAAGTAAAAGAAAGAGCAGACATCGTAGAGGTGGTGGGTGACTATGTGCAACTGAAGAAAAAAGGCCAAAATATGTGGGCCTGTTGTCCTTTTCACGGGGAAAAGACCCCTTCCTTTTCCATCTCCCCTGCAAAGCAGATCTACAAGTGTTTCGGTTGTGGAAAAGCCGGTGATCCCATCCAGTTTATCATGGATATCGAGGGAATCGGATTTGCAGAAGCGATTCGGCACCTAGCCAAAAAATATGCAATAGAGGTGGAGGAAGAAGAGACTCAAACTCCAGCCCAACAGCAGGAGCAAAGTGAGCGCGAAAGCCTGTTTATAGCCTTGAATTTTGCGAAGGAATTTTTTGTAAAAAATCTGGAAACCGAGGAAGGCAAATCCATCGGTCGATCTTATTTCAAAGAGCGGGGATTTACTCCTCAGATCATTCAAAAATTCGACTTGGGCTATGCTCTAGAGGGATGGGACCATTTGCTTAAAGCAGCCAAATCTGCAGGTTTTGAGGAGGACATTCTGCTCAAAGCAGGACTTATCCTTCAAAAAGAAGACGATCCCTCTCGGCGATACGACCGCTTTAGGAATCGGGTCACCTTTACTATCCACAATGTCAGCGGCAGGCCGATCGGATTTGGAGCGCGAATCCTGACCAAGGATAAAAACCAACCCAAGTACATCAACTCCCCCGAGACCCCGATCTATCACAAAAGTGATGTGCTCTATGGGATGTTTCAGGCCAAAAAAGCTATTCGCGATCAGGATAATTGCTATCTCGTGGAGGGCTACACGGATGTCATCTCCCTGCATCTGTCTGGAATAGAGAATGTTGTGGCTTCCTCTGGTACTTCTCTTACTGATGGGCAAATCAAACTCATCAAGCGTTTTACCAATCACGTCACCGTACTCTATGATGGGGACAATGCGGGTATCAAGGCTTCAATCCGGGGAATTGATCTCTTGCTCGAGGGAGGATTATTGGTCAAAGCGGTGGTTTTTCCCGATGGCGAAGACCCGGACAGCTATTCTCAAAAAGTCGGTTCTCAGGCTTTTCAGGATTATTTGAAAGAAAACAGCAGGGATTTTATCGGTTTTAAGATTGGGCTTTATCAAGATGAGATCAAAAAGGACCCTATTCGAAAGGCTGAGTTGATCCGAGAAGTCGTCCAGAGTATTGGCAAGATCCCAGATGCGATCAACCGTTCGGTATATGCCAAAGAAGCGGCTGATCTGCTAGGGATCGAGGAAGAAATCATTCATGCTGAGCTGAATAAAATCCTGCTCAAAAACCAAAAAGACCAGTTTCAAAAGGCCAAAGAGAATGCCGAGGCAGAAGAAAAGCTGGAGGAGCTGATTCCTACAGTACCGAGGCAATTTTCGGCACAAGAAGCACTTCGGCTCCAAGAAAAGGAAGTGGTCAGAATACTGATCAATTACGGGATGGAGCTTTTGGATCAGGAGGGAATGTATCTCAGCCAATACCTCCTCGATGAAACTGCCGAATTGGATTTTCAAACTCCCATTTACCGAAAGATCTTCGCAATGTACCGAGATCAATTGGCCAAAGGACAAATACCCACCTACAAGTATTTTCTCGATTTGCACGATGCGGAGGTCAGTAGTGAAGTGATCGAAATGATCAATCCGAAGCATGCCATTTCAAGCCATTGGACAGAAACACACCAAATTGTGATCACCAAGGAGACTGATGACCTTCCTCTGACTGCCTATAAGACCATCCTTCGTCTCAAGCGGAAGGCGGTCAAAAAAATGATGGATGACACTATGCAAAAAATCAAAAGTGGGGAATTTGAAAAACTTTCGGAGGAAGAGATTTTTGAACTTCAGCAGGTATATTTCGGATTGAAAAAAGTCCAGGTAGAAATAGACCGGGAGCTTGGAATTGTGATCGGTTAAAAACCAAACTTTCTTTGGCTTCGCCCTGTTTTAACTCGTAAAGAACTTAACTTTGCCTTGGCAAAAATTAATTCACAAAATCAATTCCCTTGGAAAATTACCAACTTGACCCCATCGAAGACGCTATTGAAGCCATCAAAAACGGTGAAGTGATCATCGTAGTCGATGATGAAGACCGTGAAAATGAGGGAGATTTCGTTTGTGCCGCCGAAAAGGTAACCCCTGAAATCATCAATTTCATGGCTACCCACGGACGAGGGTTGATCTGTGCCCCATTGATCGAGGACCGATGTGATGAACTCGGATTGGAATTGATGGTAGGCACCAATACTGCCGCATTTGAGACTCCGTTTACGGTGTCTGTCGATCTCATCGGACATGGATGTACCACAGGTATATCAGCATCTGACCGTGCCAAAACAATCAAGGCACTTATCGATGATTCCATTCATCCAAGCGAATTAGGGAAGCCAGGACACATTTTCCCATTAAAGGCCAAACGTGGAGGAGTACTCCGACGAACCGGTCATACAGAGGCAGCTATTGATTTTTCTCGTTTGGCAGGTATGAAACCGGCCGGAGTTCTGGTAGAAATCATGAATGAAGACGGTACCATGGCCAGGCTACCGGACTTGGTCAAAGTGGCCGAACGATTCCAATTGAAATTAGTATCAATCAAAGATCTGATTGCTTATCGATTGAAAAATGAATCCCTGATCAAACGGGAAATCGGCGTAGAAATGCCCACAAACTGGGGAGATTTTGATTTGATCGCCTATCGTCAGACCAACACACAGGAGATTCATATGGCATTGATCAAGGGTTCATGGGAGGAAAATGAACCAGTCATGGTAAGAGTACACTCTTCTTGCGCCACCGGAGATATTTTCGGTTCCTGTCGCTGTGATTGTGGGCCACAACTTCACGCAGCCATGCAAATGGTAGAAAAAGAAGGAAAAGGAGTAGTGCTCTACATGAATCAGGAAGGTAGAGGTATCGGGTTGATTAACAAACTTAAAGCCTACAAGCTGCAGGAACAAGGAATGGATACCGTACAAGCTAACCTTGCTTTAGGACTTCCGATGGATAGCAGAGATTATGGAGTCGGTGCCCAGATTCTTCGGGACTTGGGCATTTCCAAAATCAGACTGATCTCTAATAATCCCCAGAAAAGAGTTGGTCTGATTGGTTATGGACTAGAAATAGTCGATCAGATTCCGATCGAAATTCAGCCTAATCCCCACAATGAAAAATACCTCAGAACTAAGCGGGATAAAATGGGACACAACATTCTTAAATAAGTCATTGTTGGTACATTGAGCTGCTAAGTTCAATCAAAATTAACCCTGGCTGAAAGAGTGACGTAAACAAAACTCAAAGCAATCACCATGAAAAAGGCACTATTCACCTTCTCACTTGTGATTTTGAGTCTGCTCGCTTGGGCTCAAAATCAATTTCCTTCCCAGATTTGGCACAAAGGCAACATCGTACTGTCAGATGGACAAACTCTATCGGGGTTGGTTAAATATGATCTCGAAAATAATCTGATCCAGCTGCAAGCCGAAACCGTCAATACCTTTACAGCCTCCAATGTCGAGAGTTTTGAAATATTTGATGAGACCTATGGCGGCATCAGGAAGTTTTACAGCTTACCCTATGCACTTAATGGTAACTATGAAGCTCCCACATTCTTTGAGGTGTTAACGCAAGGCGACAATATTGCACTCCTTTGCAGAGAATACATAGCTACGGATAATCGAGGTATGAACAGTTGGGGAGGAGGAATGATGATGAATCCAATGTGGGGTCCCGCTACTTTCTCAGGATATAGACTTGCTTTTAATTATTATTTTTTCAGGAACGGAAGATTGGAAAAATATAGCCTAAAGAAAAAGGACTTGTTTTCCATGCTTCCCGGATACGATGATGAGATTAGCCTATTCATGCGCAAAAACAGACTGGAGCATGACAAAAGAGGCGATCTGCTCCGTATCACCGCCTATTACAATGAATTAAAGAACTAACTGACTATGTCAAAACCACTTATCCTCGTCTCTAACGATGACGGAATCACTTCTAAAGGAATCCGTGTACTCGTAGCAGCCATGAAAAAAATCGGAGACGTCGTAGTCGTAGCTCCGGACAGCCCTCAGTCTGGTATGGGACACGCCATCACGATTGGAGAGACTCTAAGGCTGTACGAAGAAGATATTTTTGAAGATGTTTTAGCCTACAAATCTAGCGGAACTCCCGCCGACTGTGTCAAGTTAGCCAAGCACTATGTGCTTAAAGACCGCACTCCCGATCTGGTCGTAAGCGGAATCAATCACGGTTCAAATACTTCTATTTCAGTACTTTACTCTGGTACTATGTCAGCTGCGATCGAGGGAGCTTTGGAGGGATACCCTTCCATTGGATTCAGTCTTTGTGATTTTTCATCCAAGGCAGACTTTTCTCATGTGGAAGAGTGGGTGGAAAAAATCGCCCGTCAGGTATTGGAGCGCGGAATTCCCAAAGGGGTGGCGCTGAATGTTAATTTTCCGCCAAAAAGAAATGAGCAAATCAAAGGAATCAAAGTCTGCCGTCAGGCTGATGCCAAATGGCAAGAGGAATTTGCTGAGCGATTTGATCCTACCGGACGCAAATACTTCTGGATGGCTGGTAACTTTGTGAATTTTGACAAAGGAGAAGACAATGATGAGTGGGCAATTGCCAATAATTACATTTCGATCGTGCCTTGTCAATACGATCTTACGGCATACCATGCAATTACCCAGATCAACAAAGACTGGGACTGGGATAAATTATAGCTCTGATTTTGAGGGAGCAAAATTGAGAATATGCATTTCACCACCTGGATTCTCCAGGACAGCCTATTCCTGATCACAAAGCACAAGCTGGATAAAAGTTAAAAAATTCGATCTTGAAATTATGCCGTCAGAATTGCCACATCACTTCAACCTACGCTCCAGTGGCCTCAAAGAATCGGTTTAAAACGTATCGGATCGATTTGATTTAAACCCCGGATAAGAGACCCAAAATAGGAAGTAAAGCAAAGTTAAAGATGATGGAAGGATTGAATTTTCATACTTCTTAATTTGGGTTCATTTGCATTTTTTTGACTTTAAAATGGAAAAAAAGCTCTTTTTTCCGTTCTAATTTTGTTTTTCCTTACCTGAGGATCATTAAAAATTTTTAATTTTATCCCTCATCATCCTAAAGTCCTAAGATTCAGTGTATCAAAAGGCATCCTTTTTATCCATTTTATTCCTTTTTAATTCTTGGTTATCATTTGCCCAAGGGCAATCTGATAGTCTTTCCCGATTACTGGAATCAGTAAAAGGAAAAGATAGGATTATAGTGCTCAATAGTTTAGCTACTTCCATAAGAGAAAGTGACCATAAAAGAACTATTCTATTGTCCACTGAAGCTGATTCACTGGCAAAAACTGTAGGTGATCTCTCTGGAAGAAGCAGAGCTCTGGAGAATATAGGATGGTCTTATTACAGGTTGGGTGATTGGCAAAAATCCTTTGAATATTCTTCGCGGGCGTTTGAACTTGCCATGGAATCAGGTGACAAAAGGCAAGCGGCAAGATTGATGAATAATATGGGAGCGCTCTACTATGAGCAAAAAAATCATCAAAAGTCCATCGAACAGTTTAAACAAGGTTATAGGCTAGCCACTGAAGTTAATGATCTGGAGACTCAGATAAGAAGTCTGAATAATGTGGCCCTTAATTTTACTCAATCAGGGGAACAGGATTCTGCCTTGGTCTATGCGGAAAAATCCATTCTTCTCAATAAAGAAGCTGGTACACCCTATTTGACCTCTTTTGCTCACCGGGTGATCGGGGATGTCTATTTAGCCAAAGGACAATATGACTCGGCGCAGGCGATTTACCACAGATCCCTTGATATGGCCAGACAGCAGGGAATCAAATCCTTTGAGGCAGGAGTTCTACACCGCTTGGGAAACGCCTACTTGCTAGATGGTAAAATGTCACAGGCAAGGGGAATTCTTGAATATTCCGTGGAACTATGTCGTGAAAATGGTTATCTGGACGAGCTTGCAAAAAGCCATAAGTACTTGGCTCAACTTTTTGAAAAACAAGGAGATATTATCAGTGCTTATACTCACCTCAATGAATTTCAGATACTAAACGATTCCTTGATGAATAAAACGAATAGGGATCGGCTGGCATTAATTCAGCAAATATTCGAGGAAAGCCTTCAACAATCCGAGGTGGAACTGCTCAAAGCCCAAAATGACAATCAATCTTTGAGATTACAGGCCTCGAGAAGGTATTTGATTTTTTTCTCAATTGGGATGGTTCTGATTTTAGGTCTTTTGGTTTGGATGATATCCCTTAATCGTAAAGTGGCAGCCAAAAACAAGGATCTGGAAGAACAAAAAATTCAAATCGCAGAGAAAAACAGAATTTTGGCTTCCCAATCTGAGCAGCTTACTGAGATAAATGAAACCAAAAACAAGCTGTTTTCTATTTTGGGACATGATCTGCGAGCACCGGTGGGTCAAATTAAATCACTGGTAGATTTGTTAGTCCAAGACTATCTCAGTCAGGAGGAATTTTTGGAGTTGATCAATGTGATGCAAAGGGATATTAATTCAGTTCATTTTACATTGAATAATATTCTCAAATGGTCGATGTCCCAAATGGAGGGTTTTACAATAAATCCATCCCATATAGAAATCAAACCGATCGTAGAAGAGTCTTTGAGTCTATTAGGGCCATTTTTTAAGGAAAAGGATTTGACGGTTTTTAATCAGATTCCTGAAAATCAAACAATTTATGCGGATCGTGACTTGGTGGATGTGATCATAAGAAATGTGCTCAACAATGCCATGAAATTTTCAAACTCTGGAGATGCTATTACGATATTTTCTGAAATTGGCGAGGATAGATTAATCCTCTGTGTATTAGACCAGGGTATTGGAATGAATCCATCTCAGGTTGAGAAGTTGCTTTCAAATTCGTATTCCCTGACCAAATCCACGCCGGGTACTCAGAAGGAAAAAGGCTCAGGATTGGGATTACAATTGGTGAAAGAATTTGTGAAAAAGACCGGTGGTGAAATTGAAGTGGAAAGTACGCCAAAACATGGGACCAAATTCTGCATCAAATTTCCAACAAAAGAATCGGTAAACGTCACTGTCTCACTTTAATATATATTGACTGGGGTCTTTTCGGCTTTGAATTATTCCTAGGCGATAAACTTGATCGATACTTTCCTTTAGTTCATCTTCCAGTTTCTCTGCATTTTCTGTCCATTGGGTTTGACTTAGCCAAGCGTTTACCTCTTCCAGATTGAGTTGATAGGAATTGGCCAGGAGTTTGGGAAAGTCTAGGTTACTTTTTAAGGATTTGTTTTTTTCATAAATCCAATTTCTCACCAGGATGAGTAGATCGCCATAATCCTCAAAAGTTTGCTTATTGACCGCTATCACAAAGCAAGGCCAAGGACTGGGCAACTCTCCGATTCGCTTCATCTTGCCGGACTTGACAGTGGGGGAGGTCGTGTACTTTTCCCATAGAAATATGCCTTGACTTCCCTTCTCCATGGCCTTCACAGCACCATCCAGATTGCCGATTATCTCATAGAATGTCTCCTCAGACCAAGGAACTGTGAGAGCGTTTGCCAGAACTTTGGCCATCAACTGCGAACCGGATCCCATCCGACTAACCAAAAAGTGTGGGGTAGGCAGATCCGAGGGATTTTCTACTTTGACGGATGTGCCTACATGGATGCCCCAAATCAATGGTGACTGTACATAGAAGCCGATCAGTTTGATATCCGGGTTGGATTCGGCCTCTTTGAGGAAGCTTTCGGTTAATAAAATTCCCATCTCAGCATTCCCATTCTTTAGTTCTTGGATCATCTGACCTGATCCTCGGGATTCTTCGTGCCAGGAAATTTTTAGCCCATCAGACAGGAAAGGTTGCTCCTCGGCCAATAGCCTAAAGGCATAATTGAAATGCTCCGGTACTCCGATGATGCGTAGGTTTTTCATGGCTGGTGGAATTTGCCGCAAAATAAAAAGGCCAATCGAAATCCGACTGGCCAAAGATTAGGGGTGGCGTTTTTTAATCGTGAGTGGCACTTCGATCCGTGATCAGAAGGTTAGAGAATCCTGCCAATATCAAAAGCGTACCTGCCAAAAGCATGGTGTTGATCACGGCTTCACCGAAGATCAATTTGTACAGAAAATTCACCCCGCCAAGTGCTGCCACGATTTGAGGGATGACGATAAACATATTGAAGATACCCATGTAAACACCCATTTTTTTTGCTTCTACAGCACTGGATAGCATCGCATAGGGCATGGATAAAATACTGGCCCAAGCAATCCCCACCAATGCGAAGCAGATATGAAGCATCCAAGGCTCAGAGATAAAATAGATCAAAATGAATCCCAAACCACCTGCAATCAAACTTCCCATGTGGAGGAGTTTTCGGTTGAGTTTGATTTTGGAAGCTATAAAAGCCAGAATCAACGCATAAAACATGGACACCAGTCCATAAGTACCTAAATAATTTCCCACGCTATCTGCCGCGTCATTATAAGCTGCCGAACTGGTGTCGGTCGCACCAAAAATATGTTCTGTAATCGCAGGAGTGGCGAAGCTCCACATAGTAAAAAAGGCAAACCAGGAGAAGAACTGGACCAAACCGAGTTTTTTCATGACCGAAGGCATGTTGGCGATATTCTGAAAAATCTCTGCAAAACCAGAAAACATTCCTTTGTTTTTTGATTTTTCCCGCTCAAACTCCTCCAGGTCTTCAGGTGGATATTCGTCAGTAGTCAGGATGGTATAAAGGATGGACGTGAAAAGGATAAAAGCCCCCACTCCAAAAGCATACTTCACCGAATCAGGAACAACACCTTCCGCTGCAGTATTGGGCACGCCCATCAGAGTCATCAACCAGGGAAGGTTAGAGGCGACCCAAGTGCCGATTCCTATGATCAGAGTCTGTACTACAAATCCATAGGAGCGCTGTGAATCCGGAAGCTTATCTGCGACCAAAGCCCTGAAAGGTTCCATCGATATATTGATCGAAGCATCCAAAATCCAAAGTGCTCCCGCAGCCATCCAAAGTGCTGAGGAATAGGGCGCAAAAAATAAGGCAATGGTGCTGAGCACTGCACCGATAAAAAAGAAGGGCTTTCTACGGCCAAATTTGGGATGCCAAGTGCGATCACTGAGATAACCTACTATCGGCTGCACGAGTAGTCCGGTAAGCGGGGCCGCAATCCACAGAAAAGGAATGGCATCCTTATCTGCTCCCAATGTCTGGAAGATGCGGGACATAAATCCGCCCTGAAGCGCAAATCCAAATTGAATTCCAAGGAATCCGAAACTCATATTCCAGATTTGCCAGAAACTCAATCGAGGTTTTTGATTGGTCATAGAGGTATTTTGGGTAGGTTGGGGTTAGAGTAAACCAGTCAGAGTCATTTGATCTGAACTGTGCGAAAGTTCAATAAATCCCAGTTGACCGATTTGGTAGAAAGGATGTGAATGTTCGGGTAAAGGATCAAATTCTGTAAGCTTATCCAAAAATGCGTAGTCAGCGCGATCTAGTTTTACATTTTTTCCATTGTATTGAATTTCATTCATGGTAAACCCATGGAAATAGACTCTGATCTTCGAAAAATCAGAACTGTAGTTTCCTTCTGCCACATGTATGGTTAATTGCTGCCGATCGGGCGAATATTCAATTTCTCTTTTGAAAAACTCACCAGTTTGATAGGAGAATCCATCTCCTGCATCTTCGTAGTGCAGGAATTTGCTGCCATCATTTCCTTTGTACACATGAATTCTCAAGATGCCGTCATGCGATTCTTCAGTGTGTTGAACCCCTGACTGGAGTGTGAAAATACTCCCCGCCCGTACATAAACCGGAAGATAATTCAGTGGAGTGTCTTGGTAGATTACGGCTTGGCCTCTATGAATTTGATCTGAAAATAGATAGTACCAATCGCCTTTTGGTAAGTAAACTTTAGTGATGTCTTTGAAGCTTTCTACCGGAGCGACCAGAAAGGCATCGCAGAATAGATATTCGTTTTGGTAAGCTGAATCGTAGATTTTTTGGTCTGAATGAAATTGAACGGCAAGACTTTCAGCTAGGGGAAGTCCTGTCAAAGTTCGGTCGTAAAATTTACTATAAAGCGTAGGAATCAGCTGATACCTGAGCTTCATGTAGTTTCGGCTGATCTCTTCGACCTCTTCCCCGAAGGCCCAGGGTTCAGCATCGTTGCTATTGATCATGGAGTGGGCACGATAAAATGGTGCAAAAGCGCCAATGCTCATCCATCTGGCAAAAAGACCCTTACTAGCTTCACCGGCAAACCCACCTACATCGTAGCCTGCAAAGGCAACGCCACACATTCCCAGTGAATTGACCAATCGAATGCCTGCCAGCATGTGCTCTTCGGAGGCGACATTGTCTCCGGTCCAAGCCGCTGCATATCGCTGAATTCCCGCAAAGCCAGAACGAGTGAGGATAAAAGGTCGTTTTTCAGGGTTTTGTAAAAATGACCCTTCCTGCGCACTTCTTGCCATTTGCATTCCGTAGATATTTCGCGCCTTTCGATGAGAGGCCGATTCTCCTTCGTATTCAAATTCGATCAGATTAGGCGTAAACTGCCCCCAAGATGCCGGTTCGTTCATGTCGGTCCAAAACCCATCCACTCCCGCTTCGGTGTAAAACGCCATTTTTTCGGCCCACCAGCTTCTGGTTTCTGCTTTGGTAAAGTCAGGAAAAGCACACCACCCCGGCCACACTTGTGCTTCGTAGATTTTTCCATCAGGATATTTGACAAAAAGGTCCTTTTCCAAGCCTTCGTCGTAGGGTTGATAGCCTATTTGACTTTTGATGCCAGGGTCCATGATGACTACTACTTTGAATCCTTTCTCTTTCAGCCTAGCAATCATGGCCTTCGGATCAGCGAATTTTTCCCCATCAAAGGTGAAAACCTTGTAGGATTCCATGTGGTGAATATCCAGATAAATTACGTCAGCGGGCATCTTTTTATCCCTAAATCCCTGAGCAACTGCATATACTTCAGTGTCAGGATAGTAAGAGTACCGACACTGCTGAAATCCAAGCGCCCATTTGGGAGGCATTTGCATTCGCCCAGTCAGCCAAGTATAAGCCGAAATAATCTCCGAAATCGATTCATTATGGATAAAATAGTAATCCATGTCTCCGTCTTCGGCACTGAAGTAAATGAAGCGATTGGTTGATGCCCCAAAGTTGAAGACGGATTTATGGGTATTGTCCATGAAAATCCCATAGGAACCCTCTGCGTGATTGCCGATGTAAAAAGGAATACTCATGTAGAGTGGATCATCTCCGATACCGTACCCAAAATAATCCGTGTTCCAGTTGGTGTAGGCCCTGCCTGATCGATCCAGATTTCCGGTCTTTTCACCCAAGCCGATAAACCGTTCCCCTTTTTGAACTTCTTTGTAAACGGATACTTCTGTACCTATCCATGAAATACCCAATTGGTCGTCCGCATTGAGCAATCTTCCCTTTTGATCAAAGAAATGCAGTCTAAATGACTCCAGATCGACTTTAAGTTGGATTTTGGAAGTGTGTATAATTAATTGATCGGGAAATTGCTCGAAAGAAAAAGCTGAATTAATGGCCTTTTGAACCACGGTGTAGGGATTTGTCTCAAATTCAGAATATCGACTCGCTTGCACCCGAATGATGTCATCTCTGAAGATACTGATACAAAAGTAGCCTGCTTCACACTGTCCAATAATTCCCGATGGTGAAGTTTCCCAAGAAATCACCCTGCCGAGGGATTGGTTTCTGCAGGAGTTTTTAGATTTTTTGATAGAATAGGATAGTTGGTCCATACTAGAAAAGAGAAGGTATATCTACTGGATACCCGCTAAAATAGAAACGATTCAGATTGATAAAAATCGTTTAAACGATGCTTAAAGGGCGTTTTCCGAAAAGTTAAATGATAAAAACCCATCCCATTGAAAAATTGGGCCTATTCAATCGTTTGCAACTTCAATTCAATAATTTTTTATAAAAATCAAAAAAAAATCAGCGCACAGAAGATTTTCGGACCAAAAGTTCGGTTTCCAAAACCAAAGGCTCTTTGATTTGGGTAGCATCTATCTTTTTTTCGATGATGTCCAGCAGGAGTTCAGTTGCTTTGATTCCGATTTTGAAACCGGGCTGAGCTACTGAGGAAAGGGTAGGGTCCAAGATGGAGCAAAATTGCCAATTGCTAAAGCCTACGATTCCCACATCCTCGGGTACCCGTAGGTTTAAGGATTTGCAAGCCATCATCGCCCCGACAGCAGCCATGTCGTTGTTGGCAAAAATAGCATCGGGTTTGACAGTGAATTCCTCGAAGATTTCTTTAGTGATCGAGAAAGCCTCTTCGTTGGTCCCTTGAGGACATTCTACGATATAAGCAGGGTTAATAGGAAGACTTGCATCCAGAAGTGCTTGTCGATAGCCGCGTTCTCTTTCTCTAGAAATCTGGAGATTGGATGGTCCTGCTAAGTGAATGATATTTTGATAGCCTTGGGAAATCAGATGCTTGGTGGCTTGGTAGGAGCCGGAATAGTCATCGACAGTCACATTGATCGCTTGCGGGATGTCCGGCATTCGGTCAAAAAAGACAATCGGAAAACCCTGATCTAACAGCCTGCTGAAATGGGTGAAGTCTTTGGTTTCCTTAGAGAAGCTTACCAAAAAACCATCAATCTGATTAGAAAGCATGGTATCAATGCTGGATTTTTCCCGATCGAGTTTTTCGTTAGTTTGGGTGAGGATGACATTATAGCCTCGCGAGTAGGCGACCTCTTCGATTCCGCTGATGACTGTAGAAAAGAAGAAGTGAACCACCTCAGGAATGATTACTCCTATGGTGAAGGTTCTGCTTTTACGTAAAGAAAGTGCAATAGCATTAGGGCGATAGTTCAATTTTTCAGCCATCTCTTTGACTTTTCGCTTGGTCTCATCGCTGATTCCCGGGTAGTCTTTGAGTGCACGGGATACGGTTGAGGAGGACACATTGAGCTCGCGGGCGATGTCTTTGATGGTGGATTGTTCTAGTTTCATAAAAATTGAAAAATTCCAAGTTTTAATTTTTCCTGACCAAATCTATTATGGAGTTGACTAATGCAATCGATTTTATGACAATTTTTTCAATAATCTTTCCTGAATAGGACAAAAGGCGAAAAAAAAAATCAAATGCAAACGAAACCGCAAACGTCTGCACTAAAAAATCCGGCTTTTGATCCTGAAAGTCACTTGACATAGCCTTTGTTCTGATTTAAGTTAAGGTAAAAGTCTAGTTTTCCTTTGGCGGACTCTTAGGGGATCTATTGAAGTTAATTAGATTTTTTTGTTTAAAAATATAATAATTCAAATAACCTAAATTTAAATTATCTGCTATGAAAGCAAAAAGATTACTAGGATGGGTGGCTGTTTTTGCTCCCCTGCTGTGGGCTTGCGAAAGCTATGAAATGCCTCCGATTATTCCTCAAAATGGAGCAGCGATCTCCTCTCCTGGAAATGGGGGCAATATCGTCTTGACCAATGAGCAGGCTGCTGCTCAAGATTCCATTGAATTTACCATCGGCACTGCCGACTTTGGTACTTCAGGCGATGTCACTCACACCCTTCAGATGGATGTGGCAGGTGCAAATTTTGGTGCCCCGGTTTCCTTTGGTTCCACCACTTCCAATATTCTCAAAGTAGGTGTGGAGGAACTCAACGATGCATTGATAGGTAAGGGCCTCGCTCCATTGGTGGCAGCCAATGTAGAATTCAGAGTAAGGTCTTCGATCAATAGACCTTTGAGCCCGATTACCGGTGAGGTGATTACCATATCTGTTACTCCTTATGATGGAGATGTGGCATTCCCAGTCCTGTATGTACCGGGAGATTATCAGGGGTGGAATCCTGGAAATGAAGCAACTGTATTGAAGTCGGTGGACTTTAATTCAGTTTATTCGGGATACGTTCATATTCTTCCTGGCGGGTCAGGCGAATTTAAAGTATCCGAAACCAATGCTTGGGTAGATGGTAAAAACTATGGTGATAATGACGGGGACGGCGATCTGGATGCGGATGGCGCCAATATCAAGGTGACTGAATTTGGAACCTACCTGATGACTGTCGACCTCGCAGCCAAAACCTATGAGCTTGATGGACCACTTTACTGGGGTATCATCGGTGATGCTACTGCCGGTGGCTGGGATTCTGAGACCAAAATGCAATTTAATCGCGATTTGAATGTGTTGACGATCACGACTGATCTAAAGCAAGGTGAGATGAAGTTTAGAGCCAATCAAAATTGGGACTTCAACTATGGTGGAGCAAATGGAGAACTTGAGGCAGGAGGAGCCAATATTCCAGTAGCCGAGGCAGGTAATTACACCGTTACCTTGGATTTCAATACGCCAGGTGAGGTGAAATACACCCTTACCAAAAATTAATTTCAAGTAGTAACTTGAGAATATCCTCATATGACCGGATTTGAGCCTTTGGTAAAAATCCGGTCATTTCTTACTTAAAAGCCCTCATGGCTATGAATCTAACTCTACTTCGGTTATCTTTTTTTATCCTTTCCATTTTCTTTTGCGGAGCACAGCTACACGCTCAGGTCACCACAGACCCGGCCGTACCCAGTGCAGCCAATCCGGTAAAGATCATCTACGATGCATCCAAAGGAACCACGGGACTGAGAGACTGTAATTGTGAGGTATATATCCACATCGGTGCAGTTACGGAAGGTCCAGCGTCTTCGACTTGGTCGATTGTGCCTTTTCAATGGGGAACAGCAAATCCCGACGCCAAAATGACCAAAGTGCCGGGTGAAGCTAATCTTTACACTTATGAATTAGTTCCAAATGAATTTTTTGAAAATCCGAACGGATTGACCATCTATCGACTCGGCATGGTGTTTAGAAATGCGGATGGAACCCGGGAAGGAAAAACCTCGGCCAACGGGGACTTTTTTATAAACCTCGCACAGGGATTTGAAATTTCCTTTACTCAACCTCAAAACAATGCCGTATCGCTTGAGGTGGGAGAGTCCTATCAGTTTGAGGCGGCTGCCACCGAAAAGGCTGATCTAAGTTTTGAACTGAATGGTCAACAAGTCGCCGAGGCTTTAGATTCGGAAAGTATTACATACAATTTTACTGCTACTACAGCAGGTAATTTTTCACTGGTAGCCAAAGCCGTCAAAGGTGACCAGGAAGATACCCAGACCGCTAACATTGTCGTTTTCGCACCTTCTGAAACGGCAGACCTTCCAGCAGGAGCCCGGTTGGGGATCAATTACCTAACTGACACCGAAGTGATTTTGGCGCTTCAAGCTCCCGGGAAAAATATAGTTCACGTCATCGGTGACTTTAATGATTGGGCTGTTTTACCTGATTATCAGATGAAAAGAACTTCAGATGGTGAGATTTTCTGGTTGAAAATATCAAACCTCGAACCTAAGAGGGAATACATTTTTCAATACCTCGTCGATGGTCAGATCAGAATCGGTGATCCGTACGCGGACAAGACTTCCGATCCATTTAACGATCAGGAAATCATTGATCAAAACCGTCATCCAGGATTGAAGCCGTATCCTTCTGGAAAAACCGAGTTTCAAGCTACCTATCTTCAGACCGCTCAAGAGGCCTATGCCTGGAAGAATCTTGCGTACGAAAAACCTCAGCCCGAAGAGTTGGTGATCTATGAGCTTTTGGTCAGAGATTTTGATGATCGCAGAACTTACAATGCAGTGATCGAGCGACTTGATTACCTCAAAGATTTGGGAATCAATGCGATTCAGCTGATGCCAATCATGGAATTTGAGGGAAATCTTTCTTGGGGATATAATCCTTCTTTCTTTTTTGCCCCGGATAAATATTATGGTACCAAAAATGACCTCAAGCGCCTGATCGATGAAGCACATGGTAAAGGGATGGTGGTGATCCTCGATATGGTTTTAAACCATGCTTTTGGGCAAAACCCGATGGTCAGACTTTATAATGATGGCGACTATGGGGCACCAACGGAAGATAATCCTTGGTTTAACCGAGTAGCAAAGCATCCATTTAATGTGGGCTATGACTTCAACCATGAGAGCGAATACACCAAGGCCTTTGTGGATTCGGTCAATAATTACTGGCTCACCGAATACAAGTTTGATGGGTTCCGGTTTGACCTTTCCAAGGGATTCACCCAAGTCGATACCGGAAATGATGTCAATCGTTGGTCCCAATATGATCAATCGAGAGTGACGATCTGGAAAAATATCTACGATCAGATCAAAGCAGACCATCCCGAGGCCTACGTGATTTTGGAGCATTTGGCGGTGAATGAGGAAGAGCGAGACCTGGCTAACTATGGCATGTTGTTTTGGGGGAATATGAATGGGACTTCCCGTAATCTCGCCAAAGGCAATAACGATAACATGGACTGGGCTTACTTCAAAAACCGTCAATGGGCCAAAAATGGTCTCATTGCCTATCAAGAATCCCACGACGAAGAACGGGTGATGTGGGAGACTTTGAATTTTGGAGCTACCAATCCGCTCAACCTGAAAAATCTCGAAAACGCAGTCAATCGGAATCAGATCATGTCTGCATTTTATTTTGCGATCCCAGGGCCAAAAATGATCTGGCAGTTTGGAGAGTTTGGCTACGATCAAGAGTTGAACAACGACCGATTGGGTATTAAACCTACCAAATGGGAATACTTGGACCATCCACAGCGGGAGCGCCTTTATCGACTATACCAAGAGATGATCCGACTCAAAAAGGAGCACAAAGTCTTCAATGATCCCGCAAATGCCACGGTTTCGTTGAGCTCAGCTGTCAAGTCAATTATTTTGGAAGATGCCAGTATGGATGTCGTATTGCATGGCAACTTCGGATTGAGCAATGCCGGGAATGTTCCCGTTTCCTTTCCTCGTAGCGGTAAATGGTATAATTACTTTACAGGAGAAGAAATCACTATCGCAGGCACAACCCTGACTATGAATTTCAGGGCAAATGAATTTGTGCTATATACAAGCAAGCCTCTGCCGACTCCACCTGTAGGAATACTTCAGGAGGATTTTGTGACCTCTATCCCAGAGGAATTACCTGCTGGGACATTCAAAGTCTATCCAAATCCCGCTTCAGATGCTGTTCGTGTAGAGCTTCCAGAGGACATGATTCAGGCCAATTATCGAGTAGTAGATATGGCCGGGCGAGTGGTTTTTGACGGGCAGACCGCGATGGGAGACACGATTTTAGACTTTGATTTAGGCGGAATTCAGGCTGGGATTTATATCTTTGAGGCGTTTGATACCAAGCGGGTGCTACACTGGCGCTTTATCAAAAAATAACCAAACCTTTCTCAAACTATGAAATTTAAACCTGGAGTAAAGTACGGAGAAGAGCTCAGAGACTTGTATGCTTACGCAAAAGAAAATGAGTTTGCTTTTCCTGCTGTCAACGTCATCGGAACCAATTCTGTCAATGCAGTTTTGGAAACAGCCAAGAAAGTAAATTCCCCGGTCATCATTCAGTTTTCCAACGGTGGTGCTCAGTTTTTTGCCGGAAAAAGCCTTCCAAACGACAAGCAACAAGCAAGCATAGCCGGAGGAATTTCTGGTGCTCACCATGTGCATCACATGGCTGAAGCCTATGGAGTTCCGGTAATTCTACATACTGATCACGCGGCATTGAAACTACTTCCTTGGATCGATGGATTGCTGGAGGCTGGAAAGGCTTTCCATGCAGCGCACAAGCGACCATTGTTTTCTTCGCACATGCTGGATCTTTCTGAGGAGCCTTTGCACGAAAACGTGGAGATCTCCTGCAAGTATTTTGAACAATTTGCCAAGCTGGACATGGCGATCGAGATCGAACTCGGCGTGACTGGCGGTGAGGAAGACGGTGTGGATAATTCAGACGTGGATTCTTCTAAGCTATACACTCAGCCTGAGGAAGTGGCTTATGCGTATGAGCACCTCAAGAAAATCGGAGATCTATTTACGATTGCAGCGGCATTTGGTAACGTTCATGGGGTGTACAAGCCAGGAAATGTAAGCTTGAAGCCGATCATTTTGAAAAACTCTCAAGACTATATCAATTCCAAGTACGGAACTACCGGTAAGCCATTGAACTTTGTGTTCCACGGTGGTTCAGGTTCATCTGTGGAGGAAATCCGTGAAGCAAACAGCTACGGATCGATCAAGATGAACATCGACACCGATATGCAGTGGGCAATGTGGGAAGGCATCCTGAACTATTACAAAAAGAACGAAGGATACCTTCAAAGCCAATTGGGCAATCCTGAAGGTCCCGATAGTCCAAACAAGAAGTTCTACGATCCACGCGTTTGGTTGAGAAAAGGCGAAGAGCAATTTGTGAAACGATTGGAACTGGCCTTTGATATGCTCAATGCGGTGAACAGAAACTAATACCATTTCCTATTTCCAATGGAAAAGTCACTTGATTCAGGTGACTTTTTCTTTTCCTACAAAGAATATGAACAAAAACCTGATCGCAAGCACCTTGGCAGCACTGACAATTTTGGCTTCCTGCCAGTCCGAACCTACTCCCGAAGTCAAAAACCACTGGCCTGAAGCTGGTGTCACGTATGAGATTTTTGTCCAATCCTTCAACGACTCCAACGGTGACGGAATAGGGGATTTCAATGGGGTGACTCAAAAGCTGGATTATGTGAAAGAGCTCGGTGCCAATGCGATCTGGTTTATGCCAATCATGCCTTCACCGACCTATCACAAGTATGATGTGACCGACTACAAGGCGGTGCATCCCGACTATGGGACGATGGATGATTTCAAAAAACTGCTCGAGGAAGCTCACAAGCGAGACATCAAGATCGTAATCGATATGATTATCAATCACACCTCGACGGAGCATCCGTGGTTTCAGGCTTCCAAATCTAGTCGTGACAATGAGTTTCGCGACTACTACGTTTGGGCTCAAAAGGACACGATAGCTGACTTTTTGGACAAAAAGACCATCACGCTTGATTCAGATAATATCCGGCAGTGGCATGACCCGGGACAAGGAGAGGATTTCTACTATGGATTTTTCTGGGGTGGTATGCCTGATTTGAATTTTGATAATCCAAAAGTCCGGGAGGAAATCTACGATATCGGTCGTTTCTGGCTGGAGGAAGTGGGAGTGGACGGGTTCAGACTGGATGCCGCCAAACATATTTTTCCGGATGACCGACCGCTGGACAACCATGAGTTTTGGAAGGAGTTTCGTGCCAAAATGCAAGCCATCAAGCCGGATGTGTATCTGGTAGGAGAGGTTTATGACAAAAAGGAAATTGTAGCGCCATATCTGCCTGGACTTCCGGCCTTATTCAATTTTGATTTTCACTATACCTTGATCGAATCCCTGAATTCCGGCGATGGTCAGTTGCTTTTGCAAAAGCAAAAAGAGGTCTTGAGCTTCTACCAAGGCATCACTTCTAATTTTATCGATGCGACTTTTTCTTCGAATCATGATCAACCGCGCCTCTTGAATGATCTGAAGGAAGATCCTGCCAAATACAAGCAGGCCAGTGCTATCCTTTTGACCATGCCCGGAGCGCCGTATTTGTACTATGGCGAAGAGATCGGAATGCTGGGACTGAAGCCCGATGAGCAAATCCGTGAGCCATTTCTTTGGGATGAAAAAGAAAATGACAAAGGAAGAGCCACTTGGATAGAAGCCAAATACAGCACTGATGCTACCGTGACGCCGCTTGAAACTCAACGCACGGACCCAAATAGCTATTTCAATCACTACAAAGCGCTGATCAAACTCAGGAATTCTTATCCAGCTTTGGCTATCGGTTCGCTTGAAATTTTAGAAAGTACATTTCCAAAGTCTGTAATGGCTTTTGGACGAAAAAGTGCCGATCAGGAGGTGTTTGTCGTTCATAATGTAGGTTCAGAAGCGGTCGAAGTTGATCTTCCTACTGGATTTGAAAAAGAACTATTTAAACTAGGGACAGTAAAACTGGAATCCGGAAAGTTGATTCTCGAGGGGAATTCGAGTGTGGTTTTTTTGAAAAAATAGAAATTTCATGCGGCCTCTATGAGACGAAAATCCAGATAGAGGCCGCAATTTTTGATCATTTTGAGGCAAGTAATTTGGATACTCCTAGGCCAAAATTATAGAAATGACCATCTCCAAATTCTTGCAGGAAATACATCAAACCACCCTCTGGTCTGATTGTCCATCCTCCCTGGAGTAGGAATGCAAATCCAAGATTCAATTTGAGGATAGATTCCTCTAGACCAGCTTCGCTGGTGAGTGGTATGATAAAACTTGGCGATAGATTGAGATTGATTTTTTCTCCAAGAGCCGGAGAAAAAATGAAAGTGGGCTCAGTCATCCATGTTATATCCATATCTTTTTCAAAGGTGGATCCTATTGGAATAAATACTGCAAACTTCCCAGACCCTGACGAAAACTTGGGTCCTACCATAATCAAATTTGTCCCTCCATCAAACTCAGGAATAGAATATCGATCGTATTTGAATCGGATTTCAGTGAGATTTGTGACGCCGACTCCAAATTGGAACCCGAAATTATCGAAAACCTTTGCCCGCTCTCCCTCATAGCCAGCACCAATATTTGAATAATAGGGTGTGAATTCCAAATTTCCTTTTCCGGAAGAACCTGCACTTTGGAAGGTCGGTGAAAACTGCGAAAAGCAGAGCAATGGAGATAGGAATAGAATTCCTGTAACCAAGACTAAACCGGGACTAAATCTTACTTTTTTCATAGAAACTCAGTCAGAGATTAACGTGCTGACGCTGCACGATCTGGGTTGAAAACACTGGTTTGTGATCATAAGAAGAAACCAAGTTTAACTCCAGGTTTAGATAATCTCAGTTCAAAAAGCACTGAATTCAGAGTTGGTTTTAGTGGAAATAAAAGTTTGGTAGCCAGTGAATTTCGGTTTTTAGTATCTCTTACAAAAAAAGAATGCAGCCAGGATAAAAAAGGGTGAATACCGATAATCAGTTTTTTGGGAAAAATTAAAAAGGCCAGCATTTACGCTGGCCTTTTTCTCGTTAGGTAGATAGAATATTCGCTACCCTCAGATCTTCCTCATCGATTTCTTTGTCACCCACGATGGCTTTGACGATAGGGGTGTACACCACTTTATTATTGATCAGTCCGGCCATGACGTCGTATTTGCCTTGCATGAGACCTTCGACGGCTGCTACTCCAAGCTTCGAAGCCAAGAGTCGGTCAAACGAAGTTGGCGCTCCACCACGCTGCAAGTGGCCTAGAATGGTCACTTTGATGTCGTAGTAAGGAAGGTATTTTTTTACTTTGTCAGCAATCTCCTGGGCCGAACCGCTTTTGCCTCCTTCGGCTACGATGACGATGTTGGAGGATTTTTTTGCTTTGGTTCGCGTCTTGAGTTTATCCACGAGTTGCTCGATGGGCATTTTACTCTCAGGGATCAAGATCGCCGCCGCAGCACTTCCCACACCTGCATAGATGGCTATAAATCCAGCATCCCGGCCCATTACTTCTACGAAAAACAAACGATCGTGGGAGGTTGCCGTATCCCGGATTTTGTCAATAGCTTCAATGGCTGTATTACATGCCGTATCGAAGCCGATTGTGAGGTCCGTACCCGATAGGTCATTGTCAATCGTACCCGGAAGTCCGATCGCCGGAATTCCATACTCCTGATAAAACAAGTGAGCACCGGTCAAGGAACCATCTCCGCCGATCACGACCAATGCATCGATGCCATGACTTTTTAGATTATTGTAGGCTTTTTTTCTACCCTCGGCTGTTCGGAATTCTTCACTTCTAGCGGACTTCAAGAACGTACCACCACGCTCAAGAACGTGTGTAATGTTTTTGGAATCCAGCTTTTTGATATCGTTTTGGATCATGCCTTCGTAGCCTCGGTAGATCCCGTACATTTCCAGTCCGTAGTAGAATCCGGCTCGCACGGCGGCACGGATGGCTGCGTTCATTCCCGGTGCATCTCCACCGGAGGTCAGTACGCCTATTTTTTTGATGTTTTTAGGTTCCATAGGTTTGTGTTAAGCTTCTAAACATGAGCTCGGCCGATGCAGGATTGGTGGCGAGGGGGATGTTGTGCACATCGCAGATTCGCATGAGCATCTGTACGTCCGGTTCATGGGGATGTTTATCTAAGGGGTCTCTGAAAAAAATCACCGCTGCCAGTTTCTTTTCGGCCGCAAGAGAAGCGATCTGTGCATCCCCTCCGAGAGGGCCGGAAAGTAGTCTTTCTACTTCAAAACCTGCTTTGGCAATGTGAGAACCGGTGGTGCCTGTAGCAACGAGTTCAATATCAGCACGATGAAGGGCTTCTTTGAAGCCGCTTAAAAAATGCACCATGTCGGCTTTTTTTCCATCATGCGCGATTAGGGCGATTTTCATGAATAAGGTAATAGGTTTGTGGCCAAAGTTAGGAAAATTTCGGATTTACAGGATTTAGATTCCATGTATTCACATCGAATTGTAAAGGATCAGATACGGTTTTTTTGATTTTGTTGAAAGTAAATTTTGAAAACCCGATTTTTTCCGATCAATCTATCTTGTTTTCCAGCATGAGGAGAAAAGCATATTCGAGCGCCAGTTCTTTCAAGGCATTGAATCTACCGGAGGCGCCACCGTGGCCTGCTTCCATATTCGTATGGAGAAGGAGTAGGTTTTGATCGGTTTTGAGATCACGAAGCTTGGCCACCCATTTGGTAGGTTCCCAATATTGCACCTGAGAATCATGAAGACCTGAAGTCACCAGTAAATTGGGATAGTCTTTAGGCTCGACATTGTCGTATGGGGAGTAGGAGAGCATGTATTTAAAGTATTCGGGGTCTTTGGGATTGCCCCATTCCTGAAACTCGCCCGTGGTCAGCGGGATGCTTTCGTCCAGCATCGTAGTCACCACATCGACAAAAGGCACATTGGCTATCGCCCCGTTAAACAGTTCCGGGCGCCAATTGATCACAGCACCGATCAATAACCCGCCAGCACTGCCACCCATTGCGTAGAGGTGATTTGGATTGGTGTAGCGCTCTCGGACCAAATGCTCGGCACAGGCTATAAAGTCCGAAAAGGTATTTCTCTTCTGTAGCAGTTTCCCGTTTTCATACCAATGACGTCCCAAGTCCTCTCCACCTCGGATTTGCGCGATCGCAAATACAAATCCCCGATCCAACAAACTCAGTCGATTGGAGGAAAAGTAGGCATCCATGCTATATCCATACGATCCGTAGGCATAGAGCAGAAGTGGGTTTTCTCCCGTTTTGTCAAAGAAAGATTTCTTGTACACCAAGGAAATGGGGACTAGTACACCATTTTCAGATTTAGCCCAAATCCGTTCAGAATAGTAGTCCTCCGAAGTATAACCTCCGACTACTTCTTGCTGCTTGAGTAGGGTTTTTTCCCGACTGATCATGTCATAATCAAAAACCGAACTCGGCACAACCAGCGAGTTGTATCCAAACCGCAGGGTGCTGGTGTCAAATTCCGGATTGGTGCTGATCCATGCCGTGTAGGTCTCGTCGTCAAATTGGAGCGCATGGCCTTCTCCTTCCCAAGGCTTGATCTGAATTTGGGTCAGTCCATTGCTACGTTCCTGAGTGACAAGAAAATTTGAGAAAAGGTCAAAATCCTCCAACAAAACCTCCGGACGATGTGGGATTACGTCCTCCCAATTCTCTTTTGACGGATTGGTGATCGGGGCTTTTACAAGCTTGAAGTTTTGGGCTTGATCGTTGGTTCGGATATAAAAGTGATCTCCATAGTGATCGGCGGCATATTCCAGCTGTGGAATTCTGCGCTGAAGGATTTCGAAAGATGCATCAGGTTGATCTGCAGGGATAAATCGGACTTCTGATGAAATAGTGCTTTCTGAATGGATCAAAATGAACTTTTCAGATTTGGTCTTGTGGACCACGCAGGAAAATTCCTCGTCTTTTTCTTCGAAAATCAATTTATCCTGCTCGGGATCAGTTCCCAATAGGTGCTTGTATATTTTGTGCGATCGAAGGGTCTCGGGGTCTTGCTTGGAGTAAAATAGCGTCAAATTGTCCGCCGCCCATGCAAAGTTTCCGGTGACATCCGGGATTGATTTTGTTGAAATTTCCCCTGTTTCGAGGTTTTTGAAATGAATGGTATAAATCCTTCTGCCAACTTCATCAGCGGCAAAGGCCAGTGTTTTTTGATCGGGAGAGGTCGCGGAGCCGCCGACTTGGTAGAAGCTTTTTCCCTCAGCCAGTTCATTGACATCCAAGATCACCTCTTCCTGGTTTTCCAGACTTTTTGGCTTTCTGCAATAGATGGGGTATTCTCCGCCAGTCCGGTACCTTACATACCAAAAATACCCGGACTTGAAGTAGGGGACACTCTGATCATCTTCTTTGATTCGACTTTTCATTTCCTCGAAAAGCCGCTTTTGGAATGATTCAGTGGGTTTCATTACCTCTTCGAGATACTTGTTTTCGGCGTGGAGGTACTCGATTACTTCGGGGTTTTCCCGGTCATTCATCCAATAAAAAGGGTCAATCCGTTGATGACCGTGAGTTTCTAATACAGTTGGTTTTTGAGGTGCTTTGGGTGCGTTCATGCAGTACTATTTTGCCTGCAAGGTTAATCAAATATTATCCTGCTTGGTTCATAAAGTTCAGGCGAAACTTTAATTTTTTGCTCCATTCACCCAGTATGGCCACCTCCCATCTTAATTTTTGGGTAGGCTTTTGGAGGACTCAGTTGGAGGATCGAATTATTTTTAGAATATTCATTAAACATTTAACCAACCTTCAGTCAATATGGGATTATTAAAAGAATTTAAAGAATTTGCTGTCAAAGGCAATGTCATCGACCTAGCGGTCGGTGTGATCATCGGAGGTGCTTTTGGCAAAATCGTCTCCTCATTTGTCAATGATGTCGTGATGCCGCCTTTGGGATTGATCGTGGGAGGAGTGGATTTCAAGGATTTGGCCATCACACTCAAGGAAGCTTCTATCAGTGAAGCTGGAGAGGAAATCGCCGCAGTGACACTTAACTACGGGATGTTTATCCAAAATGTAGTTGACTTTACGATCATTGCATTCGTGATTTTTCTGGCGATCAAAGGGATCAATAAGATGAATCGAAAAAAAGAAGAGGCCCCTGTACCTCCGCCACCGCCACCCGCGCCTACTGCCTCTGAGAAGTTGCTCGAAGAGATCAGAGATTTGTTGAAAAAAGGCTAAAAAAGAGGCCCGGAATCGATAGGATCCGGGCCATTTTTAATTTCCGCTTCCGCGTTGCCGTTGATAAATATGCCGGGTAAAATCCCTTGCGATGGAGTTCAGTCTTAGGATTTGTTTTTGATTGAGCACGGAAGATACCTCTGCGACAAAGGTTTTTTCATCCACCAGTAATTTTTCCTGAAGTTCAAATCGTTTTTGAATCCGTTTTTTGGCTTCTTCCTCACTTATTTCACTGGTACCTCTGTTAAGGTCCCCCAATTGCCTCATGGTGGCCTCGCGGGTTTCGGTATATTTATTGAATATGGGCCAGAATTTTTCGGCCTGTTCTGATGTGAGTTCTATTCTGGATGTGATAAATGCAATACGTGCTGCCTGAAGTCTTTCAGGATCTACTTTTTGTCCCGGACGCTGTGCGTTGGCACTTATACTAGTCAGTAGCAGAAGCGCCAAAAGGTATAATTTGATTTTTTCCATAATATGAATTCTTGTAGGTTCCTGTGTGGGTTTGACAGGAGATTTCCTTTGATTTATTTATCTGATTTTCAGAACCAATTATCCTCTTCTGACCAGGCTGGACTGAGCAAAGGCATTTCCTCAGCGATGATCTCATCCAGGATCCGATTGGGATCTTCGCTCAGACTTAGTACATCTTCGGCTGTCCACTGATTGCTTTCGATGTAGAGCAAAACTTCCTGATCAAGTGCCAGGAGGTCATTGGCCGGAGAGTCTTGAGAAGGAGCACTCCACCAAAGCCCCAATGCCAATACAACAGTGGCTGCAGCAGCATAGGGTATCCATGTCACTACAAAAGATCTTGATCGCTTTCTTTTGACCAAAATTTCTTCCGGCAACTTATCGAAGTATCCTTTTGGAGGACTGAGGTCTTTTAGTTTTGGGAGCTTTTCCATTTGGTTTTTAGACAGATAGGTTGGGGTAAAGTTTATTCACCGACTACAAATTGTTCAATTTTTTTCACAGCATGATGGTAGCTTGCCTTCAGGGCCCCTACGCTGGTTCCGGTTATTTCAGCCATTTGATCGTAGGAGAGGTCTTCTTGGTATTTGAGTTGGAAGACCAGTCTTTGCTTTTCAGGCAGTTTCAAAAGAGCTTTTTGCAGCTTTTTTTGGATCTGATCACCATCGAGTTCGGGAGAGTGGTCGATGTAGGATTCGAGTTTTTCCTGGTGATCATCTATGGAAAAGAAGAATCGATTTTTCTTTTTTTTCAGAAAACTCAAAGTCTCATTGGTGGCAATCCGATACAGCCAGGTGAAAATTCCTGAGTTTGATTCGAATTTGTCGAGGTGTCGAAATGCTTTGATGAAGGTATTTTGGGTCAAGTCATCTGCGTCATCATGAATCAAGACCATGCGGCGGATAAGGTGGTAAACCTGCTTTTGGTAGGTTTCGATCAGCTTACGATAGCCCAACTCTTGAGTTTTGGGATCTCGGATCAAGTGTAAGATCTGCTGGTCGATTTCTTTCATTGGAGGTTAGACCTGGGATTTATCCAAAGGTTTATCCAAACTAAAAAAGAGCCGAAGATTTTCGACTCTTTTTTGATTTATTCTGGACGTGCCTAGGCCCTCAGATCTCCAGAATGTAATCCAAAATTCCGGCATTTTTGCCTTTGGGTCTGGTGACGAGCAGGGGAAGGCTGTCATTGTACTGAATGAGGCGCTCAGCCATACTTCCTATAAAAAGAGCCGTAGCGGCTGTGCGTCCTTTTGCTCCGATGATGATTCCGTCTGCTTCAATTTCCAGTGCTTTGGAAACGATCTCCTGCACTGGATCGTCATCGTCGTCCTGGGTGTAAATCGGTGTGATCCTGATTCCCTTAGTATCTATCTTCTTGATAAATTTTTTGTAGTTGATCTCTGCGTGCATCTTCATGATCTCGGTAAATTCTTCGAGACTTTTACCCGTAAAATGATACCCTGAAGGCACATTGAATACATTTTGGCAAACGATCTCAGCAGTGCCGCCATGCTTTTCGACGATCATAACGGCTTCCTCGAGCGCATCCTTGGAATAGTCGGAAAAGTCACTGGGAACCAGTAGTTTGGTTAATTTAGGCTTGGCACCTTCTGGTACGATCAACAGTGAACAGCTAGCTCGACGGGCCAGGCGTTGGGAAGCTACTCCGGTGCCGGGAAGTTCCACTTTTCGACCGATGACGATCATATCTGCGGACTTTTCTTCGGCCAGTTTTAATATTTTTTTGGAGAGGTTACCCTCTTTCACCACATAGCTAATCGAAAGGCCCTTTATTTCCGGGAAATTCTCTTGCACGACCTTTTCCATCGCTTCTTTGCGTTCGTTGATCATGTTTTCCACTAGATTGGGAAACTCCTCCAACACCTCTTTGGGAATCGAGAGGTTTTTGATCACGTTGGCAAAATAGATTTTTTTGGTCTGATTGACTTTTGCGATGAAAGAAGCATACTCCACGAGTGTTTTGTCAAGGGGAGTTTGATCCAAGCAAACGATCAGTTTTTTGATCAGATACATAGTGAAGGGAATTTGACTGCAAAGGTAATTTTGAAAGAGAAAAGTATTCAGAATTTTGCAAAATAAAATTTCGAATTTCAGAAACTGTTTCACCAAATCCGCCATTTTGATCCGGATTCTATTGCAGAGTTGTAAAATATTATTTGGTCAAGCGATACTGCACCATTTCATTCGTGGATTTGCCTGACTTTTCTCAACGTGGACGGGATATCCTGCGTATATTTGCAGTGTCCGGGCCGCCGACTTGTTCGAACTTCACAATTTAATACAATTTCCGAGTGAAGCCCTCTCCAAAAACAGGCCTCATCCCGTATCTGCGGGACCTCGCACAAAACGCAGGATAACAGTGGAAGTTTGCGGAATCCAGGCAGCTCAAATCTTGTCAGTAAAAGGGGTTTCGTAACACTCTAAGGCCCGGATGTTTTTACTTTTTTGATTATCCAGCCCCATTCCTCCCGGCCAATTTTTAGCAAAAATGAAAGCAAGCCATACGAAATCAATACCAGAATCGACTTGATCGCCATTGACCCTATGGGGTGAATGTCTCCCAGATTTGCCAGCCAAAACAATACAACAAGGCCCCCTGCCAGGAAAATCCTCAAGGTCTCTCCACTGAATGGGTTAAGTCCTAGTTTGATTTTCAGGTACAGAAACTTAATCCCATTGAACCCTAACATCACCAATGCCGAACCAATCGCCGCTCCTTCGATCCCGTAGATTGGAATCAGCCAATAATTAACCAAAACAATCAGCACACTCATGGTGACTGTCAAAATCAAATTGAATCGATAGTATTGAGAAAACACCAAAATCTCACTATTGACCGAGAATGCTACATCGATGATTTTTCCCAAACCGATAAAAAACACTACCCACTTGCCAGCTTGGTAAATCTCCCGATTGGGAACAAAATGATAAATCTGGTCGATATTGACCCAAATCAAGGCAAAGAGCAATAGGCAGACATAGAGCTGCCGGCTGGACAACTGTCTGTAGAGGACTTGGATATCCGCGATTCGATTTTGAGCGAAATGCTCTGCAATCAGGGGCATGGAGACCTGCGAAATCGCCCTTCTTGGCAGTTCTACTACCAATGCCATATAAAATGCGATGGAGTAGATGGCATTTGCCTCGAGACTCACCATGGAACTGACCATGATGGAGTCGATTTTCATAATCATGGTAGAGGCAGCCGTTGCCAAAAAAGTCACCAAGCTAAATTTTAGAAATGAACTCCGAAATCCCTTTGGAAAAGATGACCATCTAAAGTCAAAAATGAGGACTTTCAACCAGATCAAATAAACCAAGACTCCCAATAAGGCAAGTCCATACACCAATACCAGTCCCTGCATGACCCATTCAAAATCAATCCAGCCCATCAGGTATATGGCTACCAATACCGAAGTTAAAAACCGGAGAAAAACCTCCCGGAAAAAAGTCGGGATGGCAACCTTCAGATAGGACCGACTATATGCATCCAATACACTGCCCAACAAGGCAAAAAGGGTGACTAGAAGTGCTACACCCAGAAAATTAATTACTTCTGGAGAGTTACTGGCAAAAAGCCCAATAATTTGATCTTTGAACCCAAAGAAAACTACAGTTACCATTAAAAATCCCAAAACTGAAAAGGCCAAACTGTAGCTAAGAAAGGCTGATTTTTGATTTTCTAATTGTGGGAAAAAGCGCGTAATCCCATGCCCAATGCCCAATTGTGCAAAAGGAACCAATAATAATCCCAAATCCTGAATCGTTCGGAACGTCCCCAGTTCGGTGGCATCTAGTGCATAGGGATAAAGCCAAAGGACATTGAGGTAACCCAAAACCACACCGACATAGGAAAAAATGGTGGTTTGAATACTCTGCTTGGCCAATTTGCTCATGTACGAATATGGGATAAAAAAATCGGGAATTCCACGAATTCCCGAATCGGATTAGGGTTTAGCACATTTGTCACAGCCCGGGCTGGTTTTAGGTTTGAGAAAAAACTTTTTCCCCAAATAAACCAAGGCTGACATGACCAGTATTCCAACGATGATTTCCTGTACCATTTAAGAGAAGATTTGGTAAGTGATCAATGCCATAGCGTAAGCCAAGCCACTCATATATACTGTTTGGATCAACGGCCATTTCCAGCCTTTAGTTTCCCGCTTGACTACCGCAAGCGTACTCATGCACTGCATCGCAAAGACATAAAATACCATCAGCGAAAAGGAGGTGGCCTTGTTGAAGGTTTTTTCACCGGTATTGGCATTGATTTGCTGGTCCAGCTTTTCACGGATTGTGAGCTCGTCTTCTACATCCCCTCCGATCGAGTAGATCGTAGCCATGGTAGAGATGAAAACTTCCCGAGCGGCAAAAGAAGTGATCAAAGCGATCCCGATTTTCCAATCATAGCCCAAGGGTTTGATCACCGGCTCGATCGCCCTTCCCATGATACCGATAAATGAATTTTCAAGTAAAAGTGAGGAGGTCTCTGCTTCTATTTCGGCGATTTGATTTTCGTCTGTCAGTCCTGCTAACTTGGTTTCACCTTCGATCCGGATTTGATCCATGGCGGCAGGAGGACCGTATGATGCCAAAACCCAAAGAACTATAGAAATTGCCAAAATGACTTTTCCTGCTTCAAAAACGAAAGTTTTTGATTTCTCTACCATCGTGATTCCTACGTCAGACCATCTGGGAATCCGATAGGGGGGAAGCTCCGTCATCAGGAAGCTTTTTTCTGAAGTTTTCAGGATAATCTTTAATAAAAAGGCGGTAAAAAACACTCCAACTATTCCCAGAAAATAAAGTCCCAGAAGTGCCAATGCCTGCATATTGATAAACCCAAATACCATTTCATCCGGCACAGTCAGCCCGATCAAAATCACATAGACGGGCAGCCGAGCTGAGCAACTCATCAGCGGAGTCACCAAGATCGTGATCATCTTTTCCTTCCAATTGGAAATATTACGGGCAGCCATTACTCCGGGAATCGCACAGGCTACTCCTGAAACCAAAGGAACAATGCTTTTGCCATGAAGGCCAAAAGGCCTCATCCATCTATCCAGAAGGAATACTACCCTGGACATGTAACCTGTATCTTCGAGGATGGCCAAAAAACCAAATAGCATCGCAATCTGAGGAATAAAAATCACCACTCCACCAATCCCCGGAACTACCCCCTCAGCCAAAAGTCGGGTCAACGGACCATCTGGAAGGGAGCCCATCACCAGACCGCTAAGGTCTGCGAATATCCCGTCTATCCAATCCATGGGAACCGATGCCCAAGTGAAGATGGCTTGGAAGATTATGAGTAGTATGCCGATGAAAATCACATATCCCAATATTGGATGAAGAAAAATCTTGTCCAAAGTGGATTTTTCCTTAGGTTCCTCACGCTTGATCAGCGATCTATTGACCAAATCGGTGATTTTTCTATACCGCTGTTTGGTTTCTTCTAGTTGGGCTTCCTCTAGATTAAAGTTGGATTCCAAGGTTAGTTGATTGACAAAATCCCTCGTTTCCTGTGGGAGTCCTCTATCTTTTCCTCCAAATCTCACTAACTGGTAAGCCTGATAGGCATTGTCCAGGCTGAATCGGCTTTGGATTTTTTCCAGTAATTCTGCCGGTACAATTTGAGTGATATCGATGAAAGGCCTGGCCTTGGAAAAATTTCGCTGACTGATCAGGTCTTTGACTTGATCCATTCCTTTGAGATTTCTTGCGTCAGTGTTCAGAATCGGGACTCCAAGTGCTTTGAATAGCTCAAATGCTCGGATCTCCAGTTTCTTCTTTTCTGCCACATCAGACATATTGAGCAGGATAGCCATGTTCAGCCCCAAATCAATCAGCTGAGTAGCTAAAAATAATCCCCGCGATAGCTGCGTCGAATCAATCACCATGAGCACAAAGTCTGGTTTGTCCTCCGGATTGGGCTGATTGAGTACCCGATGGGCGATGATCTCGTCCTCTGAATTGGGGAAAAGACTGTAGGTCCCAGGCAAATCAAGCAGATTAAACTGCTCTCCATTGATTTGAAATGAACCGGTCTTTTTGTCCACTGTCACACCGGGGTAGTTGCCGATCTTTTGATTAAGTCCGGTTAGAAAATTGAAAATCGTAGATTTTCCGACATTGGGATTACCAATAATGGCGATTTTCGGAGTGGTAGTGGCAGTGGGAGTGGTTACTTCTGACATGTGGGTTTAGATCATTTCTACCTGAATCAGTGCAGCTTCTGAGATGCGGAGTGCAAGGAGGGTTTCATCCATTTGGAAAGCCATAGGACCACCCGCAGGAGCTTTGTGCTGCAGGGTGATGTATTTGCCGGGGAGGAAGCCCAGCTCCATTAAATTAATTTTTAATGGAGAAGTTTGGATTTCAATGATTTTTCCGGTCCGGTTGATGGGAAGGTGATCTGCAGTCATGGATTGGGTTACCAAGCTGCAAAAGTACGCTCATTTGGAATGAATCTAAAGAAAAATAAGAAGATTTTTGTCACCTTTTGGATTTGATAGTGAAAGGCTCATTATCAAACCTGAAAGTCGTACCATTTTCTAAAATCAAAGAAATTTCAATGGACAAACTCAGGTCTTTTCCAGGGTCTTGGAGAAATCCGATCTTAAGCTTTTCATCCAAAAATAATAGATAACCATCTGACAAATAGCTGTCTATAGGTTGTAGGCCTTCGGCAAAAAATCGATTGATTCCGAATAGCTCTGAAATATCATCGCCGACTTGGAGGACGGTTCCGTCTCCGAGATTCGCTTCTTTGAGGTTGATGATTCTGATATCCAACAGCTTTTTGTCGGATTTTGCAGGTGCGGGATCGCATGCCAAAGCTACTCCAAAGGTGGCCTTTGAGCCTTCACTCCTGGTGATGAAATCAAAATCCTTCACCTCCAACCCCTTGTAATACTGATCCCAAGGTTGCATATCATCGGGAAAAATCCGCTGTCCATCGAATGCTGCCGTGATTAATTCAAAAGATCGAATTCTGAATATCTGCTGAGGAAATGTCGGACCACACCCGCAACTATCCCGACAAAACAAGCCACAACTCATTGGAATCATGGCTAGGAAAAGATAGAGTACTGCCGTTATTCCAAAAGTTTTCCTGGTGATTTTCATGGGATTGTATTTTATTAAAAACCAGATTGAGAAAGGAAAGTTGGGCGAGTGTTTGAAATTTTCCAAATTAAAAATCGGCCTTCAGTGTTAGCGTGAAATTTCTTCCCGGTGCTACTATCCCAGAACTATAGGGCCTGTATTGACGGTCTGAGATATTTTCCACTCCACCTGATACAGTTATTTTTTCTAGAAATTGATAGCTGAACTGAAAGTTAAAAACCATCCAAGAAGGGGAGTAAGAATTGCCATTTTCATCCCGGGCATAAATAAAAGTTTTGTCTTTTTCTTCTTGAGGCATCTCTTCAAAATCCCTCTTGGCGCTATAGGATGAGGATAAATCTGCTCTGAATTTTAGTTTCTGAAAAGTGATCCTAGTCAATCCAAAAGCTGGTGCTGCATGCCGGGATGGACTACGGGATTCATCATCAAGCTCTTCGACACCTTTCTGAAGATTATATCGAGAAGTTATCGACCAGTGGTGAGCTATCTGGTACTCCAATCCAGCCTGTATCCCATGAATTTGCGCAAAAGCCGCATTTTGGATAGCCAATACGTTACTTAATTCGCCATCATAGACGATTTCCTGCTGCCCATTCAACTGGAATGGTCTTCTGACCATCGCTTGGTCCAAAAGGGTATAAAATGCCGTAAAATCGGTTTTTAATTTTGAACCAAAGGTTTTGTTGAAATTCACCTCGGCATTGTAGGCATATTCAGGCCGCAGATCAGGATTGGGTACCAAAACGGACCCGGGTTCCGAGTCGAAAATTTTCCCGATATCATCCACATTTGGCGCTCTGAAACCCGTAGATATCAAAGGTGATATTGCCCATGAATCCGATGGAGTGAAGATCAAACCCAAATTGCCAGTCAAGGAGTGGTGGTCATTTTGTGATGTAGTAAATGGTAGTGGGAAAAATTCTGCATTAGCGCTAAAATCTGACTTGATCTCTGTGAAATTATATCGGAGTGCTGCCTGAAATTTCCACCGAGAGGAAAGTTTATGATGAATGCTGCTGTACAAGGCCCACGAGTTCCACTGAGAATTGGGGTAGCGAGCAGATGCCAGAGTACTTATACCGATCTCGTTATTAGTCTCTTTTCCGGAAGATTTTACATCATTGTGAACCCACTCCATACCGTAACTCATGAAAGTGGACTCTGAGAAGTTTTTCAAAAAATCTGCATTTAACGAAAATGCGTTGACATTTTCTTTTCGGTTAAATTCTTGTGATTCTCCAAATCGTCTATCGATACGGCTTTCCTTAAAAATCTGATGGGCAGCGATGACTTTAAGCTGATCAAACCATCTCGAGTTTCCTCGGTAAGTCCATTTGAGATTGTTCATCAGCCAGACCTGAGGACCATAATCCCAGCGAGCATAACGCAATTGCCCGTTTCGTCTTTCGATCAATCGGTCGTAGCGAGGCACATCCGAACTCGTCGAAAAGTGAAAGCCATAGTCAAAAGTGGATTGATCTGACGCTTTCCACCGGATTTTTTGCATTAGATTGATTTGTTCATACCCCGTCTGAACCTGTCGATAGGGATCGGGATTAGTCACGATCTGATCTACACCCTCTTCGGTTAGGACATAGTCAGGTCGCAGATAAGAGGCCTGTCCTCCATTTTTTCCCATTCTCAAATCTCCAAAATCAAATCGACTGATGCTGGTCAAAAAGCGCAACTTCTCACCTCCATAGCTGACATTTGCGTGGATGGTTTTTTCATTCATGGCAGATGAAAAACGGGTAAGGATATGGGTTGAGGTTCCGGTCGAGGTAGGAGCAAGGGTTTCAAAAACCATTACTCCTCCTATAGCATCCGAGCCATACATGACCGAACCAGGCCCGAATTGAACTTCAGTGGTTTGGAGGGAAAAAGGATCAAGAGAAATGACATTTTGGAGATTGCCACTTCTGAAAATTGCCGTATTCATCCGTACTCCATCCACTGAATAGAGCAATCGATTAGCTGAAAATCCCCGAATCATCGGACTTCCGCCTCCCAGCTGGCTTTTTTGGATAAATACCTCACCAGTAGATCCCATCCAGTCCGCACTTGTGGCCGGCTGACGCAATACCAAATCCTCCGAGTTGATACTTCTCACGCGTTCAGCTATATCCCGCTGACTCTGACGCCATCGAGTAGCGGAGATGACTGGGGATTGGAGCTCTATCTCAGAGGCCTGAAGCCCGACTTGGAATTTTAGGGAAAGGAGATCTTCCCAAGAAAGAGTTCTGATATGAAAGCCTTGAATTTGAAAAACAAGGCGTTTTTCACCTTGGAATTCAGATAAGTCTGCAAATCCTCCCGCGTCGGTCAAGACCATATCCTTCCCTGAAGGAATAAAAATCATCACTCCCTCGATTCCCTGTTGAGTTTTGGAATCGGAGACTTTGACTTGCTGAGCTGATAGGCTAAAATTAACCAAGCAACCAAGCAGAAATCCGAGGAATTGAAATTTCATTTTGAAACTTTTGGCAAAAAACCGAAAAATAAAAAACTGTGGCTTCTGAAATGTGATAGATGGCAAAAATCGCTTTAACAAACCTTTTTCTTTCGTTGGAGATGGATTTTAGGTTAAATTTTTATTGGTTTTTTTCAACATTTATTCGCCTTAGGCTTGGAATTGATGTTCTTATTTTTGTAGCTTAAGTGTCTATTTTTCAGATTGATCCAGGAAATAGTTACAGGAATTTTTAGTGAAGGAGCCCCTGCCTTTTTTTGAAAAATAGGATAAACCTTTTAATCAATTTTTGCTATGGAAAAGGACCATCTCAATTCCCTGCTGACTGAGATGCTTGGGCATCTCCAACTGGACAAAAAAGATGAATCACTTTGGGAAAATGATTTTCCCATTTTGGCGAGAAGTCTTTTGAATTCTCCTCTGACAACAGCTAAGCCGGATTCATTCAGTTTTGAGCGTTCCCAACTCTTTGCTGCCGAATCTGTTCCTCAGGCCCAAATGGAGAAAATCAGAGAGCTTGTCGAAAAGACCAAGGTCAGAGAAGAAAAAGTACCTGTGGAACCTGAACCGAGATTCAAAGCGGTAGTCAGAGACGTCCCGATCAGAACTACCCAGATTGCCAATAGTACTCCAAAATGGGCTGCAGGCGCCAAAGTGGACAGAACTATTGGTCCGATCACGCAAGTGGATGGTAGGGAAGTTCTCATTGATCTCTATCGAGTCACACGGCTCATCGGACTGTATCAGCAAAATAGCCCTCTCCCGGTCATTTTGTTCCAGGCGACCTTCCAGTTGAGACAGCTGTCTGGAGTAGGCTCATCAACTATTGAGGTGTCCAAAGAATATAATCTGGCTAAAGGGAGTGTTTGGATTCGTGCCGATATGCTGGCTACCAATGCGCCGAGCAATCGATATGCAGGATTGAAAGTCGATGGAGGAAAAATCCAACTTTCTCATAATCCAGTACTTCAAGGTGAAAAATTGGTTTTGGGAGCTCAGACTGGGGTGCAGGTATCGCTCAATCTTAGCGCAATTGCCCCCAAATCACCTAATTCCAATTCCACGTATGGTAAGGACACCGAGGTAGTTCAGGCAACTACACCTGCTTCTTTTGCTTTTTCTTTTTCGGGGGCGAGCAAAGCTCAAGTTGCCAGTCTTGGAAATAGTAGCCTGAGACTCTATGGTCAGCAGTTTCAGTTTACTCGAAAAAATGCGGCCCCCCTCTATCATACCCAGCTCAGCCGGCTGCTTCTTTCTCTTCATGCAGATCAAAATCAAATTTCACCTGTCAAGCAAATAAGCCCATTGATGGATTTGAGCCAATCTGCTTCCTTGAAAAATGCCCATTGGGCGATCCCCTGTGCAGAATTGGATGTCAATGAGCCTTTGGAAGCAGGAGGAGTGGGAGGATTTTTACTGGAGGGAAGCTCTGGTCTTAAAATGTCCTGGAAGGGACTTCAGGGTAGAAGACTGACTTTGGATTCTCCTTTGATCCTTGCCGAAACAGGCCGAATTGGTATCACTGACTTGGAATCCGTAGGGGCTGGAGCTTACCAAGAGTTTGAGCACTGGAGAGCGAAAGGAAAAGATCATTCTACCAGCTTGAGAGTTTCAGTGACTAAAAAATCCGCAATTATTTACAACTCACTCGCGGAGGGGGTCGAAATGCTACTGGCTCGGGTAAATGGCAACCATCAAATCGACCGGCCGATCACCGTGGCAGGATTGCCTATAGAGGTGAAAACCAAGAATAGCATCCTGGCTTTGGCTGCCTCAGAAGATAAGCACTTGATTTATTTTATCGATGATAATATTCTCTGGGACAATATGCTTCCTTTTGATAAGGTACCTCGGTTCAGAAGTATTGCACTGGCATTGGAAAATGCCCTTTTTTCACTGACTCCAGTCAATGGAGCCATGATTTTTGGCCAGTGCAATGAGGATTGGACCAAAATCAATCGAAGCCAAACCTTGCTTGTCTTTGGACTTTTGAGCTATATGCCTACGCTGCCGGATCCTTACTTGGCTAATTTGACAGTTTTGCAGCGACTTTTCATGCGAAAAAGTGGAAAAGGTTTGGAAGGCATTATCAGCTGGCTGGTCTGTCAAGTTTCCCAAAAACCAATGGATGAAAAAGGGGACGAAGTGAAAGTTGCTTTTCACTTTGGTCCTGAAACTAATCAAACCTCGTCCTCCGGCTCTGATCATCAAATGATGGCAACTCCTTTTTCTCAAAATAGGACTGGCTCTGAATTTAATTACTTGGCGATTGATAGTTCAGATAGCAGGATGGTTGGAGTAATGCTGGATGAAAAGATGAAGAAACTGGAAGCACAAACACCGCTTCCCGATTTTGAAACTCAAGCCAACTATCATTTAGGTAAATATCAAGCTGAATATTTCAGTCTCTTGGATGTGAGTTCCCATGCCAATCAATTAGGGATAAGTTTGGGTCCGGCTTTGCCGATGAGAAGAATCGAAACTGGAAAAGTGAGAGAAACAGGGGACCGTCAAGCACAGGTTCAGCCAAATCCCAATCAGTTTTTTGGTGTCGAGGGCATGCAGGTCGTAGTCCAAGGAAGCGCCGCTCGACTATATATGCTGCCTCAAGTCGCCTGGGAGCCAGTCATCAATCTCACACCTCCGGGTGAGAATGTCAAGGGAGACCCAAATAAAGGAATGAACTATTATCCAAACGATGGAGGACCTTCCCGATTGGTCAATTATCACATTGGTAAAGTTCCATTAATTCCCCGAAATCTTGTTGACTTCACTTTAGGGAAATATTATGCTGATAAATCAGCGGTAGATGCAGTTTTTACACTTCCTTTTGGATTGAGAGCCAAGGCAGAACTGACACATGAAAAAATAAGAGAATCAACTCCTCCGGATCTTCATTTGATCCAGCCGAAGTTTCCCGATAACCTGCAAGGCGGCCTTCAAATCCGAGCAATCGCAAAAGATTACGGAAAAGACGCTACCAATACCGAGGGCCCGGATGAACCCATGTTCAAAGGATTCACAGTTCAGTTGGCTAACATTATTACCTCTAACCCGGCCAATCCAATGAGCACCTTGGGTCGGAGCGTTACCAGAATTTTTAATTCAGAATTTTTCACCAACCCATCTACCCCGACTCAATTGAAGGAGCGTGGAGTTCCACTTTCTTACATCGACTTTTCGGGGTATGGGGCCAGTACCTTTAGCAATTGGCTGAGTCCACGGGCAGCTATTGCGGAGACGAGTCAGGCGCGATTTGATGTTATGCTTGGCCGTACGGCTCATGAGGTGATTCAGGTGAAAAGCATCCTCTATCCATGGGGCATCAGAGTAGTGAGGACCATTACGTTATTTCGGGCTGCCTCAGGAAAAGTCTTCCGTACGGACAGTGGCTGGCAGGCTGAATCGGATGGTTTGTTTGACTTTACCTACAAGTACATCGACAAAAGCAAACCAACTCAAGGGAAAGACGAATTTGGAAATACAAAATACTACACCGTCACCGAAACGCCTTATGAACTTCATACAGGTCCTATCCGCGGACTTTTTAATATTTCCAATATCCAGGAAGATGGCAGTATAGCCGAATACAACCGGGCAGCTGCAATTCAAATTCCTCCCAATCAATATTATGTGGACACATTTGGTGAGTGGGTTCCAAACACAGAAGGGGAAACCATAAAGTATGATGTTATTCTCTCTCCGGTTTGGTTTGATGCAGATGTGGAGTTGGATAATCTGGTGCAAGGGCATAAAAATGGCCGGACACCTTCCAAAAAAATCTTGGGTTATGTTCAGATTTCGCCTCAGGGAGTGACTATCCCCAAGGAAGATTTCAAAAGGCTTCTGGAAATGCAGGGGGGGCAAATCGGAGGAGATATTGATTGTGTCATGGACTTGAATCGTTCAGGCCAGTTGATGAGGATTACCCGATTTGACATTTCGCCTTCCGTTGGTGCAAATAATAACCCCGACGAACCAATTTTTGTGGCTGCGGCTAGAGGGAATGTACTTCTTCCCAAGGATGGCAGCTGGTCAATGGTGCAGCATTTGACTGGTTCAGGCGAAGTGACTCCGCTTGATCCTCATGTACCGATTCCTATTATTAGAGAGGGGAAATGGTCACCGGGTAATAAGCTCGAACCTCAGGTCTTGACAAATAAATTACTGAGAATTGCCCATCCAAAGGAGATTTTAAGAACTCCCAAAGCAGACACCTTCAACTTCGGGTTTTTGCAGTCTACTGCGACACAGAAGGCTCTCTTTCTTACACCGAGTTTTCGCTTTGATGTCCGCAAATTACTGAGTAAAACCCCACCCGCTTTCGCAGACGCCTACAGGCTGATGGATAGCAATGCTATCTTCCCTAATATCGGGGATGGTTATTCCAATCTCGGAAAGGCTATTGCCCTGACCTCTGCCGTGGATACCAACGGAGTACCGGTGGTGCCATTTCAAGTGAATGGACTGGTGGATGCGGGTAGGGAGGTTTTCGAGCTTTTGGCCACAGTCAAGGAGGATGGACAAGGCAAAATAGTTGACAGAGGATTCAAATTACTGGCAAACAAAGCAAACAATGCCCTGGATAAGGCTATTGGATTTGATATCCCGAGTTTGGATCCCCCTCTCTATCTGGTAAATATGGATTCACTTAAAATCTATATTGAATACAAAGCCAAGGAAACCAAAAAAGATCAGGCCACTCCTTATGTGGACTCCAAGTTGAATTTTGATGTGGACTCTTTTGCCAATGACCTGAAAGAAACCTGGAAAAGCCGTGCCAACAACCTCGCCATGGTAGTGGACTTGGGATCTTTTGAAAGGCTAATGATCATCAAAGGAAACTTTGACGCTCAAAAAGGGAAAGAGTCAGGCTATGAAGGTGGACAAGAATCTCAGCAAAGTCTGCTCAATGGGTTGCCGACACCAGAGGTGGAGTTTAGTGAGGAGTTGCAGCCGGTGGTGGACCTACTTCAGTTATTAGCTTCACTTTCTACGGGAGATTATGCTGCGGTCATGAAAAAAGGCCTCCAGATTGCGATGAGCAATGCAGGAGAAATATGGGAATATAAGTTTGAAGCCACCAAAGAAATTCCGCTGGTGAGATTCCCGCCGGAGGACCATCTGTATAATTCCCCTCAGTGTCCACTTCGTCTTGAAGCCGGGCTTTCACTGGGAGTGTACTTCAATGCTGCCCTCAAGGTAACTACGGATGCCAAAGAACTCCTACCGACTGCAGGAGCCTTTATTCAGTTCAAAGGAGGCCTAGAGGTCATGTGCGTGACCGTCGGAGGAGCAACTATCTATGCGATCGGTTCGGTTGACCTCAAGCTAGCCTGCGATACCAAGGTGGGGCCAAGTGTACAGATGAAGTTTGGATTTGGTGCATCGATCTCAGTGGGATTGCCGGTCGTGGGGAATGTAAGCGTGACTTACATGGTAGGATGTGAGATTTATGCTTCTTCCAAAGAAATCGCAGTGACAGCTTTCATGCTATTCAAAGGCAGAGCAAGTCTTGCAGGAGGATTAGTTAGCGTGACGATCTATATCGAGGCAAGTGGGACAGTGAGACGTATCGCCGATGTAGGCCCCGATGGAGAAGGGGTTACTGAATGTACTGCCTCTGTTACGTTTGGTCTAGATATCAGTATCTGTTTTATCATTGATATCAGTTTTGAAGAAACTTGGCAGGAATCCCGCCAAATCGCTTGATTTTTCACTTAACCACAATTCATCATGGAACTTCGCAGAATTTTAACCTTAATGACTTTTCCCCAGCGATTGGAAGGAAATACGCTGACTGTCAATATGGTACTTATTCCCAGAAATAAGAACCCATTTCAGCCATGGCCAACAGGACTGAATAGTCCTTTTCCCACTACAGTGCCCGGATTTGCCGATTTTCAACCCAAATTTAGACTGGCAGTTGTCAAAGGGACAGATGATTTTCCCCTCAGTAATGCAACTGCACCCGGACGGCAGCCGATTTTGGTTCCTGTGGAAGTGATTCCTGCGGATAAAAAAGGCGAAATCATCAAGCAGGTGGTCAATTCTATCGGTTTAGATGTAACAGATACCTCTGACAAACTTCCTGACCCTGTGCCGCTAAAAGAATCAGGAAAAAGAGGAATCAGAAAATACCTGCCCAATTCATATAGACAAAAGTTCAACTTCACGGTGCCCCGTCACCCCAATGCAGTGACAGATGATTCTTATCACTGTGCTGTTCGGGATAAAGTCGATTTATTACCTAATTACAAACCCCGAACTGAACTGAGTTGGGGAAAAGTGTTTGCTCATATTTTGCGGCAGCCACTCTTGGCCAAAGCCTGCGGGATGATCTATGAGGTCAAAGTCCAAATCGATCCAAGTTGGTTTTCTCAGGGGGGATATCTCTATGCCGATCTTATAGGTGGTGATCATGAAGTCGCCCAAGATGAACTTTTGAAATCAGCGGATGGACCTTTGGTGAAGCGATATGCTGCAAAGATTCCTGCTTTGAAACCAGGAGGAAATAGGCCCGTTTTTGCTCCGGTGCTCTTTCCCGTATTGTACCAAAAGCAAGGGGATCCGGCAGATTATGTGCCTCCAGGGCCATGGGATGAACTTTTTCTGGAAGCTCAAATTTACAACGATGGTTTTGCCAAGGTTGTGCATGCCAATCAAGCCGTAAGTGGCAACCTGATTGAAGAATCTCCAGATGGGCTTCCTCCCCAGTCTGATTCAGGTATTCGCTTGGCATGGGATGATGAGCAGATTCTGGTTTGGTACCTCCGTCAAATGCTTGAAAATCCCGCAGCGCCCGAATCCAACGAGAGGTTGGATGCTCCTTTGGGAGTATTAGGATATAATATTGATGTAAAAAATGTTGATAATCAGGGGGGATGGGAAAGTCTCAATGTGATTTCGATCAATTCTTCCTCTGATCAATTGGTGGACCAATTTAAAGGTCAGCAGGTTGAGCTACCTTATCAGGTTTATCCGACCAAAATAGCCGGCCCTACTAGTGATGGCTATTGGCTACCCATGTATTATGCCTATTGGATAGGCAAAAGTCTATCGACCGAAGATCAGGATGCTTTAGAAATCTATCGAAATCACGAGAATAATGGTCGGGGAATATTCAAAGCTCAAGATGGATCAGTAGCATTAAACAAAACGCTTGTTCCCCCACAATTCAAGACTCAACTTCGCTATGGAAACACCTATCAGTTTCGAGTTCGATTGACGGATATCTCTGGTGGTGGTCCTAGCCTGAAAGACCAACCCATCAATCAAGCTCCAAGTCCGGAAACCACGGTCCCTTTCAAGCGATTTGTCAATCCGGGAATGCTGGAGATTGAAAAACCAGAAGAATACGCTATTGCTAAATCCGGCTATTTCAATGCAGCAGATTCCCAAGATTCCGCATTTTTGGAAGATGTAACCTTGACTATCGGAAGACCACTCTTGGAGTATCCTGCTGTGGTATTTACAGATAAGTATCAGCGAAATGGTCAAGATCCAATAGCAATATTGAAATCACTTCAGCCAGTGGGAAAAGGTATTTTGAGACCTGCCTTACCAGATCCTGACGTGACAAAGGTTCATATTCTGGTCGAAGTGAAATCACTTCGAATGGATCATCTGCTAAGCCGCTCCGGCAATGATAGCTATATACCGCTGTATACTCAGGAGAGGAGCTTTCCTGCAAATTTTGAGGGGAAAATCACACTGCCAGTCCGATTTATTGATGTTCCGGTACTTAATCTGGGCGAGTATGCCGATCCATTTTTGGAGCAAAGAGATTTGTTTGATTCCTTGTCCGTTGATCACTTGGTTTTGCCAAAAGGCCGTCATATCAGGGTTTCTTTAAGGGCCGTTGCCGAATCAGAGATTCCAGCCCATGAATATTTTGGAGAGATTGATTCCGATATAGAAAAGGACAGCCGATACGGTAAAGTGCAGCAGCTTACTTTCTACAAAGAAACTGATGACGAATCCGACCTTTTGATTCCGTATAAAAATATTCCTCAACTACAGGCCTTGTACCTCAAGCCTGATCCTGTGCCGGTTAAAAAGCATAATTTCAAGGGGTTTAATCTGAAAATAACAGCAGATAATGATCAGCCGGACGTGGTCAAGCGACTGGCAGATGCCTTGGGGTTGGAATCAAAAGGATTGACTCTAATGGCCAAAAAGGGTGAGCGGGTGGCCTTGGGATGTAGTCCGAGAATAAGGCACTCTATGGCTCCGGATGGTAGCAGTATTACCTTTTCTACCAAAGCAGATTTGTACTATCACTGGATTACTTGCCTGAGTTATCAAGTCAATAGAGATTGGACTTGGGATGGGCTTAAGGATGTGGGTTTTGTTATAGAAAGGATTCATCGATTTCGCAGGGAGGCATCCTCGCAGCTTAGGGTGAATGAGTATTTGGATGACATTGAGCTCAAGCACACCGTGTCTTTTGAGGCGATTCAGGAAAATGGATTTGACCGGGTCAATAGGAATTATACCCGAATCATTTATATCGATGCTCTTGAGCCAAAAAATGAGCGGTTTATAGGCAATACATCCGAACTCAGGTATCCGGATGAGCTTTGGGCCAGGTATAAAATAAAGGCTCAATTAAAGTCTGCTCACGGGGAATTTGCTCCGATTGAAACGGATACCATCAAGTTACCAACGACGCTTAATCCTAGTCAAACGCCGAAACTTGTCAGCGTGGGAGTGGCATTTTCGCCTTACCAGCGTGCCGAAGATTACAGTACCACAGAAACCCGCCGTAGATACCTTTGGGTGGAGTTTGCAGAACCCATTCAGAGTCCTGATGATGCGTATTTCTGTAGGGTGCTTGCAAATGCTCCCGATCAGCTCATTGCCAGAAATTCGATGAATTTTGAAGATCAAATACCGGTAGAGCCGGGATTGAGTTTGGACCCTGAGCAGGTTAGGAGGATTATTCCGGGCCAAAGCGATGACAAATCCGGTTTGGATGCCATGCAGATGATGATCCCATCTACCGACAGTGACCGTCATTTTTTGGTGCCATTGCCTCCGGGTTTGCATCCTGAGAGCCCAGAGTTATTTGGCTTTTTCACTTATGAATTTCGGGTAGGTCATGCGAATTTTCCCAATCGAAATCCAGAAGATGATCAGCTCAATCAAACACCAATCACGCTGACTTCAAACTTAGTGATGGATTCTACAGTGCCAAAAGGCAACCTTTGGTCAACTGCTCAGGCTAGGTTTGGAAGACCCATCAGAGTCACTGGAGTTCAGCATCCCGCACCGACCTTGCTTTGCTCGCTCAATCGGGATGAAAACCAAATGTATGTTTCGGCACCATTTGCCAAAGCTGTGGACAAAGGGAAAAATGTGACTTCAAAGCCGCCCCGAACTACCCTTTGGGCTATCCTTTATGCTCAGGTTCATCAGGCAGATGGTCAAGATTTTAGAAATATTCTGATCATGGAGCGGATGATGCGTATCGATGTCCGTGCAAATACACAACCTAAAAAACTGGATCAGATCAATGACCTCACCAAAAGTCTGTTTCAAGATATTTCCCTTCCAAATTATTCTTCAGGTAAATTCGAAATCAATCCGCAACAAATCTCCATGGGAGCCCTGATGGCAAGCATTAAAGAATCCCATCCTGTGGGAACTGCAGTCTTTACCTCTGTGGAAATCGCTGATGCCTTGGTGGATTTGGGCTTGCCTGAGGATAGCCCGTTGAGTGTTTTGGTGGTGGAGGTTTTTGGGAATATCACCAATTCATTGGATTATTTTCAATTTCACAGACCTGAATCTTCTATCGTTGGGACTGATCGTCAAGAGATGTCTCACCGAAATCCTAATATGGATGAACCCGGTCGGGTAGGATTAGGAAACAGAATGGGAGAATTTAGAATATTACGGACATCTCCACTTACCAAAGTGCCATTTGTCTGTTGTCCGACTTGTGAGAAATAAAAGTAAAAAGCCGGTCCAGAAACGCTGGACCGGCTTTTTTTAGGCTTTTCCTCTCAGCATCAGATTCCAATACATGAAAGGCAATCCGTATTTTTTCAGGAGCCACATGCTATACTGCTCTTTGGTCGTATCGACAAAGGTGGAGATCATCGGATCGCTATCTTTGACATTGTCGTATTTAAACTCACAGAGGAGCATTTTACCATATCCGGTTACGATCGGGCAAGATGAATAACCTTCGTAGGATTTTTGACCGACTTTCCCTGTCTTGATAAGCTGAAGTAGGTTTTCTACCAAAACAGGGGCTTGTTTTCGGATTGCGGCACCGGTTTTGGCAGTAGGGAGATGAGCCACATCACCGATCGAGAAGATATTTGAATATCGCTTATGCTGCATGGTGTGGATATCTACGTCTATCCACCCTTTTCCGGGACCTTCTTGAATCGAAACTTTGGAGTCCTGAATAAATTTGGGTGCCATTTGAGGTGGAGCCAAATGAAGCATGTCAAAGTGAACCTTGATATCCAAAGCGCCCACGAGTTCTTCTCCTAGTGGATTACCTTCCATGATGGTACAGTTGGACTCTCCTGGCTTGGAGTATCGGAAGTAAATTTCCTGCTTTTCCGCATCGATTTTTACCGGTGCATAAAAAGGCTTGAAGATGATATTTCGATCATGGATGATCTTATTCAGCGTTTTTGCAAATTCAGGAACACCGAAGATTGTGGTTCCGGGAGTAGCGAATAGTACATTGGTCTTGTCTCTGATGCCATTTTTGCGGAAATAATCCTCGGCCATATACATGATCTTCTGAGGTGCACCTCCGCATTTGATCGGCGTGGTAGGCTGGGTAAACACAGCATTGCCACCTTTGAAATTTTTAATTACTTCCCAAGTATGCTCAGGGTCTGTATAGTTGGAACAGACCACACCTTTATCCATAGCTTCGGTCAACCCGGGTAATAATTCCGGCGCCATGACTAATCCGGGGACGGGGATCAGATAATCGTAAGTGATGGTGCCTGAATTGGCTGTGCCTACTCTATTGACATCAGGCTCGATACTAGTTGCTTTATCTTTGATCCAGTCTACGCCTTTTGGGATAAAATCTGCCTCATCCCTGACTGTATCTTGGAAATCAAATGTTCCAGCACCTACGAGTGTCCATGCTGGCTGGTAATAATGTTTGTCAGAAGGCTCAATAATAGCCATATCGAGAGAAGAATCCTTACGTTTGAGTTGGGCGGCTATGGTGATACCTGCGGTACCTCCACCAATGATCAAAATCTGATAGTGAGTTTTCATAAGCTTAGGATTAAAGTTGGTTCAAGGTATCAGAACCAAGTTAAAAAAAAAGTGATTTCTGTCACCTAAGTTAATTAATTCGGGAAATGGAAAAGTATCCTAGTATTGGTCTATGTGATTTTTGTCACTACATTGGCTAAAAGCTTATTTCACTTTTGTCTTTTTACAGAGAAATGAATTTAGATAAACTCAAACAAGCACTACCTAATCTCACTGACCCCAAATTGCTTCAATCTATCCTGGACAAGGGGCAAATCGTGAACTATGAATCTGGCAAAGTTTTAATGGAGCCAGGCCAATTTATTAAAGCTGTTCCTCTGGTAATTGATGGTTCGATCAAAATCATGCGCATGGATGATGAAGGAAAAGAACTGTTTCTTTATTACCTGGAACCAGGAGAGACTTGCGCGCTGTCTCTCACCTGCTGCTCTGCAGCACGACCCAGTGAAATCAAAGCTGTGGTCGAGGAACCGGCTACCATAATTTTTGTCCCTGTACAGCTGCACGAGCAGTGGTCAGACGAGTTCAAGCAATGGAAGGATTTTGTCTCTAGCACGTATCAGCAACGCTTTCAGGAAATGCTCATTGCACTGGATGCAGTGGCATTCAAGCGAATGGACGAACGCCTGATGAGATATATCGTGACCAAAATGAAGCAGCTCAAAGCCAATGAACTGCATACGACTCATCAGGAAATTGCCAATGAACTCGGGACATCCAGAGAAGTCATCTCCAGATTGCTCAAGCAATTAGAAAAGAAAAAGTGGATCGAACTGGGCAGAAATGTAATTTATATCCGCGATGATTTTGAAGAGTTGATCAGCAAATGATCAGACCATGACTAGAATGGGAATGGGAGCGGTATAAGTCAGACTCAATGACTTGCTACTCTCCAGTAATTGTGACCAGAGGCTTCGATGTTTATGACAGACCATGAGAATGGATTCTTCGTGCTCTTGCATATACAGCTCAAGTCCATCACTCGGGGTTTCTGCAAAAAACGTATGAATCTTGACCGGAAATCCCGGGAATTTGTTGGTGATGTATTTTTCCAATCCCAATACAGATAGTTCTTCCTTAAAATTATCCCCTGATTGGACATGCAAAAAGTCTAATCCCATTTGCCATTGACTGCTTTTATGAATCACCCAGTCGAGGTGCTGTGGTTCATGATCGGCAAACTCCAATGCCAGGGTGATCTTTTGAATATGGCTAAGATTGGCATTCTCCGGAATGACCAAGACTGGGACATTAGTTTCCTTGATCACACTGGCAGCGGTGGAGCCAATGAGGAGTTTTTTTACACCATGAGCTCCACGGGTTCCCATTACGATCAAGTCTGCATCTGTTTCTGTTGCTTTTCTTACAATATGGATGGACGGTGTACCTTCTTCGATCTGATAGGAGATCGGGACTCCTGATCCGGAGAATTGTCTCGTCAAATCAATTAATTTTTCTTCGGCCTCCTTCCACTGATTATCTAAAATGACAGCAGTCTGGAAAGCAAAATCATATACTTGCTCTATAATATACAGGAGGCCTACTTCTTTTTTCTCTCGCTTGGCCAAAGCAAGACCGAATTCCAATGCGGAAATAGAATTGGTGGAAAAGTCGATGGGAACTAGGATTTTCATGGTACATTGAGCTATGCTCCAAGTTAGCAATTGGCTTCCAATATGTCTTGCTATTTGATACAAACTTGTTAAACCCGCTTTTTTGAGATTCTCTCAATTGTGGCTTTGGCAATATCCGGCTAAGTGTAACAATTGTCACCGCTTAGCCCAGTTGGGCGGACCTACTTTTGTAAGAAAAAAAATACTATGGATATAATTGTAATAATCGGTTTTGCAGCGGCAGTCTTGATAGGGGTAAGCCTTGGCTTGATCGGTGGAGGAGGGTCTATTCTGACTGTTCCGGTTTTGGTTTACATTTTAGGTGTGGATCCTGTTTTGGCCACGGCCTATTCATTGTTTGTAGTAGGTGCCACCTCTCTGGTGGGCGCAGGCAACTACATGAAAAACGGCTTAGTCAATTACAAGACCGCAGCGGTATTTGCAATTCCTTCATTTATTGCGGTATTTCTGACTCGAAAATATCTGGTACCTGCTTTACCTGATCCACTTTTCACAGTAGGAGAAGCTGTCATTTCTAAGAATATCGGGATCATGGTATTTTTTGCCTTGATCATGCTAGCGGCTTCTTATTCCATGATCCGTAAAAAGAAATGTGTGGATTGTGACGAAGAGCAGGAAGTCAAATTCAACTTTCCGATGATCGCCTTGGAGGGTTCTGTAGTAGGTGTCGTGACTGGAATCGTGGGAGCTGGAGGTGGATTTCTGATTATCCCTGCCTTGGTTATATTGGCTAAGTTACCTATGAAGATGGCCGTCGGAACTTCGCTTCTCATCATTGCCGCTAAGTCTCTGATTGGATTTTTGGGTGATGTTTCTACCCAAACCATCGATTGGCAAATGTTGTTAATCTTTACCTCGCTTTCGATAGTTGGAATATTTATCGGCAGTGCACTTTCTAAGAAAATCAATGAAAACGCCCTCAAAACCGGTTTTGGTTGGTTTGTCTTAGTGATGGGTATTTACATCATCGCCAAGGAATTGATGAACGTTTAAACTATATGCTTCAAGAGTATTTCAAAATCTTCATTGACGGGTATTACGGGTATTGGAATTACCTCACTTCTGAGATTCTATATCCTTCTTGGCACAACTATTTTTGGTGGCTGGTAGGACTTTCGGTCCTGGTTTGGGGACTGGAGTTGACTTTCCCCTGGAGAAAAAACCAAGCTGCCATCCGGGAAGACTTTTGGTTGGATGCATTTTATATGTTTTTCAACTTCTTCCTGTTTTCGCTGATCGTATATAATTCGGTCTCCAACGTTGCCGTGGAGCTTTTCAATGATTTCTTGGGACTCTTTGGTATAGAGAATCTCGTGGCGATTCAAGTGGCTTCATGGCCTGGATGGGCGCAGTTTCTGCTGATGTTTATCGTTGCGGATTTTATCCAGTGGAATGTTCACCGATGGCTACACCACAGCCCTTTTCTATGGGAGTTTCATAAGGTACACCACTCCGTGGAGCAGATGGGCTTCGCAGCGCATCTGAGATATCACTGGATGGAGACAGTAGTCTATAAGTCGGTACAGTATGTGCCATTGGCGATGATCGGGTTTGGGTTAGATGATTTCTTTATCCTGCACATGGTGACCATCTTGATCGGTCACCTGAATCATGCCAATGTCAAAATCACCTACGGCCCCCTCAAATATGTACTCAATAATCCCGTGATGCACCTTTGGCATCATGCCAAACACTTGCCTGCCGGCAGTCACGGTGTCAATTATGGGATATCTCTGAGTCTTTGGGATTATCTCTTTGGCACGGCCTATATCCCCAACGAAAACGAAAATGAGCCCTTGGGCTTTGAGGATGTGGAAAAATTCCCCAAGACCTTTTGGCAACAAATCACCCACCCATGGAACAAAAAGAATTAAATCGGCGAATGCCTTACAATAGCTGGAGTTTTGTTATTGTCATCACTTTGGCTTTAGGCTTAGCCCCGATTGTGCCTGAGCCTCATATCTGGGGAAAAATCAAATGGATCGTAGGAGGTGCGATAGGGATGAAGCTCATCGACTGGGGAGACTTCCTGATGCACGGGATTCCTTGGGTCTTGTTGGTCAGACTGGCGGTCATCGAGGGGAAAAAGAAGTTTTCTCCAAACCCAAAAAGCTGATTTTTGTCAGGTGACTTTTATTACTGATATGAGGCTGTTGGCGATCTTACCTTTGAAGAAAAAATAACAACCATGTTTAACTTCTTCAAAGCACAACCAAAAAACTACGAGGATATTCCCTCAGGACCGTTTCATGACTTATCACTACAGCCTGACACGGTGATCATCGACGTCAGGACAGCTGGTGAATTTGCCGGAGGCAAAATCAGAGGAGCCAGAAATATCGATATCATGTCTCCCAATTTTGTCAATCAGATCAAAAACCTCCCCAAAGACAAAACCTATCTGGTGTATTGTCGAAGTGGAAACCGAAGCGGTCAGGCTTGCGAAATCATGGCAGATTTGGGTTTTGAAAAACTGAAAAATCTTGCCGGGGGCATCATGAGATGGCCTTTTGAGACTGTGTAAAATGACATATTAGATTATAGGTTTGGGTTTATTGGAAAAAGCCGGATTCAGTCGAGTCCGGCTCTTTTTTTATCATTTTTCCCCTTCCCTAAATCCAAACTCATCCATGGCTTCGTAAGTGTGCGAAATCAACTTTAATCTACCATGAAAAGAACACACTCATTTTCACTTGGGACAGCCCTAATTCTTGGTTCACTGGCTATGTTTTCATGCAATGATGATGACGAACCGGTAATTGAAACACCGGGCATGACTCCAATGGTCAATCTGACTGCTTTGGGAGAAGGAAACCAGCTGTATTTTTTTGAAGAGGGAAACCTCAATGCTCCTGCCGGAATGCAAGCTATTTCTGGGCTGCCGATGGGAGAAATGATCCTTTCGATCGATTATCGTCCAGCTACAGGACAATTGTATGCTCTCGGTTCCTCCAGTAGGTTGTACATCATCAATGAGAATTCCGGAGCTGCAACCCCACTCGGTATGGCGTCATTCAGTCCTGCTATAGAAGGTGAAATAGCTTCATTGGATTTTAATCCCACCGTAGATCGAATACGACTCGTGTCCGAATCAGGCCAAAATCTCAGACTTCATCCAGAGACGGGTGCAGTAGTAGCTACTGACGGTAGAATCAATGGTGGTATGAATCCAAGAATCGCCGCTGTGGCCTACACCAACAGTGTGTCTGGAGCTACCTCAACGACATTGTTTGATATCGATATCGCTCAGGACAAGCTTTATAGACAAAACCCGCCAAACGACGGAGGCCTGGAAGAGGTCGGAAATCTGGGTGTTGACTTAGAAGGGGATGTGGATTTTGACATCAATCCGGACAATTCCCAGGCCTTGGCAGTTGCAAGAGCTGAAAATGAATCCCGGTTGTACTCCATAGATCTGAATTCTGGAAGAGCGAGTTGGGTCGGAGTATTTTCCCAGCCGATTATCAGCATTGCCTTCAAAACCAACCCCATCGCTTATGCGGCAGATGCTGAAGGCAGGTTGTATCGATTTAATCCCATGATGCCACAACCGACGATGGTGGATTTCCAGGGATTAGCTATGGGAGAGCAAATCGTTGGATTAGATTTCAGACCTGTCAACGGACAGTTGCTGGCTATCTCAGACCAAAGCCAACTCTATGCAGTCAATCCGTCCAACGGAATGCTGACCAAAATCGGGAATCCACTAGCACCAATGATCGAGGGAAACTTGATTGGCTTTGACTTCAATCCAACCGTGGATCGCATCAGATTGGTGACAGACGCTGGTCAAAATCTCCGGCTTCATCCAGATTTGGGAACGGTAGTCGCTACGGATGGGGATCTAAATCCCGGTATGCCTAGGGTCTCAGGCGCAGCATATACCAACAATTTTGCCGGAACATCCTCGACCACACTTTTTGTGATCGACCATGAGACGGATATGCTCTACACTCAGACGCCTCCGAATGACGGTGTATTGGTCGAAGTTGGAGCTTTGGGAGTCGATATTTCGGGTGATAATGGATTCGATATCGGAGGAATGTCCAACGCGGCCTTCGCCGTACTTCGAGTGGGAAGCGCCACAGGAGTATATAGCATCAATTTGATGACTGGAGCAGCAACCAAGGTGAGCGACTTAAACTTCGTACCAACTGCTATGGCAGTGGGACTTGGATTCTGAAAATTTTGAATTGGGTTAGTTGAAGGTAAAAGGCGGGTCAATCGATCCGCCTTTTTATCGTTTGGAGATTTTGTTGAGGGCGATCCCTCGCTGCATCCGCGATCTAAATGTGTCCATGTCCTCAGGTGCTTTTTTGGCGTGTTTGGTCGCTCGGCCCTGCACTCGAGCTCTCCACATTTTGAAGGAGCTACGCTTCATATTTCTCCGCATGATTTCGATGGTCTCGCTTTCACTGATTCCAAACTGCGCCTGAATCGCATCAAATGGAGTGCGATCCTCCCAGCCCATTTCAATGATTCGATCGATTTCTTGCTCAGTCAGTTCCTTACTTTTTTTCATGAAATGCAAACTTTGGTTGCTCTCGAAAGTTTTCCCTCCGTGCAGAAAATTTCCCTAGTTTGGCTTAAGCGAGACCTTCGACTCAGTGATCATGAGCCGATTTTTGAGGCGGTTGAGGCAGGATTTCCCATCCTTTTACTTTATTGTTTTGAGCCATCTCTGATCGCAGCTCCGCAAAGTGATGAGCGCCATTGGCGGTTTGTATGGGAAAGTCTCTCAGACTTAAACTCCCGATTGAAGCCTTTCCAAGGTCAGGTAATGGTTCTTCACCAGGAAGTATTGCCGGTAGTTGAGGCAATTAGCGAAGAGTTTTCTATCCAGGCGGTTTACTCTTATCAAGAGACTGGGATTAAAATCACGTTTGACCGAGACCTAACTATAGCCGACTGGTTAGCGTCAAAGCAAATACCTTGGAGGGAGTTTTTGCAGCAGGGTGTGGAGCGAAAGCGAAAAAACCGTGATCGCTGGAATAATCTCTGGTTTGGCTTGATGAAGTCTCCATTGAAAAATCCCGACTTAAAAAAGGCTAAATGGGCAAGTTTGCCCAAGTCTTTTTTCGAAAACTTCCCCCAAAATCCCATCCCAAAATCTTGGCAAACCCCAAATCCTGGTATGCAGCCTGGAGGTGAGTCGGTCGGCAGAAAATACCTACAGAGTTTTCTTTCGGATCGGGTGAAAAATTACAACCGCCATATCAGCAAGCCGGAGCTCAGCCGCAAAGGTTGTAGCCGACTTTCTCCGTATTTGGCTTGGGGTTGTCTGTCAGTTAGGGAGGTTTATCAACTTGCAGAGCAAAAGGCCAAATCCGGTTTTCAGGTCCGAAACTTCACCAATTTTACTTCTCGACTGAAGTGGCATTGCCATTTTATCCAAAAGTTTGAAATGGAATCCAGGATGGAATTTGAACCCATCAATCGGGGATTTTTGACCATGGAGTTTGTCTATAATCCAATTTGGATTCGAGCTTGGGAAGAAGGGAAGACGGGTTTTCCGCTCGTGGATGCCTGTATGCGCTGCCTGCGCGAGACCGGCTATCTCAACTTCCGGATGCGCGCTATGGTGGTTTCATTTTTAACTCATCATCTGCGGCATGATTGGCGAGTAGGAGCAGACTTCTTGGCTAGGCAATTTTTGGATTTTGAGCCGGGAATCCACTATCCACAGCTTCAGATGCAGGCCGGAGTTACAGGCATCAATACGGTTCGGATTTACAATCCTATCAAGCAGTCTCAAGATCATGATACTCAGGGGAATTTTATCCGAAAATGGGTCCCCGAATTGGCCAAACTGCCTGATGCTTTGATTCATACTCCTTGGGAATTGACTCCCATGGAGCAAGTGGATTTGGGGTTTGTATTGGGCAAAGATTATCCCGAACCGATCGTGTCTCCTGAAAAGGCCGCTGCAGAAGCTCGAGATGTCATATGGGACGCACAAAAACATCCCGAGGTGATCAAAGACGCTATGCGGGTTTTGAAAAAACATACCTTATCCAATCGGTGGTCATGAAAAAGCAACATTTACCCAGCAAGCCATGCGTGGTTTGTGGCAGACCATTTACCTGGAGAAAAAAATGGGAGAAAGTCTGGGAGGAGGTCAAATATTGCTCCGATCGATGTCGTAGTGATGCTAAGAAGCGCAAATCCGATCAGCGATAGGCACCGATATAAAATCCCAGCCAAATCAGCAAAGGGACAAAGTAGGCAATCAGTACAACCAGGATGCTTTCTTCAATAGTCCTCCTGCTGATCATGTGAAAACCCAAAACCCAAAATGCACCATAGATCAACTCAAAAAGGTTTAGCACAGAAAGTGGATAGTGGAATTTTTGGTCAATCTGATCCGGTCCTACGATCCAAAGAAGTGACAGTGGCTCAAAGTTTTGAATTTCAAGAAAACTTACTGATCCGGTGGCATCCATATAAATCAATAGTCGGAGGAGTTCGGGAAGTAGAAAAATGACATCGGCCACCAAAGCAAATTTCCAAAGGTCTTTGAAATTAGCTTTGTATCCGATCATCAGGCCGATAGACCAAAACAAAAATGCTGTGACCGTACATTTCCAGAGGATGGAAAAAGGTGTCCACAAATAATTCAAGGCATTGAAAATATGGAAAAACATCAAGTCTCCCTGAGCTTCCAGTCGCTCGGAGTCCGGTATGGCTTCCAGAATAAGCGAGTTGGTCAAGTATCTGATGACCAAGAAAAATACTACCAAAATCAAATAAAACAACCGGTGATCGAACTGAAGCGACTCATTCAGTCGTTGTGCTAGTGGAGAGGCTGGTTTTGGCATTTCCGTTTGTTAAATAAGTTAAATCTAAACGAATGTTTGGGATTAGACGTAATTTCGCGTGAAGATCAGAATAAATGATGAGTAAACTATTTTCTCTTATAGGGATTCTCTACTTGGTAGTGGTGTTGACGGTAAAGACAAGCGCTCAGGCTAGCAGTCCTGCCGAACCCGAGGAGGAGGTGAAATACCTGCTCTTAGATAAGGGACTTCAATATCGGATCACCAAAGCCATCAATAGCATGTATGATTTTGATTTCCCGACCGCTGAGCGGGATTTTGCAGTCATCATGTACCAATACCCTAACCATCCACTTCCTGATTTCCTCATGGCCTTGGGCTATTGGTGGAGGATTGAGGTGGATGTGACCAATACGCGATTTGATAATATTTTTATCCAATATCTCGACCGAGCCAACGAAAAAGCCGAAAAAATGCTGAAGGCTGATCCCACCAATAAAGAGGCCGCTTTTTTTTTAGCAGCAGGTTATGGATTTCAAGGTAGATTATACAGCGAGCGCAGGAGTTGGACCAAGGCTACTTTTGCTGGTCGAAATGCGCTTAAGTACATGGAAATGAGCCGAGGCGAAGAGGAGTTTAATCCGGAGCTTTTGCTTGGTGATGCCTTATTCAATTACTTCTCGGTCTGGATTCCCGAAAATTACCCCTTGCTTAAGCCTATAGTCGCTCTTTTTCCGAAAGGAAATAAGCAACTAGGTTTGCAGCAGTTGGAGACGGTTGCCTCCAATGCTTTTTATACCCGCATTGAGGCCATGTATTTTCTTTTTAGGCTTTATGCTTCCGAGGAGAAGCGGCCCTATGATGCATTGCGGATTTCGGAGTATTTGCATCAAAAATTCCCCAATAATCCCTATTTCCATCGGTCCTATGCCAGGCATTTGTACACCGTGGGAAGATGGTCTGAATCGGTCAATCAATCTTACCTGATTTTGGAGCGAATCCAAAATAAGCAATATGGCTACGAATCTAACAGTGGCCGGTTTGCAGCTTTTTACCTTGCAGAATATCACAATCGCATAGGTGATCGGGCAGAAGCCAGAAAATATTATCTCCAGACAATCGCATATGGCGAAGAGTCAGAATCCCAAGAAAGTGGCTATTACCTCCACGCTTTGATTCAGCTTGGTAAAATGGCGACGGCGGATAAAAACAAAGTCCAAGCCCGAAAATATTTTGATCAAGTAAAACGCTATGCTAAGCGAAAACACCCCGCTCATAAAGAAGCCCGAGATTTTATCAAAAAGAATAAACTTTAAGTCAATTTTTGCCGTTTAGGAAATTTTATACAAGAGATAATTTGAATTTGCCCATTTGTCTGTCTGTATAGTTCTGAATTCTTTCCCTGATTTTAAAAAATCATCAACAAAATTTTGATTTCCGTTCATCAAAAACCCAAAAAACGATTTAAAACATTCATTAATTATATTAAATTTGTGCCACATAAAATTTTGTAAAAACGAAATATCATGGACAATAGCGTTAGAATCAAATTTGACAAAATAGATCGCCGGATTCTTGAAATCCTACAGGCTAATGCGAAAATCACCAATGCGCAATTGTCTAAAGACATAGGACTTTCTCCGGCACCAACCTTGGAGCGGGTTAAGAAACTTGAGCAGTCTGGCATCATCAAGAGCTATCATGCCAAACTCGATCCGGAGAAAATCGGGTTAGGAGTAAGCACTTTCGTGTTGGTTAGTTTGATTGGTCACAATAAAGGAAACATCGATGCTTTCATGAAGGAGATCAACGACATTCAGGAAGTCATCGAATGTCATCACATCACCGGTACAGGTGATTTTATCCTGAAGATCATTGCCAAGGATATCACCGCTTATCAAAAATTGATGCTTGAAAAAGTGTCTGAAATTAAAGAGGTGGACTCTATGCAATCCATGGTAATCCTATCTACTTTTAAGGACTCCAAAGTCCTGCCTATTCCTGCCTAATTATTAAGATCAAAGAATATCAAGGCGGCTTTGTCCGCCTTTTTTTATGACAAAAATGACTGAAAACCCCTGGAAGACCCGATCAAAAAAGAAGATTTATGACAATCCTTGGATCACTCTAGAGGAACATCGGGTCATTACACCTTCGGGTAAAGAAGGGATCTATGGGAAGGTTCATTTTAAAAACCGAGCCATGGCTATCGTCCCTATAGATCAGGAAGGAAATACTTGGCTGGTGGGTCAGTTTCGATACACTCTTGATGAATATTCCTGGGAAATTCCAATGGGTGGAGGACCGATCAATCAGGATCTGCTTGAATCTGCCAAACGCGAGCTCAAGGAAGAAACGGGGCTCAGTGCCTCAAAATGGACTGAATTGATGAAAATCCATACATCTAATTCCGTTACGGATGAGTGGGGACTAATCTATTTGGCTGAGGAACTTACCGAGGGTGAAACGGAATTTGAGGACACAGAAGTTTTACAGATCAAAAAGCTTCCTTTTGGTGAAGCTCTGGCAATGGTGATGCGAGGTGAAATTACCGATTCGATCAGTGTAGCGGGTTTGTTAAAGGCTGCCCGTATTTTGGGATATTAATCATGACAATCAAAGATCATTTCAAAACTACTTTTCAGCTGGCCTATCCGGTCATGCTCAGTCAACTCGGACAGGTATCTGTGGGGGTTGCCGATAGTATGATGGTGGGGAGATTGGGGGCATTGCCTTTGGCTGCTGCATCCCTAGGCAACAGTATTTTTTTCGTTATCATGATGTTTGGCATTGGAGTATCTATGGGGATCACCCCTTTGGTTTCGGTAGCTGATGGCAAGGGGAAATGGAAACGGATTTCCCGACTTTTTAAGCATGGACTTTGGATCAATATTGCTACAGGCTTCCTATTGACGGCTGTGGTATTGGGACTTTCTCAGGGCTTACATTTTTTAGATCAACCTGCTGAGGTTGTGGTTTTGGCAGTTCCATACTTGCTGATCATTACGGCATCTTTGATCCCGTTGATGGTTTTTCAGACCTTCAAGCAGTTGGCCGAAGGACTTTCCCAAACAAAGCAGGCGATGTACATCACTGTTTTTTCTAACGTAGTCAATGTTTTTCTCAATTGGGTTTTAATTTGGGGGTATTGGGGTTTTCCTGAATTGGGTTTAAATGGAGCAGGCTGGGCTACCTTGATTTCACGAATTCTGATGATGGTCCTGATGGGTGGGTATATTTTGACTTCACCTCGATACAGACAATATCATATCAAGTTGAGCTTACCCAACCTGAGTTTTCCGATGCTTTCCAGAATTCTCAAAATCGGAATTCCCACCGGTTTTCAGTTCATTTTCGAGGTTTCTGCATTTTCCACTGCGGCTATTATGATGGGCTGGATAGGAGTCAATGCACTGGCTGGTCATCAGATTGCGCTCAATTTGGCTTCGATCAGCTACATGCTGGCAACGGGGCTCTCTACGGCAGGTATGATCCGGGTCAGCAATCAGATCGGAAAAGGAAATCTGAAAGGAATGCGTGAAGCAGGCATGATGGTGTTTGGGATGGTGATGGTATTTATGTTTGCCTGCGCGGTCACATTTTTCGTCCTCCGGTTCTTCCTGCCGACTCTTTACATCGATGATCCCGAAGTGATTTCTTTGGCAGCTAGCCTCCTGATTATCGCTGGGCTTTTTCAATTGTCTGACGGAGTTCAGGTAGTTGGATTGGGAGTATTGAGAGGTTTGGAAGATGTCAAAGTCCCTACTTTGGTCACCTTGATGGCTTATTGGGTGCTTGGACTTCCGTTGGGATATGTCTTGGCTTTTCCCTTAGGCTGGGCTGAAAAAGGCATTTGGATCGGGCTTTTGATTGGCTTGACCATCACGGCGGTTATGCTTTTCTATCGTTTTCATGTCCTGAGCAAGCGAAAAATGGAACAGGCCAATCTAATCGTTAAGGCTAATTCCACAGATTGATTCCTATTTTGATTTTGGATTAAAGAAGTATCTTGTGCTTGTTCTAACTACGAGCACTTATGAGATCAACAGTACTTCTTTTTGGCCTGATGGCCATGTTTTTTCTAAGTTTTGCCCAGCAGCCGGCTGTACTTTCGCAGCGAGCCCAGGCAGAGGTGATAGATGGATGGTTGGATGACAGAATCCAAAATCTGCTGCCCAGATTGATGACTGAGACGGGTATTGATATGTGGATTGTCATGTCTAGAGAGTATAACGAAGACCCGGTGATTCGGACATTTCTCCCGGCTACTTGGCATGCGGCACGCAGACGGACCATTTTGGTCATGTATCAGTCTGCACCAAATCAACCGGTACAGACTTTTGCCATCGCACGCTATGACGTGGGCAAATCCTTCAAAAAGGCCTGGGACCCTGAAGCTCAGCCTGACCAATGGAAGGCTTTGGTCCAATTGATCCAAGAAAAAAATCCCAAGAAAATCGGTCTGAACTATGCGGATAATTATGGGCATGCCGATGGACTGACGCATACAGACTATGTGGAGTTTTTGGAAAAACTTCCCGAATCCTACAAAACCAAAGTCCAGTCTGCTCAGACCTTGGCCGTGAGATGGCTGGAGACCAGAACCCCAGCCGAAATGGCCACTTATCGGCACATTCAGCAATTAGCCAATTACATCATAGCTGAAGGACTTTCTGAAAGAGTCATCACTCCCGGAGTGACCACGACCGAAGATGTGATGTGGTTTTATCGGGAAAAAATCAAAGAAATGAAATTGGACACTTGGTTTCACCCCACTGTGGATGTGCAGCGACCTGATGCCAACTCCAATGAAGCGCAGCGCTCCTTTGCCGTGAGGCCGGGAATCGATGTGATTATGCCCGGAGACTTGTTGCATATTGATTTTGGGATCACCTACCTCAGACTCAATACGGATACCCAGCAACTTGCCTACGTGCTGAAACCCGGTGAAACTGACGTTCCTAACTACCTAGAGGAGGCACTAGCTGTCGGAAATCGACTTCAGGATATTTTGACTTCCAATTATGTGACTGGACGAACTGGAAATGAAATCCTCCGTGCTGCACGTCAACAAATGGAAAAGGAAGGGATCCGAGGAAGTATTTACACGCATCCGCTCGGATTTTATGGGCATTCGGCTGGACCGACGATCGGAATGTGGGACAATCAGGGCGATACCCCCGGCGCAGGAGATTTTCCGCTTCATCCGCACACGGGCTATGCCATTGAATTAAACGCGGTCGTTTTTGTCAAAGAGTGGAACAAAGATGTCCGAATCATGCTTGAAGAGGGAGCTTATTTTGATGGTGAAAAAGTCACCTACTTCAATGGTCGTCAGCGAAAAATCATGGCCATTCCAAGAGATTCCGGCTATTTAGGCAATTGACCGGGGAGTTCGGGAGGTGCGATCTCGCTTGATAAAGGCGAGGATCAAAAATCCAAAAAAAGCCATTGACGCTGAAGTCAAGAATACCAAGCGGAAGTTTTCGGGCTGGTTTGCAAAAAGCCAGCCTGAGACTAAGGCTCCCACGCCGATTCCGCTTTCCAGAAAAATATACATCGTAGCCAAAGCCCGTCCGCGGTACTTATCCAAGGAAAGGTCAACCACCCAAGCCGTGGTAGTTGGACTGTACATGCCCACTGCAGAACCGAAAATCACTCCGGATAGTAGTAGGACAGTCTTACTTTCCGTAAAAGCCAAAGCGACCATGGCTGCAATCATGAAAATGCTGGCCACTCTCATGACTGCGACTCGGCCATGTTTATCTGAAGTCCTGCCGGCAATCAATCTGATTCCCAAAGAGGAAAGCGTAAATACTGCGAAAAACAATCCTTTGTTTTGAATTCCCAAATGCGTGGAAAAATCAGGAATGATTGTCAATACCACTCCGAAAGAGAATACGCTAAGAAAAAGAATCACAGAGGGAAGTAAAACTCGCTTTTCGATCAGTTCATCTTTTTGGAGCTTGAGAAGTTTGAATGATGTTTTTTCTTTTTCGACCAACGTTTCTTTCAAACGAAGCAAAATCAGGATTGAAAAAATTGCCGTAAAGGCAGAGCAATAGAAAAGAACATTTATCGGCCAATAGGTGGCAATCCAGCCTCCGATTGCCGGTCCCGCCGCCATTCCTAACGAGCCAAAAAGGCTTTGGATCCCCATAGCTTCTCCGCGTTTTTGAAATGGAACGATGTCCGCCACATAGGCCGAAGCTCCAGTGGGCGTAAATCCCGCCGAGAATCCATGAGCAAAACGGAGTAACAAAAATCCTCCCACAAAGCTCAGCAATGGATACAGCAAACCCACCACAAAACATACACTCGCACCGAACATCATGACCGGTATGCGGCCGATTTTATCGGCCAACTTGCCGCTAAAAGGTCTGGAAAGACCAGCTGAGAGTGTAAAAAGGGCAATAATCAACCCTTTGTAATCCTCACCACCCAGCGAAGTCAGATATGCCGGAAGCTCCGGAATGATCATGTTGAAACTGGAAAAAAACAAAAAACTGCTCATGCAGAGCAGAAAGAAATCCAGGGTGAAAAAGGAGGGGGAAATTCGCATTTTGTACAAAAGTCTTAACAAACAGGCGTAAATCCAATCGCATCTCAGTCTTTGCAAAATCAATTTGACTCATGATTTTAATCATCGAACTGACAATAATCAAAATTGCAAGTTTTGATCTTTTCCGAATTTTGTAAAAAGGCCCCTAACTAGCTAAAAGTCAATAATAATTAGTGGTCTGAAAATTTATAACAACCTCCAAGAGTTAAAATAGAGTATTTGTTGGCACGTCTTTTTACATTTGAATTACGTTAAAGTAAAAGTCATACTTACTATTTGTATCTGGGATCTAAAATCAAAAATTATGAAAACTATAAATCCTCAGTACATCAAAAACTCCAAAGGAGAAAAGACCTTGGTGGTCCTTCAGGTGGAGGAATTTGACGCTCTCATGGAAGAACTAGAGGAATTAGAAGATATCCGTCTTTTTGATGAAGCGAAAAAAGAGGATTTCGGAGAACGAGTATTATTGGATCAATATCTAGAGTCCAGAAAAAAGAATGATGCCTAAATACACGGTTTTCTTGTCTAAAAGAGCAGAAAAAGAGCTTGATAACCTCAGTGACTTAGTAGCAAATCCCATTCTTTCCGCAATTGCTAATCTTGCATATGAGCCTCGTCCCAAAGGCTGTAAAAAATTAAGAGGGCGTGATGGTTATCGAATTCGAATCGGAAATTACCGTGTGATTTATATCATTTCTGATCGTCAATTGATTGTAGAAGTCATAGCTCTTGGTCATCGAAAGGATATTTATAACTTGTTTTTCAAGAAACCAAAAGGCCGGAATCACATCCGGCCTTTTGGTTTTAGTTGTCTTTGTTTGCTTCTTCTTCGCTTTGGGCTAGGAGAAACGCTTTCATAAACTCATTCAATCCTCCGTCAAGAACGCCTTGGGCATCTGACGTTTCGTATCCGGTACGGTTATCCTTAACCAATTTATAAGGGTGAAGGACGTAGTTTCGGATTTGCGAACCGAAGTCCACCCGAAGCTTGGATGATTCGATTTTGGCAATTTCAGCATTCCGCTTTTCTAGCTCCAATTGATAGAGACGGGATTTGAGCATTTGCATCGCTTTTTCCCGGTTGGCTAGCTGAGAGCGTTCTACCTGGCAGACTACTACGATTCCTGTTGGCTTGTGTGTCAACTGAACCTTGGTTTCTACCTTGTTTACGTTCTGTCCACCTGCACCACCAGATCGGGAAGTGTGAAGTTCTACATCGGCAGGATTGATCTCAATTTCGATTGAGTCATCCACTTCGGGATAGGCATAGACCGAGGCAAAAGACGTGTGTCGTCTTCCCCCTGAGTCAAAAGGTGAAATTCTAACCAATCTGTGTACGCCGGTTTCGGATTTCAAGAAACCGTAGGCAAGCGGACCTTCAAATTCCAAAGTTGCGGATTTGATACCGGCGACTTCACCGGGTTGTACGTCCACTTCTCTGACTTTATAGCCATTTTTCTCTCCCCACATGATGTACATCCGCATCAAGATGGAGGCCCAGTCGTTACTTTCCGTACCTCCTGCACCGGGGTTGATTTCGAGTACGGCGTTGAGTTGATCTTCCTCGGCAGAGAGCATCTTTTTGAGTTCAAGCTCTTCTACGGCTTCTTTTGCCTTGGCATAATCAGCCTTGAGCTCCTCCTCAGTTACTTCTCCTGCTGAGAAAAACTCATAGAGCACCTCCAAATCCTGGATTTTTTGATCCAGACTTTCAAAAGAAGTGGTCCAGCCTTTTCGGGCTTGGATTTGTTTCATGGTTTTTTCAGCCTCTTCCGGGTCGTTCCAGAAGTCTGGCTGGGCTGAGACGGCCTCTAGATCTTGGATTTCTAATTTCTTACGATCGTAGTCAAAGATACCTCCTCAAAGCCGAAGTGCGGGCTTTCAAGTCTTTCAGTTGTTCTGAAGTCATCTGTCTAAGTGTGAAAATTTAAGCTGCAAAAGTCTCAAAAAAATCCCGCTTTTACCAGAGTTCTTTCATTAATCCATGGTTAAGATCAAAATCTGAATGCGGTTGCGACCCTCATGTTTGAAGGTTTTGTAGCGTAACGTGGCTAAGGTCAATCCAGTAGCTAAAAGTGCCCCCGAAGTGACAGCTACTCCTGAATCCAAGCTTAGTTCTCCCGTTTGATACAAACTATTGATCACATCCACGGAAAGGAGAAGACCTCCCGCCCCCAAAAATAATCCGGTTAGGTTGCCCAGCGTACGATTTCGTGGGTCTTTGTTTCGAATGTCAATTTCAAGAATGTCTTCCGGCCTCAGGATATTTTCGGTGAGATAGATGAACTCGGTATCCAGATTGACGATTTTGTCTGTGACAAAATATCCCAGTTTTTTGCTTTTGTAAGTGATCAATTCACCGGGATAAAAACGAATCTGAGACTTTTGCGAGGCGCCTCGTTTGAGCAATATAAAGTCCTTAGGCTTTTCCTGAGCAAAACCATTTGAAAAAAATAAGCCGCTTAAAATCAGTAAAAACAGAATGGTTTTGCCAAATAAAAAGCGGGAAGAAAACTTCCCGCCTCGAATCAGATTTTGATTATCCATTGGTGGGGATCTTGTACGGTTCCAAATTTGATTCCATCCAATTCGGCTAAAATTCGATTGGAAAAGGCCTTTTCGCTTTTTTCCGGCAGAATGTAATCTTTACCGTTTACGTTGATTTTGAAAATATGGGCAATGGTTGCAGCGGTTCCTACTCCAAAAGCTTCCTCAAGCGTACCGTTTTTCAAAGAATCTTGTAGTTCGCTGACAGTTAAAAAACGTTCCTCAATTGGTTCATTCCAGTCTTTTGCGAGCTGAATCACCGAGTCCCGAGTGATTCCTTTCAAAATGGTCCCGGTGTTGGTCGGAGCAGTGATGATGGTACCGTTGATTTTGAACATCACGTTCATCGTTCCACTTTCCTCGATTTTGCTATGGGTTTTTCCGTCAGTCCAGAGTAACTGATCGTAACCCGCTTTTTGAGCTTGAAGGGCAGGGTAGAGGGAAGCCGCATAATTCCCGGCTGTTTTTGCAGCACCGGTACCGCCCTCTGTTGCGCGGGTAAATTCGGTTTCCACTTTCACCGACACAGGCTTGCTGTAATACGACCCAACGGGACAGGTGAAAATGATGAATTTGTACGTATCAGACGGTTTCACTCCGATATAATCATCGGTCGCAAACATATAGGGACGGATGTACAGACTAGAACCTTTGGCAGACGGCACCCAATCCCGATCCAAATCAATCAATTGGGTTAGCCCTTCCAAAAATAACTCCTGAGGAATAGCCGGCATGCACATCCGTGCTGCAGATTCATTCATTCGTCGGGCATTGGCATCGGCACGGAATACGAGAATTTCTCCTTGTTCATTTTTGTAGGCCTTAAGTCCCTCGAAGATCGACTGTCCATAATGAAGTGCGGCATTTGCCGGATTCAAAACAAGAGGAGCATAGGGTTCGATTCGGGCATTCGTCCATTCACCGTTTTGATAGTCAGCCACAAACATGTGGTCAGAAATAACCTTACCAAATACCAGGTTTGAAAAGTCGGTTTCTGGAATTCTGGATTTGGAAGTTTTGGTGATTGGGATGGCAAGGGAAGTTTTCATGCGTAAGGATTTTGTGGCGTTTCTGCCTAAATTTCTATGGTCTGAGCGATTAAATTCTGGGTTTCCAGGTGACTTCTTCGACTTGGAGTTCTTGGGCCATTTTTCTACCCAACACAAAAAGATAATCCGAAAGACGATTCAAATATTGAATTACCAAGTCTGAAACGGGCTCAAAAGATGCCAATTCTACCACAATTCGTTCGGCACGGCGGCAAACGGTACGGGCCAGATGACAGAACGAAACGGACTGATGACCACCCGGAAGGATAAAGGCCGTCAGCATGGGGAGTTGGGTGTCCATGAGATCCATTTCTTTCTCCAGTTGCTCCACGTCTTCACTGTGAAGGTCAGGCTTTTTGACTTTGTCTTTTCCGGGTACTGTTGCTAAATCCGCTCCGATGGTAAAGAGTCGATCTTGGATTTCTTTCAGAAAATCAGCTCGTTTTTCATTGACCTCCTGATCACGAAGTAAACCCAAATAAGAGTTAAGCTCATCGATCGTGCCATAGGCATCGATTCGTAAATCAGACTTTGGTACTCGCATTCCTCCGAGCAGGGAAGTGATGCCTTGGTCACCGGTTTTTGTATAAATTTTCATTCAACCCACATTTCACTTTGGGCAAAAATAAGCATCTAATTTTATTTATCGGCTATGCTTATAACGCTACAGCCTGACCCCGGGTAGGATTGGGGTTGATGGTGTCAGTTTCGACTAGTCCATCACGAAGTCTGACGATCCGATGGGCATAGTGGGCAATATCGTCTTCGTGGGTCACCATGATGATCGTGTTGCCTTTGGCGTGGAGTTCGTGAAAAAGCTCCATGATGCCATAGGAGGTTTTGGAATCCAGGTTTCCGGTAGGCTCATCGGCCAAAATAATACTTGGATTATTCACTAAAGCTCTGGCAATAGCCACACGCTGACGCTGTCCACCTGAGAGTTCATTAGGTCTATGTTTGGTTCTCTCTCCTAATCCCACATTGTCCAAAGCCCTGAAGGCCAGTTCCTCACGTTCGGCTTTGCTGTAGCCGGCGTAAACCAGCGGCAGAGCCACATTGTCCAGGCAAGTAGCTCGAGGGAGAAGGTTAAATGTCTGAAATACAAACCCGATTTCTTTGTTTCGGATCTCGGCAAGTTCGTTTTCACTCATGTCACTGACATCCTTACCAGCCAAAATATACGTGCCGGAGGTCGGAGAATCCAGACAGCCGATGATATTCATGAGCGTTGATTTTCCGGAACCGGATGGTCCCATGAAGGCTACGTATTCCCCTCGCTCCACCGTGATACTGACTGATTTAAGAGCTTGGATGATTTCCGAGCCCATTTTGTAGGTTTTATTGATGTTGTGGGTTTCGATTACTCTTGCCATGTTTGTTGATAGTGGTTTAGGTTTCTTTTTTGGGTAAATAAAAATCCCTTATCGGATGCGATATTGAAGTTTTTCGATTTGATCCCAACTTAACCAATTGCTCATTTCTTGCAAAGCCTGACTGGCATAATTATCTAAGTTTGACATTCGGGCGGCTTGCACCTTTCTGATCCAGAGGTAAGGGTCACGGTTGAAATCGCTCGCGGTATTGATCAGCTCGTATTGAGAAATCGGGTCTGTGAGCCGATCAGCCGCGGCCAAAATCAACGGAGTGTGATAGGGGTTTGCGGTTAACTCATCTCCTAAATTCAGGTAATTCATCAATCCTTTTAAAGCCTCTTCATCTGCCCAGTCTGGATTTGCGAGAAACTTGCGAAGTCCTTCATTTTCCCCTTCACTTTGGATCAAAAACTCACCAATCTCCACAATTTGGTTCTTTTTAAAGCCATGAGATTTTTTTATTAACAGTGCTCGTGCAAAAGTGGATTTAAGTTTTTTATCCTTGATCGACTTCCAATCGGAAAAAAGATCTTCAGGCATTTTTTGGTTGAAATCGAGGAAAAAAGAAAGTTCCGGATCGATGCTTTCGATTTTGCTCTGAGGGAATTGACTCATGAGCGAGTCAGCCTCGGTATTTTTTTTCCCCAAACTCAAAATCAAGGCATGGTGCGGGCCAAATCCTTTGAATCCTTTTCCCTTTGCCGCCAAAATATCATTGGAAGCTTTTTCGAAATCCAGATTTTGTGCCAAAATCATCGCACTCAGATTGAGGTAATAAGCTGCATCTCCAGGATTGCGAAATGCCAAACCATTTAAGTTGATCACTGCTTCGCCTACACGACCAGAGGCCAGACTCCTTAGGATAGCCGATTCCTGCATTTGCATCGTGTAATCAAGATTGGCTGGTAAACTGGCCAGCGAATCGAGGAGCTTGATCTCTCGGGTAGGATCTTGATTGCTTTGTTGGGTGACCAGATTTCTCCAGGCAGCTGTCAGGAGCATGGGCGTTTGAGGCTCGCTCAGTTGACTGGATATGGCGTTAATGAGTTCAGGATTTGGAATATTTCCTGATTTTCTGACCGCCGCCAGGTAATTGATCTTAGAGATCAGGTCTTCAGATTCGATCAGTGTCGGCTGCTCGACATCAAACTTGCTTTGCAAAGCCATCCAGTTGGAAGCGGTGACCGGATGCTCCTGAACGGGAAACTCCAGCAACGTTCGGGCTTTTAATTCTTGACCCGTCCGCACATAATACATTGCCAGATTATTGGTCAGCTGTGGATGATTTGGGAAAATTTTCAGCCCATTTTCCAAATAATAGATTGCCTCGAAAATTTTGTTTTCCCGATTTAGCCGCTCGGAAAGCAACAAGATATTATCCACCTGAGGAGCTTCTGCAAAGCTCTGCTCCAGGTGTTCTTTGGCGAGAGTGGGTTGATTCAGTTCAAAGAGTAGTTGTGCAGTTGCATTTTTGGCTTTTGGGTTTTTGCGGTAAGCAAACCAACTGTTTTCATAGAGTATGCTGGCTTCGAGTTTTTGTCCACTTTGGTAATAATAATCCGCTAAAATATTGGTGCTGAGTGAACTCACCTGTGCGGATACGATCCCGTCCATATAAACCAAAATCACCAATAATCCGATCAACCCCCCGATTCGCAGGTGATAATAAGCCAATGAATACGGCTTGTACAAAATCTTATAAACCGACTTCCCTGAGTTCATGACGGGAAGGAAATTGGTCAGCAAATAAATCATGAAAAATAGGGTGAAGGAAATCTGCGTGTACACGATCACGTGCTTCATCAGTTCCTGCGCAGGTTGGTTGGCTGAAACATCAATTTTCCAAACCATCCAAAGCGTCACTGAAAAACCGAGAAAAAACAGACTTTTCAATGCAAAAGCAGGTCCCGCCAATCGGTCACTTTGGTGAAATTTTTCGAAAGTTGAAATACCTCCAAATACCCCAATTGGAATGATCAGATACCAGGCAGGAAAAGTAGGGAAAGGAAGTCCTGAATAGCCTTTCAATTCAACTAAATGAAAAATGAGGATGGCGAAATAAATCGCTGCTAAAAGGGAAATCTGTACCGAAATCTTGGTTGGAAGATTCTGGCTCGCTCTAGCCAAAAGCACGTAAATTCCAGAAATCACCCCGTGCCCTTGCCAAAATATCCACCCAAGCGTCAAACCCAACCCGATCAAGGTGCAGTGTTCGGCAAGATAAAGTGCCGGTGCTTCAATGGAGCTATAGGAGACTAATAGATAAGTAGTACTGCATAATGCAGCCAAAATCACCATCCATCTTACCCAAAACTGGGCTTGAGTCTTCCAAATATGAAAAACCAAAACAGGAGCTAAAGACCCTGAAATGGCAATGATCAGCGGAATGTTGGTATTTGCCCCTCCGATATTCATGCCGTTGAGATTGCTGACCGTGAGTAATATAATCCATCCGGCCCCGGCCCCGAGAAAAGGGAATTTCTCGAAATAGCTGAAAGCAGTTAAGGCAATACTTACTAAGACTAAAACTATTCCTGCGAAAAGGTAGGTTTCGGTCAGCGTTAATTTGGGAGCAAAGGAATAGAAGTTTTGAAAAATCAAATAATTGTCGAGGTATATCGGAATTTCAGTTGAGCCTAAATTAAAAGACTCAAAGGGGATTTTCACGGTGTCAAGAAAGGCTCCTGCTCCTACATTTGTCTGATTTCCAGATCCAACCGTAAAAGCATAAAGCGCAAAAAAAACTCCTGTCACTAGGATCAGGAGGAGGATAATGTCTTGGAAAGGGAATGGATTGCCTTTTTTCAATGTCATTTTATTCGAGCACTTTCGGTACACGGAAATAATCCGTATCGGATTTGGGGGCATTTTTCAGCGCATCTTCATGGCTGAGGTGTTTGCCTACTTTGTCTTCGCGCATATCATTGACCTCAGAGGACATCGTGGTGAGTGGCTCTACGCCGGTGGTGTCCACCTCGTTGAGTTGTTCTACCCAATCGAGAATTTGGCTCATTTCTTTGGCCATTTTATCCGCGGAGTTTTCATCGAATTCCAGTCGTGCCAAATGGGCTATTTTTTTTATGCTTTCTCTGTCAATTTTCATTTATAGACTGATTATGGTCGCCCCGAAGTTAACCAAAAACAGATTCTAATTCTCAGATAGAAGATTATTGTCCAAGTTCAGTTGGGTTTGGATGACTTGATGACACTGATCCATCAGGGCTTCCAAGCTTTGGAACTTCCCAGGATGTAAGGGTTCATGAAGGACCATTTTGGCTGGTCTCCGATGCAGGAGGAGTTTGCCGTCATCAGGCAAAATAAGATGATTGTATGAAAGTGTGACCGGAATGATCGGGACATTTTTTTCTACGGCTAGTCGAAAAGCACCCGACTTGAAGTGAACCATTTTTGGTGGATGTTTGGTATAAATGCCTCCTTCGGGAAATAGCACAATCCCCGAACCTCCATCCAATGCTAATCCAGCCCGACGCATAGTTTCGGCACGGCTTTTTATTTTTTCCCGATCTACGGCGATGTGTAGATTCTTGAAGTAATAGCCGAAAAGCGGGGCTTTTCGAATTGAGGCCTTGCCCACAAACAATACATCTCCCGGTACAAAACCCATCATAGCCACATCCAGATAGCTGAAATGGTTAGCCAAGAATATGTAGGGTTGATCTGGATGGATATGGACATTTTGCTCGATCTTCACCGGGAGAAAAATTGCAGAAAAGTAGGTTCTTGCCCAGTATTGGTTGATTTTTCGTCCATATTTTTTCCAACCGGGTACCCAAATGCAAATCACAAAAAAAGGGAAAATGACCAAAAAGGATATGGCGAATAAAATCCCTGCATAAGCTGTGTAGATTTTTCGCAGCATACTATTCTTGATTGATCATGTGGTTGGCTACTTTGACAAAATATGCCTGCATTAGCTCCTTGGCTTCCGGCTCAGGATTAAGTCGGTCCAAAGCAGTGAGCATGGCATTAAGCCAGTGGTCACGCATCTTAGGATCGATGGCCCATTCGAGATGACGCATCCTCAATCGGGGATGGCCGCGCTCTTCGCTGTACGTCTGGGGCCCGCCAAAAACTTGAAGAAGAAAAAGAAACAATCTACGCTCTGCAGGAGCCAATTCTTCAGGATAAAGCTTTCTCAAAGCTTCAATTTTGGCGACTTCTTCATAGAAATAAGCCGTAAGCTGTTGGATTTTTACCTCTCCGATCAGCTCATAGATCGACTGAAATGGATTCATGTCGCAAACTTATCAATTTCCCCGGCTTAAGCTTCCCATTTTTTGACCTTGAGGGAGGTCCCTTCGGTGGAGATCACTTGGATTTTTTCTCCCTGATCCAAAAACTCTCCTCGGGAGTATGCATCGTAGATTTCCCCATCGATCTCTACTCTTCCGCTGGGGCGGAGCCGACTGTGTACAATGCCGGTTTTTCCCATCAAATCATTTGTGTAAAAACTTGAAGTGTATCCTTCAGTGCGATTTTGGGTAGTCGCAAGCGTAATCGCACGAAAAGCTCCCCATTGATTGACTTTTGGCGTAAGCCAAAAAACCAAACCGACAGAGGCTATGGCAGCTAAAATCACCGTCAGTAAGGCAGTAAAAAGCTGTCTGGCAGGTACAAAGTCAAAGTTGAAATCCTGATTGGGTAACATGCCCAGCACTAATCCAGTCAGAATACACACAATTCCAAGCACTCCGAATATCCCAAAACCCGGGATCACAAATAGCTCCACTGCGAGGAGAATTATTCCTATGAAAAAGATCAAAACTTCCCAGTTTTCAGCTAGTCCATTAAGGTAGTAGGGGACAAAATAAAGTAAAGTCGCTACGATCGCAGCCAAAATCGGGAATCCCACCCCCGGTGTCTGAAGCTCAAAGTAAATGCCTCCTATGATGATTAAAATCAAAATCCCACTCACTGCAGGATTTAAGAAAAAGGCAATGATATGATCTGTAGTGGTTTCCTCATAGGCCAAGATTTCAGCTTCCTCTAATCCTTGGGCCTTGAGGATTTCATTGACCGAACCAAACTCGCCTTCACAAAAACCGAATTTAATGGCTTCTGAAACTGAAAAAGTGATTACAGAACCTGCCTCAGTCACACCTTCGATTTCGATTTTTTCATCAACCATCGCTTCGGCGATTTTAGGATCTCGGCCTTTGGCTTCTGCTGTACTTCGCATCATGGACCGCATATAGGATTGATATTTGTCCGGAGCGGCAGCCCCATCAACCCCATTGACCACTGTAGCTGCGCCTATGCTCGCTCCAGGTGCCATGTAGATGCTGTCACAAGCGATGGAGATCAAAGCTCCCGCTGATGCAGCGTCTTTGTTGATAAAGGAATAGACCGGAATGTTGGATTCTAAAAGCAAAGTCCGAATTTCATCAGCATCGGTGACCATGCCTCCGTAAGTGTCCATTTCGATGATGATCAACTTAGCTTCTGCTTTTTCTGCTTCTTTTAGGCTTTCGCTTACCCGACGAGTCATGCGGGGATCGATATCGGAGTCGATTTTGAAGGTGAATACTTTGGTTTTTTCTTGAGAAAAGCCATTGAAATTCAGACCAAAGAGAATCAGCGAAAGAAAGATTGCAAATTTTTTCATACGGGAAATAAAGTCAAAATATAAGCAATTGGGCCTGAAATAGGCAGGTATTTGGTTAGAAAGAAAACTTTCTTGGTCAAAAACAGAAGAAGGTTCAAAGTAGATTTTTAGCACTATTCTTGCTTTCTTAAAGATATCTTCATCGAAGACACATACCTAGGATCAAATCAACTTGTACTTATGAATCTAATCAGACCTGTTTATCTCTTTCTTTTAGTGGCTTTTGGCTTTTTACCTTTTGGAACCCAAGCCGAAGTTTTGATTGCAGGAGACTCGATCGGAGTAGAAAGGGTAGGAGACAAAACCTTTATCCTGCACAAAGTCAGTCCTCAGGAAACACTTTTTGCGATCTCAAGGAGGTACCAGATTTCTGTTGGAGAAATTCAAAATGCCAACGAAGTCCTCAAGCAAGGACTCAAAATCGGCCAGACGATCCGCATTCCTTTCGTGGCAAAAAGTGCACTGCCCGAAGGGGTGCAGCTTCACAAAGTAAGCCCGGGGGAGACACTTTTTTCCATTTCTAAAAAATACGGTGTCACGGTAGATTCACTGAAAAAATGGAACAACCTGCTGGGGAATGACCTGAGTGTAGGTCAGTCCATCACGGTCAAAGAACTTGCTGCATCTCCTTCCTTAGCCGTAGCAGAAAAACCTTCTGAACCGGCGGTGATGGAGCAACCTAAAGTCACGCCTATGAAAGACACTAAAGCTCCTGTAAAAGAGCAGTCTAAGCCTATTGACAAGACGGCAGAGGAACCCAAAAAAGTAACAGAAACCCCAAAACCAACCAGCAAGCCATCCAATTCTGCTCCAGCTGTAAATTCTGCTCCTATCGCACCGGGTGACTGGAGATCTCATACAGTTCAATCAGGAGAAACACTTTTTTCTTTGGCTTCCCGATATGAAACCTCGGTTGAAGATTTGATTCAGTGGAATGGATTGACTTCCAATAACCTTCGCACCGGACAGGTGCTCAAAGTGGGAAGAGGAGCTCCGGCCCCTTCTACAGTTCCTGTGATCGGAACTCCCAAAGTGGCTTCTTCGCCGGGCGAAATGAGCTCAGAACAAGCTTATGAAAATACCTCGGGTGGATTTAAAAATATGAAGGAAACCGGATTGGCCGAAGTGATCGAAGGTACCGGAACTCATAAAAAGTATTTGGTACTTCATAGAACTGCCCCGGTAGGTAGTATCATTCGTGTCAAAAATGAAGAAAATGATATGACCATTTTCGCTAGGGTGGTCGGTACGTTGCCTGAAACCGGAGATAACTCTAAGCTTGTAGTCAAGCTTTCCCAAGCGGCCTATGATCAACTCAAAGCTGTAAATTCCAGATTTCCGGTCGAAATACTCTATTGATTCGGATTCAAATTCCCATGTTCAACGACCTGCTGATCGCTTAGATTCAGCAGGTTTTATTTTGTGTTGAAGGTTGAGTTTTGGGATTCTATGACTAGGGGAGTACCTTTGTGGGCTAGAATACCGCAATGAATAAGTTCCAACTCTTCTTTCACCATGTATTCCGTTTCATTTGGAATGCAATTTTTGTGATTTCCTATCCCATTTTGGCAAGTTTTGGGTTGATATTCATCGGGCTGACATTTTTGTTTTCCAAGCTTTCCCAGTTGCTCACCCGTATTCGACCTGAGGGCAAAAAAGTAACGTTAAAAGAAATCGACTGGGAACCCTTGCCTTATTCCAATGAACTTTTGGAAGCAAAAGTGTACAAGCAAATCATGTTTGGACCAGCGGGATTTAAACTGAGGAGAAAGGACGGAGTGCCATCTGTGTTATCCGATCATGTTTTTGGCAATAAAGTTCGGGTGATCGAGGAAGGGTTTATTTTGGAAAAATGGAATACACTCGATATCAAGGAGATGCCTGATTTTGATATCTGCCTCTATGATCCGGATTTGGATCAACTCAGGTCGTTGACCACTATCAAGTGTTTTGATTGGCACGTGGCGGAAAAAAAAGAAAATGAGTTGTTTTTCAAATGGTTTGATGGAACTCAAGGCGGCGAAGTGAAAGTGGTCCTGTGATGGAGAATCTTAAAGATTTTTTGGATCAAAAAGTGGATCAGTACAATCGACCCGGATTCATTACTTTGGATCCGATTTCTATCCCTCATCGATTTACCAAAAAACAAGACATCGAGATTTCGGGATTTTTTGCCGCAATTTTGGCTTGGGGACAGCGTAAAACGATCATCAATAAGTGTTTGGAGCTTTTCGAACTGATGGATAATGCTCCCTATGACTTTATTCTAAATCATCAAGAGAGCGATTTGATCCCTTTGCTGAAATTCAAGCATCGTACCTTCAACGATGTCGATACGCTCTACTTTATCCATTTTTTGGCTTGGCATTACCGCCAATTTGAGAGTTTGGAAGATGCCTTTATGATTGGCCAAACCGGACAAATCGATGCGATGGAGTCTATTTTGACCCGTTTTCATGAGTACTTTTTCAGCCTTCCTGAAGCACCTTCACGGACCAGAAAACATATCGCTACTCCCGCAAGAAAAGCAGCCTGCAAGCGGATCAATATGTTTCTGAGATGGATGGTAAGAACCGATGATCGGGGGGTGGATTTTGGTATTTGGAACAGAATCCAACCCAGCCAATTGGTCTGCCCGTGTGACTTGCATGTAGATCGGGTAGGTCGAAAGCTAGGGTTGATCTCCCGCAAACAAACCGATTGGCTGACGGCTTTAGAGTTGACAGACCGTCTGCGTGAATTCGACCCAATTGACCCCGTAAAGTACGATTTCGCTCTTTTTGGATTGGGAATAGAGGAGAGGTTTTAGCTGTAGGAAGCAAAACGCAAGAAACAAAAATTAAGGTTTTTTGGCTTCAGTGAAATTTCTTTACCTCGGGTGCCTCAGCTGATGTACTGAGTTCTCGACCGAATCGCTCTGCATAGCTATCCAGAAGTTCCATTACCCGTTTTTGGTTTTCAGACTTCACGATCAGTCCTGCATGATAATCTAACGGAACCCGGAAATAAACCTCAGGATCATCAAAGCTGCTTAGGTCGGGATGTTCATATTTAGAAAGTGTGAGTACTATCCCTGCGTAGTTTTTGCTCGATTTTGGAGCGGAATAGTTCGTTCTTTTCGCTTCCGCATCTTCGATTTTGGCCCATTCAGCCCATAAATTGACGCCTGTCGCTGCTTCGACCATTTCTGCAAGATGCGCACCTCCGACCCTGGAGGCAGTTTCCAGAAAGTAAATCTCTCCATCTTCGTGACACTTGATGAATTCGGTATGAGAGGCACCATTTTTCAGTCCAAAGGCCTTCATGATCGCGGCGTTTACTTTTTGGATTGCTTTGTCATCTGCAGATCCGTATTTGATATTTGCTGACCGGAATATTCCTCCTCCTTGGGAAATTTCCATCGGTGTGGCTAAGTACTTGGATACGGTCAGGAAGACTGTTTTATGCTGCCATTGGAGGCCATCGGCATGATAGACATCACCGGATTTGAATTGCTCAATGAGGTAATAAATCCGATTATCTCCGAGTTCGTTGATTTTTTGCCAAAGTTCATCTTTCGAATAGACCTTTTTGATACCATGAGCAGAGGCTTCTGAGCGGGGCTTGAGCACCCAAGGCGGTGCTACACTATCCGCAAACTGATTGATGTCCTCATTAGTAAAAAGGGAAGAGAATGCCGGGATTCGGATACCAGCATCTTTTGCCCGCATTCGCATGGCGAGTTTATCCCGGAAGTACCTTCCGGTGGTTTGCCCCATGCCGGGTACTCTGAAATTTTCCCTCAGGAATGCTGCCTTTTCCACATCATAATCATCCAAGGCTACGATAGCGTCGATTTTATGCTCTTTCATCAATCCGCCTACTCCCTTGAGCAAGAGGTTCATATCCCAGTCCAAATCCTGTCCTGGCATGTAAAAAATCTCATCTATGTACTCCTGTGCCCAGGGTTTGTCCCGCAGCTGCTCGGTCGTGATCAGGAAAACCCGATTTCCCTGTTTTTTTAGAGCTATTAAAAAAGCATTACCCTTGAAATAGTTGGAAACGCAGAGAAAAGTCTTGCTTGTGCTCATCGCTTGTTAGTTTTTTATTAAGGTCAAAAAAAATCCGGCAAATGTGAACATCTGCCGGAAAGAATTTTAAAGGTGGTTTTCGAAATACCTCAGAAGTAAGCTGACTCCAAAGGCAGTTCCCGATTTGGCCTTTGCAAATTCAGAATCTCCAAAAGCCACTCCCGCGATGTCCAAATGCGCCCAAGCTGGATGCTCATGGGTAAACGCCTGCAAAAACTTGGCAGCGGTGATCGCTCCGGCAAAAGGTTTCCCGTGGTAATTGCGGATATCAGCGATTTCAGAGTCCATTTCTTTGCCATAGTTTTCCCAAAGTGGAAGCGGCCAGGATCTTTCACCCACCTCTTCACCAGCAGCCTGTAATCCATGGGATAAAGTGCCGTCATTGGAGAATAGTGCCGCACACTCATAACCGAATGTCCCGATGGCACTACCCGTCAATGTCGCCAAATCAATAATTTGATCAGGATTGTAGTTTTTTACCAGATAGGAAAGTCCATCTGCCAATATCAAGCGACCCTCTGCATCGGTGTCCACTACTTCGATACTCAATCCGGCATGACTCCCGATCACTTCTGAAGGTAAATAGGCGTCTTTATCGATGGCATTTTCTACAGCTGGGACGATTGCAGTCAGATCGATGGGAAGCTTGAGATCTGCGACAAGCTGCATGGTAGCCAATACGGCAGCCGCTCCACCCATATCTGACTTCATGTGATGCATCGCTTGGGTTTTGATATTGAGTCCGCCGGTGTCAAAAGTCACCCCTTTCCCCACCAAGCCGAAATGGGATTTTGCTTTGGGTCCGCGATATTCCATGATGATGAACCGGGGCTCTTTTGCAGAACCTCTTCCTACCGCTAAAAAGGCCTCTAATCCCTCGGATTTTGCCTTTTTAACATCCCAGACTTTGACTTCGAAGCCATAGGTTTTTCCGGCGTTTTTCGCCCAGGAAGCCAAGTTTTCAGGGGTGATTTTATTGGGAGGAAGATCGACGAGTCTAAAAGCTTCCATTTTTGCAGCAGCGATTTTTTCTGCACGATCTACTGCATTTTTCAGTCCTTTTCCCTCAAAAATCAACTCAATCTTAAGCTTCTTTAGTGATTCTGGCTGTTCTTTTTTATAGAATCCAAGGTGATAATCCCCCAGTTGTAGTCCGATCAAAGCAGCTTCAATCAATGAGGTGGAGAATTGATCTGAGAATTGGATGATAAGTCCTTTCTCAGCCAATTTTCGGTGTTGAGAAATGATCCTGCGGAAACTGTTTTCAACCGTTTTTGTCTCCGGATCTTCGCCCAAGCCAGTCAGGAGAATGAGTTGATTGTCCAGAGTCAGTATGTGCCTGCTGTCTTTTTTTCCGGAAAACAGGGCCTCAGGAATCAGTCCGGAAAGTCCGAGATTTTCCTGGAGAGATTTCCAGGCGGAGCTCAATACAGGAATGACTTTCAGATAGTCCCTTGAGGTCGATTTAGGGTTGATTTTAAAGTTCATAGTAGAAAATGCTTATTCAGATTTGTCTGAGAAAAAGAGCCATTCGATGGCTTTTGGGAATTCGTCACTCCAGTAAGATTCATTGTGTTTGCCTTGTTCATTGATCGAAAGGCGGACTTTCATTTTGCCTTGCAGGCTTTCTCGTTTAATGAGTCGCTTACGGAATTTGGTCACATGATCAACCATAGTTTCACTTTCGTCACCCCCAGCGTAGAGATAAATTCTAGTTTCCATCGGTTCGAAAAAATCCAAAAAACCCAATTTGATTTTCGGAATCACCCAAAGCGAAGGAGAGAAAATCATCAGCTTGCCAAAGACCTCCGGGTACATCAGTCCGGAAAAGATACTGACCAATCCGCCCATCGAGCTTCCGCCTATTCCGGTCCACTCCCGGTCGGATTTGGTGCGAAATGTCCGATCCACAAATGGTTTCAAGGTATCGGTGATGAAGCGGATATATTGTTTGCCTTGGCCCTTGCCGAGAAGGGTTTTGCCTACATTATATTCCTGTACGCGCTCAGATTCAGCATGCTCCACAGCGATGATGATGATCTTGCCGATGCCGTAGTCTGACATGACTGCCAGTTTTTTGTCGATTTGCCAGTTGCCAAACTCGGCATTTTCATTGAATAGATTTTGGGCGTCTTGAAGGTAAAGCACCGGATAGTGTTCAGCGCTCGTTTCGTAGTCGTGAGGGAGAAGTGCCCAGATTTTTCGTTTTTTATTCAGTTGAGGGATTTCAAATTCCTCGGAAATCAAGTGAATCTTGGGGAGTTGGGAGGGGCGATAAGGGAGCCAGTTTTTTCGCCATTTGGCTACTTTTTCTGTTCGAGTTGATTCTTCATCGTTCCAATGTCTGTTAGGAGTTCGGTTCCCAAAACGATCGATTTCTACCTCAGACCAGTCACCTTTGGTGAATTTGTAGATGAGTTCTCTTGCGAAATCATCCGAATCCGGAAAGGTGTACTCATACCTCCCCGCTTCGATTTTTTTCATTCGGAATCGTGCATCCTGAGTAGCCCAGTTGTTGAAATTGCCGGAAATGTAAACCGGTCGATCATCGTCCTCTTTGGTGAGAAGGATGATTTTCTTGGTTTTTTGTTGCGTCGGGGCGCTATGAATAAGTTGGGATGGCATGGCTAAAGCTGCAGGTAGTTTTAACCTGAGCGGCTAAAATTAAGTTTCTCTGGGCTAAGAATAAAATCAAGGGGAGAGTTCTGCTTTTTCCTGTATCTGAATGGCCGAATTAAGACGGTTCAAAAGGTCTGAATCGAATTTCCTCGGGATAAGGATAGGCATGCATGAGTTCGCCTGCTCTTATTTTTTGTTGAAGGTCTTGCCAATACCCCGGGTCGAAAAGATCTCGATGGTACTCCAGGAAGTGTGGTTTCAGATCAGCCCGACCAATCATCCAGCGTTTGAAATCCTCCGGAAACACATCGTTTTTTCGGATCTCATACCAAGGCTCGGAGGCGTAAATTTGCTCGTAGGATTCCGGTTTAGGCTTTTTCCGGAAGTCCATATGCTCCAATAGTTCGATCTCATCGTAATCATAAAAAATCACCCGCTTTTGACGAGTTAGGCCAAAATTTTTCGTCAGCATGTCCCCAGGGAAAATATTCGCCTGAGCCAATTGCAAAATGGCTCTTCCATAATCTTCCACGGCTCTTTTACCTTCCTCTGTGGTGCAATTTTCGAGGAAAATATTAAGCGGAATAAGTCTTCTTTCGGTGTAAAGATGTTTGATGATGAGGTAGTCATTCTGGATTTTGAGAAGGGAATTCGTAGTATTTCGGAGCTCTTGCATCAGTTCAGAACTAACACGATCAAGCGGAATTTTGAAATGCTCAAACTCGTGCGTGTCTGCCATTCTCCCGACTCGGTCATGGAGTGATACCAATTTGTACTTTTCTCTAACCTCCTGACGAGTCATGGTTTTTGGCGGTTCGAAATGATCCTTGATCAGTTTAAATACTATGTTGAGCGAAGGTAGCGTAAACACCGTCATCACCATTCCTTTGATACCCGGAGCTACCACAAACTGGTCTTCGCTGTGATTCAAATGATGGAGAAAGTCCCGGTAAAGCAGTGTTTTCCCATGCTTGTTGAAGCCGATCGCATTGTAGAGTTCATGAATTTGCTTATGCGGAATGACCGATTTGAGGAAGCCGATGATCTGAGAAGGTACTTCTGCTTCCACCATAAAATAGGATCGGGTAAAGCTGAACAGATGACTCATCAGATTGGGGTCAAAAATCAACGTATCCACATAGATGCCCTTAGGCCCATGCATAAATGGGATGATAAAGGGCATCCATTTATTCCCCACAAAAGTCCTTCCGACGAGGTAGGCGGCCTTATTTCGGAAAAAGACCGACTTGAGTAGCTGAGTTTTAGTCTCAGGATCAACCCGGTAGCGGGAAAGGATGACTTTTTTTACCCCATCGACCAGATACTGCACGTCCTGTTCCCGATCCATGTAAGGTGCTCCAAAATCATAGTCATCTAGGATTTGGCGGATGATTTTTTCCAAACCCATATGAGCAGGGTAGGTGCGAAGAAGCTCTGAGTTTTCTCGGATTTCGCAGGCGTTGTAGCCTTCCATGACGTACATCAGCTCCTCATCGAGTGGGTTTCCGGGAAAAGTCTTTCGAAAAACCGAATTGAAAAAGGTTTCGGCCAGTTCGACATCAGGCCGATTTTGAATGAGATTTTGGTATTCTTTCCGGATAAGCGCCCATATTTCCCTGTCGCCACTATCTTGACCAAGCATGTCACTGAATATCTTGACTAATTGAAAGAGTAAATCTTTATAAAGTCTAAGCCGCTGTCTATGATTCAATTGAGTTGCTGGCCAGTTTCGCTGAGTAAAATATATCGGCGCAAGACGGGTATAGGCATTGAAGGTTTCCACGTAAGTGAGGAAGCCTTCAAAGATTTTATGGGCAAGGGGTAAAGCACGGTAGGGCATAGGAAATTTGGCAGTGAAGATGAAAAATTAAACTTATGTTGATTTAAAGAAAATTTTTTAAAAATAAATAGCCTGATTTTCTGAGATTTAATGGTGAAGGAAGTGTGCCGAATAAAATTTTGAAAATTTTTCGCAATCGATTGTTTGGAGGGAATAAAAACATTTTCTACTTTTCGAGTGTATTCATGAATTGAATATCTACAATAGGTTTAATAGGTTTGAGAGCAGGAAAAGGTCGGGTAATGCCCGGCCTTTTTTATTGGGCTATCGTTATTTTTCTTCAAGGACGACCCGGGGACGACCAAGTCAAATCAAAACCTGATCGCACCTGTTTTTAAGAATATACTCTGGAGTGATAAGTTGAAAGTCATAGCCTTCCTAACCGCGGTTAATTCGTTAATTCATCCATTTTCTACTTCAGAGAAATTTGTTTTTTAAAACCTAAATTCTAGCTTCAAGATCAATTTATAAGTGATGAACAACTTTTGGAAACATGTTCGGATTTTAGCTCTTTGTTCAATTTTTATTGGATGTGGATCTGGAGAAAATTCTTCTGAGAATGAATCTGTAACCGCTCGGGGGGAGGCAGTCGATGAGGAACACTATCGGCAACAAATTGAATTAGGCTTGGGCAGAAAGCAAGCTTGGTCCGTTCACTGGTCAAAAAGCGGTGTAACCCTAGACGCTTCTCAGTTTGAATTGGTCTTGACTGACTCCATTGATTCCATGGAAATGCCGGAGTCAAATCCCATCAAAGAAGGCGATCCGCTCTTTCCCTATCAGTATCCCCATCCCGAAAATAACGGGACGATTGATATCTACTCTTATAAAGTGGAGGCTGGAGAAAATTTGGACACTCCTTTTCTCAATCCGGACTCTGAGGTAGTTTGGTATCGAGCAGACGGCATGAAAGAAAGGTTACTTTTCATGGGGCCATCCGGGATGTTTGAAGAAGGTTTGTGGCTGAGTCCCGGAGAATTTTTAGTCTTGGGCTATTTCCAGGAAGAAGAAGGATATCGCCCAATGGCATGGGTAATTGACTTAGAAAAACATGTCTTTTCCCAATTTAGGTTTGGTGCCCACTCATCGGATTACATTCCTGATTCTTATCTCAACCAAAAGCTGAAGTCCATAGATCTAAATTGACATGGAGTTTGATCGTCTTTATGATCGGCTTAGTGGAGGACTTCCGGCAGAATTGCCCGGACGAAAGGCTCATTATAAGATGGCACCTAAGCCAATTGACGAAGCTCGATTTTTGACCTCCAAGACTAAGGATGTCAGAAAAAGCGGTGTCTTGATCCTGTTTTATCCTGAAGGAGGAAATGCCGCATTTCCGCTGATCAAAAGGCCAAATTACCAGGGAGTTCACAGTGGTCAGGTGGCATTACCGGGCGGGAAAATGGAGGAAAATGATCCGGACTTGGTGTTTACCGCATTGAGAGAAGCTCAGGAAGAGGTGGGTATAGATCCTGCCAACGTCAAGATTGTCGGTCAATTGACAGAGTTATTCATCCCAGCCAGTCGCTTTTTAGTCTTTCCTGTAATTGGGTTGATCGAGAAAAAACCTATTTGGATTCCCGACAAAAAGGAAGTTGCAAAAGTATTGCCCACGAATGTTTTTGATCTGACCAAGACGGAAACCTGTAAGGAAACTCAAATTCCGATCCCAATGATTGGAACTTTGAATGCACCATTCTTTGACCTTCATCAGGAAATCGTCTGGGGGGCAACTGCGATGATTCTCGGGGAGTTGGTAGAGGTACTTAACTCGCTCAAATAGGATTGGGTTGGGCTTTTGACCAATAGTTGGTATTGTTGTATCAGAATATTAACCCCAAACTATGGAAGAGAATACTGCACTTTTCACCAATGATGCCGTTGTTTTTGGCCTCTTGATGGCCACATTGGCATTTATTTTTGGCACATCGGCGAGTAAAAATCCATTTTGGGTCAAGTTTTATACCTATGTACCCACCGTGCTTTTGTGCTATTTTATCCCGGCAGTCTTCAACTCACTGGGGTGGATTTCGGGTGAATCTTCCAAGCTTTACGGGGTTGCTTCCCGGTATCTTTTACCGGCTTCTTTGGTACTATTCACGATCAGTATTGACCTGAAAGGAATTCTTCGACTAGGACCAAGAGCTTTGACGATGTTTTTGGCGGGTACATTGGGGATCATGCTCGGGGGACCATTGGCCATGCTGACGGTGGGTTTGATCCAGCCTGAGATTTATGCCGGTTCTGGAGCAGATGAACTCTGGCGAGGGTTGTCCACGATTGCGGGTAGCTGGATTGGTGGTGGGGCAAATCAGACCGCGATGCTGGAAGTATGGGGAGCGAGTCCTTCACTTTTTGCCCAAATGATTGCTGTGGATGTATTGGTAGCCAATATTTGGATGGCATTTCTGCTCTATTGGGCTGCAAAGCCTGAAAAAATCGACCGAATCCTCAAAGCGGACAACACAGCGATCTATGAATTGAGGGACAGGATAGCCAAATTCAGAGAAGGAATCATGAAGATTCCCAGTTTGAAAGACACTATGGTGATTTTTGGTGTAGGCTTTGGTGTCACCGGGATTGCCCATTTTGGGGCGGATATTTTAGGTCCTTGGTTCGGTACCAATTTTCCTGAGCTAGATCAATATTCTTTGAACTCGACCTTTTTTTGGATTGTAGTCATCGCTACTACGGCGGGTTTGCTTTTATCCTTTACTAAGGCTAGAAATCTGGAAGGTGCCGGTGCCTCTCGCATGGGTTCGGTTTTGCTGTATGTACTGGTCGCGACTATCGGGATGCAGATGGACTTGGGCGCTGTTTTGGACAATCCGATTTTCTTTTTTATTGGTATTTTCTGGATTGGGTTTCATGTTCTGATTATGTGTCTGGTAGCCTGGATGATCAAGGCGCCGTTTTTTTACGTGGCGGTGGGATCACAGGCCAATGTCGGCGGTGCCGCATCGGCCCCGATCGTTGCCTCAGCATTTGATGCTTCTTTGGCACCTGTTGGGGTGCTTTTGGCGGTTTTGGGCTACGCTGTGGGAACCTATGGAGCGTATTTGAGTGCGTTGATGATGCAGGCTATTTACGCATTGTGATGAAAGCACACCGAAAGTTGGTTTTCATTTGTACAGGTTCGGATTGCAAAAAGTCCGGTGCCAAATCCCTATGCAATGAACTGAAGGCGGAACTTGGTCATGGTTCATTGAAAGGAACTTGTCAACTCATCAAAACCAAATGTATGGATCGATGCAAATCTGCACCTGTAGCCATACTGGATGATCATTTTTTCAAAAAAGCGAAAGCAACTCATCTGCTCGAAAAGATAAAGTTGTCTCAAAAGTGAAGGTTGTCTGATCGAGCGAAGTCGAAGGGTGCTCTAGCAAGCTAGGATTGGCCTTCGACTTCGAGACTCCCTTCTCTCAGGTGCCCAGGCTGACAAAGGATTGGTTCAAGAATTGGCTTCTGGTTCAGATTTTCGTTGCTTTGACAGCCGTACCACTCACAGTCACCATGAGCATCCCGTCGCGAATGGTTTCATAGTCGAGGTCAATTCCGATAACGGCAGAGGCACCAAAGTGTCGGGCTTGCATTTCCATTTCGGACATGGCAGTGGCTTTTGCCTCGCGGAGAACTTGTTCATAGGCTGAGGACCGACCTCCAACAATATCGGTAATACTTGCAAAAAAGTCTTTGAATACATTGGCGCCGATGATGGTCTCACCGGACACGATACCCAAGTATTGATCAATTTTGTAGCCATCTAGCTGGCTGGTAGTGGATAAAATCATTTTGAGATAGGATTGGTTGAGTTTTGAATTTGATATGAAGACGTACTTTTTCGGGAATGGTTTAATTTAAGGCTAGTCCAATTAGATGTTTTTTCTGGAAATTAAAATAAAGTTAATAGTCCGCTTGGCGATCAAAATTTCTTTTTAAATATTAGGTTATGAATTGGCGAAATGCCGGTTCAATGCTGGTCTATATTTAGTTCATGAGTCATTTTGTTCAATTCGATATTTCAGATTTTCTCAACGAGATTCAGGAACCTCTTTTCCTCTTAGATGCTGAGGAGATTATTTTTTTCAATTCTTTTTTTGAATCGCACTTCAAACCTATAGAGGATGATTGGAAAAAGTTTTTTGCTCAGGCAAATCTCAGTGAAGAACTGGATTTGTTTTTTACAGAAGGCATCCATCCCCATGGAAGGCTGATCAAATCACTGGAGAATAAAAATGGTCAAAAAGAACCCTTTGAATGGGTATTTATCAATCTGCCATCAAGTTACACGGGAAGGTTTCTCATCGCTAAAGGCAATCGGGTTCGGTTGATCGGACAGGAGATCAAGGAAGAAATCTTCAAGCCTGGAGGTGCGCTCACTGAGGAATTGAGATACATGCAGAGTATTCTCAGCAACAGTCACGACCTGATCGTGATCTTGGATGCTGAGGGAATCTATCGTTTTGTAAGTGACTCTACCTCTGCCAAATTGGGAATTCCTTCTTCAGAATTGATCGGGAAAAATTACCGCGACTTGATTCACGCAGGAGTGATAGAAGTGGTCAATGGAAATCTGGAAACTATTCACTTGACCAAGGATGAAGTCAGTATTGATTTCTGGGTCAATCTTCCAGACGGGAGAAGATTCTATTTGGAAAGCTTTGCCAGAAATCTATTGGATCATCCTCAGATACAAGGGGTATTGGTCAATTCCAGAGATATTACGGATTTTATTCAGACCGAAAGGCAGCTGCAAAAAAGGTATGAAATTGAAAACCTCATCAATCAGATTTCTGCCGATCTGATCAATAGCAACTTGGTCGATCTGGAATCCAAATTTGACCAATCGCTGCAGAGGATTGGAGAGTTTTTGGGTACTTCACATGGTAAAATTCTGATTCTCAACCGGGATTCTAATCAGTTGGAAATCCTGAATAGCTGGACTGCGTCCGAAAGTCAGGAAACAGATGCAGTACTGATGACTTCCCGGTACTTTTCACTGGTCAATCAGAGTAAAAAAAATCTCGAGGAAGGTAAAATCAAACTTTCGACCTTTGTCAAAAATCAGGGAAGTACTTCATCTTCAGATCAGATTGGCCTTCTTTTTATCCCGATGATTTCAGGAGAAAGACTGTTGGGATTTATCCAGTTTGAGTTTAATCCGGATCAATTTGGCTATTCTGAGCGAAATCTTCAGGTTCTCAAGCAGTTTGGGGATATTTTGGCAGGTGCTTATATGGGAAGTCAGATCACCCGAAAGCTCAAACGCAATGAGGATCTGTTGACTTATACCGAAGCGCTGTCCCGGTCGGGTTCATGGAGATACAGTGCCTTTAAAAATCGATTTTATTTCTCGGCAGGACTGTCCAAACTGTTGGGTATGGGGGATCAGCCATTGATTCAGGATTTTTCGAGTTTGATTTATCGGATCGACAAGTCCTTCAGATCAGAATTCATCCAAAATCTCAAAAAAGCATCTAATCAACTGACTCAAGCTTCAGGAGAATTTACCATTCAGGATCAGTCTGGAGATATTCGATACATCAGCTATGAGATTGAGGGAAAGAAAGAATTTCTCAGCGAGGGAATCGAAGTTTTTGGATTTTGTACCGATATCACACACAAGCGGGCTGCGGATAGTTACCTGAGATTGCAATCCCAGATTCTGGCACAGGTGGGAGATCCCATTTTGGTAGTGAACAACAGTCTGGAAACCATTTACCTGAATGTCAAAGCAGAGGAGTTTTTTCTCCAGAAAGATCAAAAAAGTCCCTTGGGGACGCCCATAGAGTTTCTATTGGAGATCGATTGGAAAAATGGAGAATCTTTTCGGTTGATCACCGAACAGCTTCAGCCCGGAAGCTTTTGGAAAGCTGAGCGATTTGTGCGAAAGAAGCACGGAGAGCTCGTTCCTTTTGAGTTGACCTTTCAGGCTATTTTGGCCGAAACTCAGGAGAAAATTGGGTATTCTCTGATCCTTCATGATCTGGAAGAAAAATATCATAGTGAAAAAGTAGCCAAGAGAGCGCAGCTTATAGTGGAAAATAGTGAGTTGGTGCTCTTCCGAGTTAATCCTTTTCACAACTACGAAATCGAATACATCTCCGATAATATCAGTCGCTACGGCTACGATGCCCAGGAGCTGATCAGAAAAAGAAGTTCATTTTTGGAACTACTTCACCCTGATGATGCCCGGCGAATTCGTGCTTCCAAACTTACCCCTGAAGAGGGAAAAATAGTTCGTTCCTTTTCAGGGGAATATCGGATTATGACCCAAGAGGGATCGGCTATATGGGTGGAGGATCGAACGACTGACGTGATCGATGAATCAGGCCAAATCATCATGCATGAAGGGCTTTTTCAGGATATTTCTGACCGAAAAAACCTGGAATTGATTCAAAAACAACGGGATGATCAATATCGAATGCTGGCTTCTAATATCCCGGATACGAATATTTTTCTTATGAATAGGGAACGGAGATATATAGTCGCTGAAGGCAACAACTTTGAAAAATGGGGACTGTCCAGAGAGGATTTTGAGGGGAAGTCATTGTTGGAGATCCAGCTTGCTCCGTATCAGGACATCAGTGATCAAGTCGATAGGGTTTTCAATAATCAGGAAATAGTCGAGTCGGAATTTTTCTTCAAGGGTCGGTTTTACCAGCAAACCATCAGGCCTATCATTCAAGAGGGTGAGGTCAATTATGCACTCAGCATCATTCGGGATATCCATGAAGAATACCGAGCCAAACAAGACCTTCTGCAGTCAGAGGAGAAGTACAGAAGGCTTGTGGAGGATTCGACGGAGATTATTTTCTCCCTTACCGAGACATTTATCCTGAATTTCGTCTCCCCGAATGTCAAGCAGTTTTTGGATTATGATGCGGATGAGGTGATGGGAAGAAGTATTTTCGACTTCCTCAATCCTGACGATTTGGATGTCTTCAGAGTCATGTTGGAAGAAAACAACGACTTCCTGAGTGATAATCAGTATCTGGAATTTCGCCTAAGGCACAAAAATGGGGATTATCGGGTCTTCAGTTCCAATGGTCGCTTGACTGTGGACAAGAGCGGTATCCATCGCTTCTATACCGGAATCGCTCGGGATATTTCCAAACTTAAGGAGGCCCAGCGGGAGCTTCTTTTGGCCAAAGAAAAAGCCGAACAAGCCTCTCAGGTCAAAAGTCAGTTTTTGTCGGTCATGAGTCATGAGATCCGAACTCCCATGAATGCCGTGATCGGACTGGCACATTTTCTTTTGGAAGAAAATCCAAGGCCAGACCAACTCGAAAATCTGAAAACGCTCCAGTTTTCGGCAGAAAATCTGATGGCCTTGATCAATGACATTTTGGATTTCAACAAGATCGATTCCGGTAAGGTCGAGTTGGAAAAAGAAACGTTTGACCTGAAAAATCTAGTGAACAGAATTGCCCATGCCCACAGTTTTCAGGCCAATGAGAAAGGACTCAAAATCATTAAAGAGATTGATGATAATATTCCCTCTAGGGTAATCGGAGACTCGCTCAGACTGGGGCAAATCATCAATAACCTGCTTTCAAATGCGGTGAAGTTTACCGAAAAGGGACACGTGAAGATCACCCTGGTTAGAGAACTTACTCAACGCAACCAAACTGAAATCAGATTTTCTTTTGAGGATACAGGTATTGGAATTCCCGAAAATAAGCGAAAGTCCATTTTTGAGGCATTTACCCAAGCATCCTCCTCAACAACAAGAAAATATGGAGGAACAGGATTAGGACTTGCCATCGTCAAGCGACTCGTGGAGCTCCATGGCGGAGAGATTGAACTTCATTCCAGACGGGGAGGAGGGAGTTTATTTGAATTTATTCTTCCCTTCGAATTTGTTCCTGAAATGGGAAAAGAATCCAATTCAGCAAATCAAGCTCCGCTCAAATCACTGGAAAATGCCCGTATCCTGGTAGCGGAGGATAACATGGTGAACCAGATTTTGATCCGGAAATTTCTGGCCAAATGGAACACCAAAGAGATTGATATTGCATCGGATGGGCGGGAAGCATTGGAGAAATTCCAGCAAGGAGATTATAACTTGATCCTGCTGGACTTACAAATGCCCGAACTGGATGGGTTTGAGGTAGCCAAATTCATACGGAAAACCAGTCAAGTACCCATACTGGCACTGACTGCAGCTTCATTTAATGAAGTCCGAGAAGAACTTCATTTGGCGGGCATCGATGATTTTGTACCTAAGCCATTTTCTCCGGAAGTGTTATATGAAAAAATTGTCCGGTTTTTAAAATCATAAAGCTGTTCATTCTGGAGGGTTTAGCATTAAATTTGCCGATCAGGCGGAGTTAAACCGCCAAAATTTCTCCAGCTTCATGCATTTGCTCCGAAGAATCGCTTTTGTTTACTGCTTGTTTTTTGTGTCAGAAATAGCTGTTGCGCAGCGATTGGTGACCGAGCGGTCTTCTTTTTATGGGTTTTTAGGAAGCTCAGGTGCCAAACTGCGACAGTTCAATCAATTGTTGGAAGATCGGGGCCTTTCTCCGCTGAGAAGTCAATACAGAACCTATGGCTTGGGATATCAAAGTCGGATCAACGATTTTATATTGGGTATGGAGGTTTCTCTTCATCAAAGTAAAACCACTGAACTTGATGATTTTGAAATCCGATACAGGAGCTCGCGTGCCTTATTCAATGTTGGCTACGCACTTACCGAAGAGGGCAAATTTCAATTGATTCATTACATGTCACTCGGAGTCGGGGCATTAAATTTTCAGATGTTGCCTTCCGAAAAAGTGCAAAATTTGGAGGATTTTTTGGCCAATCCTCGTCAGGGTTTTGTGCTTCGGGAAAATGACATTCAAAAAGGCAGTCAGTATTTTGGGGATTTTCTGACAGAGATCGGATTTCAGCTCAGTTATGATTTTGACTTGCCTGGTCGAACAGAGGCTTTGATGGTCCTCGCAAAACTTGGGTATTCTTTCAGTCCGCTTGAAGGCAAATGGAATCTAGGAGGACAAACTTTCAATAATGCTCAATCGGGTGCATTTGTACGGATAGGAGCAGGACTTACCATTCCTGACCGGAATTTTGTCTACCGGGATGCCGAGGTATCGATCAATTTGATCAGAGGAGTTCATTTTTCTAAGCCAACTTCATTCAATACCGAACTGGGAAAATTTGGCTATGAACCATTAGAAGGTTCTCCCAGTAATATCGGAATCCGGATCCTCGCTCAAAATCGAGGCCTGATGTATGGAGTGGATATCTTCAATGCAGCGCAAAAAGGTTCCGCAAGTGCCACACAAAGTCAAAGTCTCAATTCGCTGAGAATTTATGCCAATGGGGGATTGAAATTTTTTCAGTATAAAAACTTGGCCATCGGAGCGATGGGAGGTTTTGGTTTTGGAAATATAAGGTATTCACTTTTGGCACGGGATAAACCCGGTTTTCCGGAAGTTTTTGAACAGCGCAATTTTGATGGGTACCTTTCGACCCCAGGCTTGATGGGCAAGCCGGAAGTTCTGATCGAATATGGTCTTCCGATGACTTCCCGTAAGCTTTTTGATCTGGTTTTTTCAGTTTCAGGAGGATATGAGCTTGCTTTGGGTAATTATCGATTGGGCGAACTTTCGATGTCAGAGTACCTTTCCGGTCCGTTTTTGATGTTTGGAGTGGGAGTCAGACCCTAAGGTTGATTTTTTAAATATGCATAAAATTCTCCCTTCGATTTTCAGATCCGCAATTTTATGAGTGGTTTATTGAGAATTTGAACTTAACTTTGAAATGCTTATCGAGAAAGACCGAGGGAAGGGCCCTGCGACGTCTTAGCAACCTGAAAACAAGGTGCTAACTCCCATTCCGGAAATGCCGGAAAAAGATGAGCGGAAAAGAATACACCAAGTACTTTTCTCCGTGTTTTGCTCGATTAGCTTTTTGAACAGAAAAAAATAAGAATGCAAAACAGAACGGAAACCCTCCTCCAAGCAATACAAAATCGGATCTTGATCCTCGATGGTGCCATGGGTACGATGATTCAGCGGTACAAGCTGGATGAAGAAGATTTCAGAACGTCCGAACTCGCTGAACATCCCAAACCATTGAAAGGAAACAACGATTTACTTTCACTCAGCAGGCCGGAGATTATTAAAGCCATTCACAAGGAATACCTTGAGGCTGGTGCGGATATCATTGAAACCAATACCTTTTCGGGTACTTCCATTGCCCAAGAAGACTATGGACTTTCTCATTTGGCCTATCAAATCAACTTTGAGTCAGCAAAATTAGCCAGGGAAATTGCAGATGAGTTTTCAGCTCATGATCCCTCCAAACCCAGATTTGTGGCCGGTGCGATGGGACCGACCAACCGAACCGCTTCGATTTCTCCGGATGTCAACGATCCCGGATATCGGGCGATTACGTTTGATCAACTCGCGGAAGCCTACGCTGAGCAGGTGCGTGGATTGCTGGACGGAGGATCAGATATCATCCTGATTGAAACCATTTTTGATACACTCAATGCCAAAGCTGCCCTCTATGCGGTGCAGGAAGTATATGAAGAGCGGGGGATTCCGCTTGATCCAAAAGAGGGCGGAGTGCCGATTATGATTTCGGGTACGATCACCGATGCCTCGGGCCGCACCCTTTCGGGACAGACTACAGAGGCCTTTTTGATTTCGATCTCTCATGTTCCTTTGCTATCAGTAGGCTTGAATTGCGCCTTGGGGGCAAAAGAACTTCGCCCATATCTCAAGGTTCTTTCGGAAAAAGCCCCTTTTTATGTTTCTGCCTATCCTAATGCCGGTTTGCCCAATGAATTTGGCGCTTACGATCAGGGTGCTAATGAAATGGCCGATCAGGTGAGGGATTTTTTGAAAGAGGGAATGCTGAATATACTCGGGGGATGCTGCGGCACTACACCGGATCATATTCGGGCTTTGGCCAAAATGGCGGCGGAATTTCAGCCCAGAAAAATCGAGGAAGAATTAGAAGCAGAAGAAAACGATGCCTAAGCAAAACTACATGAAATTGTCGGGGCTGGAGCCCTTGGTTTTTACTCCAAATATCAACTTTGTCAATATCGGTGAGCGAACCAACATAACCGGTTCCAAGAAGTTTGCCCGACTGATTTTGAATGGTAAATACGACGAAGCGCTGGAGATCGCACTGGATCAAGTCAGAGGTGGGGCGCAGGTCATCGACGTATGCATGGATGAAGGCATGCTCGATGGGGAATTTGCTATGACCAGATTCTTGAATCTGATCGCTTCCGAGCCGGAAATCAGCCGGATTCCGATCATGATTGACAGCTCCAAATGGAGTATCATTTTGGCCGGATTGAAGTGTGTGCAGGGTAAAGGCATTGTCAATTCGATTTCTCTCAAAAACGGAGAAGAGGAATTCATCCAACAGGCCAAAACGATCAAGAAATTTGGGGCAGCTGTAGTGGTGATGGCTTTTGACGAAAAAGGCCAAGCCGATACCTATGAGCGACGAATCGAAATCTGCGAACGCAGCTATCGAGTTCTAGTTGATCAGGTCAAGTTCAATCCGCAGGATATCATTTTTGATCCCAACATTTTCCCGGTGGCGACGGGTATGGAAGAGCATCGACGCAATGCGTTGGATTTCTTTTTGGCGACCAAATGGATTAAGGAACACCTTCCCGGTGCCAAAGTCAGTGGGGGTGTCAGTAATGTGTCCTTCTCTTTTCGTGGAAATGATCGGGTAAGAGAAGCCATGCATGCGGCTTTTCTTTACCATGCGATCCACCACGGGATGGACATGGGTATCGTCAATCCTACCATGCTTGAGGTGTATGATGATATTCCAAAGGACCTTTTGGAGCGGGTGGAGGACGTGCTTTTTGACAGAAAACCAGATGCAACTGAGCGCTTGCTTGAGTTTGCAGAGACAGTCAAGTCTGCTGATAAAAAAGAGGTGGTCAACGAAGCCTGGCGCTCCGATCCTGTTGCTAAACGAATTGAACACGCTCTGGTCAAGGGGATTTTGGACTTTATTGTCGAAGATACCGAGGCTGCCAGATTGGAACTGGTCAATCCCCTGAAGGTCATCGAAGGTCCTTTGATGGACGGAATGAATGTGGTGGGCGACCTTTTCGGTGAGGGAAAAATGTTTCTTCCTCAGGTGGTCAAGTCTGCCCGGGTGATGAAGAAAGCTGTCGCTTATCTGGAACCGTTTATGCCTTTGCCGGAAGAAGGTCAAGAAGCCTCCTCGTTGAAAAAAATCCTGCTAGCTACCGTAAAAGGCGATGTCCACGATATCGGAAAAAATATCGTCGGTGTGGTCCTAGCCTGCAATAGCTATCAGATCATCGATCTCGGGGTGATGGTAGATGCGCAGAGAATCATCGATGAAGCGGTTAAAAACAAAGTGGACATCATCGGCTTGAGTGGTTTGATCACGCCTTCCTTGGATGAAATGGTCAATGTCGCTTCGGAAATGGAGCGCCAAGGATTGAAAATCCCCTTGCTGATCGGTGGTGCGACTACTTCGAGAATCCATACAGCGGTAAAAATTGACCCGGTTTACTCTGGGACGGTAGTTCATGTGACGGACGCGAGTAAGTCGGTACCCATTGCCGGTGAGGCGATTTCTGAGGAAACCAAAGAAAGTTACCGTCTCCAAATCAAGGAAACTTACCGGCAGCTTCGGGAGGAACATGAGGCCAAGCAGTCAGTCAAGCAGATGGTCTCCTATGAGGAAGCCAAAGGAAACCCTGTAGGAATTGACTGGAGCGGCTATGAACCTGTCAAGCCTCATGTACTTGGAAGGACGGTTTTGGAGGATTTGGATCTTTCCGTTTTGAGGAAGTACATCGACTGGACACCTTTTTTCAGTACTTGGATGCTGAGCGGGAAGTATCCCAAAATCCTGGAAGATCCGATTGTAGGAGAGGAGGCCAAGCGGCTTTTTGCCGATGCACAGACCATGCTGGATCGGATTATCGCCGAAAAATGGCTTTCGGCAAAGGCTGTTTTTTCTCTTCTTCCTGTCAAAAGAAGCAGCGATGATGCGGTTGTCTTTGAGCCCAATGATGAAAATGTGATTGGCCAGTTCCACTTTTTGCGTCAGCAGGGCAAAAAAGGAAAGGGAGTGCCAAATCGATCCCTAGCTGACTATCTCCATCCGGAAAAGACTGATTATTTGGGTTGCTTTGCGGTGACAGCCGGTTTGGGAATGGAAGCCAAATTAGCCGAATTCCAAAAGGCCGGAGACGATTACAATGATATCCTATTCAAAGCCTTGGCTGATCGATTGGCTGAAGCTGCAGCGGAATATGTTCACGAATTGGTCAGAAAAGAATATTGGGGCTACTCCAAAAATGAATCTTTGGACAATGATTCTCTGATCCGGGAGGAATATCCGGGAATCCGCCCGGCACCGGGCTATCCAGCCTGTCCGGAACACTCCGAAAAAGAAACCATTGCCCGGATTTTGGATTTGGAAAATACGGTGGGAATCACGCTTACGTCCAGCTATGCGATGTATCCGACCAGCTCAGTTTCGGGATTTTACTTTGGCCACCCTGAGTCAAAATATTTTGGACTGGGCAAAATCGCCGAGGATCAAGTGGCAAGTTATGCCATGCGCAAAGGTATAACTATGGAACAAGCCGAGCGTTTACTTTCACCCAATCTGGCCTACACGCCTTCCAACCTATTAGCTAATCAAACTGTATGAAGATTACGGAACACCTGAAAAACGCAAAATCCACGCTTTTTTCCTTTGAAATTTTACCTCCGCTCAAAGGCCAAAGTTTGAAAGAACTATTGGAAGGAATCGAGCCCTTGATGGAATTCAAGCCACCATTTGTGGATGTGACCTATCATCGTGAGGAGTTTATCTATAAAAAGCATCCCAACGGACTTTTGGAAAAGGTAAGCACCAAAAAGCGGCCGGGAACGGTGGGGATCTGTGCGGCGATCATGAACCGATTCCATGTAGATGCAGTGCCGCATTTGCTTTGTGGAGGTTTCAATAAAGAGGAGACTGAAAATGCACTGATCGACCTCAATTTTATTGGTGTGGACAATGTCCTAGCGCTTCGCGGTGATGCTCCCAAGACCGAAGGGAAATTTATTCCTGAGCGGGATGGGCATTGCTATGCAAGTGAGTTGGTAGAGCAGATCGTTAGGATGAATCAGGGAAAATACCTGCATGAGGAGACCGAAAACAGTTTCCATACGGATTTTTGTGTAGGAGTGGCAGGGTATCCGGAGAAGCATTTTGAGGCGCCGAGCATGAAGTTTGACCTGAAGTATCTGAAGGAAAAAGTAGATCGGGGAGCAGAGTACATCGTGACGCAGATGTTTTTTGACAATCAGAAGTTTTTCGAATACGTCAAAAAAGTGAGAGAAGCCGGGATTGAGGTTCCTATCATACCGGGAATCAAACCCATCACGACCTTGGCTCAGATTACGATGTTGCCACGAACCTTTTTCTTGGATTTGCCGGATGCCCTGACTGATGAATTGGAAAAATGCAAAACGAATGCAGATGTAAAAGAAGTGGGAATCGCCTGGGCGATCGAGCAGTGTAGGGAATTGATTGATGCCGGGGTACCGAGCTTGCATTTCTACACGATGAGTAAGGCAGATGCGACGTATAAGATTGCCAAGGAGATATTTTGATCTTTTACTATATCCACAAAAAAACCTTCAGGAGTGATCTTGAAGGTTTTTTTGTGGCTAAGATTCTAATTGATTGATGTCTTATTATAAGATCTAGGGAAAAATGCCGAAAGGAATTCAAATCCTTAGATTGACTTCCTTTCGGCTTTCAAAATTTTAATTAGTTCAATTTCAAACCTTCTCAATCACAATCGCCGAAGCGCCTCCGCCACCGTTGCAGATCCCTGCTACACCGATGTCACCGGATTTTTTGTGAAGAACAGAGTTGAGCGTAGTGATGATTCTGGCACCGGAAGCTCCTAGTGGATGGCCGAGAGAAACCGCTCCACCGAATACATTCAGGCGGTCGTTATCCAAGTTCAATTCCCGCTGATTGGCAATCGCAACGGCGGCGAAAGCCTCGTTGATTTCATAGAAAGAAACCTCATCAGAAGATACTCCCGCATGCTTCAAAGCTTTTGGGATTGCCAAGCCAGGTGCAGTGGTAAACCAAAGTGGATCGGTTGCAGCATCGGCAAAGCCTCTGATTTTGGCCACAGGAGTCAGACCAAGTTCTTCCATTTTTTCCTTACTCATCAATACCAATGCAGAAGCACCGTCATTCATGGTAGAGGCATTGGCGGCAGTCACTGTACCATTTTTGTCAAAAACCGGTCGGAGAGAAGGTATTTTGTCAAACATCACATTGCGGAACTCTTCATCCTCTTCCATCAGAATAGTTTCCCCTTTTCTTCCGGTCATTTCTACGGGGACAATCTCGTCTTTGAACAGGCCGGCTTCCCAGGCAGCGGCGGATCTTTTATAAGACTGAATAGCGTATTCATCTTGCTGCTCACGGGTGATATTCATTTCCTTAGCGGCATTTTCCGCACAGTTACCCATCGGAAACTTATAATACACCTCAAAAAGACCATCTTTTACCAGCCCATCGATCAGTTCGGCATTGCCGTATTTATATCCAAAGCGAGCTTTGGGAATATAGAATGGCACATTCGACATGCTTTCCATGCCACCTGCCACCACTACGTCATTGATTCCGAGCATGATGGATTGGGCAGCTAGCATGACGGCTTTCATGCCGGATGCACATACTTTGTTGATGGTGGTGCAGGGTACTTGGTAGCCGATACCGGCACCGATAGCTGCCTGACGGGCAGGTGCCTGCCCGAGATTGGCAGAGATGACATTCCCCATAAAAACCTCCTGCACCGCCGATGCATCAACGCCTGACTTGCTGATTGCTCCTTTGATGGCAATACTTCCCAGTTCGATGGCTGTCATGGCGGAAAGCTTTCCTCCAAAACTTCCAATAGGAGTTCTGACAGCGGAGACGATATAGACTTCTTTGATCATGTTTATTTGGGTTTAAATAGTTTTAGATGCTGGGTGTCCGGTGACCGATGTGACAACTGGCATCGATCATCCGACATCGGACATTTTTTACCAATCCGGAAGTCCTCTTTTCGGACGTTGGGTTGGCTTCTTTTTATTTTGTTGGATGTATCGAAGTTCAGCAGCGTTTAGTGATTCCAGTATTTGCTGAGCTTGCTCGGGGGTGATGTTCATGGCTTTGAGCTTTTCCCGTAGCTCCTCCATCTTTTTTTGACGGTCAGCCAGATTGGCGTCCATTTGGTCATTGGTATTTTCGCCGGCTTCATCACTTTTTTCCTGAGGATTTTGACCTTCTTGGCCTTCTTTGGCTTTGTCTTCCTGAGTTTGTTCGCCGTCTTTTTGTTGTTGCTCGGATTCACCTTGCTCGCCTTGGCTATCTTGGCTTTGATTCTGTTGGTTTTGCTGCTGCTGATCTTGCTGATTTTGCTGCTGTTCTTGTTCCTGCTCTTTCTCCAGCTTTTCTTTTAGGGCTTTAAGTTTGGAGTCATTGGGGAACTTACTGAGGCCATCATTGACCGTTTTGAGGGCTTCATCTTTTTCGGTTTTGACATAGGAGCGCGCTGCTCGATTAAAGAAATCAACCGAAGTCTGGGCCTTTAGATTGCCCAAAATGAAAAGGCATAAAAGCGGGAAAAGAAGTGTGATTTTAGTTCTCATTGATTTCTACTACTTCTTTGAGTGAGTTGATAAAGTCTCCGAAAGCAGCCACCGTTTCATCCTGATTGATCGCCTGCTCCATAGTAGTTAAAGCATCCCGGAAGCGGAATTGTTCCACCAGTCGATCAGCCTCTGCTTTTTTGCGCTTCGCAAATTCAGAGGGTTCGGGTTTGTTTTGCTCTTGTTGCTTTCGCTCCTCATCACGCTGAAGCCATCTGGCCAGCAATTCGTAATTGTATCGGGCGACTTCGTTGGTGGGGTCTTTGATCAAGGAAGATTGGAATTTGCTGAGTGCTGCTTGATACTCTTTTTTGTCTCCCAATAGTACCCCACTTTGATTGAAAGCCATGGAAGCAATCATTTTATCAGATCCTTGGGTCGTCTGGTCGTACCATGAGGAGGCTTCTTCCACTTTTTCTCCAAACTGATGACTTAGACCTAGATTGAAATTTAAGGCTTGGGATTTCACCTCAAACTCATTGACCAAAACGAGATGATCACGAATAGCATCTTCGTACCGGGTTTCAGCATAGCTTTTTTCAGCTACCTCGATAGCCGAGTTCAATCTGGTCGTTCTGGTCCATGAAGCCGGAATGATGAGTAATATGCCGATGATCCACTTTCCCATACTGTTTACAATTTGATCGTTTTGATGGGTAAAATCATATCTAATAGTGCCAAAGCTAAAGCACCAAGCAAGAAATAAAAGTATTTGTTGCTGCTGGCCTCGACTACCCTGGTATTGGAAGTGCCTCCCTCAAGACTTTCGAGTGCTGAGGTGAGATTCCCCATTTCCTGGACTTGATCCGAAATTTCGAAATACTGACCTCCAGTCTCATTGGCAACATACCTCATGGGGTCAGGATTGAGTTTGGATAGGGCTGGTTGCCCGGTCTGAGGGTCAATAACTAGGCCATTTCCGCGGGGGATTTGACCGCCGTTTTCGGTGCCTATTCCTAGAGAAAATACTTTAATGCCGTTTTCGGTAAGTTCTGAAATGACTCCGTCAAGATCATCTCCAAAGTGCTCCCCATCCGAAATCAAAATGATGGATCTGGATTTTTGTTCGGGAGATTGGTCACTTTTGAATCGATCGATAGCCATCCGAAGTGGAGTGTTCAGGTCAGTTCCCAGATTGGGAACGAGCCCGATGTTTAATCCATCGATATAAAGATTAGCGACAGCCTGATCATACGTAAGGGGTAGCTGAAGAAAGGCTTCTGTGGAAAAAATAATTAATCCGATCCTATCGGTAGGGAATGACTTGAGTAATTCTTTTAATTCAAGCTGCACTCTCCGAAGTCTGTTTGGTGGTACATCGGTCGCCACCATAGACTGTGAGAGATCGATAGCGATAAAGATATCTTTACCCTCCTCTTTGACTTCTTTGAATGAATTACCGATAGAAGGTCCGGCAAATGCGATTAAGAAAAGTGCGAAATAGAGTGTTCGGATGATCACTTTGGTGAAAAGCCGCTGCTTTTCGACCTTCAATTTGCGATTGATCAACCAAAACCGAGAGATATACAGAAGGTACAGCAGGATGAAAATTCCTGCCAGAAGGAAAGTCAGTCTGAAATCAGGATAAGCCCAAATCATGGCCTGAAATTAGGAAGAAAACCTAAATTTGAAACCCAAAGCCTGAAGACCGGTGGTCTATTTCCAAGCGAATCGAAAATATTAACAAACATTAATTTTTCCTGATCGTTGCCAAGTTGAAATTATTTGTGCTCTAAAAGTCTTATGTCCGTACTTCGGTTGATTTTCGTTTTCGCAATTTTTTTTAACTCTCCTATCGGGTTTGCTCAATCTGGATTTCTGATCAAAGGGAAAGTTTTGGATACCAATACTTCCGAACCGCTGATCGGCGCCAATGTGTTTTTTGAAAACAATCCCGAAAAAGGTATTACCACGGACATAGAAGGGAATTTTGAGCTGTCAGCAGAGACACTTCCTGCCAAGCTGGTAATATCCTACATCGGTTACTTGCGCTCGATTCGATTGATTCAAGAGAAGGATTTGGAAAAGCCGCTTCGTTTTTTCCTCGACCCCGAAGATTTGTCACTGGAGGAGATTATCATTCAGGAGCGTAGACCTGACGAACAGGTCCGGAATCTCGAAATGGGCAAAGCCTCAGTTCCCATGGAAACGATCAAAAATATCCCCGCTCTCTTTGGTGAGGTAGATTTATTGAGAAGTTTGCAGCTGCTACCTGGCGTACAGACAGCAGGAGAGGGGACCACGGGACTTTTTGTTAGAGGAAGTTCTGCAGACCAAAATTTGGTTCAATTGGATGGAGCACCGGTGTACAATCCGTCTCATTTTTTCGGCATTTTCTCGGTTTTCAACCCTGATGCGCTTAAAAAAGTCGATCTATACAAAGGAAATATGCCGGCGGTTTTTGGAGGACGCGCAGCCTCACTGGTTGATGTGACACTTCGGGAAGGGAATTCTCAAAAAATTAGCGGTGAGGGTGGCATTGGGACTATTTCTTCGAGATTAACTTTGGAAGGCCCGCTCCTTGGCGAAAAGTCAAATTTTGTGGTCAGCGGTCGCCGAACGTACGCGGATCTATTCTTGAAGCTCTCGTCCAATGAAGACATCCGAAATAACCGGTTGAATTTTCATGACCTAAGCGGGAAGTTTTCTTTTGTATTGGGTGACAAGGACAAGATTTCACTCAGCACCTACCAAGGAAGTGATTTTTTGGGACTGGATCGGGATTTTGGATTGGGTTGGTCTAATTGGGTCCATGCATTCAATTGGAATCGAGTCAGTTCGAATACGGCATTTTTTGATCTTCAGGCCTATCACTCCCAATATCAATATCGGGTAGAATTTACTGATCCTGAAAATGGCTTTGAATGGAAGAATAACCTTTCGGAGACGGGCCTGCGGGCTGTCTGGACGCGGCAGCTTAAACCCGAATGGCAAGTTCAATGGGGGCTTCAAAGCAGCTTATACCATTTTGCTCCGATAGACTTAATTCCTGCCGCAGAGAGTGCTATTCAGCGGATCCAAACCTCTCAGAAAAATGGGCTTTTGCAATCCTTTTTCATTGGAACTACCTTGGAAATCAGCCCAAAGCTGAGTACTGAAGCTGGTCTTCGATGGGGACTCTATCAGGAGATCGGCCCAGGAACTGAGTATGAATATCCCGATGGTATTCCTGACCGGGAGGCTTTTTTTGTGGATTCGGTGGGATTTGAGCTGCTGGAACCTATGCAGTTTTACCAGGGATTAGAGCCTCGAATCGCTTTCCGCTATCTGGTCAATTCGGAGTTTTCAATCAAAACTGCCTTTAACCGTAATTTTCAATACCTACAAATTGCATCCAACAGTTCGGCGGGATTGCCAATTGACCGCTGGGTTTTGGCAGATCGGTATATCCGCCCCATCCAAAGTGATCAGATTTCCCTCGGTCTTTTCCGCAATTTCCAGCAGAATCGTTGGGAATTTTCCTTAGAGGGCTATTACAAGGATTTGAAAAATGTCATCGATCTGCGCAACGGTGCTCAGGTGCTTTTTACCGATCAGGTAGAGACGGAGATCTTTTCCGGTGCTGGATGGGGCTATGGTGTGGAGGCTTTGCTTCGCAAAAACACCGGCAAAACCACAGGATGGCTGGCCTATACTTGGTCTCGTGCATGGCGCAAAATCAAGGGTGTCAGTCTTGGGGAGGCATATAATCCGAGATTTGACAGACCGCATGATGTGTCCTTGGTGCTCAATCATGAATTTTCTAAGAGTTGGTCTGCTGGTTTGACCTTTGTGTATAGTTCTGGACTGGCGGTTTCCTTTCCTGTAGGATCTTATCAACTGGATAACCAAAACGTTCCTCTTTTTTCGAATTTTCGAAACCAGGACCGTTTTCCCGATTACCATCGAATAGATGCTTCGATTACTTGGAGAAATGCCGACAAAGGACGCCGATGGAAGGGAAGCTGGAATTTTTCAGTGTATAATATATATGGTCGAAAAAATCCCTTTGCCTATGAATTCAGGACTATTTACAATAATGACTATCGGGTAGGGCCAAATGATGGGCAGGTTTTAAGTTCCAGGCCCGGGGTGGTTATGACCTATTTATTTACGTTTCTTCCATCGATTACTTATAATTTCCATTTCTGATGAGCAGGTATCTTCTTTGGTTTCCGGTGGTATTTTTTATTTTTTCCTGTCAGGAAGAGGTTGTTCTTCCTTTGGGAGAAAAAGATGCGATAGTTCCAGTAATAGAGGCGTATTGGACTGACCAGCCTAACTTCAATGAGGTCAAATTTTCTTTGGCAAAAGACTACTACGATACTGCAGGCTATCAACCGATAGTGGATGCGGAGATAGTTGTAAAATCGGAAAGGACAGGAGAGGTTTTCCCCTTCATTTACATGAGTGGAAGCCAAACCTATCGGCCCGCTAATCCTCAGAAAACAGGTGTGCCGGGTGAACGATATACCCTTCAGATCAACTGGAAAGATTTAGAATTTCAATCTTCGGGTACATTACTTGAGCCGCCAAGGGTAGATAGTGTGACTTGGAGTTTTGAAGAGGAGCGGGTCTTTAGAGATGCCGGATATTACGTCAAAGTGTATGGGAAAATTCCTTTTGATCGGGATAACAACTACCGGATTAGGGTCATAGAAAATGATACTTTGAAAAACCAGAGGGAAGACTATTTGCTGTTTGATGACACCTTTGGTTTGCGATTTTTTGAGGAGGGATTGGAATTGGGGTACAAGTTTGATGAAAATGATCGAGTCAGGTTAGAACTTTTCAGGCTCAATAGGGATGCGTTCGATTACCTCAATCAGCTGGTCAATCTGCTATTCAACGATGGTGGGTTATTTAGTCCACCGCCGCAAAACCCTCAAAGCAATATTCGCGTGATTCAAGGTGACTCAGAAATCTTGGGATACTTTGTGGTCACTCCGGTGTTGTCGCGCAGTTTGGTTATTCAAGCCAAATACGATTAAAAAAGTCCAACTTTTCTTCTTGAAAAAGACCTTTGTAAGTTATTTGTAGTCATGGGCTTGAGTTTTGATGGCTTTATTTTTAAGAAAAAAAATGAAAAAGTTCAATTGAAAAATTGCATTATTGCAGTAAGGTTACTAGTTTTTAGTAATAATATCACCTTAACGCATCATGGAAGAATTAAATCAGCACGAGGAGCAGATCATGACCATTTTCTGGACCAATGGAGAATTGTTAATCAGAGATGTTTTGGACCAACTCCCAGACCCTAAGCCGCCATATACTACTTTGGCATCTACCATTCGAAATATCGAACGTAAGGGCTATCTCAGTCACCGCATGTATGGTACAGTCAATATTTATAAGCCAATTGTGGACCAGGCTGAGTACAGTAAGAGGAGTATCAATCGTCTTGTGGGCAATTTTTTTGGAGGATCAATGAGTAATTTTCTGTCCTTCATGGTCAAGGAAAAAAATGTTTCTAAAAATGAAATTAAAGAATTGAAAAGTCTCATCAGTAAAATGGACGATTCGAAAAAGTAATCGGGTTTATAAGTCGGTTTACAATTCACCTTTTAAGCCAAGCTAAGATTGGATTTCCCAATTTAGCCTGGCTTTTTTGATTAATCCAGAGAATGAAAACTTGAAATCTTGGCAAGAAAAATTTTTATCTGGCCATCGCAGGGTGCGAATTTTGGTCAAATTATTACCCACAACCGATACTAAGATCCACATTTGATGAAAAACAAAAAAGCCTCTTCGATAGAAGAGGCTTTTTTGCTACCAGCAGATCAAGTAAAGAAAGGAAGGAGGCTAAAAGTACCAAACAGTCCTTCCAAGCAAAAATGCTGTCTCTGAAAAAAGAGAAGTAAAAGTTGTTTATCACCCGGGACAAATCTAATAAAAATATTCAAAAGAAAAACAATTCTAAAATTATTCTTTTTTTTAAATGTGGTAATATTTCAATAAAATATATAATTATTCAAATCCATCAAACTGTTTGATGCGGTCGGTAACGAAATCTTCGTCTTTGGGAAATATGGGCTTAATATGAAAAAAAGCCGGGCAACATACCCGGCTTTTAATTATGGACTAGGGAATGACTTATTTCTCGATTTTTTCATAGCTGGCAATCACTCCTCGTACCATGGCCGAACTAAATCCCTGGTGTTCCATTTCATTAAGCCCGACGATGGTACATCCTTTTGGAGTGGTTACTTTGTCAATTGCAGCCTCCGGATGGATGTTTTTTTGGATCATCAGTTCAGCGGCTCCTTTTACAGTTTGGTTCACGATTTTGCTGGCAGTGACAGAATCAAATCCGATTTGGATTCCTCCCTGAATCATTGCACGCATAAATCTCAAGACATAAGCTATCCCGCAAGCCCCTAAGACAGTGGCAGCTTCCATTAGAGATTCGTCAATAGCAATCGTAAATCCCACTGCATCAAAAAGCTCCTTGACCAAATCTTCCTGAATTTTATTCGCCTTATGGTTACAGATACAAGTAATAGACTCTTGAATGTCCGCTGCAATATTCGGCATGGCCCGAAAGGTCACCGTATCGGGATGAAGTTCCTGAAGCATTTCCTCCAGCGTGACACCTGTCGCCAATGAAATGATGATTTGTTTGGCAGGGTTGATTGCGGGTTTGATTTCCTTTAGGATATGAGCCACGTTATAAGGTTTCACACCAAGGAGTACGAGATCGGCTTCTTTGGCCGCTTGGATGTTATCCGAATGCACATTCACTCCTCTGATCGCAAATCCTTCCAGCAGATGGGGGTTTCTTTTGGTCAAAGTCAAGTGGGCTGGTTTGAAACCTTCTAGCTCAAGCAAGCCATTTGCGATGGACGTACCCAAATTACCGCATCCGATTATGGCGATTTTTACTTCAGAAATCATTGAAATTTTAATTTTTGATCTGTTTGATTGTTTAAAGATAAACAAAAGTGTGCTTTGATTAGAAAAAAGAAAATTTTCGCTTGATTTATTGAATTCTTCTCAAATTTTTGATTGATCAATTTGAAAAGATAATTTGACAATAAGTAAAACAAACAATACATTTAGTAAAAAATTCATTACATATATGCTTACTAAAATCCTACTTCCGCACCGCTATCAGAAAATTGGCTGGGTAGCTTTATTCCCATTTACATTCCTGCTCCTTTCCACAGAATATTTTGAATTTACCATTGACTTCTTGACGTTCGATATTGATGCTGGTGGACCCTTTAGTTGGCTCGGCCAGAATTTCACAAATGAGATTGGATTAATTGGAGTTTTCGTATCCCTATTTCTGATAGCCTTTTCCAAGGAAAAAGAAGAAGATGAATTTATTCAAAAACTCCGTTTGGATTCACTTCTGATCGCCTGCTACGTCCATACTTTTATTTTGATTATCGGGACAATGGTTTTCTATGGATTAGGGTATTTGGAATTTATGGGGTATAACATGTTCACCATTCAACTAATCTTTATCGCTCGATTTCGCTGGGCTTTATATCGAGAGCAAAAATCCCTCAAATTGGCTTGAATCATGAAAAATTCTATAAAAGTAGAGCGAGCGAAGAAGGATATGACTCAGCAAGATTTGGCTGAAAAAGTCCAAGTCAGTCGTCAGACGATCAATTCAATCGAAGCAGGAAAGTACGTGCCCTCGACTGTCTTGGCTTTGAAAATCGCTAGAGAATTTGGAGTGAAGTTGGAAGATATATTTGAATTGGAGGACGGAGATTGATGCTATATTCACTGTCAGAGTAATTTTAAAATTGGTTTTTCTAATTTCAACTTGCCTTTTTTGGCGTAAGGATTGCGAGCTTCGGGTAGCTTTGCCTCAAAAGCCATACATTTGCAATCCTAATTTTTGATAGATGCCAAAACTCATCCGAATCACCACCGTTCCGCTTTCGCTCAAACTTCTACTTGCCGGTCAAATGAAGTTTATGAGCCAAAACGGTTTTGAGGTGATTGCAGTGAGTAGCGATGGGAGGGAAATCTCGCACGTGACCAAACACGAGGCAATCAGGCACGAAGTGATTCCGTTTACCCGCAAAATCACCCCGATTCAAGATCTGAAATGTATTTATCAGCTCTTTAAGCTTTTCAGAAAAGAAAAACCTGACATCGTTCATACCCATACCCCAAAAGCAGGACTGCTCGGAATGATCGCCGCCAATCTGGCAGGGGTGAGAATCAGGATTCATACCCTGGCAGGCATACCGGCGATGGCAGCAGAAGGTAACCGAAAAGGGCTTTTGGAAAAAGCTGAAAAATGGACGTATGCCAATGCAACAGAAGTATGGCCTAATTCCCAAGGGCTTTTTTCGTACGTGATACGAGAAAAACTAGCACCTGAAACCAAGCTTCGACTGATCGGTAAAGGTTCGTCAAATGGGGTCGATTTGAAACAATACAATCGGGAGGCCTTAAAAGAAAATCACCTCGTGGCAGCTACCATGCGCATCATGCCAGGTGAGGAGGATTTTATCATTTTGGCCATCGGTCGACTGGTCAAAGACAAAGGAATCGAGGAGCTAGTGTCTGCCTTTTTGAATTCAAAAATCGTCAATCGATCCAAACTGGTTTTGTTAGGTGCGTTTGAGCAGGATTTGAACCCGCTTTCCCCAGAGACTATTCAGACGATCCAAGATCATCCTCGGATTGTTCAGATCGACTGGTCGGATCATGTTTCCCATTATTTGGCATTGGCTGATGTCTTGGTTCACCCCTCTCATCGGGAGGGATTTCCAAATGTGCTTTTGGAGGCAGGAGCGATGCAGGTACCGATTATTTGCTCGGATATCATCGGAAATACAGACTTGATCAAGCAACAACAGACCGGATTGATTTTCCCAGTCAAAGATGCGCCTGTATTGAAGGAGGCCATGGAGTTTGCCTTTGTCAAGCGGGAAAAAATGGCTGAATATGCGGCAAGACTTTATCAGGAGATTATAGCAAACTACGATCGAAAGAAGATTCATCAGGAAATTTTAACCCATTATCAGCGACTTTTGAAAGCTGCCGAAACGGCGGAATAACTTATATTTGGCCCTGAATCAAATGTTGAACTTTTCTTTATGAAATTCCTCGTTACCGGCGCTGCCGGATTTATCGGGTTCCATGTGGCCCAGTACTTAGTAGATCGTGGAGATGAGGTAGTGGGACTCGATGTGATCAATGATTATTATGACATTGATCTGAAATATTCAAGACTGGACTTTCGGGGTATACTAAAAAGCGAAATTGAAAAAGGGAAATTGGTCAGATCTCAGTCCTATCCCAATTATCGATTTATCCAACTGGATTTAGTCGAGAAAGAGCCACTTCTGAAGCTGTTTGAGCAAGAGAAATTTGACGTAGTCATCCATTTGGCCGCTCAGGCAGGAGTGAGGTATTCCCTGACCAATCCTGAGGTGTATATCCAAAGCAATATTGTAGCTTTTCTGAATATCCTCGAGTGTTGCCGTTTTCATCCGGTTAAGCATTTGGTATATGCCAGTTCGAGTTCAGTCTATGGCTCAAATGAGAAATTGCCTTTTTCTACATCTGACAATGTAGACCATCCGATTTCCCTCTACGCTGCTTCCAAAAAATCCAATGAACTTATGGCGCATACCTACAGCCATTTGTTTGGGATACCAACTACCGGTCTGAGATTTTTCACCGTCTATGGCCCATGGGGAAGACCGGATATGGCACTTTTTCTTTTCACAGAAGCCATATTGAAAGGCGAACCGATTCAGGTTTTTAATTATGGTAAAATGAAGCGGGACTTTACCTATATCGACGATATTGTCAAAGGTGTGGTGAAAGTGGCAGATAAGCCTGCCCAACCTGCGGTTGATTTTGATTCTCTAAACCCAGATCCTGGAAGTTCAAAAGCTCCATTTAAAATTTATAATATCGGTAATTCCTCCCCGGTTTTGTTGATGGACTACATTCATGCAGTCGAAAAAGGGCTGGGAAAAGAGGCTAAAATGGAGCTCCTTCCCCTGCAGCCTGGAGATGTTCCTGCTTCTCATGCTGATGTTACTGACTTAATCAGAGATATGGATTACAAGCCAGACACGTCGATTCAAGACGGGGTGAGTGCCTTTACTGAATGGTATTTGTCTTACTATAAGAAATAAATCATGTCTAAAACTATTTTAATCACTGGTGGTGCCGGATTTATTGGTAGCCATGTTGTCAAGCTTTTTGTCGGCAATTACCCTCAATACAAAATCGTGAATCTGGATGTCTTGACTTATGCCGGTAATCTGGAGAACCTCAAGGAAATACAACACGAGTCCAATTATTTTTTCGAAAAAGTGGATATCCAGGATGCTGACGCACTGGATGAGGTTTTTGCTAAGCATAAAATAACCGATGTGATTCATTTGGCGGCGGAGTCGCATGTGGACCGATCAATCACGGATCCTTTGGCTTTTGTGAAAACCAATGTTTTTGGAACGGTCAACCTCCTGAATGCTGCCAAAAAAGCGTGGGCTGGGGAATTAGATCAACACTTATTCTATCATGTTTCGACTGATGAAGTGTACGGTTCTTTGCACGATGGTGGATTTTTCTTAGAAACCACTCCTTACGATCCTCAGTCCCCCTATTCGGCTTCCAAAGCCGCTTCGGATCACTTTGTGAGAGCTTATGCCAATACTTACAAAATGAAAACGGTGGTTTCTAATTGCTCCAACAATTATGGTCCAAACCATTTTCCTGAAAAGCTAATCCCTCTTGTCATCAAAAACATCAAAAACATGAAGCCACTTCCGGTCTATGGAAAAGGCGAAAATGTACGTGATTGGTTGTATGTAAAAGACCATGCAAGAGCGATCGACACTGTTTTTCATAAAGGGAAACCGGGGGAAACTTACAACATCGGAGGGTTTAACGAATGGAAAAATATCGACATCGTCCGCCTTCTTTGTCAGAAAATGGACGAAAAACTGGGTCGGGAAGCGGGAACTTCTGAGAAGCTGATCACTTTCGTGCAAGACCGTGCCGGACATGACCTTCGCTATGCAATCGATGCGACCAAAATCCAGAAAGAACTGGGCTGGGAACCGAGTCTGCAATTTGAAGAGGGAATCGAGCTGACCATCGATTGGTATCTGGCCAATCAGGACTGGCTGGACCATGTGACTAGCGGCTCGTACCAGGATTATTACAAAGAGCTCTACGAAAACAGATAAAGCAAAAATCCCCGAGAATCTTCACTCTCGGGGATTTTTCATGCATTTTGAAGACAGATTCAATAAAGCGTCCTAAACCGAATCGTACCAGGAATATTTTTCAACGCCTCAATGGCCTCGCTGTCATATACCTTGTCAATATCCGTAATTACATACCCTATTTTTTCATTCGTTTTAAGGTATTGACCGACTATATTAATGTTGTAGCCTGCAAGAACCTGGTTGATTTTGGCCAAAATTCCCGGCTCATTGTGGTGAATATGAATCAACCGGTGCGCGTCTTTCAGGAATGGCAACTGGATATTCGGGAAATTAACCGAATTGAATGTATTTCCAGTATTGATATACTCCATGATTTTACCGGGTACAAAGCGAGCGATATTTTCCTGCGCTTCTAGGGTACTTCCTCCGATATGCGGAGTAAGGATGGTATTTGGCAGACCGATCAATTCGGAAACGAAAGGCTCCTTATTGTTTTTGGGCTCTTCTGGAAATACGTCGACTGCGCATCCTGCCAAATGACCCGACTGGATCGCATCCCGTAAAGCAGGAATATCCACCACATGTCCCCGGCTGAGATTGACCAAAATAGAGCCCGGCTTCATCTTGTTGATTTTATCCCGGTCGATTAGGCATTTGTTGTCTTTTCGCCCATCGACATGAAGAGAAATCACGTCACAGGTTTCGAGCAGCTCATCCAGGGAGTTGATTTTGGTGGCATTGCCCAAAGCCAATTTTTCGATGACATCATAGTAGAAGACATTGAGCCCCATATTTTCTGCCAATACTGACAGCTGAGAGCCAATATTGCCATAGCCGATGATTCCGAGTTTTTTTCCTCTGATCTCAAAGGAACCTGTCGCCGATTTATCCCATTTCCCTTGATGCATGCCAAAGGATTTGTCCTGAAATCTGCGCATCAAAAAGATGATTTCGGCTATGGCCATTTCTACCACCGATCGGGTGTTGGAGTAGGGGGCATTGAATACTGCAATTCCTTTCCGCTGACATTCTTCCAAATCGATCTGATTGGTTCCGATGCAGAAGGCTCCAATGGCCAACAGTCGATTGGCATTATCCAGGACTTTTTTTGTGACATTGGTTTTGGATCGGATGCCAAGGATGGAAATATTTTTAATTTTTTCGCAAAGCTCCTCCTCACTCATTGCTCCTGAGGCGACTTCTACCTGATAGCCTTCCTCTTTGAGGAGTTCGATTCCAATGGGATGGACGTTTTCCAAAAGGAGAACCTTGATTCTGCTTTTTGGATAAGAAAATTTGGTGTTCAACTTATTGATGTAGAGGATTTCGTCAAAACTCGGTGCTATATGGTCCGCCTGACTCGTTACCCGGGGTCGGTTCACATTTTCAGTGAAGGCATAAAACTTATTCGCCAATCCTGATGCTTTGATTTCGTAGTCGGTATAGCCATCGCCTATCACGTAAATGTCACCTTCGAGATTGACATTGCGGATCGTTTCCGCCTTTCCGTTATTTTTCGAAAGCGGATTTTCCCGATTGAAATCAATGATTTTTCCATTTTGATCATAGACAAAATCATTGGCAAAGACATTTTCTTTTTGAATTCCATAGTCGGCAACGATGGGGATGATGAAGTCTTTGAAACCGTTGGAAATGATATATACATCGGCTGCATTTTCACGAAGCCATTCTTTGTTTCGCTCAAAGGACTTGGATACTTTCTTTTTGAGTCTGGAAATCAGTTCCTGAATCTGGGCTTGATTGGCCTGCAGGATTTCCAACCGTTGTTCTAAACTATCCCGGAAGGTGATCGATCCTTCCATACCTTTGTCGGTGATATCTTTGATTGCCTGAAGTTTGGAATCTTGTTGAGGATCTCCCTCCAGGGAAATTTCTCCTAAAATATCCAGTGCTTCTACTCGTGTGAAAGTACTGTCAAAATCGATGATAAACTTTTTAGTCTTAGGCATGCGTGCAGGGTCAATAGGTCATTGAGTTTGTAAAATTAAAGGATTGTTAAAAAAATCGAAGTTTTATTGATGGATTTAATCAAAAAGTTTTTTCCAGTTGTCAAATTTTAAATTAATGGCCTTTTTTGACCTACTGATCATTTTTTACTAAATGAATTACTTGGGTTTTTTCCCTTTGGGAAATGGGTTAATTTTGACATCTAAACGAACACAACCATGAAAAAGACTTTGATTCCTTTTGCCGTGCTGATCACAATGGGCATTTTTTCCTGTAACAAAGAATCCTCACAAACTCCCAAGACAACCTACGAAGTGGTCGGTGAGGCCGAAGTGGTGCCGGGGAACTATGGTGATATTATCGAAGACAAAGAGGCGGCCGGCTTGGCGGAAATGGTCTCTAGGGTAGAAGAGGCAGGTACATTCGAAGGAAAAATCTCAGGTGAGATCAAAGAGGTTTGTACCAAGAAAGGATGTTGGTTTGCCATGGAGCTTCCAAACGGTGCCTTGATGCGGGTGACGTTTAAAGATTACGGATTTTTCATTCCGACAAATTCTCAGGGATTTCCGATTACACTGCAAGGTGTGGCTACGCTGACCGAAACTGATGTGGAGACCTTGCGTCATTATGCCGAAGATCAGGGCAAATCCAAGGAAGAAATAGAGGCGATTACGATGCCGAAAAAAGAAATTACATTCGAAGCTACTGGAGTAGTTATCAAAGCAAAAGCGTAATTCAAATATGGCCTTGGCATTGGACAACCTGAGAGTGGGAAGAGTATATCGATTGATCAATCAGGGAGAAATCCGCAGAATAGAAGTCATGGCGCGCCTGGCTGATGAAAATTTTAAAGTCAAAGATCTGGATACCCTCGAATACTACACGCTCCATGAACTTTTGCAGTGGGGTAAGGGCAAGGATTACGATCTGGAGGAGTTGAAATGAAACCAATAAGGGGCCCGAAGCCCCTTTTTTAATGGATGGATCGGAATCCAGGTTCGTAGATGATTCTGATAAATGATCCAAGCCCGGCATCAGGCTGGCCAAGCGGAATAGCAGACACGATCCCGATCATGAGGTTTTCGGCCAATCCGAGCCCCATTTGCGGGCGAAGTGTGGAGTACACCTCTCCTCCGTAGATGTCCTGATTGACCTCCAATCCGATAAAGTTTCTCGTGCCGGTGACCATGTAGTGGAAATTCCAGTTGATCTGATAGCTCAAGTCTGCTCGCTGCCCGAAGCCTTTTTCGAGGCTAGGTCCCGTGTAGATCAGCGTATGGTAATTGGTTCCCCAGCGCTTTGCAGCCACTAGAAAAGGATTGAAAAGGTTACCCTTGAATGCCTGCTCTTTTCCTAATCGATTCAGATCGGTCAGCTCAAACTCGTGGATATATCCGATTGCCATGGAGAGGTTCTGTTTCTCCGAAACCAGGAAGGTATATTGAGTTGCGAGCTTTAGTGATTCGAGTCGATTCGGAGGGATCGTTCCCTCCCGATTGCCATTCCTAAACGAATACATGCTCAGCGGGAGCTCTACCTCCAGCCCCAATCGGTCAATGGGAGCCCACTCGTATTCGATCAGTGCGGTAAATTCATCATACCGTCTCATATCCTGCATTCCCATTCCGATATTCCATTCCTTTTCGCCTTTGCGCGCGCCTAGGTCCCTGATCAAGTCGATGTAAAGGGGCTCGGCATGGAGGATTTTTGGCTTTTGAGTCGGGCTGCTTTTTTCTACTTCTTCAATAAAAAGACTGTCCATCATAGATCGGTTACTACGAAGGGTATCGGTCTGGATTTGAGAAAATGCCAGAGAATACTGAACCCCAAAGAGGGCCAGCAGGAATATTTTTTTCATGTTGGATTACTGTGATTTGGTTGAATTGATTGAAAAATCGTAAAAACTCAACTCACATCCGGGGGTGAAAAAATGCCATTGGGAATTCCAGATCGGATTTTTTGGAAAAAATGATTAGGCTGAAGGATAATGTACATGCAGCGAAACGAAGGAGTTGGAGCTTCAACCGAGATTAACCAGAGTTTATCCTTTTTGACTGTTTTTTCTTCCTGCTCAGTTCCATTGTCAGGGATTACGTCCTGATCTCCGTCGAGTGCCCATTCGTACACGAGTTCGGTCAGTGTATCGATTGGGTCATCTAATTCGCTCAAAGTTTCTGAAGAAAGATTTGACTCCTGAAAGTTGACTGAAAGGTTGATGAAATTGATCAGAATGATCCAAGTCATGACTCGGATGAGCCAATTGCTTCGGAGTACCGCCAAAATCGGAAAGCGTGACTTGATCATGATGCAAAAATAATTCGATTAGCTAGTTCGTCGTAGGATCTTAAGAAATCTTTGCATTTTGGTAACCTTTATCACGATAAACTGTGATGTCAGATTCTAGTTTTGTTTGAAAAGTAAAAATTCATTTATGCCAAAGTCTCTCGGTCTTGCCATTGCCCAGTGTAATTGTCCCCAGTGTAGGGAAGGTAAATTGTTTCCGGTTTCTCCATTCAGTTATAAAAAACTGTCGGCAGTTAACGAAAAATGTGACCATTGTGGTGCCCGCTTGATCCCCGAGCCGGGTTTTTATGATGGAGCTATGTACATCAGTTATGCTTTTTCGGTCGCTTTGGTGATCACCTCTCTCGTGGCAGTGACCGTACTGGTAGCAGACCCGGAGTTATGGATGTATCTGACGACAGTGGTAGTACTTAATATCATCCTTTTGCCGGCCATGCTTAGGTATTCGAAAACGCTCTATCAATATGGAGTGGGAAAATTAAAATATCGAGGTCATTAAAGAAGATTCGAATTTTTTCAACAAAAATGTATTTTAACAGCTTTCGTTTTTGAGCAACCTGTAACTCTCCTCTATCCAAATGAAAATCTGGCAAAAAAAAGTTGTCATTCACGGCTTGGCTTACTTTTATTTAGCAGCGGGTATCAACCATTTTATTTCTCCTGACTTCTATTTACCCTTGATTCCTCCCTTTTTTTCAAAGCCGGAATTAATCAATGTTCTGGCCGGTATAGCGGAATTTTTATTGGGATTAGGAGTGTTGTATTATCCGACACGCGGACGAGCTGGCTTTGGAATCGTTCTGCTTTTGATAGCATTTGTTCCTTCTCATATTTACTTTATACAGATTGGGTCTTGTGTCGCCGGTGGGTTATGCGTGCCTTTGTGGTTGGGATGGATCAGATTGGTGCTAATTCATCCGATTTTGATTTTTTGGGGATATTGGGTTGCAAAAAACGACAAGATATATGGATAAAAATGTATTCGGAGAGCCATTGATTCCCTGCAGTTTTGATCCCATGACTGGTTTTTTCAGAAATGGCTGCTGTGAAACTGGTCCACAGGATTTGGGTACGCATACAGTATGCGCGGTGGTGACGGAGGCTTTTTTAGATTATTCCCGAAGCAGGGGAAATGATTTGATCACCCCCCGGCCTGAATTTGATTTTCCTGGGCTGAAACCCGGAGATCGTTGGTGTCTTTGTGTATTAAGATGGGTAGAGGCGTATCATGCGGGGTATGCGCCCCCGGTGGTGCTGGAAGCAACCCACGAAAAATCACTTGAATATGTCTCATTGGAGAATTTGGTGACATTCGCAGTTCGAAAATGATATTAAAATAAACTTATTGTTATTATTACTAACAAATATAAAAGAAAAGCAAACTTTTTGTAATTGGCTCCCGTTGAACTCGTGTATTTGCGGAAACGATGGAGTCAATATTGAAAAAAATCAGGGTCGAAGTGAACAGTAATTTGTTCCTCAAAGACCCATTCAGCTCAGATTTGGGAGTTGCGATCGTTCAAAATGGAACCCAACTCCTGCAGGAAGTCGGCCTTGAGCAATTCACTTTTAAAAAACTAGCCTCCCAAATCGGTAGCACAGAAGCAGCTGTCTATCGGTATTTCGAAAATAAGCACACCTTTTTGCTGTACCTCAATGCCTGGTATTGGGCCTGGATGGAGTACAATCTAGTCTATGCTACAGCCAATCTGACCAATGCCGAGGAGCGCCTGAGGTTGGCTTTGAAACTTTTGGTAGAGGGCCCGATCTATTTATCCAATGACTATCTGAATCCCGTCATTCTTCGACAGCTGGTGATCAATGAATCACTGAAAGCTTATCTGACCAAAACGGTCGATCAAGAACATGAATCTGGTTATTTTGCTCAGGTATATAAGTTTGGGGAGCGAATTACTCAGATCATTCAGGAAATAAATCCTGATTATAAGTTTCCCAAAACGCTGGTTTCTACCGTCATGGAGGCCAGTCTTCTACAATCATTTAATTCTCAGCATCTTCCAGGCATGACAGATGTCATGGCAGAAGGGCAGGATCGGTACCAGTTTTTCCATCAACTTGTGACAAATACTATATCCAATGGCTAATAGCAATTCAGGCATAACACCCGTCAAACGGTTTTTTGCACTACTTAAAGAGGAAAAGAGCCAAGTATATTCGATATACTTCTATGCGGTACTCAATGGATTGATCACCCTGTCCTTACCTCTGGGGATTCAGGCAATATTAAACTTTATCCTTGGAGGCCGGATCACAACATCTTGGGTTATCTTGGTCATCATTGTTGCTTTGGGGGTGATTTTTAGCGGTTTTCTTCAAATCTCCCAGTTACAGATTATGGAAAAACTCCAGCAGCGGATTTTTTCCAAATCAGGTCTTTCGATCGCCTATCGTCTGCCCAAAATCAAAACAGAAATCCTGCACGGAGAATATGCCCCTGAGGTGGTCAACCGTTTCTTTGATACGGTAAATCTTCAAAAAGGGCTTTCTAAAATCCTGATAGATTTTTCTGCTGCTTTGCTTCAGGTGATTTTCGGATTGCTATTACTATCGGTTTATCACCCGACCTTCATTTTGTTTGGTTTGGGCCTTTTTGGCCTTTTGTTTTTGATTTTCTACCTCACAGGTCCCAGAGGTATGGAGACGGCAATCAAAGAATCCACCTACAAATATCAGACAGCATTTTGGCTAGAGGAGGTAGGGCGGACACTCAATTCCTTTAAACTCATCGGAAGTAATCGACTGGCGATCTTGAGGACGGACAAGCTGATTCAGAAATATGTCGAGTTCCGAACCAAGCATTTTAGTGTATTGATCTTTCAGTATAAAGTGATGATTGCCTTTAAGGTGCTCATCGTGACCAGTTTGTTGCTGGTGGGGAGTTTACTTTTGATCAATGATCAGATCTCGATCGGACAGTTTGTGGCGGCAGAGGTGATCATTGTTTTGGTGGTCAACTCAGTCGAAAAGTTGATTTTATCCCTAGAAACGGTGTATGATACCTTGGTCTCCATTGAAAAATTGGGACATGTGATGGATTTGGAAATGGAGCATCAAGGTCCTGCCGAAAAAATCGTAGAGGCTTCTCCAGCTGGATTGAAATTTTCAATGGAAAATGTGGTCTTTCAGCCTCAAGACGCGCTTGAGCCTATTCTGAAAGGGACTACAGTAGAAATCCTTCCGGGTAAAAAAGTCGTCGTGACAGGGGTAAGCGGCAGTGGGCGCAGTGCTATGATGGCGCTTTTTGCAGGTCTCTATGAGTCTTATCAGGGACTGGTCAAAGTCAATGATCTTTCTCTGGAAATGATCAACTTGGATAGATATCGAGCTCAGGTGGGTGATTACTTGGAGCTTCAGCAGATTTTCCATGGTACCGTAAAGGAAAATATCCTCATGGGTCGAGATTACGACCAGTCTCAGCTTGCGTACATTCTGGACCTGGTAGGCCTGAAAGATTTTATCTATCGACAACCTAATGGCCTGGAGACGATGATTCAGCCGGAGGGCAAAGGATTAAATAAGTCTATAGCTCAGCGAGTCCTTCTTGCTCGGGCTTTTGTGGGACAGCCCAAGGCCCTCATTCTCGAGGAAGTATTGCAGTATTTGGAACCTGAACTGAAAAAAAGAATTACTGACTACCTTTTTGGAGGTAACTGGACCCTTCTTCTCGTGTCAGATGAAGACCAGATTTTGCAAAAAGCTGATGAAATCATTCTCATGGATAAAGGAAAAGCAGTATTCCAGGGTGATTATCAGTCATTCAAAAATTTTAAAAGTTAATCGGCTATGTTGAACATTTCTCCGAACAAAATTCAGGATGCGATCCCATTCAGTGGAGCAAAAAGTCTCGTAATGACGCTCCCGAGGAGAGAAAGTCAAAAAAGAGTCCGGATCCTCACCGGCGGACTTTTGGCTGTTTTTATCATGCTTTTTCTCCCATGGACTCAAAATATTCGCTCAAAAGGATATGTGACCGCATTAAGACCTGATCAGAGACCTCAGACGGTTCACTCGATTATCGCCGGACGAATCGAAAAGTGGTATGTAGCCGAAGGAGATTATGTGCAGGCGGGAGATACTATTTTGAGAATTTCCGAAGTAAAAGATGAGTATTTTGACTCATTGCTTCTGCCACGAACTCAGCAGCAGGTAGAAGCCAAAAGCCTCACTGCCAGATCGTATGGTGATAAAGTAAGCGCCCTACAGGATCAGATCGCGGCACTTAGAAGAAATAATGTATTGAAGCTCGAGCAGGCAAAAAACAAATTAACAATAGCCGAACTAAAAGTCGAATCAGACAGCATTGAGTTGGTACAGGCCAAAGTCAACTTCGATATCGGAAAATATCAAATGGAACGAAGCGAGGAGCTTTTGAAAGAAGGATTGATTTCCCTCACTGCTATGGAAGTCCGAAGACTGAAATTCCAGGAGGTTCAGGCTAAATTAATTTCATCCCAAAACAAATTGCTTAGCAGTAAAAACGAATTAATTACTGCCCGGATTGACCTTGATGCCATTGATAACGAGTTTAAAGATAAGCTCGCCAAAGCCGAGTCGGATATGTACACAGCAATGTCATCCCAGTTTGATGCAGAAGCGAGTGTGACCAAGTTGGAAAACCAATATTCCAATTATCAGCAGCGAACCCTGTATCGTTACATTTTGGCTCCCCAAAATGGCTTCATCGCCAAGGCCATCCAGGTCGGAATCGGGGAGACCATCAAAGAAGGTGCAGAAATAGTCAATATTGTTCCTGCCGATGCGGAGCTTGCAGTGGAGATGTATGTGCAGCCGGTGGATCTGCCTTTGATCAAAGTGGGTAACAAGGTGAGGTTTATTTTTGATGGCTGGCCTGCTATCGTATTCTCCGGTTGGCCTCAGATTTCCAATGGTACTTTTGGTGGTGTGGTTGTGGCGATTGACCAGTTTGCAGGTCCGAATAATCAATACCGCGTATTGGTTACCCAGGACCCTGAGGAGGATCAATGGCCTGACTTACTCCGAATTGGCTCAGGAGCGGATGGTATTGCCTTACTTAATGACGTTCCCGTTTGGTACGAAATCTGGCGACAGCTCAACGGATTCCCTGCAGATTATTACACCCAGGAGCAAAAAGACCAATCCTCGGAAAAGAAAAAATGAAAAAATTAAGCCTATATCTTTGGTTCTTTTTTCTAACCATGCCTGTATTTAGTCAGGACAGCCTTCGGTTATCCTTGGAGGAGTACCTGACTTGGGTCCAACTGAACCATCCAATTTCCAAGCAAGCAGCTATCAACCTGACTATGGGGCGGATGGAAGTAAGGCAGGCAAGAGGAGGTTTTGACCCCTTGATTTATGGAAACCTGGATCAAAAAGAATTCAAGTCAACCGAATATTACAATAATCGAGAGGCAGGCATTAAGATCCCTACATGGATGGGGGTAGAGCTTAATGGTACCTTTGAGCAAAACAACGGTGATTTTCTCAATCCTGAGCGAACTGTTCCAAACAATGGACTTATCGCTGCGGGTGCATCAGTCAATCTTGGTCAGGGGTTGATTTTGGATGAGCGTCGTGCGGCTCTACGTCAAGCTCAGATTTATGAGCAAGCCACTGAAGTAGAGCGTCAGAAAATGCTCAATGAACTCTATCTCGATGCCACTGACATGTATTGGAGATGGGCACTTTCATTTGAGAATCTTCGAGTGCTTCAGGAAGGACTTTCACTGGCTGAGTTCAGATTTAGGGCAGTGAAGAGGACTTTTGAACAGGGAGACAATGCAGCTATTGACACGGTGGAAGCTTATACCCAGGTGCTGAGTAGGAGGTATCGGCTTCAGACTGCAGAGAATAATTTCTTTGTGGCCACCCAAATGCTGAACACTTTCCTTTGGGATGAGTCCGGGAGTCCCATGTTTCTCAATCAGGATATTTATCCCCAGGGGCTATTTGATGAGTTTTTGCTGGCCCCAGATCAGACCGAATTGCGGTCACTTGTGGCTTCCCATCCTGAATTGAGATTGACGGATTATGAATTGGCCAGGTTGGAAGTGGACAGAAAGTTGAAAACCCAACAGCTGCTCCCGGTAGTCAAACTCAAATACAATTTTATCAATGAGCGATTCGATGGTCTTACCGAATATGCCTTCTTCGAAAATAATTACAAATGGGGAGTGTCAGTTTACTCACCTATTTTCCTCCGAAAAACCCGGGGTGCAGTTGGGCTGGCCAATGCAAAAATCGACTTTAAGCAAAATGATCGGGATCTTAAAGAACTTCAACTCCGAAATAAATTGGAATCTGAACTCAATACTTGGGATATCCTGAATCGTCAGGTCAATACTATCGAAGAGAATGTAGCCAGTTTGACTAGGCTACTTGAGGGGGAGACCCGAAGGTTTCAAATGGGCGAATCCAGTTTGTTTCTAGTCAATGCACGAGAGGTATCGGTTTTTGATTCCCGACTTACGCTCAATGAGCTCGTGAGCAAACTCAAAATTTCCTATGCAAAGACCCGAGTAGCGGCAGGCTTGGGCTTTGATGATTAAACGAATTGATTTTCAGTCAGTATTTCTTGAAGAAGAGCATCCCATTGCTCGTTCCAGGAAAGGTTAAAAAGTTTTTCCAAGACTATTTTCACTTGTTGTTCCAGAACGGTCTCAGAAGGTATTGATCGGAAAAATTCAAGGGCTTCTGCTGTGTCTCTGACTTGTTCGAGTTTGGTCAAATAGCTCAAAGTCAAATATAAAAGTCCCTTTCCTGCCATCGGAGGGACTTTTTTTGTAGTGCTTATTGAATATTCTATCACGGGCAATAGTCTGCTTTCAAACTTCGCCACGGAATTTAGTGCGATGTCTCGAAGCTGATGAGCTACAAAAGGATTGGCAAATCGGTCAAAGATTTCCGCAGCATATTTTTCAAGTTCCTCTTTCGGCAGCTTGATACTCGGAATGATTTCCTGATTGAGCATCCGCATCATAAGCTCCCGATTGGCGGAATTTCCCATAAATTCGCCGACCGTATTTACCTCAGTTTTCCATAGATTCTTCACGGCCATCCATGTATGACAGCCGTTAAGAATTCGGATTTTTCTCAAAGCGAAATCACCGATTTCTGCTGCTATGATCACCTCTGAGTGACTCTTGATGAAGGGTAGTCTGCTTACATCATCCGGGCATCCTTGAATCGCCCAGAATGAATAGGGTTCAGTCTGTACCAAAAGCGGATCGGAGTCTTTTTCCGGAATGTTCAGATGAGCAGGAAATCCGGGAACAATCCGATCGACGAGATTATTGAAAAAATAAACCTGCTGATCAAGCCAAATAAAAAATTCTTCAGGAAGCAACCAACTCCCTGCATGTCGGATTACAAAATCCCGCAGAATATCGCCATTTCCGGTAAGGAGCTCACATGGTAAAATCACTGTTTCGCTTTGGGGTAACCTCTCAAACCTTTTGAACAGCCACTGGGTCAACCTCCCCGCAAAGGATTCCGCAAATTTCTCGATTGGGCCTTCATTTTTCCAGACTAAACCCGCCTCCGTGACATTGGAAATAATCCACTTAACATTCTTGTTTTCGGCAAATCCCAAAAACTTTTCGGCTTCATTAGGTAGTGAAAGGCCGTCTTTGATGCAGGTGATTTGTTGGATTTTTTCTACTTTTTTTCCGTTTTTAATTCCCGCCTCAAGCACATGATATTCAAAATTTTGCATCCTCAGCTTTTCAAGTGAATTTCCTCCGGTAGACTGTATAATACAGATTTTGAGTGGTTTACCGGATTCATTTAGGTCTTGAATCATAGGTTCAAAAAAGCCTCGGAGGAAATTACCCGTGCCAAATTGAAGAATGTGAATGTCGGTGGTGGAAGAGTTCATTTTTTTTCAAGAGATTGCGACAAAACTAAAATCAAATCTTATGGAAGCGTATGTACTGGTCGAAGTAGATATCTATGATAATGAAGTTTATGAAGAATATAAAAAACTGACCCCGGGTAGCCTGGTTCCATTTGGAGGGGAATTTGTAGTTCGTGGTCTTCCGGTCGAGGCATTAGAAGGAGAATGGAAACATGACCGTCTTGTTTTATTGAAATTTCCTACCAAAGAAAAGGCCTTGGAATGGTACAATTCCGAGCTGTATCAAAAAGCAAGAAAAATTAGGCAAGAAGGCTCTTCGGCTAACTTTTTTGTTATAGGATGATTTATTTGGCATTTTAATTGGTATGAAATACAAAATACTGGATTGAATCGACTGATCACCCAAAATCTGTCATCCCAAGAAAGTTCAATCAATCCGTATTGGAAAAATTCAATTACCATCATCCTTACAAAACCATTATGAAAAAAAACTTCCTGAAGTATCCAATGCTGGTCCTAGGACTAACTTTGGCTGTGTCATCTTGTATCTCAGATTCGGAGGCACCTCTGGTTGACGCAAAGTCTAAAGCGCTCGATGAGCTGGTAAGTACAGATCAAGGAGGAGAAAATCTCCGAAAAGGTACCGCTTACAATTACACGGAGACCTTTGAAAACCAATTAAGTCAAATCCCTTATGAAGGAGACATTCTTGGTGCAGTGGCCTATTTTCCAGGTGTAGGCAAGGGAATGGCAAACCGAATGGGAAAAGCTACCTCATTTCTTAATCAACTGGCTGTCTTTGATCCCCAATTAGGAAAGCTAATCACCACTGCAGCTCCTGTGACCCAGTTTTACGAAGCTGATTTGGCTAAACTTGGATTGACCGGGATTCCTGAAGAAGTCAGTTCACTAACTACTGATGGTAAAGGAAATGCGATCTGGTTTAAAAATATCAAGAATGTAACTACTGAGGTTTCAGAAACGTTGACTGAGTTTGAGGCCGAGGTAGAAATTATCGGTGGAAATGGTCGCTTCAGTAGAGCAAAAGGCAAAGGAGTCGTAGTAGGAACTTTTAATCCTAAGAATGGTCAAGGCAGGAGTGAACTCAAAGCAAGAATTGATTATTAAGATTTAGAATTTCTAATTTAAAAAGGCTTTCAGTATTGACTGAAAGCCTTTTTTTTATAGTGAAACACCTCTTTTCCAGGGGATAAAGTCGAAATTCTTTTTTAATTCAGCTTTGGTTTTCACGTTTCCACTAGCCACCTCGATGATGAGTTCCAGCAATTTTTCCCCTGCTGTTTCCAAATTATCCTCACCGGAGATGATCGTCCCCGCATCAAAATCGATGATGTCTGGCATTTTCTTTACGAGCTTCGTATTGGAAGATACTTTGATCACGGGACAGACAGGGTTTCCGGTGGGAGTGCCGAGACCGGTGGTAAACAAGATGATATTTGCCCCGCTTCCTGCTAGTCCGGTGGTACTTTCGACATCATTCCCCGGCGTACAAAGCAGATTGAGTCCTGCGGTTTTGACATATTCGGTGTAGTCCAGCACGTCTGAAATCGGAGCAGTTCCCCCTTTTTTGGCCGCTCCGCAGGACTTGATTGCGTCAGTCAATAGACCATCCTTGATATTTCCCGGACTGGGATTCATGTCAAAACCGCTGCCCACTCGCTTTGCTGCGGCATTGTAGGTTTCCATAAGTTGGACAAATTTTTCAGCTAGTTCAGGCGTTTCACAGCGGTTGATGAGGTTTTGTTCCGCTCCGCAAAGTTCGGGGAACTCAGAAAGGATCGTTTTTCCTCCTAAAGCCACTATCCAATCCGAGACTTGTCCCAAGGTGGGATTAGCCGAAATACCCGAGAATCCATCTGATCCCCCACATTCTAGCCCGATGACCAATTTGCTCAGAGGTACAGGTTCACGTTTGGACTTATTGGCTTCAATGATTCCCGTAAAGGTTTCATTGACCGCTTTTTGAAGCAAAGCCTCGGTGGTTCCTTCTTGCTGCTGTTCGCAGATGAGGACTGGCTTTTGTGCATTTAGCTTTTGCAGCTTTTCTTTCAAAATCCGGACTTCTGCATTTTGGCACCCCAAACTCAGCACTGTTGCTCCGGCCACATTAGGATGGTGAATATATCCAGCTAGAAGTCCACAGAGGGAGTCTGCATCCTGCCTCGTGCCACCGCAACCCATAGAATGGGTGAGAAAACGAATGCCATCCAGATTTGGGAAGATTGTTGAGGAGTTTTTCTGGACTTTCTGCGCAACCGTTTCCGTAAATTTTTGCCCTTTCAAGCCAGTTAAGAGGGTTTTTAGCTGTACTTCGTATGGGTTGGGTTCACTAAATCCCAAGGCATTTTCAAAGGCTTCTTCGAGCAGTTTGATGTTGGTATTTTCACAAAAAACCATAGGTAATACTAGCCAGTAATTAGCTGTACCGGCTTGACCATCAGGTCTTTTGTATCCCATGAATGTCCTGCCTTCCCATCTGGCTACGTCGGGTTTTACCCACTGGAAATCACCGGGCGTTAGGGTGTAGGCTTGGGTTTTATGATGAATATTTTGGAGTGTAATGGCCCCACCTAGACGAATAGGCTGTGTCGCTTCACCTACGGTGCTGCCATACATGAGGATCTCCTCACCGGGTTGGAAATCCTGCAAAGCAAACTTATGTTTGGCCGGTACAAAATCCTGAATTTCAATAGTTAAAGACTTAATTTGGACTTGGTCACCTGGATTAAGATCAGTCAATGCTACCCCTACATTGTCGTTTGGGTCCAAAATCAGTGTCGTATTGTTCATTGTTTTTATTGCTTAACTTGGTCAAATTAGATAAAAAAGCATTCATGAAGAAAATCGTCACGCTGGGTGAAGTCATGCTTAGGCTTTCTCCACCCGATCATCAGCGATTTGTTCAGGCGAGACAGCTTGACTTAGAATTTGGAGGCTCTGAAGCCAATGTTGGGGCTGCTTTGGCTTATTGGGGTATGGATGTAGCTCATGTGACTGCTTTTCCTTCTCATGAGTTGGGTTGGGCTGCGGCTGCCAGTTTGAGAAAAATCGGTATTAACACGAAGTTCATACCATTTAGCCCCGGAAGACTGGGTGTTTATTTTTTGGAAAATGGTGCCATTCACCGGAGTTCACAGATTATCTATGATCGCGCTGATTCGGCTTTTGCGCAGCTAGATCCCGGAAGCTTGGACTGGGATAAGATTTTGGATGGTGCAGATTGGCTCCATTGGTCGGGCATAACACCGGCGCTTTCGGCCAATTGTGCCGCCATCACCTTGGAGGCATTGCAAAAAGCCAATCAAAAAGGAATCACAGTAAGTGGAGATCTCAATTATCGAAGTAATCTGTGGCAATATGGCAAGGCTCCTCATGAAATCATGCCTGCATTGATGCAACTCACTCAGGTGATGATCGCGGGAGTTCGAGACTTTAATCAGTGTTTGCAAAAAGACTTTTCAAAGTTTAAGGATGTGAGAAAATATGCTTTTGATGCTTTTCCTAACTTGACTCATCTGGTCAAAACTACCCGGGATTCGATCAGTTCTTCGCATAATATCATGTCGGGGGGACTTTATACCGCTAGCGAATCCTATATCTCCAAATCCTATGATATCCAACCGATAGTCGATCGAGTAGGAACGGGGGATGCTTTTGGCGGTGGATTGATCTTTGGCCTGCTGCATATGAGTCCACAAGACGCCATAGAATTTGCCATGGCTGCAGGAGCGCTCAAGCATACTATTCCAGGAGATCTATTGCTTTGCACATTGGATGAAGTTGCAGAGGTAGCCAAAGGAGAATCAATCGGAAAAATCAAACGATAAATGAGAAACCCAACACCTTTCATTCAGCGCATGCATGCCGGAGGTATGATGCCGATATTCTTTCATCCTGATGAGCAAGTTTGTCTAGACTTGCTGTATTCCGCCTACGAGGGCGGAGTGAGAGTCATCGAGATGGTCAATAGGGGAAAAGAAGCCAAATCTATTTTCCCAAAAATCAAAGAAGCAGCCGATCGAATGCCCGGCTTGTATCTGGGGGCAGGTACCATTTATCATCCTCATGAGGCGGAGGAATTTATCGATATGGGAGCGGAGTTTATCGTGGCTCCTGTGATGAATCCAAAGTTGGGCGAGTATTGCGCTCGTGTAGAGATCCCGTGGATTCCGGGTTGCGGAACCGTTTCCGAAGTCTTTTTCGCCCAAGAGCTTGGTTCTGAATTGGTAAAAATCTATCCTGCAAACATTCTCAGCCCTGAATTTGTCCCTGCCGTGCATGCTGTGATGCCCAAGATCGAAATTATCCCAACCGGTGGAGTCGAACCCACTGCAGAAAGTCTGACCCGATGGTTTGATGCCGGAGTCCTCTGTGTAGGGATGGGGTCCCAGCTTTTCCGCAAGGATTTGATTCAGAAAGGGGATTTTCTGTCCATTCAGCAATCGGTCAAACAAGCTATGAACATCATAGATAGCATCCGCGCCAAAAAATCCTAATTCATGAAACGACTGCTTTCATTCACTTCTTTCTGTTTCCTTTTAATCTGTGCTTTGGGGTGCAAACCCGAATCAAAAGTCCGGATTATCAAAATGGGGCATGCCCAAGTGACCGCTCACCCGGTGCACAATGCGATGGTGTACCTGGCTGAGCGTGTGGAGGAAAAATCCAATGGCCGCATCAAAGTAAAAGTCTATCCCAATCAGCAATTGGGAACCGAACGTGAACTTTTGGAGTTGCTTCAAATCGGTAGTTTGGGGATGACTAAAGTCTCTGCGGCGTCATTGGAGGCTTTTTCTCCGGAGATTTCAGTCTTGGGGCTTCCGTATTTGTTTCGGGACGATGAGCATATAGACAAGGTTTTCAATGGAGAAATCGGAGATCAATTGTTGCTGAGTTCTGAAAAATTTTGGCTCCGGGGCTTATGCTTCTATGATGCAGGCAAAAGGAGCTTCTATTCCAAGACCAAACCCATAGAAACTCCCGAAGATCTCAAGGGATTAAAAATCCGGGTGCAAGAATCCAAAATGGCCATCAATATGGTTCGTGGTATGGGAGGATCTCCTACGCCTGTAGCTTATGGCGAGCTATATACAGCTCTTCAGCAAGGAATAGTTGATGCTGCTGAAAATAATCCCCCAAGTTTTTATAATTCCAGGCATTATGAGGTGTGTAAATACTACACGATCGATGAACATACGGTGATTCCCGATGTGGTATTGATCAGTACCAAAGTATGGGAACTGCTGTCTCCTGAGGAGCAACAGTGGATGCAGGAGGCAGCAGACGAGTCGGCAGTCTATCAGGCCAAGCTGTGGAAAGAATCTGTCGAAGAGTCTATGCGCGAAGTCGAAAAAGCTGGAGTTGTCATCAGCTACCCGCCTAAGGATCCTTTTGCTGAAAGCGTAAAATCAGTCTATGAACTCGTCAAGTCCGAAAATCCGGCTTTGATTCCTTTGATCGACAAAATCCAAAATACCCGATAAATGAAGGTTAAACTATTCTTAGATCAGTTTATCCAGGTGTTGATTGCATTCTTGATGGCATTGATGGTGATCAATGTGACCTGGCAGGTATTTTCCCGGTATGTCTTGGGGGATCCAAGTTCGTTTACGGATGAGCTATCCCGCTACATGATGATTTGGCTTGGAATGGCCGGGGCCGCCTATGTTTCTGGCAAAAACGGGCACTTGGCCATCGATATTTTGCCTGAAAAGCTTCATGGAAATAAACTCTTGACCTTGCAGCTGTTCATCCATTCAATGGTTATTTTTTTCGGGTTGGTGATTATGATTTGGGGCGGGGGAAATCTGGTGTATATCACGCAGATTCTACAGCAAAAAAGCGCAACGCTACAGATCCCACTTTCCTGGATCTATGGAATTATCCCGGTCTCTGGTGTATTGGTGGTGTTTTACCACAGCTTTCACATGGTTCAACTTATCAAAAACAAATCCTAAGCTATGGAGTGGATCAGTATTCTCATTTTGGTACTCAGCTTTGTGACCTTGTTGGTTCTGGGGGTACCCGTAGCGTGGAGTTTGGGACTTTCGAGCTTTTTTACGTTGATCATCACGATCTCTGCCCTACCTGCGGCTACAACAATAGCTCAGCGAATGGCAACCGGCTTGGATAGTTTTGCGCTGTTGGCAATTCCCTTTTTTGTTTTGGCAGGAGAAATCATGAACCGTGGCGGCATCGCTAATCGTCTGATTGATTTTGCCAAAGGACTGACCGGAAGACTTCCTGGAGGTCTTTTGTATGTGAATATCATTGCAGCGATGCTCTTTGGGGCGATTGCCGGGTCAGCAGCTGCAGCGGCATCCGCAATCGGTAGTATTTTGGGCAAACGAATGGATGAAGAAGGCTATCCCAAAACACTAGGCGCAGCGGTCAATATCACTTCCTCGACTACCGGCCTGATCATTCCTCCATCCAATATTTTGATCATTTATTCTCTGGCAAGTGGGGGAGTTTCGATTGCGGCGCTATTTGTAGCCGGGTATCTGCCAGGGCTTCTTTTGGGGTTGATTTTGATGGTTTGTGCGGCCATTTTTATCAAGAAAGAAAATATTCCCTCCGGAGAGCGAGTATCACTCAAGGAACTAGGAACGGCTTTTTGGAGGGCAGTTCCTAGTTTGTTTTTGCTTTTTGTGGTGATCGGGGGTATCGTGGGAGGGGTATTTACCGCCACAGAGGCCTCTGCGATTGCGGTGGTCTATACTTTGGTTTTGTCCTTTGTCTATCGAGAGCTGAAGTGGAAGGAACTGCCGGGCATTTTGGTGCGATCATCTGAGACTACCGCAGTGGTCTTGCTGTTGATTGGCACTTCGATGAGTATGTCTTGGGCTATGTCAGCAGAGGATATTCCCCAGATGATCAGTGACTTTATGCTCACTGTGAGTGATAATAAATGGGTGATTTTGATCCTGATCAACCTGATTTTGTTAGGGGTCGGGATATTTATGGACATTACACCGGCAGTGCTGATTTTCACCCCGATTTTTCTTCCGGTGGTGACCAAAGTGGGAATCGATCCAGTTCACTTTGGGATCATGATGGTGGTCAATTTGTGCATAGGACTTTGTACTCCTCCGGTAGGTTCTTTACTCTTTGTGGGTGTCTCCATTGCAAAAATTTCGCTTACTCAGGTTATCCGTCCTTTGCTTCCTTTTTTCCTGGCTATGATACTAGCCTTGACCTTGATTATGCTTTTCCCGGAGATCACATTGATTTTACCTAGGTTGTTTGATTTGATTTAATCCAAAGAAGTCCCTTTTGAGGGACTTCTTTGGATTAAATCTATTTTTTCAAATTTCCTTTATTGGGAATGGAGTGAAAGGTGAAAGCTTTTTTCTTTTTGAGAGAAATTTTCCCGAGGTCTGCCGGAGTTTATTTGGAGGAGGCTGTTAAAATAAACAGTTTAGTAAAGAGATAATTAGCGGATTGTCTGACTTAGTTTGAAACTTCTTGGCTTCAAATCTTTTTTTAAAGATAGCAATCCGTATTTTCCAAACTTCTCGTAAATCCCTCTGATATGAAAACTTACTATAATCCAGAAGACCTTAAAAAATTTGGCAAAATCTCCGACCTCCAAAAAACTATGGGGGATAAGTTTTTTGCCTATTACGCAGAGGTTTTTAAAGAAGGCGCACTTACAGCGCGAGAAAAATCCCTGATAGCCCTTGCAGTGGCCCATGCCATTCAGTGTCCTTACTGCATTGATGCATACACTTCGGATAGTTTGGAGAAAGGTTGCGACGAAGAGCAAATGATGGAAGCAGTCCATGTGGCGGCGGCTATTCGTGGGGGAGCGTCTCTTGTTCATTCTACCCAAATGATGAACAAAATCAATGAATTAACTATGTAATGAAGTCACTCAAAGCACAACTTCACCCACTGGCTCAGACCAGTCAGGAACTGGAAATATTGACTGAAAATATCCCCGGAGGAAAAAGCTTTAAAGATCACCTCGATTCAATTGGATTATTTCCACTGAAGCCAACTCAGCTGGAAATTTTCCAGATCAATCTGGGTAAAATGTGCAATCAGGTATGCAAGCACTGTCATGTCGATGCAGGTCCTGACCGAAAGGAGATCATGACATGGGATACCATGGAGTTCTGTCTGGATACGATAGCATCTCAAAAAAGCCTTCATACGGTAGATTTGACTGGAGGTGCGCCGGAAATGAACCCTGACTTCAGAAGGCTAGTGGAAGAAATCCGTCGCAGGAGACCTGATGTCACTTTGATCGTCCGCTGCAACTTGACCATCATCCTGGCCAATCCCAAATACCATGACTTACCTGAGTTTTTCAAAGAAAACCGGGTCGAAGTGGTTTCTTCTTTGCCCTATTTTACGGCTAACCGGACTGATTCACAGCGAGGCGATGGGGTTTTTGACAAATCCATCAAAGCTCTTCAAATGTTGAATGAGGTTGGGTATGGATTGCCCGAAACTGGATTGAAGTTAAACTTGGTTTACAATCCATCAGGCGCATTTCTTCCAGGTTCTCAAAGTGAATTGGAAGGAGAGTTTAAGAAAAAGCTTCGTGAGCGGTTTCAGGTAGAATTCAATCAACTTTTCACGATCACCAACCTGCCCATTTCCAGGTTTCTGGAATATTTACTTCGTTCGGAAAACTACGAGGCTTATATGGAAAAGCTGATCGCTGCATTCAATCCTTCAGCAGCGATGGGAGTCATGTGCCGCAATACAATTTCCATAGGATGGGACGGCTATCTGTATGACTGTGATTTCAATCAAATGCTCGAACTGAGAGTTGAGTCAGGCGCACAGCATGTACGGGATTGGAATAGTCAGCAGCTTTTGGACAGGGATATTGTGATCAATAATCATTGTTTTGGATGCACAGCAGGAGCGGGGTCAAGTTGTGGAGGAGCGACGACTGGATGAAAAAGGCTGCCCTGATTATATTCCAAAAAAATCCTGTACTGGGCAAAGTCAAAACTCGACTGGCAAAGGACATCGGACAGGAGGCTGCTTTGGAGATTTATCAGAAATTGATACAAATGACTTTTGAGCAGGCATTGGGATGCAGAGGGGAAATCTGGGTTTTTTATTCCGACTATATCCCAGCAGACAGTCCACTCAAAAATATAAATTCACGAGTACAATCGGGAGTCGACCTCGGTCAACGAATGGAAAATGCATTTATGGAGGTTTTTGCAAATAACTACGATGCAGCAGTGATCATCGGCACAGATTGTCCTCAAATTTCAACGGCAAGTTTGGATCAAGCTATTCAAAAACTTGATGATTCCGATTTGGTAATAGGGCCAGCGCTGGATGGAGGATATTATTTGCTGGGAATGAATAGGTTGCATTCTGAGCTTTTCCATTCGATTACTTGGAGTTCAGACCTGGTTTTAAACCAAACGATTTCGGTGGCCGAAAAACTTGGCCTTTCAATCCAATTTTTGCCAAAATTCTACGACATTGACACCGTCGATGACTTGACCCTGTTTGTCACCCAAAACCCCAAGTATGAGTTCCTATTTAATTACCGCAGCTGAAGTTTACAAGCAAGCAGCTCTCAAACCTGATGTCGGGCTTTGCTGTACCACCTCTCCGATATGGCAGCTTCCTGAGCTCAGCATTCCCAAAATCATGCAGGAGATGAACTACGGCTGCGGGAGCACCGTACATCCCCGAGACCTCACACATCAGCCCACGATACTCTATGTAGGGGTAGGCGGCGGCATGGAGGTGCTTCAATTTTCCTATTTTTCCAGAAGAAAAGGCGGTGTCATCGGACTTGATATCGTGGATGAGATGCTCGATTCCTGTCATCAAAATCTGCTTTTGGCCGAGCAAGAAAACGCTTGGTTCGATCGGGATTTTGTGGATTTGAGAAAAGGAACAGCACTGCAATTGCCCATTGCAGACAGCACCGTTGATGTCGCCGCGCAAAACTGCCTGTTCAATATTTTTACTCCTGAAGACCTTCAAAAAGCGCTGAGTGAAATGTACCGCGTACTTAAACCTCATGGTCGGTTAGTGCTCAGTGATCCCATTACCGAAGACCCCATGCCTGTTAGCCTCCAACAGGACGAGCGACTTCGAGCGCTTTGTTTGAGTGGTTCTTTGCCTTTGGCAGATTACCTGAAAATGATCACGGATGCCGGTTTTGGGACTGTGGAAGTGAGAGCCAAGCGACCTTATCGGATTTTGGCTCCAGGTCAGTATGATACACCGGACTTGATTATCCTGGAGTCTGTCGAAGTCTGTGCTATCAAAGATCCCATGCCAGAGGATGGACCGTGTGTTTTTACCGGGAAATCGGCAATCTATTTTGGCACTGAGGAGTATTTTGATGATCAGAAGGGTCACGTTTTATTGCCCAATCAGCCTTTGGCGGTATGTGATAAAACTGCCCGGGATCTTGCCAGACTGGAGAGGTCCGATATTTATATTTCTCCATCCACTTACTTTTACGACGGCGGAGGGTGTTGCTAAATGAAAGTAGTGCTAATCTGTTTATTGGTCCTTTTTGCAGGTCCTCTCTTTGCTCAAAGTGAAAAAAAACCAGAATCTCTCCAGTATGAAATCCTTGTTTTGGGACTGAAAATAGGAGACATGACAGCTGAGAAACTCCCCGGTAAGGCTGACACTCTTCACTACAAGGTTAATAGTCAGGTTAAATTTTGGTTTTTTGGAAATGTAGAGTTGAAATTTTCAACCGTGTCAAATTTTCTTCAAGGAAAAATTGTTAACACCCGTTCTGAATCGAAAACAAACCGAGGTGATTACCTCTCCCAAATCACGCTTAAAGGCTCTGAATATCAAGTCGATGCAGAGACATATAAATTTGAAAATGATGAATCAGTGCGCGGACCCCTCAGCTGGTGTAGCAATAAGATGTTTTTTCATGAACCGAAGCAGGGAGAAATTTTCCTTTCCGAGGTCTACGGTACTGCTCAGCAAATCAGGCAGATAGAGGACGGCGTCTATGAAGTGACTGTCGAAGGAAACACAAACAGGTACTACTACCAATCCGGAATACTAGAAAAAATCGTACTTGAGAATCCAATCAAAAACTATCAAGTAAGAAGAGTACGATGAATGATGTCTTGAGACTGTCGGTGATCATTCCGGCGATCAATGAGGAGGAGAATCTCCGTCAATTAATACCTTTTTTGCGAAAGCACGGAGGAGATTTTATAGAAGACTTAATCGTCGTGGACGGAGGCAGCACGGACCAGAGTGTGCAAATTGCCCGTTCTCTGGGAGCTCAGGTTTATCAAAGCGAGGTTCCATCACGGGCTATACAGATGAATCTGGGCGCTAAAATGGCGCAAGGAAATACCCTTTATTTTGTCCATGCTGATACTAGGCCAATGGTGACTTTTTGTGAAGATATTCAGGTGGCAAGGCTAAAAGGGTATCGAGCGGGTTGTTATCGATATCGATTCGATTCGCAAAAAGTTTTCTTGAAATTCAACAGTTGGGCGACAAAATTCAATGGATTATTTGCAGGAGGAGGAGATCAGACACTTTTTATATCTAAGCGTTTTTTTGAGGAGCTAGGCGGATTTGATCCCTACTTTTCCATTATGGAGGACTTTGATTTGGTCAGGAGGATCAAGAGAAAAACCAGGTTCTTCATCATTCCCAAGTCAATACGGGTTTCTGCTAGAAAGTATGAAAAAAACTCCTGGCTTAGAGTTCAGTGGGCAAACTTCCTGGCTTTTCTTGCTTTCAAAAAAGGCCTTGACCCCGTCAAGATCAAGGCCGATTACAAAAGACGACTCAAGCTCTAATGATCAGGGTTTGATTTTTTTTGCCAGATCGACCAATCTGTTTGCATAGCCGGATTCATTGTCGTACCAACCGACCACTTTGACCAAATTTTCTTTAGCAGAAGTCAGGGATTCATCGATGATGCAGGAGTGTGGATTGCCGATGATGTCCATGGATACAATAGGGTCAGACTCCACTTCGAGAAAACCTTTGAGTTCGTTGAGACTTGCTTTTCGATAGGCTTCATTTACTTGCTCGGAAGTTACCGCCTGGGCTAGCTCGACAATCAAGTCAGTAAGGGATCCGTCGGGTACAGGTACGCGCATGGCCGATGCTTCGATTTTTCCTTCTAACTCCGGAAGGATGCGATCGAGAGCCTTGCCCGCATTGGTAGTGGTGGGAATGATCGAATAGGCTGCGGCTCTAGCTCTTCTTAGATCTCGATGTGGGGCATCATGGAGGTTTTGGTCATTGGTATACGAGTGTACCGTAGATGCAAAACCTTTCACCACCCCGAAATTTTCCTCCAGCACCTTGATCATAGGGGCTAGGCAGTTGGTCGTGCAAGAGGCATTGGAAACGATCGCTTCTGAATCGCCAAGGATATGATCGTTGACTCCCATGACGACCATGGGGATGTTTGAATCCTGAGCAGGTGCGGAAATAATCACTTTTTTGGCGCCAGCCTTCAAGTGCTTGCTGGCACCTTCGCGATTGGTAAATCTTCCGGTGCATTCGATTACCAGATCGATTTCAAGATTTTTCCAGGGAAGTTCCTCGGGATTTGCTTTTGAAAAAAGGTGGATCGGATGGCCGTTTACCAGAAGGAGGTCATTGTTTACCTGAATTTCCGCATCAAATTTTCCATGAATTGAATCATACTTCAGCAAATGTCTGATAGCCTGATCATCTGCGAGGTCATTGATGGCCACTAGATCGAGATGGGGGTTTTGTAGAATCAATTTGGCCGTGTAGCGACCGATACGTCCAAATCCATTGATGGCAATTCGGGTCATTGTATAGTAGGGTGAGTGTTAAATGTTGGTTTTCGAGACGAAGTTAGCCTTTTCAAAGAATTCCTTGCGAAAGGAAAATTTTATTCCTTTGGATCAGCTTTTTATCGTCGATTCCAAAGAAATATTTGCAGGCCTTTTTGCTTTGTAAATTCAACCCTCTATATTTGCACAACCTTTTGAAAAAGCAAGTTTTTCAATAAAAAATGGTCCGTTCGTCTAGGGGTTAGGACGTATCCCTTTCACGGATAAAACACGGGTTCGATTCCCGTACGGACTACAGTAACTTCTTGTCAATCAGAATATTAATTGTTATTAAGTTTCTGATTTCCCCTTCCGGTCCGTTCGTCTAGGGGTTAGGACGTATCCCTTTCACGGATAAAACACGGGTTCGATTCCCGTACGGACTACTGAGCAGGTTTTTGGTAACCTGATTTACATTTTTGTTTTATGGTTGTTAGTGGTTAAAGTGAACAAAATCCCAGCTTCTGGCTGGGATTTTTGTTTTTAGGGGCTTTTATATCAGCGGTATTTACAGCCCTTTCATTTTTTTTAATTTTCTGAGCTCAAAAATTGTTTTACAATGCTCAAACCCAAGTTTAAACCTATCCTTTTCGGATCTCTTGCATTAGTATCGTTTGGAATGCTCAGTTCCTGCAAAAAATCCGAGCCTGTTGACCTACAAATTATCACCCTCTCTCCTGAGCAAATTGCTCCACAGGCAGAGGCCGCACGCAACTCGATCAGCCCTGTATTAGCAGAAGGGCTCAAAATGGATCTCTGGGCAGTAGATTCCTTGGTCAAAGATCCGATTACCATTCAGGTGTATGACGATGGCTCGATCTATTATGCCCGATCTCCCCGCCGCACCAATTCTGAATTTGACATTCGCGGTCATCAATCTTGGGAGATCCGATCCATCGGTTTGCAAACTATCGAAGACAAGCGAAATTTTCTTCGCACAGAGCTTTCTCCTGAGCGATCCTCCGAAAATACCTGGCTAAAAGATCTCAACGGAGATGGTTCTCATGACTGGAGAGATATGACCATCGAGGGAAATGAAATCTTTCAGATCAAAGATACCGATGGAGACGGCTTGGCTGACTGGGCTCAGCGCCAGGTCAATGATTTCACAGATGAAGTTGTAGATGTAGCAGGAGGATTGCTGAAAACAGAGGATGCACTCTATGTCGCAGCAGGCCCGGATATGTGGAGGTTGATGGACAAAAATGGTGACGGTATCATGGACGATAAGCTTTCCATGTCTTACGGGTATGGAATCCACATCGGTTTTGGAGGGCATGGTATGTCGGGAGTCGAGATGGGCCCAGACGGCCGGATTTATTGGGGAATCGGAGACATTGGATTTAATGGAAAAGGGGACGATGGTACCGAATATAAATATCCAAATCGTGGAGTCATCGCCCGCTCTAATCCAGACGGGAGTGATTTTGAGATTTTTGCCATGGGTGTGAGAAATACCCATGAGTTTGTGTTTGATCAATTTACCAACCTGATCTCAGTGGATAATGACGGTGATCATGCCGGGGAAAAAGAGCGATTGGTCTATCTGACCAGAGGCTCGGATTCCGGCTGGCGTATCAACTGGCAGTTTGGTAAATACCGTGATCCGGATAACAATACCTATAAGGTTTGGATGGATGAAAAGCTCTTTTTACCTCGCTGGGAAGGTCAGGCTGCCTACATTACTCCACCTCTGATGAACTATGTGAGTGGTCCTACTGGGATGGTTTTTAACCCTGGAGCAGGATTAGGGCCGCGCTGGAAAGATCATTTTTTTGTAGTCGAATTTGTCGGTAGTGCGGCGAGTTCTGGAATTCATGCTTTTCAGCTGCAGCCTAAAGGAGCATCTTTTGAATTGACCAAAACCGAGAAGATCGTAGGAAGCTTTCTGCCAACAGGTATCGATTTTGGCCCCGATGGAGCACTTTATGCGGCAGATTGGGTGAATGGATGGGATGATAAAAATTACGGTAGAATCTGGAAATTGACCGACGAGACAGCCGCAGGTTGGGAGCTTCAAAAGCAAACTGCTGCGGAGATTAAATCAGATTATAAAAAGCTTTCTGAACAAGAACTCAAAACCAAACTCTACTTTGAGGATATGCGTATCCGCCGAAAGGCTCAATTTGAATTGGCCAAGCGGGGAGAAAAGGGAGCTGCTGTTTTCAAAGAAGTAATTCAAGATAAAAGTAATCAAGTCGCAAGAATTCATGGGATCGTCGGTCTGACCCAACTAGCAAGAATGGACAAAAAAGACCATGCCGATGCAATAGTTTCACTTTTGAAAGATTCAGACCCGGAGATCGCTGCCTTGGCAGCCAAGTGGCTTGGTGATATCCGTTACGAAAAGGCAAATTCGGTATTGATCGAAAATCTGAAACACCCCAATGCCCGTGTCCAATTTTTCAATGCGGAAGCACTTGGAAGAGCTAAAGCCAAAGAGGCGATTCAACCGTTGATCGAATTACTCGAAGCCAACAATGACGTGGACGCTTACCTGCGTCACGGAGTTACTTATGCACTTTCTCAAATCGGTGAGGTGGAGCCTTTGGCGGCATTGTCCAGCCATCCTTCCAAAGCGGTAAGATTGGGAGCCGTTTTGGCACTCAGAAGATTGGAGTCACCAGAATTGGCCAAGTTTCTGGCTGATTCAGATGAGTACATCGTCACTGAAACAGCTCGGGCGATACATGATGACTTCTCGGTCGAAGCAGCTTTGCCTGCACTAGGGGCACTTTTGCCAACTACTACATTCCAAAACGAGCCCTTGATCCGAAGAGCGATCAGTGCTAATCAGCGAGTCGGAAAAGATGAAAACCTAAATCATATTTTGGCTTTCCTTGGTAAATCAGGAATGCCAGAAGTTTTGCGAAAAGAAGCCTTGGCTGCTATCGGGACTTGGGCAAAGCCATCCTTAGTCGATCGCGTAGATGGTCGTTACCGAGGTGAAGTGAAGCGGGATGCAAGTTTGATCCGAGATCAGGTAAAGCCGATTTTGATCGCCTCTGCTTCGGATCGTGCAGAGCAGATCCGAGTAGAAGCGATCAAAGCCATCGGTAAGCTGGAAATCGCAGATGCTGCTGATTTGCTTCTGACCAAAATCAAAACCGATCCTGCCGATCCAGTCAAAATTCAGGCGCTCAATTCTCTGGTAGCGATGAATGCTCCTAATCTCAGTCAGGCGATTTCTCGGGCTATGGGGGACAATAGTCAGTCCGTCCGGGTAGCAGGATTGGGACTATTGGCTCAAACTGACCTTCCCAAGGATCAAAAAGTGGCGTTATTGACTGATATAATTCAGAAACGTACAGTTCCCGAAAAGCAAACTGCACTGACCACTCTCGCTGGTTTGGAAGGAGCAAAGGATCTTCCTGTTTGGAAGGCAATATTGGCGGATTTTGATGCAGGAAAACTTCCTGAAGGTACTTGGATTGAGCTGGAAGAGGCTATTGAAGCCACCGGTTCTGCGGAGCTGAAGGCGGAATTTACCGGACTTTTGGACGAGAAATCCGGCGGAGAGGAGTGGAAGAAATTTGCAGGAGCCTTGGCTGACGGAAATATCCGAAGAGGCCGAACGATTTTCTTCGAAAACCAAACGGCTCAGTGTATCCGCTGCCATGCCTATGATGATATGGGTGGAAATGCAGGGCCGGCTTTGGATAATATTGGAAATGTCCTTTCTAAAGAGGAACTGTTGATCGCTTTGGTAGAACCGAGCAAAAGACTGGCGCCGGGATACGGTACGATTTCTCTGGAGATGAATTCTGGTGAAAAAATCACCGGAACCCTCATGGAAGACGGAAAGGAAATCCTCAAAGTCAAGGTAGGAGCCGAAGAAAAAAATATCTCCAGATCCGATATCAAATCTTCCCAAATCGCTCCGTCCAGCATGCCGCCAATGGGAACTTTGCTCAGTAAGCGCGAAATCAGGGATTTGGTGAGTTATCTATCCGTTTTGCGCAGAAGGGAATGAAAAAGTTTCTGATTGTTTCTTTTGGCCTGATTGCGGTCATAGCGCTGGCTTCTCCATGGATAATTATTCTGGTCGGGAGAAATCAGTTGCACAATTACCGTATCCCCCAAAGGGAGCAATTGGTAGAAAATGAGCCAAAACAGCGGGTTTTGGCCATTTTTCCACATCCGGATGATGAAGTGACGGTAGCCGGAACCATCCAAACGCTCAAGGAGGACGGGCACGAGGTACGATTGGCATGTCTGACCCGAGGTGAAAAGGGGAAGTCCTCCGGTATAAAAGATGAAGTCGAATTGGCCAAAATCCGCTCCAAAGAAATGGCCCAGGCTGCCGATATTCTTGGTTTGGATGAGTTGGTTTTGATGGATTTACCGGATAGCGGATTAGAAAAAATAGGCGTTGATTCAATCAAAAAAGTAGCCTTAAACCTGATCGATGAACTTCAGCCGGATATCTTGCTTTCTTATGATTCCAAAGTAGGTCTCTATGGACACTCAGATCATCGGATTGTAGGGCAAGCGGTGGAAGAAGTCTTTTTAGAGCTAAAAGGAAAGCCTGGATTTTCTCCAACCAGGCTTTTTCAGGTTACGCTTTGTCAAAAGCAAATCGATGTAGCCATGAAGCTTTCTGCAGGTTTTCAGCGGAATTATCCAGAAGATCCGGCTCTTGGCCTTCCCACACCTGATTTTTCAATCCGAACGCAGCCTCATTTTGCCAAAGTCAAAGAAGTGATGAAAGCGCATCAAAGTCAGCAAAAAGTTCTGAAAGATCTGATGCCCTTTCACGATCGAGTGCCGACATGGATTTATTCTCGGGTTTTTGATCGGGAATATTTTGTGGAAGTGAAATAAAAAAGAGGCCCAAAATCAGACTTTGGGCCTCTTTACTTTTTAACGAAAACCTAATTTTTGTCTGACCTTTTCCAAAAGTGGATAGGCAGTATGCCTCGCTTTTTCTTCACCTGCCGTCAGTCGTTTTTCGATCTCCTCAGGATTAGTCATAAAGAAGTCGAAGGCTTTTCTTTCTTCGGAATACTTTGTCAGAATCACTTCCAAAAATTCTTTTTTGGCATGTCCATATCCAAAGTTCCCGGCAAGGTATTTTTCACGTAAACTGGCAGTTTGCTCTGCGCTCGCGATGAGGCTGTAGAGTTTAAAGACATTACAGGTGTCCGGATTTTTGGGTTCCTCGAGCGGCGTGCTGTCCGTGATGATGCTGTTGACGTTTTTCTTGAGCTCTTTTTCAGGAAGGAAGATATCAATGTAATTGTTGTAGGACTTGCTCATTTTCTGGCCATCGGTGCCGGGAATGATCATGACTTCCTCGCTGATCCGTGGCTCTGGGAGTACCAAGATATCCTCTTCCAAGATTCTGTTGAAGGTGCTGGCAATATCCCGAGTGATTTCCAAGTGTTGCAGTTGATCCTTTCCCACCGGAACCAAGTCCGCCGAATAAAGCAAAATGTCAGCAGCCATCAATACGGGATACGTAAAGAGCCCTGCATTGACATCGGCCAGTTTTGCGGATTTATCCTTGAAACTATGCGCATTGGCCAGCATAGGAAAAGGCGTAAAACAATTGAGATACCAAGTCAATTCGGCTACTTCGGGGATGCGAGATTGTCGGTAAAAGGTCGTTTTTTCGATATCTAGGCCAAAGGCCAACCAAGCAGCAGCTACGGCTAGGGTGTTTTCTTTTCGCAGTTCGCCATCCTTGCTACTGGTAAGTGAGTGAAAGTCAGCGATAAAAATAAAGGACTCTTCTTGGTCATTTTGCTTGATCAGATTGATCGCCGGAACGATCGCGCCAAGGATATTTCCAAGGTGTGGTCTTCCGGAACTCTGAATGCCTGTAAGTACTCTTGCCATTTGGTTAATTTTGGCGCAAATTAAAGAAATCACCCTACAATCACGGGGAAAATATGCGTTAATTGCAGGTATGAAGTCAAATGTATCCCCAGTATTTCTCCTAAGTTTTTTGGGTTGGTTTGCCCTGATGAGTTCTCTTTCAGCCCAGGAAATCCCTAAAATGGTTTGGAAAGTCAACCGGATCAACCTTGGGACTATCTTGGAAGAGCAAGGGTATCAAACCGTAGATTTTGAATTTACTTTCAATTCAGATTCTGTAGGATTGATTCAGGATATTTGGCTGGAGTGCGGCTGTACTACGGTGGATTATCTCAAGGACAGTCTGAGAAATGGAGCTCAAGGGAAGATTTCCATTACTTTTGATCCCACATCTGCTGCAGGTTTTTTCTCCAGATTGATCGTAGTCAAGGGAAATTTGGAAGGAATGATGGACAGTCTTTTCATCGAAGGTACAGCTATTCCCTATCCTTCTCAGCCTGAGCAGGTCTATTCGGTAAAAAAACAAAACTTGGGGTTTAGGCTCCGCAAAATCAATATGGGTGATGTGTTTGACAATGAGCCCAAAGAAAAGTACGTGGAGTTTTTCAATTTTCGAGAGCAAAATCTCCTGAAAGAAAACTTCAGATTTCAAGGTCCAGACTATATTCAAGTCACACAGGTTCAGGATTTTATCAGGCCGCAGGAGAGAGGACTCTTTCGTATCGTGTATGATGGTAAAATCAAAAATGATTTGGGTTTCTTTGAAGATAAGGTAGTGGCATTTTGGTCAGATCAGGAAGCAGATACCGTCGATTTGGAAGTCATCGCTGATCTTTTTGAGTATTTCCCGCCTGTTTCCAAGGATGATCTCAGTTCGCTTCCACAGTTATTAATCGAAAAGAAGGAGGTAGATCTGGGAGAGATTGGTTCCAAAACTGTAGTGAGACGAACTGTCACCCTGTCAAATCCAGGAAAGTCACCACTCACAATTAAGAAAATCCAAGGCAACTGCGAATGCCTTCGATTGGAAGTTGGGAAAAATGAAATTCTTCCCGGCGAGTCTGTCGAGCTTGTATTGATTTTTGATCCTACAGGGAGAAAAGGGATCGATCAGCGAAATATTTATTTATTTACCAACGACCCCGTCAACCCAGTGCAGTTGGTGGTGTTGAAGAGTAGGATTGAATGAGTTTGAGGTTATAATTATACTGCTGTTTTAATTTATTGCTTTATGAAGGCTTGCCTTTTTGTATTTTCTTTTATTTTCATTTTGTCTTTTTATTCTTTCGGGGCAAAATACTACGCTTCACCTGATGGAAGTGACACGAACACTGGAAAATCTCCCTCTTCTCCATTTAGTTTAGTTTATGCGACGGGTACTTCCTCACCCTTGGTGCCAGGAGATTCTCTTTTGATGCTAGATGGAGTATATGGGGGAAATTTTACTTTTAGTTTGAATGGAGCTCCTGCAAATCCCATATATATAGTTGCCGCTAATCCAGGCAAAGCCATTGTTGATGTTTCGAAAAATCGAACTGGAGAAACTGCAATTACATTGCGTGGAAATTACATTTGGTTAGTTGGTGTCCATGTGACATCGTCTACTGTGATTAGAAATTCAGATCCATCCAATGGCTTTGCAAATGTGTTGTATGAATCCGGGATTGCAGTTTTTGGAAATTACAATAAAATCATCAATTGCTGGGTTTATGATGTGGTAGGGGTAGGTTTAGAATTATGGAGGTCTGGTCTCGATTTGGAAGTATATGGTTGTGTAGTATTTAATAATGGCTCGCAAACCGAATCCCAAGGTAGAGGGCATGGTATGTATATCCAACACGATCAACCTCAAGAACCTAAAATCATTGAAAACAACTTTGTGTTTCAAAATGCAGCTCGAGGTATTAATATCTATACTACAAACCCAAAGAATGGAGGGGTGGTGGTCAGGAAAAATACTTCATTCAATACTGGAGCATCCTCGAGTTTTGATCAAACGTTCCTTCGACCTTTTCATAATCTAGTTATTGGTTCGGGTTTTAATGAAAGTTTTGAAATGACTGTGGATTCCAATATATTTTATTCCGATCTGCAAGGAGGTAGGCTAACTCCTGATCTTATAAACAATGTTGCTTTGGGCCGGAACAATCCCATTGTGAGAGATTTAAGATTTAGAGAAAATATCATTTTTGGTGGAGGTAACATGGTGGAGTTAAAGCCAATTACAAATTTGACTTTTCAGGGAAATAAGCTTTATAATGCACATGGAAATTTTATCGCTACTAATGGAACATCTGCCACTTCCTTTCCTAATTCATTCTGGGATCAAAATATATATAGGAATATTGCAAAAAAGTCAAGACCATTTCAGGAATTAGATTTTACTGGGTGGTTAAGAGATTATTCTCCTATAGATAAAGCGAGTCAGTATTCAGAGCTACCAGCTTCAAATCAGGAGGTGTTGGTAACTCAAAACAAATATGATCCGTCCCGTTTTCATGTTACCATTCTAAATTTATCTGGGACAGAATATGCAACAGTAGATTTTTCTGGTTTTGCTGCGTCGTTTAATGATGTAGAATACGAAATTATAGACATTCAGAATCCTTTCGATTCTAATCAAAGAGTTAATGGTACTTTTAAAGGAGGTTCGATATCCTTTCCAATGAATTGGACCAAGTCTCTCCAGCCAAAAGGAAACTTGCCATTCCAAGTAGTGCATACGGACAAGACTTTCGGTACTTTTTTGTTGGTATTCAAAGGGACGGGAAACAGTACTCCTAGTTTTCCTGAGGTTAAGAGTTCTGTTACGCTTCAGCTTAATTCTGATGGATTGACTACCTTAAAACCTGATGATTTCCTTTCTGAACGGCCTAAAGACTCATTTACCTATTCTTCTTCAAAAGGGTTTGATTTTGATTGTTCTGATTTGGGAGTAAATGAAGTGTCTCTAACTCTGGAAAATACGGGTACTGGACAAAAGAAGGTCGTTCCGATTCAAGTTCGTGTGGTTGATAGTCTTTCGCCTGTCTTTGATGCCTCCGATGCCACAGTAGTTTTTGATCCGGTTATTGGGAAACTCACCTTGTCTATCTCAGACTTTCCTATGACTAACTTGAGGGATAATTGCTCAGGAAATTTTACTTTTTCCTTAAGCAAAACTGAAATCTCCTGTGGTGAAATTTTTTCAGGACAAAACTCACCAAAACTCGATTTTCCAATCACGATTACGGTAAAAGACGCATCGGGGAATGCATCCACAAAAAATGTTAAGGTGGTAGTGGGAAATATAATCGAATCCAAAAAAGTCAGCCTGAAATCCTCAGGAACATTGACCGATGGAAAAACAGTGACTTTGACTCTAGGTGATGAGCTCGAGTACGAAGTCGCCTATTGGAAGAGAATGGGAAGCTCGGGTATGGAGACTTTACCCAGTTCCTCTGGCAAATCTATCCAAGTGGATAAGTCCGGTCAATATACAGCAGTATTGGATTTGGCCTCTGGATGTCAGGTAGAGTCCGCATCGGTGGTAGTAGAGCTAACGGGTACCGATTGGCCTGCTAGTAAAGAAAATGTTTCTTTAAGTCTCTCCGAAAATGGAAGTACAGCACTTGTAGCAGGAATGGTATTTGAAAAATGGCCTGTAGAGGGTGTTTCGGTTGCATTTTCAAAATCTAATTTTTCCTGCGAGAATCTGGGGAAAAATCAAGTCAGTGCCACGCTTTCTCATCCTACTTGGGGCCAAAAGGATATTTCTTTTGAAGTATCGATTGTGGATGATTTAGCTCCAATACTTTCTCTTCAATCTCCCGAGTTGGTTTTGGATAAGATAATTGGGTTTTTGGAAGTCGATGTTCAGGATTTTATCTTTTCTGCAACTGATAATTGTGAGGTTTCTTCTCTTGAAATCTCCCCCAGCAAAATCACCTGTGATCAACTCGGAAAAGAGATAGCTTTTGAAATCACAGCAAAAGATCCTTCTGGAAATCAGACTAAAAAGCAGGTTTCTGTGACCATCGGTGAATTTCAGTCCAAGTCACTTTCAATTTCTGCAGTTACTCTTGCCCCATATTATGTGGGCGAAACAGTTGAGCTTAGGTTGGGCGGTGATTTTGAATTTGCAGTAGAAGGCTGGTATCGAAATGGTCAGCTTCTCACTGGGCAAAAAGGGAAATCCATCTTGGTGGAGCAGTCTGGAAGCTATTTTGCAAAGGTCTTCCCGACTAATGGTTGTTTGATTAATTCAGATGCTATCCAAGTGAATTTCCAAGAAGCAGAATTTGGAGTCATTCGCACTGAAATACTCCTAAATCTCGGTCCAAATGGTCAGGCAGAACTTCAATCCTCTCAAATTTTTGAGACTTGGCCTTTACCGACTGGGTTTACGGCCACGTTGAGCCAAAGCAAATTCACCTGTGAAGATTTGGGTGAAAATGAAGTCACCATTTTGATCAAAAATGATAAAGGAACCACCTGGGAAAGAAAAACGACGGTTGTGGTTCGCGATACGATTGCACCCGTATTAAAAGGTTCTGCCAACGAAGCTTTCTTGGATGTCACGCAGGGGAATTTGGAGATTGATATCGATGAATTGATCACTGAAGTGTCTGATAACTGCGGAATCAAGGAAATTTCGCCTTCTAAAATCACTTTGACTTGCGAGGATTTGGCTAAAACCAAAGAAGTGAAAATTTCAGCGGTCGATTTTTCCGGAAATAAAACTGAGATCATTGTACCACTGACGGTTAAGCGAAAAGAGGAAACCGCTCCTGTCTTGGAAGGCCTTAAGGAATTCTGCGAAGGAGAAACTAGTACTCTAGAAGTGAAAGCCGATGGTAACTTTGAGGTTATCGCTTGGCGAAAAAATGGATCAACCATAAATGGGGAAACCCAAAAAATCCTTTCTGTCACCGAGTCCGGCGAGTATCAAGCCCTGATTCGTTATACAGGTGGCTGTCTCTCCGAGACGGAAACCGTGTCCATTCAAGTAAATCCTCTTCCTGCAGGAGAAATCCAAGTGGATGGAAATATTCTCCGAGCACCGGAAGGGTTCACCTATCAATGGTACCGAAATGGCGAAGTAATGTCCGGCAAAACAGATCGGACACTCATCGTTGATTCTATGGGTGAGTACAAGGTTTTGCTCAAATCTGAAAGTGGTTGTGAAGCGTTTTTGAATTCGGTGACGTTGACCATATCGGGTATTGCCTTACCTTGGACTTCCCAAGCCGCCCAATTGAAAATCTATCCAAATCCGGCGAAAGATTTTGCCACTCTTGAATTTGTTGATGAACCCACTCCTAATTTGGATGCGCTTAAAATTTATACAGCCACAGGGGCTGATATTACCGATTTGGTTCAGATCTCGTCACTTGAATCAGGAAAACTCGAATTAAGGTTTTCCGGAATTGTATCAGGAACCTATTTGCTTACCTGGATCGAGTCGGGTAAAAAAGCTCATTTTGGGCGCTTGATTATTTTGAAATAACGCTAACTCATGACTTTCAAAACACTGATATTCTGTATTCTATTTTCTTTTTCACTTACGGCTCTTGCCCAGACCATTCCTTACACCAAAGGTCGAATTGTGATCAGTTCGGACGGCAACGAGCACGATGAAGACGATTGGGCTGCCACTCCGATGTCGCTTGCTTTGCTAAAAGCTGCCGGGCTCGAAAGCCAACTCACCGTGTACACCTTCAGCGACCACACTTGGGGATCCAATAAAGAAAAACCCGGAGCCGATGCCCAAATGCGGGAGAGTGCATTTATGGGAGCCAAGTGGTTTGGAACCAAAAAGACTAAGTTTATCGAGGCGGTGGCTGCGCCCAACTATGCCATCATCGAGCTGACGCTACAAATCAATGCCAGTTCGGAAAAAGATCCGCTTACGATCATCGCTGCAGGTCCGATGGATGTCATCGGCAATGCACTCAATGAAGCCAAAGAGGAAAAACTTAAGCATGTGCGCGTCATTTCGCATTCGGAATGGAATAATAATCATGCAGATGAACCCTACGAATGGGAGGACCATAGCGGATGGACTTGGGAAAAGCTTAAAGCCGAATTTGGTACCAAAGGACTTACCCTCGATCAGATAGCTGACCAAAATGGCGGCGAAGATTACGAAGGGCTGAAAACAACTAAATCCCGATACGATTGGATCAAAAACTCCCCATCTAAAGACAAAAAGCCTTTTGGCAAGGGATCATGGGATTGGCTATATAGCCGACTGGAAGCTGCGCAAAAAGGAGAAGAGTTTGATCCTTCAGACGCCGGAATGATTTTGTATTTGCTTACCGGCAAGCAGAAAAATACTCCGGATGATCTCAAAGAGATTTTGGAGAATGGCTGGAAGCTCAAGTAATCAAAGAGGCGATTGAATCCAATCGCCTCTTTGATTAATTAATTTATAGGTGTCTCATCGCACTCCACGTCTCCCGCCACATATTGCAAACCATCCAAGAAAAACCGCAATAACTGTGGGTTTTCAAAGCTTTGGGCATTGTGGGAAGGGGAGGAGTACATCACTCTTCCCTTGCCTTCGGTGCGAATCCAAGCCACGTATGTTTTTCCTTCAGTGAGTTCTTGGCCTTTTTTCTGGTTTTTGATTTCGGCATTGTTGAAGTAAAGAAGCGGCTTGAAGTTCATTTCTTCGTAGGCATTTTTGTAGAAATAGGGCTCATCGATATGATTGAATCCTTCCTTGGGAAAAGCCTGCACCAGTGGATGATTTGGATCTTCGAGCCTTACTTGAAAAGCCTGCTGTGGGGGATGGTAGTCAAAACTTCCTCCCAATAATCGGCTGAAATCCATGGAATTGTTTAAGGTTGTATTCCCTCCATGCAGCACGAAAAGACCACCACCCTCTTCGACAAACTTTCTCAAATTGGATTCGAGTTCCTGTGCTTTTTGCATGACTGCAGCCGAGTCCGCACCGGATTCCTTGAGTTTGTCCCAAAACAGATTGCGATGATCAGGTTTGGAGTTGGTGTTGTTTAGGACGAGTACATCATACTTTTTTAGATTTTTCAGTTCCATTTGACTGATGTCTTTGCTACCAACTACGTCAAAGGCGCCACTTTTTTCGCCAAGGATTTTCACCATCTCTTCGGTATGAGGACGCACCCAGTGGTCAAAACCGGTATGGAGCGAAAACACGAGAACTTTCTTCTTTTTGGCTGGAAAAGTGGCCTTTTCAGGAGCCAAGGACCGGATTTTATCTGTCCAGCTTTGATCGAGGGTGACTTCTGGAAGGCTTTGTGAAAAAGCGAGATGAGCGGAGAAAAGGAAAACGATTGCGTAGAAAATGGACTTCTTCATGGGTTATTCGGGGCTCTTGAGTTAAGGCTTTGTCTTAGATTTTGATAACTTGAATTCGACTAGCCCAATAACCTGAAAATTCCATGTGTTTCAAAAGAATTTTACTCTCAAACATCCTTTTCCTGTTTTTTTCTACGCTATCGTTTTCGCAGCAAGTTTCTTTAAAAGATACTCCTACTGGCATCGACTTTTATCTTGGAAGTCAGCGAGTTTTAACTTATCAAACTGCTAAAGTTCCTGTGCCTGAAGGTGTTAAAGAGGCCTTTTCCAAATCTGGTTTTATCCATCCGATCTCCTCTCCAAGCGGTCAGGTACTCAGTCGGATTCAGCCCAAGGATCACTATCATCACTATGGGATTTGGGGGCCATGGACCCGTGCCACCATTAATGGGCGGGAAGTGGATTTTTGGAATTTGGGTGACGAAAAAGGCCGGGTAGATTTTTCTCACATACTTTCTCAAAAAGTAGCCGGAGGAGCGGCCGAGCTCAATGTCAGGCAAAATCATCTTGATTTAAAAGCACCAGATTCCGAAAGACTAGCGATCGAAGAAGACCTTCGGATCAAAGTGAAACCTGCCGATAAGGGCCGATATATGGTCGATTACACAACGACCATTTTCACCAAAATTCCCGGAGGAATACTCTTGGACGATTATCGATACGGCGGAGGAATTGGGTTTAGGGCTACCGAACTTTGGGGTGATGCCAATAGCACCATATTAACTTCAGCAGGGAATGACCGCAAAACCGCTGATGGCACAGAGTCCAAATGGATCATGGTCAAAGGAAAAACCGATGCCCCAGAAGGTCAAAGCGGAATTCTTTTTCTCAGTCACAACAATAATAAATCCCATCCCGAACCACTTCGAGTTTGGCCTGTCGGTCAGTACAATGGGGAGGGAAATGTCTTTGTTGAATTTTGTCCGATTAGACATGAGTCCTGGGAAATCCAAAGCGGAAATCGCTACTCACTCAAATATCGAATGATTGTCTTCGACGGAGACATGACTGCCGAGGAAGCGGAAGCTTATTGGAGAGCATTTGTAAAATAATTGAACCCGATTTAATCTGAAATACAACCATGGAAAGAAGAGATTTTATGAAAAAGAGTGCCTTGGCAACAGCCGCATTTGGAATTCCCACAATCGTTCCGGCTTCTGTTTTTGGCAAAAATGCACCCAGCAACAAAATTAATATCGGCCAAATCGGCTGCGGAAGAATCGCCCGTGAACACGACTTGCCGGGTACTTGGAGACATGATGTGGCTCGGATTGTAGCCGTCTCCGACGTGGATAGCAAGCGAATGGCTGATGGCAAAAAGCTGGTGGAAGACTACTACACTAAGAAAATGGGAAGTCCCTACCTCGATGTCAAGCAGTATGGAGACTATCGGGAAATGCTATTGAATAAAGATATCGATGCTGTGATTATTTCTACTCCTGACCATTGGCACTCGCAGCCGGCCATGGAAGCGGCTTTGGCAGGAAAGCATATTTACGTCCAAAAACCCACTTCGCTGACCATCAAAGAAGGCCGTCAGCTCGTCAATGTGGTCAATAAATCCGGCGTAGTGCTTCAGCTGGGAACGCAGCAGCGCTCCAGCGAGCAGTTTCGAATTGCGGCCGAACTAGTGAGAAATGGACGAATCGGAAGGCTGCATACCGTTCGAATCGGTCTTCCCGGCGATCCTGCAGGTCCGCCTGTCGAACCCATGCCTATTCCGTCTAATCTCAATTACGATATGTGGCTGGGTTCTACGCCTGAGATTCCATACAATGAAATCGGCGTTCACCCACAAAACGACTACAGTCGCCCGGGATGGCTTCGTCATGAGAATTATGGCGCAGGAATGATCACTGGCTGGGGTCAACATCACTTTGACTCGGCCGCTTGGGGGATGGATACCGAGTTGACTGGTCCACGGTACATTGAGGCTGTGGCTGAGTTTCCAAGAGCAGGTTTCTGGAATGTACACGGTGACTTCATGGTCAAAGCTGAGTACGACAATGGCGTAGTCATGTTGACTTCGGGTGGCTATCCCAATGGAATTCGTTACGAGGGAACGGAAGGTTGGATATGGGTGTCTCGCGGAAGCTACACCGCTTCTGCCTCTGATCCAGTCGCTCAGGGAAATAATGCCAAAGCACTAGATGCCTCCGATCCCAAAATCCTGCAATCAGTAATCGGTGAAAATGAAATCCGATTGACCCGAAGCACCGAGCATCACGGCAACTGGCTGGATGCGATCCAAGGCAAAACAGAATTACTTTCTCCCGTGGAAATCGGACATCGGGCTTGCTCGGTCTGCTTGATCAGTCATATCGCAATGAAGCTGGATCGCAAACTCGCCTGGGATCCTGTCAAAGAAGAGTTTATCAATGATGCAGAGGCTAATTCTCACCTAAGCCGCCCTCAGCGAGCTCCTTGGGGAACAGATTATGTGAAAGTCTGAAACTCGAAGTCAGAAAGCCAAGCTGATTGAGTTCAATTTGGCTTTCTGTTTTTTTCATAACACCCTGTGACCTAATGCAAAACTGCTAACAATTTCTATCCAATTTTATGTTTTCAAAAAATTACATTGCGGGGGCTATTTTGGCCCTTTTTATAGCCAGTTGTAGTCAAAAAGAGATGAATACCAACCTTGCTGCATCAGATTCAAAAGTCCGAATTATGACTCTGGACCCGGGACATTTTCATGCAGGGCTGATTCATAAGACGATGTACCCGAGCGTGGATTCGACGGTTTACATTTTTGCTCCCGAAGGCGCCGAGCTTAAGGATCATTTGAATCGACTGGCTTCTTACAATAACCGAGAAGCTAACCCAACTGCCTGGAATCTGGAAGTCTATACGGGAAGAGATTATTTGGAAAAGATGATTGCCCAAAAGCCCGGTAATGTCATGATGGTAGCAGGGAAGAACGATATCAAAATCGACTACATCACCGCAGCTATCCAAAATGGGATCCATGTCTATGCCGATAAGCCCTTGGTGATCAATCAGGCGGGTTTCAGGAAATTGGTGGATGCGTTTAAAGTTGCGGGGGAGAAAAATCTGCTGCTCTACGACATCATGACGGAGCGTTTTGAGATTACCACCTTGCTGCAGCGGGAGCTGTCGATGATTCCGGAGGTTTTTGGAACATTGGAAGATGGTACACCTGATAACCCGTCGATTACCAAGGAGTCAGTTCACCATTTTTTCAAGTATGTGTCTGGAGTACCATTGGTGCGGCCGGACTGGTTTTTTGACACGGATGTAGAAGGTACAGGAATCGTGGATGTCACGACGCATTTGGTGGATTTGATTCAGTGGGAAGCTTTTCCCAATCAAACCATGGATACAAGTGATGTGCAGATGCTTCAGGCTAAACTGATGCCGACTCAATTGACCTATGACCAGTTTGCTCAAGTGACAGGAAAAACGCCGCCTTTTTCCCAAAATGAGACCTTGGATGTCTTGGCAAATGGAGAAATGACTTATTCACTCAAAGGGAAGCATGCAAAAGTTTCTGTAATTTGGAATTATCAGGCGCCAGAAGGGGCAGGAGACACGCATTACAGCATGATGCGTGGGACCAAAGCCAGCTTAATTATCCGTCAGGGAAAGGAGGAAAATTACCGTCCGGCATTATATGTGAAGCTTTCGGAGGCTGATGATTCGGCCTTGGAAAAAGCCGTAACAGAAACGCTGCAAGCCAACTATCCGGGAATTGGATTGCGAAAGCTTGAAAATGGAGAGTTTGAAGTCACCATCCCTGACAGCTATCACAATGGTCACGAAGCACATTTTGCACAGGTGACGGAGAAGTTTTTGGAATACTTCGAAAAGGGAAATATGCCAGCGTGGGAAGTGCCAAATATGATCACCAAATACTTCACCACGACCAAAGCATTTGAGCTGGCCTCAAAATAATCTGAAAATCAAACATCACATGGGCTGAGTGGGTTTAATTACTTTCTCAGCCCTTTTATTTTTATGAATTCTAACTCCTCCACATCAAAAAAACTCACGGTAGCCATTGCAGGTGCTGGGGGATACATCGGTTCTTGGTTTATTGAAAAGTACAAGGACCACTACCAACTCATCGGGCTAAGCCGGAAAAAACTCAGAGCCAATCCCTACCCGGAAGTGGAGTGGAGGCAGGTAGAGCTGTATTCCATCACCTCGACTGTGGAGGCGCTCAAAGGTGTCGATGTGGCGATTTACCTGGTTCATTCGATGAATGCTTCCACGCGGCTCAATCAGGGAAGTTTTGAAGATACAGATCTGCTTTTGGCTGATAATTTTAGCCGGGCTTCGGAACTGAACGGGGTCAAGCAAATCATCTATTTAGGGGGACTTTTACCCGATGAGCCGGAGGATACGCTTTCCCGCCATCTCAAAAGCAGATTGGAAGTAGAACGAACGCTAGGTTCCCGTTCTGCGAAACTTACCGCCATCCGGGCATCTATAATTGTCGGACCCGGAGGATCTAGCTTTGATATGATCAAAAACCTGGTCAAAAAACTACCCGTACTGATGTGTCCCAAATGGACTGAATCCATGACTCAGCCGATTTCGCTCCGCGACACACTTGATATTATGGATTTTTGCATCGGCAACCCTGATTTTTTTAACAAAACACTCGAGATAGGAAGCCCTGAGGTAATGAGCTACCGAAGTATGCTGGAGCGAACAGCCCAAGTCATGGGCAAAAAAAGACTGGTATTTTCGGTTCCGGTTTTTTCGTTGGGCCTTTCCAAGTTTTGGGTTGGACTGTTTGGTGATAGTCCGCCGCAGTTGGTTTCTCCCTTGGTCGAAAGCCTCAAGCATACCTTGACGGTAAGTCCGAAGTATGAATTCAAAGGAAAAGAAATCGACTACCTGACCTATGAGGAGTCGGTTCGCTTGGCCTTAACCACTGACGAAAGTCCGATTTTGCCTACTTTTTTCCCCAATAAGGGAATCAAAAATACGGTCCGTTCCATTCAGCGATTTCCCAATGCGGGAGGGAATTCGGCACTTTGGGTAGCTAATCGATATGCGATCTGGTTGCCGAGTTTTTTCAGATTTCTGATCAAAGGAAAAGTGAGTGATCGGGGTGAACTTGGGTTTCATTTACTTTGGGGTAAAAAGCCCATGCTTCAACTTACTCAAATCCCGGATCGAAGTGATGAGCAGCGACAGCTTTTTTACATCACGGGAGGCTGGCTGGTGAAGCGATTTGACTACGGTTGGCTGGAGTTTAGAGAAGTTCTAGACAGTCGGTACATTATTTCTGCCATTCATGAATTTGTTCCCAGATTGCCATGGTTTGTCTATGTGCATACGCAGGCAAAATTGCATCTTTGGGTAATGAATCGCTTTAAGAAATACCTAAGCAAAAAAGCCTAAATAGCCCCAAATCCGATGGAAATGGCTAGATTTAAGTACCGAGAGATAACTATCACAACCAAATTATATGAAGACCCTTCAATTCAAAAACGGCGATCAACTACCTATTTTAGGCCTTGGCACTTGGAAAAGTAAACCCGGCGAAGTTCGGCAAGCGGTTTATTGGGCGATAGAGGCGGGTTACCGACATATCGACTGCGCGGCGATCTACCAAAATGAGCGGGAAGTAGGCCAGGGAATTGCCGATGCCATCGGGGACGGTCTGGCCAAGCGCCATGAGCTTTTTGTCACGTCGAAGCTTTGGAATGATTCCCATCGACATGATGATGTAAAACCCGCTCTTGAGAAAACGCTCAACGATCTTCGCCTGGATTATTTGGATCTATATCTTATCCACTGGCCGATTGCCTTCAAGCATGGGGTGGGTTTTGCCAATCTTCGGGAGGAGTTTTACACCTATCAGGATGTACCATTGGCACAAACCTGGGAGGCAATGCAAGGTCTAAAGGAATCCGGGTTCACCAAGCATATCGGAGTTTCTAATTTCAATCAAGCCAAACTCCGTGAGATTTTAGCCTTAGGAGGACAGCAACCGGAGATGAATCAAATTGAACTTCATCCCTTTTTGCCTCAGCAGCCGCTAGTCGATTTTTGCCGGGAAAATGGAATTCTGGTCACAGCGTATTCTCCACTTGGATCGCCTGACTCCCGAGCTGAGCGGCATAAAAATGATCCAAAACTCCTCGAAAATCCGCTTGTAGCCGAAATTGCTTCTAAGCATGGTGCCTCGATCGGGCAAGTTTTGATCGCCTGGTCTATTGCAAGAAATATCGCAGTGATTCCTAAATCAATCAATCAGCATCGAATCATCGAAAACCTCAAAGCTGCTGATATCCAGCTGGATGCTGAGGATTTAAGACAGTTAGCGGATATCGGAATTCATCATCGATTTGTTGACGGGTCATTTTTCACCGGAAAGCAAAGTCCGTACAAGTTGTCTGACCTTTGGGATTAATCAAAAAAGGCCTCCTGATCAGTCAAGAGGCCTTTTTTTCTAATCTTCAATTTCCAAAAGCTCAAGCAATTCCGCCATCTGTTCAAAATCCCGAAGTCCCGGTTTGATTTCCTCGCCTCCGTCCAGTGCAAAACCTTTCAGAGGCAAAGTTTCCAAAAGTTCATCGGCAATAGTGGCTTTGATACCAAAACCCAGAACGATTGAACAATAATCTGCAAATTCTCGGATGGTATTTTCGGTTTCTTCTGTAAGGTCCGTCTGATCGGCTGTCAGTAGGAGCTGAATCGAGTTTTTGCTGAGTATTGGCCCTAGTTCATTTGCCTTTCCGGAGATCTGTGCAACATCAACTTTCCAAAACAACTCTAGCCCACGACCTGACAGGTCGATCAAGGCTGCTAATTCTTCATGTTGGATTGCCGTTAATCCGGTGTAATTAGTTAATGCGGTCAATACCTGCTCGCCGGAACTATGAGTGAACTCTCCACACATCCCTGTACCCGAAATCCATCCTGTGATTTCCTGAAAAAGATTGGGCGAAACGTATTTGGAAGAGGAGGGTTCCAATGCAAAACCCAGCAGGTCAACATACATGCCTGCACAATACCGAGCATCGGTGAGGTGAGTGATGGAGTTTACTTTGACAAATGTCTTAAGAGCCATTAGTATTTATCTTTTGAATCGTTCAAAGGTACAGTAGGGAGCGTTTGGACAAAAGGAAAATTCCAAAGATTGAAAAATGAACCTGAAGGAAAGATTTAAAGAGAATTCATTGTATTTTTAGTCACCAAAACAGTTTCCTGTGAGAAGTTTAGCTTATTTGATTTTATTGGCTGTATTAGTTTTGAGTTCCTGTGAAGAGAGTTTTGAATCCACAGTAAGTCAAAAAGAAACTGAGTTTCAGCCTTTGGCTATCGGTAATTTTTGGATTTATGAAGTAGATCAGACCATCTATTTCGGTGAAAATGACTCAGAAACCGAGCAGTTTTTTTACCGGGATCGGATTAGAAGTTTTTATCTCAACGCCGAATCTGAACCTGTTTATATCGTCGAGCGCGCCAAATCTTACAATCAGGCAAGTTGGGTGACAGAGTTGGAATATACCCTTCATCAAAAGGAGAATTTGATAATTAGAACAGTTCAAAATCAACCGACTGTTATTTTGAATCTGCCAGTTTCAGACGGGAAAGTTTGGAACGGAAACGCTTTTCGAGCCTCTCCGGATGATGAGTTTGAATTGGAAATCTCCACCCCGGAACTTATCCGGATCAATCAGGAGAATTTGGATGATAAAATTACGGTCCGGGATATTCGATATGAAGTATTTCAAAAAGAAGTAGGTCTAATCGAAAAATTTGAAGATGTGATAACTTATTGCTCCAGAAACGATTGTTTAGGGCAAGAATTAATAGATGGAGGATACCGGGTTCATTTAACCTTGAAGGAGTATGGCAAAAATTAAGGTACTTTTAAATTTATCGTTGCTCATGATTTTGACGGCGGCTACCCTGCAGGCTCAGGATCGTTATGCAGTTTATTTCAAGCATAAGCCGCAAGAAACCTTGTCACTGAGCAGACCTCAGGAATTTTTGACAGCCAAAGCTCTGCAACGCAGGCTGCGGGAAAATGTCTCTCCAGATAGTTTGGATCTGCCTGTTTCTGACAGGTACCTACAATCAGTTTCTGAGAAATCCGACTATGTACTCTACACCAGTAAGTGGATGAATGCAGCGATTTTGGTGACTGATGAGACCAGAAAGTCGGAAATCGAATCTCTGCCCTTTGTGGATCGGGTGGAGTTGGTAGCCAAGGGCTTTCTTTCCAGACCCGATGCCCGCATCCGATACAAGGTTAGAGCATCTGTTACTTTAGAAACCTGCAAGGAACCCAAACTAAATACCCGAGAGGTCGCAGTTGAGTCCAATTCCTACGATTTTCAAAATCAGCTTATTGGCATAGACAAAATGCACGAGGAGGGATTTACCGGAAAAGGGGTTACGGTGGCTGTTTTTGATGCGGGTTTTCCCGGAGTGAAAAATGCTTCAACTTTTGCTCACCTTTTCGCCAATAATCAGATTATTGGTCAAAAAGATGTGGTCCGTCCATGGAATCAGGAAGTTTTTATCGATAATCAACACGGCACTAATGTCTTTTCGCTGATTGCCGCCAATGAACCCGAAAAACTGGTTTCTGGAGCTTTTGAGTCAGATTTTATTTTGGTAATCACCGAAGAGGTGGCCACTGAATACCGCATCGAAGAGTTTAATTGGGTCCGTGGAGCCGAATATGCTGATAGCTTAGGTGTGGATATTATCAATAGCTCGGTGGGATATTGGGATTTTGATGAACCAAGTATGAACTACACGATAGCTGATCTCGACGGAAAAACCACCGTGATAACTCGTGGTGCTTCGATTGCAGCTGGCAAAGGGATCTTAGTAGTGAACAGCGTAGGGAACTATGGTGGCCGTGGAACCTCCAGTCTAGTGGCACCAGCGGATGCCGAGGGTATTCTAGCGATCGGTTCGGTGACCAATACCGGTGAAGTTTCAGGGTTTAGTTCCAGAGGGCCTACAGGTGATGGCAGACTAAAGCCGGATTTGGTTGCATTTGGTCAGGCGCCAATTTTGGTCAGGTCAAATGGGGCAGTTGGCGCGGGCCAAGGCACTTCTTTTTCAGCTCCACAAATCACCGCATTGGCGGCCGGACTTTGGCAAGCCAGACCCGAATGGACCAAGGATCAACTTATACTCAATTTGATCAGAAGTGCAACCCAAAGTGAGAATCCTGACAATAACTTGGGATATGGAGTTCCAAACTTTATGGATGCTTATTACGGAGAAATCCTCTCTGCACCTATCGAAGAAAACCCCGAGTTTAAAATGTACCCCAATCCTTTGTCTACAGATATCTTGACTATTCGCTTTGGTACCGGAAATCAAGCTGATTTTGAATTGGTAGACTTGACTGGAAAATCATTAATCAATCAGAAATTAGAGCGAAATTCCTCAAAGGAGGTTTATCAAGTTGATCTTCAGGGTATCCAGCCAGGTTTGTATGTTGTCCGGTTGGTAGATGGTCTACTAGTGCGCCAAGTCAAACTTCTAAAACAATAGAATGCCCCGAGGAGCTTTATCCCTTGTTTTGTAATTCCAATCCCAATCACTATGTCCGTCCAAATTGCCCCGTCTATTTTAGCAGCTGATTTCGCCAATCTTCAAAAGGAGGTAGAAATGCTAAATACTTCACAGGCTGACTGGATCCATGTGGATATTATGGACGGCGTTTTTGTACCCAATATTTCGTTTGGTATTCCGGTGACCAAGGCGATTCATTCCCATGCGAAAAAGTCGCTCGATGTACACCTGATGATTGTCAATCCCGATCAGTATTTGCAGGCGTTTGCAGATGCAGGGGCAGCGGTATTGACAGTTCACTTGGAAGCTTGTACTCATTTGCATCGCAGCCTACAAGCCATCAAAAATCTTGGGGTCAAAGCCGGAGTGGCCATCAATCCTCATACTCCGGTGGAGTTGCTTTCTGAGGTGATCCAGGATATCGATGTGGTTTGTGTGATGTCTGTTAATCCGGGCTTCGGGGGGCAAAAATTCATAGCTAATTCATTGTCAAAAGTTTCAAGGCTGAAAAATTTGATTTTAAGTAAAAATTCACCTACACTGATCGAAGTAGATGGAGGAGTGACTTCAGCCAATGCAGCGGAACTTGTTGCAGCTGGTGCGGATATATTGGTTGCGGGTAGCTTTGTTTTTTCCTCAGCCGATCCCCATCAGACGATTGCCGACCTTAGGTTATCTTCTCCGACTTTCAAGGTTTGACCTACCGTTTATCCTAAAAAATCTTAAATAGACCGGTTAAAGGTTGCAACTTTTTGCTTCAGCGGTTTAATTGAAAATTGAATCAATTTAAACTATTTGGATTATGAGAAAATTTTGGATGTTTTTGGCGCTCTTCGGAGGTCTCAGTGTGGGTGCATTTGCTCAAGAAGCAGGTTCAGAGGAAGTTTCTGAAGAAGATTTGAAAAAGTATGCCGCGATGGAAGTGAAAACAGCACAGTTTGTAGCAGCTAAAACTGATGAACTTCGCAAGATGATCGTCGAAAATGAGATCTTCCAAGGAGGTGCTCGATACAACGAGATCAAAGCCGCTTGGGGAGATGAAGCCAAGATGACTGAAGCGAATGTGACCGATGAAGAAAAGGCTGCCTATCAGGCTGTTCAGGACTTTCAGTCCTCATTGACAGATACGGTAAAAGAGTACAAAACCGAATTGATTATGGATGAAGAGGTTCTTGGTGCAGGTACATACAATAAAGTATTGGCAGCAACCAAAGAGGATCCGGCTATCAAAGAAAAACTAGATCAGTTGATCAATGAGTTGAAAGAAGAAGCTGAAGAAGACGGTCAGGGTTGATTAAGCGTTTTTCAAAAAAAGTAATAATGAGGCTCCCAATCGGGAGCTTCTTTTGTTTACTTTCACACCAAAGCCATTGCCGAATCGTTATTAACTCCATGAAAAGAGGCATATTAATATTATCCAGTTTATTCCTAGTGATCGGTCTCACTCCATCTATATATGCTCAGGATGAGGATATTTTTGGGATTTCGACCAAAGCAAAAAATCCCAAAAGTGAATCTGCAATCGGAAATGTGACCCGGAATATCATTGAGATGTTCAGTTTGGAGATTTCTGGAGGGGCGGCTTATCATCAGATGGGGATGGACTTTTATTCACCGATACCCAGTCAGTATCCGATTTCAGCCTACCAAAATTTAGAAAATCCCACCTTTTCACTTTCCGATACGCTTAAACTCTCAGGTAACAATTGGATTGCTCCATTGCTTAATGGAGGTGTCCGAATCAATTTGTTTAACCTGATCACTGTCGGTGGAGGATATGGACGTGAGTGGGGCAAATTGGGCCCACTTCGAGGCAATGATCATGAGTTTATTTTTGAAGGTGGTTCTTACCAAATCGCCAAAACCTACGGAACAGCCGGATTGATCGTGTGGGATGCGAATCGAAGAAGGTCATTTTTGACCTGGAGATATCGAAAATACAGCTCCAATAACCTCTACATGCAGTCTGAACTTCGGCAACGTGTCCGACAAAATTACCCTTGGAGATTTATAGTAGAGGGGGAGTTTGGTCGGATGAAGCTTTCCAAATTTGTCAGTTCCTCGATCACAGAACAAAATCCGGGCTATCAGCCCCGATTGGCAGTTTCTGACAATCCATACTTTGGAATCGGACTCCGAATTGAGCGTGATTTTTCGGAATATGCCAAGGTTTTTATCAAAGGAGGGGCGGAATTTAGGGAGTTTACTTTTGCCTCTTCTGATTTTACAGAAAGCCAGTTGATCGATCAGCGAATCTTTGGATTGCAGGCTGGGGTCGCGATGACCTTGCCGGGAACCAAGCGATGCAAAATTCAGGGATGTGGAGTGGTCATGAAGCACATGCACGATGGAATCGAATATCGGGGAAGCTCCATTTTCAACCTTCAAAATCGTAAGGTAGGGCAGTGGTATTAGGCTAAAAAACCCATTTTGAGGTAAAAGACTCCTTTTTTAACCTTGGGCTTTTTACTATCTTGCGACTTAATTTGACGCGCGAAAAAGCACTTTATGGCCCAAGGAGAAAACGAGCACATCATTCCGATTAACATTGAAGAGGAAATGCGTGGTGCTTACATCGATTATTCGATGTCTGTCATTGTTTCCAGAGCACTTCCCGATGTCCGAGACGGACTTAAGCCAGTTCACCGAAGAATCCTCTATGGGATGCAAGAACTGGGAGTTTTACATAACAAACCTCATAAGAAATCAGCCAGAATCGTAGGAGAAGTGTTGGGTAAGTATCACCCGCACGGAGACTCCGCTGTATATGATACCATGGTGCGGATGGCTCAGGATTGGTCGCTACGTTACACATTGGTCGATGGCCAGGGTAACTTTGGTTCGATCGATGGAGATAATCCTGCAGCGATGCGATACACCGAGGCACGCCTCAAGCGAATAGCAGAGGAGATGCTCGTGGATATCAATAAGGAGACGGTAGATTTTCAGTTCAACTTTGACGACTCTCTTAAAGAACCTACAGTCCTTCCTGCAAAAGTTCCCGCACTTTTATTAAATGGTGCTTCTGGGATTGCGGTAGGTATGGCGACCAATATGGCTCCTCATAACCTTCGGGAAGTAATTGATGGAATCGTTGCCTATATCGACAATCGAGAGATCACCGTAGCAGAGTTGATGAAGCACATCATCGCCCCGGATTTCCCTACCGGAGGTATTATTTATGGATATAATGGTGTCAAGGCTGCCTTTGAAACCGGTAGAGGTAGAATCGTAATCCGAGGAAAAGCCAATATTGAGACTAAGGATAATGGCAATCGAGAGATGATCGTGATCACCGAAATCCCTTATCAAGTCAACAAGGCGAGCATGGTCGAAAAGACGGCGGCTTTGATTAACGAGAAGAAAATCGAAGGAATTTCGGCTATTCGCGACGAGTCTGACCGGTCCGGTATGAGAGTGGTTTATGAACTGAAGCGCGATGCGGTAGCGAATGTGGTCTTGAATAACCTATATAAGCAAACTGCCCTTCAGACCTCCTTTTCCGTCAATAACGTAGCCCTTGTCAAAGGTCGGCCATATACCCTCAATCTAAAAGACCTTATCGTTCACTACGTCAATCACCGCCATGAGGTAGTCGTGAGACGTACAGAATATGAACTTAAAGAGGCCGAAAAACGAGCACATATCTTAGAAGGATACCTGATTGCTCTGGATCATTTGGATGAAGTGATCTCTTTGATCAGAAACTCTGCTGATCCCGAAACAGCTCGAAATGGCTTGATGGAGCGGTTTTCTCTGAGTGAGATTCAGGCAAGAGCGATTTTGGATATGAGACTCCAGCGCCTTACCGGCATGGAGCGTGACAAGATCCTCCAAGAATTCAAAGAGATCATGGCATTGATCGAAGAGCTAAAAGATATCCTTGCTAATGAAGAAAAGCGAATGGAAATCATCAAAACTGAATTGCTCGAAGTGAAGGAGCGATACGGGGATGATCGACGTACTGAAATCGAGCACAATGCGGAAGATTTCAGCTACGAAGACATGATTCCAAATGAGGAGGTAGTCATTACCGTTTCGCATGAGGGCTATGTCAAGCGTACCGCACTGACCGAATACCGTACCCAAGGTAGAGGTGGAGTCGGATCCAAAGGAGCGACCACCAAGCAGGATGACTGGACGGAATACCTATTCACGGCTTCTACGCACAACTATCTCTTGATCTTTACCGATAAAGGAAAGCTTTTCTGGCTAAAGACCTATGCGATTCCGGAAGGCTCCAAAACCTCCAAGGGCCGTCCGATTCAGAACTTGATCAATATTGAATCTGATGATAAGATCCGAAGCATCATTCAAGTAGAAAGCCTCGATGACCAAGATTACCTCAATAATCACTTCCTCGTGATGGTGACCAAGCAGGGGGTGATCAAAAAAACAACCCTTGAGCAATATTCCCGACCAAGATCCAATGGGATTATAGCGCTTAACTTCCGCGAAGATGATCAACTGGTCAATGTCAGCATGACTAATGGTAATCAGCACATAGTGATTGCGGCCAAATCCGGACGAGCGATACACTTCCACGAGTCAGCGGTCAGACCGATGGGTCGAACTGCCACAGGGGTAAAAGCCATCACGTTAAATGATGATAAGGATTTTGTCATTGGCATGGTTTGTGCCTCCCAGGAGAATGCAACCCTGCTTGTAGTCTCAGAAAAAGGGTACGGTAAGCGCTCCGATCTCGAAGAATACCGAATCACTAATCGAGGTGGAAAAGGGGTGAAAGCCATGAATGTGACTGATAAAACCGGTGCGCTAGTTGCCATCAAAGAAGTAGTCGATACGGACGATTTGATGATTATCAATAAGTCAGGCATTACCATCAGAATATCCATGGATGAGCTCAGAGTAATGGGACGTGCCACCCAAGGTGTCAGATTGATCCGAGTAGGCGAAGGAGATGAGATTTCGTCTGTTGAGAAGATTTCCCGAGATGAAGAAGAAATCATCGCTAAAGGTGAGTCCACAGATGAAAATTCTGAACCCTCACAAGAAATAACTGAATAAACCAAACAATAGAAACAACGCTAATGAAAAAGCTGATTCTCTCAATTGCCCTAGTAGGTGCAGCCACTTTGGCTTTTGGACAAAAAAAAGTAGTACGCGAAGCCGAGAAAGGCTTTAAGTCAGGTGATTTCCAAGCGGCACTTACAGCAATTGATGCTGCTGCTGCCAATCCCGAGACTAGTGGTGACCCTGCCACCTTCTTGCTTAAGGCTAAGATTCAAACCAAAATCTTTGGTACAGACTCTACCAATACCATGGAAACCCTCGAAAAGGGTAATGCCGCTCTGGAGACATATATGAAGGCATTCGAAATGGCCGGTGGTGACAAAAACGCCGGTGTAGGCAAAGAAATCTATGAGGACGATCTCATGGGAGTGCCGGATAACCTTCGTCCATACTCGGTAATTACCTTGAAGAACGTGTCTTATGACAAAGCCTTAGAAAGATATCAGAATGATGATTTTGAAATGGCTTATGAGTTCTTTAACCTTTCCGGAGAGATTGATCCTTCCGATACCTTGGCTCATTACAATGCTGCCTTTATCGCCAATGATTTGGGAAGATTTGAAGATGCTAAAAGGCACTTAAATACACTTCTTGAGGTAGAAAATTATGATGGAAAAGTCAACGTGTACTACATGCTGATTCCTATCCTGAGCACCGAGGAGAAAAACCCTGAAGCTGCCTACGAGGTAGTTAAAAAGGCGAAAGCAGACTATCCAGAAGAGAAAATCTTGGCTGAATACGAAATCCAATTGCTACTTCAACTGGACAAAATGGACGAAGCCATGTCTCAGATCAAAGAGGCCTTGGCAAATGACCCCAATAATACTGGCCTCTTATTGAGATCAGGATACTTGAAAGAACAAGCTGGAGATACAGATGGTGCCTTGGTCGATTACAAAAAGTCTGTTGAAGTAGATCCTAACTATTTCGAAGGAAACTACTATACCGGAGCACTTCTTTTGGAGCAAGCCACCAAAATGTTGAATAGCCTCAATGATCTTTCTGATGCCGAATGGGAAAAACAATCTCCTATCGTAGGAAAGAAAGCGGATGAAAACTACAAAGAAGCTGCAAGCTACTTCACAAAAGCTTCTGAAATCAGACCTGATAACACGGACATCTTGATCGTTTTATTCCAAGTTCACACTCGACTGAAGAATACAACCGAAGCTGAAGCAATCAATAAAAAATTGGTTGAAAAGCTAGGTCCAAACTGGATGGAAAACTAATCCAAAAAAAAAATATTTTAAAAAAGGCCGGTACAGTCCGGCCTTTTTTATTTTCGTTTCGTATCATTTGCCGACCCTTATCTCTTTTTTGTCTTCGGTCATGAATAGCAACTACCTCGCCACCATCCTGCTTTCTTTCTTACTCTGTGGATCAGTATATTCTCAAACTAAATTCCAGCGTGTAGTAAGTGTCCATTATGAAAATGGCCCCTTGCTCAGCAATGGAACTGAGTGGGGGGATGAAATCAAAAATGCAATCGAATACAAAGCACTTGATTTTCGGCTGGGTTGGAGGAAAATATCAGACCGAACTTACGACGTTATCTATCGATACCCGACTTTTGGCTTGGGTTTGAATTTTACCATTCCCTACTTTGAAGAGATTGGTCAGCCCTATGCGGTATATGGCTACATGGATATTCCATTGTCTATCAAGCGGCTGCATAAGCCATTGCAGTTTGCTTATTTCACGCAGTTTGGGGTTGGGTTTAATTTGAAACCTTATGATCCTGAGAACAATCCGGTCAATCAGTACATTGGATCCAAAGTCAATGCGTTTGTCCATTTAGGATTTCAGGCCAACTATCGTATTTCCCCCAGAATGAATCTGGAATCTTCGATTGGATTGAAGCATTTTTCAAACGGGGCTTCCAAAAAGCCTAATTCCGGCATCAATCTGATTCCTCTTTCCATAGGTATCAAATATCGATTGGGCGATTTGCAGGAAGTTCCTGTGCGGACTTCAGAAATACCGCATAAAGGGCGAAAGGACTTTTGGAATTTCATGGTGTATACCGGAGTTAAAAATTATGATATCGGACTCCCCACGTATTTTCGCGGAGGTTTGGGTGTCAACTACCTCATCGAACCTGGCTATAAATACCGATTTGGATTAGGGTTAGATCTTTTTTATGCACAAGGACTATACAGCCGTCATCCGGAGTTGCCTCAGACTTTTAGAAATCAGACTTCTTTAGCTGTGGTCGGATCTTGGGAATGGCAGCTTACCGAAAAAATCTACGTTCCTATCGGATTTGGGGCTTATCTCTACCGCAATGAGCACAATCAGGAAATTACCTGGTTTTATGAGCGCATTGGGGTTCGATATCGATTCGATAATCAACTTTTTGCTGGTATGCAGATCAAAGCTCACAAAGCCAAAGCGGACTTTTTTGAATTTACCCTAGGCTATACGCTAGAGCATAAGAGGCGATAAGTAAAAACCAAATAGAGTTGAATTCAAAATCAAGGCTTTGAAATTGATCACCCTTTTTTCTTTTTCTCCCGTTGGTCAAAAAATCCTTTAATTTCGAGACTGTTTGGTCTAGTTTTCCCTGTCAATTAACCCTCAATATGCCTAAAACAAGACTGATTTATTCGCTCTGTTTGTTTTTGCTTTGCTGCTTTTCCGGTGTTATCCAGGCACAGTCTATTCCTTCATCCGAAATCTATCATCAACTTCTCCGGCTTCGAGAAACTAAGCGCGTACTCTATGTAGCGGCCCATCCCGATGACGAGAATACCCGATTGATTGCATATCTGACCCATGGTGAGCATGCTGAAGTGGCTTACCTCAGTCTGACTAGAGGCGATGGTGGACAAAATCTCATTGGAAAAGAACTTGGGGTCGAGCTTGGACAGATCCGAACTCAGGAGCTCATCAAAGCTCGGGAAACTGACGGAGGTAGGCAGTTTTTTACCCGTGCTATGGATTTTGGCTTCAGTAAAAATCCTACTGAGACCCTTCAAAACTGGGATAAGGAAAAGGTCCTCGCTGATGTAGTTTGGGCAATCCGACGTTTCCAGCCGGATATCATTATCACCCGATTCAACACTATTCCTGGGGTGACTCACGGGCATCACACTACTTCGGCTATTCTTGCAGGAGAGGCCTTTAAGATTGCCGGAGATCCGAACTATTATCCAGAACAATTAGCCTACGTCAAGCCTTGGTCTCCCAAGCGGATTTTCTTCAACGCCTATAATTTCAGAGGGGAATTTGAGCCGGAAGAAGGCAAAAAATATTACGCTTTCGAAGTCGGAGGCTACAATCCACTACTCGGAGAAACCTACCATCAAATCTCAGCAGATAGCCGAACGATGCACAAATCTCAGGGATTTGGATCCACCGCAGGTACAGGCCAGGCTAATGATTACATTGAGCAAGTAGATGGACCAGATTACCAAAATTCACCTTTTGATCAGGTTGAGGATCGATGGACACTATTCAAAGGAGGACAGGAAGCTAAGTCTCAACTGGAAAAATTGATTGCTGATTTTGATCTTAGAAGGCCGGAAAATAGCTTGAATGGGATGCTCTCACTGCGAAAAACCCTCTTGGCCTTGAATTCGGATGAAACCTGGATTAAGGAAAAAATCCAAAATTTGGATCAATTGATTCTGAACGCGATGGGATTTGAGGCAGAGTTTATCATCCGAAAGGAAATAGGCTTTCCGGGTGAGTCAATTCGATCTGAATTGATTTTGACCAATCCCACCGATCTCCCGGTCCAAAACATCTCCTTTGCTGTAGCTGACGCACAATTTCCTTTGGATAGAGCGGTGAAATCCAATAATGCATCAACTTTGCCCATTAATTTTACCCTCTCCGAAATTGCAGATTATTCTCAGCCCTATTGGCTGGAAAAGCCTATCGATGGTGCATTGTATCAAGTGCGAAACCCAACGCAGATCGGCGATCCGTTTAATCAGCCTTTTGTAGCAGGAAATCTCAGTTTCCAGATAGATTCTGAATCTTTTTCCTTAGATCTTCCCCTGATGTACAAGTACAACGATCAGGTGGACGGTGAGGTCAAACAGCCCTTTGTGATCGTGCCGGAAGTAGATCTAGAATTGTCTTCCAACCAGGTGTTTCTAGTGGGGGGAGCAGATCCTACGCTTACGGTGACGGTAAATTTCAGGGATAAATTTTTGGAGGGCGATCTTTATTTTGAGGGTATTTCTCAAGATCAATTTCGAGTTTTGAGCGTTGAGGATATTCCCTCTCAAAAGAAGCGGGTTTTCAAAGTTGCCTTTTTGCCTAATGGAGAAGGAAAAAAGAACTTGACGGCAACTTTTGCCACTCCTGAAGGCAAGGTCTATAACCTTATCACCAAGCGAATCAGCTACAAGCATATTCCTAATTTGACTTATTTCACTCCGGCGACCATTGGCTTGATTCAAGCAGATTGGAAGCTTAGTGGATCCAAAATCGGCTATATTCCGGGAGCCGGTGACGATGTGCCTGGGATTTTATCCTCACTGGGTTACCAAGTCACTATGATCGGAGAGGGAGATTATAGTGTGGATTACCTCAGTCAGTTTAAGACAATTATTGTAGGGATTCGTGCTTACAATACCAATTCGGATTTGGCGAATAATCAGCAAGCCATCATGGGCTATGTGCGCTCAGGAGGCAATGTCATCGTGCAGTACAATACCTCTTCACCTTTACTAACCAGCCAGTTAGGCCCATTTCCGTTCACCATCGGCAGAGATCGCGTGACGGTGGAAGGTTCACCAGTGGTAGGCGAATGGTCGCATCCTATTTTGACCTCGCCAAACCAGGTGACTGAGGAGGATTTCGCAGGCTGGGTGCAGGAGCGGGGTTTATATTTTGCGGAAAAGATCGATCCGAACTACCAAACACCACTGACCATGCAAGATCCGGATGAAAATGCAAGTTCGGGGTCCTTGATCATCGGAAAGTATGGCGAAGGAACTTACATCTATACCGGAATTTCCTTCTTCAGGCAGCTTCCGGCTGGAGTTCCAGGAGCTATCAAACTCTTTGTCAACCTGATCGAGCAATAAGATGAGCGAAAAACCCATCCGCTGGAAACTTATTTACCTCGGTCTCATGCTGAGCTTGGTGGTAATGATTGCCTTGTTTCACTGGTTAACCCAAGCCTACGCATGAGCAGTCTGGATTGGATCGTATTATTTGGCACTTTGCTGACCATTGCCATTTATGGGATATATAAAACCCGTGGTCAGAAAAATTTAAACGATTATCTCAAGGGGAAAAACTCCCTCAACTGGTGGACCATCGGTCTTTCGATCATGGCTACCCAAGCCTCGGCTATCACTTTTCTGAGTACACCGGGTCAAGCCTATGAGGATGGGATGCGTTTTATCCAGTTTTATTTTGGCTTGCCTTTGGCGATGATCATCATCTCGGTCAGTTTTATTCCGATTTATTACAAGCTTAAAGTTTATACCGCCTACGAATATCTTGAGAACCGCTTTGATCTGAAAACCAGGACTTTGACCGCTATGCTGTTTATCGTGCAGCGTGGTCTGGCTTCAGGAATTACGATCTATGCACCAGCGATTATTCTCTCCACTTTGCTCGGTTGGAATCTGACTTGGACGGTACTTTTTATCGGTTCGATTGTGATCATCTATACCGTCTCAGGAGGCACTGAGGCGGTATCCATCACCCAAAAGCAGCAAATGGCCGTGATGATGGGGGGGATGATCCTTGCTGGAATTATCGTGATTCAGCTGTTGCCGATTTCCTTTCAGGATGCCATGCATGTGGCGGGTAAAATGGGTAAACTCAACGTAGTCAGCTTTGAATTTGATCTGGCTGATCGCTACAATGTCTGGTCTGGGATGACCGCTGCTGTTTTTCTCTTCTTGTCTTATTTTGGCTCAGACCAAAGTCAGGTGCAGCGTTACCTTTCCGGTCAGACCTTGACCCAAAGTCGGATGGGGCTGATCATGAACGGGTTTTTGAAAATCCCTATGCAATTTGTCATTCTGTTTATCGGGGTGATGGTTTTTGTGTTTTACCAGTTTATACAGCCTCCGGTGATCTTCAATCAGGTGCAGACTGATAAGCTACGTCAGAGTGAGTATGCGGGTGAATTTTCAAGTTTGGAAGAAAAGTATCAGCAAAGCTTCGAAGCAGGAAAAGCAACTTACCAAGAACTCCTAACTGCTATCGAGCAGGGCGATGAAGTTAAAACTAACCACCTTCAAGCCCAAGTGAAGGACCTTAAAACCGAGCAAAATCAAATCCGGGATGAGGTGAAAAACCTCATCGTGAAAAATGATCCGGTTGCCGAAACCCGCGATACAGATTATGTATTCATGCGATTTGTAATGGATTATTTGCCTCCCGGGATTGTGGGGTTGCTGTTTGCGGTGATTTTCTCGGCAGCCATGTCTTCCTCTTCCTCAGAGTTGAATGCCTTGGGATCGACTACTACGGTGGACTTGTATAAGCGCTCGATCAAAAAAGAGGCAAGCGATCGCCATTACTTGCATTCTTCTAAGGCTTTCACGGCATTTTGGGGCTTGGGTGCGATCTTGTTTGCCACGTATGCTTCCTTATTTGAAAACCTCATTCAAGCAGTCAATCTTCTAGGTTCCCTGTTTTATGGGACTATTTTGGGGATATTTATGGTCGGGTTTTTCATGAAATGGATCGGAGGAAAGGCAGTATTTATTGCAGCGCTTTTGTCTCAAGCCTTAATTCTGCTGGTTCACTTCAGAAATGGAACAGGGCTTTTGGGTTTTCATTGGGATATTGGTTTTCTGTGGTACAATGCGATCGGCTGTCTTTCGGTGATGCTCTTTGCGGCCATGTTACAGTTGGGGATTAAAAATAAAGATTGACATAGCTCTGAGAAAAAGCCCTTCTTGATCTGAAATTTAAATTCATTAAAAAAAACATTAACACTTCACAGTTTTAAAACCATGTACCTCACCCATACGATCAAAATTTTTCAAGATCTCAGTACTGAAGAGCTTTATGCTATTCTACGTCTACGTGCTGAGGTTTTCGTCGTAGAGCAAAACTGTCCATACCTGGACCTTGATGGCAAAGATCACTATTGCCACCATGTGATGCTTTACGATTCGGGGGAATTAGTAGCCTATAGCCGATTGGTGCCTTCGGGAATTTCCTATTCTGAAAATGCCATCGGGAGAGTGGTGTCCGCTCCTTCCCATCGTGGAAAAGGCCTAGGAAGGGAAATTATGGAGCTCTCGATCAGATACTGTGAAGAAATCTGGGGCAAAAGACCAATTCGACTGGGTGCTCAAGTCTATGCAAAAGGATTCTATGAATCCTTGGGATTTGTAGCAGAGGGAGAGGAGTATCTCGAGGACGATATCCCCCATGTGGAGATGGTGAGGAAGTGAGGTCAGACCTATGACTTGCATTAAAATTTAAAAATCAACTTTTCAAAATATCTCTAAAAATGAAGCCGGGACATTTGCCCCGGCTTTTGTTGATTTACTTGATCCCTTTGATCAGTCGGTCATTAAGTCCGACATAATCGGGATTTTTGGCCTCTTGAGCCATTGATTTAGATTTGTTGGCTGATTCGAGGGCCTCTGTTTTCATTCCCATGGCCAGTTCGATTTTGGCTCTGAGGTGCATGGTCCAGTATTTGGGGTCGCTGTCGGTAGAGGCTTTGATCCACTCATAAGCCTGAGGCAAATCCTTGTTGTTGGTAAAATAATAACTCGCTGCCTGATAGAGTAAGGCGGGATTGGTGGTTTTGGCATCGATCACTTGTTTTTGGATATCCGCCATGACTATCGGGTCAACTTCCGTGGTGATGGTAAAGTCCACTCGCGTTTGCTCCCACTTGAGGGATACATCGGCGCTGTTATCTGTCAACTTGTTGAAGCTGATTTCGAAGCTTTCGTATTTCTTGCTGGTTTTGCTGGCAGGAACAGTCCATCGGATGAGGTCATCTGATGCATTGTATCCTATAGAGCCCCACAGTCCGGTGTTTTTACTTAGTATCATGGTCCATTCGGTCTTACCCGGGATGGAGTAAAAGGCATACGAACCAGCAGGTACTTTTTGGCCAGCGATCATGACTTCAGTAGAGAAGTTGAAAATGGTAGCTCCGTTGGCACCGGTCCTCCATACTTCACCGTAAGGCACGAGCTCGCCGAAGATTTTTCTTCCCTTTGTGCTCGGGCGGCTATAGTCCACCGTGACTTGGGTGAGACCGACTTGCTGGGCAATTTTGGCGCTGGGACTGGCCTGAGGCATCTGGAGTTGTTGAGCTTGCAATGAAATACCTGCGAAGAAAATCAGCACCGCAAGGACTGAAAATTTGAAATAGGAATGCATATCGTTAAGATTAGATGTGATAGTAACAGTTTAATCGGCTGCAATTTTATCTTTTTTTTCTCCTTTTTTGATGGAGTAAAGGAAGTTTTTGATCAGTGGATTTTTTAAGGAAAAGATGCGTCCTAATTTTAACCTACCCATTTAGCATTATTGAAACATGAGTTTAGCCATCATCAGTCCGGGACGTAATCCCAAGGTCTGGATTGACGCATTGCGATCAGCTGATCCAGATTTGGAAGTTCAGGTTTATCCAGATATTCCTTCACCCGAAAAAGTCCAAATGGCTCTTCTTTGGCAGCATCCTCCGGGATATTTGAAGAACTTTCCCAATCTCAAACTGATCTCTTCACTCGGGGCCGGAGTGGATCATATCCTTTCTGACACGGCTGTTCCTGAGGATATGCCGATCGTGCGGATCGTAGATGAAAAACTCACTTGGTCGATGACCAATTACGTAATCATGGGTGTGCTTAACTTTCACCGTCAACTGACCAGATATCAAGCCGATCAAAAGCGTAAAGTATGGGATATGTCCGATCCGGAGATTCCTGTGCGAGTAGGAGTAATGGGAGTGGGGGCTTTGGGCGGAGATGTGCTGGACAAGCTCAATTACATGGGTTTTGAAGTGGTTGGTTTTGGGTTTTCGGAAAAAAGCGACTTTCCTTATCCTTATTTTTCCAAAAATCAATTGGAACAATTTCTCGATCAAATCAATGTCTTGGTTTGCTTGCTGCCCTTGACTCCAGAAACGGAGGGGATATTGAACCGCCAGCTTTTCGAAAAGTGTAAGCCGGGCACATATTTGATTAATGTAGCTCGAGGGAAGCATTTGGTGGAGGAAGATTTGATTCCTGCTATCGAGTCGGGACAGCTTTCTGGGGCATTGCTGGACGTGTATCGAACCGAACCGTTGCCTGAGAATCACCCGTTTTGGGAGGAAATTCGAATCCAGATTACTCCACACATCGCCAGTGTGACCAATCCTCAGGCTGCTGCGCCACAAATAGTTGAGAACTTTCGAAGACTAAAGGCCCAACAACCTTTAAAAAATCTCGTAAACCGAGCCAAAGGTTATTGATTTTTGACATGGAAAAAACATTCACTATTCTCTGTCCAACCGATTTTTCAGAATGCTCGCTCAACGCCATCGAATACGCGAGCAGGTTAGGTGAGAAATTCAATGCGGAGCTCATCCTTTTTCATGTTTTGAATCGGGAAGATTATGAGAAACTATCGCCCAATGATCCGGATGGAAGATACCAGAGAGACTTTGTCTATGATAAACTGCGTAGCCTGCAGCAAGCTGTCAAAGATGAAAGTCTAATTCAAGGCTTAAAATCTTGCATCATCGAAATTCGAGAAGGCAAAATCGTCTATGAAACGCTCAAATTTGCCAAAGAAATCGATGCGGACCTGATTGTAGTAGGTACTGAGGGAGTCAACGACCTTCGTAGCAATTACATCGGAAGCAGGGCCAGCCGCATGGTGGAGCAGTGCGAGACTGATATCATGGTGATTCCGAGAAAGGTCTATTTCAAGCCTCCCCGAAAACTTATCTATGCCAGCGACTATATCGAGGAGGATAAGCTCGCGGTGCAAAAAGTAGCTGAACTGGCCAGGTTCTATGATTCAGAAATTGACATCGTCCATGTGTCACCGACTCAAAAGGCTCTGGACAAATCGCTTCATATGACTGTGGTCGAGGAAATTCGCCCATTTGTCAGGTATGAAAAAACTAACTTTGTGTTAAAGTCTTTCAGGGATGATTTAGCCTTGGGATTGGAAAATTACCTGCAAGTCGCCAAGGGAGATATTTTGGTGACATTGAGTAAGAAGAAGACATTTTTTGATCAGATTTTTTCGAAAAATCTCTCCAAAAAGATGTCTTACTTCCTCAATAAACCACTTTGGGTAATCAAGCGTCTTTAGGGTTTTTTCCTGAAAAAATCCCTTTTACAAAGCCTAAAAACTCCTTTCGTGTATCCGCATTTCCAAAGACAGATTTGAGCGTTGTCCAAAAATAACCGGCGTTCATGCTGGTTTTTTGGGTTTGAGAAGGTGCCTGGAAGCTCGGTTTTGGATTTGAGGTTGATTTTTTATCACCGATAGGAGGCAATTCATCTGATTTTTGGGCGGATTTGTAGCCCACGAGTTCATCGGCCTTTTCGAAACTTTTCTTTGCGCGTTGAATTTGACCGAGTTTTTCCTCTACTAACCCTTTGTTGTTAAAGGCCACTGCATCTTCGGGATCCAGTTCGATGGCTTTTTCATAGTCCTCGATTGCTCCTTGGAAGTCCCCTAAGCGATCCTTGAGAAATGCCCGGCTGGAATAGCGATAGGGGTTTCGGGGATCCAAATTTGCTGCTCGGTCGAGTTCGGCAAGGGCCTCGTCATTTCTCCCGATCAAGTGCAATACCACACCACGATCACTGATAAAATCAGTATTGTAAGGCTCCAAAGCAGTCAGCAGGTCGAAATCTTCCAAGGCCAGTTCGCCTTTTCCCATCCGGGTCAAAATCCGACCTCTGTAGAGATGAAGCTCTGTTTTGCCTTTTTCACGAATGATCAATTGGTCGAAAACAGCCAAAGCTTCCTCGAATTTTCCGTCCTGATAGAGTTGAAATCCTTTATTGAAATCCATTATGTACTAGATATTAGATGCAAGACACTAGAAGCAAGACTGAGTTAGCTAAAGCGAAGAAGGATTATGGTTGAAACTAGGTATACTAGATCTTGTTCCTTTTCTTTTTGGAAGAAGAGGGAATTCAAGTATAGAGTTTCAGACAATTTCTTGATACTTGATACCCGATACTTGATACCAATTTCTTGTCTCTTGTTTCTCGCTTCTTAGTTCTTACAAAGGTAAACCCCGTTTCTTAAACCAAAGTTTATTTTGAGTCTTTTTGCTCCAAAATCCGCCATCCTATTATCTTTGGAGACCCCGGATTAGACCAGAATTATGCCTCATTCACCCGAATCTGTACTCAAAGACCTGAAAGCGAAAAAGTTTGCCCCCATATACTTTTTGCAGGGAGATGAACCGTATTTTATTGATTTGATCACGGATTTTATCGAGAAAAACGCCATTCCTGAGCACGAGCGAGGCTTTAATCAATTGGTGATCTATGGGAAAGACTCCCCGATGAATGTCATCCTGGGCAATGCCCGAAAGTTTCCCATGATGGCTGAGCGGCAGCTGGTCATTGTCAAGGAAGCGCAAAGTATTCCGGATTTGGGAAAAGAGGACGCACAAAAAATGCTTTTGACTTACATCAGCAATCCACTGCCAAGTACCATTTTGGTTTTTGCCCATAAGCATAAAAAGCTGGATGGCAGAAGTGTGCTGAAAAAGGAACTCGACAAGCGGGCGATTTTCGTCGAGTCCGAAAAGGTCAAGGACTGGAAGCTAGTCGAATGGATTCATGGCTATTTCACCGACCTAGGCCATCAGTTGGAACCCAAAGCAGCCCAACTTTTGGCAGATTCGATCGGCAATAATCTGGAAGTATTAACCAATGAGGTGGGTAAAATGTTGATCAACTTTCCCGAACCGACCAAGTTTACTCCGGAGCATATTTCTAAGTATGTCGGGATCAATAAAGATTACAACAACTTCGAGCTCTCGAAAGCAATCGGATTTCGGGATGTGGTCAAAGCTAATCAGATCATCCATTATTTTATCCAAAATCCAAAGGCCCATCCGGTCATTCCGATTTTTTCTTTGCTCTACAACTACTTCAGTAAAATAGCTCTACTCCATCGAGCAGGGCAACTTCCTGATAATCAGTTGGCCGCTGCATTAGGCATTAATCCGTATGGACTGAAGGAATATCAAGCTGCTGCCCGCAACTATAAATTGGGCAAGGTAATTGAGGTGTTCGCATACATCAAAGAGGCTGACCTTCGTTTCAAAGGAGTGGACTCCGGAAGCATGGACGAAGGAGAGATCCTCCGAGAGCTTGTGTATAAGATTTTGCACTGATTACCCTACTAACCAATTATTTATGAGATACTACCTGGTACTGCTTGCAGGCCTGGGCTTGAGTGTGGAAGCTTTTTCCCAATCTACACTCTATCAGTCCAGACCCCAACAAGCGCTGGACAGCCATTTGGAGCTGGCCGATAAGCAGCTTTTTGCTGCCGCCATCTTTGACAACACCCGGCTTCTCCAACAACCCCTCAACTCTGAGCAGACCAAATCCGCCGAACTAAACCGTGCTATGGCTGCTCTGGAAATTGAAAGTCCCGATGGGCCGGGATTGATGAAGGCCTATATTCTCGATCACGGCAATCATCCCACAGTGACCACAGCAGGGTTGTATCTGGGAGATCATTTTTTCTACAAAAGAAATTACCGTGAAGCTGTGGAAGCCTATGGGTTGATCAATGCCAATTCCCTCGGAGAGGCCAACCGTGCCGATGTTCTCTTCAAGCAGGGTTATTCCCATTTTCAATTGAAAAATTTCCAGGCAGCTGCACCGTATTTTGATCAGGCCAAAACTCTGAATCAGCCAATCAGCGCAGATGCCTATTATTATAGCGGCTTTATTGCAATGGAGCAGGGGAATACTGCTAAAGCAGTTAGTGACCTTCAGGCAGCAGGGAAGTCAAATTTCTACGCCACCAAAGTTCCCTATCTCTTGACGGCATTGTACTATCAGCAAAGCAATTACGATCAGGCGATTAGCTACGCGGAGCCGCTTTTGGCTTCCGGTCAAAATCTCGATCGAAAGGAAAGCATTCACTTGTATTTAGCGGAATCCTACTACGCCAAGAAGGATTTTGGCAATGCTTCGAAAAATTACGATGCTTTCATCAATGCCCGAAAGGGTGAACTCTCTCGTGAAGAGGTGTATAAAGCAGGGATTTCTTTTTTCGAAATCGGAAATTATCAGCGGGCCACAGATTATCTGAAAGTTTCGGCATCCTCTACCGATGAGATCGGACAGGCTTCCAGCTATTATTTGGGCCATGCTTACCTAAAACTGGAGAATTTTCAGTTTGCTTCGACCAGTTTCCAGGCTGCTTCCAAATCAACTTTCAATAAAAGCATTCAAGAGGAATCACTTTTCAACTATGCCAAGACCAACCTTCAAAAGGGCAGTTTCCAGATCGGGATTTCCGTATTGGATGAATATCTTGATTCATACCCTGGCGGAAAATTTAGAAGTGAAGCAGAAACTTTGCTTTCCGAGGCCTTGATCAATACCAGTGATTACCTGAGAGCGATTGATCAGATGGATAAAATCCGCAACAAGTCTCCACGAATCCAGTCAGCCTATCAAAAGGTAGCCTACTATCAGGCCATGGTCTATTACCGGGATCAAAAGTACAAGCCTGCTTTGGCTTACTTGGATAAGTCGCAGGCTTTTCCATCGGATCGGGATTTGTTGATGGAGACACACTTTTGGAAAGGGGAGATTCACACCGCTGATGGGAATTTGCCTCAAGCCATTCGCTCCTATGAAGCGGTCAGGGCAATGAATCCAGCGGCAAATCATCCATTTTTGATCAAGACACATTATGGTTTGGGCTATGCGTATTTCAATTCGCAACAATATCCCAAGGCCGAGGAGCAATTTAGACTCTACACCGATAAACTTCGCAATCAGTCCGAAAGGCCAAATTACGAAGATGCACTATTCCGATTGGGTGATTGTCAATATGTGCAGAAGCGCTTTTCTGAGGCGGAATCCACCTTCAACCGGGCTATTTCGGAATCCGGAAATGGAGCTGATTACGCGTATTTCCGCCTAGCCGTAGTTCAAAATTTCCAGTCTAAAAACAATGAGGCCTTGACCAATTTGGACCGTTTGATTGCTGGTTATCCTTCTAGTTTATACCGAGAGGATGCGATGTTCCAAAAAGGACAGATTTACCTGGAGGAGCTTCGATATAGAGAAGCGTCCAATGCTTTCTCGGATTTGGTGCAGACTCGTCAGAGTTCTCCGTTTATTCCGTTTGCTTTAGAAGGCAGGGCTGTTGCAAACTTTTCACTCCAAAATTATGATCAGACCATATCGGACTACAAGCAGATTTTGGATGATCATCCCAATGCCCAAAACGCGGAAACAGCTCTGAAAGGCCTCCAGGAAACCTTAGCCCTTCAGGGTAGATCGGCTGAATTTGGAGACTATTTGGCTCGCTACAAAGGCTCTAATCCCGGTGCCGGAAACGTCCAAAACCTGGAATACGAGGCAGCAAAAAGCATGTATTTGGATAAAAACTTTGCCCAGGCTGCTCGGGCCTTTGACAGTTACCTGAGAAGTTATCCGCAGAGTGCACAGCGTATCGATGCGATTTACTTTGCAGGTGACGCCTATCTGCAAGCAGGAGATGAAGAGCGCGCGATTTCCTTTTTCAAGCAGCTAGAACGCGAACCCGCTTCTCCTCAGCGTGTGAGAGCGATGCAAAAATTGGGTGCCATAGAAGTGTCCCGAGGAAATTATGCCGCTGCGATTCCTTACCTGGAAGTAGCTGCACAAAATGCACGCAACAAGGTCGAGGAGGCTGAGGCAGTATTGGGACTGATGGAGGCGAATTTTGCCATACGAAAGTATCCTCAGGCCATCACATTCGCCGATCGACTCATGACATTCGATGGAATCCTTCCCGAATCGACTCCGAAAGCCCTTTTGACCAAAGCCAAAGCCCAACGGGAAGCTAACCAAAAAGCCGCTGCAGAGACCACCTTGATGAGCTTGGTGAATGAATACAAGACCATCCAAGGGGCCGAAGGGCTGTATTTGATGGCGCTTGCTCAGCAGGAAAAGGGTGATTTCAATCAGTCCAATGAGACAGTGTTTGACTTCTCAGGTCCTTTTGCGGACTATGATTTTTGGTATGGGAAAATGTTCCTGCTGATCTCCGACAATTACCTGAAGCTGGGAGAGGACTTTCAGGCCAAAGCCACTTTGGAGTCTATCGTCGAGCGATCTACCAATGCCGAAATCAAAGCGGAAGCTGAATCCAAACTCAAAAACCTCAACTAAACCATGAAAAAACTACCCGTAATACTCATTGCCGGTGCTGCGTTTATTTGGGGCGCGGCGACCGCTTTGGCCCAGACCCAACAGCGAGGCGAAGTCACCGATCAGGAATTTGTGATTCGAAAAGATCGTGTCCTCACTGTGCCCGCACAACCTCGGGCTTTTGAAAAACTTCCAGTCCTTCCTCAGCCCAAAGGAATCGAAAATTTCAACTATACCCTGACTCCCTTTTTTCTGAATATTCCTGCATTGCAGCTACAGCCAACGGCACTGGAAAAACAATATCGAAAGGATCGTCGGGAACTTTACCCGGGTTTTATCCGGGCGGGTTATGGCAACTTTGCCTCCCCTTTGCTAGAGGGGCGCTATATGTCCACCGAGGCCGATCCAATTAACTATGCGCTGCGGTTTAAGCATCAGAGTTTTGGCAAAGGTCCCGTAGCAGAGGAGCAGTCTTCGGAGTCACATACGGTATTTGGTGGGGATGCAAGCTACTTTATGAATGCAGCTGAAGTTTTCGGGGGCTTGAGTTGGGGTCAGGATAAATACTCCTTCTATGGAGTAGATCCTGTTTTATTCGAAAATCCTGATTTCCAGACTTTCAACAACATTCTTAACAATGTCCAAATCAAAGCCGGAATCCGCGATATCGAGAAGACGGGGCCGCTTTCTTATGAAGGGCAACTCTCTTTTCGAAGCTTCAAGGACAGCTATGCAGCTAAGGAAAATGAAGTGGGAATGAATGCGAATGTAAAATTCCGAACCGAATCAGATTGGTCGGGAGAATTGGGGATTGCAGTTTATCACACCAATCCATCTGATTCGACCTATGATTTAAATCGTAATTTCTTAAGCATTCGACCTCGAATCTCGTATCGCTATGAAGATTTCCGCTTCACTGCAGGCTTAAATTTGGTTTCAGAGAATGATTCCATAGCAGGAAAAGAAAGTGATTTTCGGATTTTCCCGGTATTGAAAGCGAGCTATCAGTTTGCAGATGAGTTTGGCTTCTTTGCCGAGTTTTCAGGGGATGTACAGCGAAATACCTATTTCTCTTTCGTGAATGAAAACCCTTTCCTAGGGCCAAGTACCCAACTGCTCAACACGATTAATAATTACAAAATCGCCGGTGGGATCGAGGGACAGTTTCAGGAAGTATTTCATTATCGAGCAGGTATTGATCTCAGTCGGTACAATCAGCTTCATTTCTTTGCCAATTCCCTTGCCGATACTTCGAGATTTGAGATTGTATATGATGACAAATCCACGGTGTTCAATATCAATGCTGAGTTAGGATTCCGATTTAATGAAATTTATACGTTGGGTTCACGCTTGGACCTGTACCAATACGATCTGAACCTTCAGCAGGAAGCTTGGCATAGGCCCGTTTGGTCACTTTCGATCAACAATCAAGTGAAGCCAATTGAGAAGCTGTTGATCCAGGCGAACCTGAATTTTATGGGGGGAATGAAGGCAAGAGGGGATGTAAGTGCTGCTGCTATTTTTCCTCCGGACATCGAAGTAGTAAATCTGAAAACCATTGCTGACCTTCAGTTGAAAGCCGATTTTAAGATTACTGATCGATTTTCCATTTTCGCAGAAGGCAACAATCTGACCAATGGCCGAAATGTTCGTTGGCTGAATTATCCCGTCAGAGGGGTTCAGCTGATCGGTGGAGCCAGCTTCAAATTCTGATTATTCGGGGTTTGAGGTTGGGCTTTCGATTCATTTCGGTTAGTTTCGTGTCTTTCAGGTTTAAATAATGGCAGCAAAAGATTCAGAAAACAGGCAATGGACAGATCCTAAGGATTTTGGGCTTCCCTTTGTGGAGATTAAGCCACTGAATTTCAAAGTCGAAGAGGCAAAAGTAAAATCAGATACTCCTCCTGCACCTGAAGTTAAAAAGGAACAAAAGCCAATTTTGGCATCTAATTCTTCGCAGGAAACAGAACCCGTTGAATCTGAGAAAATTGGTGACGTACCAACTTCCGAACCTTCAAAACCCAAGCCTAAAGCGGAGAAAAAACCAGCCATTAAGACTCCAATTCCTACTGCCAAAAAATCCAATACTTGGGTATGGGTAGTGATGGTAATAGCCTTTGCAGTCATTTCTGTGATTGTCTGGCAACTGATGGGATCGGGGGAAACAGCCGAACCGAAATCAGATCAGCCGATTGTTGAAAACAAGCCTACTGAAACGAGCCCTGTAGCACCGACTTCTAGTGAAGAAATTACCGCAACTGAGGAATCTCAAATCGCTGTAAATCAAGACTCTATAGCGGTAATTAATAATTCAAATCCTAATATTTCCAAACCCACAGAATCTGGTACAACTATTGCCAATAGTGTACCCGGAACGATTGTCCGGATCGACTCCAAAGCAGATCGCCCACAGTATTTTATTGTGGTCGGTAGCCTACCCAATGAAAGTCTGGCACTTGATGAAGCCAAAAACTATCAGGGAAAAGCAGCTGAATTTTTCTTGATTGCCCCATACGAGGAAAGTAGAAATTATCGTTTGGCAGTAGGGAAATATTCCAGCTTCAAGAGCGCTGCAGAAGATCTCGAACGGATTAAGTCGAATTATTCCGAATCATTGTGGATTTTGAAATATTAATATGATCCTACTCCAAACCCTCTCTACTGACAGTCTAGCAACGATGGACAGCCTTGGTGCTGCCAACACTCCCGAAAACATTGGTCTTTTGGATCTCCTGCTCAAAGGAGGCTACATGATGATCCCGCTTTACCTCTTGTTTGTGCTGGCGATTTTCATTTTTATCCAAAAGCTCATCACGCTCAACAAAGCAGCAAAAACACCAAGCCACTTGATGGACCAGGTGAAAGTACTGGTTCAAAGTGGACAGATTGAAAAAGCCAAAATGCTTTGTGCCGGAGAAAACACTCCCGTGGCCAACATGATCGCCAAAGGAATCGACCGAATCGGATCGCCTTTGAAAAATATCGAAGTTTCGATCGAAAACGTAGGTAAAATTGAGATTTACAAGCTGGAAAAAAATCTCGGCCTTTTGGCGACTGTGTCCGGTGCTGCTCCGATGATTGGTTTCTTGGGGACTGTAACGGGTATGATTCAGGCTTTTATCTCCATAGCTCAGGAAGAAGGAAATGTGTCTCCAAAATTGCTTTCTATGGGTATCTACGAAGCCATGATCACCACAGCTGCAGGTTTGGTGGTTGGTATTATAGCTTATTTAGGCTATAATTATTTGGTGACCCAAGTTTCTAAGTTAGTGCACAACATGGAATACACTTCGATCGAGTTTATTGACCTTCTTCAGGACAAATAATCATGGGACTGCAATCAAAAAATAAGGTAGAAGCAGCATTTAGCATGTCCTCTATGACGGACATTATTTTCCTGCTTCTGATCTTTTTTATGCTTACTTCTTCGTTTATCACGCCTTCTGGCTTGCCGGTGAATTTGCCTTCTAGCGAAAGTTCGGACATCGTAATGCAGGAAGTGACCGTTTCAGTTACTAAAGATCTACGGTTTTCGGTCAATGATAAAGTGGTGAGCAGAGATCAGATCAAATCGGAACTTGCTACTTTGCTTGAAGGAAAAAAAGGTCAAGTGGTACTGCACATTGACAAGGAAGTTCCCGTAGAATTCTTAGTGGAAATCGGCGGAATCGCGGCTGGCTTGGAAGCCAACGTGTCTATCGCTACTAAACCCTACTAATCATGCAAACCTGGAATGCCGACCAAGTAGAAAAAGACAGCAAGAAAAAGTCAGCGATCATCACTGCTGTGGTGAATGTCTTGCTGCTCTTTGCTTTCTATTTTATTGTGGTGTGGCGTCCGCAGATTCCTCCTTTGCCTACTTATGGTTTGGAGTTGAATTTGGGTTTTACGGATGTAGGTTCGGGTAATCGAAACAGCCCGAATGCGCCTTCTGAAACTCCATCCCAAAATGTGGAGCAAGCCGCACCCGGCGAAGTAGCTCAAGCAGTGACTCAGCCTGCTACTCCGGCACCAGCACCAAAAACCGAGACAGCCAAACCTAAAACCGCTTCTAAACCGGCAGCCAATCAGGCAGTGACAACCAAACCTTCTCCAATCAAAGGAGTAGAAAAAGCCGCTGTCGAAACCAAAAAACCAGAACCAGTAAAGACTGAACCTGCCAAGACAGTCACCACTCCAGCCAAATCTGAGGCAGAAAAAACAGCCCAAAAGGCTCCCGAACAACCTAAAATCGATCAAAGAGCCATTTTTGGTGCTGGAGGTACTTCCGGTAAAAGCACCACTCCGGCATCGGGCGGTGCCCAAGGTTCATCCAATGCCAAGGGTGATGAAGGCCGTCCTACGGGGACAGTAGATGGTCGGGCGATCATGGGCGAAGGAAGTGGGAAAGGTACCAATTCCGGGGCTGGTTATAGCCTGGATCTGGCGGGATGGGATTTTGCTTCCAGACCAAATATCAATGACCGGGTTTCTACCAGAAATGGTCGAATCGTGTTCAAAATCACCGTGGATGATTCCGGTCGGGTGGTCCAGGCGGTTCCCTTGGAATACAATGTTTCCAACGATGTGTTGGCCTATTACCGTCAGGTAGTCAATCAGATCAACTTCAAAAAATCCGGTGGAGCTGCTGCCGATTTTTCTACCGGAAAGATCACCTTTGTGATTAAGGTGGATTAAAAATGAATTACCAAGAAACGCTCGATTACCTATTCAATGCCCTTCCCATGTTTCAGCGGGTTGGAGCTTCTGCTTTCAAAAAAGACCTCGGCAATACATTTGCGCTTTGTTCGCATTTGGGAAATCCTGAGCGAAAATTCAAGTCCATCCATGTGGCCGGAACCAATGGAAAGGGGAGTACTTCTCACACGTTGGCAGCTATTCTACAGTCAGCAGGCTACAAAACAGGACTTTACACTTCTCCGCACCTCAAATCCTTTACCGAACGAATTCGGATCAATGGTCAGGAAATCACCGAGCATGCGGTAGTTGATTTTGTGAATAAAAACAAACATTTTCTTGATGCGCTAAAACCGAGCTTTTTTGAAATGACGGTGGGCTTGGCTTTTTGGTACTTTGCCAAAGAGGAGGTCGATATTGCCGTCATCGAAGTAGGAATGGGTGGCAGACTGGACAGTACTAATGTGATTTCGCCTGAGCTTGCTGTTATCACGAATATCGGTTGGGATCACATGCAGTTTTTGGGAGATTCCCTCCCCTTGATTGCAGGAGAAAAGGCAGGAATCATCAAGCCAGGAATACCCGTGGTGATCAGTCAAACACAAGAAGAGACCACCTCGGTTTTCATCCAAAAAGCACAAGAAAGCCAAGCTCCGATTACTTTCGCAGATCAAAAAATCAAGTTGGATAAAGTACCTGCCACCGAGGCTGGATTTGCCAGATACACAGTTTCCCAAGGTGGTGAAACCTTTTTTATGGACTTTGGACTCCAAGGTGATTATCAGATTTTCAACTTGCCCGGAATCTTGGAATCTGTGGATCAGCTTCGGCAGATGGGCTGGGAAATTTCCGAAGAAGCCCTGCGAAAGGGTTTGAAAGATGTTTCATCGCTTACCGGTCTGAAAGGCCGCTGGCAGATTATGGGAGAAAAGCCAACTATCATCGCGGACACCGGTCATAACGAACCCGGAATCCGGGCCATTTTGAGTCAGTTGAAAAGTTATTCTTTTGATCAACTTTGGATGGTCATCGGCATGGTGCAAGATAAGGACATCTCTAAGATTTTGGCATTGCTTCCTATGGATGCCCAATTTGTTTTTTGCCAAGCTAATTTGCCAAGGGCTATGGAAGCTGGAAAGCTTGCAGAAAAGGCCGGTGATTTTGGTCTCAAAGGCGAAGTAATTCCCGATGTGAATGAGGCTTTACAATTTGCCCGAAAAAATGCACGGCCAAATGACATGATATTTGTGGGAGGAAGTACTTTTGTGGTCGCAGAAATCGACGACCTCTAAATGAGCAGAAAAAAGCTGGTCCGCTTCGCCCAAAATGAAGCCAATCCCAATGTCATTCAGGCTGGAAAGCCACTTTTCGAAACCATCAAAGGCAACTGGCACGAGGTGCAGTTCCAAAATCAAAATCCAATCGTAGTCGAACTGGCCTGTGGCCGGGGGGAATTCACCGTTGGTCTGGGTCGAGAATACAGAGACCAAAACTTCATCGGTGTCGATATCAAAGGCAGTCGAATCTGGAAGGGGAGCTCCACAGCGACCGCGGAAGGATTAACCAATGTAGCTTTTTTGAGGACGCAAATTCAAAATCTGGATCAGTTTTTTGCCGAAGGCGAAATCTCCGAGCTTTGGATCACTTTTCCCGATCCATTTCCACGAGATGGAGATGAAAAGCGCCGGTTGACATCACCCAAGTTTTTGGATATGTACAAACCGATGGTCCAAAAAAATGGCTTGGTTCATTTCAAAACAGACAATACGGGACTTTTTGAATATACCTTGGAACTGGTCAAAAGCAGGGAAGACATCGAGGTGTTGGCTTTCACACATGATTTCTATCAGAGTGAAATGCGTGACGATCATCATGGGATCAAAACCCGCTATGAGAAGATGTTTTCAGATAAAGGGGAGAAGATTAAATATCTGAAATTCAGATTTAAGTGAGTTGAAGGACCTTTGGGGATTTAGAAACCCCGAAGGCTTGATTCAAATTCCGAAATCTTCGAGGCCTTTGGGTCCAAATGAAACCTTCGAGGTCTGAGAGACCTCAAAGGTTGGCTAACTGGACTTTTTCTAAAAACAAAGCCTGAAGCACCTTTTCCAGCAGAATTTCAGAATCTACAGGCTTGGTCATGTAGTCATCCATGCCCACTGCCTGAGCCTTAATTTTACTTTTTTCAGTAGTGTCGGCTGTGACGGCGATGATTGGAATATTTTGGGGTTTCGCTCCTGCCAATCCTGCACGAATAGCCTGCGTGGCTTCATATCCATCCATTTCGGGCATTTGTAAGTCCATCAAAATCAGGTCGAACGATTCTGATCTGAGCTTTTCTAAACCTTCCAGTCCATGATTGGCAAAGTCAAAAGTGACTCCTTTCCATTTTCTCAGGATGGATTTGATGACCAGTTGATTGACGGGATTGTCTTCGACTACCAAAATTCGTTTTCCAGCAAGCAAAGCTTCGGCTTGACCTTTCACAAGCTCTTGGGCTGATTCTTCTACTTTTCCGAAAGTCAATGAGATGCTCACTTTCGTGCCTTTTCCTACTTCGCTCTGTATGGAAACCGATCCATTATAAAGTTGAGTGAGGGCTTTCACGATACACAATCCTAGACCAAAGCCCCCAAATTTTCGCTTATCGTCGATTTGCTCTTGGATAAATGATTCAAAAATCCGATCCAGCTTCTCGGGCCTGATTCCTATTCCCGTATCGGTGATTTCGAAGTGGAGTAGCAATTTTTCCCCGTTTTCTTCGATTCCAGTGATGGCCAGTTTTACTTCTCCCTGATTAGAAAATTTGATGGAATTGTTGATCACATTCATTAAGATCTGCCGTAGTCTAGTCGCATCACCGATAAGCTTTTTAGGGATTTGGACCTTTTCTTCAAAGTTGAATTTGAGGCCTTTATCTCTAGTTTGTTGGTGAGAGAGAAGCTTGATTTCATTTAGGACCTTTTGAAAATCAAAGGGCTTTTGCTCTAGATTGAGTTCGCCTTTTTCGATTTTAGAATAATCCAAAATATCGTCAATGGAGGAAAGAAGGGAGACCGAAGAATACTTGATCACCTCGAGATTTTCCTTGATTTTTTCATCCTGAATCTCCCTCATGATGGTCTGAGATAGACCCAGAATCGCATTGAGCGGGGTTCGCAGCTCGTGGGAAACATTGGAGAGGAAGAAGGATTTGATCTCATTACTCTCCTCTGACCGCAGCAGTGCAAGTTCTTGGGCTTTTTCTTTCTCAGTCCTTAGTATGCGGATTCGGTTTGCCATGGAAAGGGAGAGGAAAAGGATCTCCAGTCCGGTTCCCAGTTTGGCGGAGTTTTCGGTGATGAATGAATTTTCAATCAATGAAAAATTATTCATGATAAAAATGATAAAGCCCAAGGTAAGCGAGGTAAAACCCAAAGCGAAAAACACATCCACGGGTTTCTTTTTTACATAGCTCATGACAATAGAAGCCACGGCGAGCAAAACTCCCAGGAAGCCCAAAGCATTGACCAGTGGATAGTACAAGGGTTTGCCTGAATCATAAAGTAAAATTCCCAAGAGGAGCAGGATCAAGCTGACATAGACCACATTAATGGTCGTGTTAAGGCCTTTTGCAAAGGTTTTGACACGGACAAAGGCCTGACTGTAGCGGTTGAGAAGGATAGCTGAGATGGTGGCAAAAATCAAAAGGCTTCGGTCGGCAAACCAGCCAGATTCTCCGGATAGGTATTGGAAAAAATACCCGTCAAGCGAGGAGTGAAGCAAGGCAATGGAAACCACATAGGACACGTAGAGGATAAAACTTTTCTCCTTGATCCCAAAATAAAAGAAGAGATATGTAAGCGCCGCAAGGAGCAGAATCCCATAAAAAATCCCAAAAACCAGTTGGTCTGTAAAGGTGGATTCGATTAACGAAGTGCCGTCGTGAATAGTAAGCGGTAAGTTGATCACTTCTCCATCGCTAGCTAGGTGAAGGAAAAACTGAGCTTTTGAATTTGGAGCAAGGGTGATTGGGAAGAGTAACTTACGATGTTTGATTTCCCGATCAGCAAAGGGCATCAAATCGCCGTTTCTGATGATTTTTTGAATTTCTCCTCCTTCTAGAAAGTACAAATCCGCCACATCGGTGATGGGCCGAGCGGTCTCAAGAAATAAAGACTGGGAGATTGAATCGGAATTGGTGAGCTCAAATATTACCCAATAATTGTGATCCGTAAACCCAAGATTGCTATTGACATTAGGCAAATCGCGGAAATATGCCACGCTTGGATTGGAGAGCAGATGTTCAAGTGGGATGAACTCTGTGCCGGTGTCCCAAATCTGAGCTTGGGTGTGGACAGAGGTAGGAAAGGTTTCTTTGGCGTCTTGGGCTTGGGTGACGGACGCGATGACTACAAAGAACCCGGCAACGATAGAGGAGATAAGTTGGCGATTCATTTTTTTGGGGTAGTTTGACCAACTTACGACCGTAAGAGGGGAATTGGATTTAACTGAGGAAACTTTGCTTTTTATAAGCAGGATTTGGATAAGAATAGAATCCTTCACCGGACTTTTCTCCCAACTTCCCCTGATCGATATATGTTTTCAAAAGTGCTGCAAAAGATTGAGAAGCGGCGTCTTTTTGATGATGAGTGACATGCCAAGCAGTATCCAAACCAATCGAGTCCAAAATTCCAAATGGACCCATGGGCATGTGAAAATTGACCATCCAGGAGCGGTCGATATCCTCGATGCTCCCAACTTCACGAGTCAATAATTTCCCCGCTGCTCCGATCAATGCCATCAGCATGGTGTTAAAGATGTAGCCGGGATTTTCTTTTTTGACCAAAACAGGTACCTGATTGAGCTTTCTTCCCAAGCCCTCCAACATCGGTATCATGGTAGGATCGGTACCGGGATGTGGCATAATATCAACTACTCGAGAATAAAACACATCGTGGAAATGAAAGGCGCAGAATTTGGAAGGACGTCCACTTTCCTCCGCAAACATGGAGGGAAGGAGATAGGAAGTATTGGTGGTAAACCAGGTTTTCTCTGGGGCTATCTCTCCAAACTGCCTCCAGACCTTTTTCTTGATAGCTACTTCTTCAGTAACGCTTTCATTAATGAAGTCGGCATCATTTACAGCCTCTACTGGATCGAGGGTAAATTGAATTCTGGAAAAAATCCCGGGAATTAGGGTTTCATCCAATTGTCCGGATTTGACGAGTTGGCGAAGAATCTTTTCCATGGTTTTTCTACCAAAATCAAGCGCTTTCTGCGAAATATCATATACGGAAACCTGAAAACCGGAAATAGCTGATTGAAGTGCGACACGTGAACCAAGCGTTCCGGCACCTAGAATACATATTTTTTGAATGGTCATTTTACGTTAGATTTTTTGTGTGGAAATAGCATTTTGGGCCATTTTACCTGCTGCTTCAACGACATGGATCAATGCTGCAAATCGGGGATCATTGGCAAAACCAAGGGAATGACGCTTGAAAATCTGCTGGGCAATAACGGCTACTTTAAATAGCCCGAAGACATAATAAAAAGTGAAATTATCCATTGCAAGCCCTGTTTTTCCGGAATAATAGTCAATGACTTGCTGTCTGGAGAAATTTCCCGGAAGGTGGCTGAGGTTGAACATCTTCAGGATTTGAGGATCTTCTGCCTGGGCCCAATAGGCGAGGCTCGTTCCCAGATCCATCAAAGGATTTCCCACTGTGGCCATCTCCCAATCCAATACTGCCTTGATTTCAGTTTTGCTGCTTCGGTCCAGAACGAGATTGTCGTATTTAAAATCATTGTGAATAAAGGCGATGGGTTCAGTGATAGGCAAATTGCTTTTCAACCATGATGCTGCCATCTCCATTTCTGCAAGTTCATGGGTCTTTGCTTTGAAATAGCGTTCGGCCCATCCTTCCACTTGCCTTTGGGCATAGCCTTCGGGTTTACCGAGGTGGATCAGCCCTGAGTCCTGAAGCTCTAGTCCATGAAGTTCGATCAGGCAATCCAAGGCGTTTTTGGAGAGTTGATTGAAATCTCCCGGTTGGAATTCCGTCCCCTCAGGAGTTTTATTTCTAAGGATGAAACCGTCCACGAATTCCATCAGGAAAAAATGAGCTCCAAAAACGGATTCATCCTCGCAAAACATTATGGGCTTTGGGCTTTTGGAATATCCGGCTTTTTGGAGGCTTTCCAAAATCCGAAACTCCCGACCCATGTCGTGGGCTTTGGCTATTTTTTCTCCAAATGGAGGTCTCCTTAAGATTAGTTTCTGTTTGGGAGTAGTCACTAAAAAAGTCAAATTGGAATAGCCACCAGAAATTTGGGTAATTGTGATTTGGTCTGAATTACAGGAAAGGACTGATTCCAAATAAGCCCTGAGTGAATTGAAGGTTAATTCATTTTTCATTTTCCCAGGTAATTTTTCAAAATACTTCTGGCCAAAGCCGATTTGTGAACCTCATCCGGTCCGTCGTAGATTCTTGCCCCTCGTTCGTGTCGGTACCAAAAAGAAAGTAAGGTGTCATCTGTAATCCCCAAAGCTCCATGAACTTGAATCGCCCGATCGATCACTTTCATCAGCACATCGGCAACAAAAAATTTGATGGTGGAAATATCTTCTTTGACCGCTTTAGCTCCCAATTCCTGCATTTTTTGAGCGGTGTCCATCACCATCAGTCGGCTGGCTTTGATCTCAGCACGGCTTTCGGCGATCCAGTTTTGAATGGTTTGTTTTTCAGCGAGCGGTTTTCCCGGATCGAGATGACGGGAAATGGCCCGACGGCACATCAGGTCAAACACCCGCTCGCAAATCCCAATCCATCGCATGCAGTGGTGAATCCGGCCTGGACCGAGCCGTTCTTGTGCCAAGGCAAAACCTTGTCCTTCCTTTCCGATCAGATTGGAAACGGGAACCCGGCAATTTTCAAATTTCACTTCTCCATGGGAGAGGTAGTCTTCTCCAGCTTCCCCCATGATCGGGATATTTCGAATCAGCCGATAGCCTGGATTATCCAGAGGAACAATGATCATACTTGCCCGCTGATAGGGGCTTTCCGCTTCAGGATTGGTCACGGCCATGACGATGGTGAATTTTGCTCCGTCTGCAGCGGTGGTGAACCATTTGTGTCCGTTGATTACATATTCATCTCCCTCTCGGATCGCCGTAGTTGCCAAATGTACCGGATTGCTTCCCGCCAACGCAGGTTCGGTCATGGCAAAGCAAGAGCGGATTTCTCCCCGCTGAAGCGGTTTCAGCCACGTTGATTTTTGCTCTTCGGTGCCAAAAAGGTGGAGCAATTCCATATTTCCGATATCAGGGGCTGCACAGTTGAACACATAGTGGCCAATCGGACTTTGTCCCAAAATCTCGGAGACTTGGGCAAACTGAACCAGATTCAATCCGACTCCTCCATCATCCTTGGAAAGGTGCGGTGCAAAAAGGCCGAGTGATTTAGCTTTTTCCCGAAGCTCATGTAATTGAGGTAGAAAACTTTTAAATGGTCCCTGGACTACTTTAAGATCGATCGGAAAAAGTTTCTCATTGACAAATTGACGGTACTGATCTAGAAGAGTGGCTAGCTGATCTGTAGGGAAATTTTGGGTGGAATGCATCGGGGTAAATTAAATGGTAAAACCTCCATCAGCAGTAAATATTCCGCCTGTGGTGTAGGAGGAAGCTGCCGAAGCCAAGAAAAGCGCCATGGCACCGATCTCTTCTGAAGTACCGGCGCGCTTGATAGCTAGCTGCTTCATGATCATAGCCATGATTTTTTCATTGGACCACAGTGCTTCCGAAAACTTAGTCTGGATCAATCCCGGGCAAATAGCGTTGACGCGGATTTTGGAGTCACCCCATTCTTTGGCGAAAACTTTGGTGAGGGAAATCAAGGCAGCTTTGGATACCGAATAGATTCCCAGGCCCTGTTCAGGAGAAATTCCCCCAATGCTAGAAATATTGATAACTGAAGCCCCAGAGGAATTTCTCAGATGAGGATAACATAGCCGACACAGCTCAAAAGCCGCTTTGACATTGACATTCATGATCTTGTCAAAAGCCTCTAGGGTCGTCTCATGCACAGGCCCAAACACAGGATTGGAAGCAGCATTGTTGACCAAAATATCAATCGTACCGTATTGAGCGACTGTTTTTTCCACGAGACCGGGGAGTTCTTCCATATTTCCCACGTTGCAGGCAATACCGGTTACCTCATAGCCTTTGCTTTGAAGTTGAGCAGCCATTTCATCCAAAGCATCTTGTTTTCTGCTGCTTATGACCACTTTGGCCCCGGCAGCAGCGAATATTTCTGCTATGCCGTAACCGATACCTTTACTGGCTCCGGTGATTAATGCAACTTTGTTTTCCAGGGAAAAAAGGGAAGATAAATCCATAAGTTTTGGGTTATATTACACCCCTTAAGATAGGGAAAAATAGTTCAAGATATGCCCAATGACAGGCGTATAAACCAATAAAACTTCAATTCAAAACCCAAATGCAAGAACTCATTTTTGAACAAACCGGAATGCCAAAAGAGGTCCTCCAATTGAGAGAAAGTCCCATTCCTACTCCAAAACCCAACGAAGTTTTGGTCAAAGTAAAAGCCCGAAACATCAATCCCTCGGACGTTATGTTTGTCAGAGGAATGTACGGTATCACCCCGAAGCTTCCTAGCAGTGCAGGATTTGAAGCGAGTGGAGTAGTGGAGCTAGGAGATGAAGCAGGGAAAGTAAAAGCAGGAACCCGAGTGATGTTCACTGCAATAGGTACTTGGCGAGAGTATGTCTGCGTGCCTGCTGCACTTGTGATTCCTGTACCTCCGCAAATGCCTGATGAAGTGGCTTGTCAGGCTTTTGTCAATCCGATGACAGCCTATGGCATGATCGATGAGTCTGGCCTCCAAGCGGGAGAATGGCTTTTGATTACTGCCGGGGCATCTGCCTTTGGGAAATTTGCCATTCAGATGGCCAAAGCAAAAGGTATCAAAGTAGCTGCAACGGTCCGACATGATTCTCAAAAGGAAGTCCTTGAAAAACTTGGAGCTGATCTCGTAGTGAATACCGAAAAAGAAAAGCTTCAAAAAGTAGTACCCGAGAAAACCGAAGGTGGAGTCCAGGTGATTTTTGATGCAGTGGGTGGGATGCTAGGCGCAAAAGCGTTGGCATGTTTGAGACCCAAAGGCAGAATGATGGTGTTCGGAGCGTTAGCTTTGGAAAATATGCCTGTCAATAGCGGGCTGTTGATTTTCAAGAACCTGAAAATCGAAGGGTTTTGGTTGAGTACTTGGGTGGAAGAAATGACACCGGAGGCCAGAATGAAGGCATTTCAGACGGTTTTTGGATTTCTGATGAAGGAAGATTCAAAGATTGATATCGCGGGAAAATATCCACTTTCAGAATTTAAGGCTGCTTTGGAAGCCTACGAAAAGCCTGGTAGAAACGGAAAAATCCTTCTGGTAAGCGAATAATTTGATTTTTCTTCGGCTAAAAAATCAGGATTGATCATCTTTGTACCCTAAACCAAACAAATTAACGGAGCTCATGAATTGGGATAAGTTGGATCAGCAACTCACAGAAATTGTAGAAAAAAGAAATCAACTCAGTCAGATGGACTACAGCGATGACAGCTATGATGATCTGGAGGAGGAATTGCATGATCTGGAAGACGACTTCAATGAAGCTTACGAGGAAGTACTCGAGCCCCAATTGGAGAAAATCTACGCCAAATTGAAGTCGGATACCGACATCCTTCTTCCGACGGCTTACTTGGCTAACAAATACAAGGAAATGCTCCCGGATGCCAATGGTGTCGTAACCTACGAAGTGGGAGGAAAAGAAGGTGTACCGATCGAATCCGATCAGTTGGGCAAAGTGGATATGCGAATCGTATTGGTCCCAAATCCTGCTCGGTTTGTCCTGTTGGTAAATGGAAAGCAGCTCAAAGAACTCTGGAAAAGCAGATAAACATAAGAACCTAAAAAAGGCCATTCCGAAACGGATGGCCTTTTTTTGAAGGTGATCGATCTGTTGACTTTAGGTCAGAAGAGACTTGCCTGGACCACCTGAGGTTTACTGGCCTGGACGGTGCCACGAAGCATGTCTTGAGCTAGTTTCAAAAATCCCGGTTGCCATGCTTCAGGGCTTATCTTGGCTTCTTTGTTTTCATATTCAATCGGTCCGCTCATTTTTTCGAAACCAATTATCATACTCCAAATCGTGAAAAAAGTGATTTCCGGCTGTAGTTCTGGTCGAATACTACCGTCTTTGATCCCTTGAGAAACCATCTGAATACCAATTCTTGTAGGCTCATGATGAAGTTCGAGCAACTTGTGAAAATGGATGGAATCGAGTATGAGGGGGTCGATTTCATGACGAAGTTTGGGGTTGGTATATTTTTTCAAAACTTCCAAAAAATTCAAAACCGCCTGATAATAAACCGGCTGTTCTTTGGCAAAATTCCAAATCCGCTGCATCAGATCGGTAATCATTTCCAATCCGTTTTTTCCTTTGGATCTAAAGGATTCTCTGAATTCTTCTTTCAGTTGATCAAAGGCTTTTTTGGTCAAAGCCATGAATAGATCTTCCTTGTTTTTATAATAAAAGTAGGTGAGGCCTTTGCTGATTCCTGCTTTTTTGGCAATATCCTCCATGCGTGTAGCATTGTATCCTTTGCTCGTAAAAAGGAAAACTGCTGAATCCAGAATGAGCTTTTCTTTGTTTTTTTCTCCTGCCATGGGTCTAATAAGCTTGTTTGAAAAGTGAATTCAAAGATATTAAATCAAGGTCAAAAAATGACGGTATTTTCGAACTGGATTCAATAAAAAAAGGCCCTAATTTCTATTTTTTAGGGCCTTTTTACTGATAATCAAGTGGTTTATTTTACCTCCAGAATGTAGTAGTTTTTCTTGCCTTTTTGGATCAGCAAGTATTTGTCTTGCAATAGGCTGAACGTCAACGGAGCATTGGGATCGGCTACTTTTTCTTTGTTGATGCTGACACCGCCGCCTTGGATCATTTTACGAGCCTCCCCTTTGGAGGGGAAGATATGAGCTTGAGTTTTTTCACCGAAAAGATCCAGCACGTTCTCCACTGAGGCATATTCTTCCTTGCTCAATTGTACCTGAGGCACGCCTTCAAATACAGCTAAGAAAGTTCGCTCATCCAAAGAAGCCAGGTCCTCTGTTGAAGATTTTCCGAAGAGAATTTCCGAGGCCTTAACCGCCATCTCGTAATCTTCCTGACTGTGCACCATGATGGTCACCTGTTTGGCAATTTCTTTTTGGAGGATTCTCAAATGCGGAGCTTGAGCATGTTCGGCTTCCAAATTTTCGATGGTTTGCCGATCCAGCACCGTGAAAATACGGATGTATTTGGATGCGTCTTCGTCGGATACATTTAGCCAAAACTGGTAGAAAGCGTAAGGAGAAGTCTTCTCTGGATCGAGCCATACCGAGCCGCCTTCAGTTTTTCCAAATTTGGTGCCGTCAGCCTTGGTGATCAAAGGAACGGTCAAGGCAAAGGCGCTGCCTCCGCCCATTCTGCGGATCAATTCTGTGCCGGTTACGATATTTCCCCACTGATCTGAGCCGCCAAGTTGGATCGAGCAATTGTTGTTTTTCCAAAGATGGTAGAAGTCATAGCCCTGAATCAACTGATAGCTGAATTCGGTAAAAGAAAGTCCGTTTCCGTCTTCCAGCCGTCTTTTCACGCTGTCTTTGGACATCATGTAGTTGACTGTGATGTGCTTTCCTACGTCGCGGATAAAGTCCAAGAATGAAAATTGAGACATCCAGTCGTAGTTGTTGACCAATTCGGCTTTGTTGGAAGTAGCTCCCGAAAAGTCCAAAAACTTGGAAAGCTGGCCTTGGATGCAAGCCACATTGTGGTCAAGTGTTGCTTTGTCGAGGAGATTTCGCTCGGCTGACTTGAAGGAGGGGTCACCAATCATTCCGGTAGCACCGCCGACCAGCGCAAAAGGCTTATGACCTGCTCGCTGAAAGTGAAGCAGTGTCATCACACCCACCAAGTGGCCGATGTGCAAGGAATCCGCGGTGGGATCGAATCCCAAATAAGCCGAAGCCATTCCTTTGGCAAGGTGCTCCTCGATCTCGGGGGTCATATCCTGGAGCATTCCTCTCCATCTCAGCTCTTCTATAAATGAATTCATCAGAAAAAGGTCGTTTTTAGTTGCCCGCAAATATAGAGGTATCCGAGGGAGTATGGAAGTGAAGCCAAAAAACGAAAAAGGATTATCCCTGAAAATCTATTCGCAAAGCCATTCCTCACAACTTCCGCCTCTGATGGAGGATTTATTGTTTATTTTGGCACAAACTCAATAATGACTTATGAAAAAACAACTGTTGTCATGGGTAGCAAGTGCCTTTTTGTTGACCTCAAGTCCAATATTGGCTCAAATCACACCCAGCTGGCTTCGTTATCCTGCCATTTCACCTGATGGTAGCAGGATAGCATTTACGTACAAAGGCGACTTGTATTTGGTGCCTAGCTCAGGCGGAAAAGCCACCCAACTCACTTTTCACGAGGCGCATGATTTCAAACCAGTCTGGTCGAGAGACGGAAAGCAAATTGCTTTTGCATCAGATCGGTACGGTAATTTTGATGTCTTTATCATGTCTGCAGATGGGGGAGAGGCAAGCCGATTGACCTATCATTCCAATGATGAAATGCCCTATGACTTTTCTTCCGACGGTCAAAAAGTGGTTTTCGGCGCTACCCGAATGGATATAGCCGAACACCGCCAGTATCCTACCGGTTCTCAACCCGAACTATATCAAGTCAGCAAATCAGGAGGCCGTGTAGATCAGATTTGGACGATACCTGCAGAATATGTGCAAAGCTCCAAAGATGGATCCAAGATGATCTATCATGATAAAAAAGGAGGAGAAAACGAATGGAGAAAGCATCATCAGTCAGGCATTGCGCGGGACATCTGGATGTACGATGCTGCCAAAAACGAGCATGTGATGTTGACCAAGTTCTACGGAGAAGATCGAAATCCTGTTTTTTCTCCTGATGAATCAGAGATTTTCTACCTGAGCGAGGCAAGTGGTAGTTTCAATGTATTCACCATGCCGGTGGCTAATCCAAGCCAAACTCAGGCGCTTACTTCTTTTAAAGATTTTCCGGTTCGTTTCCTTTCGATCGCTTCCAATGGTCTCCTGAGCTTTGGTTATGACGGAGAAATCTACACCATGCGGAAAGGCGAACAACCGAAAAAAGTCGAGCTTACCTTGGCAACACAGGCTATTGCCAATCCTGATAATTACATTTCCATTAATGGTGGGGTTCGGGAAATGTCCATTTCACCTGATGGGAAAGAAATTGCCTTCATCGCTCGGGGGGAGGTTTTTGTGACTTCGGTGGATGGATCTCTGACCAAGCGAATCACGAATACACCCGAGCAGGAGCGGTTTGTGGAGTTTGCTCCGGATGGTAAGTCGGTCGTCTATGCATCTGAACGAAATGGTAAATGGCAGATTTTCAAGAGTTCCAAAGTACGGACTGAGGAACCGTTTTTCTTTGCTTCCACCTTATTGCAAGAGGAAGCTTTGGTCAGCGTGGAGGTGGATGCTTATCTGCCTAAGTTTTCTCCTGACGGAAAAAAACTGGCATACATCGAAGGAAGACGAAGCCTTAAAGTTTTGGATTTGGCGACCAAGTCGAGTGTGACCTTGATGGGGCCGGATTTGCTGTTCCACATGAGTGACGGTGATCAGTATTTCACCTGGAGTCCGGATAGCAAATGGCTCTTGGCGAGCTACCGACCGACCATGAGCAATTCTGAGGTGGTTCTTTTGGATGCTTCAGGCAAAGAGAAAATGAGAAAACTGACTCAAAGCGGCTACTCTGATGACAACGCCAAGTGGGTCAATGAAGGCAAGCAAATGCTTTGGTTTTCCAATCGGGATGGCTTGAGAAGCTACGCAACCTCTGGTCGGTCTGAAGATGACGTGTACACGCTTTTCTTTGACCAGGCTGCTTGGGATAAATTCCGCTTGAGCAAGGAGGAATTTGATCTTTTGAAAGAAATCGAAAAGGCTAAAAAACCTGAAAATGGGGACGAAAAAGCCAAAGCGGAAAAGTCTGAATCCAAAGATGTAAAACCAATCACATTTGATTGGGAGGGTTTTGAGGAGCGGAAATCACGATTGACCGTACATTCTGCGGCAATGAGTGATGCGGTGCTTTCCAAAGATGGTGAGAAACTCTTCTACCTCGCCCGATTCGAGAAAGGTCTAAATCTGTGGAGCACCAATTTCCGAACCAAAGAAACCAAACTGGAAATCAACCTGAATGCTAATTCGGGTCGCCTGGTTTGGGACAAGGATCAGAAAAATCTGTTCATGCTTTCCGATGGAAGTATCTCTAAGATTACTCCGGAGGGCATGAAGCGGGAGACGATCAAGATCGCTGGCGAGATGACCTTTGATAAAAATGCAGAGACGGCTCATCTTTTTGAGCACGTCTGGCTGAGAACCAAAGGGATGTTCTATACTCCTGATATGCATGGAGTGGATTGGAACGCCGTCAAGCCAGCTTACCAAAAATACCTTCCTCACATCGGCAATAGCTATGAGTTTGCAGAAATGCTCTCTGAGATGATCGGTGAACTCAACGTGTCTCATGCCGGAGCGCGATATTCCAGATCGATTCCGATGGCGGATGCTACAGCGGCTTTGGGAGTTTTCTGGGACTATAAACACACTGGAAATGGCATCAAAGTCACCGAAGTAATTGCAGGTGGCCCTTTGGATAAAGCAGATATTGACGTAAAAGCAGGAATGATTATCGAGCGAATCGATGGAGAATTGATCACTCCTGAATTGGATTTTGCAAAACTACTCAACCGAAAGGCCGATAAATTCACCTTGATCGAAGTGGTCAATCCGGCAGATAATTCTCGAAAGCAATACACCGTAAAGCCGATCACAATCGGTGCAGAAGGACAATTGCTCTACAAACGTTGGGTGAAAAAGAACCAAGAGGAAGTAGAAAGGCTTTCAGGCGGTAAGCTCGGCTATGTGCATATCCCAGGCATGAGTGATGGTCCGTATCGAAATGTCTATGAGGAAATGATGGGTAAATACTTCGAAAAAGAGGGTGTCATTGTAGATACTCGTTTCAATGGAGGTGGGGATTTGGTGGCTGATTTGGCCATGTTCTTTACTGGAGATCAATTCTTGACTTACGCTACAGCAGATAAAGTGGTGGGAGGTGAGCCTACTTCTCGCTGGACCAAGCCTACTTTGGCCATGTTTAACGAGGCGAATTATTCAGATGGACACTGTTTTGCATGTGGATATACTGATCTGGAAATCGGTAAAACAGTCGGAATGCCAACTCCAGGAACCTGTTCGTTTGCTGGCTGGGAGGGATTACCTGACGGCACGCGCTGGGGAGCCGTTCCGATCTCGGCTAAAAATAAAGCAGGCGAATGGTTGGAAAACAACGAGACTCGCCCTCAGTTTGAGGTGAAAAATATGCCGGGGAAGATCGATCAGGGAATCGATCAGCAACTCGAAAAAGCGGTGGAAGAACTATTGAAGGATATTCAGTACTAGTTCAAAATCAAATGGGAAACCACCTGTCGGAGCGTTATTCAGGCAGGTGGTTCTTTGATGGAAGAGAAAAAAAGAAACCCCGATCCAAAGGACCGGGGTTTCTTCTGCTTATTCACCCAATTTTTATTGATACTGCTTGGTGTTCAGAGTTTCATCATTTTTGAAAAACTGAGAAAGCTTAGCAAATGAGCTTTCGAAGTATCCTTCTAGCATTCTCTTGATGATGAATGTTCTGTATTCATCCTTGGAAACGATCGGGAAATATTCGTGGCTCTTGCCATACGACTTGTGACTTACAAAACCCTTTCTTTCAAGAATTCTTACAATAGTCGAAACTGTGTTGTAAGCGGGTTTGGGTTCGGTCATTGGTGTCAGGATATCTTTGACGAAGCCTCGCTCGATATCCCAGAGGATTTGCATAATCTCCTCTTCTGCTCTGGTTAATGGTTTCATAAGGTGTTAAGTTTTAAATCGATAGAAAATTATCGACTTAGTTTCTTACATCAAAGAATTTTCTAAAATATTTTTACAATTTAGTTTAAAAAATCGTATAACCTTTTGAAAATAAGGGTAATAAAAAAGCCTCCGTATGAGGAGGCCTTAGGTCAATTTCAATTATGCTGTCCTTAATTTTATAATTCCAGTTGCATGGAGCACTTTCACTATAGGATAAGTGGGGTCAAATTCATACCATTTCACAGCAAAGTTTGGTCGGTTGGGTAGCTTGTGATGATTGTTTTGGAATAACTCTCCTAGCATTAACACGTCTAACAGCAGGGAATTTTTCGACTGATCATTGTTGTCAAAGTTGGCATAACCGTATTTATGACCACTCCAGTTGACAATAGCACCATGAACCGGACCCATTAAAAAATGGATAGGAAGTAGAAAATACATCCACCAATGTGTTCCGGGAAGTTCTAAAACCGAGATAGAAAGAATGTAAATGGCTGCATAAATCAAACCCCAGCTAACTCTCACCAACATATTATCGGCAAATTTATCAAACTTATTCCAGTCAGGGATGTCCTTTGAAAATCGTTCTTCCGGCTTAAGTTTAAAAGAGAAATAGTCGTTGTAGATATTTTTGGTCTTCCACATCATCGTAAATAGATTTTCGGTATGGTGTGGGCTGTGAGGGTCCTTAGGGGTATCAGAGTAGGCGTGATGCATTCTATGAAGAATGGCGTAGGCCCGTGGAGACAGGTAAGAGCTGCCTTGCCAAATCCAGGTGAAGAAATAGAAGAACTTTTCCCAGTATTTGCTCATCACAAACATCTGATGGGCGGCATAGCGGTGAAGAAAGAAACTCTGGCAAAACAGGGAGAAATACCAGTGAAGCAGGAAGAAGATAATGATAATCACTCAATACTAATTTTAATGTCGTAGCAAATATACGTCTCAAAAGCGGACATTTTTCAAAAAATACACTAACGAAATTGACAAATCCATGCTGATTTTGATCATTTTCTGTTAGTTTGGTGTGTTTCTAACCTTTTGTATTATGTCCAAGATTAACAAGCCCAATTCGATTTTGACAAAAATTATTTTGGGCGGGATTTCTGTCTTGATTGCGGATTTTTTGCTTTCCGGGGTACAGATTGACTCCTGGATGACCGGGTTTTTACTCGCAGCAGTGATCATCCTGATCAATTTCACCCTGAAACCCCTGATGATCTTATTAACCCTGCCTATCACAGTGATCACGCTTGGATTATTCCTGCTGGTGATTAATGCGGCTGTGATTTTGATAGCAGCTTACCTGGTTCCGGGATTTGAGGTAGATGGATTTTGGTGGTCCCTGGGATTTGCTTTGGTTTTGAGTCTGATTAATGGTGTTTTTGGAAACAGCTTAAGTTCAGATCGCTAAAGTTTGATCCCCTTTCCGAATATAGGTCTTGGTTTCTCCGCTGGAAGTTTTTACAGCTATTAACTCTGAGCTGCATTGAAATATTTGTACCAAAAGGAGGGAAAGTTCCTCTTCCTCACCTTTACTAAGGTAGTCTTCGTTGTACATTTTTATTTCCTCAAATCGGATTTGGGCAGGAGGTATGCAGAATTCTTCGTTTGCTGACTCGATCATGTACTTTTCTTCTTCGGGATCAATACCGACAATCTTTCGTTTGTCAGAAACTCCAATAAGCAAATATCCTCCTCTGGTATTGGCCAATGCAGAAATAGTTTTTGCTATTTTTTCTTTTGAGGTGATTTTCAATTTGAAATCAAGGGTATTGCTTTCCTTTTGACGAATCAGATTATTTACAAAATCTTGAATATTTTTTTCTGATTTCATTTTTTAAGCTTACTTTCTGATATTAATTTAAATCTATAATTTCATTAGATTTTTATCCAAAGGACTTCAATTATCCCAAAAAGATACATCACTATGCCATTTTCTAATCCTGGTTTTGATCCAGAAAACATCGAAAAACTAAAGGCCGAACTCAAAAAGTCCGGTAAGCTTTTCAAAATCATTCCCGATGAAGAAAATTCAGATGAGTTTGTCAATTTTTATTTTATCGGAATGTTTGAAGGTAAGGAGGTAATTTATGATGCCGCACTTTACACCTTGAGGCTACACCACTCGAGTGAGGTTTATGAACTTGCCGAGCATGAAGCTGCCAAGAAGTTTCCAAACTTCAAAGGGATCAACTATGAAGAGGATGAAAATGGAAATATGAAGCCTCTGACCAGCGAAGAAGAAGAGATCGGATGGTTTATCACTGAAATTATCATGGAACTCGAGGAAGAGGAGGCCGTCAAAGTGCAGGAGTTTGTCGATCTGGACACCAATCATGATTTTGGAATTGGACTTGATGCGGCTTTGAACATCGAGGAAATAGATGAGAGTGTAGTCACCAAATTTATCAGGGAATTTAATGAAGATACCTTGGTTTTGGATGAAACGCTCTATTCTTTCCAAACTGAAGAAGATGAGATTTAAGGTTTTCGGATCATTCCTTATTTTTGAAGCACTGAATCAAATCAGTGCTTTTTTTTATGCTCAAAATCGCCTGGTCACCCATCTATTGTCATCCTCTTCCTCCTGGTCATCGCTTTCCTATGGAAAAATACGAGTTGCTTCCTCTACAACTCATGCATGAAGGAACTGTAGGAGAAAGTAATTTTTTCAGACCAAATCCAATTGATGATCAATGGATTACCTGCATTCATTCTAATGATTACTTGAATAAATTAAAAAGCCTGTCCCTAAGCAGATCGGAGGAGCGGGCCACTGGTTTCCCACTTAGTCGGGAGCTGGTAAGCAGAGAGATAGAAATTTTGGGTGGCTCGGTGCAAGCAGCGCTTTTTGCGCTCCAATATGGGATAGCTTTAAACCTAGCAGGAGGGACTCATCATGCTTTTTCAAATCGGGGTGAAGGGTTTTGTTTGCTCAATGATATCGCGGTGACTGCGGAGTATTTGATTCAAAATCAACTTGTTAAACGGGTTTTGGTCATTGACCTCGATGTACATCAGGGAAATGGAACTGCTGAGATTTTCAGGGACAGAAGTGACGTATTTACCTTCAGTATGCATGGGGAGAAAAACTACCCTCATCGCAAAGAGCTGTCTCATTGGGATGTTCCTTTACGGGATGGAATTGATGACCAAGATTATTTGGCACTTTTAAACTTAAATTTGGATAAGATTTTAAGTCGCTTTTCTCCTGATTTTATCATCTATCAGTCTGGTGTAGATGTGCTCAAAACAGATAAACTCGGTCGATTGGGATTGACCCATGCAGGGGTAAGAGCTAGGGATAAAATCGTATTGCAACTGGGAAAAAGCCAGCAAATTCCCATTATGTGCTGTATGGGTGGAGGCTATTCAAAGGAGATCAAAGACATCATCGAAGCCCATGCACAAGTCTATCGATTGGCTCAGGAAATGTTTTTTTGACTTAACGGATTTTAACTTTCCCTGCATGGAGGCAAACTTGCCAAATCAATACTTTCTATATATTTGCGACCTGTCATCTATAACGATTAACCAGTGAAAAAAGCATTTAAATTTATCGGAGTACTATTCTTAGGGTCGGTACTAGTGTATTCCTGCAACACAAAGTCTGAAACAGGTTCTGCAGCCTCCACCTCTGAGGAAAGAGTTGCCGCAGGGGACATGAAGGTCGGATTTGTCTATACCGATTCAGTGATCAATAATTATGAGTTTTTCAAAAAGCGTTCAGAAGAATTGACTGAAAAAGGAAAGCGCTTTGATACTGATCTTCAGTCTCGGGCCAGAGGTTTGGAGCAAGAAGTCGCTACATTTCAGCAAACGGGTGGTAATATGACTGTCAATCAGCAGCGTGCCAAACAGGAGGAATTGATGCAAAAGGAGCAGAATCTTTACACCTATCGCAATAACCTGATGCAAGAACTCTCTAATGACGAGTCTGTTTTGATGAATGAAGTGTATGAGAAATTGCAGACTTATATGAATGAGTTCGCTAAAGAAAAAGGACTCGACATGATCCTAAGCTACACCCGAGGTGGTGCACTTTGGTATGCTACCGATGCTATCGACTTGACCAAGGAAGTAACCGACGGTCTCAACAAAAAACTGGCAGCAGCACCTGCAGCAGCTGACTCTACTGCCAAGAAGTAATCAGGAATTCTCTTCCCATTTATTCAACCCGGTCTGGAGGCCGGGTTTTTTTATGGGTAAAAATTTGGATACTTTTGCGCCTCTAAAGAAACTAATTAAGACATGAAGATCACGGAATTTTTGAAACACAACTACCGCCACTTCAATGCCGCAGCACTGATAGATGCGGCAGAAGGTTATAAGGCGCATTTGGATCAAGGGGGAAAAATGATGGTGACTCTAGCAGGAGCCATGTCCACTGCCGAATTGGGAATTTCATTGGCCGAAATGATCCGCCAGGACAAAGTGCAAATTATCTCCTGTACCGGCGCGAACCTAGAAGAGGATGTGTTCAATCTAGTGGCTCATGACTATTATGAGCGCGTTCCTAACTATCGGGAGCTTTCGCCTGCGCAGGAGCAGGAACTCCTCGACCGTCATATGAATCGGGTGACTGACACCTGTATTCCTGAGATGGAAGCTATGCGTCGAATCGAAAATGTTATTCTTGACGAGTGGGTTAAAGCCGATCAAGCTGGCGAGCGCTTTTTTCCCCATGAGTTTTTCTATAAAATCCTTCTTTCAGGAAAGCTAGATGCATCTTTTCAGATCGATCCAAAAAATAGCTGGCTCTTGGAAGCTGCCAAGAAAAACCTTCCGATCATAGTTCCTGGATGGGAAGACAGTACGCTTGGAAACATGTACGCTGGTCATGTGATTTCTGGAGATGTGAAAAATGTACACACAGTAAGAAGTGGTATCGAGTACATGATGTTCCTCGCAGAATGGTATACTCAAAATGCAAAAGACGAAAGTACTATCGGATTTTTCCAGATTGGCGGGGGAATTGCAGGAGATTTCCCAATCTGTGTGGTTCCGATGTTGCATCAGGATCTTCAGCGAGATAATGTCCCACTTTGGGGCTATTTCTGCCAGATTTCCGATTCGACAACTTCCTATGGTTCTTATTCCGGTGCTGTTCCCAATGAAAAAATCACTTGGGGCAAACTTGGTCTAGACACCCCGAAGTTTATCATCGAATCAGATGCCACGATTGTAGCCCCACTGGTATTTGCCATTGTGCTTGATCAGTAAAAATGAAAAAATCATTATCCATTATTCTCAAAGCAAGTGGCGTCATGCTACTTGCTTTTTCCTTTTCTATTCGTTCCTTGGGTCAGGAACTTCGTTCACTTTCAGGAGCTAATAGTCCAAATGATGATACTAATCCCGTTTGGATAGGAAATAATACGCTGCTTTTTACCCGAGCTTTTCATTCCAAAAACATCGGAGGCAAATCGGATCCCGGAGATATTTGGATGACTCAGCGAGATGCTGATGGTAAGTGGACAGAAGCCATTCACCGTCCCGACTTAAGTACCTCTGGCTATGACCTTCCGCTGGGAATGGAAGATGTGCTCACTCTTTTGGTCATGCGAATCGAGAATAATCAGTATTCCGTTCATCAATTCAGCAAGTTTGGCAGCGACTGGAACTACCTAAGAAAGGTCAATTTTGCAGATTTAGATTCATTTGATGGGCTAGTGACCGGTAGAGTGGTTTCTGGAGGAAAAGTGATTCTTCTGGCTGGAAAGCGAAAAGATTCGGTCGGTAACGAAGACCTCTATGTCAGCGAAAAAATCGGTGTTTTGGACTGGTCATCTCCCATAAGTCTGGGGCCAACTGTAAACGGAAAAGGACAGGAGGTAGGGCCCTTTTTTGATCCAAGTACGCAGATGCTTTATTTTTCTTCAAGCTCTCATCCGGGAGCAACAGGCAAAGATATCCTGATTTCAAAGAAATCCGGTGAATCCTGGACCTCCTGGTCAGTTCCCCAAAAGTGGGACCAAATCAGCAGTCGAGGGTCAGAGTCTTCCATTACCCTGATCGATCAAGGTGAAGTGATTTGGACCAGTACTCAGAGTAGCGATGGTTTTGCAGATTTAATGACCTTTGCCAATCCAACTCCTTTGGTTTTGCCTGAGAAATTTCCTGTATCGACAATTTCTACTGAACAACCCGAATCCAATTTGGCTATTTCCACCCAAGTTTCTTCAATTTCGCCTATTACAAAGGTTGAGGAGGAAGAGTCGCGGATAAAATCATCGGCACCTATCGCCCCAATCGATTCAGAAGTGCCAGTAACATGGTTGGTGATGGATGGGAAAAGCAAATTGGAAATCCCATTTTCTTTGGAATGGCTTGCGGGTACACAGCCCAAATCGCTTCCCCAGGAAATTTTGATTTCCAGGTTGAAGGAAGAGGGAATAAGCTCCGCAAAAATAGCTTCTAGGGGATATTTTCCGACTTGGGTAAAAGTGGAGGATCTTTTCCCCAAAGGAAAAACTGTTGTTCTGCTTACCAAAGCTGAACCTGGAAATACTGTACTCTTAAAAGATGTCAATTTCAAAAGAGGGACATCTGAATTGGAAGGAGAGTCCACCAAGTCAGTTTTACTTGAATTGGTTAAGTTTTTAAATCAAAATCCTCAGCTCAATATCCGTATTAATGGCCATACCGACAATCTTGGGGATCCAACCTTGAATAAACAGTTATCTCTCGAACGTGCACAGAGTATCCGGGATTTTTTGGTAAAGGAGGGAGCCCAATTTGAAAATTTAAGGATTACAGGATGGGGCGGTACCAAACCCGTTGCCTCCAATGCGACAGAAGCAGGCCGGGCTAAAAATCGTAGAGTGGAACTAGTGGTAGAAAATTAAAAAAAAGGGCTCCAAATGGTTTTTGGAGCCCTTTTTTAATAAGTTCCTTCATTAAAGGGAATAACCTTCCCGGTAAGTGCGCTGTACAAATTGATTGGCGGGTTCGAAGTTGGTGATTTTCATATTTTCTCCATCCCAAACCAACTTAATATTTCGGCCAGGGTAGTCAAATTGATTTTCTGCGCCCGCACGAGGCACTCGGTAATCGTAGCTTCGGATGGCAAGATTTCCCATTAATACCGATTCGGTCAATGGACCCGCAATTGAAAAAGGAGAGCTCAATCGCTTAAACTCTTCCGAACCATGACCCGCGATACATGCTTCCACCCAGTTATTGTAATGTCCCCGATCGCCCTCAGGAACTCGGTATTGTGTTTGAGGTACAGATACTTCTTTTGTTCTGCTGGTTGGTAAAAGCTGTGGATTTGCACCGTAAGTAGCACACATCATTTTTCCTTTGGTTCCCTCGATGATTACTCCGTTACCACTATCTCCCATGATTTCATTTGGTCCAAGTTCTTCCGGTCGGGTTGGTTGGATACCACCATCCATCCAATGAAATTCGAGGTCATCTTTTCCAGGTCTTTCAAATCTTAAAGTGATATGCGAAGAAGGTGGGCAGCTTTCGGGAAAATAGCCTCTTTGGAACTCACCTACATAGACTGAGCCCACAGAGCATTCAGCAGATTTAGGATAACCTAATCCCAAAACTCGAAATGGCGGCTCCATGATGTGACAGGCCATATCACCAAGTGCTCCTGTTCCATAATCCCACCATCCTCGCCAATTGAACGGAACAAGGTTCCCTACATAATCCTTGTAAGGTGCCGTGCCTAACCAAAGATCCCAATCCAGATCAGCAGGAGGATTCATAGGAGTAGTTGGCCATGGAATACCTTGAGGCCAAACAGGACGATTGGTCCAAGACCAGACTTTTGTCGCTTCGCCGATCAGACCGGCATCGTACCATTCTACCATTTGTCTGACACCGTCACCAGAAGAACCCTGATTTCCCATCTGAGTGACCACCTTGTATTTTTCAGCAGCCTCAGTCAGCATTCTAGCCTCATAGATATCATGCGACATGGGTTTTTGGACATAAACATGTTTTCCCATTTTCATGGCCATCATAGCCTGTACGGCATGCATGTGATCAGGTGTGGATACTGTCACCGCATCGATATTATTGGCTTCCTTTTCGAGCATGATGCGGTAATCTTTGTAATAGGTCGCCTTTTCGTGGTCTTTTCTTGCCCTAGCCGCACGGGTATCATCCACGTCACACATGGCTACAATATCTGCTTTTCCACTTCTAAAAACTCCCGAAACATCGCTGTAACCCATACCACCGACACCGATGGAGGCTACTCGGAGTTTATCACTGGGGGCGATAAATCCAGGTCCACCGAGTACGTGCCTGGGGACAATATAAAATCCGGCCAAGGCTAATGAAGAGGCCTTGATAAAGTGCCTTCTGGAGTTTTCAGAAGTATTTTCTGGTTTATTTTTCATATTTACTAAACTGAGGTTTTCTGTTTGATTCCAAAAAGAATGAAATTTTTCATGAGATTGTCAATCCTTATTGATTGATAGCCTCATTTCTTGCTGGTTGGTCAAATTCCGTTTTCCACGGAGATGTTTGATTTCCAATTTTATTTGTTTTTTGGAAAAAGATATTGAAAATATTCAAGTAAGTTTGATCAAAATGAATGCTTTATGAAAAAAATACCATTACTAGCAACTTTGATCATTGTTCTAGGCTTGTTTGGTTGCCAAAAGTCGCTCAAATTGTCCGAATCCGGTATAATTCCTATCCCCAATCAACTTATTGATGGCTCTGGTTCCTTTGAATTGACTCCCCAAACAGGAATAAAACTCACCGGGTCTGGAGAAAATCTAACCCGACTAGGTGAAAAACTCGCAGAAAGCCTACGTCCTTGCACTGGTTTTGACTTGCCAGTTTCCTTTGACTCTGGTCAGATTGAATTAGCCCTTACCGGTAATGACGACTCTGAGGCCTATGTCCTGGAAATAACCGGAGATAGTGTCAAAATCAGCTCCTCGGGAGAAGCTGGACTTTTTTATGGCATTCAGACTTTGATTCAATTGTTGCCTGCAGAAGTTACCCATAGGACTGTTCAGCAAATCACTTGGACTATTCCTCAGGGTAAAATCTCTGATTCACCTCAATATGGCTACCGGGGTTCCATGCTGGATGTGGCGAGGCACTTCATTTCGGTAGAAGATGTGAAATATTACATTGATCAGATGGCCACGTATAAGTTAAACTATCTGCATTTGCATCTTTCTGATGACCAAGGATGGAGAATCGAAATCAAATCTTGGCCTAAATTGACCGAAATTGGTGGTTCAACACAAGTTGGTGGTGGACCGGGAGGTTTTTATACTCAGGCAGAGTACACAGATCTCGTTAACTATGCAGCAGAGCGCTATATCACGATCGTTCCAGAGATTGATATGCCCGGTCATACCAATTCTGCTTTGGCCTCTTATGCCGAATTAAATCCTGGAGTAAATCTTCCCGATGGGGATTTTTCTACAGTAAATAAACAAGAACTGGACTATGAAATGCCAGTCAAAAATCCACAGGCCTCTGAACTCTACACGGGGATTGAGGTAGGATGGAGTACTTTTGCCCCAAAACTTGAGTTGACGTATGCTTTTGTAGACAGTGTGGTAAGGGAGATTTCTGAGCTAACTCCGGGACCTTATTTTCATATCGGAGGAGATGAATCTCATGTGACAGAAAAAGACGATTATGTCTATTTTGTGGAGCGGGTACAGGATATAGTAGCTAAATATGGTAAAACAAGCATCGGCTGGGATGAAATAGCCACTGCAAAATTACTGCCCGGTAATGTGGCTCAATTTTGGGCAAAAGAGGAAAATGCAAAACTTGCTATTGAACAGGGTAATCAGATTTTGATGTCTCCTGCTCGAAAGATGTACCTGGATATGCAGTATGACAGTACCTCTCGAATCGGTCTGCATTGGGCGGCTTATGTGGAATTGGATTCTGCCTACCTTTGGGAGCCTACAGAATTTGCTGCCGGAATCGGACCTGAAAATATTTTAGGTCTTGAAGCGCCGCTTTGGACAGAGACCGTCACCAATCGTGCAGATATTGATTACTTGGCATTCCCAAGGCTGGCAGCACTTGCGGAGGTCGCATGGTCTCCCAAGGGTAATCGCTCCTGGGAAAGTTTCCAATCCCGAGTAGCGATTCACGGTAAGCGCTGGGATATTCAGGGAGTAGGATTCTACAAATCTCCCAAAGTCAATTGGTAAACAAATACTAACGGAGTCAAAAAGCCCAAGGCTAGCAGTCTTGGGCTTTTTGATTGGTCCATTTTCTTTGATTTTGGAATTTTTGGGCCTATTATCGGGATCTTAAACGCAATTTGAACGCACACTTTAGCATGGGAAATATCATTGTTGACTTTAGCAACTGGATTTGGGGACCTCCGATTTTAGTTTTGCTTTTGGGAGGAGGAACTTACTTTTTTATTCATTCTGGATTCATTCCATTTCGAAAAATGGGTCATGCAATCAAGCTTTTGCAAGGGAAATATGATGATGATTTAGCTCCGGGTCAGATATCCTCACGTCAGGCATTGTCAGCAGCTATAGCCTCGACAGTAGGGTTAGGAAATATCTCAGGTGTGGCTATTGCGCTTAATATGGGAGGTCCAGGAGCGATTTTTTGGATGTGGGTAGCTGCTTTTTTGGGAATGGCCACTAAGTTTTACACCTGTTCTCTAGCCATAATGTACCGAGGGAAAGATTCTATCGGAGTGATTCAGGGAGGTCCAATGTATGTCATTGACAACGGGATGGGAAAGAAATGGAAATTTCTTTCTTATATATTTTGTATAGCCGGTGTGATCGGACTGTTGGCGATTTTTCAAGCCAATCAATTGACGGCGGTTATTCAGGCGGTCTTGATTGAGCCCGAAACTATGGAAGAGACAATTAGAAATCGCTGGATTATTGGTATCGGAATGATGCTTCTCACTGCTGTTGTGATTTTGGGAGGGATTCAGCGGATTGCGGCTGTTGCTTCTAAAATGGTCCCTTTTATGGTGGGCATTTATTTCTTTACAGTGATCCTCATTGTTCTGAAATATTTTGGTGGTATTCCTGAAATGCTTCAATTGATCGTAGTAGATGCATTTACAGGAAATGCAGTCATGGGAGGTGCTGTGGGTTCAGTAATTATAGTGGGGGCGCGTCGGGCAGCATTTTCCAATGAGGCAGGCATCGGAACTGCACCTATGGTCCATGGTCAATCCAAGAATAACGAGCCTATTCGTGAGGGGCTTATTGCGATGTTAGGGCCATTTATAGATACCATCGTCGTCTGTACCTTGACTGCTTTGGCGATTTTGTTGACGGGAGTTTGGCAGACTACTGAGAATGACGGCGTCAAATTGACTTTGGCCGCATTTGAAATTGGGATTCCGGTGATCGGAAAGTACCTTTTGATGCTCTCTGTTTTGGTTTTTGCACTTTCGACCATGTTTACCTACTCCTACTATGGGCACAAGTGTATGAATTACTTATTTGGAGCAGATAAGGCCAATTATTATAATTATTTCTACTTGGCTACTATTGTGGTCGGTGCAGTTGCTTCCTTGGAAGTGGTAGTCAGCTTGGTGGATGGCATGTATGCAGTGATGGCTTTTCCGAATATGATAGCAGCAATTTATCTGGCACCTAAAGTAAAAGCTGCAGCCAAAGATTATTTTGCCCGAATGAAGCAAAAAGATGTATGAAATTTCTAATTGCTCCCAATGCATTTAAAGGAACAATAGCAGCAGATGAAGCTGCCGAAATCATTCGGATGATCATTCGGGAGCAATTACCAAATTCAGAGATTATTATCCAACCTATTGCAGATGGGGGAGACGGGACATGTGCATTGCTGATAGATTCTCTCAAGCTAAAAAGTGTCTCTTTACTTAGTTTAGACCCTATCGGAAGACCTATTTCTTCTGTAATAGGTTGGGATCCAGAAACCCGAAAAGCCTATTTTGACGTATCCACTGCTTCAGGTATCGGTATTTTAGGAGAAGACCAGAAACAGGCTCATCTCACCTCGACATATGGTACGGGGATTTTGATCCAAAAAGCCATTGAATTAGGTGCAGAGGAAATTGTCTTGGGATTAGGTGGAAGTGCCACTGTGGATATGGGTTTGGGAATTTTGCAGGCGTTGGGTTTTGTCTTTTTGGATCAAAATGGCAGAGAGATGGTCCCGTTTTGCCCGGATTTTATAAAAAAAATTCATCACGTCCAGCGTCCTATTCGATTACCTCAAATCAAATTTACCTTATTGTGTGATGTTAAAAATTTATTTTTTGGGTCAGATGGTGCTATCCCTGTTTTTGGCCCTCAAAAAGGCCTTCGTTCAGATCAATTGGAGGATTTTGAATTTCAATGCCATCGAGTGTTATCGCTTTTTTTGAAAAAATCCAAAAGTGTATGGGAAGATAGGGAGGGTTTTGGTGCAGCAGGCGGGATAGCTTTAGGATTGAGTCTGTTTTTTCAGACCGAAGTTAAGTTCGGCTCAAATTACTTTTTTGAGGTGGTAGGACTAGATGAAAAAGTCAAGCAGGTGGATTGGATTGTGACAGGTGAAGGGCGATACGACAGTCAAAGCAATCAAGGCAAGGCTTGTTTTGAATTGCTTCAACTTGCCAAATCCGCTGGCAAAAAGATCGCTTTGATAACTTCAGGTGATGAAGCAAAAAGTGCAGAGTTTGATGAGGTTTGGAAGCTTCCTGATTTAGATTTTTCAAAAGAAGGCTGGAAAGAAAAAGCCCGTGAAAATCTTCACAGGCTTGTTGTTGATTTTACCATGGGACTAAGCAAAAGCTAGACACGTCGATAGTCTCCCTTCCAGTTTTTGATGAATTGTTTGATTTCTTTGGGGCTTAATTTCTGATCAGAAGCCTTTTTCATCAGATCAAGGAGTTCTCCGTCAGAGGCAAATCGAAGCGCGATAATTTGTCCCGCCGTTAAATTTTGTTCCATTTCATCAAATGATTTGCCGCAAAGATGAAAATATCTAACTCTCATTTCGTTGATTATCAATCTGTTTTGAAGTTTGAGTGCGTATAATCTGGCCAAAAGAGGCAATAAAAAAAGTATGAAAGCTCCGATCAGGGAATAAATGCTTTCTTGAATTGAATAGGAGTCGGTAAAATCTAACTTTGTGATAGTCCAAACCAAATAGACTAAAGTAAGAGGTGTGATCACGAAGTGGTGAAAGGGATAATATCGGACGTGATTACTGTAGTTTTGGGGTTTCATATGGGTATGAATCAAAAAAGGAGGCTTGTTAAACCTCCTTTATTATTTTTATAATACTAAGTTTATTTCTTTTTGCTAAAGGTATTTCTGGCATCCATAGCCGACAGACCTGCACCAAGACCAATCAGGATACATACAATCAAAAGAAACAACTGTGCGCCTGACATGAGCGGGGAACTGAAAATATCTAATAGAATCATAATTTTATATTATTGGCCAATGAATGCCCGAAGATAAAGCTCCGATTGGAGTTTACCAAAGACAGATTGAATTAGAAATTTGAAAATTAAAAGTCATCTTCAAATTCTTCGTCATCCTCGTCAGCAAAATCCTCGTCAAGGTCATCTTCGTCTTCATCGAAGTCAAGGATGTTGTCGTCAATGAACTCGTTTTCTTCGTCGAGATCATATTCATCCTCAAATTCGTCTTCGAACTCATCCTCTTCTTCAATGTTGTCGAATTCGTCGAAATCTTCTTCAAAATCCTCCATAGCTAAGTTTTTTAAGGGGTTTAGTGATAGAACGGTACGAAATAAGGCAAAAAAACAATTACACCAATACAGTCAACTTCAATTTTTTTTCTTCAGAAAAGATTGGACCGAGTTCATTTTCTCTGATCCATTTTTCTCTCAGACTTTTAGCCCATGTTTGCATATAAAGGATGACGTCCTCTTTTCGGTTATGGTTGAGCTGATTTCTTTTTTCAGGAGAAATTTGCATCAAAATTTCAGGGTCGGATAGACGCTCGAGATGTCTAAGATCATCAAGAGAAAGTCCGAACTCCAACATTTTTGATATCATCAAATCCATAGGATATCCACTCGTGGGACAATAATCGAGGATTTGTTCATTCCAGTCGCCGTGCCGTTGCATGGCATATTGATGAATCTCACCTTTTGTCAAGCTAGTAAGTTCTTGAGCGAGATTTCCGCAGTTGCATGCACCCATATGACCCCACTGATAGGGTGCGCCGTTTTGAAGCTTTTTGACAGTTTTTTCAATAGCTCTAATAAGGTCTGGATTTGGTCTAGCCATAAAATTGCTTTTTTTGATTAACCAATATCAGAAAAGTAGGTTTAAAGCAAAAGCAAAAAAAAACTGACCTTTTCGGGTCAGTTAAAAATGTGTTTAATGTATTTTTTAATCAAAGGTTTTGACAGGTAATCTTTTACGATTTGATATTGACTAGCTTTTGAAATATCTCTTTCGTCTACAGAACTGCTCAGGATATAGATTCTGGCGTCGTTGTCACTCGGATGAAACTTATCTAAAAAATCCCAACCCGTCATTTCGGGCATATTGAGATCCAGGAATAGGTAATGAGCGTTTATCGATTTGATTTCTTCCAATGCACGTTTTGCACTCTGGTACTTGAAAAACCTGCAAGGCTCTTTTACATTCTTGGAGATCAGCTTTTCAGTTACGAAAGTGCTGATCGGATCATCATCTATGAGTACAATGTTAAGCATTGACATGCATTTATTTGCTGGTGAAATACATAAATCACTATACAAAAGTACAATGATTCATTTCATAAGCAAACATATTGCCAAGAATTTTGTTTAAAAACTAAATGTCTTTTTGAGGGCTGAAAGGTTGTCTTCGAAAAAGTAGATCAAAAAAAAGTTTAAAATCAGAGATTAAACTGTACAAAGGATATTTAAAAGTGGCTGGTTTGTTTTTTTCAAAGAAAAAATGTCCTATCCAAGCAAAACCGTACCCCACAAATGGGATCGCTATCAACCACCGGTACTGACCCGTAATCAAGGCAAAAGCCAAAATAAAAAATAATAGTCCAGTTCCTGTGAAATGCAGTTTCCGACAGGTGGGATTTAGATGTTCTTCCAGGTAGTAGGGGTAAAATTCTTTTAAGCTTTTATACCTTTTTTCCATAGTTAGTTTGGGTTAGATTGAGTAACAAAGGTTTCTAAGACCTTTGACAAGGTTTTTTCGACTTTTTTAGCTTTGTATTTAGGTGAACTCACTTCAGTCACACCTGTCAGGGTCATGAGGAATTTGTCTTTTTCAGGATCGATAAAATCCACAATTACCTGAATTAACTCGTAGTTGTCGGTTGTAACCCTACGATTCCATGGATTATTGAATTGGTTAAACATCCATGGGTCGTAGATCCGATAGCCCCAAAATGGGTAGGGGTTCATATTTTGTACAATTTCTCGTTGTCGTAGGTCTTCATTGGATCGATATCGAATGACCAGATCCGGGCGTTTGCTGTCATACACCATTCCGGCCCTCGTCAACTGGTCCTCGATTTGAATAGAAACCAGATCATCGATCGCTGGGTCCACAAATCCTCTGACATTGACTTCCCGATTGATAATCACAAATGATTTATAGGTTTTTGCGGCCGGGATTTCAGTATTTTCTTTGAAAATATCAATGGCACTGCATGAAGAAAATATCTGAATCAAACCCAAGAACAGGCCTTGAACTAATAAAACTCTCATTCGTAGAGGTGATTGGAAATTGATTTTCATCTTTACTGGGTAAGTTAAATTTTCTTCCTTAACGAAAAAACAGCCCTTCTAGGTAAATATGTTTCCGTGCTTAATGTGGAGTTTCTATTTTTGGCAAAAGTTATGATGAGCAAGCCAGATTTTGATGACATTTTTATGGAGTTGGCGGTGAACCTTGCCAAGCGCTCCCATTGTATAAAAAAGCACGTCGGGGCGGTCCTGACCAAGGATACCCGGATTATTTCGATTGGATACAACGGACCTCCTGCAGGCACGCATAACTGCGATGTGGAGTTTCCCGAGCATGGCTGCGCAAGAGATAGCAAGGGCAGTTGTTCATTGGCCTTGCATGCCGAGCAGAATGCTATTCTATACGCAGTAAAGAATAATACCTCTGTGGAAGGTTCGACTCTCTATGTGACTCTGGCACCCTGCCTAGCTTGTGCAAGAATCATTTTTTCGATGGGTATCTCCAAAGTAATTTATCTATTCAGCTATGCCAAATACAAGGGAATTGGCTCAGATGAAGGAGTTGATTTTCTGAAAAAGTTTGGAGTCAATGTCGAGCGCTATTCCAAAGCGGTCGAAGTAGTCGATCCTTTGATTTAAATAAAATTGACTTCAGGGTGAAGTTCAATCCCGAATTTCTCTTGGATTGATTTTTGAATTTCTGCTGCAAGGTGTTTAATGTCCTCGCCTTTCCCTTGGCCAAAATTGACCAATACCAATGCCTGCTTGGCGTGCACACCTACTTCTCCCACTTTTTTCCCTTTCCAACCTGCTTGCTCGATTAACCAACCCGCGGGAACTTTTACACCTTCTTCGTTTGGGTATCCCGGCATGGCAGGGAACTCATTTTTCAATGCTGAATAGTGCTTCTCGGAGATGGTAGGATTCTTGAAAAAAGACCCCGCATTTCCGATTTCTTTTGGGTCGGGAAGCTTGGATTGTCTGATTTCTATCACAACTTGGCTGACATCCCGGATCCCGGGATTGGTGATTCCTTTGGCTTCCAAAGTCTCCCGAATGGCGCCGTAATCCAAGTGGAGATTCGCTTGTTTTTTTAATCTAAAAACAACTGAAGTAATTACATATTGACCTTTCAACTCATGCTTAAAAACGCTTTCTCGATAGCCGAATCTGCAGGCCAGTGCATCAAACTCTTGGATTTCAAGTGTTTCTCGCGAAAGGGCCTTCAAGCTGTGAAATACTTCTTTGATTTCGACTCCATAGGCACCTATGTTTTGCATGGGAGAGGCGCCCACTGTACCGGGGATCAAGGATAAATTTTCTAATCCTGCCCAACCTTGGTTAATCGAATATTGAACCCAATCCTGCCAAATTTCCCCAGCCCCGACCTCTATCAGAACCTCATCGGAATTTTCCTTGAGGACTTTTATTCCCTTCAGTTCGACCCGAATCACTAATCCAGGGAAATCCCGAGTGAGAAGTAAATTGCTGCCTCCGCCTAGAATCAATACCTCTTGTTTTTGATCTTTTGCCCATTGAAGTGCAGCCTTAAGGTCTTCAATAGAATTAACAGCTATAAAAAATCTTGCCTGCTGCTCAATCGAAAAGGTATTGTACTGCTTCAGACTGATGTTTTCTAGTATCTTCATGGGCTTTTCTTGTGCTGCGAAATAAACAAGAATTTAGCCAAAGCGAAACCTTAAGTCCCAATCTTTGTCCATATGAAGGAAGTACAAATTAACGGAGTACGCGTCAGGCCAGGTCAGTCGGTCAATATCGAGCTTCCCATTGCCAAGTTGCCGACTCATACCTTGATCGACTTACCGATTTTTATCCGATCATCCAAAAGCGAAGGGCCGGTTGTATTGATCTCAGGCGGTGTTCATGGAGATGAGATCAATGGAGTGGTGACCGCTAAGAAATTTCTCGAAGAAGTAGATGCAGGACTGGAATTGGAGCGAGGCACCTTGATCATCATTCCGCTCGTAAATATTTATGGCTTTTTGTCCAATAGTCGGACTTTTCCGGACGGAAGAGATCTGAATCGCAGTTTTCCGGGAAGTAAAAAAGGTTCTTTGGCCTCACGGATCGCTTTTATTCTGAGTGAGGAAATCATCCCTCAGATTGATTTTGGGATAGATTTTCACACCGGAGGACGGATGCTTTCCAATCATCCCCAAATCCGAGTGGATTTTAAAGATAAAGTTGGCGTGGAATTAGCCAAGGCTTTTGGGACACACTACGTGGTGCCTTCCAAGCATATCGATAAATCCTTTCGAAAGACCGCCTTCAAATCCAGAAAGCATCTGCTCGTCTATGAAGGTGGTGAATCGATGCGATTGGATAATTATGCAATCGAGGAAGGAATAACTGGTACCAAACGGCTACTTCATCACCTTGAAATGATCAATGCTCCACAACTCCCACAAAATACCATTGTCCTGAAGGAAAGTGAATGGACTCGGGCAAAGGCCTCTGGTATTTTTTATTCTTCCGTGAGGCTTGGAGATTTTGTCAAAAAAGGAGAGATCATTGCTAGAATTTCTGATCCCTATGGCCAAGTAATCGTTCCGGTCAAGGCCAATACCAACGGTCATGTCATCGGTCTCAACAACAATCCCGTGATCAATGTCGGCGATGCGATTATTCATTTGGGGAAAGAATGATTTTCAAGATTCAAGAGGCTAGAAGCAAGCTAGTCATAGACACAAGATGCTAGACATAAGACGCTAGACTCTGTTGTGCTAATGGATCCTCCCGTAAAAGCCAAGGATTCAATTCTGGGTATAAAATTCAAAGAATAAAACGTTACGGTATAGATGTTATGCAACCCAATCATCTATCCCAAAACCAAAATATCGAATATCAAACACCGAATGATTAATATCGAAGTCATTTTCCAATGGATTAAAGCGAAAAAGCACCGAATCGCTCCGGTGCTTTTTGGTTTTTGACTTGGGTTCAGATCAACTGAAATAGGCTCGAAGTCCATCCAGTTTTTCGACCAATTCTCCCTCGACTTTTCTGTAGTCATTTGGATCTGAGATCAACGTGTTTACGGAAAAGTAATACTTGATTTTTGGTTCGGTGCCAGATGGGCGAGCAGAGATTTTGCTTCCATCAGCGAGGTAAAACTGCATGACATTGGATTTGTCCATGTCCAGCTTTTCGACTTGGCCGGTTTTCACATGGGTGATCGTAGAGTTTTTCACATCGATGATTTTGACGACTTCCGAGCCGTTCATTTCCTTGGGAGGATTGGTACGGAAGTCAGCCATGAGTTTTTGAATCTGCTCTGCACCGTCTTTTCCTTTTTTGGTGACGGAGATCAGGGACTCTTTGTAGAACCCAAATTGGCTATAGATCTCCGCCAACACCCGGAATACATTTTTGCCCTTTGTTTTGTAGTAAGCGATTACCTCCGCAACCATCGCACAGGCGCTGACTCCGTCTTTGTCCCGGACAAAATCCCCGACGAGATAGCCGTAGGATTCCTCACCACCTCCGATAAAGGTTTCTTTGCCTTCCAGATCCCGGATTATCGCCGCGATATTTTTGAATCCAGTCAGTACATTGAAGCATTTCACGCCAAATCCTGCGGCGATTTCATTGATCAATTCGGTGGTCACGATGGTGTTGACCATAAACTGCGAACCATCGAGTTTGCCGGCCTCTTTCCAGCGGGAAAGCAAATAGTAGGAGAGAAGCGTACCCGTTTGGTTACCGTTCAAAAGTTCAAATTCCCCTTTTTCATTGGGAACCACCGCCGCATATCGATCCCCGTCAGGATCACAGGCCAAGACCAATTCTGCCCCAACTTTTTTGCCCAGCTCAATCGAAAGGGTCAAGGCTTCAGCTTCTTCCGGGTTTGGATAAACGACCGTCGGGAAAGTGCCGTCTGGCTCGATTTGCTCCTTGACCACGTGGATATTATCAAATCCAAAGGCTTTCAAAGCCGCAGGAACCATTTTGCCGGAAGCGCCATGGATAGGAGAGAAGACGATAGGCATGGACTTTTGCACCTGAATCTCAGCTTTTGCCAGGCTCAATCCTTTTACTTTTTCCATATAAATGGCATCGAAATCCTCCTCGATGTAGTGAATCAGCTCATCATTTTTGTTCCAATTGACCAAGTCAAAAGAGGTGATTTTCTGGACTTCCTTGATGATGTTTGAGTCATGTGGAGCGACGACTTGTGCGCCATCTTCCCAATAGGCCTTGTAACCATTATATTCTTTTGGGTTGTGCGAGGCAGTGATCATCACGCCGGATTTGCAACCAAAGTGACGCACCGCAAAGGAAAGCATCGGAGTAGGGCGCATTTCGCGGAAATACATGACATGAATGCCATTTGCAGTCAATACATCTGCGGTGGTTTTGGCAAAAAGCGTATTGTTGATTCGGCTGTCGTGGGTGATTGCCACTTTGATTTCTTGACCGGGAAAGCATTGCAAAAGGTAGTTGGCAAGGCCCTGAGTAGCCATGCCCACGGTATAGACATTCATCCGGTTGGTACCCACACCCATCAGGCCGCGAAGACCTCCGGTGCCAAATTCCAGGTCTTGGTAAAAAGAATCAACCAACTCGGTTGGGTTCTCTTCGATTAGTTTTTTGATGGTCGCTTTGGTGTCAGCGTCCACATTTCCGTCAAGCCAACTTTGGGCTTTGCTTAAGATTGCAGGGTCGATCAAACTCATTTGTTTAAAAATTTCTGTTTCGTTCGAAGTTATGTAAAATGTCAAAAAATGAAATGCCTAAGCCAAAAATGAATAAACTTTGTCCGCTAAAATCTTCCGCTGAACAAAGAAACCCATCCTCATTTTTATTCCTAAAGATTAGGGCTATTTTAGTTTTTGAATTCGCACCCCATTAATTCATGAAATTTAATTCGCATTTCAGCCTTTCCATCTTGATTCTTTCATTTTTTGTTTTCGGTTTTGGAAAATTTCCTTCGGAAATATCAATCAATAATTCAGAAAACAGAATTTCAGTCCGGGAAAGCACCGTTGACCTTCAAGTCCGAGTGGGAGACCGATTATTTGTCTTTGGCAAAGCCAATGGCAATCTGGAAAAAGTAAAAGTGGGCATGAATGTGCTTGAATTTGCCCAAAGCAGCCAAATTGAGGGAGTGAATTCATCGCTCAAAAAAGTGGAGTGGAAAAAGCAAAAAGATGGCACCATCCTCATTCGATCTTCCTACGAACCTTGGCCGAGTCAACTTTCTTGGATTATCGACGAGCGCGGGCAGCTAAAAATGGAAGTTAGTCCAAGTAAGGCAACAAATTCAGGCTTGGGATTCAATATCCCTGAGTTGGATCTGGAAAAATTAGAGTTCAATAGTGCTGAAGAAAATCCTGTTGGTCTCATCAAGAGCTTTCACACTGCTGAGATCAAGTTTTCAGAAGTCAGCCTTACCCTCAAGTCCGGTTCCGGAGAATTGTTTCTATCCACTTCCTATATGCAACCTCAATTGGGCAAGTCTGATTTGGTTTTTTCTTTCCCAGAACTTGTACAAGGACAGGATTCCTTTCCCCAAAATCCAGGAAATGGAAACAAATCAAACTATTCACATAATCCAATCTTGCCATTTGTCCTTTGGTTTGACTTTCATTAATTATTCACAAACCCCAAAAACCTAAACCTCTGCACTATGCGTACCTTTTTTCTACTCTTATTGGTCCTTGTGAACCAATGGTCTCAGGCTCAAACTGCCCGTCTGAAGACTCCTTGGACTGACCAAGTCAATGCTGAAAATCCACTGCCGGAGTACCCACGACCACAACTGGTCAGGAGCGATTGGCAAAATCTAAACGGACAGTGGGATTATGCGATTCTACCCAAGGGAAGTCTTCCCGAGACAGGTTTTGCAGGCAAAATCACCGTTCCTTTTCCCGTCGAATCGTATTTGTCCGGAGTTCAAAAAGAAGTCGGCCCAGAGAACGAGCTTTGGTACGAGAAGTCCTTTGACTTGAGTTTAGATCGGAAGGGAAAGCGGGTTTTGCTGCATTTTGGGGCCTCAGATTGGGAGACGGAAGTGTGGGTAAATGGAACCTCGATAGGGAAGCATCAGGGTGGTTTTGATGCATTTAGCTTCGATATCACCGATCATTTGGCCAAGACCAAAACTCAGAAAATCCGCGTGAGAGTCTGGGATCCAAGTGACTCTGGGCCGCAACCAAGGGGCAAACAAGTCAAAGAGCCCAAGGGAATCTGGTACACTCCGGTTACCGGTATTTGGCAGACGGTTTGGTTGGAAACGGTTCCTGAGAGCTATGTTTCCTCGCTCTACTCCAATACCGATTGGGAAAATGGAGTTCAGGTTTTTTATCCTGAGGTAAAAGCCAGCAAAGAAGGTCTAGAAGTCGAGGTAACAGTGAAAAATGGAGCATCTGTGGCAGGAACTTTCAAAGGAAAGGCCAATGCTCCGCTTCCTGTAAAACTCAATTCACCAAAAGCCTGGTCTCCGGATTCACCGACCCTTTACGAAGTATCTGTCAAGCTTTTTGATGGGAAAAAGCTCATCGAGGAAGTCAAATCCTATGCTGCTTATCGAGATATCCGAATGGCAAAAACTCCCGACGGTCATCAGCGCATGTTTTTGAACGGAAAACCGCTTTTCCAGTATGGACCATTGGACCAAGGTTGGTGGCCTGATGGATTGTACACGGCGCCTACAGATGAGGCCTTGCTTTTTGATATTGTCAAAACTCAGGAAATGGGTTTCAACATGATTCGTAAGCATGTCAAAGTGGAGCCTGCCCGCTGGTATTACCATGCCGATCGACTCGGAATGCTCGTTTGGCAGGATATGCCAAGCGGAGATATGGGCAATCGCTGGGAAGTTCGCCCGGGTGTGATTCGAGAAGGAGTGGAGAAAGTCCGGACTCCGGAATCGGAGGAGATTTTCAAAACCGAATGGAAAGAGATCATCAATGAATTTAAGTTTTTCCCTTCCATTGTGGTATGGGTTCCATTCAATGAAGCCTGGGGGCAGTTTAAAACAACCGAAATCACTCAGCTGACTCGGGAATTAGATCCGAGTCGATTGATCAATTCTGCTTCTGGTGGCAATTTCGAAATGGAAGGTTCGACCGTGGTGGGTGACATTCTCGATCTTCATAATTATCCTGATCCGGTCATGCCCGATCCTAAAATTTTTGGAGAAAAATCCTTGATGGTTTTAGGGGAATTTGGTGGCTTGGGTTTGCCGATCGAGGGCCATACTTGGCAGCAAAAAGACAACTGGGGCTATCAGAGTTTTTCAACTGCCGATGAGCTCAAGGCCAGATATTCTGCTTTAATTGATGATTTAGCTGATTATATCCCAAGAGGCTTATCAGCAGCGGTTTATACGCAGACAACCGATGTCGAAGTCGAAACCAACGGTCTGATGACCTATGACCGACAGATTATCAAAATCGCGGTGGAGGAATTGAAAAAGATGCACGAAAAATTGTATAAGTAGAGGGGAAAAATTACACGTAAGACAAAAGAATTAAGACAGTTAGTCTCGAATAAAAACCGGATTTAGGTCCGGTTTTTTTTTATTGGATGTTGAGCTTTTAGTTCTGATGGACTTTACTCCAGCTCCATCTGAGCCAGAATTTTGGCGATTTTGTCTTCCACACTTTCGGAGGAAATATTGGTTCGGTTGAGTCGATCGACCATGATGGGGAATGAAAATGGGGTAAACTGGCTCGGATAGCGAATGTCGATTTTCATACCGTTGATTTTTTTCAAGGCAGTGACTAGCATTTCTTGCTCCATTTGCTGATTGATGGCTTCTTGTCTGGCCTGTTGGAGCAGCAGATTTTCTGGATCATACTGCTCAAAAACCTGAAATAAAAGGCTACTATTCGCCTGAATGTGCTTGAATGAAGTGGGTTTTCCCGGATATCCTTGAAAGACCAAACCTGCAATGCTGGCGATTTCACGGAATTTCCGGCGAGACATTTCGCTTTCGTTCACGCAATGCAAGATGTCCTCTTCCAGATTTTTGAGCGTAAAAATGTCTTCTTCGATCAATTCCTCGATAGACAGTGGCACATCAGAGAGGATTTCAAAACCATAATCATTCATGGCCATATTGATCGAAACCGGAAAACTTTGCGATATCCGATACGCAATCAATGCGCTGATCAATTCATGCATCATTCTGCCTTCGAAGGGGTAGAAAAACAAGTGGTACCCATCCCGAGTCTGAAGGGATTCAATCAGAAAAGTTTCTTCATCCGGCACCACCGATAGCTTACTTTGCAAATCCAGCAAAGGCAAAATCTGCCGGACTTCCTCTGAACGCACGATTCCTTGATTGTACTCTTTGAAGATCTCGCGAATTTTGTAGGAAAGCATGGAGGAAAGGGACATTCTAGCGCCCATCCAGCTGACCACATTGGACGTTTTTTTCTCGGAAACCTTGACAAAAACATCCATGCCTTTGACTTGCAAAAGTTCGAGGCTTCTCCCGGCAAAGAAAAACCGATCTCCCACCTTCAGTCTTGAAATGAAATACTCCTCGACTGTACCGAGGTAGCTGCCATTTTTGAATTTGACTTTCAGGGAAACATCACTCACGATCGTACCCATGCTGAGTCGATGCTTCATGGCGATTTTCTTGCTTTTCACCCGATATTTTCCATCCTCGTCAAGGACCACTTTCAGAAAATCCTCATAATTCCCTAAGGAGGCTCCTCCTTTGGTGATGAAATCCATGATCCATTGGATTTCAGATTCATTAAGCTGCTGAAAAGTGGCTGTTCGTCTGACAATCGGAAAAATCTCACTCGGGTCAAAGCCTGTTCCGACTGCCAAGGTCACCAAAAACTGAATCAAAACATCATAAGTCAGCTCGGGCGTGTATTGCGACTCCATTTCCTCCCGCTCGATGGCATTGCGAAGGGCTGCCGCCTCGATCAGTTCGAGTGCATTGGTAGGAACAAAGTAAATCTCCGAAGGTAATCCCGGTTGATGTCCAGCCCGACCGGCTCGCTGTACAAATCGGGAAACGCCTTTGGGACTACCCACCTGAATCACCCGATCTACTGGCCTGAAATCCACGCCCAAATCTAAACTTGAAGTACAAACTACCAGCTTGAGAATGCCTTCATGAAGGGCATTTTCCACCCACGCCCGAACAGCCATATCCAGCGATCCATGATGCATGGCAATCCAACCCGCCCAATCCGGCCGGGTTTCGAGGATTTTTTGATACCAGATTTCGGTCTGGGATCGGGTGTTGGTGAACAATAGCACCGTTTTGCCGGACTCGATGATTTCAATGACCTGATCCAGCATTCGGATGCCCAGGTGCCCGGCCCATGGATATTTTTCGATTTCCCCCGGAAAAACCGAATGGATCACAATCTCTTTTTCCACTTTGGCTTTGACGATGTGGATGGGCAGATTTTGCCCCAAAAGGGTTTTGGCGGCTTGCTCCAGATTGCCGATGGTCGCAGAGACCGCCCATCTTCGAAAGGAATTCGGGCAAATCGACTGGATATATTCCAAAGCCAGTTGGACTTGGACACCACGCTTATTTCCGACGAGCTCATGCCATTCATCGACTACAATTGCCTTCAGCGACTGGAATAACTCCACATGGTCCTTTTGAGAAATCAGAATATGCAAGGTCTCCGGCGTGGTAATCAGACACTCGGGAGGCCGGCGCTTCATAGCCGCACGTGTTTTGGCATCCGTATCGCCGTTTCGCACAGCGATCGTCCAAGGCATTCCGATGACCTCGCAAACCTCCTGCATGGCCTTTTGAATATCTTGGGCCAATGCCCTTAAAGGGGTGACCCAAATGAGTTGGATGCCGTTGTTTTGAGGTTTTTGCCAGGTATCCGGATGGGCTTGGATGTATTCTAAAATCGCCGGGAACCAAAGCGCAAAGGTTTTTCCCGAGCCGGTGGGGGCATTAAGAAGACCGGACTTGCCATCCAAAAAATCCTTCCAAGTCTGAACCTGAAAAGGAAACGGTGTCCAGGATTTTTTCTGAAAATACTCCAGCCCGACGGCTAATCGCTTATCCTCCATAGATTTTGAGTAGGGCTTTCAGGTCCTCTAAGGTATTGGCTTCTTCTTTGGTTTTGTCTTTTCGCCAGCGTGAAATACGTGGAAATCGCAATGCAATCCCACTTTTGTGACGTGGACTGTCTTGGATTCCTTCGAAAGCTATTTCAAAAACCAGTTCAGCCTTGACCGTACGTACCGGTCCGAATCGTTCCAAGGTGTTTTTCTTGACAAAAGCATCCACTTCCCGGATTTCAGCATCGGTCAGCCCCGAGTAAGCTTTAGCAAAGGGAACCAAAGCATCCCCATCCCATACCGCCAATGTATAATCGGTGTATAAATCTGCCCGTCTCCCGTGGCCCTTTTGGGCGTAAATCATGACTCCATCGATGGTGAGCGGTTCGATTTTCCATTTCCACCAAGTGCCGCGTTTCCGACCTGTCTCATAGGGTGAGTCCAGTTTTTTCAACATCAGACCCTCCGCAAAATAGTCTCTGGAAAGTTGCCTGATTGCAGCCCAATCGGTCCAACTTTTAGCGGGAATAAGTCTGGAAATTTCAAAATTTGGATGAGTGAAATCTCGGTGGAGTTTTTCCAGTCTTTCTCTTCGCTCTGCCAAAGGAATTTGGCGGATATCGGCCCCATTTTCTTCCAAAATATCATAAGCAATAAAGCTCACCGGGGCTTCGAGCAAGTGTTTTTTGCTGACATTTTTTCTCCCGATCCGCGTTTGGAGAAGCGAAAAGGGGAGAGGCTCCCCATCTTTGAATGTGATGATTTCTCCGTCTAGGACAGTTCCTTCGGGTAAAATTTCTGCCATGGCCAACACTTCAGGAAATTTCTCATTGACAAGTTCTTCCCCGCGACTCCAGATGAAAGTTTCTCCATTTCGGCGGATGATTTGTCCGCGAATGCCGTCCCATTTCCATTCCGCTTGCCAGTCGTTGACCCCACCGAGTTTCTCAGGTTCGGTTTCAAGTGGATGAGCGAGAAAGAACGGATAGGGTTTGGAGGTATCGAGTTGGATCTCTTTTGGATTGAAAAGATCCTCAAAATCAAGTTCATCTGGGCTCCAATTCCCCATCAATGCATGGGCGATTTGGGATTTTTCCCGATTAAGAACTTTGGCTAAGGCCTGGCTCATGAGGTTTTGGCTGACTCCGATCCGGAAGCCACCCGTGATCAGCTTGTTGAACACAAACCGTTCGGTTCGGTCAAGAGAATTCCAGGCAAGTCCGATTTGATTTCGTTTTTCCTCCTCAGCCAAATCCTCCAAGTTTCTCAGAAAATCAATCCAATCGCTGAGTGATTTGGTGTTTTGGAGCTCGCTGGGCGGTAGAAGCAAGGCGATAGTTTCAGCCAAGTCACCCACAGTTTGGTAACTTTCTTCAAAAAGCCAGTCCGGAATGCCAGCAAGCTGCTGACACCATTCTCGGAGTTGTCTAGTATTGACCTGCCGCTTGGGTCGCCGATGAGAAAAAATAGCCGCAGCCCAGAGCTTATCCTTTGGCTCAGCTTGATGGAAAAACTCGACCAAGGCATCCAATTTGTCTCCGGTTTTGTTGGATTGATCGAGTCGGGTGATCAAGTGAGCGAAATATTTCATTTTTTGATGCTAAAATCGGATGATTTGTGATTCAGGTTACAGCGAGTCGAATTGAAAGTGATAATTTAGGGTCGAATGCAAACAGGAATTTGCAATTCTTCGTTCTATTCACAAAACCCTGAAAAAATGAAAAAGTTGATCCTTGTATTTCTGATAGTTGCGGTTTCTTTTGCCTGCAGCGAAAGTGAAAAAGATCGCTACACAGGCAGACAACAGGATATCCAACTATACCAATCCAGTGATTTTGAATTCACAGGTACCTTGACAATCAGAGAGCTGTCAAAGGGTGGAGTCGAGGTTGAAATTAATCTGGAAGGAGCCAATTCGGACACAGAATATTCTTATCCCGCACACCTTCATTTTGGAAGTTATACAGAAGCTGACGCTCCAATTGCCTTTTTGTTAAATTCCATTCCAGCCAAAACCCTTCAGTCCGTCACTGAGATGGGTCAATTGTCTGACGGCACGAACTTGGATTTTGAACGTATGAGATCATTTGATGGTCATGTGAAAATTCACCTAGCCAACGAAGGACCTGATTATGAGGTGATCCTGGTGGCTGGAAATGTAGGCCCTAAATCCATGTTGGGCTTTGATCGGGAGCAACTTTCCATTTGTGGGAATTCGTATTGATAAATATTGATGATAAGGTTTTAAAAAAATGGCCATTCGAATGTTTTAACTGGATGGCTTTTTTGTGTTTTTTGACCTGGTAAATAGGGCTATAGTAAGATTCCTATCCCTAGAGCAAAATTGCGGCAGAAAATTCTTTCCCCAGGAGATTGCGGGATTCAGTTTGATAATTTCTCCCAATTTCAAGTCTTAATTTCAGACTATGATCTGTCTCCATCTTTAGATGGCGGAATAACAGCTTAAAAGAGGATAATGGGCTTTGGCCCAATCCAACCAAACAAAAAAAGCGGCGACTCATCCGAGTCGCCGCTTTTGATTTTATCTGAAAATAAATTTCAGAATTAATTGATAATCAATGGGAATGTGATGTCCAAATCACTTTCTCCACCTGCCTGCTCAAAGTTGGTAAATACTGGATTGTTTGCACCTGGAAAGTCCTTGTTAAGATCGTGACGAAGGATAATTCTCATCTGCGCATTGTTTCTGCCTGGGGAAGCAGCCATAGTCAGGATAGAGCGAACACCCAAGGCGATTCCACCTTCATCGTCATATTCCACTGCAATTGGCGCAGGAGAACCTTCGAAAGCAGTTCCCAGGAAATAGAATTGATGCTCGTCAGCTTCTTCAATAACTTCTTCTGTGATTGATTCACCTTCGATGCTGTTCAGTACATCTATTTCCATTCTGTAGACTTTGCCTCGGGTAAGAGTGACAGTTTGAATGCTTGGAGTCGCTCCAACTTCGATTCCTTCTGGATCACTTGCGGTAAATGAAAATGCGGTTCCTACAGGATTGCCCGAGCCATCCAGTTCCTGGAATTTCAAAATCACATCCGTGATTACTTCTCCGTCATTTTCAGCTACAGGATCCTCGCTTTCGCAAGAGGCAAATCCAAATGCCAACAGTGCAAATAGGTAAATCGGTAGTTTGGTTAGGTTTTTCATAAGAGTTTGTAATTGATAGTTAGAATTGGTAATTGAGTTTGAGTGTAATATTTCTACCCATATCCGCAGTGAAATAACGGAATCGGTTCATGTATTCTTTGTATTCGGTATTTAATAAATTGTTAATCTGAAGCCCTACAGTGAGTTGATTTTCAGTAATTTTTAACTTTTTGAAATACGAGGCATTGATCAAACTGTATCCCGGAGGAGCAGGAGCAAGGTCAAAAACAGGCTCACGCTTTTGCCTTGCCACGAGTTGATTGGATACGGTTACTTTGTCAGAGTTTTGATTTTTGCCAAAACTGTAGGACAATCCCCAATCCATTCGATCAGATGGAATAAATGGAAAAAAGGTGTCCGTATCAGTATTTCTTGCCCGAATCACCGATCCTTTGAGATAGCCATCTAACTGATCGGTAAATGAGTAACTTCCACTCAGATCGACCCCGTATAGCAAGGCATTTGCCTGGAGATATTCATACACATTGAAGGTGCCTCGGAGACTCACAAAGGTCTCTCCGGTTGGATTCAGATAGATGTAGTTAGAGATCTGATTGGCGTAGGCGGTGAGTTCTACCAAGGCTTTTTTGCCCTCATATTCCAGTCCATTCACCCATTTGAGGGAGTTTTCGGATACCAGATTTTCATCCCCGATCTCCACCGCCGCAGCTCCATGATGCAATCCTTGGCTGAAAAGTTCATTGATATTAGGCGGTCTCCAGGCAGTTCCCAGATTGGAAGTGAAAGAGAAATATGGACTCAACTGGTAAGCTCCACCGATGAAGGCGGAGAAGTTTTGGTAATCCAGACTTGAGCTTTGAAGCTCGTTATTGATAAATCGGGCTGCTTCGACCTTACGGGTGTCAAATCGCAAACCACCCTCGATTTCCAACGGACCTTTGAGGTATTTTTCCATCGCATAGACCCCCAGATTGACCATGTCATAGTTTGGAATGAGCGGAGTGACGCCAGTTCCCGGCACGTTGGAATTAGCCTGCTGGATCAGATTAACTCCGATCGATCCGCTCCAGGATTCCTTCCGACTATGGTCCACGTAGAGATCAAGCGTATTGGTAAACAGCTCCAAATCCAAGCTTGGCCGCTCATTCAAGTCACCTCTTCTCCGGTCAAATTCCTGCCTGTTGTTTAGCTGAAAACCATATTGCAGGTTGATTTTGTATTGATCACTCAGGTGATAATGTGCCTTTAATTTTCCCAAATGATGACTTACCACCTGCTTGGGATTCAATATTTCGTAGGAAAATCCTGAATTGGTAAAGGGTCTTCCATTTTCGATAATCGATTGAAGATCAGAGAGATTTCCTGTGTGTGAATCTCTGAGAATTCCCAGCTCGGTAGTGAAAAAACTGTAATACAATTCGGCTCCGAAGTCTTTTCGGCTATAGCCCAAGGAACCTGAAAAGTTGAGTTCCTCCATACCGGTATTTCCCTGGTAGTAGTTTGGAGATTGTACATTGCCGGCCCGTTTGGCAGAGCTTTGTATTCGATAACCTAGGCCTCGTATTTTTCCAGACCCACCGGTATGGGCTACGGCGATATTGCCCATCCTACCATTGCTCGCTCCGATCAGGTTAAGCTCGGTGGATGAGGATTTTCCTGTTGGTAAGCTTGGAGGATTGACCAGAATCACGCCGCCCATAGCTTCCGGTCCGAATCGAACCGTTTCAGCACCTTTTATGACGGTAATCTCATCTGCCAGGAAAGGATCAATTTCCGGTGCATGTTCGGCTCCCCATTGCTGGCCTTCGAGCCGGATTCCGTTGTTCAGGATCATGATTCGATTACTGTGCAGGCCGTGAATTACCGGTTTGGAGATGGTAGTCCCGGTGGAAAAAGTCGTGACACCAGCCACTTTTTTCAAGCTTTCGCCGAGATTTTGCCCCCGGATTTGCAAAAGTTCTTCCCCGTAAATAGCTGATAAGGAAGTGGTCGTCTGCACGGCATCTCGATGACCATGAACTTCAACTCCACTTAGGTTCATAGATTCTTCCTGCATTCGGAAGGTTTGGCTTAGCCCATTTCCGGAGAGCTGAATTGTCTGTCGGATTTCCTTGTGGCCGAGAAACTGGACGGTTAGGGTATAGGTTCCAGGGCAGAGTTCTCGTATGACAAAGTTGCCATTCACATCAGAGACAGCGCCAGTTCGAGTTTCTAAAATCCAGACATAAGCTGCTTCAATGGGCTCATCGTTTTCTTGGTGTAAAACCTTTCCGCGAAGTACTAAATCGCACTTCTGAGCAAACATCCATCCGGGTAGGATCAGTAGAATAAGTAGGGTGATTATTCCTTTTTGTATCACAGTTGCAAAAGTACTGGGCTTTCCGATTTTAAACCAATCTTTTTGAAACAAAGTTGCAAAAAATGTCAAAAGGTGAAAAATCAAGGAAATTGGCGGAAAATTGATTTGAAAACCAGCTATGGGATACCTGCAAAGCAACAAAAAAACCTGTCATTTTTAAGTGTGACAGGTTTTTTGTCTGTGGAGCAAAATAGCTCTTTGTCAAATTTCCAACTTAACCCAACCAAGCGGACCAAGGAATTCTGCTCAGGATTAAAACAAAACCTACTGCATACATCATGTAAATGCTTCTGAATTTGGCTCGGGAAGCCTCTAGCTTTTTAGCTCGAATATATCCAATGGAGATTACCGCAATCGCCACGATATTAATCAATGGATGCTCCAAAGCAGTCAGTCGAGCTGCTGAGTCAGACATGGCTCCACCACTTGTCAGCAGAGAAAAACCGAGTGGGCTGACGAAGTAAAGAATTAAACCTGCTAGCAATTGAATATGGGATAGGATAAATGCGATCATGGAGATTTTCCGGTCTTTCTCCGTGAATTCCCGGTTGCCAAGCGAACCGATCAACGCATAGATAATCACCAAAGCCAAAGCGAGCAGTACGAGATAGGCTACGCCTGAGTGCAAATGTTGGAGTCCTTTGTACATTTTTTTGTGTATTAGAAAGGTGAAAGTAGTATAAACAAAGCTTTTTAAGGCGAGAAAGTTTTTAAATCTTACTCCACATAGAGAACTAGCCCTTTTAAGTATTCAGTTTCAGGGTGGAAAATATTGATCGGATGGTCAGCAGGTTGAGAAAGTTGATGGAGAACTCGCACTGAGCGCTTGCTTTCCATGGCAGCAGCCGTGATCGTATTGGCGAATAGTTGTTTGTCTACCACCTGACTGCAAGAGAAGGTAAAAAGGATTCCTCCTGGTTTGATTTTCCTCAAAGCTTCTGCATTCAGCCTTTTGTAGGCTTGCACGGCGTTATGGCGTGCTTTGATATTCTTGGCAAAAGCAGGTGGATCCAAAATGATGAGGTCAAAGTCATCTCCGATTTCCCGAATGTATTTGACCACATCGGCAGTGATGGATTGGTGCTTGCCTATAAAACCTGAATTCAATAGGACATTTTCTTCGGTCAGCTCTATGGCTTTGGCCGAGATATCCACTGAGTGGACTTCCTGTGCGCCTTCCTGAAGTGCTAAAACAGAAAATCCTCCCGAATAACAGAAGGTATTCAAGACCTTTTTTCCTTTGGAGTAGGCCGAAACCAACTTTCGGTTTTCCCGCTGATCGACAAAAAATCCGGTTTTCTGACCTTTCTCCCAATCAATTCGATAGGTAGCGCCATATTCTTTCACCAGGTCGGTTTCGGCTTTTCCCCAAATCCATTCATTGGTCTGGATGTTCAGATTTTTGGGTAAGGTCTCCGCGCTTTTGTCATAGACTCCTTTGAGGACAGGGCCATAGACCTTTTTTAGTGCTTCGGTAATTTCTTGCACATGTCGATGCATTCCGATCTGATGGGCCTGAATCACTGCTGTGCCATTGTAAAAATCGATCACCAAGCCGGGCAGTTGATCACCTTCGCCGTGAATTAGACGATAGACATTGGTCTGTTCGCTGTCTGTCAACCCGAGATTTTTCCGTAACTGATAGGCTGAATTGATTTTATCGTTCCAAAAATTCTGATCGATAGCACGCTCCTCAAAAGAAATGATCCGAACCATAATCGATCCTTGGGCAAAATGTCCAATGCCCAGAAATTCATTTTTTGAAGAAAAAACCGAGACTAAATCTCCGTTTTCCAAGCCGGGATCTGCCTGAGCGATTGCTCCTGAAAACACCCAGTGGTGGCGACGGTAAAGGGAAATTTCTTTGCCTTTTTGGAGACGTATATTAGGATAGTTCATGGTTAGCAATTCTAGGGTCTGGAAAGATATAGCTGCCGATCAACATTGAAGCTGCGCTTGCCAAAAGGCCGATAAGGTGATTGTTTTCACTCCAAAGGTAGTTTTCCGCAGCCAAATAAACGATCATCCCAAACACCATCGCCATCAGCGCACCCATTCGGGACGCCCTTCTCCAATACAGTCCAGCGGTCAATGGCACAAAAAGCGATACCAGCATCAAAATGGAGGCACCGGCTACCAATTCGTAAATATTTGATTTCCAGCTTGCCATCAGGATAGAAATCAACGCAACTAAGACCACATTGAATCGGAGAATCCAAAGGAAGTGGCGGTCTTGGAGTTTTTTACCAAAATAGGGGCGGATAAGGTTTTCGGAAATAATGGCTGCAGGAGCCAAAAGTCCCGAGCTCGTGGTACTCATGATCGCAGAAATCAGCGCTCCAAAAAATACGATTTGCACCGGCAAACCTCCATGCTGCAAAACCATGGAGGGAAGGAGCATTTGTTTGTTTTCCAGGTAAAGTTCGGGGTAAAGCACCTTTGCACCGAGGGCTATGAAAAGTGGCAAAAGCCCAAAACTCACATAGAACAAGCCGGCCAAGTAGGTGGATTGCACGGCGACTTTTTCTGATTTGGAGGACATTACCCGTTGATAAATATCCTGAGAGGGAATACTTCCCAAACCCAAAATGATCCAAGCTCCAAAGTAATGGGTCCAGCCGTTGAGTGTGTTTTCAGGGAAAAACTGAAAGCTTTCTGGTGGGGCTTGGGCAAAGATTTCGCCGAAACCTCCGGCTTCTTTTGCAACCATAATTGCCACCCAAACCAGTCCAATCACAATCATCGTGGTTTGGATGAAGTCAGTGATTGAAATGGCCCACATTCCACCCAAAAACGTGTAAAAAACTACGATTGCACTGGAAATCAGTATTCCCTCCATCAGACTCAGGTCTGTCACTGCTCCCAAAACCAAGCTCAAAGCCACCAATTGTGCTGCGACATAGCCGAAATAGGCAGGTATCATGAAAACCGAAGCGAAAAATTCTACCTTTTTTCCAAAGATCTTTCTGAAGACGTCTCCGATGGTCAGTACATTCATGCGGTACATCGGTCTGAGAAAAAACATGCCAAATAACACTAGACAAAGCGCCCCGCCGAAAGGATCCTCAATCACGCCCAAAAGACCTTCCTCCAAATAAACCGAGGAGGCTCCAAAGATAGTCTCCGAACCAAACCAAGTGGCAAATAGGGCAGAGGCCGAAAGAAAAAGAGGCAGGGATCGCCCTGCTAATACAAAATCACTGGAGTTTTTGACCAGGCGGGAGGACCAAGCCCCGACCGCCACGGTCAAAATCAAATAGCCGATAATCGCCCAGAGTAACAAGGTCGATCTTCGGTTTATTTGGCGTACATCTTTTCACGAAGCGCCTTGATCTCTTCACTTGCGAGATAATCATCATAAGGCATTCTGCGATCAATCGTTCCATTTGGCGTGAACTCGATGATTCGGTTACAGGATGACTGCACAAAAGTGTGGTCATAGGATGACATCAGGACCGTCCCCGGAAAATCAATGATCGCGTTGTTAAAGGCCGTGATGGATTCTAGATCCAAGTGATTGGTCGGTTCGTCCATGACCAAAAGGTTTGGATTTTGGAGCATCATTCGGGAAATCATGCAGCGCACTTTTTCACCTCCGGAAAGCACTGTACACTTTTTGAGTGTTTCCTCACCGGTAAATAGCATTCTTCCTAAGAAAGTACGCACATAGGCTTCCTCCTGATTAGTCGAATACTGTCTCAGCCAGTCGATCAGGTTCAGTTCGGTTTGGAAGTATTTGGAGTTGTCATTGGGCAAATAGGCCTTGTTGATGGTGACACCCCATTTTAGGGTTCCTTTGGTTGGCTTCTGCTCTTCCATGATGGTTTGGAAGAATTTATTGACCGCCTGCTTGGTCTTGGAGATAAAGGCGATTTTATCACCTTTGTCCACCATCAAGTTGACGTCGGTGAAATAGGTGACCCCATCTTCCTTCAGTTCCAGCTGCTCGGTCATGAAAATCTGATCTCCGGCTTCACGCTCCGGCTTAAACATGATGCCGGGATATTTACGGCTCGATGGCTCGATGTCGTCCACATTGAGTTTCTCGAGCATTTTCTTTCTGGCGGTAGCCTGACGGGATTTAGCCACGTTGGCAGAGAATCGGGCGATAAATTCCTGAAGTTCTTTTCGCTTTTCGTCTGCTTTCTTGTTTTGATCAGAGCGCTGTTTGAGTGCGAGTTGCGAAGATTCGTACCAAAAGGTGTAATTGCCTGAATAGATTTTGATTTTTCCGAAATCAATATCGACGATGTGTGTGGAAACGGTATCCAAGAAGTGACGATCGTGGGAGACGACGATCACCAGATTTTTGAAATCAATTAGGAAATCCTCCAACCACACGATTGTTTCTGCATCGAGGTCGTTGGTAGGTTCGTCCAAAATGAGGATATCGGGATTTCCAAAAAGTGCCTGTGCCAGCAAAACCCGAACCTTTTGATTACCGGCAAGGTCTTTCATTTTGGAATAATGAATGTCTTCATTGATTCCAAGTCCTGATAAGAGTGAAGCGGCATCTGACTCGGCATTCCAGCCGTCCATTTCTGCAAATTCCGCTTCGAGTTCAGAGGCTCGGATTCCATCAGCTTCAGAGAAGTCTTCCTTGAGATAGATAGCATCTTTTTCCTCCATGATGGCATAGAGCTTTTTGTGTCCCATCAATACCGTTCTGAGTACTTCTACCTCGTCAAATTCGAAGTGATTTTGCTTCAAAACGGCCATTCGCTGACCCGGAGTGATATTGATCGCTCCGGAAGTAGAGTCGATCTCCCCGGATAGGATTTTCAAAAAGGTTGACTTTCCGGCACCGTTTGCTCCGATTACCCCATAGCAATTGCCTGGAGTAAATTTGAGGTTGACGTCTTCGAAAAGGGTTCGTTTTCCAAACTTGAGGGAAAGATTATCTACTGAGATCATGGATGAATGAGAGTCTTTTTTGAGAGGCGCAAAGATAGGGATTTATATTTTTCGAGTGGCCTTTTGCGACCAATCACCCCAGATAAATGAGGTTAATGAAAACTTTTTGACAGATATTTTTTTAGGATAAGTATATTGAAAACTGCTTTGTAAAAACTTGAAAGATGCGAATTTGGAGTTTGGTGTGGAGTTTAGTGATTTTTTTGGCGGGAGGAGTTCTCCCGGCCTTTGGTCAGCTTTCTACCTTGGGTACGGAGTTTTGGGTGGGATATATGGAAAATAACCGGGTTTTGCCAAGTGCAGGAAATTCCGGAGCTCCTGATTTTGCGGTTTTGGTGATCACCGCTGATGAACCTACCACCGGAGCTATCGAATACTTGGGCAATTCTGTTCCATTTAATCTCGGTACAGGTCAGCAATTTACCCTTCGTGTTTCTTCCCTTGATCTTGATCTCCTTCATCGGGTTTCTGGCCTGATCGAGCGAAAAGGAATCCATGTCACCTCTACGGGCAAAGTGGCCGTTCATGCTTTCAATGAGCGTTTTCGAAGTGCTGATGGCACGGTGGTCTTACCTGTGGGGGCTTTAGGGCAGGATTACTATATCACTTCTCACTATGAGACGATGACCGTCGATGCGGGCTACAACGCCAATATCAATAATGAAAGTACCCTGTTGATCATTGCCACGGAAGACGATACCCGAGTGGAAATCACTACCAGTGTGGGTACGCTGAGCGGAAATACGGCAGGAGTCCCCTCATTGATTACCTTGGATCGGGGCCAGAGTTATCAGATCAAATCCAAAGCTGACCTGACGGGTTCGCGAGTGCGGGTAATTGGCGACGATGCTAATGATTGTAAAAAAATAGCCGTTTTCGGAGGTAATAAATGGGCGCCGGTTGGGAATTGCGGACAGGCCAATGATCATCTTTTTCAGCAGGCCTATCCTGTCAATACCTGGGGGACTTCCTTTGTTCATACGGCATTGGAAGGAAGAAGCTCCGGGGAATTGGTGAAAGTACTGGCCTCGGAGGATGGTACCGTTGTGACTGTAAATGGAACCAATCGGGGCACGATCAACCAAGCAGAGTGGCTTCCATTAGAGTTTGCAGCCGATGAATCTGCCAAAATCGAAACTTCAAAGCCAGCTTCGGTGACGGTTTTTTCGAAAAGTATGGCCTGCAATCTTCCCAATTCACCGGAGGCAAATAATGGCGATCCATTTATGATCACCTACAGTCCAGTGGAGCAATTGCTTCAAAACATCACTTTCAATGCCATGGATTTGCCTTCTATTGTCAATCACTACGTCAATGTGGTGGTCAAGCAAGGGACAGAAAACCGGACAATTTTGGATGGGACAAACGTGGGTAACCGATTTTCTCCGTTGCCGGGGGATTCTGATTTTTCTATAGCCCGAATCCCTATTTCCAGAGGCTCCCATCGGCTGAGTAACCAAGAGGGTTTTACCGCCTATGTCTATGGATTTGGAGAAATTGAATCCTATGGCTACGCTGCAGGTGCAGCTTTGGATAATCTGAATTTTCAAACTGAAAACGAATATGAGTTTGAAATTCAGGGAGAAAATGTAGCCTGTCTCAATCAAGAGGCCCTTTGGGATGTGAAATCTGACAATCCTAATTTCACCTATTTCGTCTGGGATTTTGGGGATGGTTCTGATCCCCGAGTCGGAAAGGAGGTTAATCACACCTTCACGGCTCCCGGAAAATATGAGGTGGTCATTCAAGCCTCTCTTAGTCCTAATACCTGCGAACAACAGGAGGAAGTCCGTTTTGAGGTGGAAGTTTACGAGTCCCTTGCTGAAATTTTAGGGCCTACTTCTGTGTGCCCCGATGTAGAGCAGATGATCTACAAGTTGGGTGAAAATCAACAAGTCAGCCAAGTGGATTTTGAAGTGGAAGGGGGCCTGATTTTAGAAGATTATGGAGATTCGGTTCTTGTTAATTGGGGGCCGGCCAATCCAAATGCCAAGTTGAGAATGATACCCTACACTTCGGAAGGCTGCCCCGGGGCACCCATCGAGCTACCTGTGGAGATCAATAATCGGATAGTAGTATCTGCGGCTGAAGGTCCCGAGGACATTTGTTTCGACCCTTCTGTAAGTACTTTTTATACCGCCCCTGATGCAAATACAGGACGAGGTTACGATTGGCAGATTGTGGGAGGTACGATTCTTTCTGGTCAAGGTGAATCTGTTGTAGAGGTCCGTTGGGATCAACCCGGAATTGTCGGCGAGCTTTTTTACACCGCCTATAGCTTGGTGGACAATTCTTGCGAAGGTTTGGCAGAGGCTATTGAAGTCAATGTCGGTCTTGAGCTAGTCGCCGAGATAGCTAATGCGAGCTCGATCGGATGTTTTGGGGATTCATCTGGAGAGATTTCGATTACAGTATCAGGAGGGACCGCCCCTTATCGCATCGAATGGGATCATGATCCTTTGGAAGATTCTTTCTCTATCACCAACCTGCCCGATGGAACCTACGCTGCAAGAGTTTATGATGAGAAGGGATGTTTCAGATTACTTGAAAATATAGAGATCACCCAACCAGATGCACTTCAGGTCGTGTCATTGGATCCGCAGGGAGTGAGCTGCTATGGAAAGCCGGATGGTAGAGTCCAGTTAGTAATCCAAGGAGGAGTTGCTCCTTATCAACTGGAATATAATGGTTTACAAGAGTTTGATGGTGTTTTGACTCTGGATCAACTGCCTCAGGGCCAATACGATTGGTTACTAACGGACAGCAATGGCTGTCAACTTCCTGTTGCGTTTGAGATCACCTCTCCCGCGGCAGTTGAGGTGGATGTCCGCTTGGAAAGACCAGCATGTCCGGGTGGTTCCAACGGAGAACTTTTGGCACTGCCAAGAGGAGGATCTGGCCCGTATGTTTTCGCTTGGAATGAACTTTCGCTTGCCCAAGATAGAGTTGATGGGCTGCCCGCTGGAGATTATTCTATTCAGATCACCGATGCTGAAGGTTGTGTCAGCTTAGGTACTGGTCGGGTGGTCGAGGCAAGTCCGCAAATACGGATGCCCACCGGATTTGATCCCCGTCAGAGTCCGGGAATTTATCAAGGGGTATCAAACTGTGAGGTGGATTTTGAGTTGTGGATTTATAATCGCTGGGGACAATTGATTTATCAGGGAAATACAGGCTGGGACGGAACGATCGAGGGTGAAGAAGCTCCTCTTGGATCTTATTCCTATGTGGCTAGGTATTTTTACCAACTTGAAAATAAATCTGAAGTGACTGAGAAAAAGGGGATTTTTACCTTGATCAGGTAAAAACCCAAGCCTAACAAGAAAAATGTCCAATGAAGAGGGTGTTGAAAATCGGTGGGTTGTTGCTTGGGTTGGTTATTGGTTTGGTGGCATTTTCCAGTGCTCAAGTCAATACGCTTGGGAAGGATTTTTACATCGGTTTTTTTGAAAATGGCCGAACATTAGACTCCGTGAATACCGCCCCGGAAAAAGCCCTGATCCTGATCACCGCTGCTGAGAAAACTGTCGGTACAATACAAACTCCCCGTCAAAGCATTTCCTTCAATCTGGAAAAAGGACAGCAATTTATCAGTGAACTGGATGCCAACTCCGAAGGATTGATTCACCCCATGTCTGCCTTTGTGGATGAACGGGCCATCCGGGTTACTTCTTCCGGTTTGGTAGCCGTGCATGCGCTCAACGGTCGGGCCTACTCTTCTGATGGGACAGTTGTTTTGCCGGTTTCTGCCTTAGGTCTCGACTACATGGTATTCACTCATCACGAGCGAATCAACGTGACTAATTCCACGCTCAATCATACCACGCTCGAAAGCACGATGATGATCGTCGCTGCAGAGGATGATACCGAGGTAGAAGTTTTGACTTCTGCTCGGACTCAAAATGGCTTTCCTGCCAACTACCGATTTACCATTAATCTGAATGCCGGTCAAACTTACCAGCTTAAGTCCGATGAAGACCTTTCCGGAACCCGGGTGAAGGTCTTGAATGATCCTAATTCGAATTGTAAAAAAGTGGCTGTTTTTGCTGGAAACAGAATGACTTCTGCAGCTATCTGTGGAACTACAGGTGACCATCTCTACCAGCAAGCTTATCCTACCAACACTTGGGGAAAATCTTTTGTCCATGTGCCGCTGAAGGATCGGACCTCCGGTGAGTTTGTCAAAATATTGGCCTTGGAAGATCAGACCGAGATCAAAGTCAATGGGCAATCCCGTGGGCGCATCAATTCCGGTGAGCAGCTGAGATTGGAATTTGGGAAAAATGAGCTTGCCCTCATCGAGACCTCAAAGCCTTCTTCTGCGGCAGTTTTGTCAAAAAGCGGCTTCTGTAATGAGTTTTTCGCTGCTTCACTCGGCGACCCCACCTTCTTTATCTACTCACCAAATGAGCAACGAATCAAAGAGGCCTATTTTTCTACCGGACGGCTTTACGGCAGATTTAATCTCAGCATCGCCCATTTGGTGAATGTGGTCATCCCAAAAGGAACTGCCAAAGCGACTTTTCTCGATGGGCAATCGATCGCAGCTCAGTTTGATCCTATACCAAATTCTGACTTTGAATTTGCTCAAATCCAGGTTTCGGAAGGGGCGCATGTGATTACCAATCCCGAGGGTTTGATCGGGTATATCTATGGTTCGGGTCAGATTGAGTCTTATGGCTATTCCATCGGAACCAATCTTCAGTCCATCCAGTATGAAGCTGATGCGGCGTATGGCTTTGAAGTAATCGGGGAGAAAGTCGCCTGTCTCGATCAGGAAGGAACCTGGAAGATGGAGCCTGAAAACCCGATTTTCACCCAATTTTCCTGGGATTTTGATGATGGAAGCCCGATTCAGGATGGGCAGGAGGTCACCCATACATTTACCAAATCAGGAAAGTACCTGATCTCCGTTTTTGCTTCGAGTGGTTCCGGAAGATGTGATGAGGAAGAACGATTCCAGTTTGAAGTAGAGGTAAAAGGTGCCGAAGGAATGCTTTCCGGTCCACAATCGGTTTGTCCGGCTATCGATGAGGTAGACTATGTGCTTTCTGACACCCTAAATCTTTCCCAAGTAACTTGGGAAGTGAGGGGCGGAACCATTCTTTCCGAAAGTCTGACCTCCGTCAAGGTAAAATGGGGGACAGCAAATTCAAATGCGGAGATCATTGCCACACTTTTCAACGAGGAAAACTGTCCCAGCCTGCCCATCACCCTTCAAGTCGAAATCACCGAAGATATCAATCCACAACTACCGGTCGGCGACTCGGGAATATGCGGTGGAGCATCTGTCTTGACGTATTCCGTCCCTTTTCCCAACCCGAACCGAACGTACACTTGGTCAGTCACCGGTGGAATAATCAGGTCAGGGCAAAACTCTTCCCAAATTGAAATCGACTGGGATCTCTCCGCTCCGGTCAAATCACTTTTTTATGAAGAAAAAAGTACGCTCAACTCTGGCTGTATAGGAGTTTCCCCAATTCTCGAAGTAGAAATTTACCCACCCCTTCAAATCATGGTTTTGGAAGAACTTAATCCTGCCTGCCCCGGAGAGTCCAATGGACGGATTGAGCTATTGGCCACAGGAGGGTCAGGAGAGTATCGGTTTACCTGGTCAGATGATCCAGAAAGAAATGCAGCCAAGGCCGAAAATCTTCCAAGCGGAAGCTATGAAATTGTGGTAGAAGACTTGACAGGATGTGCTCAGGAAGTGGTGACCATCGAGCTTACAGAACCTCAGCCTCTGTCGCTGTCCGCCGCTCCTGAGGTGAAGTCGGTGGTTTGTCATGCCGAACCAACTGGAGAGGTGATTTTGACCTTAACTGGGGGGAATCCTCCTTTCCAAGTTCAGGGCCTTTCTTCGGTTTGGGATGGGAATGAGCTGAAAGTAACTTCATTGGCAGCAGGCAAGCAGGAGCTTTTCGTCGAAGACAGTCGGGGATGTATTTTGCCGATCCTCGTTGAGATTCCTGATCAGGAGCCTATTTCGGTCATTGCTCGGGTAGAAAATCCGGGCTGCGAGGGTAGTCTTGACGGGGTTTTGGAGCTGGAAATCAGCGGTGGAGTAGGACCTTATGAAATTATTTGGGCAGATGGACGTATTGGTGCTCGAATCGATGAGCTTTCTTTTGGCAGCTATTTTTACACGGTCACCGATACCAATGGATGCGTGCTGTCCGGCGAAGCTGAAGTCAATCAAGCTAGGCCTATCCTACGGATGCCCACGGGATTTGATCCTCGGGCTGGAGCTTATGGACCGGTTTCTAATTGTACTATTTCGTATGAGATGTGGATTTGGAATCGCTGGGGAGGATTGATTTTTACAGGAACGGATGGTTGGAATGGGCTAGTCGATGGCAAACTTGCACCGCAGGGTAGCTATTCGTTTCGGATTCAGTATAGCTACCTATTGGAGGGAGTGAGGACGACTTCTGAGCAAAGCGGTATTTTTACGTTGATCCGCTAAAAAGACATTTTGATTTGGGTAGAATTGGGATAGTTTTGCCCCTACAAAATTTTTACACATGAAGAAAATATTGATCACAGGTGGCGCCGGATACATAGGTTCTCACACCGCAGTGGAGCTTTGGAACGCAGGGATGGAACCTGTAATTATCGATGACCTATCGAATACTGAGGAGAAGGTGATCGACCGCCTAGAAGAAATAACCGGAAAACGCTTCAGCTTTTATAAGGGCGATTGCAATTCCCGAGAATTGCTTGACCAAATTTCGGCAGCGCACCATCTGAGCGGAGTGATTCATTTTGCGGCGTTTAAAGCCGTGGGAGAAAGTACCCGCGAACCCCTCAAATACTACCGAAATAATATTGGTTCCCTCTTGGTGCTATTGGATTGGATGAATGCCAATGCTATTCAAGACGTAGTTTTTTCTTCCTCCTGCACCGTGTATGGTCAGCCGGATGTCCTGCCGGTGACTGAAGCCACTCCAAGAAAAGACGCCGAAAGTCCCTATGGTAACACTAAGAAAATCTGTGAGGATATTTTGCAGGATTATGTAAAAAGCCAGCCGGGAGTTCGGGTGATTTCTTTACGTTATTTCAATCCCGTGGGAGCGCATCCCAGCTCCAAAATCGGTGAGTTACCTCTAGGGGTTCCCCAAAATCTGGTTCCCTTTATCACCCAGACTGCTGCGGGAATTCGGGAGAAGCTTACCGTCTTTGGCAATGATTATGATACCCCAGATGGCAGCTGCATACGGGACTACATCCATGTGGTGGACCTGGCTGATGCGCATGTGAAAGCCTTGAGTTTTTTGGGAAAGCAAGACATGGATTTCTACGAGGTCTTCAATGTGGGCACGGGAAATGGCAACACCGTGCTGGAAGTAATCCACGCCTTCGAAAAAGTAAGCGGAGAAAAGCTCAACTACGTGATCGGCCCACGCAGACCGGGCGACGTAGTCAAAACCTGGGCCGACACCACCAAAATCAACCAAGTCCTAGGCTGGTATCCGAAATTTTCCCTGGAAGACTCCATGAGAGACAGCTGGAACTGGCAGAAGAGTTTGAAGTAAAAAAAAGCGGGTTTTAGCCCGCTTTTTTTACTTCTGGAGGTTTGTAGCTTCAAAAACAATACCTATCCATTGGATTTAAAACCCACGGATAGAACCCCCAAATTTCAAATTTGGAGGAGCTAAGCATTGGGCTAAAGCCCGGAAATAATGATCGAACCTTCTTTTCTCCACCTAAAGGTGAAGGCAATTCAAAGTTTGGAATACGATCCTTTGAATAGGAATGTGGCTTTAGCCCAAATTTTAATACCCCGCCGCTTGTCCGTCTTTTCGGGATTCGGAGGCTCCGATATAGACTTTGTTGACTTTGTCGTAATAAATGGCCTGGTAGCCTCCATACGGTCCGACGCTAAACTCAACCCTGTGTCCCATTTCCTTGAGTTGGCGGATGACTTCGTAAGAAAACCCGCTTTCCAGATTCAGCGAACCTCCATTGCTCATCTTCGAGCCGGTGGGTTCGGACGAACCGTTGTGCCGCATTCTAGGTGCATCGCCTGCTTCCTGCAGGTTCATGCCGAAATCAATCAAATTGACCACAATCTGGGTATGGCCCTGAGGCTGAACCGATCCACCCATCAGACCAAAACTGATCAGTGGTTCCCCATCTTTGGTGACAAAAGCCGGGATGATCGTATGAAAAGGACGCTTGCCTTTGGCCAGAGAATTCCAATGATTTGGATCTTGGACATTGAACTGCTGTCCGCGGTTTTGCAGGACAAAACCCAATCCATCGGGCACCATACCTGACCCAAACTCATCGTAAATGCTCTGGATAAAGGAAACCATATTGCCGTCCTTGTCAGCTACAGTCAGATAGGTGGTATTGCCTTTTTCGATTTCTCCGGCAGGGTAGGATTGGGCAGCTTTGTTAAGATCGATCAGTTTTCGGCGTTCGGCGGCATATTCTTTAGAAATCAATTTTTCTACCGGGATTTGATTAAAAGCCGGATCGGCATAGAATTTAGCCCGGTCTTCGAAAGCCAACTTTTTAGCTTCGGTCAGTACGTGCAGGTATTCCGCACTGCCAAAACCCATGGATTTGATATCATAACCTTCGAGGATATTCAGCATTTGCAGGACGGCGATTCCCTGACCGTTGGGCGGGAGTTCCCAGACATCGTAGCCGCGATAGTTGGTGCTGACGGGTTCGACCCATTCGGAGGTATGCTTTTTCAAGTCCTCGTAGCGGAGATAACCGCCGTTTTCCATCATGAATCGGTCGATGGTTCGAGCGATTTCTCCTTCATAGAATGCCGATCTGCCTTCCTTTGCGATTAGCGAATAGGTTCTGCCTAAGTCTGGATTTTTGAATACTTCCCCTTTTCTTGGGGTGTTTTTGCGATTGGGCATGTAGGTTTTTCGGAAACCGGGAATATCCTGCATCTCTGGCCACATATGGTCCATTTGCCAGGCAATCACTTCGGTGACGGGAAAGCCATGGTTGGCATAGTCGATCGAGGGCTGAAGGATTTCCTGCATGGATAGCTTTCCAAATCGCTCGTGCATTTCAAACCAACCGTCCACACAACCCGGTACCGAGACGGGCAGTGGGCCCAATAGGGGTACGGTGCTTAATCCCTTTTCTTTGAAAACCTCCATCGTTAGCAGTTCAGGTGCACGGCCACTGCCATTGAAGCCGTAGAGTTTTTTTGTCTTGGCATCCCAAATGATGGCAAACACATCCCCACCGATTCCACAGCCATTGGGTTCGACCAAGCCCAGCATAGCATTGGCAGCGATCGCCGCATCCATGGCCGAACCGCCTTTTTTCAGAATATCCAAGCCAACTTGGGTAGCTAGTGGCTGAGCGGTGGCGACCATGCCATTTTGGGCGATTACCTCAGATCGGGTGGTAAAGGTCTTGCCTGTGACCCGGTCTTGGGCATGGACCAGTGTAGCGAAAAGAGTGAGGGCGAAAAGAAATCCGAGACGATTCATAGTCATATAGTTTGTACTGCGATACTAATGCGGACCTGAATTTGTTTAAAGAGAAAGTTTTTGAGCGGTTAGGGAAAATTAGGATTTAGCTATTTCCAAAAAGTATCAGTCAAATAGAAGACGGTATCAATGAAATATAATATCCCATTTCTGGTAAGAACATTTTCATCATGAAGATCTTCCAAAATGATTCCTAATTCAGGACTGAAGTAATCATTATTTCGAGTATTGATGAATCCATTAGACTCCAAAAATAATTTTACCTGATTGATATCAGTAGGTCCAGTGATTGAAACGAAACCTTGCTTAACCACTGCGTATAGAGATTCATCTTCTTTGGTAAAACCAATGAGTTCATAGGCGGTATCGGGAAAGAAAAAATTGTGAAGAATAAGGTTATAAAAGTAGTCCCTCCAAGAGCTGTAATAAATAGCATCATTCAGCTTAATTACGCTTTCTTCATCTCTCAAAAAAACTCGTTGTTCTGCACCTTCGCTGATGTATTTTGAAAAATCTATTTCAGAAATCCACAAGTGTTTTTCAGAGATAAACTTCTCTAAATCCTTTTTTTCTTGTTCTCGGACTTGCTTTGAGATTTGAGATTTTGGGCTTGTTGCTTGGCTAAAGCCAAGGTGACTGGAGGCTGCTTGGATAGCTGCTCCATGCCTAACTTGGCCCTTTCCTGAAATGATAGCTCTGATTTCATCTTTTAGGTGGTTTTGCATTTAGTCAAATATACGCCATCACAACAACTTCAAAAAAGATCCGACAGTTCACTAGTATTCATTTGAGATGGTCCTGATTACTACCAATAATCATCGGCTCTAACAGAAGCTCTAGTTTGTAGACCAAATGATTTGATTTTAAAGTAAACTTTTAAATGAAAAGGATTAAATCACCCTCACCAATAGCCTTTCGCAGACTTTTTCGCTAAGCGTTTCACTGGGATGGTTTTCGTAGCTGATCACCATACTTTGGTCATAAGCTTCTCGAGAATGGATCTTCAATTGGAGGCCTAACTTCAGAGCTCTTCCGTTTAAAAACTCCAAAAATTCAGCAGAAGAATTGGTCAAGGCGGTGAGTTGCACTTCTTGACCGACTCTGCAGGTGGAGAGGGGTTGGTAGGAAAATTCCTGCATGCGTCCCTGCGCATCCGGTATCGGTGAGCCATGTGGATCAACCGTGGGATAGCCTAGTATTTCGTCCATTCGCTTAAAAAATTTTGGTGCATGAATATGCTCAATTTGCTCGGCTACCTCATGGACTTCCTCCCAGCCAAAGCCCATTTTTTTCACCAAAAACATTTCTGTCAGCCGGTGTTTGCGGATGACCAGTGCAGCAGCTTTTTTTCCTTCCAAAGTGAGGACCACCGGCTTGTATTTTTCATAGATCACCCAGCCACCCTTTTGCAGACTTTTCACCATGCTATTGGCGGTAGGGAGGCTGACTTGGAGACTTTGTGCCAAATCAGAAATGCCCACTTCCCCAGTTGAATTGGAGAGGTTGAACAGGGCTTTCAGGTAATTTTCTTCGGTAGTAGAGGCCATGATTTTTCTAAACATTTCAAATTAAAATGGCTTTTATAAGAAAAACAAATTTGTTAGAATAGTCTAACTTTGTATTTTTGTCGATCTAATTTTCAATTCTATGCTAACCAACTATTTGAAAAATAAACGGATATACTTCAAATCGAGCCATTTCAGCACTTTTTTCAGAATTGCATTCACAATGGTTTTTGCTCTAAATTTTTCCTTTGCTCAGGAACAGGTAAAAGGAAAAGTAAGCTCAGGAGGTGACCTGGTCGAATTTGCCAATGTCCTGATCAAGGAGCTCCAAAGGGGGGCTGTGACGGATAGTTTGGGGCGCTTTGTACTTGCAGATGTGCCCAATGGGAGTTACCATTTGCAGGTGTCGTTGATCGGTTTTCAGACTTATTCTCAAAAGATTGAAGTGCCTTCGTCACCCATCGAAATTTCTCTTGTTCCATTGGATGCGACCCTAGACGAAGTGGTGGTAAGCGGTACTTTGCAAGAGGTCTCCAAAATGAACAGTCCTGTTCCTGTGGAGGTTTACAAAAGTGGATTTTTCAAAGCTAATCCCACGCCATCGCTTTTCGAATCGCTACAGACCATCAATGGTGTGCGCCCCCAGATCAATTGTAATGTCTGCAATACAGGCGACATTCATGTCAATGGTTTGGAGGGACCTTATACGATGGTCTTGATCGATGGAATGCCCGTGGTGAGTGGATTGGCGACCGTCTATGGGTTGTTTGGTATTCCGCAGGCGATGATCGACCGGATCGAAGTGGTCAAGGGGCCTGCATCTACACTTTATGGATCGGAGGCAGTCGGCGGTCTGATCAATGTGATCACCAAAAATCCCGATTTGGCACCGGTAGTCGCTGCTGATGTATTTGGCACGACATGGGGAGAACTCAATGCGGATCTGGGGTTCAAAAGCCGTCTGGGAAAAAATATCCAAGCCTTAAGTGGAATTAATGCCTTTTGGTATGATCGACCGATAGATAACAATGGTGACGGATTTACGGATTTGACTTTGCAAAAGCGGCTTTCACTTTTCCATAAAATGCAAATTCAGCGTACCGGGGGCAGATTGTTTTCTCTGGCAGGAAGATTGATCACCGAAAACCGCTGGGGAGGGCAGATGAACTGGACGGAGGCCGATCGGGGAGGAGAGGAAGTCTATGGGGAAAGTATCCGGACTAACCGATGGGAGGCTTTTGGAACGTATCAGCTTCCGGTACCGGGCAAGGTAATGTTTCAGTTTTCACTGAATGGCCACCAGCAGGATTCCTACTACGGATCCACCTTTTACCTGGCCGATCAGCGGATCGGTTTTGGTCAATTGACCTGGGCAAAAGAGCTAGGCAAATTCAACTGGCTGCTGGGTTCGGCATATCGGTATACGTATTATGACGATAATACCCCTGCAACTGAACTAAATGGAATTCGGAATTTTCCATCTGAGATTCATCTTCCTGGTCTATTTGCGCAGCAAGAGTACCGCATCTCCGAGCAGCAGACTTTGCTGACCGGCATCCGCTATGATTACAATAGTGTACATGGCAGTATTTTTTCCCCGCGCTTAAATTACAAATGGAATTCCAAGGACCAATCGACGGTGCTGCGACTTTCGGTGGGAAATGGTTTCCGGGTGGCAAATGTATTTACCGAAGATCATGCAGCACTGACTGGGGCGAGACAGGTCGTTTTTGAGGAGGAATTGGCTCCTGAACGCAGCTGGAATAGCAATCTGAATGTGGTGAAGAAGGTCTATTCGGATCGGGGAAATTACTTTGGTCTTGACGGGTCGGTTTTTTATACCCGCTTCACCAACCGGATTATTCCCGATTATGAAACCAACCCCAATCAAATCATCTACGCCAATCTGGATGGAAGTGCAGTATCCAAAGGTGTTTCGCTAAACCTGGATGCAGTCTGGAGTTCGGGATTGAAATTGCTAGCCGGAGCCACTTTGATGGATGTGACCATTGAAGAGGAGGGAGAAAAAGTCAGGCAGCTACTGGCCGAGCGGTTTTCGGGAGTTTGGACGATTGGATATTTGATTCCTTCATTGAAATTAAATATCGATTACACTGGCAATGTCTATAGTCCGATGCGATTGCCGCTTTTGGGTCCATTGGATGATCGGCCGGAGTTTTCGCCTTGGTGGAGTATCCAGAATATTCAGTTGACCCGAAAATTTGGAAACTGGGAAATCTATGGGGGAGTAAAAAACCTTCTCAACTATACTCCTCCGGCCAACAGTATTGCTCGGGCCTTCGATCCTTTTGATCGCGGAGTAGCATTTGACGCCTCAAGACAAGTCATCCCAACCCCGGAAAATCCCCAAGCATTGACCTTTGACCCTACGTACATGTTTGCTCCGAATCAGGGCATTCGAGGATTTTTGGGTGTTCGGATCAGTTTGGAGTAACCAGCTTCTCAGAAACAGTGCTCCACTAAAAACGAAAAGGCTCAAAACAATTCAGTTTCGAGCCTTTTTATGGTTTTTAAATGGGGTTACTTTTTCGCTGGAGCGGCATTAGGCAAAGCTGATTTTTTAACCAGATCACCTTCCTTGAGCTCTTTTGACACGACAAAATATGGTCCGGAGATAATCTCATCGCCTTCAGCGAGTCCCTCTAGAATCTCAATGTTTTCGTAGTCTGAGATTCCAGTTTTTACCGCTTTGATTTTGGCTTTTCCTTCCTCACTGACAAATACCAATTCTTTGGATTTGGTACTTCCGCCAGGAAGTGTGTCCAACTGACTTTCCCGGGTAGTCACTGCCGCCAGTGGAATAGAAAGTGCATTTTCTTTGGACTGTGTGATGATCTCTACAGAGGCCGTCATTCCCGGTCTAAATGGATATTTGTTGCCAGCTTTGACCAAGTCCTCATAGGAGTTGTTTAGGATTCTGATTTTCACCTTGAATTCGGTCACGGCATCTGCTGATGCCTTGGTGTTGGCAGTATTGGCGATGGAGGTCACGACTCCTTTGAAGCGCTTGCCTGAGGCAGAATAAGCGTCCACATCGATCAGCGTGGTGTCTCCAAGGGAAAGGCGGACGATATCATTTTCATTGACATCTACCCGGACTTCCATTTGAGTCAGATCAGCGATAGTCATCATTTCTGTACCGGCCATCTGCTGAGTTCCTACCACTCGCTCCCCTTTCTCTACGATCAGACTGGATACAATACCAGAAACGGGCGAGTTGACGTTGGTCAGACGGAGATTCTCAGCGGCTTCATTGACAGAGGCTTGGGAGCTTTTGACGATAAATTCCGCCGCAACTACATTTTGCTTGGCTGCTTCCAGATCTTTTTGGGAAGAGATGAAAGCCGCTTGTGCACTCTCAAAGTCCGCATCGGAGATTACCTTTTCTTCATAGAGTTTTTTCTGTCGCTTAAAATTCAGATCTGCTTGAGTAAACTGTGCTTCAGCGCGCTGAAGCGCAGCCTTGGTTTGAGCCAAATTGGCCATTTGCTGATTGAGATTAGCTCGGCTACGCTCAAGGGCTGAGATGAAGTTGTCAGGACGGATTTTGACCAAAAGTTTGCCCATTTCGACCGAATCACCTTCCTCTACATTGAGTTCGATGATCTCACCGGCTACGTCAGGGGAAAGTTTGACTTCGATTACAGGTTGAATCTCACCTGATGCACTTACTTTCTCGATGATGGCGGTACGCTTCACAGTAGCAAATTCCACTTCGGTCTCTTTGGCTCCACCTATCCATCCGGCAGATCTACCGATTATTGCGAATACGATGATTACTCCTAGGGCACCTAGAAGGATATAAATCAGTTTGTTAGATTTTTTTGTTGCCATGGTTTAGTAGATGTTAAGCGGGTTGCCGAGGTAGAAGTCCAAAACTTTCACTCGGAAGATATAGGCGTATTTAGCGTTGATGAGGTCGGCTTGAGCATTGAAGAGGTTGTTTTGAGCCACTTGGAAATCTACAGAATTGATTGCCCCCAGCTCAAATTGCTGCTGTGAAACCCGGAAAGTTTCTTCTAGACTTTTTATCCTGACCAGAGAAGCCTGGTAGCTTTGCTCTGCTGCAAGTGCTTGAGTATAGGCCGTTTCGATGTCCTGACGAAGTGTGTTTTTAGCTTCCTCAGCTTCAACTTCGGCTAATCTTTTCTGAACGCGTGCTCGCTGTAGAGAAGCCTTGTTGCTGAAGTTGGAAAATATCGGAATGCTCAACTGAATACTTCCATTTTGAGAAAGGTTATTGTCAATTTGGGTTCGGAAAGGAATAATTTCGGTAGAGCCCGGGATGAATGCCTGATCCACATAGTTGGAGAAGATTGAAACTCCCACGCCTAGTGTTGGATAAAATGCACCTTTGGCAATTTTCACCCCATATTCAGCCACTTCGATGTTGGTCTCGGCGGCTTTGATCTGAGGTAGGACGGTCAAGGCCACTTCGAAAATCTCGGCAGGAGTACTGGAGGTCAGCTCGGCTTGATTGACCTCATACTCAGGTTCGATCACATCAAAATCCTCAGTAAATGGAATTACCATCGCTTGCGTTAGGGCAAGTTTGGCGAGTCTGAGGGAGTTGACGGCGTTGATCAGGTTGAGTTCATTCGTGGCATTTTGAGATTGGAGATCTAGCTGATCAGTCAGTGGCAGTGAGCCTGCTTCGACCAGCTTTTTGGTACGCTCAAGCTGCTCAGTGGTCGTTTTGAGTTGGTTTTCTGCGATTTTTACCTGCTCTCTGTTGAAGACCACATCTATAAAAAGGTTGATCACACTCAGCGTGATGGTGTTTCTGGTGGCCTGCAGCGAATACTGTCCCGATTCCAGATTTTTTCTAGCTTGAGCGATGCTATTATTTATTCGCATCCCATTGAAAATCGGTGCATTGGAGTTTGCAAACAGGTTTATGTTACCGATTCTTCGGGTTTCAAAGAGGTTGGTGACCGGGTTAACGGATCGACCCCATCGGTATCCTGAATTTGCGCCAGAACTCAATGTGGGAATCCTTTGACCTTGACTGGCTAGAAGGTCAGCCTCAAAGCTGGCTTGGTTGATTTCGGTACGGCGAAGCGTCAGATTGTTTTCCAGGGCCACTTCTACGCAAGTGAGTAAGTCAACTGGCCCTGTGATTTCTTGCTGGGCAAAGCTTGGTAGTTGGAAACCTATGGCCAATAACGCTACCGTAAAAAGTTTCTTCATGTTTAGTTGGTTTATTGTGAATGGTTAATTTTTCGTTGGCATCATAGATCGATATCCGGGATGTAAATCAATTCTTTGACCCAGGGAAGCGATCTCAGGTATTGATTGGTAATGTCCCGAATACCAGAGTCCATTTCGATCACATGGCAAGCTAAATCGTTCTTGCCTTTTCTGGAAACAGACATCGTAGCAATATTCGTTTTCTCCTGAGCAATGACACTGGAGATAAATGCAATGGCCCCGGATATGTCCTGGGCTTTTATAATCAGGGTATGGGCCTGAGCGGAAAAATTAGCTACAAATCCATCCACTTCCGCGATATTGATTACCCCACCTCCAAGGCTTTCTCCGACCACCTCTATGGATTTTCCATCTTTAGTCAGGTTTAGCTTAATGGTATTTGGATGGTGTACTGAGGAGTTGCCTATAGATTTGAATTTGTAGTTGAATCTCTTTTCCTCAGCAATATCCAATGCCGTCTTGATCCGGGGATCGTCTGTTTTGAAGTCCATCAGACCTCCGATAATTGCCCTGTCGCTACCGTGTCCTTCATAAGTGCGCGCAAAAGAATTGTAGAAAGTAATGGTAGCTTCATCTGGAATTCCTCCGAGTATCCTGACGGCTGCTCTTGCGATTCGGACCACTCCGGCTGTATGCGAAGATGACGGGCCGATCATCACTGGACCGATCATATCGAATACGCTGCTTTTGTTGGACATAGTTTCGGGGGGTCAATTATTGTGCTAGCAGAAATTAAGACTCAAGAATAACCCAATTTTTTCATTTTTGAGTAAAAAAGGGCTTTAAATCATGCTGGAGAAGATTTTTTAACACCATAAGTTTTAAGTGCAATTTTAGAAAGTGTTCGATTAGGGACATTTTGTTGCACGGAAATGATACAGCTATTTCTGATTTCGGAATAAACGGTTTTTTGCTGATTGATTTTAGCTAGATTAGACTTTGAATAGCTTAACGGTATTTTGACAAAATAAAATTCTAAAATCTAAGTAAGTAAAGAATTAAATAAGGATAAATCAATGAAATCGATTGAGACGATTGAGAATTTTCAGGAATATTTAGGCTTTTTCTGCCGAGGTTTACATCAAACGCTTATCTTTAGCGACCTTAAAAAGTAAAAGACTAACTAACTCGTTGTAATTAAACCCAAACTTTAAATTTAAAAGCACTATATGCTACTCGAACCCATTGACCTAGCCGTGTTTTTTGGCTACTGTTTTCTCATCATCGGGATGGGGATTTTCGTCTCCCGAGAGAAAAAAGGCCATGTCAAAAACTCCTCAGATTATTTTCTCGCCTCCAAAGCCCTGCCTTGGTGGGCTGTAGGCGCTTCTCTGATTGCCTCCAATATTTCTGCCGAGCAATTTATCGGAATGTCCGGTTCCGGATTTGCATTGGGTTTGGCTATCTCCACCTATGAGTGGATGGCTGCTGCCACGCTGCTCGTAGTAGCGATTTTCTTCCTGCCCGTCTATATCAAAAAGGGCATTTACACCATGCCGGGCTTCCTTTTGGACCGCTATGATTCAAGAGTAAGAACGACCATGGCGGTTTTTTGGCTGTTGCTTTACGTCTTCGTTAATCTGACTTCAGTGCTCTATTTGGGAGCCTTGAGTTTAAATACCATTTTGAATGTTCCTTTGACCTATGGGATCATCGGTTTGGCATTATTTGCCATGATCTATTCGATCTATGGAGGTCTCAAAGCGGTTGCATGGACCGACGTGGTTCAGGTGGTGTTTTTGATTGCCGGTGGATTGGCGACGACCTACATTGCTTTGGGTATGGTGGGCAACGGTGACGCGTGGGAAGGGTTGAATTTGCTCCGCAAAGAGGTGCCGGGACACTTTTCCATGATCCTTTCCAAGGGCGAAATGATGATTCCCGATGGAAAAGGCGGAACCCGAGATGCCTATTTGGATCTTCCCGGACTGTCTGTTTTGGTGGGAGGGATGTGGATCACCAATTTGAGTTATTGGGGATTTAACCAGTACATTACCCAGCGTGCTTTGGCGGCGAAAAGTCTGGATGAGGCTCAGAAAGGGATGATTTTCGCAGGTTTCCTGAAGCTGTTGATGCCCTTGATCGTGGTAATTCCCGGTATTGCAGCTTTGGTTATAGTCAATAATGGATTGGACACCGGTTTTATTGAATCGATGAAAGATCCGGTGACTGGACTTGTGAAGTCTGACCGGGCTTACCCCACTTTGCTTCAGATTTTGCCGACAGGGTTGAAAGGACTGGCATTTGCTGCTTTGACCGCGGCTATTGTTTCTTCCTTGGCTTCCATGGCCAACAGTACCTCGACGATCTTTACGATGGACATTTATCGAAAATTTGCCGGAGAAAATGTCAGTGAATCTAAGCAAGTCAGTGTAGGTCGTATCACTGCCGTGGTGGCCTTTGTGATTGCAGCGATCGTGGCCCCGGCATTGGGTCAGTTGGATCAAGCCTTCCAGTTTATTCAAGAATATACCGGATTCATCAGCCCGGGAGTGTTTGCGATTTTCTTCTTTGGAGTTTTCTGGAAAAAGACGACCTCTAATGCGGCCTTAATCGGAGCTTCTTTGAGTATTCCGCTTTCTGTTGTTCTAAAAGTGGTATTTCCGGCTCTTCCATTCATTGATAGAATGGGAGTGGTATTTTTGGTTTTGGCGGCTTTGATGGTCATTGTTTCGCTGATTGAAGGAAAAGGAAAAGATCATCCTAATGCGATCGATGTTAATGCGGAGCTTTTCCGTACCAGCACATCGTTTAAGATCGGTGCTATATTGATTGCGGGCATTATCGCTGCGTTGTACACTATTTTCTGGTAAATCGATGAGAAAGTTATTGCTAGGATTAGATATTGGAAGCTCTTCTGTGAAAGCTTCCCTGCTAGATGCAGATCTGGGTAAGGCTATTGCATCAAAAGCCTTCCCTGAGGAGGAAATGCCTATCAACGCTCCTCAGGATGGATGGGCTGAACAGGACCCTGAGATGTGGTGGACCTTTGCCAAAGAGGCCATCAAGTATATTTTCAAAAAAGCTGAAGTCAAAAAAGGCGAACTGCAGGGGATCGGGATCGCCTATCAAATGCACGGTTTAGTCTTGGTTGATAAGGAGCATCAAGTGCTCCGTCCCTCCATCATCTGGTGCGACAGTCGTGCGGTGGAGATTGGCGAAAGGGCATTTGAAGGTTTAGGCAAAGACTATTGTCTGCCTCATCTGCTCAATTCGCCAGGTAACTTTACCGCTTCCAAACTACGTTGGGTAATCGAAAACGAACCGGAAACTGCTGCTAAAATTCACAAAATCATGCTTCCCGGAGATTTTATCGCCATGAAGCTGAGTGGAGAGATTTTGACTTCGGAGACCGGACTTTCGGAAGGGATTTTCTGGGATTTCAAAGAAAATGGCTTGAGTCAAAAATTGCTCCAGCAGATGGAAATTCCCAATGATTGGATTCCTAAGGCAGTTCCGTCTTTTTCTCTTCAGGGAAAAGTCACCGAATCTGCATCCAAAGAAACAGGAATAGATGCTGGAGTTCCGATCACGTACCGGGCAGGCGATCAGCCCAATAATGCATTCTCTCTTTTTGTGCTCAAGCCGGGCGAATTAGCCACAACAGCAGGTACCTCGGGTACGGTCTATGGGGTTTGTGATACACCACTTTACGACCCTGAATCGCGAGTCAATACATTTGTCCATGTAAACCACTCACAGAAAAGTCCTTCTTACGGAGTTTTACTTTGTGTAAATGGCACCGGAATTCTCAATTCTTGGCTAAAAAAGGTAATGGGTGGTCAGCGGATTTCGTATGAGGAAATGAATAGTCTGGGAGGAGGAGCCCCAATAGGAGCAGATGGATTGACTTTTATTCCTTTCGGTAATGGAGTCGAGCGAATTATGCGAAATAAGCCCGTCGGGGCACATTTGTTGGGGCTTGACTTGTTGAAGCATGACAAAAGACACCTCGTGCGTGCTGCCCAGGAAGGGATTGTGTCTGCATTGACCTACGGGTTCCGAATCATGAAAGACATGGGAATGAACCTGAAGACAGTCAAGGCCGGACATGCCAATATGTTTCTCAGCCCGCTGTTCCGGAAAGCTTTCGTCCACATGAATCGGGTTAATCTCGAACTCTATGATACTGACGGTGCTCAAGGCGCAGCAAGAGGCGCCGGTATCGGTGCCGGTATATTTAGTTCGGAGTCAGAGGCTTTCCAAGGTTTGGAACTACTGGAGACTCTTGAACCGAATGCTAATTTCTTTGACAGCTACGAAGAAGTATATCAAAACTGGGAAAATCGACTTAACCGATTGACTCGTGACTAACTGCTATCGATTTCATTTTATTCTCAAATCAACTATACGTTAAACCTAAATCTCAAAGTAACCTTAGAAAACTATGTCCAAAACCTATTTTCCAAATGTTGGGAAAGTTCAGTATGAAGGTCATCAAAGTGATAATCCGCTAGCTTTCCGCTATTATGACGAAAACCGTGTGGTCGCTGGTAAGACCATGAAGGAGCATTTCAAGTTTGCCATTGCCTATTGGCATTCCTTCTGCGGAACCGGTGGGGATCCATTCGGACCGGGTACGATTGTACACCCTTGGGACGCCAGTCCAGATCCCATTCAGCGGGCTAAAGATAAAATGGACGCGGCTTTTGAGTTCATCTCCAAAATTGGAGTGGATTACTATTGCTTCCATGATGTGGACTTGATCGACGAGGGCCCTAGTCTAGCTGAGTACGAAAAGCGCATGGAAATCATCACCGATTATGCCCTTCAGCATCAAAAAGCTACAGGTATTAAATTATTGTGGGGCACTGCAAACGTTTTCAGTAATCCGCGATACATGAATGGTGCTTCCACCAACCCTAATTTTGACGTCCTTGCCTTCGCGGGTACTCAGGTAAAAAATGCCTTGGATGCAACGATTAAGTTGGGCGGAGAAAACTACGTGTTCTGGGGAGGTCGTGAAGGTTACATGTCTTTGCTCAATACAGATATGAAGCGTGAAAAGGAGCACTTGGCAAGATTCCTCACCATGGCGAGAGATTATGCTCGTAAAAATGGCTTCAAAGGTACTTTCTTCATCGAGCCAAAGCCTATGGAGCCGACCAAGCACCAATACGACTATGATTCGGAGACAGTAATTGGCTTCTTGAGACACTTCGGTTTGGACCAGGATTTCAAACTCAATATCGAAGTCAATCACGCTACGTTAGCTGGACATACATTCCAGCATGAACTTCAAGTGGCTGTCGATGGTGGATTTTTGGGATCTATCGATGCCAACCGTGGTGATTATCAGAATGGCTGGGACACCGATCAGTTTGCACTCAACTTGCAAGAGCTCGCCGAGTCTATGCTGGTGATTTTAGCCGGTGGCGGTCTTCAGGGTGGCGGGGTAAACTTTGATGCCAAAGTCCGTAGAAATTCAACTGATCCAGAAGATTTGTTTTTGGCTCATATTGGCAGTATGGATGCCTTTGCCCGAGGTTTGTTGATCGCAGCTGATATTATGGAAAAGTCCGATTACCTGGCCCGACGTCAAGCTCGCTATTCCAGCTTTGATTCAGGCAATGGCAAGGCTTTCGAAGATGGAAAACTGACGCTCGAAGATCTTAGGGCTCATGCGTTCGCAGTAGGCGAACCCAAGCAGATTTCCGGAAAACAGGAATATTTCGAAAACCTGATCAATCGGTTTATTTGATTTAAGCAAAGAGGAGGCTGAAAAACAGCCTCCTTTCTTCTTGGTTTCAAGGCCTTGCTTTATATCTGCAGCGCTTCATGACTTTGGCATAACTTTTTCCTATTTTCAGATTACCAAACAATAACCCACTTAATCCCGACTTATGAAGAGGCTCAGCATGATGGCAATTTTTGCATTGCTTTTTTCTTGCGAATTTTCTAAACCCACTTCCCCTGTCACCTTTCCCAAACTAATCAGTGAAGGAATGGTCGTGCAGCGTCTGAAGCCAATCGCAATTTGGGGTAAAGGAATCCCCGGAGAAAAGGTGAGAGCAAGTCTCGCGGGTGCTATCGGAAGTACCAAAGTGCTGGAAGATAGTACCTGGACGATCGAGCTGCCTCCGATTCCTGCAGGTGGACCATTTGTTTTGGAAGTGAATACCCAAACTATACAGGACGTTTGGGTGGGAGATGTGTGGGTAGCCGGAGGTCAGTCTAATATGGAATGGCCGCTGAAGTCCGGCGTAATTGGCGCTGAAGCCGAATTTGAAAACGCTGATTTTCCGCAAATTCGATTTTTTAAGGTTTCCAATGATTACAGCCCGGTCGAAAAGTCAGATGTATCAGGCGGCAGTTGGAAAGTGGCTAATGAAGAAAATCTTCCTGATTTTTCGGCAGTAGCTTGGTTTTTTGCGAAGCGGAATCATCAGGATTTCAAGGTCCCTGTAGGAATCATCGAGTCAAACTGGGGAGGAACTCCAGCCGAGGGATGGACTGAGGCTAAAGTTTTGGCTAAAATTGAGTCCCGATCCTATACTGAGGAGTCCAGAGATGTCGTGGAAAATACCTCCAAATGGAAAGAAATCATTCTCGAAAATGAAAAGCGAAGGGAAATGCGGGATATTTTGGTACGCCGTCCTGATTCCCTTATGGCAGGAGAAGTGGCTTCACTCAATTATCCTGAACCGGGCTGGAGAAGCATTAGACTGCCTGACAATAACCCGCTTGAGCATATTGCTTGGGTGAGAAAGAAATTTAATCTGGGCAATTTGTCACAGGTGACTCTACATCTGCCTCACCTGAATCAGATGGCTTTTCTTTACGTCAATGGAGTTCAGGTTTTTCACAAAGATTGGGGCGTGGATATGCCCGAGCTTGAGATTCCAAAAGAACTTTTACGGAAGGGGCAAAACGTATTGACGGTCAGGGTTATAAATACTTGGAATAACAGGCCCGAAATCGGTAAAAAAGATAATATGTATCTACTGCAGGATGGTAAAAAAATCTCCCTGGAAGGGGCCTGGTCTTATGCCAATTCAATCGTAGAGCCACTTTTGCCTGAAGTGAATTTTTACAATTGGAAGCCTGGATTTATGTTTAATGCGATGATTGCGCCGCTGTTTCGCTATCCGATCAAAGGGGTAATTTGGTATCAGGGCGAGAGTAATGCAGGTAGGCATGCAGAGTATCGTGAGCTTTTCTCGACCATGATCCAAAACTGGCGATCTCGGTGGGACATCGGTGATTTTCCATTTTTGTATGTACAGTTGGCAAATTATATGGAGCGTAAGGAAGTGCAGCCTGAAAGCAACTGGGCTTACCTCCGAGAGGCCCAAACCCAAGTCTTGGATTTACCGCTGACCGGGATGGCTGTGACTATTGATATCGGGGAGGCTGGCGATATCCATCCGAGAAATAAAAAGGATGTAGGAGAAAGACTTTGGTTTCAAGCTAGAAAAGTTGGCTTTGGCGAACAAATTTTGGCTTCCGGTCCGGTGGTAGAAAATGCCGAAGTAACAGGAAATGAAGTCGTCATTACCTTTTCTGAAGTGGGAGTGGGATTAAAACTCACTGATGGAGACGAGGTGTACGGGTTTATTCTTGAGGATGCCGAGGGAGAGTTTAAAGTGGCTCCGGCAAAAATCTCCGGAGTCAATCAAGTGACCTTGACCATTCCTGATGGACTGGTGCCTGTGGGAGTTCGATATGCTTGGGCTGATAATCCGGCCGTGAATCTGGTCAATGAAATCAATCTGCCTGCTGTGCCTTTTCGAATAGAATTGTAAAACATCCTAAGCAGTTTTGCTAAACTACTTGAAATCAAAAAAGCCGGAGTTTAGTCCGGCTTTTTGCTTTTTCTGAGCCAAATTCAAGAAACAAAGGTCTAGTCTCTTGTTTTTGGTCTCTTACATCTATTCACTTACAAATTCCCTCTCAATTCTTGCTCACGTTCGATCGCTTCAAAAAGTGCTTTGAAATTTCCCTTTCCAAACGAAGTCGCACCTTTCCGTTGAATGATTTCGAAGAATAGAGTAGGGCGATCCTGAACAGGCTTGGTGAAGATTTGAAGCAAGTAACCTTCTTCGTCCCGATCGACCAGAATGTTGAGATCTTTCAATGGCTGAAGATCTTCATCAATTTTTCCTACTCGATCGAGAAGGTCATCGTAATAGGTAGCCGGAACTTCAAGAAACTCTACACCTCGACGTCTTAATTCGCTCACTGTGTGGATGATATCATCAGTAGCGATCGCCATGTGCTGCACTCCTGCACCTTCGTAGAAGTCCAGGTATTCTTCGATTTGAGACTTTTTCTTTCCTTCGGCAGGTTCATTGATCGGAAATTTGATATAGCCGTTTCCATTGGAAACGACCTTGGACATGAGTGCAGAGTATTCAGTCGAAATGTCTTTGTCATCGAAGGTGATCAACAGCTTGAAACCCATTACGTCTTCATAGAACTTCACCCATTTGTTCATTTCGCCTAGAGGCACATTACCCACGCAGTGATCGATATACTTTAGGCCGATGGAGGTGGATGGGTAGGTGCTTTTTCTTGGTTTAAATCCGGGAAGAAAAACACCTGAGTAGTTTTTTCGCTCCACAAACGTATGAATCGTATCTCCGTAGGTTTTGATGCTGGCGATTTTCACCTCACCGTTTTCATCGGTGATAGTCGTTGGTTCACCGGCAGAAATGGCACCTCTGGAAGTAGTTTCTTGCCAGGATTTTTCGGCATCATCTACCCAAAGGGCTAGTACTTTTACCCCATCTCCATGCTTGAGAATATGCTGATTGATAGGATGATCGGCTGTAAGGGGAGAAGTCAAAACCAATCGGATTTTGTCCTGCTTCAATACGTAGGAAGCACGATCTTTGATTCCGGTCTCAGGTCCGGAGTAGGCGATTAGCTCAAATCCGAAGGCATATTGATAGAACAGTGCACTTTGCTTGGCATTACCGACATACAGCTCTACGTAGTCAGTCCCGTTGATGGGAAGGAAGTCCTGGCTCATGATAAGTTACGTTTGGGTTTAAATTCGATGTCAAAGTTAGAAAACTCCACAGAATAAAATTTGGTTTCATGAAACTTATTCCTGTGGATTTTTATTCCATAGCACGCTAAAAATCGAAAGAATCAACCAAGTCAAAGCCCATGAACCGATTGAAGAAGAATAGCTCAACCAAACCAATCCCAAATACCAAAAAGGAACCAAAAAAAATCCAATTACAAATTTGAAGGTGGCATCAAAAACCCGGTCCTCGATTTTACTATCCATCCAAAGCCAAATTAGGTAGAAGGGTAGGTGGAAAATCTTCATCACCTTGTTTCGCAAGCCAGCTGGATTAGTAAACGTTTTCTCTTTTTTTCCTTCATTTAGAAAAAGTGCTACTGCTTTTTTATCTGTCAGATCTATCCGATTTTCAATGAGTTGATCTAAATGGTGTTCATAGTTTTCGGCAGGAATCTCCACCACCAGATTTTTTAAAGCTTTCTCCACCAGCTTGGTTAGCTTGCCTGATTGGGAGTAATCCATGGTCACAGGAATCGCTTCGCCAAAGGTAATGCTGGTATTTGAACCAGTCCGTCGATGGGCGCTAAACTCTATCGCCACGGGCAGGATAACAGGTTCGGTGCCGGGGTATTTTTCCTTCAAGCCAAAAGCCATCCGGGTAAATCCCTTGCTTAGTGGCCTCAGGTATCGGTTGAGGCTGTGACTTCCTTCAGCAAAAATGATCACCGTTCCGTTGTTCTTTAGAATCTCATATGTTTTGTCAAAAATCTGTTGATTCTGCTGAATGGTGGAAAAGCCATCCCGCACCCGATAGACGGGTAGCATGCGGATGAAATTCAGGATTTTGGCGATTATCGGATTTTTGAAGACCGCGGCCCGTGTCAAAAACCAGGGGTTGAGTCGGGTGTGTGTAGCCAAAAGTAAGGGATCGATCAGTGCATTTTGATGATTTGCGACCAAGATGACCGGTTTTCCTTTGGGAATGTGATTTTTGCCTCGTACTCGGATTCGCTTAAAATAGAAATGAAGGGCGATTTTGACCAAAAACCGAAGTATGGCGTTAAAGAAGTTTTTCATGTACGGAATTTCCAAATCGAAGCTAAAATCATCCCTGATATCAGGTGCCAGATTCCCCACCAGGCGGCGATAATAGCCATTCCACCCAGTCCGTCAAAATAAGTGAAAATCAGCACGAGGCCCAAACCTGAATTTTGAATTCCAGTCTCGATAGTCAGGGTTTTTTGATCTGCCAAAGTTAATTTACCCAACTTTGCACTAATCAATCCTGCACCCAACGCTAGTAGATTATGAGCCAAAACCCAAAGGAAAATTTGTCCGATATGCTTGATAAACAGATTAAAGTTTGCTTTGAAAGCCAAAATGACAAATGCCGCGAAAATGAGAATGCTGAGTGGCCTGAGGATCTTTGAAGCGAGATCGGCCTGTTCAGGAAGATATTTTCTGGAGAGAATCCCAAGAACCAGAGGAATACCCAAAATCAGGGAAACCGTAATCACTACATCGGTGATATCCAAACTAATTACCTTCAATAAGCCTTCTGCCGGCCCATAAAAGCTGGCCCAAATCGCAAAATTTAATGGAGTAAGGAAAACCGAAAATCCTGTAGAAAATCCGGTCAAACTCACCGAGAGTGCGGTATTTCCTTTTGCCAAACTGGTCAGAAAATTGGAAACATTTCCTCCGGGACATGCTGCCACCAGAAACATGCCTAGAGCTACGCTGGCAGGTGGCTTTATCAATAGGATAAGTAAAAATGTCAAAAAGGGAAGAAGCAAAAACTGCGAAAAAATACCCAAAAAGAAGCTTTTAGGATTTTTGATCAAATACTTGAAATCCTCCCATTGCAAATCCAAAGCAACTCCATACATGATCAGGGCAAGGGCTAGATTGAGCGCCAATAGATCGCCTGAGGAGAAATTGAGCTGAACGGAGTCCAGCGGGTTGGGTGAAGGCATCCCCTAAAATCCAAGAATCCTTGGATTAATCAAAATTCAAATAAGAATTGAATGGTTTACCTTTTCGAGATCAAAGCAAACTTCCAGGGATCGGGCAGATATTCCCATCCAAATGAACCGAGTTTTTCTACCTTGAAGGTACTGATCGAATCCTCCAAAAGTGGTTTTAGATTGACGCGGTGCAATGCATAGTCGGTCGCATCATCGTAAATGCGGACAAGAAAATCCAGACCTTCAATATTCAATTTGATGAGTCCGATATTGGAAAGCTCGGTTTTGAGTATTTCGGAATCTTTTGGATCTTGACTTTCAACCGCATATACTTCAAAGACCTCAGGGTATAAAATCATTGAAACGGGGGCCGGTTTGATCTGGAAAATCTCCTGAGCGGAAATCTCAGCTGTAAACAGCATAAAAGCGAGGAGGATAGGGGTCAGCTTTTTCATGGAAGGGTGCGGATTAGGTAATAGTTTGGGTTTATGGATTCATTCTTAGTTTATGGATAGGTTAGATAAACTTTTTTCTTTTGAACCACAGGAATATAACGATCGAGATACCGATCATGATGCCCCAGGTACCGAAATATCCGAGTTCCCACTGAAGCTCGGGCATGTATTGGAAGTTCATTCCGTAAACTCCCACAATAAACGTGAGTGGTAAAAAGAAGGCCGAAAAAACGGTCAAAAGCTTCATTACCTCATTGCTTTTCTGTGCAGAAAGCGACATGTGCGTATGCATCAGGGCGTGGGCATCTTCGACGATTTCATCAAAATGAAGCTGATAACTGAGCGTTGTTTCTTTTAAATCCTGAAGTTTGGATTTGTTTTCGTGTTTGACTTCCAGTTGGTTGAGCACATTTTGAGAGAGTTGAAGGACTTTTCGACAGATTCTGGCTTTAGCCTTTTGGTAGTAGAGTGATTTGAGGGAGATTTTTTTATGATGACTGAGGAATATTTCCTGTTCGCTTTCATCCATCTTGCCACTCAGCCAATCCAGAGGAGCTTCGAATGTCTCCAGCATCAAGCTAATAATTTGAAGCATAAGATCTTCTGTAGATTCAAAATGCTGATCTGCAAGTTGATCCAGAAATGTAAATGGTTTTTGATGGATTGTAATCAGGACCTTATCGTTGACCAAAAAGGCGATTTTATTGGTGAGCTTGGCTACGTCTGCAGCCGTATATTTAGGTTCTACAGAGAAAGCTCTCAGAATAATAAACAAGTGTTGCCCTTGTTTTTCTACTTTGGGTAGGTGCCCGTGTTCCAAAGCATCATCGAGCAAGTTGATTTCAACTGGAAAAGGGAGAGAATCCGAGGTAAGCATTTCCTTTTTTGGCTTTTGCATATCCAGCCATTCAAAATGCTCAAACTTGGTCAATCGAGTACTCATAAGTCAGTCAGTGGGGGAATCTTCTCTGAGAAGGTATCAAAAAAGATGCACAAGACCTGAGAAATCGGTGAGTTTTAACGGGATTTAAAGAAGCTGTTCCAAGCTTTTTCTAAGGATTTCTCCCATGTTTTTGCATTCGAGAAATTCCCGATTTTGATAATGAATGGCCAAATTCTCCCGGAGTTGCTCCACGTGTTTGGGTAGAGAGATACGGTCATGTTCCATGGCTCGAAGTACGTCTTCGATTTCTTTGTGGGCGGTTTTGACTCGAGTTGCCATTAATGCCCGCTCCTCACGCTGATATTGCCGCATGGACTCAGGTGTGATGTATTTCATTCCCAGCTGAATCAGAACATTGTTTTCTTTGAAATATTGAGGTAGGTAAATGGATTTTTTACCCTCGTAGGATTGCTGATCAAAATCAATTGCACGGATACGGTAGTGCGTCTCCTCAAAATCAGGAGTTACATCGATCACAAAATTGGCCGAATGCATGTCACCCAAAAGGCGAACAAAACAGCGCTCATTGAATTTGACAAATTCTTTGGCCAGTCTGATCGGATTGAGATGGGGATCACTCATGTGCTGACGCATAAAAATATCCCCGGGAATCCCAGCAATATGTTCTTCGATTAGGGTGTTTTGGTGAACGAGATAGGAGATGCGATTAGGAGAAAGCAAATGCTCCAGCTCTAAACCATATACTCGTGACGCATCGGCTTGCTTAATGTAGAAGTAGTCAAAGTTGTCATTGATCCGATTGACTATTCGGACTCTAAATGGCTGAGTGTTTCCATAAATACACAGATCAATCCGATCTACGTACAAGTGTTCCATCACACTCATATCCCCGCCGGCTTTGAGGAGTGCGTAGATTTTTTTGACGTTTAAGTGGATCTCCTCTCGATCACTTTGGTCATAAAACACTGTCTCCCAAAGTGTATCCTGATCCTTGGAATCGTACAATGCAACAGAACCAGAATACCTAAGCAGCTCGTGGTAATGGATTGGAATATCTACTTCTCGGGAATACTTGATCAGGTAGCGTCTTAGTCCTGCGCTGATAGGGAAAATTAATTTTTTCTTACTGATCAGCGCCATGGCTTAAAGTTGGGTTTTTTGGCTTTTGTTCAAGTTTCTATCGAAAATGAATGGCCCAAAGGGTAAAACGGAGGCTAAAAGCGCAAAAAACGTTCTTCCAAATTCCCACTTTAACTTGCTCGCGGTAGGGAATACGACATAGATGTAGATGATGAAAAGCAACCCATGGGCCCAACCCACGTAGGTCACTGCCAAGGGCTGATCAAAAACGTATTTGAGCGGCATGGCAATGAATAACAGGATCAAAAAGGAAAGGCCTTCGATCAGACTGATCCATTTGAATCTTCGGGCCCATTTTGTTTGTTCGGCGTTCATGGAATATTATGCGGTGAGGTTGAATACTATTTGAAGAGAATTCCAAAGCTTGCGTTTGAGTTCCTTGGTCTCAGAAATGACCGACAGCGCGTCCGCAAAAAGGTATTCTGTTCCCTCATCGCTGTAAACTTCGTAAGGCGAAGCAGGGAGCGCATTGATTGGGTGCTTGATTCTTCCAAATTTCAAAACCACATGCGCATTGATCGCTTGGAAATCCTCCATACTACGGTTTTCCAGTTTTTCTGAATTCAAAAGACCCACGTCACTCATCGAATGCCCGACCGCCGTGATCATTTTGACCAGCATATCCATGACCTCAGGAGAAAGTTCGTTTTCCTCATGGAGAATCAGAATTCCTTTGGCGAAAGTACCTTGTACTGCAATTGGCTCAGGCTTGACTTCTTCTTCTTCTTCCAGCGCTGGTATATCGGTTTTTTGAACTGACTTGTGGCCTGCTTCCAAACTGGAAAGTATGCTTTTGCGATCTTCTGGGGTCAAGTAAATTTCTTCAGGAAGAAAATGCTGCAACTCCTCCAAACTTTCATTTTCCATGCTTGAAAATTGGCTAAAAAAACCAGCATGGCCAAAAGGAAATCCTGCTTTCCTTAATTTCTTTGATCTGAAGAAAGCAATTTGCCGTTCTCCACTGTGCTCCAAAATTCATCGGCATTCGCAACTTTAATTTCTTGAATCAAGGTCAGAAGTTGTGCAATAGACTGAAGCTTAATTTTTCTAACTGTCAAGTATCCTAATAAAAAGTGACAAAGCTCAATCCGACTAAATCCGACCCTATAATCTAAACTTAGATTGGGATCACTAGCGAAACAAGCCGAGTTGTTTACCTCCGAATTTCCAAAACAAATCAGGTTGGTTTGCAGTGTGATGGATTTTTCCAAATCATTCCACATATGATCTGGAATGGTTAGGATGAGGTCTTCGTATGGTTGGCTTTGATTAAAAGTTTGGGAATAAAAAAGGTAAATCCCGGCTTTTGACCGGGATTTAGATTATTTAAAGGCTTGAATTCCAGTGATTTCATTTCCCAAAATGAGGAGGTGAATGTCGTGGGTTCCCTCGTAAGTGATGACAGACTCCAGGTTCATCATGTGGCGCATGATCGGATATTCGCCAGTGATTCCCATTCCTCCATGGATTTGTCTAGCCTCTCGGGCTATATTAAGCGCCATTTCCACGTTGTTTCGCTTGGCCATGGAGATATGGACCGTTTTGGCAGTGCCTTCGTTGAGCATTTTGCCGACCTTCCAAGCCAAAAGCTGTGCTTTGGTGATTTCGGTCAGCATTTCAGCCAATTTCTTCTGTACTAACTGGAAACTGGCAATTGGCTTACCAAACTGAATACGCTCCATGGCATAGCGTCGGGCCGAATCATAGCAATCCATTGCAGCACCGATTGCGCCCCAAGCGATTCCAAAACGGGCCGAATCCAAGCACATCAGTGGTGCTCCAAGACCGGATTTGCCGGGAAGTAGATTTTCCTTGGGAACTTTCACATGGTCGAATACCAATTCACCCGTGCAGGAAGCTCTCAAGGACCACTTATTATGAGTTTCTGGGGTAGAGAAACCTTCCATTCCGCGCTCCACGATCAAGCCATGGATTCTACCTTCTTCATTTTTGGCCCAAACGACCGCGATATCTGCTTTAGGAGAATTGGAAATCCACATTTTGGCACCATTGAGTAGGTAGTGGTCTCCCATATCTTTGAAATTGGTCACCATGCCGCTAGGATTTGACCCGTGGTCAGGCTCGGTCAGACCAAAGCATCCGAGCATCTCTCCTGAGGCAAGTTTGGGAAGATATTTTCTCCGTTGTTCCTCAGAACCAAACTTAAAGATCGGATACATGACCAATGAACCCTGAACCGATGCCGTGGATCTCATCCCTGAGTCTCCGCGCTCGATCTCCTGCATGATCAATCCATAGGAGATGTAATCCAATCCACCACCTCCGTATTCGGCGGGGATTTGGGGACCAAACGCGCCCACATCTCCGAATTTCTTGACGATTTCGTAAGGAAAATGTGCTTTTTGTGCCCAATCCTCGATGTAAGGAGAAATCTCCCGCTTGACAAAATCCCGGATCGAACTCCGGATCAGTTTATGTTCTTCGGTCAATAAATCATCCAAATCAAGAAAATCCACGCCCTCAAAAAGATCTTGCTTGAGTGATTTCTGAATCGCTACAGCCTCCATGGTATATTTGGTTTATTTTTGGGAATAAGTCATTTTTGCCTCCAAGAAAAGTCCCATCGGCCCTCGAAATTAAGGAGAAAGCCTCTGAAAAAACTACCTTTTTGATAAAAATTCCCCATGCACGAATCCCAATTTGACCCAAAAATCCTGGACAAAATCCATCTGCTTCAAGAAAAATTCAAAGCTTCCGGTCAGGATATGCTTTCCTACCTCGAAGGTTTGCTTTATGCCGATTACCTAACCTATTGGGAATATATCAATCTGGACACCCTGCTATCGTTACAGCAACCCAAAACCAGCTTCAAGGATGAGAAAATCTTCATCATTTATCATCAGATCACCGAACTCTATTTCAAATTGATCATCTCTGAAATGGAGCAGATTGCCGATCATCAAGTTAATTCTGAAGATTTTTTCAAATCCCGATTAGAGCGAATACTGATGTATTTTGATCATTTGATCAGCTCGTTTGCAATGATGTGGAAAGGAATGGAGCGGGAGCAATTCCTCAAATTCCGGATGTCGCTTTTGCCCTCTTCGGGTTTCCAAAGTGCGCAGTATCGGGAAATTGAACTGATGGCCACGGATGCTTTTCACTTGGTTACTTTGGGAAAGAGAGCTGAGTTTGATTACCACAGCCCTGCTGATGATCTTTTTGAACATTTGTACTGGCAGCAGGGAGCGATCGAACTGGCCACGGGAGAAAAAACGCTGACCTTGAAAAATTTTGAAGCCAAGTATGGCAAAAAGCTCAAGGAGTTGATTGAGTCCTACAGACGTAAAAATCTCTGGCAGAAATATATGGAATTCGGTGCGCCATCGGCGGAGTTGACCGAGTTGATGCGTCAGTTTGACTTGAAAGCCAACGTGTTCTGGCCGTTGGCTCATTACAAATCAGCGGTGAGATACTTACAGCGCGATCCGGTAGATATTGCAGCCACCGGCGGTACCAATTGGCAAAAATATCTGCCTCCACGCTTTCAAAAAGTGATTTTTTTTCCTGAGCTATGGACCGAAAAAGAGCTGGAAGAGTGGGGTAAAGGTTGGGTGGTCAAAGAGATTTTCGGAGATGAAATTCAAAAGGGGTGATCAGCCCCTTTTTTTTTCGTTCAAACCGGATAATTTTCAATCACGAATTTTTCAGCATTTCCATAACAAAAATCATCAACCCATTTCTCGACATCTTCTCTGGATTGGAATCTACTCAGATGAGGAGTTTTTTTCTTTTTCCTGGCTTGCTCAATCACAAAGACGAGATTATTGGCCATCTGCCCGTAGTGAAGTGCGGTCGGGTAGGGGTTGACCGGATCGATCAGTCCTTCAAAGTCCGATCCGATCGTAAGACATTTCCAGATTTGTTCCTTTTCGCTATCGCTCAGATTGGGATTGGAATAAGCACTTTTGACTATGCCCTCGATATTGTCCCACAGGAGCTCGACACCATTTCGCTTTTTGATTTTTTTCTTTTCATCCTTTAGCTGTTCCTTGGTGATACCCAGGATTCGCTGATCGAATGAGATTCCGATCAATCCTCGCGTTTGGACGATTATTTCGACATCTTCATCACAAAGGTTGATGTTCCATGCGTTGAATTTTCCGGTGGGATCGGTGAAATCATCTTTTTCGCATTTTTCGGTAATCGTGTGCACATAGAGTGAAGGCAGGCCTGAATAGCCACAGTGCGAAGCAATGACGGGGATTCGATCTCCTTTTTTTAGGCAAATCCTCACCCAAGAATAGAAGTCCATGCGAGACTTGGCGGCCATGTGCTTGACATCAATTAATATTCGATAGCCCAAACTTGGATCCTGCTTCAGGTATCTGTTCAATCCCAAGAGTTCCCTGAGGATTCGTTTTCCATCTCTGCGAAATCCCTCATTCATGTGTTTTCGCTGATTCATGAGCGCCTTTCCGGCACCGGGGATGGAATGTGCGTGGCCACAGAGTCGATTGTCAAAATGATGGGCGAAAGTCAAAAAGAAGATAGGGATTTCCCATTTTTCCTTGATTTCTTTTACTCTCGAGGAAATGACCTCGATAGATTCTGCTCGGTCTGTACCCAAGGCATGTGCTCCCTCGATGGTCAAAATCATAGTGATCTCCGAATCATCAGCCAATGACTTGAGCAAATCAACTTTATTTTTTGGGATTCGATAGCAGGCATTTTGCGCCAAATAAGACTGGGGCTGTTCTTTGACCAGTTTTTCTTCGAGCTTCCGTTCATTGAGTTGAAGTCCCGGGATATGAATTTCATTTTGATCAATCCGCTTTCCGGAATCCATGAGTACAAAGTTCTTTTCCCGCACCAATGATTCCCAATAGTCGTAGTCCTCCGACTGAAAATAGTCCACCACTTTGTCCGGAATACGCATATAGGCAGTCTGAAGCAAATCCCGGCGGAGTCCCGTATCTCCCAAAATCTGCCGGATAAAAAAGTGATACCATTTGTCTTCGCCGATTTTGGGATCCATGCCTTTGACAAACTGTCGCTCGAGTGGATAAAGTGAGTTGAACGTCAATCGCAAGTTTGCATTCCAGCATTTGACCAAGTCGATCTGACTGTAGCTGGCTCCCATTTTTCCGGCTTCTTGTTTTTTTTCGTTCGATGCGATGACTGTCCAGGGGCTGAATTCTTCTTTCCGCCTGAATTTTTTTTCTTTTTCCTGAAAGTGAAAATGGGCCCGCATGTGATTGTGGCAGTGGAGATCGGAAAATTTTCTGCTCATGACAAAAAGGGTTTGAGTGAAAAGCTTACTTTTTGCGCACTCGTGGCATCAAGTTGTGTTGGTACAAAAGACTCAAGGAAATTGCTAATAAATTGGCTGAAAATCAAGGATGTATTTGCAACAAAAAACAAAAAGCCAGTCGGAATTCCAACTGGCATTTGATCCAGATAAACTGATGTTAGTTGATTTTTATTTCTGCTCGAGCTGAAATGATTTCAGAATATAGGCTAATTGCTCAAACTCAATCAGGAAAGCATCGTGACCCGCTGTGGATTGGATTTCCTTATAGGTTCCTCTTTTTACCTTTTGACTGATGAATTGAGACTCCTCGGGCAAAAACAGAATATCCGAATTGACTCCGATAGCCAAAACCCGGGCTTCAATTTGCGCCAAAGCTGCTTCCACACCACCTCGACCTCTGCCTAGATCATGGCTGTCCATGGCTTTGGAAAGGGTCCAATAGGAGAGGGCATTGAAGCGCTTGGCCAGTTTTTGACCTTGATAGCGCAAGTAGGAAGAAGCCCGAAAGCTATCGAGTTTTTCCTCTTTATCGGTCTGTTTGATCTGCAAATCTGCGGGAGATCTATAGCTGAGCATAGCAATGGCCCGGGCGGTTTCGAGACCTTTGAGCCCTGCATCCTCCCGCTTTTCTCCCCATGAGCAATCGGACTCGATAGCCATTCGCTGAGTCTCATTAAATCCGATTACCCATGGGGAAGTTTTGGCTGTCGAGGCTAAAATCACCGCATTTTTCAATTTTTGACCGAGGGTCACAGCCCATTCGAGTGCGACCTGACCTCCCAAAGAACCTCCGATGAGGGTGTGGATTTTTTTCAGACCTAGGTGGATTCTTAACCTATCCATACTTGCAGCCAAGTCTCTTGGAGTAACTTGAGGGAAATCATAGAAATATGCTTCTCCGGTTTCGGGATTGATACTCAGAGGATTGGTTGATCCATAATTGCTTCCCAGCAAATTGGCGCAGACGATGAAGTGATCGTTCGGATTGTAAAATTTATCTTCTCCGATCAGTCCGCTCCACCATTCAGCAGCTTTAGAATCGCCTGTAAGGGCATGGACTACCCAGATGACGTTGGATTTTTCCGGATTGAGCTGTCCATAAGTGGTGAATGCTAAGTGAAATTGATGTAGTATTTCACCGGATTCAAGTGGTAAAGCTTCTTGGGAATGGAAAATTTCCTGCGTCATAGTCAAGTCTGCGAATTCGCTAATCAAATTCATTGAGGTATTTAAAGTTTGTCAAATGCTTGCTGAAGGTCAGCCTTAATGTCGTCGATATGCTCGATGCCCAAAGACAATCTCAATAGGGTCGGCGTAACTCCAGCTGCTTTTTGGGCTTCTTCAGAAAGCTGCTGATGAGTGGTAGCCGAAGGTTGGATGATCAGGGTTTTGGCGTCTCCGACATTGGCCAAGTGAGAGATCAATTCCAGGTTATTGATGAATTGGGAGGTGGAATCCTTGTCGCCTTTGATTTCAAAACTCAGTACCCCGCCGAATCCATTTCTGAGGTATTTTTTGGCCGCGGCATGATAAGGGGAGGAGGAAAGCCCGGGATAATTTACTTTGGAGACTTTGGGATGGGCTTCGAGCCACTTGGCGATTTCCAAAGCATTGTCCACAGTGCGTTGAACTCGAAGGGAAAGCGTCTCAATACCCTGAAGTAGCATGAAGGAATTGAACGGGCTGATAGCTGGTCCCAAATCGCGGAGGCCTTCTACTCGGGTTCGTATAGCGAAAGCAATATTCGGTAGGCCGAGCGGATTATTTTCCCCGAAAACCTCCCAGAAGTTTAAGCCATGATAACCCTCCGAGGGTTCTGAAAACTGCGGGAATTTACCATTGCCCCAGTTGAAATTACCACCATCCACGATGATGCCTCCGATAGAAGTACCGTGTCCGCCGATCCACTTGGTAGCTGATGCGGTTACGATATTGGCACCATGCGCAATGGGCTGGCAGAGAAATCCTCCTGCTCCAAAGGTATTATCCACAACCAGCGGAATTCCATGCTTTTTGGCTAATGCAGCAACGGATTCAAAATCAGGAATATTGAACTCAGGATTTCCGATCGTCTCCAAATAGATCGCTTTGGTTTTGTCATCAATCAGCTTTTCCAGATCCTCGGCTTTGTCGCTTTTGGCAAATCGAGCGTCAATCCCTAGGCGCTTGAATGCAACTTTAAACTGATTGTAAGTACCTCCATAGAGGAAAGGTGAGGAAACGAAGTTTTCTCCTGCCTGAAGGATATTGTGCAAAGCCAAAAGCTGGGCCGCTTGACCAGAACTGGTCGCGACAGCTGCCACACCACCTTCAAGTGCCGCGATTCTTTTTTCGAAAACATCCGTAGTCGGATTCATGATTCGGGTGTAAATGTTACCGAATTCCTTTAATCCAAAAAGATTAGCACCATGCTCTGCGGAATTGAAAACGTAAGAGGTGGTCTGATAAATTGGGACTGCCCGGGAGTTGGTAGCAGAGTCGGGAGATTGTCCAGCATGAAGCTGAAGGGTTTCGAAGCGATAGTTAGCTGACATAGAATTGAGGTTAAAGGGTTAAGAGAATACAAAAAGGGATTGCTCCCCGAGAAATTCAAGAGAATATCCGGATCAAAAATTCGGACACATGCTAGAAGTAGCAGCGCCAAAATTGAAGATAATGGAGAGAGATGGCTCGAAGCCGAGGGAAAGGGAGGGGGTAAATTGCCTGTTTATCATACGAGGAATTTATAGTTCCAAATGAGACCTTCTCATTTGGCAGGAATTGGCACCTTGGACTTTCCAGGTTGCCAGAGGGTCATCGAGCCTGTCTCTCGCCTCTTCTTTATAAATCCTCACACCGGAAAAAAGTGAAAGGATAGTGCAAAGAAAAGCCCCTAATTTTGAATATCAAACAATAGGGGCTCAAAATCTTTTAAGATTTTACAAAATCTGATCGTCGGAATACCTGAATACCGGGTGAATATTCTCAATATCAGGAAGAATTGTAGTCAACTCCTTGACCAATCCATTATCGAGCCCATAGACCCAGCCATGTATTTCAGGGGATTTCCGCTCTTTCCAAGCTTTTTGGATGATGGAGGTCTTTAACAAGTCTTGACATTGCTCCAGTACATTCAGTTCCACCAATCGATTGACCCGGTCCTTATGATCCGGAAGCGCATCAATTTCTGATTCATAGGTTTTATAGACTTCTTTGATATTCCTAAGCCATTTGTTGATCAGTCCAAAGCTTTGATGTCCAAGCGCTGCTTCTACACCACCACAGCCGTAATGTCCGCAGACTATGATGTGCTCGACTTTCAAGACCTCAACTGCATACTGAAGCACTGACAATAAATTTAGATCGGTATGCACCACCATGTTAGCAATATTCCGATGAACAAAGACCTCACCGGGATCGGTACCGGTGATTTCGTTGGCGGGAACCCGGCTATCCGAACAGCCAATCCAGAGGAATTTGGGGCGTTGTTGATGAGCAAGCCGGTTGAAAAAGTCCTTATCGATCTGAAGCTTTTCTTCTGACCAGGCTTTGTTTTGCAATAATAATTTTTCGTAGGGATTCATTAGGCTTCTCTTAAGTGATAAGAATATCCCTCTACCGTGAGAGAGATGTTTTTGGTATGGGCAGTGGCAATAAAATCATTCAATACTTCCTGAATATCATGGTCTATAAATCTTGCTTTACTGGCATTTAAAATCACCTTGCTCCCCTCGGGAATTTGTGCCAAATCTCTCATTAAAGGCGCTTTATTCAGAAATGAAACATCCTTTTGGAGCTTGACCAGATAGTTTCCATTCATTTCGGTGATCATCACTGCTCGCTGGAAATTGGTCCGCATGACAAAAAACAGCCCTACCACCATACCTATCCCTATTCCCACCAATAAGTCAGTCAGTAGAATGGCTACCACAGTGATGAGGAATGGCAAAAATTGGTTCAGTCCTTTTTCATACTCATGGATGAAAATGGATGGTTTGGCGAGTTTGTATCCGACCATAAATAGGACTGCTGCCAAACAGCTTAAAGGAATTTGATTGAGGAGTTCAGGAATACTCAGCACCAAAACCAAAAGAAGGATTCCGTGGAAAATGGCAGATAATTTGGTTCGAGCACCTGAAGCAACGTTGGCGGAAGTCCTAACAATAACAGCGGTAATTGGAAGCCCGCCTATCAGCCCTGAAAGCGTGTTTCCCACCCCTTGCGCTACCAATTCCTTGCTTGGAGGAGTCATCCGCTTAAATGGATCCATTTTATCTCCGGCCTCAATGGAAAGTAGAGTTTCTATACTGCCGATCACCGCGAGAGTAATCGCCACTACCCAAAAATTGACATCACTGATCATCCCAAAGTCGGGAAATGTGAGCAAAGAAGGAAGCTCTGCCAGGCTATCCAAATCAGGAATAGTGACTAAATGTTCGTCAACCAAGGTCCACTCGGGCTTCCACTGCTTGCATATCGTATTGATAACTATTCCGGAAATCACCGCCCAAAGTGCTCCCGGAACAAGCCCTAGGAACTTGTGACTCTTGATTTTTGGCTGATCGAAAAATATCAAAATGGCCATAGCCGTCAAAACCACCAGAATCGCCCCGGGACTGAAGTAAATGAATGCATTATAGATTTCAGTAAAGGTGTTTTGATCATCGAGCTGCTTGAAAGCCAAATCCCCCAAGTAATCTTTGTCATAGCCCAAAGCGTGCGGAATCTGCTTCAGGATCAAAATCAAACCGATTGCAGTCAGCATTCCTTTGATGACCGAGTTCGGAAAATAGTATCCCAAAATTCCCGCTTTGGCAAAACCCAAGAAAAGTTGAATCACTCCGGCAGCAACCAAGGATCCCAGAAAAAGTTGAAATGTGCCCAAACTGGAAATAGAATCTAAAACGATCACTGTCAAACCTGCCGCAGGACCACTTACAGAGACATGAGATTTGGAAAATGCGCCAACCACGATTCCTCCAACTATGCCGGCTATCAATCCTGACATCGGCGGTGCACCACTGGCTATGGCAATACCCAAACATAGCGGCAAGGCTACCAAAAAGACCACCAAACTGGCCTTCAGGTCATAGCGAAGATTGTCACCGATAAGGTTTGTCATAGAAAATTTACTTCTAAAGTGTAGTAGGGTTATAAAACAGACTTAAGATAAAAGTAAATTTTTCAAATGAAAATATTGTCCGGATTGGATTTGGGAACTGGACTTTTTATTTCAAAAGCTTAAGTAGGGCTTGGTCTATTTTCTCAAATCGGAAGCTGTCAACTTGGACCGACATTTTGGATTTAATTTCACCCAAACAAAGATTCCCAATGCTGCCTTCATGCGTGTGGTTGACTTTGCTTTGATCGGGAGCAAATTGATCTGCTTCGATATCCAAGCCTACTTTTTTGTAGGCATCACGGAAAGGAACTCCTTGTAGTACGAGGTCATTCACAACTTCTACTGAAAAGAGATGCTTGTAAAACGAATCCTGAAGGATGTTTTGCTTCACTTTGATCTCTTTGAGCATAAAGGTGCTCATGCTCAGACAGGACTTGAGACTTTCAAAAGCCGGGAAAATCTCTTCCTTCAGCAGCTGCATATCCCGATGATAACCTGTACTCATGTTTGTCAATAGAAAACTTACTGAAGTCGGCACCGCCTGAATCTGATTGGTTTTAGCGCGGATCAGTTCAAACACATCCGGATTTTTCTTATGCGGCATGATGCTGCTTCCCGTAGTCAGATTGTCCGGGAAGGTGAAGAATGCAAAATGCTGATTCATAAATAGACAGACATCAGTTGCCAGCTTGTTGAGGGTTCCGGCGATTCCTGCCAAGGCAAAAGCCAAGGTCCGTTCGGTTTTTCCACGGCTGTTTTGGGCATTGATCACATTGTGGTGCAGATCTGCAAAGCCTAAAAGCTCAGTGGTCATGGTTCGGTCCAATGGAAAACTTGAACCATAGCCAGCAGCAGAACCCAATGGATTTTTATTGCTCAGGTCAAAGGCAGCCTTCAGCATTCCTAGATCTTCGGTCAAACCTTCCGCAAATGATCCAAACCAAAGTCCAAAGGAGGAAGGCATGGCCAATTGGGTATGGGTGTAACCCGGCATCAGGTCGTTTTTGTGCTTTTCTGCCAGGGAAATCAGCAAATCAAAAAGTGTCTGAGTTTCTTCAAGGATCTCCCGAATTGCTGCACGGTAATAAAGCTTCAGATCCACCAAAACCTGGTCGTTTCGACTTCTGCCGCTGTGCAGCTTTTTCCCTACTTCTCCATAGCGTTCCGTGAGCAAAAACTCCACTTGAGAATGAACGTCTTCCACACCCGGTGCAATCTGAAACTGGCCTTTTTCGATTTCGAAATAGATTTCTTTCAATCCTTTTTGAAGCGTAAGATTTTCTTCCGTGGTCAACAGGCCGATTTTGACCAGCATGTGGGCATGTGCCATCGAGCCCAGCACATCAAACGGGGCGAGAAGTATATCAAATTCCGGATCACGACCGATGGTAAACTGTTCGACTTCTTTTTTGCTATCGGTAGCTTTTTGCCAGATTTTCATGATTCAAGAGTTAGCTGAGTGCTGCGTAGTGATTGATAATGGAGATATAACCTTGGATACCGGATTTAATTTCTTCCAGGTAAATGTATTCGTCAGCAGTATGCGAACGGGCGGAGTCTCCGGGGCCGATTTTGACCGAAGGATAAGGAATCAGCGCTTGATCGGATAGGGTGGGACTACCAAAGGTCTCCAAATCCAATTCATCTGCCACTCGATACATCAGGTGATCGTTGGGCAAATGCGAAGACTGAAGACGAAGCGAGCGTGGTGTTAATTCAGCTTTGAGAATATCCCGCAGTTCTTCCAAAGCTTCTTCCAGCGTGTATGCGTCTGTCACTCTCACGTCCAACACATATTCACAAAGGTCGGGAACGACATTATGTTGCTGTCCGGCTTTGATCACCGTACAAGTGACTTTGGTACGACCAAGGAAGGGAGAAGTCTTGCTGAATTGGAAGTTTCGGATTTCTTCCAAATCCTCCAAAGCCAGATAGATGGCATTGATTCCTTCTTCCCGTGCAGCATGGCCTGCTTTTCCGTGGATCTTGGCATCGATGACCAATAGCCCTTTCTCAGCCACTGCCAATCGCATTTGAGTGGGTTCGCCTACAATAGCCAATTCTGCCTCTGGAAGTTGAGATAGGAGAGAAGCGATACCGTTCTGACCGGAGATTTCCTCTTCTGCAGAGGCAATCATCAGGAGATTAAAGGGCAGCTCTTTGCCAATGAAATGGCAAAAGGTGGCTAAAAGTGCAACCAAAGGTCCACCAGCATCATTTGACCCGAGGCCAAAAAGCTTTCCATCAGCTACAATCGGGGTAAATGGATCTCTGGTATAGCCTGAGTTGGGTTTGACCGTATCATGGTGGGAGTTAAGCCAAACTGTTGGCAATACTGGATTGTACTCAGTAGCAAAAGCCCAAATATTGTTTCCGCTGCGATGGGTTTCTACTCCTTTTTCCTTTAAAAACTGCTCGATCAGGTCTCCGGTGTTTTTTTCTTCTTTGGAAAAGGAGGGAGTGGAAATCAACTTTTTCAGAAGATCTACTCCTTCATCAACCAATTTTTTCAAATCCTCCATCAGTACAAATCGTATCGTTGACGCTCGATGGTGGTACCTGAAGTTTTTCCTTTGGCCGCTGAAAGAAGATTTTCGGCTTTGCCGATCCAAACATGCTGGACTCCTTTCTTCAGGGCATCAAAAGCATTATCCAGCTTGGGAATCATCCCGGAATGAATCACATTCTCCTTCCGCAATTCGGCATAAATATCCTCATTGATCAGCGGGATGATGGAATTTTCATTTTTCTCATCGACCAAAACTCCAGCCTTATTGAAGCAGAAGTAGAGATTCACATGATGGTCTTTTGCCAGACTGGTAGCCAAAGCCGATGAAATAGAATCCGCATTGGTATTGAGCAATTGGCCTTTTTTGTCGTGCGTGATGGCGTTGATCACTGGTTGCAATCCAGCGCTAAGTAGGGTGTCCAACAATTCGGTGTTGATCTCCTGAATATCTCCCACAAACCCATAATCAATTCCTTTCACCGGACGCTTGATCGATCGGATCAGATTGCCGTCAGCCCCGGTCATCCCGATGGCATTCACATTTAAAGCCTGAAGTTTGGCTACAATATTTTTGTTGATCAGTCCGGCATAGACCATGGTCACGATGTCGAGGGTATCTTTGTCCGTGATACGCCGACCATCAACCATTTCGGGCATCACGCCCATACTTTCTCCAAATCGGGAAGCCAGGACACCGCCTCCGTGAACCAAGATTTTGTGTCCGGGAAACTTGGCGAAAAGGGCCAAAAACTCATCCAACTTCTCAGGGAAGTCGATGACATTTCCGCCGATTTTGATAATTGAAATCTTCATAGGTTTGAGAGTTGAAAAAAAGGTTAACCGAGTATTTTGCTGAGTACCGCCTGCGCAGCGTAAATTCTGTTTTCAGCTTGCTTTTGAACCAAAGAACGAGAACCGTCCAAGATTTCATCAGAAAGCTCAAGATTTCTTCTCACCGGCAAGCAATGCATCACTTTTCCTTCAGGTGCATTTTTAAAATGATCCTCGGTGAGCATCCAGCGGGAGTCTGTGCTGAGGATTTTTCCATACTCACTGAATGCTGACCAGTTTTTAACATACACAAAATCAGCATCTTCAAGGGCTTTGCTTTGATCGTATTCGATGGTAGCTCCTTTGGTAAAGGACTCATGAAGTTCGTAGCCTTCGGGATGGGTGATTGTGAGGTCATGTCCCATTCCGAGTGACCATTCGGCAAAGCTGTTAGCCACCGCGTGCGGGATCGCCTTGATATGAGGTCCCCAGGTCAGTACCACTTTGGGCTTCTTTTTTCCTGCCAAATGCTCCTGAATGGTAATCTGATCTGCCAAACTCTGTAGCGGATGACGTGTTGCCGATTCCAAGCTTACTACGGGAATTCCGCTGTATTTGATAAATTGACCGAAGATAAAGTCTGTCATATCTTCCTCCTTGTTGGACAGGGAAGGGAAAGCGCGAATCGCCAGAATGTCGAAATAAGAACCCAAGACTCCTGCTGCATCTTTGATATGCTCTACAGTGCCTTTGTTCATGATGGCACCTTCCTGCATCTCCAAGGCCCAACCTTCCTTGTCCATATTCAAAACAATTGCCTCCATCCCCAAATTTTGCGCAGCGATTTGAGTAGAAACTCGTGTTCTGAGCGATGGATTGAGAAAAATACAACCGACTCGCTTGCCCTGACCCTTGGCTTGGTCGAGACGTGGATTGGCTTTATAGGCTAGAGCTAAATCGATCAATTCCTGACCTAGCTCTTTGGATTCAAATTGGATAAAATACTTCATGGTGTGTGGTTATAAGAACCTAAATAAGCTCAATTGCTAAGGATTTCTTTCAAAGCGGTCAAGAACGAATTTAACTGATTCCATTCGACAGACAAAGGAGGAAGTAAACGGATCGTCTGTTTTCCAGCTGCCGAACCGGTGAACATGTGGTATTTTTTCACCAATTCATTTCGGACAGGTCCCGCATCCCGATCCAAATCAATTCCGATCATCAGACCTTTTCCTCGAACCTCAATGATTCCCGGAATCGTCTTCAATTCCTCGATCAATCGATCACCCAACTCCAATGCTTTTGCCTGCAGATTTTCCTGCTCCAACACTTCCAACACCGCCAATCCCGCAGCGCATGCTAAGTGATTGCCTCCAAAGGTGGTGCCCAACAAGCCATAGCTCGCTTTGAACTCCGGAGCAATCAACAGGCCACCGATGGGGAATCCATTGCCCATGCCTTTGGCCATCGTAATCAGGTCAGGCATGATGCCATCGATCCACTGATGTGCAAAGAAACGACCCGTACGCCCATAGCCGGATTGGACCTCATCGAGGATTAATTTGGCTTCGTATTTCTTAGTTAAAGAGGAAATCCCGCGAAGGAAATCCGGTTCAGGAACCTGAATTCCACCCACTCCTTGAATTCCTTCAATGATTATGCCTGCGATGGTATTGGACTTCAGCGCTTCTTCTACCGCATCCAAATCACCCCAAGGAAGGATGTGAAAATCCTCTCGGGCATTGCAGGGAGCCACAATTTTCGGGTTGTCTGTCAAAGCCACAGCACCGGAAGTTCGGCCATGGAAAGCACCTGAAAACGCGATGAAACCGGATTTGCCTGTGGCAAAAGAGGCCATTTTGATGGCATTTTCATTGGCTTCTGCTCCTGAGTTGACCAAGAAAAGCTGGTAGTCATGCAGACAGGAGAGATGGCCAAGTTTTTTGGCCAATTCCTGCTGGATTGGAATCTCAACTGAGTTGGAGTAAAAAGCGATTTTGTCCAGTTGGTCTTTAATTCGCTTCACGTAATGTGGATGCGTATGACCAATGGAAATCACTGCGTGACCTCCATAGAGATCCAAATATTCTTGCCCCTGATCGTCCCAAAGCCGACAGCCTTCGGCGCGGTCAATGGTGACTGGAATGAGGGGATATACGTCGAAAAGATTCATGGGGAATTACGATTTACGATTTTTGAATTACGAGATCTTTTTGAAATTCAATTATTTACTAAGATCTCAAAATCAATAATTTTTCTTGGGCTTAGGCTCTAGTTTCTTGGCTCTTGTCTCTCGCTTCTTTTTTCAGAAAGCTATTGACTTCAAATTAAGCCCCAACTTCTCTTCCAGCCCAAAAGCCAAATTGAAGTTTTGAACAGCCTGTCCAGAGGCACCTTTGAGCAGGTTGTCAATCGCTGAATAAATGACCAATTGTCCGGCTTCTTTTTGGACATAAAGGATGCACTTGTTCGTATTGACTGCTTGCTTTAGATCAATATCCTGACTTGAAACGAAAGTAAAAGCTGCATCCTTATAGAATTCCTGATAGGCTGCCACTGCCTCGGCTTCGGATCCTTCAAACGGAAAATAGGCCGTCACCCAAATCCCTCTCGAGAAATTGCCCCGGTAAGGCACAAACAAGAGTTCTGAACTGAAGTCAGAATTCAGTTGCCTGAATGTCTGCTTGATTTCTTTGAGATGCTGATGGGTGAAAAGCTTGTAAACCGACATATTCCCGGTTCGGTAGCTGAAATGAGAAGTCTCGGCAAGCTTTTTTCCTGCTCCGGTCGAACCGGTAATGCCGCTGATATGAACTTGATCCTTGATCCAACCCTTGGCTATTGCCGGTGCCAAAGCCAATTGAATTCCCGTCGCAAAGCAACCGGGGTTGGCAATGCGCTTGGCGGTTTTGATTTTTGCCGTGTTTACCTCTGGCAAACCATAAACAAATCCATTGGACTCGTCTCTGAAATCCGTGGAAAGATCAATGATAACCGTTTCAGGAGAGAAGGGATGTGCTTCCAAAAAGCCCTTGGTCTCTCCATGGGGAAGGCCCAAAAACACCGCATCCACTTCCGAAGGCACTTCGTCGGTGAATACCAAGTCACAATCTCCGATCAAATCCGGATGTGATTCGATGACTTTTTTTCCGTTTTGGCTATTGGAATGGACACATACCAGTTCGACCACAGGGTGGTGAACCAAAATTCGAAGGAGTTCGCCTCCGGTGTAGCCTGCCGCTCCAATGACCGCTGTTTTGATCTTAGTCATTGCCGCTGTTGACTTTGTGGAAAATGGCAGTTTGGTTACCCAGGATTCGGGTGAATCCTTTTACATCTTCACCGGTGTAGCCTTTGTTCATCTCACCATAGCTTCCAAACTTGGAAGACATCAAATCATGTTCAGAGTGGATTCCCAACAACGTGAATCGGTAGGGTTGTAGCAATACTCTGACATCGCCAGAAACAAACTCTTGCGTACTTGCCAAGAAAGCTTCCAGATTTCTCATCACCGGATCGAGGTAATGACCCTCATGAAGGTGATTTCCGTAAAACTCAGCCTGCTGATTTTTCCAGAACATCTGCCACTTGGTCAGAGTGTGTTTTTCCAGCAATTGATGTGCTTTGATGATGATAATCGGAGCAGCCGCCTCGAATCCCACGCGTCCTTTGATGCCGATGATGGTGTCACCCACGTGAATGTCACGACCGATTCCAAAAGGAGCTGCCAATTCCTGAACCTTCAGGATAGCGTCAACTGGATTGTCATAGCTTACTCCGTTTACACCCTTCAATTCTCCTTGAACAAAAGTCAGCTTGATTTCTTTTGGCTCATGTTCAGATACTTGCGTTGGCCAAGCTTCCTCAGGAAGGTATTCGGAAGAGGTCAAAGTTTCTTTTCCTCCTACTGATGTTCCCCAAATTCCTTTATTGATGGAGTAGGCTGCTTTCTCAAAATTCATGGAAACGCCATGCTTTTTCAGGTATTCGATTTCTTCCTGACGGGAAAGTTTCAAATCACGAATAGGAGTGATGATCTCGATGTCCGGCACGATGGTTTGAAAAATCATATCAAAACGCACCTGGTCATTTCCCGCACCGGTAGATCCATGGGCTACTGCTTTGGCGCCAATGGATTTGGCATATTCTGCCAGGGATTTAGCCTGAACGATTCGCTCGGCAGAAACCGAAAGGGGATAAGTGGCATTTTTCAGCACATTTCCGAAAACCAAATATTTGATCACAGACTCGTAGTAATAATCTACCACGTCCAAAATGGTGAAGGAAGCTACTCCGAGGGTTTTTGCTCTTGCTTCAATTGCTTTTAATTCATCAGAGGAAAATCCACCTGTATTTACAATAGCTGCATGGACTTCATAGCCCAAGTCTTTGGTCAGGTGCAAGGCACAAAAGGTAGTGTCAAGGCCTCCACTGTACGCTAATACGACTTTTTTCATAATGTCTAGAAGTTTTGTCCCATCACGGGATGAACGATTTATAGGAAAATACTTTTCACCGTGTCCTTGGATTTGGTGAGTTTGAGCATGACAAATTTTTTCAGTCTGACCCAGCGGTCAAATAGCTTGATTTCCTTTTTGAAATCATCTCTTAAAGCCAAATCTGCCGTATGATTTTTCTTGGTTTGCGGATCGTAAAGCATAGCGGTACAGAGACAGTTTTGACGGTTTTTCGACATCAAAATCTCATAATTCACGCAGCTTTGGCAACCTTTCCAGAATTCCTGATCATCAGTCAGATCTGAATAAGATACCGGAATGTATCCGAGCTCGGAATTGATTTTCATTACAGCAGCACCGGTCGTCAAGCCGAATATTTTGGAATCCGGGTACTTTTTACGGCTGAGTTTGAAGACTTCCTGTTTGATTTTTCTAGCCAATCCATACTTTCTGAATTGAGGAGAGACGATCAAGCCGGAGTTGGCCACGTACTTTCCGTGACCCCAAGCTTCAATATAGCAGAAACCCGCCCAAACTCCATCGGAAGTCAGGGCAATAATAGCCTTACCCTCGTCCATTTTGGTCTCGATGTAAGCCGGGCTTCGCTTGGCAATACCGGTTCCTCGGGCTTTGGCAGAATTTTCCATCTCATCTGTGATCTGTGTAGAATAGATCTTGTGAGAAGGATCAGCAACGATGATTTTGAAAGAGATGTCTTCCATGGAATTATACATGCAATGCCGTGACCGGTGGGGTCCGTGCGGGGTTAAGGAAACTACTTATGGAATTAGGCGAGAGGAGTCTTCCACATAGGAAAACAGGGTATATCACAGGGTCAAACCCTATAAAAAAATCTATTCCTCCTCAATGGAGAAAAATTAGGCATAGCCACCAAATTCAGCAAAATGGTGCTGTCGGAAGTGTTGGTAAAGGCTATGTCGTTTTTGTGTTTCATGCGATTGAGGGTGCAAAGGTTGTACCTCAGATAAAGAATTGCAAGAATTCTTTGTTAAAAATTCAATTTCTGGATGAAAAAAATTTTATTCTGCCAATAAATAGGCTTAAATCCTGAAATTATGACTGTTTCAGAATTTTATTTGGGGTAAAAAAATGAACCATCCAGATTTTACCCTGCCATTTCCTTTAATGCCCTCACCAATTGATCGCATTCTGCTGTGGTGGTGTAAATGTTTGGACTGACTCGTACACCCTTTACACCTGAACCGTCGATAGGAGCAGTGAAGATTTTATATTTCTCCAAGAGGATTTTCCCCATGTCAGCTGGCGAGTATTTTTCGACCCACACATTCCCGATTCCGCAGCATCGGGCAGGGTCTTCCGGTGTATTTACTTTGATTCCGGGATGATTTCTTACCTGATCCGACCAATATTTTTGGATAAATCTCAACCGATCCTCTTTTCTTTTGGAACCAATGCGGTTTTGAAATTCAATCGAATCAATTACGGTCAAATCCGTGGCGGCAGGATGGGTTCCGATATGATTGAGATAGGCGATGGTTTTCAGATTTAGGTCAAATGGAGCCAAAAGCGGTTGAATTTTGCTGATATTGTCTTTTTTCACATACAGCATTCCAGCCCCGAGAGGTACACTCAACCACTTATGTAGACTGGATCCATAGTAGTCACAGTCTAGTTCGTGCAAGTTAAAAGTGAAATGACCTACTGCATGTGCACCATCCAGCATGACTTCTACACCATGCGAATGAGCCATATCTGCAATTTTCCTGACGGGTAAAATATGCCCGGTAATGTTGACGATATGCGGCACCATCATCAACTTAGTTTTTGGAGTGATGGCCTTTCGGTAGACTTCCACTATTTCCTCATCATTTTTGGGATCCATCGGGATGTCGATTTTTACCGTCTTGATCCCCCATCGCTTCGATGCCATCTCAAACATGGTCTGCATGCTTCCATAATCCTGATTGGAAAAAACCGCTTCATCTCCAGGTTTCCATGGATAGCCGGAAATGATCAAATCCAGTGATTCGGTGGTGTTTCTGGTCAAGACAACTTCTTCAGGATCTGCACCCACCAATTCCGCCAATGCAGCTGCTGATTTAGCTTTGTTTTCAAACTGAACACCGCGCATGTAGTGCGAAGCCTGAAAGTTTACCTCCCGGATATGAGCGATGTATTTTTCGAGGATTTCTTCAGGTAGAAAGCAATAATAGCCATTTTCAAAATTGATGTAATCTCGCTTGATGCGATAGCCTGCTCGGATTTGATCCCAAATGTCATCCGCACTCCAGTCTAGCTGGTCAAAGGAAAAAGGCTTTGCAGCGGCAGGCAAAACACTTCCTCCTATACCAAAAGCAGCCAAATATTTCAGGAAAGATCGTTTTTTCATGGAGTGGTTGAATTTAAAGGATGTAAGAAAGGAGCCAAATGATCACCAAGAAAATAGCCATCCAGGTAATCCAGGGCGCCCTTTTTGGAAATTCAAATTGACAAATCGGGCAAACTTTTGCTTCGGCATCAACTTCCATGGCGCAGGAGGGACATTCTTTAGTTTTCACAGGATTTGGTGAACTCTTTAGGGATAATTCCGATTTGTCCATTAAGTAAAATAAAAATCCTATGAAAATCGAGATTTGGTCGGACGTTGTGTGTCCTTTTTGTTACATCGGGAAAAGAAAGATGGAAAAAGCTCTTCAAAAATTTCCTTTCAAAGACAAAGTGGAAATCGAATGGAAAAGTTTTCAGTTAAATCCTGATCAAAAAACCAAACCTGGAGTCAGCACCCTGGAAGATCTTTCTCAGTCAAAAGGCTGGTCTATGGAGCAAACTCGCCAAATCACTGCCAATGTCGTCGAGATGGCTAAATCAGAAGGCTTGACTTTTGACTTTGACAAAGCGGTCGTAGCCAACACCAAAAACGCCCACCGCTTAATTCATCTTGCTAAAGAGTTTGGAGTTCAGGATGCGATGAAAGAAAGATTGCTCAAGGCTTACTTTACCGATGGGCTCAATGTGGATGATGTCGATACGTTGATACAGCTCGGAAAAGAAGTGGGTGTGCCAGAAGAAAAAATTAAACCTATGCTTGAATCAGATCAGTACAAAGAATCTGTTGATCAGGATATTTATGAATCCAGATTGATCGGAGTGCGTGGCGTTCCTTTCTTTGTCTTGGATCGGAAATTTGGAATTTCAGGAGCCCAGCCGGATGAGGTTTTTGATCAAACTTTGGAAAAAGCCTGGGCCGAATTTGCAAAAAATAATCCCGTACTAGACATCGCTTCCAGCGCTAATGGAGAAAGCTGCGATGTGGAAGGGAATTGTTGGTAAAATAGAAGCAAGACTTTAGACACAAGAAGCAAGATAAATGAACAAGGAAAGGGCTTCTGAAAAGTACCAAACTCTCGGAATGGAAGGGCCTGAAGACCGAAGAAAACTTCGGTCTTCGGTTTTCCCGCTTTTTTACCAAACTCCTCTGAATTTCATTTTTAAGGTATAGACTGAACCCATCGCAGTGATAAACAGGGTGTTTCGGGTCAAAGAACCAAAGGCTACATTGGCGGTCCAGTTTTCAGGAACAGGAATATGAGCGATTTGCTCCCCATTTTTATCAAATACAGTGACGCCCTTGCCGGTCAAATACACATTACCACGCTCGTCGATCGTCATACCATCTGAGCCCATTTCGCAGAAGAGCGTTTTATTCGTCAGGTAGCCATCTTCCTGAATATCATATCTCCAAGTTTTTTTATCTCCGATATCTGCGACATAAAGGTATTTTCCATCGGGAGTTCCTACGATTCCATTCGGCTGCTTGAGATCTTCAGCCACTCTGAACAGCTCCGTGCGGTCAGCCGAAAGGAAATAGACATGTTGTCCATCCTGCTCCATTTCTTTTCCGCGGATCCCTTCCCAATACGGACGAGGATAAAGTGGATCTGTAAAATACAAACCACCTTTAGGCCTTACCCAGATATCATTGGGTCCATTCAGTTTTTTACCACGAAAAGAAGGCACCAAAACAGTTTCTTTTCCAGTTTTTGGATCGATTTCCCAGAGTTCGTTATTCAGATCAGCGGCAGAGATGAGCTTGCCGTCAAGCTGGAAATATAACCCATTGGAACGACCGGCGCCTTCTTTGAAAAGGGTGATTTGATTGCTGTTTGCGTTCCATTGGTAGATTTTGTCATTGGGCTGATCCGTGAAGAAGATGTCACCTTGACGATTGACAGCCGGGCCTTCGGTAAAGCTGAATCCGTCCTGAACCTTGGTCAATTCAGCTCCTTTGGCTACGATTCCCTTTTTGTCCTCGATTTGGGAAAATGCAGTTTGGGTAGTGAGAAGGAAGATTCCGAGTAAAAATCCACTAATAAGTTTATGTTTCATGTGTTTATAATTTGATTTTCATTTGCCACATGGAATGCCCTTTATAATCATTTCCCTGTGTGAGAAGCAATTCTCATGGGCATTTCATGGGTTTTGGGTTTGATTGCGATTCATGACAAAGATCAATTTATTTTGATCAGCGCTGTAGGCCATTCGTGTGATGGTTTGATGCGTGGAGGATTCAATTTTTCCCAGTGATTTCCATTCGGTTTCGCCTATTTTTCGAATAAAAATTTCGCTTTCCCGAGCCATCAGCAGGTGATTTTTATCCAACCAAATAAAATCCTGAGATCCCGAAAGTCCAAAGCCCAGGTCAAAGGTTTTTCCTTTTTTCAAATCATACCCCTTAATAGCCACTTCTTCAAGATTGTCAGTAGTGTTAATCAGGTTTCGATCCAAAAAGCTGATTTGAGCCGTTTTTGGGCGGGTTTTGATGCTTCTGCCTACATTTTTAGAGATCTCCAAGAGGTCACCTTTTGCTCGGGCATAGATCAGTCGATTGGGTTCACCGAGGACAAACATGGCGGCCTTGTTGTCATACCAATCGTAATAGCCTACCGGCGCGATATCATCATAAAGCAACTCCGGTGCTTCTCCGATGATCGGATAAAGCCAAAGCCGCTGGGTACCGTCGGGTTCTACCACCACAGCCGAAACATACTGCTTGCAATCCGTGATGGCGGGGGAATATTCGCTGCGATCGGGACTCTTGGTGAGATTGGTGAAATTGCCCGTGCGAAAGCTGTAGAGGATGATGTCGTGGTTTCCATTTTCGTCCGCTGCTGAAAAAACCAACTCCGAATCATTGATGAAACTGGGTTGATTGTCATAAAGCGGACGATTGGTAAGTGGTTTGGCGGAAAGCAGATCTAGGGAAAAACTGCTGCCCTTGCCACTCGTCTCGACTACCCAAAGATCGGTAGCTACTTGTGCTACAGTGATTTGAGTAATCAGGAAAGTAATGAAAAATACAAATCGGGTGATTTTGCGCATGGAATTCGGTTTCTGAGCCAACCAAATTACAAAATGCGGGTTAGAATGGCGTGCAGAAATTACAGCTTTATACCAATCCGGAATTTGATCAGCTTAGAAACAGGCAGGATGAGTTAGCCGATCAGGCAGTTAAGGATTTGATCGCGAACCCGACCTGGATAGGAGTGATCAATGCTTGGGAAACCTTTCCTGATCAATTTCCAGAGGGGTTTTCGGAATCTGTAAAAGCATTTTTTGATTTTTATATCCATCGAATAGGCACCGCAGACAGCTCAGTTCTTCAGAAAGCTCAAAATTATTTTGACCAAAAAGGTGATCTCTACCTGGCGATTTTGGGTTTTTACGCCTTACCGTATTGCTATGCCTTTGCGGATGGGGCAGAGGTGCTTGTTCGTTCCAATCGAATCGTGGATCAAATCGGGGAAAGGTTGGGCGAAACGGGCGGTTTTGTGATGGAGCTTTTCAGGCCGGGAGCTTTTCGTAAAGCTGATCGGGCTTTTTTGGTTTGTGCCAAAGTCCGTCTGATTCATGCCTTTAGCCGTCATTTTATTCACCAATATGTCAAAGATTGGGATCCTGCTTTTGGCAAGCCAGTGAATCAGGAAGATATGCTCGGCACCAATCTGGCGTTTAGTTTTATAGTATTGCGAGGATTGACCAAAATGGGCTTTGCGCCGACAGAGGAAGAGCAAAAAGCAGTTTTAGCCTATTGGAAGTGGATCGGCGACCTGATGGGAATCGATACGAGCTATTGGCCGGAAACTTCCAAAGAGGCTTTTGAACTCGATCGTTTTATTAGAAAGCGCCATCTTAAACCTTCCGCAGCCGGCCAAAAATTGATCAACTCATTGATTTACTTTTATCAGCAAACCATACCCGATTCTGTTCTCAGTGATCGGATCCAGCCGATTCTTTCTTTTTTCTTGGGAAAAGAGGCTTCCCAGGCTTTGGGCATAACGTTCAAACCTTTTGTATCCGGCGATATGGTCGGCTGGATGTTTAGCTTATTGGGTTGGAAAAATTGCGGTGGGAAAAAAGGCTATGCTCAGATTAGGCAGATGATGGAAAGCCAGCAAAAGGAGCGATTCGGAAAAGTACTGGAAATCCGACTTCCTGAGCTAAAGCGTCCGTAAGCGAACACTTTTTTGTACGCTTATCACCCAAGGTTTTTACACCAACGCAGAAATCAGGCGTTTTGAGGCACATTTGGTAGCTGGCACCTTTTTCGTACTTTCCCTGCCATGAAAGAATTCGCCACTCGACTGAGACGCATTCCACTGGAGTTGATTTTTTGGATTGGTAGCATTATCGCCATCCTCACGATCAATCCGGACGCAGGACATCATTTTAGCCTCTGCCCGCTGGATAGCTTGGGCTTCAGCTGGTGTCCAGGATGTGGATTAGGCAGATCGATGAATCTCCTTGCGCGGGGAGAAATTTCGGCTTCCTGGTCCCTGCATCCGCTGGCAATGCTCGCTTACGGTGTGATCTTTCACCGAATCTGGACTTTAATCAAAAACCTAAAAACAACACACAACTATGGCTAATGTATTGAGACATCTCCCCGAACTGGAAGGTATGGAACTGGGCTACATTCAGGGGCTGATGAAAAACATGGACGAAGATCAAGCTTCTTTGTTTGCCCAAGTCTATCGGGCAAGAAGAAAAGACGCTCAGATGATTCTGATTCTTACGCTAATCGGTTTCTTTGGCTTCGCAGGGCTACATCGATTTATCCTTGGACAAGTTGGTTTAGGTATACTATATATCCTGACTTTGGGACTTTGCTTTATTGGTACCATCGTAGACTTGGTTAATTACAAAAGCTTGGCTTACGAATACAATATCAAGGTCGCTCACGAGACCATGAATATTCTGTCGATGCAGTATCCGACAAACGGAAACTCATAAGTTCAACAATAACCACTGACAACCGGCCTTTTGCTCCTCCGTGAGTGAAAGGCCTTTATTTTTACCAATCTTCCAAGTCTTCCTCTTGTTCTTGAGACTTCGAAATAGAAAGGCTCTGATAGTCTGAAGAGAAGATGATATGAAACTGAGAAAGCAATTTCCCTGCTTTCTCCAACTCTTCAAAAGAAGCCTGATGCACATGAAAAGGAAGCTCGATCAGGTTTGAATTTTGGGAGGAAAAGGGAGGAGGAGTCTTGGAATCAAACCAAAATGGCCAAAGTGTTTTACCACAGGCTACTCCCCAAAAATCAATTGGAAAGTCAGTTTCATAGGTAGTTAGCCGTTCGTTTATTTCTTCAAAAAAGCGCTCGGTTTCACTTAATCGGATTCTTGATCCAGCTCTTGACTTACCCTTGGTTTTCAGATGTTTGATTTGAGATTTTCCTTGCTTTTGGCGGACCATATAAGCTCTGAAAACCCGATGGTCGATCAAATCTCCCTGATGAAAATAGCCCACTGCAGCCCGACCTGCTTTGATCAGTGCCAATGCAAAATGAGCATCAGATTTGGGATGAATACCTTTGTCCCGGTCCCAATCAAAAAGCCAAGAAAGGTAGATTTTGGATTGCCATTGCCCATTTTTTTCGATGACCACCTGATGCTTTCGAGGCAGATAGATGAATTCGCAATTGGTCGATCTCGCTTGTTCGACAATTGCAAGAGTCTGGGAAAATGATAGGATTTTCGAATCAGGGATTAAGAGCATTTGGCCGACAATTAGGCTATCTTTGCACAAAGAAAAGAAAATCATGAACGAGGAACTGCAGAAACTTTTTGACCGGATGTGTGACCCCAAGGAGTCAGAAGCCCATCATTTTGCTGAAAAGCTAGGAAGCAAAGCGGATGAAGAGACCAAAAACAAGCTGATCGAGCTGGTCAAAGGCGATAATTGGGAACTTACATTTTTGGCCGCAAAGGCTTTGTCCAAAACTCCTTGGAATTCAGAGTCTTTGGAGGCGATTTTTGGAGCGATTTTTGATAAAAAAAACAAGTCGCTTCAAGGTACCTTTGTCCAGTTGCTGGAAGATTTTGATCTGAGCGAGTCGTTTGTTGATCTGTTTCGGGTTTATCTGTTTGGTAATTTCAAAGCCTCCACGCTAGCCAAGGAGTATCTAGACAGCGTGGAATTTGATATCACTCCACGTACCATCCGAAAAGCAGAGAAGCATTGGAATCATTACCTACACAATCCGGAAGATCCAGATAGCGTGGTAATCAAAAAAATGGAAGTAGAGCAAATGATGAAGGAATTGAAAGATTTGTTTGAGTAGAATAGCAACATTTTCCTTTTTAACCGTTAATAAAAACATGAGAAAATACGATGTTATCGGGTTGCATCATGGCTTTTTTGCTGATTTTGGGTTTGATTTTCATCCCTCAAAATTCATTTATCAAAAAGATTTACCCTGGGGGCAGCAGGTGGTTTTTGTCCAGTTTACAGAATATCCGGAGGTCAATTACCTGGAATACAAATTGGGAGTTCGTATCCACCAAGTAGAGGAAATTATCCATCGCTTCCTTCCGACGTTGGCCGATTATGCGGAGCGCTCGATCACCTTGATTCAGACGCCCGATAAAATCGGAAAGCAGATTCCTGCCCGTTTTGTCTTGGAAAATGACTCTCAGCTGGCAGAAGCCATCATGGCGGGTGAGCGATTTTTTGTTTCCCACGGTTTCCACTGGCTGGATCAAATGATCGATCCGGTCAAGCTCGAAAAGGCATTTGCGGAGCGAAAGGAAAAATCATTCCGCTGTCACAATTTCGTTTACAACTGTTTCAGAGGAGTGACCCTGGCTCGATTATACAACCCTAATGATTATCAGCTTCTTAGGAATATTTATCTCAAAGAGATCGAGAATCGACACCTGACTCCATTTAATATTGGGTCTTTTTTGCAACTGCTCAATTATCTGGATGAGCTGGAGATCAACTCCTCTTTTTCACACCCCTAACCGTCTCAGCGCTGATAGGATCTTCGGGCCACTCGTGCTTGGGATAGCGCCTTTTCAGTTCTTTTTTCACTTCGAAATACCCATTGGCCCAAAAGCTTTTCAAATCCTGAGTGAGCTGTACAGGCTTGTATCCCGGAGAAAGCATTTCGATCAAAACGGACATTTTACCCTGATTGACTTTGGGTGTATCCAAAAGTCCGAATAATTCCTGAAGTCGAACAGAAAGCAGGGGAGTGGCCCCGTCCTCTTTGTACTCCAGTTTGATCTGACTGCCTGAGGGCACGGAGATTTTTGCAGGTGCCAATGATTCTAAAAGTTGCTGCTGCTCAAAGGATAGGTGATGAAGGAGAATTTGACTCAGGTCCAATTTTTTGAAATCCTCGTTTTTGGAAATATTCTCCAAATAAGGTTCCAACCATTCAGGAGATGTTTGACAAAGAATTTCAACCGACCATTCAGGCCAATTTTGATCTGGATTCCATTTTTTGAGCGATTGCACACGGTAGATCAATTGCATCACATCCTCATTCCAATCCAAAAGGAATTGGCCTTCCTCTTGAATTGCCTCAACCATAGCTTGCTTGGCTAATGATTTATCGAATTTCTGAAGAGGCCTGGTACCCAAAATGATGGCACCGATGCGGATTTCGGCGTGGGCGATCAATCCCCCTTTTTTACGATCCCATTCCAAGACTTCCTTGGTCTTGAGCATAGGAGCTAAGTCTTTTGGGTTGAGCGGAGCGGCCATCCAGATTTTACCCATTCCTTCCCTCGCATCCACATGGGCCACAGCCAGCCAAGACTCGTGCGCCAAATCATCCCGGTGACCGATTTGGGCGATTTTCCCGTTGGAAAGCTGGAACTGAGCATTGTTTCCTGGCCGAGCTGCGGCAATTCGTTCCGGATAGGCATAGGCCAAAAGTAGCCCTGTAGCCCAAGGATCAGCCGGTTTGTTTTCAGGTTGGATATTGAAAAGGCGACGATATTGTGCGGCTACCTTTTCGACTTTTTTGATCCGGGACATGCTTACCCCTCGATCGCGAAATCTGCGTAAGGCATCAATCCTCAGATTCAAATCTACTCCAGCATCAGCCGGAAGGGGATCTCTTTCTTCCAACACGGCCGCAATATCCGTGGCCAAAACCAGTTGATTCATCCGCTTGGCATAGATCAACATGTGGGCAATTCGGGGATGTACTGGCAGCTGATGGATTTCCTTTCCATGATCGGTGAGTTTTCCTTCTTCCACGGCATCGATGGCCTCCAATACTTTTTCGGAAAGTGCCAAGGTACCGGCAGGAGGCGGAGTCAGCCATGTCATGGATCGAATATCGTCTTTGCCCCAAGCTTTCATATCGAGCACCAGCGAAGTTAGATCTGCCTCCAAAAGCTCTGGAGTGCGGTATTCTGCCAACTGAGCTTGAATGGCTTTGGTCCACAGACGGTAGGAATGACCGGCAGTCAATCTACCTGCCCGTCCGCTACGCTGATCTGCTGAATCTTTGGTAATCCGATGAAGTACCAGGCGGGAAAGCCCAGATCTTGCATCAAATCGGTTGGATTTGGCAAAACCGGAATCTACGACCACTCGCACTCCCTCAATGGTAAGTGAAGTCTCCGCAATGTCGGTCGAGAGCACAATTTTCCGCTTTCCTGAAGGATGGGGAAGGATAGCTTTATTTTGCTCCGTTGGAGAAAGCTGCCCGTAAAGTGGAACAATCACCTCCTCAGGAAGTGCTCTTCGGAGAATTTCCTCAGCCTTTTTGATCTCCCCTTGTCCGGGCAAAAAGACCAGAAAATCGCCTTCATGTTTTTTCGTCAAGGGAATGATCTGTCGGGCGGTGTCCTCACCGATGGCATATCCATCGACTTCATTGAGGTAGTGGACCTCCACCGGGTATTGTCGCCCTTGGCTTTGAATGACTTGGGAACCCAAGAGCTGGGAAAGCTGCTCTGCGTCAATGGTGGCAGACATCAGCAGGATTCTCAAATCCGGCCTGAGTACTTGCTGTACTTCTCTGGCTAGGGCCAAGGCCACTTCAGAGAAGAGATTTCGTTCGTGAAACTCGTCAAAAATGACCAAGCCGACTTCTTCCAAAGCATTGTCTTGATGCATCATTCGGGTGAGGATACCCTCGGTGATCACTTCCAGTCTTGTCTCTTTTGAAATGGCTGATTCGAATCGAATTCTATAACCCACCGATTTCCCCACTTCTTCTTCAAGCATATCTGCCATTCGCTGGGCGATACTTTTGGTCGCTAGGCGTCGAGGCTCGAGCATGATGATTTTCTTACCTTCCAGCCAAGGTTCATCGAGCAATGCCAAAGGCAATAGGGTACTTTTCCCTGCACCTGGAGGGGCTTGGATAATCAGGGAATTGGAAGCGGAAAGGTGGTTTTTGACCTTAAGGATAATTTCCGATACAGGCAGGTCAAATGAAAAAGGATCAAACTTAGACATATCGAGGGCAAAATTACGCCAAGGAAATTGCCAACCCAGATTCCAGACCAAAAAGGCATAAAAAAACCACCGAACTTTCATCCGGTGGCATTTTAAGGTCTAATGAGAAAATCAAGACCCTATTTTGGCAGAAGCCTTTCCGTATTCCCAACGGATTTCAAATGAATCTGGCTTCACTTCGTACACCAGTCTTTCTTCCATGGTAGATGTTTGCTGTGAAGGAACATTTACCCGTAGCTGATCTTCTTTTGCATCGTAAGTATATGCACCCCATTGCTTGGCTACTTTATTAAAAATCAGGGTTGATTGGCTTTCACCGGGGATAATAAAGAAGCTGTATGTTCCTGCAGGAAGTTTTTGTCCTTCTATGGTGATGTCCTTAGAAGTGGTAAAGGTAGTAGCTTCATCAGCACCCGCTCTCCATACTTGGCCTAAGGGAACCAAGTCTCCCCAGATCACGCGTCCTTTGACAGCAGGGGAAGAATACTTGATGGTAATTTTGCTTCCAGCGGCTGTTCCTTCGGCGGTTCGGGCTGGGCTTGCTTTTTCCTGAGCAAAAGCTAAAGCCGAAAACACCATCAAGGCAAGAGTTAAAATTGAATTTTTGAAATTCATAAGTTATTAAGGTTTAGTTAGTAATTGGTTTCTAAAATAAATCGACAAACTTGATTTTTATTGCTTTTGGTAAATTAAGATCAGGCAAAATGTAAAAAAGCCTTTTCAGAATTTTCCGAAAAGGCTTTAGAAATACGAAATCAGATTTTAACCCAGGCTTGTTTTTTATTGCTTTCTACAATTCGCTCACCGATAATCAATTCTCTGAGACCATCTGCAAAGCTCGGGAAGCTTGGATTTTCCGGCTGTTTGCCTGTAGCAATCGCGGCATAAACTTCCTTAAACATCTGCTTGGAAGTATCCGGAAACCCTTCGTTGTGGCCGCCTGGGAAGCTGATCAGGGAAGAGGCTTCTCTGTGGAAGAGGGAAGGATCTTTCATCAGCTGCTCATTTGCTTTTTCACGCTTGCCGATCCACAGTTCGTTTGGTCGCTCTGAATTGAATTCAAAATTGGACTTGGAGCCTGCGATCTCGATATTCAATCTGTTTTTACGTCCCGCATTTACCTGAGATACCGTGATGGAACCTTTGGAACCGTTGTCAAAACGAAGCATGACCGTCGCGTGATCTTCGGTATTGATGGGTACTTCCTGATAATCGTCCATGCTAAGCATTTTACCTGAGTAGGTTTCAATGGCTTTCAATGGCTTCAATCGAGTTTTATGAACCGTGGAGAAATCAGCCATTACTTCGGTGATTTTCAATCCAGTGACATATTCAGTGATGTCCAAAAGGTGAGACCCGATATCTGCGATCGCTCTAGAATCTCCTGATTTGTCAGGTTCCAGTCTCCAGTTGTAGTCGGTCTGAAGGAAAAGCCAATCCTGCAGGTAAGAACCCATGATCGCGTAAACTTCTCCAAGCTCACCTTTTTCGCGCATGACTTTCATTTGTCGCACCATTGGGTAGTAGCGCAAATTGAAGTGAACGGCATTGACTAGGCCTGTTTGGGCTGCAATTTTGACCAGTTCTTCCGCTTCGGCAATGGTGATCGCAAGAGGTTTTTCGCAGATCACATGCTTCTCCGATTCTAGTACTGCCTTCGCTTGAGCATAGTGAAGGAAGTTTGGCGTACAGATGTGAACTACATCGATATCGGCCTGTTTGAGCATTTCGTCGAAGGTGTAGGCGCGGGGAATTCCCAGCAATTCGGCTTTTTCATCGGCCAATTCCTGATTGACTTCTACTAGTGCTACTACTTCCACATTGGGGATTCTTCTCAAGGCTTCAAGGTGTGCCGGACCGATAAATCCAGTTCCTACGATTGCCGCTTTGATGGTTTGAGACATAGGTTTAGGGTTTTGTTAAAAATCAACGGCTTCGAAGATAGAAAAATTATCCCCCATCCAAAATCAGAATTCTTTTGAAATCCTTTTTTAAAGCCCAAGACCAAAGAATTGAAATGGTTTGATCCGATTCATCAAGGGAATTGCCTTACGTTTAAATAAGGCATTTGCAGTTCATAACTTTCTTATACACAACTCTTAAAAAGGCGGTTTTTTACAAGTAAAATATCTTTAAATTGAACCTTTCTAAAAATCTAACAACCCATGGCAAACTATAACCTAAAAATCAACGGCAAATCCCATACCGTGGATGTCGAAGATGATACCCCGCTTTTGTGGGTACTGCGCGATCATCTCGGACTGGTAGGAACCAAATTTTCCTGTGGAATAGCTCAGTGTGGAGCCTGTACGGTGCACCTCAACGGAAATGCAACTTTTTCTTGCGTGACTCCAGTATCCAGCGTGGGAAATGCTGAAGTCACAACAATCGAGGGACTTTCTCAAGCCGGCGACCATCCTGTCCAAAAAGCCTGGGAAGAGGTGGATGTGGCCCAATGTGGCTATTGCCAGACAGGACAGATCATGACAGCGGCGGCTTTTTTGAAGCAAAATCCAAATCCTTCTATGGAGGAAATCGACAACGCTATGAACAGAAATATCTGTAGATGCGGTACCTATCATAAGATTCGAGAAGCTGTAGCCTTAGCCGCCAAAACCAAATAAGCCATGAAGACCATAACTAAAGCAAGCAGAAGAGATTTTCTCAAGATAGCCGGTACTACAGCTGGAGGTTTATTCATCGGATTCAACTGGTTTAGCTGTGATTCTCCAAAGGTGGAAGTATTGAGCACCGAGCAGATCCTTTCACAAGCCAAATCCTTTAACAGCTATTTATCCATATCCCCGACCGGAGATGTGGTGATTTATTCTCCAAACCCCGAATTGGGTCAAAATATCAAAACCTCATTCCCAATGGTGGTAGCCGAGGAACTAGAGGCCGATTGGGAAAAAGTCAGAGTCGTTCAAGCTAATCTGGATACCGAGAAATATGATCGCCAATTGACCGGTGGATCGGGAGCCATGCCTCACAGCTGGGAAAGATTAAGAAAAGCAGGTGCTACCGCAAAATTCGTTTTGGTGGCTGCAGCGGCCAAAACCTGGAATGTTCCAGCTGAAGAAATCACAGTCGAAAAGGGAATCATTTCCCATAAAGGTTCAGGTAAAAAAGGCCATTTCGGTGAATTTGTGACTGAAGCAGCGACCATAACGGCACCGGAAGAGGTGACTTTGAAAGACAAAAAGGATTTCAAGATCATTGGCACACCAGTAAAGAATGTGGATGCCAAAGAAATGTACACCGGTACCCCATTATATGGACTTGATTTCTATCGGGAAGGTATGCTCAATGCCATGGTTCAGCGGCCTCCATTTGGGATGAAAATCAAATCTGTGGATGATTCTGCCGCTCGTGCTGTAACAGGGGTAAAGGACGTGGTCGTATTTGAAAACAGTGTCGCTGTAGTAGGAGAGACTACATGGCCTTTGCTGAAAGCCAAAAAACTGCTTCGAATAGAATATGAAGCAGATGGAGCGGTAGAGAGTTCCACTGACCATGATCGGATATTTTCTGAACTTATGGCTTCAGGTAAACCAGAAGTAAAAAGAAAGGATGGTAATGTAGATCAGGCGTTTAAGTCTGCTTCCAAGGTAGTTACGGCAGAATATCAGTGTCCATTTATTGCACATTCACCGATGGAGCCCGAAAATTTCTTTGCTCATGTGAAAGGTGATCGATGCGAGCTTATCGGACCTACACAAACCCCAGATCGTGCCCGACAGTCGGCTGCAGCGATTTTGGGTATACCACCTGAAAATATTACTGTCGAGATTACCCGCCTTGGTGGAGGATTTGGAAGAAGACTTCGAGCGGATTTTGTGGAAGAAGCCGTCCACATCTCCAAAGCGCTCAATGCTCCGGTAAAAGTTACTTGGAGCCGTGAAGATGAATTGACAGGAGGAGCTTATCGTCCTGCCGTGAGATATCGATTTGAAGCAGCGCTGAATGAATCCGGAGAAATGATCGGATACAAACTTCGTGGCGTAGGCATGAATGCAGGCAACTCCACTCGTGAAAATAACTTCCCATCCGGGGCAGTGGATCATCTACTGATCGAAAGCATCGATCATCAATCCAGCATCACCACCAACGCATGGAGAGCTCCGATTACCAATTTCTTGGCCTATGCTGAGCAAAGCTTTTTGGATGAAGTAGCATTGGAAGCCGGTAAAGATCCCGTACAGTTCCGTCTGGACTTGCTTAAGCGTGCTAAAACTAATCCAGTTGGTGAGCTCGGCTATGACGTGGATCGAATGATCGGCGTGGTCGAAGCAGCAGCTGAAAAATCAAATTGGGGTAAAAATGGAAATGTTAAACAAGGGTTTAGTGTGTATTTCTCCCATCGATCTTATGTGGCCCAAGTCGCTGACATCGAAATGCAAGGTGGAACTCCGGTTTTGAAAAAAATCACTGCAGTTACGGATTGCGGCATGGTGGTCAATCCAACCGGCGCCAATCACCAAGTTCGTGGTGGGATAGTCGACGGCATGGGCCATGCCATGTTTGCCAATCTGACTTTTGAAAATGGATCTCCGAAACAAAAAAATTACGATTCCTATCGGTTGATCCGCATGAAAGAAGTGCCTGAGATTGACACGCATTTTCTCGACACCGGATTTGATCCGACGGGGTTGGGAGAACCCGCTTTGCCTCCTACAGGTGGAGCAATTGCTAATGCGATATTTGCCGCAACTGGTCGAAGACTTAGAAGTCAGCCGTTTATTGAGCAAAAAGAATTTTCGGATATCAAGCTGGAAATCCGCAGAGCGTAAAATTCACGGTTTGAAATTTACTCGAAATGCTGCTTCTTCGGAGGCAGCATTTTTTATTTTTCACCATTTGGAATGTTTATACCATTGAAATTTAGGTGTTGAGTTATGCTGCTTCTTAGGAAGCATAATTTCCATTTTTTTAGTCAAGCTTCCGGGGATGCAAGACAAAATAGTTTTTACCACATAGATACATAGAATCACATAGTTTTTGAATGACAGAATATTCCTTCTATGTTTTCTACTGTGGCTATGTGGTTGAAAATTTTTAATAGTTGACATTCGTTATGCTACTTTTCTGGAAGCAGTATTTTTCCTAACATCAAGTCTAGCGTTTGGAGACGCAGGACATCTCCAATTAGTAAAGCCTTAATTCTCTTAACTCAATGGTTCAAAAAATAAGACCAGTCAGGTTTCGGAAACCTGACTGGTCTAATGGATTCAAATCAGTTAAAATTTAACCTAATTTCTCAGCTTCTGCTTTAAGAATCTCATTTTCATCGGCTTTTCCAGATCCAATGAAGTCCATAATTGCCTGATTTTTAGCCTGACCTTTATTCAATATAACTCCCAAAGCCAGCATCGCAGCGATCCGTGTTCCGGTTTTTTTTGCAGCTGTCGCAAACAGCGGTTCCAATTCTTCATAAGTCACTTCTTCTGCAAATTCCCGGATGGAATTCATCGCAGTTTCTAGCTTTTCTCCAGACAGGTTGGTCAATTTCTTTCCAATCTGTTGAATTTCGTTGATTGCCTTTTTTTGTGGTTGATTTTGTGGCTGAGCTTGAGGCTTGGTCTGATTTTGAGTAGGAGCCTGGGTATTCTGCTTGGCCCAAGTATCTTTCAATCCAACCGTTTTATTGAAGACCAACTCCCCCTCTTTGGAATCAGGATCTAAGGTAAAATACCCCAAACGCTGGAATTGAAACTTGTCTTCCAAAGTGGCTTTGCCCAAAAATGGTTCACAAAAAGCTTCTTTGATCATATTCAGTGAATTGGGATTAATGAATTCCAAAAAGCCCTTTTCCTCATGCGCGTCCGGTGCTTCGTCCAAAAACAAGCGATCGTATTCTCTCACTTCTGCCTTGATCGCATGAGCAATAGAAACCCAATGAAGTGTACCTTTTACCTTTCGCTCACTGGCTTCGGTTCCGCTACCGGAACGCGTTTCCGGATCGTAGGTGCAATGGATTTCCAGGATATTTCCGGCATCGTCTTTAACAACGGATTCACCTTTGATGATGTAGGCACTTTTCAGGCGAACTTCATTTCCAAGAGAAAGTCTGAAAAAGTTTTTGCCTCCGTCTTCTTTAAAATCTTCCCGCTCGATGTACAATTCTCGAGAGAAAGGTACCTCATGTGTTCCTGAATTTTCTTGTTCTGGATTGTTTTCCAGATGAAGCATTTCCGTTTGGCCTTCCGGATAGTTGGTGATGACCAATTTCACCGGATTGAGGACCGCCATTACGCGAGTAGCAGTTTTATTCAAGTCCTCGCGGATACAGAACTCGAGTAAAGAAACGTCTGTCACATTGTCCCGCTTGGCAATGCCGGCCAGGTCGCTGAATTTACGGATAGAAGCCGGAGTGTAGCCTCTTCTTCTCAAGCCGGAAATTGTGGGCATCCGTGGATCATCCCAACCTGCCACGATATTCTTTTGAACCAATTCGAGCAGCTTTCGCTTACTCATCACGGTGTAGCTCAGATTTCTACGGGCAAATTCCCGTTGCTTGGGGCGAAGTTTTTTTGGATCATAAATCTGATCGATGTACCAATCATACAGCTCACGGTGAGCTTTGAATTCCAAAGTACAAAGCGAGTGGGAAACCTGCTCGACATAGTCGGATTCCCCATGCGCCCAATCATACATCGGGTAAATGCACCAGTCGTTTCCGGTTCTGTGGTGATGTGCATTGATGATGCGGTACATGATCGGATCGCGCATGTGCATGTTAGGAGATGCCATATCGATTTTGGCTCTTAAAACGTAAGAACCTGCTGGAAACTCTCCGTTTTTCATGCGTTCGAAGAGGTCCAAATTCTCTTCAACCGGACGATTTCTGTATGGGCTGTCCGTTCCCGGTGTAGTTGGTGTACCTTTTTGCGAAGCGATCTGCTCGGAAGTTTGCTGATCGACATAGGCTTTGTCTTCTTTTATAAGTTTGACAGCCCAGTCATGGAGTTGCTGAAAGTAATCCGATGCATAGCATTCATTGGCCCAGCGGAAACCGAGCCAGGCGATATCCCGCTTGATGGCATCGACATATTCTTGCTCTTCCTTGGAAGGGTTGGTGTCGTCAAATCTCAGATTTACAGGAGCTTGGTATTTTTCACCCAAACCAAAGTTTAAACAGATGGAAGCCGCGTGGCCGATATGGAGGTAACCGTTTGGCTCGGGAGGAAAACGAAAGCGGAGTTTTTCCTGTGGAAAGCCATTAGCCAAGTCTTCCTCGATGATATGTTCAATAAAATTCAGTGATTCTGCAGATTCTTTCATGATCGAAATTAAAGGCCCAAAAATACTTTAATTGAAAGGAAATGCAATTAAAAAGCAGGGAAGACTGGAGATGGAAGACCGAAGACCGATGTAGGAGGTTAGCGATCTAAAATCTTGTGTCTTGGATCTTGTGTCTTATGTCTAAAATTTAAATCTCGTCCATCTCCCGAATCGGCCAATAGGGTCCGGTTAACCTCAATTTATTCTTCACTTGATCGATCTCAAAAGCGATTTTTATTTCTTCTCTTGCTTGTTCATGAATCGCCAGACAGGCATTAAAGTGTACTAGATCAAAATCCAAAACCATAGAGCCGGTAGTAATTGACTCAAATTCAGGCCCGGATTTGAGCTTGACTTTTTCGGTAACCGCTCCTTCTTTTTTGTAATAATAGGAGAGGAAAATCCCGAGTTCCTGCTCTTTTTCGGCTAAAAGTCTTTCCAAATCCTCTTTGGGGTTTTGGGAAAAAGGGAAATCAAAAGTCCAGGATTCTTGCATTTTTTGACGATTGGAGATTTGAAGTTATGAAAATCAGCGATTGATCGAATGAGAATCGTGTATTTTTAGGTCATGAATTACCCAATCTATCTCGACTACAATGCCACCACTCCCTGTGCTCCTGAAGTGATCGAAGCCATGCTTCCTTACTTCGGAACGCATTTTGGAAATGCTGCCAGCAAAAGTCATCCTTTTGGTTGGGTCGCTGAAAATGCGGTAGAAGAAGCCCGTGAGAAAGTAGCCAATCTAATCGGAGCCAAAGCCAAGGAGATCATTTTTACCTCGGGAGCTACTGAGGCAATTAATTTGGGCATTAAAGGAACATTTGAAGCGTATCAGGGAGAAAAACAGCATTATATCACTGCCCAAACTGAACACAAAGCCGTTTTGGATACGTTTTCAGAAATCGAAAAAAGAGGATCCGAAGTCACTTATCTGCCCGTCGATTCCAAGGGAAATATCAGTTTGGAGGAACTGGAAAATTCCATTTTGCCACATACTAAACTAATCTGCCTGATGTGGGCTAATAATGAAACAGGCGTGATACATCCCGTGGAAAAAATTGCCCAATTGGCTGAATCAAGGAATATTATCTTTATTACAGATGCTGTTCAGGCAGCTGGGAAAATCCCAGTTTCGACCGAAGGAATTCACCTGATGGCGATTTCAGCCCATAAACTATACGGTCCAAAAGGGGTGGGGGCACTTTTTGTCAGACACAATCACGAACTGCCCAAACCTTTGGCTCAAATTCATGGTGGTGGACATGAAAAGGGTATGCGTAGTGGTACACTGAATGTCCCTGGAATTGTAGGTTTTGGAAAAGCCGGGGAGCTTCGATTAGCCGAAATGAATTCAGACTCAATGCGATTGGAAATACTCCGAAACAGACTGGAAAAAGGGCTTTTGGAAATCCCGGATACGTTTTTGAACGGAAGTCAGGAGTTCCGTTTACCCCATGTAACCAACCTTGCTTTTGGTGGAGTGGAAGGGGAGGAGTTACTCAAAAAAGTCAATCAGAAAGTGGCCGTGAGCTCCGGTTCGGCCTGTACTTCGATATCTCCCAAACCCAGTCATGTGCTTCAGGCGATGGGATTGAATTCGGATTTGGGAAGGGCTTCGATTCGTTTTTCACTTGGAAAAATGACCACCGAAAACGAAATCGAAACGACCATTTTATGGGTCAAAACAGTAATCACCGAATTGAGATCGGAATAATTCGGTTGATCTTTTATCTTCAAAATTCAATTAGCCTTTAAACTAACCACCAAACTTTTGATATGGATCGAACTAGCCAATTTATCACTCACCTCGCAGAAGGTCAGGTTTACAAAAAAGATTACATCGTGCTAGGAACAGGGATTTTGGATGATACGCCAGTGACCGGTGCTCAGATCAGAGTTCCGCTTAAAACCCTCAATCGTCACGGACTTATAGCTGGTGCTACCGGAACCGGTAAAACCAAAACCCTGCAGGTGATTGCCGAGCAGCTTTCGCTCAAAGGAATTCCGTCGGTCCTGATGGACTTGAAAGGTGACCTTTCTGGACTTGCCCAGCCGGGAACTGCCAATGATTTTATCCTGAAAAGGTCTGCAACGATTGGAGTAGAATACCAACCTCAGGGGCTTCCAGTGGAGTTAATGTCGATTTCTAACGAAAAAGGTGTCCGGCTTAAGGCTACCGTTTCGGAATTCGGGCCTGTTTTGATATCACAAATTCTGGAACTCAACGATACGCAGCGGGGTGTGGTGGCTTTGGTTTTCCGCTATTGCGATACCCACCATTTGCCTTTGCTGGATTTGAAAGACTTCAAGCGAGTACTTCAGTTTGTGGTCAATGAAGGAAAAGCAGAAATCGAAAAGGAATTTGGGCAGGTTTCTTCCGCATCGGTTAATACGATCATGCGCAAAATCATCGAACTCGAGCAGCAGGGTGCAGATCTGTTTTTTGGTGAGTTGTCTTTTGATGTGGATGACTTTGTCCGAACCAAGGATGGCAAAGGTGTAATATCGATCATTCGTTTGACCGATATTCAAAGCAAGCCCAAGTTGTTTTCGACTTTTATGTTGAGCCTGCTTTCGGAGATTTATGAGACATTTCCCGAGCAAGGAGATGCTGATCAGCCTAAACTATGCTTGTTTATCGATGAAGCTCATTTAGTCTTTTCCAATGCTTCCAAAGATCTGCTGGAAAAAATCGAAGCGATCATCAAACTGATCCGATCCAAGGGGGTTGGGGTTTATTTTTGTACGCAGACTCCAACTGATGTACCCGAAAGTGTACTTGGGCAATTGGGTCTAAAAGTGCAGCACGCACTTCGGGCTTTTACTGCCAAAGACCGAAAGGCTATCACCAAAACTGCCGAAAACTACCCGGATTCGCCTTTTTATAAGACTTCTGAGGTTCTGACTTCAATGGGAATCGGAGAGGCGTTGGTAACAGCCCTGAATGAAAAAGGAATTCCGACACCATTGGCTCGAACCCTCGTGCGGGCCCCGATTACGCGGATGGATATTTTGACCGAATCTGAAATCGATCAGTTGGTAGCCAAGTCAGAATTGGTTAGAAAATACAATAAGGAACTCGATCACGACAGTGCATTTGAAATGCTGGAGCGGAAAATGGACCAAGTTCAAGCTGCCCAAGAAAAAGCCGAACTTCCAGGATCAGTACGAAAAACTGCCACCAGGACTGCCAAAGACGAATCATTGATTGAAGAATTGAGCAAAAACACCATGGTCAGACAACTAGGAAGGACACTTTTCAGAGAGTTGGCAAGAGGGATTTTGGGATCGTTCACAGGCCGTAGGAGATAAATTGAAAGCGAAAGAAAGATTGAAAATTGCAGTAATCGGAGGTGGTGCCGCCGGGTTTTTCGCGGCAATTCATGCTTCAGGGCCTGGGATAGAGGTGACTATTTTTGAAAAGAGCCCCAAAATCCTTTCCAAAGTCAAAGTCTCCGGCGGAGGCCGATGCAATGTCACGCATCAGCCGCTGGAGATTTCGAAACTGGTCAAAAACTATCCCCGAGGGGAAAAATTTCTCAAAAAGGCATTTCGGCATTTTGCGATTCCCGACACCTTTGATTGGTTTCAAAGCAGGGGAGTCCAGCTCAAAATCGAAGCAGATGGCCGGGTTTTTCCGGTCACGGATTCTTCTCAAACCATCATTGACGCATTGACCACCGAAGCCCAAAGAATGGGAATTACGATTCGGATTTCCACAGGAATCAAAGAATTAAATCCTGTGGGGGATAAATTTGAATTGCTAACCGAAAAAGGAGTTTTTCGAGCTGATCGGGTAATTGTCGCAGCGGGTGGTTTTCCTAAAAAAGAAGGATATGCTTTTCTCGGCTCATTCAAGCACAAAATCTCATCTCCAATTCCTTCACTTTTTACGTTCAATACACCCAAAGAGCCTATTCGGGAGTTAATGGGGCTGTCTGTTAGCGATGGTTTGGTGAAGCTAGAAGGTACTAAGCTTAACTATCGCGGACCTGTGTTGATCACCCATTGGGGGATTTCGGGTCCGGCGGTGTTAAAACTTTCGGCTTTTGGTGCAGATTGGCTTCATGGAGAAAATTACCAAGCCAAGGCATTGATTAATTGGAATGCGTCTTTGGGCGAAATTGATTACCTGGAAAACCTGACCATTTACGCTAAAAATCATCCCAATCGCAAGGTTCAGAGTCATTCCTTGTTTGATATTCCAAGCCGACTATGGGTCCATTGTTGCGAGCGAGCGGGTATTGATTCAAATACCCTATTCGGGAATATTTCCAAAAAGTCCATAAACCGTTTGATTCAACATCTATTTTGCTATAATTTGGAAGTCAGTGGAAAAACCACCTTCAAAGAAGAGTTCGTCACTGCTGGTGGAATCGACCTTGGAGAAGTAAACCCTGATACCATGCAAAGTCTTTATCACCCATATCTTTACTTTGCTGGAGAAATATTAAATCTTGATGGAATCACAGGAGGCTTTAATTTTCAGGCTGCCTGGACCACCGGTTTCATCGCCGGACAAACATGCAAAAGCACTATCTATGACCAATAATTACCCGGAACTCCATCAGCGTATCGCTGAAATGTCAGAAGGCGATGATGATTTTAAGATGGAATTGACCATGGCTATTTACAATGGTTTGCAGGAGCTGCTCCAGAAGTATCAAGAAGGTCATCAAGAGCAAGATCAGGTAAAAATCCAGCAAATCAGACATAAGGTAAAACCTACCATAGCAATGTTTGAATTTGATGATCTGGCAGAAAGTCTGGCTTCGGGAAAGGAGATTTTGGAATCAGTCGGTTTTGGAGACCAATTTACCAGCCACGCAGAGCAGTTTTTAAATTTGGTCAGAAAAGCGATCACAGAAGTGGAATACCTTACTAAATAAAAACGCCGGTTTCATGTGTTTATAATTGGATTTTCATTTGCCACATGGAATGCCCTTTATAATCATTTCCCTGTGTGAGAAGCAATTCTCATGGGCATTTCATCTGTTTATGATTTCAATTTCATTTGCCACATAGAATGCCCTGATTAATCATTTCCCTCCCGAAACCAGTTCGGGACAAGTTGTGTGAGAAGCCATTATCAGGGGCATTTCATCTAAGCTGATTTCTTTAACAATATCTCAAATTTCAGGGCCGTTGCGCCCTGCATTTGCAATTTTATCCATGCCGATTCTTTCGTCAACTTACAGAAAGCCACCATTTTTCCTAGTCAATGGCCATTTGGAAACAATTTATCCAAGCATCTTCCGTAAGGTCACTGGAGTAAAATATTTCAGAGAAAAAATCGATACGCCAGATGGGGATTTTCTGAATTTGGACTGGTCATCGGTAGGAGGAAATCAGCTTTTGGTCATTTCTCATGGACTGGAAGGCGATTCCACGCGACATTATGCCATGGGCTTGGTGAAGCTTTTTAACCAGCATGGAATAGATGTACTCGTATGGAACAATCGGACTTGCGGAGGCGAAATGAACTTAAGGCCTATTCTTTACCACCATGGGGCAAGCTATGACCTTGACACGGTTGTTCAGCATGTGCTAAGGACTACTACCTACGAGGAAATTTTTCTTTCAGGAATCAGTATGGGAGGCGCACAGACCCTGAAGTATTTGGGTGAGAAAGGGTCCGATCTGTCCCCTCAGATTACCAAAGCGGCGGTTTACTCTACGCCTTGTAATCTACCTTCCAGTGCCGAGACACTGAAATGGAAGGAAAATCGCTTCTATAAAAATCGGTTTTTGGGAAAATTGAAGAAAAAAATTGAAGCAAAAGCACTCCAATTTCCGGATTTGATTGATTTAGAATTGCTTCAAAAAGTGGATAATTTCGATGATTTTGACACACATTTTACTGCTCGGCTTCACGGATTCAAGGATGCAGCAGACTTTTACAGTAGCGTCAGCGCAGACAATTGGATGCATCAAATTTCCATTCCCACTTTAATTGTTAATGCGCTAAATGATCCACTTCTAGGAGACGCTTGCTACCCGGTGAAGCTCGCTGAATCTAAGTCAGAAATTTTGCTCGAGATGCCCAAAAGGGGAGGACATACTGGTTTTTTGCTTAAAAATCAGGAATTTACCTGGGCAGAAATGCGGTTTGTGGAGTTTTTGAAGTCATAAAAAAAGGAGGCTTTCACCTCCTTTAATCCTATTAATTAAAATCTCTTTAAGGCCATTTCAGCCACTGTTCCTCCAATTGAGAGTGAGCTGGTAGCTGCGGGACTGGGTGCGTTTAGGACATTGATGGCGAACTGCGATTCACGAATAGCAAAGTCATCCAGCAATCCTCCCGTGCGATCACAGGCCTGTGCACGAACCCCGGCACCGCCATCCACCAAGTCTGATTCCTGGATTTCGGGGATGAGTTCTTGAAGCGCTTTGGTAAAAGCGGCTTTGGAAAATGAGCGATAAAGTTCCCCAAATCCGGTCTTCCAATACTTTCCGGCAACTTTTTGGAATCCAGGCCAAGCCAAAGATTCAAACAGCTCAGCCAAGTTGATCTGGGATTTCTTATAACCTTCTCTTTTGAATGCCAAAACCGCATTGGGGCCTGCCTCGACACCGCCTTTTTTCATTCGGGTGAAATGCACCCCAAGGAAAGGGAAGTTGGGATCCGGTACAGGGTAAATTAGGTTTTTGACCAAGTATTCTTTTTCCTTTTTCAGCTTGAAGTACTCCCCACGAAAAGGAATAATCTTCACATCATCAACCGAGGCATCATTCATTCGGGCCACCTTGTCAGAATAGAGTCCGGCACAGTTGATCACCAATTTGGATTTGAAAGAGGCTTTTGAAGTTTCGATGTGATTGAAGCCATCCTGCTGGTTAATTTTCAATACTTTATGTTCAAGAAAAATACTACCTCCTGACTGGACAATCTTCCTGCCGTAGGCGATGGCTACTTGATAATAATCCACAATTCCGGTTTGAGGTACATGGATGGCGGCCACTCCCGTGCAATGAGGTTCGTATTCTTTGAGTTCTTCCAAGGTTATTTTGCGGGTACCGGAAAGGCCATTTTGAAGGCCACGAGAGAGTAGGGTATCCAACAGAGGCTTTTGATCCTCGCGTGTGGCTACCACTACTTTTCCGGTTATTTCAAATGGAATTTTCTCCTCCTTGCAAAAATTCACCAATTCGTGATACCCATTGATGCAGTTGGTAGCTTTCAGGGAACCCGGTTTGTAGTAAAGTCCGGAGTGAATCACTCCAGAATTGTTGGCAGTTTGGTGTTTGGCCAGTTGGTTTTCCTTTTCAAGGATGGCCAATTTTAAATCTGGTCGGGATTTCAAAATTTTCATCCCGGTAGCCAACCCCACTATTCCTCCACCCACAATTACAACATCGTACGTCATTGCTATTCACATTTTGCCCCAAATATAGAAGGAAGGATGGCAAAACAGGAGTCATGAACTTTTCAAACTTTAATGTCGTTTTCGGGAAATTAAATTTGTACAGGATGGCATGGAAAATGAAGTTAACTTGCATCGATTTTCTACAAGTACCATTTAATCGATCAATGCTTCGATCTTTTCTTTTGGGAGTTTTCCTCCTTTTTTCTCTTTTCGCTCAAGGTCAATTTATCATCAAAGGAAAAGTCACCGATGCAGAAACTGGTGACCCCATTGCCTTTGCCAACGTTATTCTAAAAGGTACCACAACAGGAATTACTACTGACTTTGAAGGAAACTACTTGATCGAAAGCAAAGTGCTGTCGGATAGCCTTGTCGTGAGTTATCTGGGGTACATCACGCAGTCCAAGCCCTTGGCAAATGCGCCCGATCAAAGTCTGAATTTTCAGCTTTGGCCGACTGCTTTTGAGTTGGGTACATTTGTTTTTGAAGCAGGAGAAAATCCGGCTTTCGAAATCATCCGAAGAGCCTCAGCCAGGCGCAAGGACTTTGACAAAAGAAGCTTGACGGCCTACGAAACGAAGAACTATACCAAAATCGAAATTGATATTGACAACCTATCGGAGGATTTTCGTCAGCGAAAATCAGTTCGATCAGTCACCTCGGTGTTGGATAGTATCAAGCAGCTGACCAATGATGAGGGGGAAAAGATTCTACCGGTGTTTTTCTCAGAATCTGTCTCTAAATTTTACTATCGAAATAGTCCTGAACTTCGAAAACAGGTGATCGAAAAAACCAAAGTAACCGGTGTCGGAATTACAGATGGCTCGACTATATCACAGATCACAGGGTCGCTTTTTCAAGAGTACAATTTTTATAAAAACTGGCTTAGAATCCTTGAAAAGGATTTTATCTCGCCCATAGCTGATGGGTGGAAGACCTATTATGATTATGATCTTTTGGATTCGGTCATGCTGGGAGATGATCTGAGCTACAAGCTGCAGGTCTATCCGCGACGGGAGCAGGACTTAGCCTTTACGGGTACGATTTGGATCAAAAAGGAGGATTATTCCCTGAAGCAAGTGGATTTGACGATTCCTAAAGCGGCCAACCTGAACTTTGTGGAGCGAATCAAAATCCAACAGGAATTAGTACCCACAGTGGCCGGACCATTAGTCCCTTCAAAAACTCGAGTTCAGGTCAAAATCGGCCAAATTACAGAGAACTCAGCGGGATTGTTGGCGAAGTTTTATACGGCCTCAGACAGTATTTTGGTCAATCGACCCAAGGAAACGGGATTTTTCAACCAAGCGGTAGAACTCCGGCCTGATTTCAATGAATTTTCTCAGGATTTCTGGAAAAGTACCCGCCCTGACCCCTTGAGTGAGGAAGAATTGGCTGTGCTGCAAATGGTGGATACCTTGAAAAAAATCCCCATTATCCGATTTTATTCTGAGGGGCTAAAATTCTTTGCTTCAGGTTACTTGCCGGTTCGAAAAGTGGATTTGGGACCTTGGACGGAATTTGGGAATTACAACAATGTCGAAGGACTCCGGCTTGGGTTTGGCTTGCGGTCAAATTTCAAATTTTCCAACAAATGGCTTTTGGAAGGCTATGGCGCCTATGGATTGGTCGATCAGCGATGGAAATACAAAGCCGCTGTAACCCGGATTTTGGATCGTACGCGTTGGACTACGCTTCAACTTAGGACCTCTCGAGAGCTCGACCAAGTAGGATTGGAAATGGAAAATCTAGAAGGAAACAGTATTTTCCTAGCCGCCAGTCGTTTTGGGACCTTGCGTAGGCCTTTTGTCTCTACCAATCACCGCTTGACTTTTCAAAGGGAATTTTTCAAAGGATTTTTATTGACCACAGGATTTAATGTTGCCGAATTTGATCCTCTGTTTAATTTCTATTACCTCGAAAAGGACACAAGGGAATTCAAAAACCGCTTTGAAACCACCGAATTTAGGGCAGGAATCCGCTACGGTCGGGATGAAGTCATCATCATCAATGACAACGTGAGGGCTTCTCTTGGCTCTAACCGTTGGCCCATCGTGGAGTTGAATTACTCCCAGGGGATGGATTTTCTAGGAGGGGATATCCGCTACACCAAGCTGAACTTTTACCTCTACCAACGACTGACCATGGGGATTTTTGGAGTAGGGCGTTATGAATTGGATGCAGGCAAAATCTGGGGAGAAGTGCCTTATCCGATATTGAAAAACCATTTGGGAAATGAGACTTTTTTCTACACCACGGCAGCTTTCAACACCATGAATTTCAATGAATTTGCTTCAGATCAGTTTATTAGTTTACGGTATAGACAATCCTTTGAAGGTTTTCTGTTGAATTCCCTTCCTTTGATCAAAAAGCTGAAGTGGAGAATGGTCGGCAGTGCTAATGTACTGATGGGCTCGGTCCGTGATGAAAATGTCCAAAACGTACCTTCTTTTGATCCTTTTGGTGTTCCATTGAGGTCGTTTGGAAAACTGGACCCCAGTAAACCCTACGTGGAACTTGGGTATGGAGTAGAGAATATTTTCAAGTTTTTCCGGGTGGATTTCTTCCATCGGATGACTTATATGGATCAACCTGAGGCTAAACCTTTCCATGTAAAAGTCAGTGCGCAGATTATTTTGTAAAGAAAGATTTGAGCATTCTTCCCCTAAATTTTTCCTTTGCAGGATGGTTATGCATATTTGCAGCTTAAACCACCTGCCTGTTTGTATGGGCAGAAAACAAAACGTACATGTCACAACTTATCAAAATCACCCTTCCCGATGGCTCGGTGAGGGAGTATGAAAAAGGAACTACCGGACTACAGATTGCTGCCAGTATCAGCGAGGGTTTGGCCCGGAATGTTCTTGCCGCCAAAGTCAACGGTCAGGTTTGGGACGCTACCCGAGCTATTGAACAAGATTCCACCTTGCAGTTGCTCACTTGGAATGATCTGGAAGGGAAAAACACATTCTGGCATTCCTCTGCCCACTTGATGGCAGAGGCCTTGGAAGCCCTTTATCCGGGAATCAAATTTGGTATTGGTCCGCCCATCGAAACAGGGTTCTATTATGATGTGGACTTTGGTGACCACAAGCTGGAAGGAGAGGAGCTCGAAAAGATCGAGGCTAAAATGATCGAGCTCGCCAAGCAAAAAAGCGAATTTATCCGTAAGGATGTGGCCAAGCAGGATGCAATTGCCTATTTCAAAGAAAAGGGTGATGAGTATAAGCTGGACCTATTGGAAGGTTTAGAAGATGGAACGATCACCTTCTATGAGCAAGGAAACTTCACGGATCTTTGCCGTGGACCACATATCCCCAATACTGGTTTTGTCAAGGCCGTGAAGCTGACCAATATCGCCGGGGCGTATTGGAGAGGAGATGAAAAGCGTAAAATGCTGACTCGAATCTACGGGGTTACCTTCCCTAAGGCGCAGGAGCTGAAGGATTACCTTACTCTCTTAGAAGAAGCTAAAAAGCGTGATCACCGAAAGATCGGTCGGGAGCTTGAGCTTTTCACGTTTTCGGAGAAAGTCGGCATGGGACTTCCGCTTTGGCTTCCCAAGGGTACTTTGCTGCGGGAGCGATTAGTGGCCTTTATGAAAAAAGCCCAGGACAAGTCTGGCTATCAGCAAGTGACTACTCCTCATATCGGGCACAAAGCGCTGTATGAGACTTCAGGTCACTACGAAAAATACGGGAAGGATTCCTTTCAGCCGATTACTACTCCCCACGAGGGAGAAGCATTTTTGCTAAAACCGATGAACTGTCCGCATCACTGCGAAATCTATAAGCATAAGCCAAGATCTTATAAGGATCTCCCTATTCGATATGCGGAGTTTGGTACAGTATATCGCTACGAGCAAAGCGGTGAATTACATGGGTTGACCAGAGTTAGAGGATTTACTCAAGATGATGCGCATATCTTCTGCCGTCCTGATCAGGTGAAGGAAGAATTTATCAAGGTGATTGACTTGGTTCTCTATGTGTTTAAAGCACTGGGTTTTCAGGAATATACTGCTCAGATTTCGCTTCGTGACCCTGAAAACAAGCAAAAGTATATAGGCTCAGATGAAGCTTGGGAAAAGGCTGAATCTTCTATTATCGAAGCAGCTGCAGAAAAAGGCCTTGAAACTGTAACCGAACTAGGTGAAGCAGCATTCTATGGTCCAAAATTGGACTTCATGGTGAAGGACGCTTTAGGTAGAAAATGGCAATTAGGTACCATTCAAGTGGATTATCAACTTCCAGACCGATTCCAGTTGGAATATATTGGTTCGGACAACCAAAAGCATCGTCCAGTGATGATTCACCGTGCACCATTCGGTTCCTTGGAGCGTTTCGTTGCTGTATTGATTGAGCATTGCGCAGGCGACTTTCCGCTTTGGCTTTCTCCAGAGCAAATCACCATTTTGCCGATTTCTGAAAAGTACATTGCCTATGCTGAGGAGATCAAAGAGATCTTAGATGAGGCAGGTATCACCGGAAATATTGACAACCGAGATGAAAAAATCGGGAGAAAAATCAGGGATGCAGAAGTAAAAAAGATTCCTTTTATGCTTATTGTAGGTGAAAAGGAAATGGAAGATCGTAAAGTAGCTGTGCGTAAGCACGGAGAAGGCGATAAGGGCACTCTTTCCGTTGAAGAGTTTATCCAGTATTTTCAGGGGATTATTTCAGCATCGCTAAGCAGGTAAGAAAACTATAAAATTTTATTCTGTTTTTTCAATTAGAAATAATTCCGATATTTGCAGTCAATTTCAAAAAAACAACCTTAGCTAACTTGAGCCAAAGACCACAACAGCAACAAAGAGGAAGACAAGAAGAACCTTATCGGGTCAATCATAAGATTAGAGCCCGGGAAGTAAGACTAGTAGGTGATTTCGTAGAGGGCGGTTCCACCGTATTACCTATCGAAAAAGCATTAAAGCTCGCCGAAGAAAACGAGTTGGACTTGGTCGAGATTTCTCCCAATGCCGTACCGCCAGTTTGTAAAATCATCGATTACGCCAAATTTAAGTACGAGCAGAAAAAAAAGCAGAAAGAGATCAAAGCCAACGCCGCAAAGGTTGTTTTAAAAGAAATCCGTTTCGGACCCAATACAGATGATCACGATTTTAACTTTAAGCTTAAGCATGCGGTCAACTTCCTGAAGGAAGGTGCCAAGGTAAAGGCTTACGTGCACTTTGTCGGTCGTTCCATTGTATTCAAAGAGCGTGGTGAAATGCTTCTATTGAAGTTTGCCCAAGCCTTGGAAGATCATGGAGTCGTAGAGCAAATGCCAAAGTTGGAAGGAAAACGAATGAATATCTTCATTGCTCCGAAGCCTCATAAAAAATAATTTCAACCAACTAAATACAGCAAAATGCCAAAAGTAAAAACCAAATCCGGTGCAAAGAAGCGGTTCTCTTTGACAGGAACCGGAAAAATCAAAAGGAAACACGCTTATAAAAGCCACATCCTGACAAAAAAATCTACCAAGCGTAAGCGTGAATTGACCAAAACAGGTCTTGTTCATACTTCCGATGAAGGTAGAGTGAGAGATATGTTGAAAATCTGATTTCTACATCACTCTTTAAAATTAAGGTTTATTAATTCACCAGATGCTTTGGTAACCAAGAGCGAGAGACAATCGAGCCACCAAGTGTCAAAAAACAAAACACTATGCCAAGATCAGTAAACGCAGTAGCGTCAAGAGCAAGAAGAAAAAAAGTGCTAAAGGCCACCCGTGGATACTTCGGAAGAGGTAAAAACGTATGGACTGTAGCTAAAAACAAGTATGAGAAGGGTCTTCAGTACGCCTATAGAGACCGTAAGGCTAAGAAAAGAGAATTCCGTGGCCTATGGATTCAGCGTATCAATGCAGGTGCTAGACAGCATGGCATTTCCTACTCTCAACTGATGGGTTTATTGAAGAAAGCCGAAATCGAACTTAACCGAAAGGTATTGGCTGACCTCGCAATGAACCACCCAGAGGCATTCAAAGCTGTAGTTGAAAGAGTGAAATAAGGCCGGCACTGCCTTATTTTGCGGAAAGCCTTCCTTAATCGGAAGGCTTTTTTAGTTCCAAACCTGAATAATCCCGTAGATGGAAACGCCCAAAATGGCACCTACACTGATCCAGAAAAAAAGCCTGGAAATAATAGAGTAACCGAAACCTAACTTTAAATTCTTTTGCCTGAATTGAATGCCGATGTAAAGTGTAACTAAAAGTAAGATCGAACCAATCAATCCTCCAATCAACACCAATACACCAGGCAATTGAACGGTCCAATACATCACTATCCATGCTAAAGGAAAGAGAAAGGCCAAAATTCGGACAACCGTATTTACTTCAGTGACTTCTATTGCTTTTAGACTGAGAAAAATATCCGGGAATAACCTGGTCCAGTAGGCCAGTGTGGCAAATACACTTGAATACAACGCGAAAAAACCTCCAATCAGATAGACCACTTTAGCGCCTTCGCCGAGAGAGGAGGTGTAAATACTAGCTAAAGCCAATATCAAATCAGTACCTTCTGGGAGGCTTTCTTTCCCAAAAAGAATGGAAGCTCCCAGTAGGTAGAATACCGATGTGACCAGGGTGTAGATAATCATGGCTACGATAGCGTCTAACTTCATCACCGAAATCCAACCCTGAGCACGATATTTCCAATCTTGTGATCCGTCGTTGGTGCCGGTGTAGCGTGCATATCCTTTTTCCTGACACCAATAGAAGTAAGCAATAATTTCATCACTGGCCACTCCGGTAATCCCAAAAGCTCCGATCGCAACAAATAAAATCTCCTTAGGTAGTTGAAAAAGAAATCCTGAGCCGACTTGTTCCCAAGAAAATGCAAATGGTGTGTAAAAAACTGATATAAAAGAGATGATCGTAAAAAGTGTAAATCCGAAAACCATTATCGAAGCGGTTTTCTCAATTAGTGAATAATAGTTTTTAATGAAAAACAGGGGCAATGTAGCTCCTAAAATCACCAATGAGATTCCAATTGGCAGGGTAGGGAAAATTAACGAAAGAGCTACGGCAGCTCCACCAATTATACCTCCAAGTTGAATTATTTTTAAAAAAGTCAAAACACCGATCGCCCAAATCGTCCAATGTCCTCTTCTGGATTGATTTTTTGAAAAAGTCTTTAATTCAGCCATCAGACTTTGTCCGGATAGAATCGCTTTTTTTCCAAATTCTACCTGAATCGCTACTTTGACCAGACAACTGACCAAAATCACCCATAGTGCAATGAAACCTCCTTTAGCCCCTAATAGAGTTGTTGCGATTAATTCTCCCGAACCGACGATGGATGCAGAAAGGATTAATCCTGGCCCTAGAAATTTAAACTTGGACCGAAAGACTCGAGGAGGATCCAAATAAGCATCCTGCTGATTATTCGAACTCATACAGAATGAACAGGGTGGAGATAAGATTTCAACCCCCGATGATCTCCTTTAGCTTATGGATCATGCCGTCCCAAATGGCCTCTAATTCGTCTTCGTCGTAATCATTGGAAAAATCAATCACTTTGAGAAATAAAGATTGAGTGAGTTCATTTTCTTCTAACTTAAACTCGATGAAGGAATGATCAGAATTATCCGGGTCTTTGGGATCAAAAAATTCAAATTTTACATGCGAATTAAATCTCATTGAGACCATCTTGGCATGATGGTCTTCATTATCAAAATTGAAAATATAGTTTTTATCCTCATCGATTTTTACCTCATCGGCAAACCATTCCTGTAATCCACTTGCGGTACTTAAATAATGGAAAACTATCTTCTTTGAAGTATTTATTTGATAATCAGCGGTGAACTTATTTCTAACCATAACGATGCGGATTTTGGGACTAAAATTTCATACAATTTCTCTTTTCCAGACTTGCAATTCAGGATACAAGACCTCATATTTGCATTCCGTTTTGAGGGAGGGCAAAAGGTTCTCCGATTTCTTTGAATCAGGTGTATTTTCAAGTAGGATCGTGGTTTAAGATAGCCATTAATTTCAATTTCCGACTGAAAAAATATTTAAAAGAAAAACTTTCCTGCGGTAATTTATTAATTACGATAAGGACAATATTCGGCGAGGTAGCTCAGTTGGTTAGAGCGCAGGATTCATAACCCTGAGGTCACGGGTTCAACTCCCGTCCTCGCTACGAAGGCTTTCAGAAATGAAAGCCTTTTTTTATTATCGCTCAGGATTCATTTCTTTGTTGATCAGGACAGCTATTTAAAAAATCAGAATCCTTCTGAGTTCAATAACTTTGAACTCCAAATGAAAAGAGTCGTTCTATTTGGATGGAAGGTAGGAGATCATGAAAAAACTCGACAAACTTATCTTTGGCTCTTTTTTAGGGCCTTTTATTTTGACTTTTTTGGTGGTTGACTTCATTCTTCTGATAGTCAACATGCTAAAGTATTTTGATGAAATTTTTGGTAAGGGGCTAGGTTTTTGGGTTTATGCAGAATTGATCGGATACTTTGTGATCAGTATTTCTCCGATGGCTCTTCCTTTGGCTGTTCTCCTTTCAAGTCTGATGACTTTTGGAAACTTGGGAGAACATTTTGAACTCACTGCAATAAAAAGCAGCGGTATCTCGCTCACCAGAGCTTTGCTGCCAATCGGAATATTTACTGTTTTATTGACTTTCTTGGCATTTCTTTCCAACAACTATTTGGTCCCAAAAGTCAATTTGAAAACCTTCAGTTTACTATATGACATAAGAATGAAAACTCCAGCTTTGGATATCAAGGAGGGGGTTTTTTATGATCAAATTGAAGGTTACTCGATCAAAGTCAATCAGAAAGTTGGAGATACTGGGCTCAGGGATATCATCATTTACAGTCATGTCAAGGGTCAGGGTAACCTCCAGGTGACATTGGCAGACTCGGGGAGGATGGAAACTTTCAATAATGACACTTTTATGAAGTTGACCCTTTACAATGGGTGGAATTATGAGGAGGAGCGCCCTACACGTGGGATTTCAGAAGCTCCGGTAGCATTTTCCAGGACTAAATTTGATCAAAATGTGATGGTTTTTGACCTTTCTACATTTCAGATGAGTAGGACTCCTGAAGAACAATGGTCAACAAATAGAGCGATCAAAAATATCAGTGAAATAAAAGTGGGGCTAGATTCCATCTATTCCTTGGTTAATGATCTCAAATATCAAAATTTCACCACAGCAGAAGGTATTTATCCTTTTTTGAGTAAAGAGCGGAAACTTACACCTTCGGATGAAATCAGGGAAAGAAAGGCACAGGATGATTCATTAAGAAAAGAAAGGATCCTAAAACAAAGAGAAAAAGAGAAGCAAGATTCTATTGCCTCTCTGACCAATGCTCAGGACTCTACATCTTCCTCACCAAAAGAACAACCAAACATCAGTGAAGTCACCGTCTCAGCTAGTTCAAAGACAGATTCACTTCTCAAACAAAAACTAAATTCAATAAATGGCAGAAGAATCAGAACCCGTCCTGATAGTGTGATCACTAATGTAGATACTACCGGGACAGAACCTGTCCAACGTAAAATTAGAAGGACAACACCTCTGACAGATCAAGAACTGGAGCTTTTGGATTCTATGTTTTTCAAGCGTGGATACATTTCCAATGCAATGACCATGGCTTTGAATAATTCTAGAAACCTTAAAAACACCTTCAATGTGAAGATGCAGCAAATCGATGGGCATGAACGTGAATACCGACGATACCAGATCGCTTGGTATCAAAAGTACACTCAAGCAATTGCCTGTTTGATGATGTTTTTTATCGGCGCTCCTCTTGGATCCATCATTAAAAAAGGTGGGCTTGGAATGCCTGTTTTAGTATCCATTTTGTTTTTCATTCTATATTACATGCTGACTATTACCGGGGAAAAATGGGCAAAAGAGGGGGTTACATCTCCCTTCTTCGGTACGATTTTTTCCAATTTGAGTCTGTTACCATTTGGATTGATCTTCCTTTTGCAGGCCAGAAAAGATGCGAGGCTATTTGAAGCTGAATTTTACATAGGATTGATCAATAAGGTCAAATCCATTTTTGGATTTAAGTCAGGTAAATCGTAGCTGACCTTTCAAATTCAAAATTTTAAATCTACCTTTGTACCTGTTTTATTTAATTTAGCTAAACATGTATTTAACATCAGAGAAAAAACAGGAGTTGTTTAAAAATCATGGACGGTTAAAATCTGCAAACGATACAGGATCTCCTGAATCACAGATTGCCCTCTTCACTCACCGTATTCAGCACCTCACCGAACATTTGAAGGTGAACAAGAAAGATTATTCCACCAGACTTGGCTTGCTGAAGCTAGTAGGTAAGAGAAGAAGTCTTCTAGATTATCTTTACAAAAAAGATATCGAACGATACAGAGCGATCATCGCTGAACTCGGAATCAGAAAATAATTCCTTCCAAGTAAGGTTCTCAATGAAGGGAACCTTACTTTTTTCTTTTTTGGGTTTAACCTCATTTTTACACCTAAGATGCTTTAATTCTAACACTCATTTATGTTACCAAACTTAATCACCAAGACCATCACCCTAGAGGATGGTCGAGAAATTATCATTGAAACCGGTGCGCTAGCCAAACAGGCGGACGGTTCTGTAGTCGTGCGGATGGGAAAGGCCATGCTTTTGGCCACAGTAGTTGCAAAAAAAGACGCCCTGGATGGCGTGGACTTTTTACCTCTATCAGTAGATTATCAGGAGAAATTTGCAGCCTCGGGAAAAATTCCCGGAGGTTTCTTAAAGCGCGAAGGCAAGCTTTCTGATTACGAAGTTTTGATTTCCAGAATAGTTGACCGGGCAATACGTCCGATTTTTCCGGATGATTATCATGCAGATACCCAAGTGGCTATCACATTGATGTCCTCTGACGAAGGAGTACTTCCTGACGCCCTCGCCGGTCTGGCAGCTTCTGCAGCATTATCTGTTTCCGATATTCCTTTCAATGGGCCAATTTCAGAGGTTAGAGTTGCGAAAATTGATGGCAAACTGGTCATTAATCCAAGTCCAGCAGCTCTATTGACAGCCTCTATGGAGTTCATTGTAGCAGGATCTTTGGATTACATTCTCATGGTTGAAGGAGAGGCTAACGAAATCTCTGAGGACGAGATGGTGGAAGCCCTTCAATTTGCCCACGAAGAAATCAAAAGACATTGTCAAGCTCAAAAAGAACTGACTGTTTTGGTCGGAAAAGAACAAAAAAGAGAATACAGTCACGAAAAGTCTGATCCTGCCTTGTTTGATAAAATGAAAGCAGAACTTTATGATCAACTTTACGCAGCTGTCAGTAAACAAATTGCTAACAAAAGCGAGCGTTCAGCTTTGGTAAAAGAAATCAAAGATGCTTTTGTAGAAAGTTTAGGAGAAGATCACGGTTTTGAAACTAGCCTGATCGGACCTTATTTCCATAAGATCCACAAAGAAGCAGCCCGAAATCTGACTTTGAACGAGAAAAAGCGACTTGATGGAAGAAAATTAAATGAAATCAGACCGATTTGGTCAGTGGTTGATTATTTGCCTTCAGCTCATGGTTCTGCGGTTTTCACCAGAGGAGAAACCCAATCTGTAACGACCTGTACCCTAGGTACCAAAATGGACGAGCAGATGATCGATGGAGCTACGTTCTCAGGGTACAACAAATTTTACCTGCATTATAATTTTCCTGGATTTTCTACGGGAGAGGTGAAGCCAAATCGCGGTCCGGGTAGAAGAGAAGTAGGTCATGGCAATCTTGCTATGAGAGCATTGAAGAAAGTATTGCCTTCAGAAAATGAAAATCCATACACGATCCGAATTGTATCCGACATTTTGGAATCAAACGGATCGTCCTCCATGGCGACTGTGTGTGCAGGTTCATTGGCTCTGATGGATGCCGGTGTTCAGATTAAAGCTCCTGTGACAGGAATTGCAATGGGTATGATCTCTGATGCCAAGACTGGTAACTACGCTATTCTTTCCGACATCTTGGGAGACGAGGATCACTTGGGAGATATGGACTTCAAAGTAACAGGTACGGAGAAAGGAATCACCGCTTGTCAGATGGATTTGAAGGTAGAAGGACTTGACTATTCAGTACTCAAAGAAGCCTTGTATCAAGCAAAAGAAGGAAGATTGCATATCCTCAATGAAATCACCAAGACTTTAGCTGCTCCAAAACCAGATCTAAAGCCTCATACTCCAAGATCTTTTATGATGTGGATTCCAAAAGAATTAATCGGTGCGGTGATTGGTCCAGGTGGAAAAGTAATTCAGGAAATTCAAAAGGATACAGCAACCACGATTGTAATCGAGGAAGTCGATAATCAAGGGAAAATCAACGTTTTCTCAGCAAATCAAATCAATATGGATGCTGCTATTCGACGCATCAAATCGATTGTAGCTCAACCTGAGATTGGAGAGGTATATACTGGAAAAGTAAAAAATATTCAACCATTCGGGGCATTTGTGGAATTTATGCCGGGCAAAGATGGTTTGCTTCATATCTCTGAAATCAAATGGGAACGCCTAGAAAATATGGAAGGTGTGCTCGAACCAGGTGAAGAAATCATGGTAAAGTTGATTGATGTAGATAAAAAGACCGGGAAATTTAAGCTTTCAAGAAAAGTTCTTTTGCCAAAACCTGAAAAACCAGGTCAAAAGGACTAAGCTTGATCAAACATTTTCTTATCTTATCCCAATTCAATAAAAAATTCTCAAAATTAAATCCTGAATGAGGCAGCTAAAAATTAGCAAACAGATTACCAACAGGGAATCTCAGTCACTGGACAAGTATCTTCAAGAGATTGGAAAGGTGGACTTGTTGACAGCTGATGAAGAAGTAGTCTTAGCCAAGCGGATTCGTGAAGGCGATCAGCTTGCATTGGAGAAGTTGACTAAAGCCAACCTTCGATTCGTAGTTTCTGTAGCTAAGCAATATCAAAATCAAGGATTGTCACTGGGAGATTTGATCAACGAGGGTAATCTCGGTTTGATCAAAGCTGCACAGCGATTTGATGAAACCCGTGGTTTTAAATTCATTTCCTATGCCGTATGGTGGATCAGACAGTCCATCTTACAGGCACTTGCCGAACAGTCTAGGATCGTAAGGCTTCCACTCAACAGGGTAGGTTCTCTCAATAAAATATCTAAAACTTTCTCCGAATTGGAACAGAAGTTTGAGCGTGAACCTTCACCCGAAGAATTGGCTGAAGTGCTCGAAGTTACGGCTTCTGAAGTAGTGGATACCATGAAAATCTCTGGTCGACATGTATCCATGGATGCTCCTTTTGTGCAAGGCGAAGAAAATAGTCTATTGGACGTTTTGGAAAACGATGGAGACGAAAAGCCGGATGATGGTCTGATGACAGACTCACTTCGAAAAGAAGTCCAGCGGGCACTTTCTACCTTGACTCAACGAGAAGCAGACGTGATCACTCTTTACTTTGGACTAAACGGCGAACATGCCATGACCCTAGAAGAGATTGGTGAAAAGTTTAACCTTACACGCGAACGAGTAAGGCAGATCAAAGAAAAGGCCATCAGAAGGCTAAGACATACTTCCCGAAGTAAGACGCTCAAGCCTTATCTGGGATAAATTATTAAAGGGGCTTCGGCCCCTTTTTTCTTTAATTACAGCAAAACAGTGATTGATCTCACCTTTGGGAATTTTAACTTTTGGCAATTTTGTTACCCGAAGAGAATTCATAAAATTTGACCGCTGATAACACAATGAATCAAGAAATCGAAAAAGTAAAGGTCCTTATCATAGGTTCAGGGCCGGCTGGTTATACTGCAGCCATTTACGCCTCACGAGCAGGTCTCAATCCTGTATTGTACACCGGTGGACAGCCGGGAGGACAATTGACTATCACCACAGATGTAGAAAACTATCCGGGCTATCCAGATGGGATCATGGGGCCGGAGATGATGGAGGACTTTCGAAAGCAAGCAGAACGGTTTGGTGCGCAAATTCGATATGGAGTTGTGACTGCCGTAGATTTCAAAGCCAAACCACACGTAGTAACGGTGGATGACCAGAAGACTATCCATGCCGACACCGTAATAATCAGCACTGGTGCCTCTGCCAAGTGGCTGGGACTCGAAAGTGAGAATCGACTCAATGGGAAAGGAGTGTCTGCCTGTGCCGTTTGTGATGGGTTTTTCTTTAGAGGTCAAGATGTTGCAATTGTAGGTGCTGGTGATACAGCTTGTGAGGAGGCTTCATATTTGGCTAATATCTGTTCCAAAGTTTATATGATTGTGAGAAGAGACGAAATGCGGGCTTCCCAAATCATGCAAAAAAGGGTGATGAACAATCCCAAGATCGAAATCCTTTGGAATACTGAAACAGAGGAGATTTTAGGTGACGAGGTAGTGACTGGTGCACGATTGCTGAACAATAAAACAGGGGAAATTTCCAAAATTGATATTTCTGGCTTTTTTGTTGCTATTGGTCACCAACCAAATACTGAAATCTTCAAGGATTTTATTACGATGGATGAGTCTGGGTATATCAAGACGATACCGGGATCAACACGTACCAATATCGAGGGAGTTTTTGCCTGTGGAGATGCCCAAGACCATATTTACAGACAAGCAGTCACTGCGGCTGGTACAGGGTGTATGGCTGCACTTGATGCTGAGCGATATTTGGCAGCTCAGGAAAACGATTAATTCAATTGATGAATAAAACCATTTTAAAAATTCTCTTGGGAATATTTTTGAGCATTGGTCTGAGTCAGGCCAATGCTCAAGTTTTTCCTAAGATTATCAAAAAAACTCCAACTACTCCTGTTAACACACCGGAGCGTAGAAATATCGAATTCAGAGAGTTTGATCAGGAATCCTATTTAAGAAATTTATCTAACCAAACGGATTCTTTAATTTTTAGAAATACAATAAACCTTTCAAGGATTAGGTCGATTATCAATGAGGATCCATTTGGATTGATTTGGGCTCCGACCAATCAGCTCGTGAAAGTTTCTGAACAAATTCAAATTGATAGTATTTGGGTCACTGCCTACGAGTATTTTTCGGCTTGGGATGATAAAAAAGTCGATATCTACAATTTTGATATCAAAACTTTCAATGATAGTATCACTATCAAACTTTTTGATCAGCGAATAGGTCAAGATTGGAAGATGCCTCTAGATCATACTAAGGTCAATTCAAAGTATGGCTATCGTTGGAGAAGGATGCATTACGGGACGGACCTCGACTTGAATACCGGTGACCCGGTTTACTCAGGCTTTGATGGTATCGTTCGGGTCAAGTCCTATGACCGCTATGGATATGGCTATTTTTATGTGGTCAGACATAAAAATGGGCTCGAAACAGTTTATGGTCACCTTTCGAAGCATTTAGCTCAGGTAGGTGATGAAGTGAAAGCTGGTGATCTCTTAGGAAAAGGAGGGAGTACCGGGCGAAGTACAGGACCGCACCTTCACTATGAGCTTAGGTATAGAGGTGTTCCTTTTGATCCTGAAAAAGTTTATGATTTTGAAGAGGGTACGATTTCGATGCAGGATCTTATGGTAGATAGAGCGCTGTTTGGGCAAGCCATTGCCGCTCGCACAGCTGCCTATCACCGGGTGAGGAGAGGAGATACTTTGGGTGGAATTGCCCGAAGATATGGAGTTTCGGTTGCGCAGCTGACCCGTCTTAATGGAATCAGCACCAGGACAATTCTTAGAATTGGTCAAAATTTGCGAGTTAAATAATCAATAGATGAATAAATTAGATATTCTTGTCATTGCGGCTCATCCCGATGATGCAGAGTTGGGATGCTCAGGTACCATTTCAGCTCACATTGCCAAGGGGTATAAAGTGGGAATTGTCGATTTGACCCAAGGTGAAATGGGAACTCGGGGCACACCCGAACTGCGCCTTCAGGAAGCGGATGAGGCTGCCAGAATATTGGGATTGGCAGCTAGAGAGAATCTTGGCTTTAAGGATATTTATTTTCAAGACGATGAAGTCCACCAAAGGGAGCTGATCAAAATAATTCGAAAATATCAGCCGGATATTGTCCTGGCAAATGCTGTTTCCGATCGACATCCTGATCACGGAAAAGGTGCTTCTCTAGCTACCCATGCTTGTTTTATGAGTGGTTTGAGAAAAATTGAAACTCAACTGGACGGGAAAAATCAGACTCCATGGAGACCTCAGTTCGTTTACCATTATATTCAGAATAACTACATCGAACCAGATTTCATTTTTGATATCTCGGATTATTGGGATACCAAAATTGAAAGTATTATGGCATTTCGATCTCAATTTTATGATCCTGCCAGTCAAGAGCCCTCCAGTTTTATTTCTTCCCCTGAGTTTTTGCCATTTATCGAATCTAGGGCCAGAGAGTTTGGCCACAGGATAATGACCAAGTATGGAGAAGGCTTTACTGTAGAGCGATATATAGGTGTGAAAAATTTGTTTGACTTGAAGTAAATATCTCAAAGACCAATTAGGGAGCGAGGCGAGTGATCATCCAAGATCCAGTCTCGCTTTTTTCATAATTTATTCGGTCATGCAGCCTGTTTGGTCTTCCTTGCCAAAATTCGACCCGGTGAGGAAGGACCCGAAAACCACCCCAATGAGATGGTCGGGTTATAGTCTCAGGAGTATGGCTTTTTTCCAGCTGATTAATATTTTCTATTAAAATTTCACGGCTTTCTATTTTTTGGCTTTGGGGAGATGCCCAAGCACCAATCTGACTTCCAAACGGCCGAGAGTAAAAATACTGGTCAGATTCTTCCTTACTGACTTTTTCCAAATCACCAATGATTCGGACTTGCCGCTCAAGTTCTGCCCAAAAGAACGTCAAACATGCTTTTGGCTGTTGCATGAGCTCTTGACCTTTTTGGCTGTCATAATTGGTGAAGAATACAAATCCATGGTCAATTTCCTTGAGCAGAACGATTCTACCGTTAGGGTATCCATCTATACCAATAGTTGAGAGGCACATGGCATTCACTTCCAAAGCTTCAGAATCTACTGCTTCATCAAACCAAACTTTAAATTGTCTCAAAGGGTCAATGCTTACATCGCTGATGTCCAGTGATTTAAGGCTGTATTCTTTTCGGATATTTGCAATTTTCATAAGTTTGTTATAATCTAAATCAACCTTTGCTTAAAACTACCACAGCCTTTGGATTTATAAAATTAAGGGCTATATTTTTCTGCGAAATAAACGGACTTTTATGAATAGTGATCCCTTAAACTTTCCCAAAGCAGGTAATCTCCTGATTTCTGAACCTTTTCTTCAGGATGAAAATTTTGTCCGTTCTGTGGTTTTACTCTGTGAGCATAATACCGAAGGAAGTTTTGGATTTGTATTGAACAAGCCCAGCATTCTTAATTTGGGTGATTTGGTGGACGAATTGTCTTTTTTGGAAAATCAAGTTTATGTGGGAGGACCTGTACAGCAAAACACCCTTCATTTTATTTACTTCAGCAAACAACCGCTCAACGGTAGTGTTTTGGTAGGAGAGGATTTATGGTGGGGAGGGGCATATGAGGATTTGGTAGAAAAACTCAAGCTTGGAGACCTTGCATCCCATGAAGTGATGTTTTTTATTGGATATAGCGGGTGGGGTGCTGGTCAGTTAGCTGATGAATTGGAAGAACAAACGTGGATAGTTTGTGAAGAAAAACTCAACCAGGACACAATCCAAAACACCCCGGAAGAATTGTGGAAAGTACTCCTCAAAAACATGGGTGGAGAGTATAAGCTTATTGCAAATTATCCCCTTGACCCAAGATTAAATTAGGCAAAATTCCTACTTTTGCCCATATTGCTTTGAAATTATAGCGTTTTTATGACCGATAAAAGTAACGAAATGTCCGAAGAGGACAAGGTGACCCAAGCTTCCTCTGATGAAGTAAAGGGTATCGAATCTACCGAAGTTAATAACGAATCCCAAGAAGATGCAGTGGATTCAGCGAAACCTTCCCCATCTGAAACTCCGGATTCTGCCAGTGTGATCTCAGGTACACCATTGGAGGAGGAAGGAAATGAGAATCAAAGTGTTTCTGAAGATCAAGCCGAAGAAGAGAGCGAGGAGGAGCCTACCGATTTGTCAGGATTGACTAAGGTGCAGTTGCTCAATTTGCTTAAAGAAAAAATTGCGAATAATCCGGTCTCGTCATTGGATAAACTGGCCCACGATATCAAGCTGGCCTTCGATGAGCTGGTGGCAAGGGATAAAGAAGAAGCCCTTGGCCGATTTATAAATGAGGGTGGGGCTGAAGATGATTTTGAATATAGACTTCATGATGAAGAACGTGAATTCAATAAAATATTCAATGAGTTTAGATTCCAGCTCAATCAGATCCGAAGAGAAGCGGAAAAGCAAAAAGAGAAAAATCTCGAAATCAAAAATGAGCTTTTAAACCAGCTGAGAGAGCTTGTCGATGGAGAAGAGACTACGCTCAGTATGAATGCCGTGAAGGCCATACAGGAAAAATGGAAATCTATCGGGCCAGTTCCAGCCTCTCAAAACCGGAACCTTTGGGCTAGCTTTAATGCCTTAATGGACCGCTTTTATGATAATAGGAGTATTTACTTTGAGCTGAAAGAACTTGATAGAAAGAAAAACCTCGAAAGCAAAACGGAGCTTTGTGAAAAAGCAGAAGCACTCACTGAAGTAAAAGACCTTAAAGAAGCCATCCGTCAGCTTAATGACCTCCATGAGGAATTTAAACATATTGGTCCGGTCCCTCGTGACGAGCAAGAAGCACTTTGGCAGCGGTTCAAATCCGCATCCGATGCTGTCTATGATCGACGGAAAGAGTTTTTTGACGGCCAAAAGGAGGTCTTCAAAAAAAATCAAGAGATCAAGCAGGAATTGATAAGTAAGCTAGAGCCATTCGCTTCCTTCAAAGCTGATAGAATTAAGGATTGGAACACCAAAACCAAAGAAATTCTTGACCTGCAAAAAGAATGGGAAAAAATCGGTCCTGTGCCAAAAGAGGTTGGGAAAGATATTAATAAAGGCTTTTGGGCAATTTTTAAGCAGTTTTTCCATAACAAAAATCTGTTTTTCAAAGAACTCGATGAAATCAGAGCAGCTAATGTCAAAAAAGCGGAAGAACTTATCGGATTGGCCGAATCTCTCCAAGAGAATACTGACTGGCAAAACACCGCAAATCAGCTCGTGAGGCTTCAGCAAGAGTGGAAAAAACTTGGACCTACCCCCGAAAAGCAACGAGATGCCCTATACAAACGATTTAAAACTGCTTGTGATGCCTTCTTTGAAAACAGGAGAAATGCAAATAAGCAGTCAAATTCGGAATTCGATGCTAATCTGAAATCCAAGCAGGAAGTCATCAACAAAATCAAATCTGCTGCTTCAGGAGATTCAATTTCTGAGAATGAATTGACCGATTTGGTCAACGAATTCAATGAAATTGGCTTTGTGCCTCGTAAAAACATGAAAGAGATCCAGAATCAATTCAAAGAGGCGGTTGATGCTTATCTGCAAATACTTGATCCAAGCGGATCAGATAAGGATGATTTTATGTTCCGATTGAATTTAAACCGTATGCAGGGGGATCCAAATGCGGTGAAAAATCTGAATAAAAAGGAACACGGAATCCGGAAGCAGATAGCGGATTTGGAAAACAATATTACGCTTTGGAAAAATAACCTAGAGTTTTTTGCAGCTTCCAAAACTGCAGACAAACTCCGCGATCAATTTGATATCAAGATCCAGAAAGCAGAAGAGGAAGTAGAAAAGCTCAAAAAGAAGCTTTCGATTTTGAGAGAGTTCTAAAATTTTGTCACTCAAAATCTGATAGATAGCCATTTCTGTGAAATTTATCAGGTTTTTGGTTTGCAGTGAAAAGTTAGAACTCTATATTTGCACCACGTTAAAGGCAAGCCTCTTTAGCTCAGCTGGTAGAGCAACTGACTTGTAATCAGTAGGTCGCTGGTTCGATCCCGGCAAGGGGCTCTTTGATTATCAGGCACTTATGAGATATTTCTTATAAGTGCCTTTTTCATTTGCACAAAATCGAGTCCTTAGGGATCAGGGATCAGTCCTAAAAGTTGGGGGATTTTGGTCAATGTGGTTTCTTTGTTAAAAAAAAGAATTGGAAGAAAAGGATTACCGGATCAGTCTTACTATCTGGGGAGGTTAAAATTTTAGCCTTAGATATTTGAGATGCTGAAAAGGAATAATTCGATTTTTCTTTGAAGATAATTGCATCCATAAAAGCATGAATTCCTAATAGCCATCAAATTATTTCATAGGTAATATTTTATGAATTTGGAATATCGAGCTATATCTTATCCAGGCCTATCCGAAATGGTCTTCCTAGCTTCTTAAATTCCCCCGGAGTCATTCCCGTTTCCTTTTTGAAAGCAGTGCTCAAGTAAGCAGCACTACTATACTCCAATTGATGTGCGATTTCTGAGAGGCTTAATTCTCCATAGAAGAGTAGTTCTTTGACCTTTTCGATGCGCAGCTTGGTGAAATACTTTTCAATAGTGATACCTTCTACCGTGGAAAAAAGCCGACTGAGATAACCATAGTCGTAGGGTAAATGATCGGTAAGAAAGTCCGATATATTTTGGTTTGACTCCTGATTATTTAACCGTTTTATGATCATCGTTTTAATCGTGGCGATCAGTGCAGATTTTTCATCCTCCAAAAGTTCAAAGCCTTTCTCTTCCAAAAGTTTGCCAAGCATTACCTTTTCAGCTGGATTGATTTGAGAAAGCAAATGTGCTTTTCCCAATTCAATCGTCGCCCTTTTTCCTACTTTTTCGAAAATGCTCTCAACAGCCTCTATGCATCTGTTGCAGACCATATTTTTGATCAAAAGCACATTATTTTCCATGATTGAGCACGTTGGATTAGATTACTGGGGAGATTTTTAAAATGCTAACCCCATACTTTGCCGATAGCATAGCTTAAAGATAAGATGGTTAAGTTAATAGTAACTTTTGGCCATCTTCATGAAATTCTTTTGGGGCAGGCTTTCTGCCATCTGTCACGAATAGCGGGCCAACTCGAAGTATCCTATCAAAGTCAAAGGTGAAATCGTCAACTGATAGCAAAGATTCGGTAAATATTAGTTTTAATCTTTCAATTAATCAAATATTCTAAAATCAGGAAAAATAAAGATGGACAGAGCAAACACCCAAGTCCGGTATAAAATGTGGCAGTAACAGCCCCATAAGGAACCAGTTTGGGATCAGTGGCTGCCAAACCAGCTGCAACTCCGCTGGAAGTACCCATAATTCCACCGAATATCACGGCTGCGCCAGGATGTGTCAGGCCAATGTTTTTAGCAACTATGGGAGTGAGGATGGTTACCGAGACGGTTTTGACCACCCCAATGGCAATGCTAAGTGCAATTACATCAGAGCTTGCCCCAAGTGCACCTCCAGTAACAGGACCGACTATATAGGTACAAGCTCCAGCACCCAGTGTACAAATACTGACTGCGTCTCGATAACCTACCAACCAAGCTAAAACTGCTCCTAAAGAAAAAAACACCAAAATGCCTGTACCTAAAGATATCAATCCAAAAAGACCGCTTTTCCGAATCAAAATCCAGCTAGCACCTATAGCAGTGGCTACAATCGCAAAATCTCTAAACATGGACCCTCCTAAGTAGCCCAATCCCTTGAACCAGGAAATATCAGATAATCCCTTTTCCCCTGAACCAAAAAGACCACCCAAATAACCAAGTACCAAAGCGAAAAAGATCGCAAGTGCTGAGCCGGGTATTTTTGATTTGAACAATCTTTTTGATGCCCAATCTGCGCTAATGGTCAGTATTCCTACCAATAAAAATGCAACGATCAAGCCATTTTTGTCAATGAGATTTTGTAGAGTGCTCATCATTTAATTTTCTGAACCATGGCCTTAAAAATCAAAAAAGCGGCAAAAACAGGGATAATTCCTGCCAGAATTGCAAGTATTCCTGATGAAATCGCGGATTTGACATTAAGGCTTGCTGCCATTGCGATCACTACCGGAATATAAAGTCTATTCCAAAACTCAACTCCAAATTCCCAATCCTCTTTCCAAATATCCTTATGTTTTAAATAGGACTTGGAAAAAATCAATATAATCATCGCAAATCCAACTCCACCGACATTAGAAGACACACCCATCAATTCTCCGAGAAGGTCACCTATCCACATTCCTACTAGAAATGATAGTGATAGCACAGCAATTCCCTTGATCATGTTCCCTAAGATTAATTAAGAAAAAATTGCCTTGACTTCGGTTTTCACCACTTTTCCCATAGCATTTCTCGGCAAATCATCCATTATTTTGTAGCCTTTTGGAGTTTTATAGGCGGGCATCTGGGATCTAATCCATTGTTCCAAGTCTTTGATTTCGAGTGGTTTTTGTATGACAAGAGCTCCAACTACCAGCTCTCCCCATTCCTCATTAGGGATTCCTACAACCGCACAATCTTTAATGGAGGGGTGTTTTCTCAATACTTCTTCAATCTCCAAAGCTGAAATTTTGTATCCGCCTGATTTGATAATGTCAACAGAATCTCGCCCCAGAATTCTAAAATACCCATCTTCGATTACAGCTATGTCTCCCGTTTTAAACCATCCATCTGGAGTAAAAGATCTGGCAGTAGCCTCTGATTTTTTCCAATATTCTTTAAAGACCGAGGGACCTTTTATTTGAATTTCTCCGGGGATTTGGTCTTGGGTCAGATTATTTGATTCATCCACTAATCTTACATCAACACCTGGAAGAGGTTGACCTATGTATCCTGCGCGCCGTTCGCCTTCGTAGGGATTACTGATTGCCATTCCTATTTCAGTCATTCCGTAACGTTCCAGCAGGTAATGTCCTGAAATTTCTTTCCATTTTTCCATGACATTTACCGGGAGGGCTGCAGATCCAGAAACCATCAACCTCACTTTTTTGAAGGCCTCGGTGATTTGGGATTTTTTCAAGTTGGAAAATGAATCAAAAGCTTGGATCAACTTGAAGTAGATCGTGGGGACTGCCATGAAAACGTTTATTTCTTCGTTTAGAAAAAGTTCAAAAACTTCCTCCGATACAAAAGGGTGTAAAAACTTAACTTTCGCTCCTGACCATAGGGCACAACTCACCACATTGATAATCCCATGGACGTGGTGTAGCGGCAAGAGACACACAATACTATCATCCGGACTCCATTGCCAAGCTTTTATCAGTGTACTGATTTGGGATTCGATGATATCATGTGTGGTCAAGACCCCTTTGGGTAAGCTAGTGGTGCCCGAGGTATATAAAATCATGGCTCCTCGCTCTCCTGAAATGTTGGGTAAGGACCCTAATTCATCAAACTGAGTCATATCAGATATCACGATTAATCGGATTCCTCTTTCCTCAGCATATGGACCAATCAGTGATTCAAACTGAGGACTTACCACCACGATTTCTGCACCTGTATCTTCTATGACATAGATGAGTGAAGGAAGTGGGTAGGATAATGCCAAAGGCACGGCTATTCCCCCTGATTTCCAGATTCCCCACTGGACAGAGACATAATTGATGCCCGGTTCCACCATGTAGGCCACTCTTGCTTCCGAGAGGTCAGATTTTCCGTCAAGTAGATAGGTGGCAAATGCATCGCTGAAAGACTGAAGCTGGGAATAACAATAAGTACCTGATGAATCAATAATGGCGATTTTATCAGCCGAGAAATTAAACTGGTCAAAAACAAAATTCATGAATAAGCTAAATCAAGGGGTGAATTATATCTTGAAGATAATTGCAAAGCATACAAAAAAAGCCCGAAACAACGGGCTTTGAAATATTATTTTATGAATGGGTAATGGGCTTGGAATAATTTTTTTTGTTTAGAGATTTTCCTCTTTTTTCATATTGGAGTTGCTACATAATGCACTATGCTTCCCTTCAGATGATTTAGATTATTCAGCCTAAAAAATGAACGCATGTTAACTTTTTAAATCTGTGAATACCAAGGCTTTATTTTTATCTATTACTCCAGCGGGAATAGTTACATCCCCTGAGAGAAAGCGCTCAAACATCTGCTGCTTCTCTTGTCCCGTTATTACCCAAAGAATCTCCTTCGCCCGGTTGATCAGCGGATAAGTCAATGTCATTCGTATCCTTCCCTGATAGGGGTTTTCGGTTAACGCCACATCACGGTCCGAAATAGCACAGACTGCATCATTTGGGATTAAAGAAGCAGTGTGCCCATCTGTGCCCATTCCGAGGTGAATAAGGTCAAACTGGCCAGTCTCCGTGATTTCATTAATGGTCTTGACGTAATCATCACATGCTTCATCCAGGTTGTCTGCTGTTACATGCATATGGAAAATGTTGATTCTAGTCATGAGACCAGAACCTTCTACAGTTTTAAACAATTGAGTGAGGTTTCTGTCCGGATGACCATCAGGAGCAATTCGTTCATCTACCTGGAAAATGAAGATTTTTTCCCAGCTCAGTTTTTCTTTGGTCAGCCTTTTCAGCATTTGCCAAGGCGTACGTCCGCCACTGATTGCCATGGTAAATCGGCCATGATCAAAAATTGCTTTTCTGGCTGCCTGAGCAATATGCAATGCTGCTTCTTCAGCTACTTGGTCAGCAGATTCAAAACGAAGGATCTTCATAAATTTTAGGAATTTACTTCAGGGTTATTCCAGCCTCCAGGAGGAAGGATCAATTCATTAACATTGTCTGGGCCCCAGGTGCCCGGCTCATATTCATAGACCGGTACGTCACTTTCTAAATAGTCGTCAACAATTTTCCAAGCCTCCTCAACATAGTCCTGTCTGGCAAAATGAGTGGGATCTCCGGCCATAGCATCGGTCAAAACCCGTTCATACGCATCCTTTTCATTGGGAAATGGAGTAGGATTTCCCTGGATTTCGCTCATCACGGATTTCATATCTTCACCGGCAGACATGATCAGCATTCCAAATGCCACCGTCACGTCGGGGCTGATTCGGAATCGAATGTGGTTGGGTTGAGTCGCAATGGAAGAGTAGGCCGACGGGAGATGTTTGAATCGTACCAAAATCTCTGTGCAAGTGACTGGAAGGTTTTTTCCCGCCCTGATGTAAAAAGGTACACCTTCCCACCGTGGAGAATTGATATGCAGACGGATAGCAGCAAAAGTCTCTGTTTTTGAGTCAGCTTTGACATTTTTCTCACCCAAATATCCTTTGTATTGACCTTTTACGACATCTTGGCCTCTTAGAGGTGAAATGGCTTGGAGTACCTTGACTTTCTCATCACGGATGGATTCGCTGTCCAAGACTTGTGGGGGCTCCATGGTCAAGTTACAAAGGACCTGAAAAAGATGGTTTTGGATGACATCCCGAATGGCACCGGTTACATCATAGAATGCCCCTCTACCTTGTATACCAAAGTTCTCCGCCATCGTGATCTGCATGGATTCAATATGATTTTTGTTCCAGACCGGCTCCAAGAGGGAATTGACAAAGCGAAAAAAGACGATATTATTAACAGGCCGCTTTCCAAGGTAGTGATCAATCCGATAGATAGAGCTTTCTGAAAATTTAGAAAGCAAAATCTTATTTAAAGACCGAGCGGAGTCAAAATCAGTGCCGAATGGCTTTTCTACAATGACTCTAGCACCTTTTGCACATCCAGACTGATCTAGTTGCTGAATGATTTTGGGAAATAGGACAGGAGGGATGGCCAGATAGTGAGTGGGGTTTTTGGCTTCTCCGATTTCCTTCCGAATACGCTGAAAAGTCTCCGGATCGGTGTAGTCACCACCTACGAATCCCAGTAAATCAGCAAATTTTTGAAAAGATTCCTCGTCAAACTGTCCATGCTTTTGGATACTTTCTTTTGCGCGTCCTTTTAGTTTTTCAAGATCATAGTCTCCTCTTGCTACGCCGATGATAGGAACCCGCAGATTTCCTCTTTTTACCATCATCTGCAGGGCAGGAAATATTTTTTTGAAGGCCAGATCGCCGGTTGCTCCGTAGAAAACCAACGCATCTGATTTTACTTGTGCCATTCGAGTGTGTGAGGTATTGTGGTGTTGAGTTGGATACGAATACAGATAGATAAGGATCAGATTCGGTAGTTTTTCTCCCAAAGTCTGAATCCGCCTGCGAATGCATTTTTATTGGATCCCAGCCGGCAATTGGCAGGTATTTCTTCCAAAAGTTTAGAATTTCCTCCACCCAGGACAATTTCGTCAGGCTGGAAACAATGATTAAAATGCTCAATCGTCTGATAGACGTGCTCTTTCCATTTTTTCTTGCCTAATTTTTTTAGAGCTGCGTTACCTACATGGGTTTCAAATGTGCCGAGTTTGTAGGGGAGGTGCCCTCCTTCGAGTGGCAAGATTAGGTCTTCATATACCATTGCAGTCCCTAATCCTGTCCCAAATCCCATGAAAAGAAGCTTGCCGCCTTCATAACTGCCTAATGCCTGCATGGCGGCGTCATTGATGATTTTGACAGGGCAGCCTAATGCTTTTTCAAAATCGAATCCCATCCAGCCAGAACCCATATTGACGGGATCAGCGGCGATTTTCCCAAGCTTGACCACACCGGGAAAACCTATCGTAACCACCTCATAAGCCCAATCCTTGGCGGCATCTTTTACCAGAGGAACCAGATTCTCGGGTTTAAATTCGTTTCCTGAGGGGATTTTTATCCGCTCAGGCTGTCCGGTTGCCAAGATTTTGATGTTGGAGCCTCCAATGTCTATGACTAATACATTCATCTGTGGTGGGTCTTGTTCGATTATAGTGTAAAGATGACACTGAAATTTAGAAGCAAAAAGGAAAAATAGAATAGATTTTCCAGGAAGGAATTAAAAGGATAAGATGATAGGGGTTTAAAATCGAATTAATTTTCCTGCTCAACTTTTATCTAGCCGCCATAAAAGAAAATCCCCAAAGTTTGTTTTGGACTTTGGGGAAAGGTGTTTTTTATTAATTAGTTGTTCCTTTTACTAAGCGGTCAAGAAGTTTGAAGGGTTGTTGTTCAACGTATTGAGTGGAAAAACGCGGTCTGAAAATGACTTGCGAAAGTCTTCCAACTGATTATTCGAATAATTTAAACCCGCATCTTTAGCTACCATTCCGATTATTTCGATGAGGCGTTTTACTCTCAGTTTTTGAGGTACTTCCTCACCGCAAAAGTAGGCTTCAGCCTTTTGTTCAGATCTTCGGATTTCCACGTAATTTATCCCTAGATTATTGAATCCTCGGAAAATTTTGGCTTTTGGAGCAGCTTTTTGAATTAGAGAGGTGTTAGAAAAACCTGTCTTTGTATCGAACGCCCCGTTGGTACAGTCTATGATGATTTTACCCTCGGTATCTGAGTTTTTTAATGCCACCCAAATTTCCGGAAGGTCACCATTTTCATTGCAAAGGAGGATAAATTCTCCTTGAATGATAGCAGATTCGTAAGGTGCGAGCCTGTGATAGAATTTATTAAGAGATTTCCATTCGGGCTCTTCTACGTCAAACTCCGGACTGACTCCGAAGACCACATTGATGCCGGCTTCAATGTACTTCTTGCCGAGCGTTTTGGAAAGGGGAGTACCCCCTAAGATCGCGATTTTCATGAGCGCAAATTTTTGGGTGAAACGGATATCTATTTTGCGTGTGTGATTTAATAAATGAAGAATAACACACTGAAAAGTAGGTACTTGTATATCCAAATCAAAATTTAATTTGGAAAATTTTTGATTTACAATACACAAAGCGGTTTTTCGTACATGAAGTCCAAAAATTATATTTTGAAATGCAAATGAAAAAGCTGTTAAAAATTAGATTTTTTAAACTGGTGATTGAGGAAAGAAAAATAAGGCGAAAATATATCGGCAACTACCTTGATTTTTCTAAACCATTGAAAGGGAATTTAGAAAATCATGGCGTTGAAATAGAGGGTTACTTCCCGATGCAAAACTTACTAAAAATATTAGCTAGCAAATCATCTGTCGTCACTTGCCCAGTAATCTCACCTAAATAATGAAGAGACCGGCGGATGTCCATCGCCACAAAATCATTGGTCACTTCATTGTCCAGTCCAGTCAAAATATCGAGTAAGGATTCTCTCGTTTTGGTTAAAGAATCATAGTGACGCACATTGGTCACGATCGTGTTTCCCGTACGGAATTTATCTAAGTTGACCAGCTCGAGAATGCGAGATTTGAGGCCTTCCAGGTTTTCTTTTTTCCCTGCTGAGATAAAAATAGCATCAGGATGCTGAGCTCTTAATTCATTGATAATATTCTCTTTAGCCTTGTCTGTTTTATTTGCCACTTTCAGGAAAGGCACGCCCAGATTTTCCAGTTTGTTGATTTCCCGATTGATCTCCACAAGGTCGGTATCACTCAGGTCAAAGAGGTACAGAATCAGGGAGGCGGTCTTCATTTTCTCCTGAGTTCGACTTACACCTATGGCTTCGATGGTGTCGGTAGTTTCCCGCAAACCGGCCGTATCGATAAACCGGAAGATGACCCCACCGATGCTAATCTCATCTTCGATAAAATCACGGGTGGTACCTGCAATGTCTGATACGATCGCTTTTTCCTCGTTGAGCAAGGCATTGAGGAGGGTAGATTTACCGGCGTTGGGTTTTCCTGCGATGACGGTTGGAACTCCGTTTTTGATCACATTGCCCAGGTCAAAGCTGAGGATGAGTTCCTCGACGATTCTCAGAATCCGCTCGACTAACGTTCTCAAATCCTCCCGACTGGCAAACTCTACATCTTCTTCTGAGAAGTCGAGCTCCAACTCGATCATGGAGGCAAAGTGAATCAGTTGATTTCGCAGTTCTTGAATTTCTGAGGAAAAACCGCCACGCATCTGATTCAGTGCGGCTTGGTGACTGGTTTCCGAGTCGGCATGGATCAAATCTGCCACGGCTTCGGCTTGTGCGAGATCAAATTGTCCATTTAGAAAAGCCCGCCGGGTAAATTCTCCGGGTTTGGCCAGTCTCACTCCCTTTCGGACAAAGAGTTTCAAAACCTGATTGATGATGTAGGAGGAACCGTGAGTCGAAATTTCCACCACGTTTTCTTTGGTAAATGAACGTGGAGCTTTGAAAACAGAGACTAAAACTTCATCAATGATCTTTTCTCCATCTCGGATCGTCCCAAAATGAATGGTGTGTGAAGGTACTTCCTCTAGATTTTTTCCAAAAAAGACCTCATTGGTCACGCGAATGGCATCTTTTCCGGACAGTCGAATCACAGCGATGGCTCCGACTCCCTGAGGCGTGGCTAATGCGATGATGGTATCTTCGCGCTCGGCAAGGTTAAAACTCATGGTTGTTTAACTCCGAAGGCTTTTTTTACAAGATCATTTAATCCTGCTAAAAAATCTTTTGCAGGTCGGTAACCGGGAAGCTGTGCGATATTCTGAAGCTTGGGTTCGATCACCACAAAATTTGGATAAGAGCGAACGCGCATCGAGGCAGCCATTTGCGCTTCGGTGTAACTTTTGCCCATAAATTCAAAGGTTCGCTGGGTATCCTCTGCATTCATTTTGACGGCATAAAAATTTTGATTGATATAGGCGATTACATTAGAGTCTGTGAAGGTCTCCTTATCCATTTTTTTGCACCAGCCGCACCAGTCGGTATAAACATCCACCAAAATCATCTTGGGATTTTGTTCGTTGGCTGCGATAGCCTCTTCGAATTTGAGCCATTTGATCTGATCTTGAGCCTTAATTTGAAGGCTCAACACAAGGGTAACTATTGGAACAAGTATGTACTTCAAGTTTTTCATGATTAAAGCTCTAACGTTGGCTTGGGTTTTGGAGTTCCTTTCCACCAGCTGGGGCTTTTTCCCCGTATCAATGCACTGGCAAAGAAAAGAATTCCAGCTACAGTGACCATCATTCCTGCTATCGAACTGTCAATCCAATAGGCAAGATAGTAACCCGCAATCGCAATAAAAATGCCTAATGCGGATGTGATTTTCAAAAGTGGAATCAGGCTTTTGGTCCAAAGGAAAGCCGTGGCAGGAGGTACTGCCAATAGGGCAACTACCAAAATAGCACCTACGGATTCGAAACTGCTCACCGTCGTGTAGGAGACCATGCTCATCAGCGCCAGATTGATTCCCTTGGCCGGAATTCCTATTGCCGAGCTAAAGTTTTCATCGAAGCTTGTGATACTTAACTCCTTAAATAAGAGATAAGTAAATAAAGCTACAAAACCAAAATTCAAGCCAGCCAACCAGGTGATACGCGGACCAAGATTTAGGCCGCTTTTGGTAATCCAAAGGTCAATCGGCAAGTAGGCTATTTCTCCATAGAGTACACACTCCTGATCCAAGTCCACTTTGTAGGCAAACATATTGATTAAAATAATTCCGATGGCGAAGAGGAGGGTGAAGGTGATTCCAATGGAAGCATCAAGCTGGACTTTTGCTTTTTTGCGTAAGCCCTCGATCATCAGCGTAGCCAAAATTCCCAAAAGTCCGGCACCGATGATCACCTCAAGACTTCGCTGACTGCCTGACACAAAAAAACCGATCACAATTCCGGGCAGTACCGCATGCGAAATGGCATCACCGGTCATGGACATTTTGCGCAGCATCATGAATACACCCAAAATGCCGCAGCTGATCGCGATCAGCGAGCCAGTCAAAATGATTAAGAAAGCGTTTGAATCAAAAATCATGATTTTTCTCGGGGGATAGTTTCTTGATGTGGATCGAGTGTTGGATAGTTAAGCCGTTTTTCCAGCAACATTTCTAGCTCGGGAGTGAGCAAATGCTCCATCTGTTCGGCTGATTCATGCACATGATCAGGAGCGATATTCATGGACTCGTTGAGGTAAAGCTCCCACAAGCGATGAAGTCGGACGATCCGCATCGCTTCGGTTTTTCCTTTATCTGTAAGGTCGATAATTGATTGATTTTGAGTAATAAAGTTGATCTGTTTTAAATCTTCGATGGAGTCTTTGATTTGCTTAAGTTGAAAGGGGTAGAGCTCATAGATTTCTTCTATTGATAGGCCACCACGACCTTCCTCCAGTCCTTTATAAAGCGCTTTGAGGAGGTGATCCCGATGGGTTTTTTTGAGATATTTCTGTCTGGAGAAAAAGCGGAAAACCAATCCTGTTTTGGGCGAGAATAAAAAGGAAATCAATGCAAAAAGCGAAAGGAAAACGACCACCCAAGGTCCAGTGGGCATCTGCGGGATGACGAAGGAAATATAGGTTCCTAGAATACCGGAGATAATGGAGAAACTTGCAGCGAGAATCAAAAGCGGATTTAATCGATCCGTCCAAAATCTTGCCGCAGCACCAGGTGTAATCAGTAAGGCTGCCATCAAAACTACCCCGATAGCCTGAATTCCGATCACCACTGCCAAAATCATCAGTACATTAAAAATGAACCGAATACCTGAAATCGGAAATCCAATCGCTTTGCCAAAGGATGGATCAAAAACCATCAAGCGAAATTCTTTCAGTAAAAGACTTAGTACCAAAATAATCGTCAAAGAAAGTCCCGCATAAATCATCAGGTCTGTTTCCGAGATTCCGATGGCATTTCCAAAAATAAACGTGTTTAAACCAGCGATTTCAGGATTGCCGGACTTTTGCAAAGCGGTCAGCAATACGATCCCCACACCAAAGAACACCGATAAAATCGTGGCAATGATGGAATCTTCGCTGAGCTTGGTGTTTTTCTTCAACCAAGAACTCAAAAAAGTGGCCAGCCCACCGGATAGAAATGCACCTGTGACGATGTAAATGGGATTTTTCTCTCCCGCCAAGATAAAACCAAGACAAATCCCTGGCAGTACTGCATGAGAAATGGCGTCACCCAACAGGGCCTTTTTGTCCAAAAAGGAAAAAGTGCCCACATAAGCTGACCCAACACCCAAAAGGGTGATTCCCAATACTACCCAAAGGATCGAAGGGTCCTGAAAAGTGAAGAAGTAGATGAAATCCTCCATATCAGCTCTTTAAAGGATTAAAATCTTTGTTTCGAATCAAATCCGTGACTTTGGTAAGCAGGTTGAGTTTGCCTCCGTAGGTTTTGCGAAGCAGGTCCTCGGTCATCACCTGTTCTTTTGGGCCGGAAGCTACGAGATGCAGGTTGAGCATGATCACCCAATCGAAAAAATTCATCGCGGAGTGGATATCATGGTGAACGACAAGCACGGTCTTTCCAGCCTCGGCCATGTTTTGCAGAAGCTGGAAAATAGCGGTTTCGGTCGCCATATCTACCCCTGCAAACGGCTCATCCATCAGGTACAAATCCGCCTGCTGTGCCAAAGCCCGTGCTATAAATACCCGCTGCTGCTGTCCGCCGGATAGCTCGGAGATTTGTCTTTTGACAAATCCAGTCATGCCCACTTGGTCCAGACAGTCGTGGGCCAGATCCTTTTCTTTTTTACCGGGTCTGCGAAAAAGGCCCAACTTGCCATAGGTTCCCATCAGCACCACGTCGAGAACTGATGCGGGAAAATTCCAATCCACTGATTCCCGCTGTGGCACATAGCTGATTCTGGATCGGACATCATTGAGCGGCTTATCAAAAATCCGGACATATCCTGAAGTAGGAGGAATCAACCCCATGATCGATTTGATCAAGGTTGATTTGCCGGCACCATTTGGTCCGAGGATGCCCACCAGTTTTCCTCCGGGTAGGCTGAGATCGACATTCCAGAGTACAGGATTTTGATCGTAGCTGACGGTGAGATCATGTATCTCGAGGACGGGTTTTTCTACTTGAGTGATCATGGCAATAGATTTTCGTAGATGATCTGAAGATTGTTGGCAAACATGCCGAGGTAGGTACCTGCGAGAGTTCCTTCTGCGTCAAGGCTGTCCGTGAAAAGAGGTCCGGCCAGTTTCACGCTTTGATTTTTACTTTCTACTCCTTTTGCTACGGCATTGAGGGCTTTTGGAGAAATTGTCTGCTCCGCAAAAATTGCCTTGACCTCGTAGGCTTGAATAATTTCGATCAATTCGGTCAAGTCTCTCAGTCCGGGTTCACTCAAGGTGGAAAGTCCCTGGAGTGAATAAACTTCCATCCCATAAGCTTTTCCAAAATAGGCAAAGGCATCATGGGCGGTGACCAAGACCTGATTTTTTGACTTTAATTCATTGACTCGTAGTCGAGCAAGTGCGTCCAGCGAATCCAGTTGTTGAAAGTAAATCCTTGAATTTGATTCAATGGTTGACTTCCAGTCAGGCCTTTCCTTGGAAAGTTGACCAGCGGCAAAAGTTAAAGCGCTTGACCAGAGTTTAATGTCAAACCAAATATGAGGATCGACGCTGTGAGACTCCGGGCCGGATCGAATCAGCGCATCAGAATTAACTCCTTTGGACACATCGATCAAAGATTGTCTCAAGGCTAGTTTTTCAAAAATCTCCGTCATTTTTCCTTCCAAATAGAGGCCATGATAAACCACAATATCTGCAGAGGTCAAGAGGTCTAAGTCTCTCACGGAGGCCTTGTATAAATGAGGGTCAACTCCAGCTGGCATTAGCGCAATGACCTCTGCCTGTTCGCCCACTAGATTCCTGATTCCATCTGCCAAAATACTCGTCGTAGCCACGATCCTAGGTTTGGATTGCAATGAATCTGGAGCAGGTTTGCAAGCAGTGAATGCTCCCAGCAAAATCATTGAAAAAATTACAGCCACCCTCATGATTGCAAGATCAGGATATTACTAGCGACATCTTTGGACATGAAGATGGTTTTCTTTTGGTCGACCAGAATTTCCACCGATCCATCAAACTCAACTTTGTCCAGTACCTTGATTCTAGCACCGATGTAGGCACCGACTTTATCCAGGTAGCGTAAAAATGCTGCTGAACTGTCTTTGACTGCTACGATTTGCCCCATTTGTTCGGGTTCCATGTCATTGAGCTGAACCCTCGGCCTGGCTCTCACATCCCCAAACTCATCGGGAATCGGATCCCCGTGCGGGTCGAATTTTGGAAAATTAAGATAGGCATCCAGCCGCTGAATAAGAAGGGGGGATTGGATGTGCTCAAGCTGTTCTGCTACTTCATGTACCTCATCCCAGGCAAACTGAAGCTTTTCGACCAGAAAGACCTCCCATAGGCGATGCTTTCGAATCGTCTGTAGGGCAAATCTCTTTCCAGACTCTGTGATCTGAAGTCCATAATATTTTCGGTATTCGATCACTTCTTTTTCACCAAGCTTTCTCAGCATATCACTGACCGAGGCAGGCTTGGTTTTCATTTCGGCAGCAATGTCATTAGTGGAAACACTTTTTTTTCCGCCGTCCGATAGGTGGTAGATGGCTTTCAGGTAATTCTCCTCGGCTACAGTCAATTCCATGATTCTTTCAAAATAATGAGTCAAATATAAAAATATATTTAGAACTATCTAAAAATAAATTTTATTTAAGCTAAAAGAGGTGTGGAAAACTTCAATTTTCCTGTGTTTTAAGTATTAGCTATGTCTAAAAATAAGATTAGTCTAATGATAAAATTGATTTAATGTATTGAAATTCAATTAAATGTGTGAGTGGATTTTCTCTTTGCCCTCATCAGAAAACATGAAATCATGAGTTTCCAAATGGAGGAAATGAGTGTAATTTACAGGGTAGGAGTGAATAAGTCCTGTGAATAACTCAGGAACTAAAGGGTAAAAACCGGCACTTAAGCCAAGATTTTTTCGATGATTTGCTGGAATTCAGTCTTTTGACTATCCCAAAGGACTGACTTGGGAACCGGTGTGGAAAAGTAAGTTTGGGCTATGGCATGGTGGAAAAGCGATAGGGCGCCCTCCAAATCCGTGAAATCAACTGAAACTCCACCTTTGTAAGATTCAAAAAATTGTTCCCAAATCGGGTTAGGGGTCATCAGAACTGGAACTCCCAAAGCGGCACATTCAAAAAGCTTGGTCGGCATCTTGGATTGGATAGCCGGATGCAGTTGGTAAGGCAAAAGCACAAAATCTGCTTTTTTCACTTCGGCTAAAAGCTGGGTATTTGGAACCGGTTCCGAACTGAACTGAAGTCGAATTTGATCAATTCCCTCAGCTTCGTTTTTGAGTTTTTCTGAAAAATCAGGAATGGTCACATGGCCGGTAATGTGAAGGGTGTTTTCAGGGTATTTATCAAGAAGAGCCTTAAACCAAGCCATCGCATCCAAAATCCCATAAGTAGGCGTCAGTGTTCCTGTGATTACAAAATGAAAAGCCTTTTTATCAGTAAATAAAACAGGGCCTTTGGAATTGATTTTTCCTTGAAATTTATTTTCTAAAATCAAGTAAGGGCGTTTATCAGGCATTTCAACTGCATAGCATTTTTCTGCCAAAACAAAGAGATCAGCCGAAGTTGACTTTTCGGCCCACCGAATCAATTTTGCTGCTAGCTTTTTCCTCCAGCTGCATTGACTGAAATTCAACTCCAGATTTGCCAGGTAATTTTCCTGAACGTCATAGACGATTTTCAACTTTCCAAACCGCTGAAATAGGCCTGCTAGTGGCAAATATTCGTAGGTACAGCAAATCACAAGTCGAGGTTGAATGACGATCATTTTCCATGCAAAACGAATCTGAGCCAAAAATCTATCTATACCCGAATCAAAATGACTCATAGAAGAAAAAAATCGGATTTCGTTATCGTTTTTGGGCTTTTTAGGAGAAAAGCCTATGATAAATAGCCTGTATTTATTTGTTTCGCCAAGCGATTGGGCAAGCTTACCATAGGCTCTTACATCCTTGACAGGTTTCAGGGTGGAAGCTATCAAGACAGGTATTTTCCCATTTGCTTGCTGACTCATAAACGAAACTAAATAAAATAATGGAACTCAGAACGATCATCGAACAAGCCTGGGAAAACAGGGAATTGCTGAAGGAAAAGGAAACTGAAATAGCGATCAAGACGATCATCGCTGACCTCGATTTGGGAAAGCTCAGAGTAGCTGAACCATTGGAAAATGGAGATTGGCAAGTCAACGATTGGGTGAAAAAGGCCGTGATTCTTTATTTCCCAATTCAAAAAATGCAAACCATTGAGGTAGGCCCATTCGAGTTTCACGATAAAATGGCGCTCAAAACCAACTATGCAAAACAAGGTGTGCGTGTAGTACCTCATGCTGTAGCAAGATATGGGGCACACTTGGCGAGCGGAGTAGTGATGATGCCGAGCTATGTGAACATTGGAGCTTTTGTGGACAGTGGCACGATGGTTGATACTTGGGCTACGGTCGGTTCCTGTGCGCAGATCGGCAAAAATGTTCATTTAAGTGGTGGAGTCGGAATCGGAGGAGTACTTGAGCCTGTTCAGGCCGCTCCGGTAATTGTAGAAGATGGTGCGTTTGTGGGTAGTAGAGCCATCATTGTTGAGGGAGTACGAATCGGTAAAGAAGCGGTAATCGGTGCAGGTGTCACACTCACGGCAAGTTCAAAAATTATCGATGTGACTGGACCTGAGCCTGTCGAGTACAAAGGCTATGTGCCACCAAGATCGGTGGTTATACCGGGTTCAATTTCCAAAAACTTCCCAGCAGGAACTTATCAGGTTCCTTGCGCACTGATTATCGGGCAGCGCAAGCCTTCTACGGATCTCAAGACTTCACTTAATGATGCACTAAGAGAAAATAACGTAGCAGTCTAAACCAACAATTAATGAGATTACTTAGTAAAATACTTTTGGTCCCGGTTTTTGCCGGGACTTTGCTTTCTGCCTGTTCCAGTCGAAAAGCCGATAAAGCTGACATTTACTTTGAAAAAGGTGAATATGAACTGGCAGCTCAATTTTATACCGAAAACCTAAAAAATAAACCCTCGGATGTCAAAAACCTGTACAACCGTGGCAGGGCATTTCAAGAATTGGGAAAGTTTTCCGAAGCCCAAGCGGATTTTGAGGCAGCACTTAGCTCTGAACCCAGTAATTTTCAAGTTTTGCTTAGCTTAGCTACTATACAGCTGGATCAGAAGAATTATGCAAGTGCGCTTCTCTATGCTTCAAAAGCAGAAGAAATATCAGGAGCTCCAGCGATGGCCTCATTTCTCAAAGGACGTGCACTCCATCAATTAGGAATGCCCGAAGATGCCCTTAAAGCTTACGGCAATGCCATTCAGATTGACCGGGATTTTGGACAAGCTTATTTTAATAGGGGAATGTTAAAAGTGGCCTTGGATAGAACCAAGCAAGCCTGTGAAGATTTTACCTTGGCTACCTCTCTTGAATATCCGGGAGCAAAGGAAGCATTGCAAAAATATTGTAAAAAATAAATCGAGCCCCGCCCAAAAGCGGGGTTTAGTTTTGGTGCTCATGATCTTCGGTGTGATTGCAGATTTGATCTCCAGTCACACTGCCTCTTCCTTCACAAGTTTTACAAGCACTCACTTGTTTGCCACTTCCTTGACATTCGGGGCAGGTTAATCTCCCTTTTCCAGAGCAACGTTCGCATTCGAAAAATTCCACTTGGTTAAACACGTTTACCCGCTTAATCAAGCCTGAGGCCACGCATCGGCTGCAGCCTACGACCATTTTTCCTTTGCAATAGGTACAGGTTTGTTCGGTATTTTTCTTTCCTTCGCAAGTCGGGCAGGTGTCATATTGATATCCTCTTGAATCACATAGGCGACAGGCGGCAATAGCACTGAGGGGCTGGCTTAGTTTATTTTTCAATTGGTTAGCACCCTGGTAATTTTGACCATTAAACCCGGTTATTTCGAGGTACTTGTCCAAAAAACGCTTGCTGTTATCATATTGGCCAAGTTCGAAAAGAGTTTCAGCAAAGTAATAGGGCATTTCATCCGGAAGAGGCATCCCTGACTCGATCAAACTTCGGAAAAGCTCATTGGCTGTCTTGTAGTCCTTGCGCTCCATAGCGGACAGCGCTCCACGCATCCATCGGTCCGTTTGGCCCAGATTGGGAACTCCTTGAGCAAAGCCGGTTGAAATTGAAATCTGTATTAAAATCCCCAAAAGTATGGCGATCGGAAAGGATAGTAATGGTTTCAAATTAGTACAGTTTGAGTCTCCTAGTTGGGAAAGCTGTTTCAGCTTTTCAAGTTAAATTTTGTAACCGTGCAAAAGGTTTTGTCTCCAGGTTGATTTTATGTCTTTGATTTGTCTTTAGACATCTGCAAGGTAATTCTTAAATTGTGTACATGGAAACCAAAAAACCAGATACCGTCAACGAACCTGAATCAGAATACGGATTGTATTCTTATGCGGACTATCTGACTTGGCCGATTGATGAAGTAGTAGAATTGATCAAGGGAATTCGATTCAAAAAGGCGGCGGCAGCTCCCAAAAGAATTCATCAACGCGTTTCGGTCAAATTAGTAAGCAAACTTTATCATTTTTTGGAAGGCCAAAAATGTCAAGTGTATGATGCTCCCTTTGATGTGCGATTCCCAAAAGGATCTAAAGAAGACCACAAAATCCATGACGTCGTCCAGCCGGATATTTGTGTGATTTGTGATCCTGAAAAGTTGGATGATCGGGGTTGTATCGGTGCGCCTGATCTAATCGTAGAGATTCTTTCTCCTGGCAATAGCCAGACAGAACTTAAACACAAGTTTAAGCTCTATGAATCCCATGGAGTCAGAGAATATTGGATTATCCATCCCGAAAACCAAAATTTATTGATTTACAGGCTGGTTGATGGAAGGTATATCACTACGGGTTTGCTGACTTCTGGAGATGTAGTGGAATCTACCGTTCTTGAAGGGTTTACCTTGGATTTGGAGGAGTTTTTTAAGGATATCGAGTAAGTGATAATCAATTTTGTAAACTTCAAATCTTCCAATCTTTCAATCGCTCCAAATCCTCCTCCGTATCCAAATCCATTGCTCCGAGCGGAAAATCTATTGGAAAAACATCATCGGAATTTTTCAGAATTACCTTTTTCGCTCCTTCAGAACCCTTGAGGCTGACCATCTCCTCAAAATAGGCTCGATCAAAAATCGCCGGAACTCCCAAAGTATGCGAATAGCTGCAAGCAACGATTCCTTTTCCGGACTTTTCCTTTACCAAAATCAATGAGTTCAAAAGATCTGCATCCACGAAAGGCTGATCTACCAGCATCAAAATGACTTGGTCGGGATGTTCTTTTTCCATCAAAAAACGAAGTCCAGTCTGCATACTGGAAGCCATTCCTTCTTCCCAATTTTCATTGATCACAAAAGGAATTTTCATTGAACCAAATCCCGATTTGATCAATTCCGGATTCCATCCCAGCACCACCACCAAAGAATCAGACTTGCTTTTTTGAGCTTCCGCAATGGTTTTTTGAATGAGCTTTTTACCTTGAAATTCAATCAATTGCTTTGGTCTTCCTAAACGAGAGGATGATCCTGCAGCCAAAAGGATTAATCCAGTTTTCATTAGACATTCTCGTGAATAGGGCCTTGCTTGTCCCGAAGGAAAATCGGTTGTTTTTTATTCAGAACCGCCTTGATTTCAGCCAAAATTGAAAGAGCGATTTCCTCGGATGTTTCCGCACCGATTTCTAATCCGATCGGTGCATAGATATTGTCTGTAGAAACTTGAACGCCTTTAGATTCAAGTCGTTGAATCAGCTTTTCGGTTTTACGCTTGGGTCCCAAAATACCGATATAGGGAATCATGTAATGCAGCAGTTTTTCCAGGACAATCACTTCATACTCAAAATTGTGAGTCATCAATAAAGCCACGGTGTTCAGATCCGTTTCGATTTGATCGATGACTTCTTCAGCAGGTCCCTGAATAATCTGTTTTGCCTGAGGAAATCGGGTTGCCGTCGCCAGGTTTTTCCTTCCATCAATCAAAACCAATTCAAAACCCAAAATCTCTGCAAGTTTAGCTACCGGAATCGTGTCATTTCCTGCCCCAAAAAGGAGAATCCGAGTCACAGGTTTGATCACCTCGAAGAAAACGGAGAGCTGTTGATATTCGGAATATGATTGAATCAGATTTTGCGGAGAATCAAAATCCATAATTTCCTTTTCTAATTCTTGTCTGAAATCCGCATGAACTTTGGAAAGGCTTCCGAAATCCTGACTTCCTTTTTTCAAATAGATCGTGCCGATCTGTTCTGATTTTGAATTTGGAATGGAGAAAAGCGTCAGCAGGAGTGAAGTCTCCCGATTGGAAAGTGCCTTTTTGATCAATTCAATAGGATTTTCCAGATTCTCGAAGTCAATTGGTTCCATCAGGACATGGATTATTCCGTTGCAGCCCAAACCTACACCGAATTTCTGATCATCCTCATCCGTGGTATCGTAGGTGACGAGCATGGATTTTTGCTGGAAAATCACTGCCTGGGCTTTGCGAAGCGCATCACCTTCCAGACAGCCACCGCTGATTGCCCCAGTCAGATTTCCCTCCTGAGTGACTAGCATTCTTGCTCCGGGACGTCGATAAGCCGATCCGTCGACTTGCACTACCGTTGCAAGAGCGACCGATTGACTTTCGGATTTACAAACTTCGTAGGCTTGGATAATCTGCTGAAGTTCTTTCATTTAAGAGGAATTGATGGATTACCAAATTGAAGATTTTCCTTTCGGAAGGAAAACCAAACCGAAAATAGCGCTGATACCACCAAGTACCCTACGAAAATGTACACCGAACCAGGCAAAAAGCTATTCAATCCAAACCAATCTCCTGAAGTTACCACGAAATACATGGCATAAACCATTTTCAAGACTTCCCAAGCCCAGGCATTTGGGTTGCGATCCATGAGTTCGGTGTAGGCATAGACGGTTAGAAACACGAAGCCTCCAAAATAGAAAATGCCCGGAGCTCCGATATCGGCTATGTTTCCAAAGAGATAACTCAGCAAAAGCAGCAGCGCAATCAACTGGGCAAAACTCCAAACCAACATACCTTTGGTGAGAAATGGATTGTACTTATCGAAGTGATACACGTCTTCGATCTTGGATACTGGATATTTTTTAGCTACATCTGCCGGTCTCCAGCCCAGTGGCATAAACCAGATTTTGAGTTTATCCAACCAATTGTTTGCTCTCCAGGCATCCTTGATCAACAGCCACAAGTGCATGAAATTGATTTTGATCGGATTCCAGGTTTGAACAGGTCTTGTCAGCCCATAAACAGCTGGTATTTCATCCTTTTCCTCCTGATAGGTACCAAACCACTTGTCCCAAAAGATGAAAATCTGACCGTAGTTTTTGTCCAAATACTCCGGATTGATCGCATGATGCACTCGGTGATGGGAGGGGGTGACGATAATTTTTTCCAAGAAACCCATCTTGCCGATATGTCTGGTGTGATACCAGAATTGTGCGAACAAATGAAGTGGAGCTACCACAGCGATTACTTGAGGAGGAACTCCCAAAATAGCCGCAGGAATCAGGAAAATCGCGAAAATCTTCACAATGGATGAGATGCTCTGCCGAAGTGCACAGGCCAGGTTAAACTCCTCAGAGCTGTGATGAACAATATGATTGTTCCAAAAAATATTGTACTCATGCGCAATCCGATGCGTCCAATACCCTGCAAAATCCAAAGCGAAAAAGGCAATCACGTAAACCAGCCAAGTTGCTTCGATTTGGAAAAAGGAGAATTTCTCAAACAACCATCCGTAGGAAATCACGGCAATACTGAGTCCCAGCACATCTTTGGTTACATTTGTAATGCCCGAACTCAAGGATGCTATCATGTCATTGAGTGGGACGGTATCATTGCCTTTCCAGATTCCCCAGAATTTCTCAAATAAAACCAGCACAAAAAAGGCCGGCATGGCGATTAATAAGATCTGTCCGTAAGCTTCCATCGGGTTTATCGTTCTTGGCTTAAACTTATTGATTAACTCGCTTTCATTCAAGATATCTTTGGTTTGAGCGGGATTTTTGATGAAAATCAAGAGAACTAGGTTAAGCGGAAAATTGCCACAATCCGAAACTTCTTACTTTTAGCCATGGAAATTCCATCTTTAGCAAATCTTAAAAAAGACCTCGGTTACCTCTCTGAAAAGGAATTAATTGCCCTGATTACTGATTTGGCCAAATTCAGCAGGGATAATAAGGCTTTCCTTTACTTCAAACTGAATGAACGGGATCAGCCCAACTTGTTTGTGGATTCGGTCAAAGAGGAGCTGGACGAAGCCTTTCAAACGGCTAACACCCGAAATTATCATGTGGCCAAAAAAGCTGCTCAAGCCATTCGCCGAAAGCTTAACAAGGCTCTTAAACTCAGTAAAAACAAAGCAGACCAAGCGGAATTGATTTTGTATTTCTGTGAAATGATGAAGAAATACGGTTATCTGAGTTTCCGTCACCCGGTGATTACCAACCTGTATGAAGTCCAAATCGGAAAGGCAAAAAAGCTGATTTCCACACTTCATGAGGACCTGCAAAGCGACTTTGATTACCGTTTCGAAGAACTCGAATAAATCCCAAGCTATGACCATTTCCATTTCCCCAAACCCAGTTGAATTGGGCCAAAAAGCCGGAAAAATCGGTGCTGAACTGATTCGAAAAGCCATTCAAAACCAAGGATTTGCCAATATTATCTTGGCTACCGGCACTAGTCAGTTTGAAACACTGAAGCAGTTGTTGGCTGAAAAAGACATCGATTGGAGCAAGGTGACTGTATTTCATTTGGATGAATACCTTGGGCTGCCCATTACCCATCCGGCCAGTTTTAGAAAGTATCTGGTTGAAAGGTTCTTCAATCATGTCCCACAGCTAAAAGCCTATCACTTGATTGACGGAGAAAATGAGCCGGAAAAAGAATGCGACCGACTTTCGACTTTGATTCAAAATCATCCAATCGACGTGGCATTTGTGGGAATCGGGGAAAATGGACATTTGGCGTTCAATGATCCCCCTGCAGATTTTGAAACGGAAAGGCCTTATTTAGTCGTCAATTTGGACCATGCCTGTCGCATGCAGCAGCTGGGAGAAGGCTGGTTTCCAAACTTGGATGCAGTACCGACCCAAGCCATCAGCATGTCAATCCGTCAAATCATGAAATCAAAATCCATCATTTGTTCGGTTCCTGATTTGAGAAAAGCACAAGCCGTCAAGGACTGTTTGAAAGGAGAAATCTCCAATCTTCATCCGGCTTCGATTCTGCAAAGTCATCCGGATTGTAGGATTTTTCTGGACGAATCCGCTTCATCCTTGCTTTCTTGATTGTGCAATTCCTTTCATTTAATTCCAGGTTTTTTTTGATAAATAAAAAATAAGGTGGATTTGAAACATTGATAATTAAAAGGAATCATCACTTTAATGCGATAATCTTCAGAATAGGCTATTACCGCTTTCTCTCCTTAATTTTCTAAACTTTCTTAATGGTTAAAAAGAAAATAGATCCAAAAGTGATCTTCAACAAGCATTTTTTCTCCCCAAAAAGAAGATTGAATCCGCTTCATCCTTGCTTTCCAACCATTGATCGGAAAATTGTTGGATGGGTGACATAAAATTTGGTATATAAGGCAAATGAAAAAGAGAATTTAAAAGGATAATCCTTGAGTGAGGACACTCACGGTGGCGAAAATACCGCCGATGTGAGTGTTTTCACTCACATCAATAATTCTTAAATTATCTTTTTTACTTATAACCCAAAACCAGCCTATGTCAAAAACCACCGCTGCGGTTCGTGCCGATCAGCTTAGCCAAAGGGATACCTGGATATCCATCGGCATCATCGGGATGCTTTTCTTCATTTTCGGATTTGTCTCCTGGGTCAATGCGATCCTGATTCCCTATTTCAAGATCGCCTTTACGCTCAGCAACTTCGACTCCTACCTCGTTGCTTTTGCCTTTTACATTTCTTACCTCGTCATGTCAGTACCTTCTTCCTATCTGCTCAAAGCAGTGGGATTTAAGAAAGGGATGATGTTTGGTTTCTTTGCCATGGCAGTGGGAGCCTTCATTTTTGTCCCTGCAGCGATGAGTCGAACCTATGAGATTTTTCTATTGGGGTTGTTTACTTTAGGAACCGGTTTGGCGGTTCTTCAGACTGCTGCAAATCCTTACGTGACGGTATTGGGGCCCAAAGAAAATGCAGCCCAACGCATCAGTGTAATGGGTATTTTCAACAAAGGAGCGGGAATTTTGGCGCCGATTTTATTTGCTGCGGTCATTTTAAGAGTAGGGGATAATGAGCTTTTCCAGCAGTTGGATACTATGACTGCCGAGGCGAAAGACGCTGCCTTGGATGAATTGATCCGGCGAGTCATTTTGCCTTATTCTGTGGTCGGAACCGTGCTTTTGGCATTGGGGATATTTGTCCGGTTTTCCCCACTTCCTGAGATCGACACGGAACATGAGACCGCAGCAGTAGCCGAGGCTAATTCAGGCAAAACCTCCATTTTCCAGTTTCCCCATCTGATTTTGGGAGCGGTAGCGATCTTTCTGCATGTAGGTACCCAGGTCATTGCGATCGATACGGTCATTCCTTATGCCAACTCCTTTGGGATTGGATTGATGGAAGCCAAAGTCTTCCCATCCTACACGCTTGCTTTTACGATTTTGGGATACCTGATCGGTATTTCTTTGATTCCCAAGGTGATTTCTCAGGTGAATGTGCTTCGGATTTGTACGCTGTTGGGCACAGTATTCACCCTGCTGATCATTTTCAGCTCCGGTCAAGTGACGATTTTGGGGATCACATCGGATGTGTCGATTTGGTTTGTGGTATTGTTGGGTTTGGCGAATTCACTCGTTTGGGCTGGAATTTGGCCCTTGGCTTTGGATGGCTTGGGGCGGTTCACCAAGCTCGGAGCATCCATCATGATCATGGGATTGTGCGGAAATGCAATCATGCCGCTTGCCTATGGTGCCGTGGCTGACGCGGTCAATGTGCAACAGGCTTATTGGGTGTTATTTCCTTGCTACCTGTATTTGGTGTTATATGCAGTACATGGACATAAAATCAGAAGATGGAAACTCGCCTGATCGGAAAGTCTTTTTTGGATGGAAAGCCACTGGAAATCTTAATTTCCGAAGGAAAGATCATGTCTGTTTTATCTGCTGAGGCCTGTCCGGAGAATGTTTGGATTGGCCCTGGGTTCACTGATATCCAGGTCAATGGCTACGGAGGCCTGGATTATAATGCTATTCAATCCGACGTATTGGCTTTGGGTCAAATCTCAAGAAAACTGCTTTCATACGGCGTTGCAAGCCATTTTCCCACGATTATTACCAACTCTCCGGAGAAGATTTCAGCCTTGATTAAGCAGGTGGTTCAGCTTCGCAAAAATGATCTATTGGCCAAATCCTGCATCAGTGGAATTCATATTGAAGGACCTTTTATTTCTCCTGAAGACGGACCAAGAGGTGCACATTTCAGAGAGTTTGTCCAAGCTCCTAACTGGGAATTATTCCAAAAATGGATAGCCGAGAGCAAAGGCCTGATCCGGATGATCACCCTTTCTCCGGAATGGGAGGGAAGCGCTTCTTTTATTGAAAAATGTGTGGAATCCGGAATTTTGGTTTCCATCGGACATACCAATGCCAGTCATGCCCAAATCTTGGAAGCCGTGAAAGCAGGAGCGAGGCTTTCCACCCACTTGGGAAATGGAATGCATGGAGTCATCACTCGGCACCCCAATTACCTCTGGTCTCAACTAGCTTCCGAAAGCCTTTCAGCAACTATTATCGCCGATGGATTTCATCTTCCTGCTGAAGTGATTCAGGTATTTAATAAAGTGAAAGGGGAAAAGCTGATGCTGGTGAGTGATTCGGTAGCACTGGCCGGAATGCCTGCTGGGGATTATGAAGCAGCAGTTGGAGGAAAAGTGACTTTGACTCCTGAAGGGAAACTCCACCTTTTCGGAAATCCAAATACGCTTGCCGGTTCGGCCATGAATATACTTCAGGGAATCAATTTTCTGCTAAAAAACGAGTTGACCAAACTTTCAGAGGCCTGGCAAATGGCCTCCATACGACCTCAAAGGCTCTTTGATACTTCTTTTGAGCCTATCCAAATCGGTCAAAATGCAGACTTGATTTTAGCAGAACAAGCTTTGGATCAAACTTTAAAAATCCTCAAAGTCTTAAAAAACGGAGTAGAAATACCGCTCGATTAACCTAAACTCAAAACCACAGCACCATGAAAAATAACCTCAACCGCCGTCATTTTATCAAAACGGCCGCAACCGGAGCCTTGGGTCTCAGTGCGGCTTCTTCCGCTTTTTCCTTTAATATCCTTTCTCAATATCCACTCAAAGACAAATACCGCGTAGCAGTGATCGGCGTCAACAGCCGGGGCTCGCAGCACATTCAGGCTTTCGCCAAAATTCCCAACGTGGAAATCGCCTACATCTGCGATGTGGATTCCCGCGCTCGGGAAAGCGGAATTGCCTTGGCTTTGAAAGAAGGAGTAAAAGCAGCTCCAACAGGTTTGGTGGATTTCAGAAAGGCCCTGGAAGACAAAACATTGGATGCTGTTTCCATTGCTATGCCTGATTTTTGGCATACGCCAGCCTCCATTATGGCGCTTCAGGCAGGAAAACATGTGTATCTGGAGAAGCCCGGTTCGCACAATCCTGCCGAATCGGAACTCCTTGTGGAAGCCACCAAAAAGTATGGTAAAATCGTTCAAATGGGCAATCAGCGCCGATCTTGGCCGAGAGTTCAGGAAGCCATGAAAGAGCTTCACTCCGGCGCAATTGGAAAGGCCTATTATGCCCGAGCTTGGTACACGAATACCCGAAAATCCATCGGATACGGCAAGCCTGCGGCTGTTCCGGATTGGTTGGATTTTGAACTTTGGCAGGGGCCTGTTCCGCGAAAGGAATTCAAGGACAACCTGATTCATTACAATTGGCACTGGTTCTGGCACTGGGGTACAGGAGAAATCGTTAATAATGGCGTGCACTTTTTGGATTTGGCCAGATGGGGATTGCAGGAAAATTACCCAGTCAAGGCTTATTCCAGTGGTGGGAGGTATCACTTCCAAGATGACTGGGAAACTCCAGATACCCAAATCGCCTCTTTCGACTTTGCCAACGGGAAATCCATCCTCTGGGAAGGACGCAGCTGCAATGCCCGCGACATCAACGCGATGGGTTCGGGTGTTTCATTCCATGGGGAAAACGGAACACTCGAACTGCTCAACAACTCCTACAAAATCTACGACAATGCCAACAAATTGGTGAAATCTGCCGAGCCAACGACCAATACCGTGGTGGATCAACGCGGCGCTGGTTTTGACATGGACATCGCTCACTTCACCAATTTTATCAATGCCATCGATAAGGGAGAAAGTCAGATTTCCCCTTACCCTGAAATTCAAAAAAGCGTGTTGCTGTGCCATTTGGGCAATATTTCTTACCGAACAGGCAGGGCTTTGGAAATTGACCAAAATTCAGGAAAGATCCTTGGTGACAAGGAGGCCATGAAACTTTGGGGCAGAGAATACCAAAAAGGTTGGGAACCTAAACTCTGATCGGATGGATAAGGAGTCATTTTTCCAACCCTCCAAGGGTTCTGAAACCCTTGGAGGGTTAAAATCCCAAAGATTGGTAAGCATTGATGCCCTTCGGGGCTTTGACATGCTGATGATCTGTGGGGCGGATGCTTTTTTCCGAAGTTTGGAAGGCAAAACTTCCATGACTTGGTTGGATAGTCTGGCTCATCAATTCGAGCACCCGGAGTGGATCGGATTTACCTTTTACGATTTCATTTTTCCGCTTTTCCTGTTCGTGGCAGGGGTTTCCATTCCTTTTTCTTTGGGAAAATTAAAAGAAGCCAATGCTCCCAAAAGCCAAATCTATCGAAAGGCATTTTGGAGAATGATGATCCTGATAGGCTTGGGTATTTTGGACAAAAATGCTCCTTTTCCCTTTTTCGATTGGGAGCAAATACGCTTGGGAAGCGTCTTGGGAAGAATTGGAATCGCAGGCTTTGTGACTGTTTTTCTCTTTCTCAACTTCAATACGATGAAGCGGTTGATCATCGCTGGAGGAATTTTGCTGCTTTACTATGCAGCCGTTTTTCTGGTTCCTGTTCCGGGATTTGGAGCTGGAGATCTGAGTTTTGAGGGAAATTTGGTGGGTTGGTTTGACCGAACATTTTTGCCAGGAAGGCTGCTACAAGGACAATTTGATGAATTGGGAATTCTGACTACGTTTCCGGCAATCTGTTTGACGATCTTTGGAGCGCATGCAGGAGAAATTCTACGGAAAATCAACAGTTCAGAAAATCAAAAACTCAAAGAACTCCTGATTACCGGGCTGATTTTCATCGGAATAGCACTTGTCTGGAATCTTCATTTCCCGATTTTCAAGCGCATGTGGACGAGTTCCTTTATCATGCTTACCTTGGGTTTGGCTTTTCTTTCACTTGGGCTGTTTTATTTGGTGATTGACATCCTGAAGTTTCAAAAATGGGCCTTCTTCTTTGTCGTGGTGGGGATGAACAGTTTGACGATCTACATGATCTATCGGTTTGTCAATTTCAGATATACTTCCAGGCTTTTGTTTGAAGGGCTTTACAAACCTTTAGGAGAAAATTGGATGTCGGTAATGGAAAGTTTGGGGGCTTTGCTGTTGGTTTGGCTGTTCTTGTTTTTTCTTTATCGGAAGAAGATATTCTTTAAGGTTTAGACTCACTGGAAAACGCCAATTTGATACAGATCGAACCTTTGGTGCTTTGGGTAATACATTGATTTCATAGCCCCAAATTGAATTTGGGGCTAATACGGTTTACTCCTTCAGAGCAAGTTTAGAACCCAAATATCTGATTCAAAGCGCTGAAGGCGCGTCCGGTAATAGCCCAGAATTGAATTCTGGGCAAATCCAGATTGAATAAAGCGAGAGTGCTGAAGGCACGATCGGTAAAACAAACAATTACATTTATTAAAATACCATATTTATCAATAATTCAATTAGTTATGAAATCATCCCGTCGATTATTTATAAAGAAAACCACCGCTCTCGGTGCCGCAGCAAGCTTAAGCTCCTTGCCTTTTTCTCTCCTTGGAAATACCCAGGTGAACCCGATCAAAATCGGAATCATCGGTTTGGACACCTCTCACGCACCTGCCTTTACCAAGCTTTTTAATGCCGAGAATCCCAGGCCTGAACTGGCCGGATTTCGCGTCGTAGCTGCCTATCCTTACGGCAGCCGCGATATCAAATCCAGCATGGACCGAATTCCGGGCTATATCGATCAAGTGAAGGAACAAGGTGTGGAAATCGTGGATTCCATCGAAGCTTTACTTCAAAAAGTAGATGTGGTGCTTCTGGAGACCAATGACGGAAAACCTCACTTGGAACAGGCAAGGGCCGTATTCAAGGCTAAAAAGCCGGTCTTTATAGACAAACCTGTGGCCGGCTCTTTTGCTGATGCGAAGAAAATCTACCAAGAAGCGGAAGCAGCGGGCGTTCCGATGTTTTCCTGTTCCTCGCTGCGCTATCAAACGAATGTCCATGCCGTCCGCCATGAAAACAAAGTCGGAAAAGTTTTGGCCTGTGATGCATTCAGTCCTGCAACCTTGGAGCCCAGCCATCCGGACCTGTTTTGGTACGGGATTCATGGGGTAGAAATCCTGTTTACTGCGATGGGTGCGGGATGTGAATCAGTGACACGCTTTTCAACTCCGGATGCTGAAGTAGTCGTGGGAACCTGGAAAGACGGTCGGATTGGAACTTTTCGAGGAATGCGATCCGGAAAACACGACTACGGAGGAACCGCTTTTGGGACGGAAGGAAACCTGTTTTTTGGACCTTTTGAAGGGTATGAGCCTTTGGTTGTTCAGATTGCCGAATTTTTCCGTACCAAAAAATCACCCATCGATTCCAGAGAAACCCTTGAAATCTATGCCTTTATGGAAGCGGCAGATGAGAGTAAAAGACGGGGAGGGGAAAAAGTCCGTTTGGATTCTCTACTTTAGGATTTCAAGCTTTCAAGGTTTTAAACTCCTTGAAGGCTTTTTTTAACTTATTCAGCTATTTTAGAAACTTCAATCTCCCTTTAACCCTTTCTTTCATGCGTGTTTTTCAGCTTATTAAAGGAGCTTTTCTCCTAATTCTCCTTTCTCTTACTATCGGTTCTATTTCCGCTCAGGATATCAAATGGGATTCATCTGGTAGTGCCTTTTTCCAAATACAAAATGGGCAAATCCTTAAAGTCAATCTCCCAAGTCAGCAGACAGAGGTGTTTGTATCAACGAGTGAATTAACCCCAAGCGGAAAAAATCCACTTAATGTAAGAGATTTTACCTTTTCCCAAGACAATCAGAAACTCCTCATCTACACCAATACCAAGCGGGTATGGAGACTGGATACGCAGGGCGATTATTGGGTGTTGGATTTGGCGACCAAAGAGCTCAAACAAGCTGGCAAAGGACTTCCTGAGTCATCATTACGCTTTGCCAAACTCTCTCCGGATGCTTCCAGAATCGCCTATGTGAGTGAATTTAACCTATATGTGGAAGATCTGACTTCCGGTCAAATTACTCAATTGACGAAAGATGGAAACCGAAAACTGATCAACGGAACCTTCGATTGGGCCTATGAGGAGGAGTTTGCCTGTCGGGATGGCTTTCAATGGAGTCCGGATAGCAAGAAGATTTCCTTCTGGCAAATCGATGCCAATCAGATTCGGGATTATTACATGATGAATTTTACCGATTCGGTGTATTCCCAGGTGATTCCGGTTGAATATCCCAAAGTCGGGGAGTCACCTTCTCCGGCGCGGATAGGAGTGATTGATTTGGCTTCGCAAAAAACAACTTGGCTAAATATACCCGGAGATCCTCAGGAGCACTATTTGCCTAGAATGGAATGGAATAATCCTGATTTGATCCTCGTTCAGCAGCTCAACCGCAAACAAAACCATAGCAAAATCTACGCAGTAAACGTGTCTGCCAATGAGGCCAAAGTGATTTCTGAGGAAAAGGAGGAAACCTGGATCGATGTGCTTTCTAACTGGGATAATGTCTATGGATTGACTTACAGGCACGAATTTAAGTGGCTCAATGACAAAAAATCTTTCCTTTGGTTTAGCGAAAAAGACGGTTGGAGGCATGTCTATTCCATCGGTCTCGATGGGAAAGAGACTCTCCTGACACCGGGTGATTACGACGTGATCAACCTTTTGCACTTGGATGAAAAAAACAAGATGGCCTACTTCCATGCTTCCCCGGAAAATGCCACCCAGAAGTATCTGTACCGAATCAAGCTCGATGGAAAAAGCAAAGCAGAACGGGTAAGTCCGGAGCTTTTTGAGGGCACCAATACCTATGTGATTTCTCCTTCAGGAAAGTTTGCTTTTCACCAGTTTTCCAATTCATATACCCGACCTTCATCCGAATGGATTAGTCTTCCTAAGCACGAACCCTTGGATGAATCAAAAAGTATTGAAGCTAATTTGGCCCAGAATCAAGGACCAAAAACCGTAGAATTTTTCAAAATCAACACAGCTGACGGCACCGAAATGGACGGCTGGATGATCAAGCCAACCAATTTTGACCCCTCCAAAAAGTATCCGGTGGTCTTTTATGTCTATACCGAACCTTGGGGTGCCACTGTAAAGGATGGCTACGGTGTGGCCAGAAATCGAAATTACGATGGTGATATGGCCGAAGATGGCTATATCTATATTTCGCTCGACAACCGGGGTACGCCAGCACCCAAAGGTCGAGCATGGAGAAAAAGCATTTACCGAAAGATCGGTCGTTTGAATATTTCCGATCAGGCAGAAGCGGCAGCGCAAATCGTCAATTGGGACTTTGTCGATCCGGAGCGCGTGGCGGTTTGGGGACACAGCGGGGGTGGATCGGCTACCTTGAATCTGATGTTCCAATACCCAGAAATCTACAAAACAGGGATTTCTCTGGCTGCGGTCGCTAATCAGCTGACTTACGATAATATCTATCAAGAGCGCTATATGGGACTTCCCCAGGAAAATCTGGAGGATTTTGTGGCAGGTTCACCGATCACTCATGCCAAAAACCTTCAAGGAAATCTGCTCTACATCCACGGAACCGGCGATGATAATGTGCACTATGACAATGCCGAAATGCTAATCAACGAACTGATCAAGCACGGCAAACTTTTCCAATTTATGCCTTACCCTAACAGATCGCACGGAATAGGAGAAGGAGAGGGGACAACGGCTCATTTAAGGAAATTGTTTACCGATTTCTTGAAAAGGTATTGTCCTCCGGGCGGGAAATAAGATTTCCATCTGGAATTGGTGATTTGAAATTTGATTTAGCTAAAGCACTAATTTTGTTATAACTTGGTTAGTACAAATAAATTCCAATTCTATGGCTATAGAAAAAACATTGACCTCAGTAGGCAATAGCAAAGCCTTGATCATTCCTTCGGATTTGATTAAAAAATATGGCTTGGAAAGCGTGATTATTGAGGAAACCGCTGAAGGGTTATTGATTAGGTCTGCCAAGAAGGAAAGTGACTTTCAGAAGAAACTTGAGCGGTTGAAGAAATATAAAAATGAGGTTTATAGTCAGATAGAACTAGAAGTAAATGACCCAGAGGTGAAAGAATACTATTCAAATCCTCAAAACAATTTTTCTGAAGCTGATCCAGATGTCAAATGATCCGATCTAAAGAAGTTTGGTTGGTTGATTTTGCACCACAAATTGGACAGGAGATTGCCAAAATCAGACCTGCTGTGGTGGTAAATCATGACTCAATTGGAAGTTTGAAATTGAAAGTGGTAGTTCCAATTACCGATGCCTTGAAAAACCCAAAACAATGGCTGGTAGGACTTTCCCCATCTGGGTCAAATGGATTGACCAAGGAAAGTATGGCCGACTGCTTTCAAATAAAATCAATTTCGGAGGAACGATTTATCAGAAAAATCGGAGAATTATCCTCAGAGGAATTTGACGCCCTTAAGTTGGGGTTAATCCTAGTATTAGATCTCTTTTAAGTTAAAACTTTAGCATAAAAACTTATTTATGAATCGCTTAATCGCTCCAGTAATCCTTTTTGTTTTACTGGCTATAAATCCAAGCTACTCCCAAAAATCCTTCACCCGAGCAGATACGCTCCGGGGAAGCATTACCCCTGAACGGGCTTGGTGGGATCTGAATCATTACCACTTGGCAGTGGAAATTTTTCGTGAGACCAAATCCATAAAAGGCTCGAATACAATTAGATACAAGGTTTTGACTGAATCCCAGATTTTACAACTTGACCTACAGGAACCATTGAAAATTACCTCCATTGTTCAAGCCGGAGAAAACCTAGATTTCAAACGAGAAGGAGATGCTCATTTCGTCATCTTGAAGAAAAAGCAGGTTCCGGGATCAGTTGAAGAGTTGATTGTTTCCTACGAAGGGCAACCCAAAGAAGCCATCCGACCGCCTTGGGATGGTGGGATCACTTGGCAAAAAGACAGCAACGGAAAGCACTTCATCGCCTCTTCCAATCAGGGAATCGGATCTAGTATCTGGTGGCCGCTTAAAGATCATCCGGCGGATGAAGTGGACAGCTTAAGAATCAGTGTCACTGTGCCTGAGGGATTGATGGATGTATCCAACGGCCGTTTGGTCGAGATCGAAATGGGGAATGGCAAAAACACCTATCACTGGGCTGTGGTCAATCCAATCAATGATTACGGGGTGAATATCAATATCGGCGATTATGTCCATTTTGGTGAAAAATTCGAGGGGGAAAAAGGCATTTTGGATATGGATTACTTTGTCCTGAGAGAAAATCTGGAAAAGGCCAAAGTCCATTTTCAGGATGCAGGAAGGATGATGAAAGCCTTTGAACATTGGTTTGGTCCGTATCCTTTCTATGAAGATGGGTTCAAATTGGTTGATGCACCTTATTTGGGCATGGAGCATCAGAGTTCAGTGACCTACGGCAATGGTTACCAAATGGGCTACAGAGGAAGAGATCTAAGCGGCACAGGATGGGGCTTGAAATTTGACTTTATCATCATCCACGAAGCTGGTCATGAGTGGTTTGCCAACAATATCACTTACAAGGATGTGGCCGATATGTGGATTCATGAAAGCTTCACCAACTATTCGGAAAGCCTCTTTTTGGACTATCACTATGGGAAAGAAGCCGGTCAGGAGTATGTCAGAGGCACACGAATGAACATCGCCAATGATCGTCCGATTATTGGCACCTATGGAGTGAATCAGCGGGGTTCGGGAGATATGTATTACAAAGGAGGAAATTTGCTCAACATGCTCCGGGAAATTCTGAATGATGACGAGAAATGGAGACAGATTCTCCGCGGTTTGAATCAGGAGTTTTATCATCAAACTGTCACCACACAGCAGGTGGAAAGCTTTATTTCTCAGGCTTTTGGAACTGATTTAAAGCCAATCTTTGACCAATATTTAAGAGACGAGCGAGTTCCGGTTTTGGAATATTATTATTCAGATAATCAAACACTTAATTACCGTTGGATATCCTGCCTCCCCAATTTCACCATGCCTGTGGATGTGGAAGTAGGAGAAGAGAAGCTCAGAATTCAACCAAAAGCAAGCTGGAATAAAATTCAGGTAAAAAATGTGGGAGACTTGACTGTAGATTTGGATTATTATGTGGGAGTGGCGAAGATGAGGTGATAATCTTCATTATCAAAAAATTATAACCCTAAAATTATTGACCATGGAAAAGGGCATAAGATGGCAACAGAGGTTTAAAAATTTCAATAAAGCACTTAAAAAGCTTTCGGAGGCCATAAACTATATCTCAAATAAAGAAGGGCAAGAAAATATTATCTTAGATGAAATTGTAAAAGAAGGTCTGATTCAACGATTCGAATACACGCATGAGCTCGCTTGGAATGTGATGAAAGACTATGCTGAATTTCAAGGGAATTTCGAGGTTGGGGGAAGTCGTGATTCTACCCGCGAAGCTTTTCAACTTCATTTAATAACTGATGGAAAATTGTGGATGGATATGATCAATAGTAGAAATAAGACTTCACATACTTACAATGAAGATACCGCGGATGAAATTTTTGAAAAAATTCTAAAATTATACTATCCAGCATTTTTGGAATTTCAATCTATAATGGAGGACAAACGAAGTGGAAATCAAGGAAACCTATTCTAAGCTTGCTAATTCAGGTTTAGACGAAGAAGAAATCACAAGAATGATTGAGATTTTTTCCAAACAGGGAAAAATCAAGAAAGTCATATTGTACGGCTCTAGGGCCATGGGCACTTGGAGACCTAACTCAGATATTGATCTTACTATTCAGGGAGAAAGCCTGACTTTGGATAAACAATTTGAGATAGAAAATGAACTTGACGATTTGATGATGCCATACAAAATAGATATTTCACTACTCCATCATATTAAAAATCAAGATCTTTTAGATCATATTAACGAGGTAGGAATTGTGTTTTTTGAACGGTGAAAAAATGGCTCCCCAAATCCGAGTAGCCATTCAAAGCTTTTAGTATTTCAACTTTTCATCTTTATCCCAAATTCCCCAATAGGCCCCGACATCTCCTTCGGCACCGACTTTCCAGGATTCATCAAAAGAAGAGAAATAAAAGACGGGAATTTCTTCCAGTTTTGACCAGGTTTGGATATTGATAAAGTATTTCATGAAGTTCTCATCCGATGGTACTGCACCGTAAAGCGGAGTTCCCTGACTTGGCCAACCTGTCTCGGTGATGATTACAGGCTTACCATTCCCGGCTTTTTTTGCACGGTTATACATATCCTTGATGTAGAGCAAGGAGTATTCCATGGCGCATCCTTCCCAATAGGGATAGCAGTTTGACAAAATGACATCGCATACCTCGGTAATTCTTGGCCGATGTTCAAATTCATAATAGGCATCTACGTAGCCTACGGGGATTTTTGGAAGTTCACGCTTAACCCTTCCGATAAAATCAAGAAGTTGGTCCTCGCTAAGGTCCTTGCGATACATCACCTCATTTCCCACTGCTGCAATGTCCACATGTCCCTCTTTTGCAAGTTTGATTAGGCCTTCGACTTCGGCCTGATTGATGTCATCATCTTTACCCAACCAAGCTCCAACTAGGGTCTTCATGCCCATTTCTTTGGCAATGACCGGAATCAGTTCATTTCCTTCCGTACAGGAGAATGAGCGGATCCATTGAGTGTAGGGCTTTAAGATTTCCAATCTTCTTCTAATCTGCTTCTCAGTCAGGGTGTCACCAGGCTGTTGTCCTTCTTCATATGGGCTGATGCATATTCCGTGCATGCCTTCCTGAAGCATTTCCCGAAACGATTCTGAGAGCTCATCTTTAGATAAACCTTGCAAGTTTTTGCCTGCAAGTGCCAAAATTTTGTCAGCATTAAATGACATAGGTATTAGTATTTAAGGTGTTCGTTTTTATCCCAGATTCCCCAGCTTTGACCGACCTCACCTTCATGATGAACTTTCCATGGTTCATCAAAAGACGAGAAGGTAAATAAGGAAACATTCTCTTTTTTAGCCCATTCATTGGCTGCAATAAGGTACTTCATGGCGTTTTCAGGAGAAGGTACGGCGTCATTCATTTTTTCTCCAGAATCCGGCCATCCAGTTTCGGTGATGATTACCTCTTTACCTTTGGCGGTAGTTTTGACTACCTCGTACATTTTTTTAAGGTAGATAGGAGCCTGATCGATGTTGCAGCCTTCCCAGAATGGGTAACAGTTAGCCAAAACCAGATCACAAGAGGCTACAATTTCTGGACGTTGCGAAAGTTGGTAATAGGTATCCACGTAGCTTACGGGGACATTTGGTATTGAATGTTTAACCGCTTTTAGATAGTTAATCACTTCATCTTCGCTAAGTTCATCCCGTAGAAGTACCTCGTTGCCTACCACGGCAATATCCACTAGTCCTTGCTGCGCCAAACTGATAAGTTGAGCTATTTCAGCCTCATTTTTGGATTTATCTTTTCCTATCCATGCTCCGACCATGGTTTTTAATCCTTTTGTCCGGGCGATTTTTGGAATCAGTTCATTTCCGTCAGTACAAGAAAATGAGCGAACCCATTGTGTATAGGGAGCAATGATTTCCATTCTTCTTCTGATCTGCTCTTCCGAAAGCGTGTCACCAATATTCTGACCTTCTAGGTATGGGCTGAAGCACATCCCATGAAGTCCATTAGTGAGTATTTGAGAAAGGGTTGCTTTAATTTCCCCAACAGATTTTCCTTGGAACCTGCTTTGGAGTTGTGCCAATGCCAAGGTGTCTGATTCAGTAAAGGAAATGGATTTTTCGACTTGATATCTGAAATATGGGATTTCCGGTTTAAGCTTAGTCTCTTTTCGCTTCTTAAGCTTTTCACGGATTTCATTGGCTTTGGCCTCATCCACATCGTAATCGTGCATGAGGTACATGGCAGCAATCGTACCTAGCATAGGCAATCCCGAAAAGAAAAGACGAAGCCCATCTACCGCACCCTCAGGCTGCACAGCGGCATTGCCATCAAAGCCTACTACTGTCAAAATCACCCCGCTCAAACCACCTGCTATCGCGAAACCAAACTTCACCATGTACCAGTAGATCGCTCCAAATACTCCTTCACGACGTACTCCGTGATTCAATTCATCTAAGTCTATAACATCAGCGGTCATGGACATCATCAAGACGAAAAGACTACCGATCCCAAAAGAGTGGAAAGGAAGAGAAAAGATAAACATCCAGGGCTTGCCGGGAACAAAAAGGAACCACAAGGAAGCATATCCTACTAATGCTATGCTCTGAGAAACCATGAAGGCATTTTTCTTTCCGATCTTTCTTGACATTCTGGCCACAATGGGAATAACAATAAAAGTCGTAACCAAAGCACCGACGCTCCCGAAAATCGGAGTCCAATACCCAGCGGCCCCTGCGTCACCATTAAACAAATGCCAAACCACGATAAAAAAGACAAATCCGGCTACGGTATTGAAAGCATTAAAAATGAAAAAGGTAGAAATACACAATTTGCGAAAAGGGGTTGAGGCAAAGGCTTCTTTGAATCCTTTGATAATTTGCTTGACACTATCACCTATTGCATTGAAGGTCAGGGGAGAGAAATTTTCATCAAGCGTAGATTTACTTTTTATAAAAATGGCAGGAACCATCGCGCAAATTGCAAAAATCACCCCAACCCAAACGGCCAGTTGACGGGTCGCCGCTTCCGGACTTGGAAACCAAGTCGGATCATACATGATCACCCAAAACCACGGAGCAATCACCCAAGCCCACTGCCCAATCCACTGTGCGATAGCCATAATCTGCGTGCGTTCATGGAAATCTTCACTCATTTCATAGCCCATCGCTACATAGGGCACACTGAAAATGGTGAGCCCGATGTAAAAGGCAAAGGAACCCAGGAGAAAATAGACGAAGTTGTAATTCACGCTATTTTCTCCGTACAGCTGCCACATCACCGAAAATGCAACTCCCATGACTATGGCACCGAGAAACACATATTGCCTGCGCCTTCCCCAGACAGATTTGGTGTTGTCGGAGATAAAGCCCATGATCGGATCTGTCACGGCATCGAGGACACGCGGGATGAAATAGACGATACCCCACATCCAGCCAGGAAATCCTAGGTTTTGGACCAGGACGACCATGAATATACCAAGTGAAGCGGGAAACATTTGGTTGGCTAGCATACCCACACCGAAGGCAATCTTTTGCCCCATGGGAACTGTATTGGCGTTGGTTGACATGGTTATAAGTTTTGGTGGTTTATTGTGTTCTGTTGACGGTTTAATAATTTGTCGGAGGAGCCAAGACAGTTTTTAGCATGCTTTCTTTGTCACCGTTGAAGGTTTTACTAATCGGATTTCCATCACGGGTTAGATTTTCGAAAATTCCCTGATCGACCATTTCCCAAAGGGCGTATTTGGCTTGACCCGTTTCGGTGAATAAACCGAAATGATTTTCTGAGCCTATCGGATTGGAGGCATCTTTCCAAGGTTCGTTAAAGCCCTCGAAAAAGAAACAGGAAATACCAGCCTCATTGGTCCATTCTCTCATGAGTTGATAGTAACGTGCTTGTTTGTATTCGTCGGTAGCGTGTGATCCTTCCGGGCCGTAAAGGCCATCCGAAACCGATGCCCAGCCTGTTTCGCCGATATGAACTGGCTTATTTACACCGAGACTCTTCATGTAATTGGTCACCGAGTCATATTGAGCTTTGGCAAAATCTACAGCTCGGATCATCGCTGCATCCACTTTTTCCATCTCTGACCATTTGGATTCCTCGATCGGAACTCTCCAGAAATTCGGGTTGTAGTGCGTATTGTGATAGGGATAAGTATGCATGGAGATGTAATCCACGGCTTTTACCAGCTTGGCGAGATCTTCGGTATGATACATCGCGTCTCCGCCACCCCAGGAAGCAAAATCATCCGAGCTTGTAATCCAAAGGTCTTTGGGAAGTTTGCCTTCTGCTTTGAGCGTTTGGAGGTGATTGACCCATTTGAGAATGACACTTGGCTGCACAAAATAGCTCGTGGCCCACTTGACCATGGCTTCATTTCCCACCGCCAGTACTTTCACAATGTCGGGGTATTGGTTGGCTAGGGCCACTGCTCGATCTATTTCACCGGAATTTTGCTCACTTTCTACTTCATGGTCAGGTTCGAGACCAGTCCATGCATTTTTACAATCAATCCATGCACCGAGCATCACATACATTTCAAAGTTTTTGTCTTCAGATTTCAATTCGCTGATTGCTTTGAGGAGGTTGGAAGCATGGGCAAATTGCACATTGTAGGTTCGTAAAATCCTGATATTCATTGCTGAAAGAATTTTCAAATCCTCCTTCAGTTGGGTGATGCTAGGCTGTATCTCTCTGGATTTGGCACGGTAGCCTTCGTATGATATAGCCTGATAATCTGGATTTCCTAAAATTTCTCTTGCTGTCACTTCTTTATTATTAGTTGATTGAACTTCAGTTGATTTTTCGTTACAGGAAAGAACCGCCAATGCGGCGATTCCGATGCTTAGGGATTGGAAAAAGGATTTTTTCATGGCATTTAGGATCTATCGGAAAGGAATATTGCTATGATTTTCTGGTTTATAAGTCAAGCCAAATCCCAATGGAAAAAGCGGATGAATGGAGTCATCCCAATGATTAGGACCGAATTTTCCCTGATAATCCTCTACAGATTTTGGCCAGGAGTGGGGGAGTTTTCCCTTGAAATCAAAAAAACCGAAAAGGACTTCAGCGATTCCGTCACCCTCAGAACCCGGAAGCCAGGCGGCCACAAATGCATCACTCTGCTCGATTTGCGGAGTCACTACAAGCGGCCTTCCTGAAATCATCACCACGACAGTTTTGATTCCTTTGTCAGCGTAGGTTTTGATGTAATTTTGATGCTCTTCGGTCAGGGTGAGTTGGAAGAGGTTCATCTCTCCTCCGATATCTCCAAAGAATTCCGCATAGGGATTTTCGCCCACGACAATTATAGCTACATCTACGTCGGTGATTTCGCCTGTGCCCTCTCTATCGTATTTGATTTCGGTAATTGCAAACTTTTTTAAGCCCTCTAAAATGGTCGTTGCGCCCGAATAATTTTCTGTTATTCCTTGCCAGTTGACTGTCCAGCCGCCGGATTGAAGGCCTGAATTATCCGCAAAGGGCCCCACCACTACGATTTTTGAGGTTCGTTTGATAGGGAGTGCCTGATTTTCATTTTTCAAAAGCACCAAAGATTCCCGGACTGCTTGTCTAGCTACGGCCCGGTGCTGAGGAGTTCCTATTTTGTCGATCAAACTCTTGTCAGGAAAGGGATTTTCAAAAAGCCCAAAACGGAATTTTTGTCTTAAAATCCTTCGTACCGCATCGTTGATTCTTTCTTCTGAAATAGTCCCGTCCAGCACACCGGCTTTGACACCCTGCTGAAAAACATCCAGGTCTCCGTCCACAGCCATGACCATATCTATGCCTGCATTGATGATTTTATGTTGACCAAAGCGGGAATAAGCCTTCCAGTCTGACACGACGATTCCTTCAAATTGGAGACGTTCCTTCAGCAATTCAGTGATCATTTCTTTGTGGGCATGCATGGGGATTCCATGCAGTGTATTGAATGAAGCCATCACGGAAGCCACACCAGCCTCGATAGCTGCCTGATAGGGTGGAAGCAATCGTTCCATTAACTCCTCTTGGCTGAGGGTGGTATTACCGCCTTCCATACCGAAATCGGTAGCTCCGTCACCGATAAAATGCTTGGCAGTGGCCATCACACCAGTGTTTCCTTTTTGGTCTTGATGCCCAATGATCGAAGCGTGAGTAAGTTGAGCCGTGAGTCCGGTGTCTTCGGAAAAAGCCTCATAAACCCTTCCCCATTTTTCATTTAAGGGGATAGCTACGCAAGGAGAAAAGACCCAATGAAAACCTGTAGCCTTGGACTCAATGGCTGTGATTGCAGCTGCTATTTCTACCAGTTCTGGATTTCCGGCCGCGCCCAAACCGATGTTGTGTGAGAAAATAGTGGCTCCTTCGTAGGTGTTCTGCCCATGAACAGCATCGACTCCAAAAACTAAAGGAATTTTAAGCCGGGTGGAAAGTGCCTGCCTTTGCAACTCGGAGAATTTTTCCTGCCATTCGGCTGCAGTTTTTCCAGGTAGCGGTCCTTGGGTATGAATCACCGAACCGATATGCTTGGTCTTGATATCCTCAGGAGTGATGTCGTCAAAATGCCGGACTTGAGACATTTGGCCTATCTTTTCCTCCAGAGTCATTTTGGAAATAAGTGCATCGATTTTTTGCTCTATCTCATGCTCGAGCTTGAATTTTCTGGTCATCGATTTACAGCTATAAGGCTAATTACTTCAGCATGTCCTTGTTTAGTCGAATCAGCAGTCGGCTGATTTCCCCGGTTCGTTTGAAAATTTTCTCACTGAGTTCAGAGGTGAGCTGTAGCGTGTCTTCTTGGATGGCCCGGATTCCAGGGCCATAAGATGCTTCTATTGAATTTTTGGAATCCAACTGATAGATCACAGGAACCTGACAAAACGTAAAACACAGCGCATTTTTTCCAACGAAAGTTTGTCCCGTATTTCCATTGACATCCACATAATTGAAAATTTGGTTATCGGTCAAAAACTCCGATCGCTTCAGCATAAATGGAAGGAAAGAAAGTGCCCCATCCTGAATAGAAATCCCCAACTCCCCAAATCGGCAAATGATATCCTCTTTCACCTGACCGGTCATTCCCGGTTGCTGGGCGCCTTTTCCGGCAGGAGTATGGGAGTAGGGATCAGTCGGAAATGCCCCATAGACTGCCGGGGATTTGTGCACGCCGATCCCTTCATTGATTTCATAATAGTGATCAACAAGTCTGGATAGGATCTCCTGGGGAGCTTTTTCGTCGTGCGCTTTTTTACAACATTCCCAAACAGCCAACTGAAGCTTGGAGACCATGTGCCAGTAAATCGAACCCAAACCTTCATACCCATAAAAAGTCCCCGAACGACCCGTGAACGCCTTGTGATTGAAAACCTTTTCAAAAATCTGAAGGGATTCCTTTTTAGCCGAATCGCTAAGTGAAAACTCAAGAGAATCCAGATTTTCTAAGGCCTGGATAAGATCTGAGGCATTTTTGAAATTGCCATTGAAATGGAAATTTCCATCCACATCCTGTTCAATGATGCTTTTGTTTCCTTTTTCAAGTAAGCTTTTCAAAAGTGTTGATCGTTGAACGTCTTCTTTTGGAATGGTATTTCTTTCCAAAAATCCCGGTAATTCTTTGTTGGGATAGAGTAAATAGCTTTGCTGATCAGCCCGGTAAAGTTTACTGTTGCGAAGTGCGTCCAGAGTCTGTAATACCGCCTCAGAATTCAAATAGCCTGAGCTCAAAGCCGCAACCTGACCTTCAAGCATCTCACTGAGGTGCGAAATCGAGACTTCCGATTCGCTTTCAACAGTCATCAGATTGTAGGCATGATACAGATTATCTTCCCGCTTATTGGCGCGAATGGTATGCTCAAGGTACCTTTGGCAAATGGAAGAAAATTCTTTCAACTCGCTGATTGACAGGTTTTCTCTAACATTACTAAAGGATTCCGAATAGATTTTTATCCTAAAATTGCTGCCTGCATTTCCTAAAGCATCCAGGATTTCTTTTCGGTTTTGATCACTGAATCTGCCTGCAAGCAAATGCTGCCGTGATTGTAGCGCCTGTAAAGTGTCCTTAAAAAATGTGCGTAATTCCTCCGAGATGGGAATCTCTTTTTCCTGACTTTGCTCTAAAATCCGGCTGAAGAAATCCAAGAACCTACGCAGGTAATACAAGGTCACCATGGAGACGCCATTTCCGACAAGAGCATTGTTGGCGTCGTTCCATTCGGGTCTTTGGGTATTCATCCAGATTCCGCCCTCGGGAATAAAATTGGAAACCTTGGCAAGAACTGAGGCCAAAATTTTCTCAATAAAGTTTACCTGATGAATAGACCCGGTTTGATTTTGGATCAAAGCTGCATCCGAACCCAGAGTCGCCCAGCGCTTTTGAATGGTATGATCTAGCTGATGGTCAAAGTCAATGGTGTCCTTCGGGTTTTTCAGGATTTGATCGTATGGTTTGATCTTATAGGGTACATTGGCATAAACGAAAATGTCCTCATTGAAAAATTTCGCCAATCTACCCGGCTTATAGTTCTCGGCAAATTCCAAAAACTTCAACAAATAAATGATCTGATGATCCCCCCAATATCCAATGTAGGACCAAGGATCATCCGCTTCGATTTTTTCCCAATCAATCCCGTTTTTGGTGATTCGGTAGGGGTTATAACCATCAAATGTTGAAGCATTTAGGAACTTTAGGATCATGCCTTCAATGAAGTCTGGAAAGGAGAGTGCCAAAGCTTCCCAATTCTGGAATATATCCCGCCAGTTTCCTGCGTAATCCAAGATTTTAGACCCATCGTCATTTCTGGTGTTGATGGAAAAGTTGTTCCAAGGGCGGCTAGGGTCACCGTGTCGACGGCTAAACTTCAAAGGCAAATACTCCAGACAAAGTCGCTGAAAGTGTGCGTCTCCTGATCTTTCAGCCAATTCTTTCAATTCAGTGAGGGAGAACTTCCCAGGCAGGGAATCGAGATTGTTTTTTTGCCTTTCAAAAACTTCCCTATTCGCTTTTAGAATAGTGTTTTTGAAGTCTTCCTTTTCGATTTGATAATTTTTGTCAAAAATCCCGCCCCGCATGATGTTAAACATGGCATTGGCGAAGTGACGGGTATCTTTTAGGTGATCGGCGGTAAGTTGCAGCCCATCTGAGGCAGCATTGAGTCTGAGTAGTTCTTGGGTGCCGAGATGAATATCTGCCTTGACTTTAGCGATCAGTTGGCTGTCTGATTTGATCTCTTTTGCCAAAGCACGTATTTGGGAAACGTTCTGATTGATGTCTGCCAAAATCATCCATTCTTTGCTTTGGCCAATTTCCAGGTCCAAATCAGATGAAACAAAATAGGAGCCTCTTTGGGCTTTGACATCTTTTTCTTCCTCAATAGGCAGCCCATTTCGGAAAGTATTAAGCTGAGAGGAGGAGAGAAGTCTCTTGGCTTTTTCCAGTCCCAGCGACCAGGCAATACTGGCTTTGAGGGCTTCACTTGGTTCAGCCTTGTCCACAATGATAGCGCTTAAGGCAAAAATTCCTATTCCGCTTTCGACATCCAGTTCATTTCGTTTATAGGCATCGACCAGATTGCTCCGCATGTTTTGGAGCGCACTACCGACACCATGAGGCATGATGTTTTGAATCCCATCCAAAAAAGAGATATGAATTGGAGAATCAGAGAGGTTGAGGATATTGCTTGTCTTCACAAATCCAAACCGGTCACTGGTAGTCCATTCGAAGCTAAAGCTTAGATTCAGGTCTAGATTTTTCTCTTCAAAAAGGATTTTGTTACCGTAAACACTTTTATAAAGATTCCTTTCCAGCCTGTATTGATTGGCAAAATGGATTGAAAATGGCTCCCAAATGTGTATTCGCTCATTTTTTTGGACACGCAGGATCGTTTTTGATCCGGTGACTTCGCATGACTCGATTATTTTATCATCGGTGTAGTAGGGGAAAAGGGCATTTTCAGGATCTTTTCTTCCTGCACTTATCCCACCGTTGCTTCCGATAAAGAGCCAATGATTGGATGAGCTGATGATGCTAATGAAAAAAGGCTGAATCTGATCGACATTAGAAATCTTATAAAAAACCTCTTTGTTGATCTCAACCTGGTTTAATTGGGAATTGTCTGTTTTCTTCACTTTCGGGCGATATGTATTAGGGTGTATTCAATTTTTGAAACAGGTCAGGCTACACACCTGACCTGTTTTTAGAATAAAGACAAAACACTAAAATGATTAGGGATTTAAAAGGACTCTCACGTTGTCAATATTGGCTGCTACGCTACATCCTGCATCTCCTCCACAGACGGCCTCGATCAAGAAAGACAGGCCGTTAGATACATCAGTTCCTGCAGGAATAGTGAAAGTACCTGAAAAAGAAGACCAATCTTCTCCCGGAATTGGAGCAGGATTAAACACGTGAGTGAATGAGGCACCATCAGCTCCTTCGCCAAACAGCAACACATTAAACACTCCACCTGGAGGAACAATCTCTCCGATATGGTCAAATCGTACCCAGACTTCATCGCCTGCTTTGACTGTTCCTACGCCGATTCTTTCCTGCTTGAATGCGGGATTACTTGGACCGTCTGTAGCTAATCTTCCCGACCAAGATCCTCCGTTGTTTACCGTATTATCCAAGGCAGCTGTACCACCATTTTGAAATAGAATCCATCCAGTATCATCACCGGATTCAAAATTGCCATTAACAGCAATGTTGGTTCCGCTGTCAGGACTATTGTCCTCACCACCGTCATTACCTCCATCACCGCCTTCGTCACCGTCTATCAACATCAAGTCATCAAAATAGTACGTTTCTGTCGAACTGGTCAATCCACCATCCGAACCGTCAGGATTATCAGGTTTGATCACCAGTTGGTTTAGCCCGGTGTTAGAGCTGGGTACATCGGTAAATTTTACCTCAATTTCGACCCAGGTGTTAGCAGGTCCTACTGTACGGAACTGTGGAGGAGGATTGCCGGATCCTGGTGGCTGAGGATCACTGTTCAATTCAAATCTGATCACTGCATCAGGCTTGCTTGAATACACTTTGAACTTCAGAGTTTTACTTGGATCAATATTCTCGGCAAAGGGGTTTTGGAAACCTGCCCAACGGTTGGTACCTGCTGTCTTCACCACCTTCAGCGAGTTATCAGAGTTATTGGGTCCTGATTTGGATGGATTAGGAGCCAATTCTGTAGTCAAGCTTCCTTCTCCAAAAAAGGTGCTGATAAATGATTCACAGGTTTCAAAAGTGACAGGGAAATTAACCGCTGCCACAGCCGGTCCATCACAGCCGGAAACACCTGAACCACCTCCCTCTGACTGGGCTATATCATCGATATAGAAATCACCGGATGTAGTCCCTGGACCATCCACGAATAGCGTCAATTGGGAATAAGTGCCTGAGGCATCGCCAAAATCAAAAGTGAGCTCTTGCCAGCCAGTCTCCGTGGCTTCCACGGCGATTTCAACTGGTTCGCCTGAGCCACCCTCAAATTTCATCAGGACTGGTACACCCGCTGTCGGAGAATTAAATCGCATCGTGATCACTTTTCCTTCTGCGAAATTTACCGGGCTGGATAGGGTGAAAAACATGCCTTCCCATTCGGCTCCGGAGTTGGTGATTTTTCCCACCTTATTTCCGGAATTGCTAGGATCAGTGACAATCTCAAAAGCAGCTCCATTGAACGCGGTAGTTTGAACCTCCCCATTTTCAAAATTCAAAGGAAGTGCCGTGACATTTTGCGAAAGTAGCTCCAAGGAGACATTATCCAAGACGACCACGCCTACCTCTGCACCCATGTCAAAAATTACCCGGCTATTGTCACTGTCAAAATTTGCAGTAAACTCGGCACTGAATCGCTGAACTTCATCTGTCAACTCAAACTCTTGAGTCACATTGGTCCATGGATCTTGATTCAGGCCAATTCCTGCTAGGATACTTCTTCCATCTGCTTGGTCAGTGACCGCATTGAATGACAGTTTGTATTGGCTGCCGGAGCGAATAGGCAAAACCTGACTGATATTAACGTCGAAAGGATTTCCCGCGGTGGTTACATTGGTGAATGAGAATGAATTTCCACCTTCTTCTCTCACTTCCAGTCCATTGCCAATCCATCCGGTGGTTCCATTTTCGAAGTCACCATTGACCAAGACTCCTTGATCGTAATTGACAGTAACAGTTCGGGTGACTTCTTCCGCTACGTTTCCAGCTGCATCTGTGACATTATAGGCAAGTACATATTCACCGGGTTGGAAGCGGTTTACCTCACCGGTCACGACAATATTAGCAGATACATCTCCGTCCACCTCATCATTTGCAGTTGCTCCCGGATCGGTAAATTCATCGCCGATTTCAAGCTCAATCGCTGATTCTCCCAATAGTGCAATGACAGGAGGATCCTCATCTGTGATGATGACTTTCAATTCGATATTGAGTGTCTGTTTATCTTCATCAGACCCTCCGGCATTAGTCGCAACCAAGGATACATCATAAGTTCCGCTCTCCATGAAGATTTTTCTTGGATTGCTCAAGGTGGAAAATGTTCCATCTCCAAAATCCCATTGGAAGGATTCGGCATCTTCAGAGGTATTGGTGAAAGTAACTATGCCGCCCGTTTCAGAATCAATAGAAAAGGTAAAACCCGCAGTAGGGGGAGGAATGACTAAGTCATCTTCCGTACAGCCTAAAGTGAATACAAAAGATCCGAGTACCAAAAAACTTAGTATAAGATCGAGTCTAAAATTCCTAGTCATTTTCATTTAGGTTAAATGTGATAAATTATTGATATACTCGGACATAGTCGATGAGCATGGATTGTGGAAAACGAGAATTCGGCGAGGGTGATCCTACGAAATTTCCACCTACTGCCACATTCAGTAATAGGAAAAAATGTCTGTCAAAAACCCAATCCGACCCGGCAGGAATATCTGCAGGAGTCAGTCGATTGTAAAGTCGATCATCTACAAAGAAATCGATGAAATCAGAACCCCATTCGATAGCAAAGACATGAAATTCGGTGTCAAATCTGGAGTCAAACAGTTGGAAGGATTGAGAAATTGCATCTCCTCCTGAATAACCTGGACCATGGATTGAGCCGATTATGGTGCTGGGTTCTTGGCCTCTCAACTCCATGATATCAATCTCTCCAGTTTGTGGCCAACCTACTCCGTCAATATTCGCTCCAAGCATCCAGAATGCCGGCCAAAGTCCCTGACTAAACGGGGTTTTGATCCGTGCCTCGATTCTTCCGAATCGAAATTCCTTCAAACCTTTCGTCATGATCCTTGCCGAAGTATAATTTCTACCTTCGAAAGGCTCTTGGATTGCCTTGATTACCAAGCTCCCCTTGCCATCGATGTGGATGTTTTCGGTCCGGTTGGTGTAGTATTGGAGTTCATTATTTCCCCATCCATCCGTTCCTGTTCCAATATCAAAAGTCCAATTTTCTGGATTAGGCGGATCTCCCGTGGTTCCGTCAAATTCATCTGACCAGACTAATGTGTACCCTCTGTCTGGCAATTCATTGGTTTCAGTACAGCCATTGATGACCAGTAATCCAAAAGAAAGGATAAGGAAGCAACTGAAAATTTTATAAGTAGTAGTCATGATTTTCTTCATTTAACTTTTAGCATAGACTGATCATCTATAGAAATATATATTGTCCACAAAAATGTCCGAAATAGTGCCGTCGGATATGAAGAATATCAAGTCCACATCATCAGTCCCTCCCAAGCCTGCAAAATCACTAAGAGGAATATCATAGCTTACCCACTCTTCTGTGACAAGGGGTTTATAATTCCCCAGATTTATCGATCCGGTTGTTTCTGTAGGGCCATTGTTATTGATGAGTTGAACTCTGATAAAATCTCCCGGATCCAAATTTTCACGAACATTGATATCCAAATGAAGATGTGTCATGGCTGAGGCATTTACATCCGGAGAATTGAACATGTTGATGCTCACAAAATTCAGCCTGGTATAACTGATGATGTTTTCTCCGGCGATAGTTGTCAGCCCGCCTAGAGTGGTGGCAAATTGGAAAAACCCGTTGTAGTTGTCCACTTGGACGTTGGTGTATGCATCGCTAAAAATGGATACTACATCCGAAGGATTTCTGGAGGGTGGAGTAGGGGCGGCATCAAATGGTCCTTCGGAATTTACAATTAAGGAACCGATGGCATTGATTTGGTTGCCATCCGAGCCAATCGAAGCAGTTATTCTCGAATTTCCAGCACTGATGACAGTGACTTCTCCCAAGTTATTTACTGTTGCCACACTCGGATTTGAAGATTTGAAGTTGAAGTAAGCAGGAGCAGCTACTACAGGAACATCAAATCCATCGACATTTAATACTACGCTTGTACCGGTGACCGGCAAGGTTACCCCGTTAAAAGAATTGACCGATTGATTTTCTCCATTGACGATTCGAGGCAAAGGCTGAGCAACAGTCCCAAGTTTTTCGAATCTCAACTCATCAATCCAAAATGAGAATCCAACTTCTTCACCCTCTGGACCAATTCCGCCCGCCGCAAATTGAAAAACACCTCTTTCCTCTAACAGCTTGGAAGGATCAGGAATGGGAATTACAAATTTTTGCCAATTGGTGGTGAATTTGACATTGGTTCTGAAAGCTCGATAAGTATCTCCTAGAAAATCCTGGCCAAACCCTATTTCTGAAATGGTAGCAGCTTGACTTGCTCTGGCATAGAAAGTCAGTACGTTGTAATCCTGCAAATCTCTTCCGGCACCGTCGATTCGAAAAATCGCTCCCGCAAAATTACCTCCCGGATCATCCGCATTGGGCACATCGATTCGGATCGAAGCAGAACCTTTATAACTCTCATTTTCATCTACTGAAAACACATCGGGTTTGGCACCCTGATAGGGGAAATAAAAATCACTGCCTAAACCCACAAAATTATCTGTGAAAATATCAGCCGTCCGGCTGAACCTAGCTCTTGGAAGATCCTCAAACTCTTCCCTCACGCAGCCTATTGTGCCAAAAATCAATAGGGAACTAAATAGGATTATGTTTATCTTTTTCATGTCCGTTCTGTTCATTCTGTTGACCTTCATTATTTCCCGATATGAATGTGAATGTAGGTTCGAAGCTCCCATTCGTTACCGTTAGGAAATCCGATGGCTGTAGGATCAGGCACGATATTGCCGCTTATATCCACAGTTTGCGCTGGGTTGTATCGAGGAGAATACTGATCCAATGAACGCCAGGTAAAGCGTACCCCCATAGTGGTGTTAGGTAACATGTACCACTCTTGCTTTCCCACTGAAGTGGAAAGATCCATCATGACTTGAATAGGAAATGTCAGGTTGAAATCTCGATGAAAGTCGAAGGGCCCCCAATCGTTAAACTTTAAAAAAGTAGCAAGTTTTAAATCCTTGTAAATTACCCGGACATCACCTCCGAAGCGCTCGATGGTTCTGGGATCAGATCCATTGGCCTGACCGTTTCCGCCATAGATATTGGCAATTAATCCAAACCGGGAGTTGATTTTGGAGACGATGCGGGTGTTGACTTCCCAAAGATCCAAAGCGGGTGGGGCACCATCGGCTGCTACGGGAACTCGCCCTGTTCCGGGAAAAATAATCGCCGCATCCATGGTAGTCGGCAAATGCCTGTAAACAAATCCCAAACTTGCTGCAAATGAGGCGTCTTCTTGCATGTCATTATCCCACTCATACATCCAAGTACCCGGAGTAGGGTCAAAGGTTAATAGCAGTTCACCTCCGACAGTCTCTCGATTTGATCGCACCACAAAAGGATCCTCTAAAATGTTTCGAGGTCTAGCTGGGCCCCCGATATGAGTAGGAATAGGGTTGACCAGTGGCTTCTGCCACATAAAGTTTGGGGCAAATTGAAAGTTGCCCACCGTGTAGGTAAAACCCGATAAAACATTGTTTTTATTGCCGCTGCCGCTGTCTTTTAGTGTCCAACCGGTAAAAGTTTGTGTGTAATCTCCTCCACCATTGGCCACCAAACCTTGAGAAGCTGCTTGAGCATACCAATTCACCCGTCCTTTCGAAAAGGATACTTTTACTTTTCCACCCCATAAGTCAGAAGATCTGATGCGGTCTGTAAAAGTTTCATAGTTGCCTTCCTCACCACGAACGATTTGAAACTCTCTTCCTTCAAGTGGCTGTCCACCCCAAATTCCCCCTAATTCAACTTTAAAATTTTCTGTTAACTTAGTTTCAGTTTGGAAGGTCAATCTTCTAGTTCGAGGTTGCGGAATTGCTATGGAACTGACAGCAACTCCCGGATCATCCAAATCCTCATGGAATATTCCGGTCATTGTGGTTTTACCCATCTGCCGGCTGTACTTTAACAAAAGTGCAGGGTTGGCTCCCCACCAAAGCTCTCGGCCAAATGCCAGTTTGAAACCTTTCAATTGCTTTTTCCCCGAAATTTCAAAACCGGAAGGAGCTAAGGCATTGTAGATATCGATGTTGGGACCATAATTTGCCTCTGGATAAAGTCCAAAAAAATCACCCTCATATCCCCAATGGTAATGTCCGGTCCGGTAGAAGCCATTCAAATCAAACAATTTGTGATTCCAAGTATATTCCGCTTGGTAAACAGCCAATCTTCCCAATGCATCTACCACCTGAGTGCCTGCCTGGGTTTGAATATTGACAGGCCGACCTCTATTTTCGTAAAAAATCTCATCGATTGGATTTAGGGCTACATTTCCAAGCACGTTGAACACCACGTTTGCTCTTACATTTGAACTCGGATTAGCTTCGACACCTACAAAAAATGATTGCATGTGATCAAAACCTTGCTGATTTGGAAATGTGGTTTGGTTGGGATCTGGACTTACCGGAGTAGTAGTAAGATTCCCTCCGGTATTGAATGTGGTAAACTGAGCTCTTAATTGGCTGACGGATATCAATTGGGCCTGTTCGGCTTGTAGGGCCGCTTTGTCACCTCTCGCCTTAAGGGAAGATTCAACTAGGTCGATTGAGGCAAAATGATTTTTGACCGCCTCGAGATTCATTCCAGGAGCGTAAGGATTGAATTTATGAGCTTCCTGAAGAGCATAGTAGGCGGCGCGAGGATACAGGGTGTATAATCCTCTTGGGCTGGTTTGTCCTTTGGCCATGATTCCAAACCACTCCTCATTCATGTTATTTTCTCCTTCTACAAAATCACTGCTGTAACCGCCATTTGACCAGGATGCTTCGGTATTGTGAATGTCCAAGTCCTTAGTTTGACCTGTTTTCCACCAGCCATCACTAAACTGGAAAGTATATCCACCCAGAGAATTTCCTGCTTTTCCAAGTCCAGCTGCGTTTTCGTAGATCTCTTTCCAGTTTTCAACCATAAAAAAAGCTTGAGATTCTTGATCTTCAGCATTTTCGATTGCATTGAACGCATCCGCTCCAAACTCGGTAAATAAGATGGGTTTGTTGAGCTCATTTTTTACACGCTCGAAGGCATCTCCAAATGAAGCACCCCGATACATGTTGGTGCCAAAAATGTCAATGTCCTTGCATTCTTCTTTAATTATTTCCAAAAACAGCAAGTCTCCATTACACATCGCTATGGGCACGCTGGTGTCAATATTTTTCATGGCTAAAGTTGCTTCGTTAAACAACTTATACATGGCTATAGCCCGTGTGGTAGATTCGCGATCTTCCACAGGAATATCTTCTGTCTCAGCACCGCCCCAAAACAATCCGTAATTGTTTTCATTGCCCAATAAATAGAGTAGGAGGCCGGGTGTCCCCCTATACTGCCTGACCATGTCAGTTACTTCCTTGATCAGCAGATTTTTAACTCGGGGATCTGAATATTCGGTATTAGCCATCCAGCCATTTTCGAGAGTGAGGCCATACCTTCCAAAAGAATGATTAAGCATCGTGTAGATGCCATATTTTTGATAAATGTAGGTGATCCACCTGGCAGGAATTCCAGTGTAGATTCGGACAGAATTGACTCCCATATTTTTTAATAGGGACATTTCTTCGTCCAAAGCAGCCATGATGATATCATCGGGTTGCTTCCAAAGACTATAGTTGAAGTTTGTTCCAATAGGGAAATAATCCCAATTCATTCCATTTACTATGAAATCTGTTCCATTGACTTGGAGCTTCATTCCATTGTCGTTTTGTACGACGGTCACTCGATTGGATTGCGCGTTGACAGATAAGAGGGAAAGGAGTAGCGCAATGCTAGTAAAGTAGAACTGTTTCATAACAGATGGATTGTAAAAACATAATTGACAAAATAATTTTTGAGAGGACGGGCCGTACAAAAACAGTCGTAATTAGTCCATTTTAATCCAAAAAGTCCAAAAAGTTCATTACTTCATTTCTTTCATCGCACTACTACAAAACCTCAAAAATGATGAGCGCAATCGATTTTTTGATTTCATTTTACCCATTTCTAGCCCAATAGATACTTTTATCGAAAAAAGAGACTCAAAAAATATTTTTTATAAAATTTTTAAGAATTACCCTTACGTGGAGAAGGTATGCTGTTAAAATCATCCAGCTACTGATTTTCCATTTATTCATCTTTGGATTTTAATAGTATTGTACCGGTTGGCATGAAGGAAAAGAATATGTTGTATAATTTAAATTATGTTAAATAAAAAAATTAAAATTCATTTTCTTTTCTTTTTCTAACTTCCCCGCTGATACGACCTTCATCTGACTTCTTCCCTGCATGAATCAATGGCTTCCCCGATTGGGACTTTATTTGGGACCCATTTCTTTCTTATTTATCAATTTTCTTCTTTCCTCTCCGGATTTGAATCCTCAGGCCCAAGCTATGCTTGCTCTCACTGTTTGGATGGCGATCTGGTGGATCACTGAAGCTTTGCCTATTGCTGGTACCGCATTACTTCCTTTGATTTTGATGCCTTTGTTGGGTATTCTGAAAATAGATACTGTTTCCGCAAATTATATGCATCCTACAGTCCTATTATATATGGGAGGTTTTCTTTTGGCTACTGGGATTGAAAAATGGAATCTTCACAGGAGGATCGCACTTAACATAATAAATTTATTAGGTACTGATCTTCGAAGAATAGTTCTTGGATTTATTCTCGCCACGGGGCTTCTTTCTATGTGGATTTCCAATTCGGCGACTGCCCTGATGATGCTGCCTATCGGATTGGCCGTAGTGGGTCAGTTTAAAGAACAGCTGGGTACAGCCAATCACCGGCTAGCTGACAGCCTGGGCAAAAATATCATGTTGGGAATCGCCTATTCAGCTTCCATAGGTGGTATGGCGACCTTGATCGGTACCCCGACCAATGCAATTCTATCTGCTGTATTCAAAGAAATGTATGATTACAGCATTGCTTTTGATGAGTGGATGCTTTTTGGACTTCCATTTTCCTTGATTCTTTTGGCAATTTGTTGGTATTACCTCGTTTCTTTTGGAAATCCACTGCCAAAAAAATTCAGTCTTGGCGATGCCAAAACCGTTGTCAAAAAGCAGATTGATTTGCTTGGAAAAATAACTTTTGAAGAAAAAACGGTTTTGGTGGTTTTTGCTTTGGTTTGTTTTTCATGGATCACGCAAAGTTTTTTTCTTTCTAAAATTATTCCCGCTATCGACGATACAATTATTGTATTGGTCGGGGTGGTTTTGCTACTACTACTTCCCTCCTCCCGACCCGGAGAACGAATTTTGAACTGGAAAACTGCCGAAAAAATCCCTTGGGGCGTTTTGATTCTATTTGGTGGTGGACTCGCTCTTGCCGAAGGTTTCAAAGAAACCGGCTTGGCTGAGTGGATCGGTCAGAAATTCACTTTAATTGAAGGAGTCGGCTTTTTTGTTTTACTCCTGATCATCATCGCCTCGGTCAATTTTCTCACCGAAGTGACTTCCAATGTAGCCACAGCTTCCATGCTCTTACCGATATTGGCATCCGTAGCTATCAAGCTGGATTTGCACCCTTTTGGACTTATGGTGGGCGCGACATTGGCGGCAAGTTGTGCCTTTATGCTTCCTGTGGCCACGCCGCCCAATGCGGTGGTTTTTGGCTCGGGATACTTGCAGATGAAAGACATGGTCAAGTCCGGACTTTGGCTTAATCTGCTTTCTATTCTGATCATCACAGTCATGGTTTACTTTATTTTGCCTTGGCTTTGGGGAATTGAGTTGGAAAAGTATCCTTTTTGATTTTGGATCGGTGCAGAAGCTTTGGCCAATCGACAAGACTTAATGCAGCGGTGATTGATTGAGGGGTATTCAGACCTAAATCTGAACTACTAAACCATTTCCACCCCAAAATACAGTCCTTTCGTCCCATTTTTTTGCCCTGCTGTGGCTCTTAGGTTAAGCTTGTTGAAAATTTCAACCCGAAAGCTAAACCAACTTCTTTATGGATGTCATTCTTCCACCATTTCAACCTCATCGGTATTTCACATTTACGCCAAACTGATAAGATTAAGGTCATGAAATCTCAAAATCAGGAAAAAAAGAAAGTTTATATTATTCTGATTATCAGCGCCATTGTGTATAATCTGATCCGAATTCTCCACGGATAATTCAAAATCATCTCAACCCAACTATTCTATCTCCCCTATCTTCCTCCCATGAAATCCAAAAGTCTTGATTTCCGACAAATCGAATGGTGGATCGTCACTAGCGCCACGCTGATTGCATTCCTGTTTATCCTTTTTGGCTATCGCCCCACATTTTACAATGACTCGGGTTTTGCGATTTTCAAATTTGCCAGTCGATTACTCATCTTGGCGGTTTTGTATTCGGCTTTTCATCTGATTCACATGGTTTTGATTCCCAAATATCATCAGGAAAGTCAAAAATGGCCCTCCGTGGTTTGGATCTTGGTTACAGGCTTTGTGGCGTTTGCAGTTTCAGCTTTATTTGGTTACCAAGCCGAGTTGATCTCCGCTCCATTTCCCACATTCTATTTAGGGATTATCGTCCTGTATGCCTGCCATTTCATCGCATCCAACCTGCTGCAGCAAGCGCTGACTCCTCCCAAAATTCGGGATTTTCAGGTTTACAACATTACTCGACTGATTTTCAGCTACCTTTTTACCCTGTTTTTCCTCATCCAGCTTGACCCGATATCGAGCGAAGGTCCCGCGATTATTTTTGGGATTTTCATCCCAGTCATCCTGATCGCCAGTTTGTATAATTTCTTTTTGGTCTATGGGAAAAGGAAAAAAGGCAAGATCAAACAATCCCGTTGGTACAATTGGGGTTTGGTAGCTGTCTTACTGTTGATTTTCCTGATTATTTCTGCCGAAGAAAATCAGGAGGAAATCTTCTTCATCGGCGGGTTGGGAACAGTTGCTTTCATTCAGCTGATCTTCTTTCCGCTGACTGCGCTGTTGTTTGGAAAGTACGATTCTTTTATAGGACAAATCCACACCCTATCAACCCAAGTGGACCAGGGGAATGCCAGTTTTGACTTTCTCCGCTCCCAAATCAATCCTCATTTTCTTTTCAATGCTCTCAATACACTGTATGCCAGTGCCTTGATCGAAAATGCCGAAAAAACTTCCGATGGCATCCAAAAACTCGGCGATATGATGCGATTCATGCTTCACGAAAATCAACTTCCCTCGATCCCACTTTCCCGGGAAATTGATTACTTGAGAAACTATCTGGATTTGCAGTTGCTGCGTTTTGGTTCTCAGGAAAATCTCGACTTGGACATTCAAATCAATGATAGCCAATGCCATGGCGAAGTAGCTCCGATGTTGATTATTCCTTTTGTAGAAAATGCCTTCAAACACGGAATCTCTGCGAAAGAGAAATCCTGGATTCGACTCAATCTCCGCTGCATTTCGGGTTCGGTGCACTTGGATTTGGTCAATAGTGTGCATCCTGAAAAGCCGATTTCTGAAAAATCCCGAGAAGAATCCGGGATAGGGCTCGACAATGTCAAAAAACGACTCGCCCTACTCTATCCGGATCGGCATCAGTTGAGTATTATTGCCAATGATTCAGATTTCTTTGTTCACCTTTCTGTCCAAATTCACTCCTGATGATCAAGGCTATCGCCATCGATGATGAATCTTTTGCTTTGGAGGTGATTAAGTCACACGCCTCCAAAGTTCCTTTTTTGGAGCTTCAGGCCTCATTTACCAATGCGGTTTTGGGTTTGGAATACATCAAAACCCATTCGGTGGATTTGGTTTTTTTGGACATCAACATGCCGGATATTTCCGGGATCGATATGGCTTCTCTGGTACCTAAGGAAACCCTCGTCGTATTCACCACGGCTTATTCGGATTATGCAGTCAAAGGTTTTGAACTCGATGCACTCGATTATTTGCTCAAACCCTTCAACCTTAGCCGATTCCTCAAAACCTGCCAAAAGGCTCAAGAATACCTTGAATTGAGACCATCCAACGATCCTGCCTTCGTTTTTATCAAAACCAGTGAAGGATTGGTCAAGGTGGATTTTGGTGAATTGCTTTTTTGCGAAGCACAGGGAAACTATGTCACATTTCAACTTGAAGAGGAAAAAATCATCAGCCGGATGACTTTGGCCGAGGCTGAGCGCTTGCTTCCGGCATACTTTTTACGAACTCACCGTTCTTTTTTAGTCAATAAAAATCAGATCCAAAAAGCCGAACGTCATCAGCTCAAGCTTGGAAAGTTTAATGTCCCGATCAGTTCTTCTTATCTGGATGAGGTATTCGGAAAGATCAAGGCTGATTAATCAGGTCATTGTGATAAAGGATTCCATGAATTCTTTGCGGTATTCGAGTGGGGTTTTGTGGATTCGTTCTCGAAACAAGCGATTGAAATTAGATAAGGTAAAAAATCCACATTCATAGGCTATTTCACTGATATTCAGGTCAGTTTCATGGAGTAGTTTACAGGCTTGAGAAATTCGGACTTCGGTCAAAAAATCGGAAAAGGATTTATTGACCCGGGATTTGAAAAACCGGCTGAATGCAGAAACAGACAGGTTGGCAATTTTTGCGGCCTCTTCAAGGGTCACTTTTCCTTGGTAGTTTTGGGTCACATATTCATATACCAACCCCATTCGGTCTTTCTCAGATTCTTTGTTGGTATTGATGTAGCCTGCCTGCGTGATCAACTTTGCGTCCGTGGTGGTATCAGCCATGAGCTCGAGAATTTTCAGCAGTTGGATAATGCTCGCCGTCCCTTTCAGATGGAGTAATTCTTTCATCAGTTGGGTGATTTTGCGGCTAGTTGGACCGACGATATGTAGTCCTCGCTCTGACTTTTTGAGCATCTGAGCTATTCCCTCAAATTCTTCCAGTGCAAAAACCGAGTTTTTTAAAAAATCATCCGGGAAGTAAATCACAATTCCATGCGTAACGAGCTTATTGGTTGGATCATGATATGCTTTGTCGCTTTTCCAAAGGTGTGGCAAATTAGGCCCTGTCAGCACCATATCACCCTCCTTGAATGAGGTCATGTCATCTCCTATGAACCGGGTTCCTCTTCCCTTCAAAACCACAAATAATTGATACTCAGAGTGAAAATGCCAGTTGACATCAAAAAAAGGAGCAATTAACTCTCTGATAATGAACGCTCTATTTTCAGGAATCCGGGATTTTTTGAATGGTTTTTTCACTGTATTATTTTCTTTACTGAGGATTTGAATGTTGAATCTGGCAAAATTCAGTCATAATTCAAGTAAATACAGTAAGAAAATCAACCTTTGAATAAAGAATATTACCTTCCAAAAAAAGTAAACCCAAAGCATGGCCCAAACCCTACCCCTCAGAAGTTTTCTTCTTCTAGTTATGGCGTCGGTTATTCTTTTTTCCTGCGGAAAAAAGAAAACCTTCCTGTCCATGACCGAGCCTAGGAGAGTCGAAATCCTGGTCCTCGGACATGAAAGTGAGCATCATAATTCTGAAAAACTGATGCTTTATCTCGGTACCCCTTTGTTCCAAAAGGGAATCAACCTGACCTACACCACAGACCCAAATGATCTCCATGAGGATGTGCTGTATAATTATGACGGGTTGATGATCTATGCCAATCATGACTCGATCACTTCAAGTCAGGAATCTGCCCTGAAGGACTATGTTCAAAGCGGAAAAGCTTTAATTCCGATTCATAGTGCTTCTTGGTCCTTTCGCAACTCAGATTGGTATGTAAAAACGGTGGGCGGTCAATTCAAGTCGCACGGTGACGGAAAATTTACCGCCAAAATTGTGGATGCAGCCCATCCGATCATGCAAGGAATCGAGGAGTTTGAAACGTGGGATGAGACCTACGTTCATTCCCAGCTCAACCCTGATATGCATGTATTGATGCGGCGTGATGAGGAGCCCTACACCTGGACGCTTGAAGAAGGAAAAGGAAGAGTCTTTTACACAGCATATGGTCACAACGAAGAAACTTGGAAGCAGCCAGAATTTCAGGAATTGGTGGCCAACGGTATCCTTTGGGCTGTTGGGGACAAAGTCAATGAGCTTTTGGCAGAATATCAGATCCCTACACCACAGTTTCAAGATGCAGAGATTCCAAACTATGAGCGGAGAGATCCTGCACCACGATTCCAACTCCCTCTTTCTCCTGAAGAAAGTATGAAGTTGGTGCAGTTGCCGGTAGGATTTGAGATGACCCTTTTCGCAAGCGAACCGATGATCATCAATCCGATGGCGATGGCATGGGATGAAAGAGGAAGACTCTATGTCATCGAAACCGTAGATTACCCTAATGAGGTCAGAACTGAAGGAGGAAATGACAAAATCAAAATCCTGGAAGATACGAATGGAGATGGGAAAGCGGACAAAGTCACGGTTTTCGCAGATAATCTGAATATTCCAACTTCCATCATGGCAGTCAATGGCGGTATTTTGATCTCCATGGCTCCTGATTTTGTTTTCCTGAAAGATACCGATGGAGATGATGTGGCTGATGTCCGGGAAGTATTGATGACTGGCTGGGGCAAAAGTGACACCCACGCTGGTCCATCCAACCTCAAATATGGTTTTGATAACAAAATTTGGGGTGTGTTGGGGTACTCCGGCTTCCGTGGTGAAGTCAGTGGCCGACAGCACTCCTTTGGTCAGGGAGTTTACCGGTTTGATCCAAGCGGGGAAAATCTCCAATACTTAGGAAACACCTCCAACAACACCTGGGGTCTTGGCTTCACGGAGGATTTCGAGACCTTCATTTCTACCGCCAACGGTCAGCACAGTGTGTACTTCTCCATGGCCAATAACTACCTGAGAAGACCGATTTACCAAGGTTCTGCCAATACCGTTCATGGCATCGACAGCCACTACGATATGCCTCACCTCACTCCTTTCCTACGTCAGGTGGATTGGCATGGTAGTTACACTGCCGCTGCAGGGCATAATTTTTATACGGCGAGAAGCTTCCCGGAAAATTACTGGAACCGCATCGCATTCGTGGCTGAACCAACCGGACGCGTACTGCACAATGCCATCATCAATCCGGATGGTTCTGGATACAAGGAAAAGAATGGATTCAACATTCTGGCGAGTTCTGACGAATGGTTTTCACCAGTTCATGCTGAAGTAGGACCTGATGGAGCGCTTTGGGTAGCGGATTGGTATAACTTTATCATCCAGCACAACCCCACTCCGAGAGGTTTTGAGAATGGAGCCGGTAACGCCTACATCAACCCGCTTCGGGACAGCAAGCATGGCCGAATCTATCGAATCAGCTACAAAGGCGGTGAGGATTCGGAGACGTTTGATCTGAAAGATGCAGATGGCAAAGAGCTGATTAAAGCTTTGAAAAGCGAAAACATGTTCTGGAGACTTACTGCCCAGCGACTGATCGTCGAGAAGCAAGACAAATCGGTTATAGCTGATCTGTATAAAATCATTGCCGACCCTAAAGTAGATCAAGTCGGATTGAATGGTCCGGCTGTGAATGCGCTTTGGGCACTTCATGGATTAGGCGAGTTGAATGGTGAAAATGCTGAGGCAATTTCGACAGTAGAGAAAGCACTTTCCCATCCTTCTGCTGCGGTTCGCAAGAATGCATTGAGAGTTCTTCCAAAATCAGAATCTTCGCTGAAAGCCATCTTGGCATCTGACGTGATCAATGATCCCGATATGCATACCCGTAAATATGCCTTCTTGGCGATTTCGGATATGCCATTCTCTGAAGAAGCTGCAAAAGCTTTGGTAAATGCTGCTGAGAATGAAGAAAACGGAAAGGACGCTTATCTGCCACAGGCAGTATTTGCCGCGGTACTTTCTCACCCTACTGAGTTTGCCAAGCGGGACAATACCAATGCCCTTCAGGCAGGTGGTGAGGTCGAGCTTTCGCTAGCTGACCGTATTAGCAGAAGTTTGGTAGCTGAGCAATATCCTTTGGATATGCGAAACAGCATCCTATTCCCACCTGATGTGGCGGGTAAAGAAATTGCAATCCGTATGATGGTCTCCAAAGGCAATAATCCGATGGACGGAATTTTGGTAGCGCAAGGCAACAATATCAATGGCTACAGCTTGTACGTTTTTGAAGATGCCCTTCACTTTGCAGTAGCACAGGATGAAAAATTGACCCTCATCAGCACCAAAAAACCACTTCCTGAGGAGCAGTTCACCATTGATGCCTCTTTGGTAGAAGATGGAAGTATGAGTCTGAAAATCAACGGGGAAGAAATCGGAAAAGCTAAAACAAAAGGCCTGTTCTCTGTTGAGCTTTCTCCAAGTAGAGTTCGAGTAGGCCAAAATGATTCAAGAAATCAAGTTGGGAAATATGTGGGTGGCTGGATGTTCTCAGGTAGAATTAGCAACAAATCTACGCTTGCCCTCAAAAAGCCGGGAACTGCGCTTTCAGATGAAGGCAGTTTGGCTGAAGCAGCTAAAGCAAACGGAACTTCTTTCGTAAAGCTGGGAGTGATCCCTCATGAGATGAAGTTTGACAAAGCCACCTTTACAGTTAAGGCGGGTTCCCAAGTGACTATTGACTTCGAAAATCCCGACTTCATGCAGCACAACTTGGTCGTGGGTCAAAAAGGCTCCATGGAAATCATCGGTCAAGCAGCTGATGAATTGGCCAGAGATCCAAAAGGTGCTGAAATGAACTACGTACCAAAAATCCCTCAGGTCATCGCAGCGACTCGGTTGGTGGATCCAGAAGGAAGAGAAACATTGGTTTTCGTAGCTCCAACTGAGCCTGGAGAGTATCCATTCGTGTGTACTGTTCCGGGGCACTGGCGAATCATGAACGGAATCATGAAAGTGGAATAAGGAATGGCTTTAAAAAACGTAACCTTTGGAGTCAGTACTTGGCTTTGGACTTCCCCTTTCAATCGAGACACAGTCTCTCTTTTCCCCAAGATTAAATCCTATGGATATGATGCGGTGGAAATCCCGGTGGAAGATCCTGAATTAATTGACCTTGATTGGGTAAAAAAAGCACTTGCAGATAATGGGCTAAAACCCATTATCTGCGGAGCTTTCGGCCCCACCCGCGATCTTACTCATGAAGATCCCCAATTCCATCAGATCTGCTTTGATTACTTGGATTCCTGTTTCCAAATCGCTTCCGAGTTGGGAGCTGGATTTGTAGCCGGTCCGATGTATTCTGCTGTAGGAAAAGCCCGTTTGGTGTCCCCCGAGCAAAAAAAAATCGAGTGGAACCGTGCCGTCACCAACCTTCAGAAAGTCAGTAAAAGAGCAGGAGAATTTGGCCTGGAAATCGCCATCGAAACGCTCAATCGCTTTGAAACAGACTTGATCAATACAGCAGAAGAATTGATGCAACTGATCAAGGATATCAACGAGCCCGAGGCAAAAGCTATCCTGGATGGCTTTCACATGAATATCGAAGAGCCCAACATCGAGGCTGCAATAAAAACGGTGGGCGACAAATTGATTCACGTGCAGGTTTCCGAAAATTACCGTGGTACACCCGGAACAGGCCAAACTAACTGGGCCGCCTGGAAACGTGGCTTGGAAGCGATCAATTACCAAGGTGCTATTTCCATCGAGAGCTTTACGCCCAATGTCCAGGAATTGGCCGGAGCAGTCTGTATCTGGAAACCTTTGGTGCCCAGTCAGGACGGATTTGCCAAAGAAGGCTTGGAGTTCTTGAGGAAATGGGCATCGGAATAAACCAAGCTTTGTATAACTAAAGTAATGTCAGTCCGGGCGGAGTCGAGGACCCTTCGACTCCGCTCAGGGTGACATCAACATCTGACATCACGCATACTTTTAAAACCCAAAAACATTACATACCCATGAGCAAAAGACCAATCAATATCGCCATTATCGGCTTGGGATTCGGAGCCGAATTTATTCCGATCTACCAAAAACATCCCTTGGCAAATATGTATGCAATTTGCCAGCGCAATAAAGAAAAGGCAGAGGAAATCGGTAAAGCATTTGGTATCGAAAAAGTCTATACCGACTACGATGAATTGCTGAAAGATCCCAATATCGATGCCGTTCACATCAATACACCGATTCAAAACCACGCAGAGCAGTCCATCAAGGCGCTCAAAGCTGGAAAACATGTAGCCTGCACCGTACCCATGGCTACCACAGTCGAGGAATGCCGTCAGATCGTGGAGCTTTGCGAAGAAACCGGATTGACTTACATGATGATGGAAACGGTGATCTATAGCCGTGAATTCCTCTTTGTGAAAGAGATGTATGAAAAAGGCGAATTGGGTAAAATCCAATTTCTCCGTGCTTCCCATCAGCAGGAAATGGCGGGTTGGCCGGGCTATTGGGAAGGCCTCCCTCCTATGCACTATGCTACCCACTGTGTAGGACCGGTCTTGGCTTTGCCCAAAGGACAAGCCGAATATGTGTCTTGCCTAGGTTCAGGACGAATTGATGAAAATCTGATTCCAAAGTACGGTTCGCCGTTTGCCATTGAGACCTGTCATATTAAGCTAAAAGATTCCGATTTGGCGGCAGAAGTGACTCGCTCACTATTCAATACCGCCAGACAGTATCGGGAGAGCTTCGACGTGTACGGTTCTAAAAAGTCCTTCGAATGGACTTTGATCGAGCATGAAGACTCCGTAATCCATACTGGGGAGGTACCTGAAAAGGTAAAAATTCCGGATTACGCCCATTACTTGCCGGAAGAAATTCAAAGTTTCACGATGCAGGGAGTCTATGACTCTGATGAAAATCAGCACTTGTCTTTTATCCAAGGCTCTGGTCATGGAGGGTCTCACCCTCACTTGGTCAATGAGTTTTTGAATGCATTGGTACAAGAAAGAGCACCCTATCCGGACGCCAGACAATCTGCCAATATCACCTGTGTGGGGATCTTGGCACATGAGTCGGCCATGGAAGGCGGAAAAATCAAATACCTGCCCGAGTTTACACTCAGCAAATAATAAACAAAAGAGGCCTGGGAATCACACCAGGCCTCTTTTTTTATTTGCTGATTTCAGGATCTTTCTTGATGGGGCAAAAATTTACATTTTGAATCTAGCGTCATGTGTCTTATTTCACCTTTTTCGCTTCAGCGGTAAACATATCCATCAGCGAGCCTGTAGCCATTTCATCATCTACTTTTTTCAGGGTGACATAGACATCATAGCCTTGGATAGTAAAATTTGCGGTCAAAACCTCTCCAGAAATTGACACCGAAGACATTTCCTTTTCTGTACCGGAAGCATCTTCTATGAAATAACCCATGGTTTTACCGTCTTTGGTCTCGAATCGCATCGGGATGGTAGCGGTGCCTTGAGGAGTGTCGAAAACTGTTACCGCCCATTTTCCTTCAAAATATTCAGGAGTTAAATGGGGAGGATTTGCCCAGCTGATGGTGGCGGTCAATACGACAAGAAGAAGCAGCAATGAAGTGATTTTTTTCATGGTTAATTGGGTTAATTTTTTTTCTAAAATCTAAGCAATAAAAATGATGGTTTCAAAATAATTAGTTGGTTAACCGCTTCAAATAAGCTCCATAACCGCTTTTTCCAAGTTTTTCAGCTGCTTTGAGCAATTCTTCTTTTCCGATAAATCCATTTCTGAAAGCAATCTCTTCAATACATCCGATTTTTAGGCCTTGCCGCTCTTCAATGACCTCTACAAACTGAGCAGCTTGCAGGAGTGATTGGTGGGTACCCGTATCTAACCACGCTGTGCCTCGATTAAGAATAGCTACTTGGAGTTTACCCCTTTTCAGGTATTCATTATTTACATCGGTAATTTCCAACTCACCTCTGGGGCTGGGCTTAATGTTTTTTGCGATTTCAACTACCTGATTATCATAAAAATAAAGTCCGGGAACGGCAAAATTTGACTTGGGTTTAACTGGCTTTTCTTCAATGGATATAGCCTTTTGATTTTCGTCAAACTCTACTACCCCATATCGCTCAGGATCATTGACATGGTAGGCAAATACGACACCCCCATCCGGATCAGTGTTTTCCTGTAGCGTTTTATGAAGGCCAGATCCGTAGAAAATATTATCACCTAAAATCAAAGCCACTTTGTCTCCACCAATAAACTCCTCACCGATGATAAACGCCTGCGCCAATCCATCAGGGTTGGGCTGAACTGCATATTCAAATCGACAACCCACCTGCGAACCATCGCCAAGGAGTTTTTGGAAAGCTGCAGAATCTTCAGGTGTCGTGATGATCAATACCTCCCGAATACCAGCCATCATCAGCACCGAAAGCGGATAGTAGATCATGGGCTTGTCATAGACGGGCATGAGTTGCTTGCTGACCGAGATAGTCAGCGGATAAAGTCGGGTACCTGACCCTCCTGCTAAAATGATTCCTTTCATCAGTTTATTTTTTGATTTTTATTGGTCAGATGGAATCTTTGACGATTAAAATAATCATTTCCATGTGTGTTTAATGATGATTTTAATCGTGTCGATTTCATGTTGTAATAATTTGATTTTTAAGGCCAAATAGTCTTTCCCGAACTTGATTTGGGAGAATCTCGCATAGAGTATCGTCTTCCAGTATGTGTCGCTATCGTCAAGCTCGATTTCTCAGAAAAAGATGGTTAGTTATGCAAATCTATCAGACTGATCAGATTAAAAAAAAGAAAGTTGAAATACCTGCCCTTAGGACTCAAAACCGATCAGGAAAGGATATTTTTGAGCGAGTAAAACAGAGCTGATTATGAAAAACTACCTAATTGCGACCATTTCCGGACTTTTACTTTTTGGATGTGGAAGTCCAGATATCCAGTTTACCCCGAGCAATCTGGAACCTTATCGTCCGCTTTACCATTTTACCCCCGCCAAAGGCTGGATGAATGACCCCAATGGGATGGTTTATCTAGACGGCGAATATCACTTGTTTTTTCAACACTACCCGGACAGCACGGTATGGGGACCGATGCATTGGGGACATGCTGTCTCGGCGGATTTGGTGAATTGGGAAGAACGAGCCATAGCAATCTATCCAGATAGTTTGGGATATATATTTTCAGGAAGTGCAGTTTTTGATCGGGACAATACTTCCGGATTTGGAACTGCCGACAATCCTCCCTTGGTAGCTATCTACACCTATCATGATATGGATGGAGAAAAATCCGGCAAAAGTGACTACCAAAGTCAAGCGATTGCCTACTCCCTAGACCAAGGAAAATCTTGGAGCAAATATGAAGGAAATCCCGTGCTACCCAATCAGGGAATTCGGGATTTCAGAGATCCAAAAGTCCGGAGTATTAAAAAATCTGACGGAACCAATCAATGGGTAATGACCCTTGCCGCCAAAGATCGAATCCAGTTTTTTGGATCATCAGATCTCAAAAGTTGGGCACTGTTGGGTGAATTTGGACAAGGAATTGGTGCCCATGGTGGGGTGTGGGAATGTCCGGACTTGATTCCGATGAAAACTCCCGATGGAAGTGAAAAGTGGGTTTTGCTTGTCAGCCTCAACCCCGGTGGACCTCAAATGGGCTCAGCGACGCAATATTTTATCGGAGATTTTGACAACGGCACCTTCACTCCGGATGATACCATGATCCGTTGGCTGGATTATGGTCCGGATAATTATGCCGGCGTGACTTGGTCCAATACGCCCGGTGATCGGAATGCCTTTATCGGCTGGATGAGTAATTGGCTTTATGCACAGGTCGTTCCGACAGATACGTGGCGATCAGCCATGACTACTCCGCGGGATTTAAGCCTGTTTGATGTGGACGGGACATTGCTCGTCAAATCAGCACCTGCTGCCGAACTCGTAGGACTCAGAGGAGAAAAGTACAACATCGCAGAGCAAAGCACTCTACCCTCCCCGGCAACTGAGATTTTGGCTTCGGTGGAATCCGATCAGTTTTCACTTGAGCTGAGCAATGAGCTTGGCGAAAAAGTGATCATATCCAAGGAAAATGGTCTGGTTACCATCGATAGGACTAGCGCAGAACCAAATGATTTTCATCCGGATTTTGGGGCAGCTCATTCGGCACCGATGAGTTGGAAGGCAGAATCTATTCGGCTGTATTTGGATGCCAGCTCGGTTGAGCTTTTTGTAAATGAAGGAGAATTGGTCATGACTTCGCTCCTATTTCCAAGCTCTTCATTGAACCAAATCAACATTTTGGGAGGTTTAGCTGATGTTCAACTCTTTTCTTTGAAAAAACCCTGACCGGTTAGTATTAAATCAGTATCGATTTGTAATACATTTGAGGTTGAATTGATTTAGAAAAATGAAAAAACAGCAAATAGCGCTCTTTTTGAGTTTCTGCTGGGCCATTGGCTTAGTTGCTGTTTTTTCATTTCCTCCTACCCAAAAATCCCTAAGCAGCAGGGTTCAGGAAAATACGGTTGTTCAAGAACTGAGCAGTCCTCATTTTCATTTGAGAACCTCTTCTGCTGGGTCAACTTCGGTGCCCGGTTTTGAAGTGGATTAGAGCTTATTTTCTCGTCTCAATTCGGATTGGGTACCTTCAAGCATTCTTCCCTTCACCCGATATTTTGCTCCTACTTTTTTCCAGAAGTCAAGGGGCCTGTTGAATCATTTTCAATTTTTTATCCAGCATTTCTACTCCTGGTAGGTGAGCTTGTTTCAGAGCCAAAGCTCTTGTAATGAGTATTTTATTTCACCTAAACACATCCTAAACATGATTAACTTAGATCCTGTGACTACGGTCATGGCGTTCGTATTATTTGGTGCATTCTCTGTTCCTTTTATTGCCAATCATCGAAAGAACAAAAAGAAAGCCGCATCCTTGCTACAAAGCCTTCACAGCAAAGCTCAGGAACTTGGAGCTCAACTGGATCAAACTGAGAATTGGAGATATCTTTATGGACTTGGACTAGACTCAAGTCGTAAGCATCTGGCCTATACAGGACCGGATTTTCAGTCCACTTTGATTGACCTCAAGGAAGTCAAAAAAGTCCAGCCCATCCCCCGCACCCGCGAGATAGATTCCAATGGTCAAAAGCGTTCAGTTCTTGATGAAATCTATCTCGAAGTGAGTTTTACGACTCAGGGAAAGAAGCCCCTGCTCTTGGAAATCTACAATCAGGAGCAGTTTTCCGACCTTCAGGGCGAGACACTGATCGCAGATCGATGGGCAGACCTGATCCAAAAACTACTTCACTAAACTACGCTAAGGGAAAGTCCTGAAGACTTTCCCTTTTTCCATTTTCATTCTGTTGATTTATGAAAAAAGAGTCCTGGGGTTCGCGTACCGGATTGATTTTGGCCATGGCAGGAAATGCCGTGGGATTGGGAAATTTTCTCCGATTCCCTGTTCAGGCCGTCCAAAACGGAGGAGGTGCATTTATCATTCCGTATTTGATCTGTTTTTTGCTGATGGGTATTCCGCTGCTGTTTACCGAGTGGAGTATTGGTCGGTTTGGAGGAAAGGGAGGAAATCACAGTACGCCGTACATTTTGGATTCGATGAGTTCCAAGTGGTATTGGAAGTATGTGGGCGTTTTTGGGATATTCACCAATATTGCCGTGGTGGCCTACTATACCTACATTGAGTCTTGGACTTTTATGTATGTGATTCATAGTGTGATCGGTACATTTACCGGACTTGGCAAAGAAGCCACGAGTCAATTTTTTGATGCCTATGTGACGCTTCAGGGATCTGACTTTGGTATCCCGTTATTTCCGCTTTTGGTTTATGTTCTGGTTTTGGGGATTAAAATCTATATCCTATCGACCGGACTGGGTGGAATAGAAAAAGTGGCCAAAATCGGTATGCCATTGTTGATTTTGTTCGGAGTGATTCTCGCGATTCGAGGCTGGACCATGGGAGCTGATTTTGCATCCAACGAATATCCGGATGCCAATGCCTGGGATGGTATTAACTTTCTCTGGACTCCTCAATACAGCTCCCTGGTCGACCCAAAAGTTTGGCTTGCCGCTGCCGGTCAGATCTTTTTCACGCTCTCGGTCGGTATGGGATCGATCCAGTGTTATGCCTCTTATCTACGAGAAAATGAAGATATCGCTCTGAATTCCGTCACCGCAGGCTTTACCAATGAACTGGTAGAAGTCCTATTGGGAAGTGCGATCGTAATCCCGATTGCAGCGGGATTCCTTGGGCTGGATTGGGTGCTGGAAAACGCAGGATTTGGTATGGCATTTCAAACTATGCCCTACCTGTTTCAGCAGTGGGGTGCGGCTTTTGGGGCGTTTGCCGGAGTGTGTTGGTTTGGTTTATTGTTTTTCGCAGGAATCACCTCTTCACTGGCGATGGGAACTCCCTGGATGGGATTTATGAAGGATGAGTTTGGTTGGGGAAAGGTCAAAGGAGCTGTTTCATTTGGACTGATTGCTTTGGCGATGGGCATTCCGACTGTACTTTTTTATCAATATGGCTACTTTGATGAATATGACTATTGGGCCGGCACGGTCAGTTTGGTGGTTTTTGCTTTTTTGGAAACGGTCTTGTTTACCTGGGTTTTTGGAATCCACCGAGGCTGGGCTGAGCTGAATCGGGGCGCAGACATTAGGATTCCGGGTATTTACAAATGGATCATGAACTATGTCACCCCAGTTCTTTTGCTGTTGGTGTTGATAGCGGCATTGGTGACTCCCGAGGGAAATGATTGGAATGGAGCCCTAGATCTTCTTTTCTCAGGACAGGGTTGGCCTTTGGACTCTAGCTCATTGATTTCCAAACTTAGCTTTGCGGATATAGAAGCCCAACTCCAAGCAAATCCTGAAGATTCGGAGTTTTATGAGCGGAAAATGTTCTTTTCGGGTCTTGCTCGAACTCAACTTCTACTCCTCTTTTTGGTCATCACGCTGATCGTTTGGTACTCTGCCGTCATCCGTAAAAAATCTTTGAAATGAACACATCTGCTTTGATCCTAGCCGTGGTAACTCAGGGAATTATCTTGGGAGTTACATTGTACTGCTTTTACTTGGTACTGCGAAAGCCATCTTCTGAGGAAGAGTAAGACTGAGGCCCGCATCGACTTTACTCGGTGCGGGTTTATTTTTATGTTAAGTCAAATTTTTCTCCGTCTCTATCTCCTACTTTAGGACATGATTTTTCTATATTAAGAATCCCCTTTGGATTTTGACTTCGGGGAAGATAGGAAAGGTTGATATGAGAAAAATTTTAATCCTTTTTGCGCATCCCAAATTCGAACAATCGGATGTCAATCAAAGACTTATTGAGAAGGTTACAGGTTTGGAAAATGTTCTCGTTCGTGATTTATACGAACTTTACCCTGATTTCAATATTAAGGTACAAACCGAACAGGAGTTACTTTTTGAGTATGAGGTCGTCCTTTGGCATCATCCGATTTATTGGTATTCCTGTCCACCGCTACTGAAGCAATGGATCGATTTGGTTCTGGAATTTGGCTGGGCATACGGACCGGGTGGCGTTTTTCTCAAAAATAAATATGTAATGAACGTGGTGACCTCCGGTGGATCCAAAGAAGTCTATGCTCCTGAGGGTCGAAACCGCTACACCATGGAGGAATTTCTCCGGCCATTTGAGGCTACCGCTTACCTCTGCAATATGCGCTACTTGCCTCATTTTCATATCGGAGGCACGCATCGAATTACGGAGGAAGAGCTACAGGGCAAAGCTCAAGTTTACCTTGACCTGATCCTGACCTTGAGAGATTCAGAAACTATAGATTTTCCATACATCCAAAAGACTTAGAAAATGGAAGGATTTTTTGCACAGGCTATTGTCTATATCATTGCAGCGATTATTTGTGTATCGCTGGCTAAAAATCTGGGAATGAGCTCGGTATTGGGTTATCTTCTAGCTGGGATTTTGATTGGTCCATATGTTTTTAAGTTTATTTCCAATGAATCCGAAGGTCAGGATATCATGCATGGTACCGAGTTTGGGGTAGTCATGATGCTGTTTTTGATCGGATTGGAGCTTGAGCCCAAAAATCTCTGGAAAATGCGGGATCTGATTTTGCGGGTTGGATTGGCTCAGGTGCTCCTTACTTCGCTCGTAATTTTTGCGGCCGGAATTGCCTTAGGCGTCTCCTGGAATATTTCACTCACGGTAGGCTTATCTATCTCGCTTTCCTCCACGGCTATCGTGCTTCAGTCTTTGAAAGAGAAAAATCAAATGGACAGCATCGAAGGCAAAATGTCCTTTGCAGTACTGCTCCTACAGGATATTGCAGTCATTCCCATTCTGGCAATCCTTCCTCTCCTCGCAATCAATGCACCGGAGGTTTCCGTGACCACCGATCATGGGACTTTTTTTGACTCCTTTGCCGGATGGATTCAGACCTTTGCCATCTTTGCTTCGATTGGTTTGGTGATTTTATTGGGACGATATGGATTTGGTCCACTGCTCAAACTAGTAGTCAAAACCCACCTCAGGGAGCTATTTGTAGCCACCGCATTACTTATCGTTGTGGGAATCGCTTATTTAATGATACTTGTAGGTTTGAGCCCAGCCTTAGGTGCATTTTTGGCAGGTGTTGTATTGGCTAACTCCCCATACAAACATGCACTGGAAAGTGACTTAGAGCCCTTCAAAGGAATCCTGTTGGGATTGTTTTTTATGGCAGTAGGCTCCACGATCAATTTTACGCTGATCACCTCCGAGCCGACTTTAGTTTTTGGCTTGACGGTTGGAGTGATTTTAATCAAGGCTTTAGTGATTTTAGGCATTGGTAAGGTCAGAAAACTGACCACTGCTGAAAATCTGAATTTTGCATTTGGATTGGCTCAAGCGAGTGAGTTCTCATTTGTGACCTACTCATTTGCCTTTCAACTTCAGATTATTGATCGACAACTGGCCGATACGCTGATGGCCGTGACCGCGTTGAGTATGGCGATCAGTCCGATATTAATGTTGGTTTTGGACAAAACCATCATTCAAAAAGAAGGAATCAAATCCAAAAACAGCTCTCGGGAATCTGATGTCGTCAGCGAAAAAAATAAAGTAATACTACTTGGGTTTGGAAATTTCGGATCTACGGTCGGTCGCTTTCTCCGTGCCAATGGAGTAGAAGCCACTATCATGGACTCTGATCCTGATCAAGTTGATTTCCTGAGAAAAATGGGATTCAAGGTCTATTTTGGAGATGGTACACGCCTCGATTTACTTCATGCCGCAGGCGCTGAACACGCCAAAATCCTCATTTCTGCTATTGACAGCACCGAGCATAGCATTAAAATAGTCAAACTCTGCCGGGATCATTTTCCACACTTGGAGGTCATGATTCGAGCCAGAAATAGATTTGATGCTTATGAATTGATGGATGTCGGGGTGGAAAATATTTATCGGGAACACCTAGATACTTCCATCCGGATGGGTGAAGATGCGCTCCGCAAACTCGGGTTTCGCGCGCATACCGTCCATCGTTTAGGCAAGCAGTTCAGAAATTACGACGAGGAGGCGCTGAAGGTGCTTGTGAATTATAAACACAATCAGGACGAGTACATATCAAAAGTCAAGACCTATATCGAAATGCAAGAATCCCTCCTTTCGGGAGAATTGAGCAGGAAATTCTCACTAAACGATCATGCTTGGGACAGCGAGCAGATGAAGGAAAATTTGTAAGTGAATTGATGTGGCTAAAATTCTTTTATTTTTGGTATAAACTCTGGTTTTTTCCCGTGTTTATCCCCCCAGATGAAGATTAGTCTATATTTCCTATCCAAAAGTTTGTTAATAGGTTTTGGTTTTTTCCTTTGTTCAAAAACTTCATTAGCACAGCAAAAAAGCTTTTATGATTCCCTGGATTTGGCTAAGTCTGAACTTAATCAACAGCGATTTGCAGAGGCTTTTATTATTCTTGATCGATTGGAGGAGTGGTTTCCCGGAGAAGAAAATCTCATTCGGATCAAGGGACTGGGATTGTACTGGAAAAAGGATTTTGCAGGTTGCAAGGTCTATTTTGAAGAAAAAATCAATACCTATTCCCAATTGCCATGGATCAAGTTGGACTTTGGGAGGATTTTATTTGAGCTCCAAGAATGGAAGTATTCCCAAAGTGTACTGGAAGATTTTTTAACCTTCATCCCTGATGATCCTGAGGCTCTTCAGATGTTGGCCGCTGTCAATTATTGGACCGGGGGAAATCCTTCCAAATCCTACGGATACCTGGATGAGATCCTAAATCGATTTCCTGATAATCCTTCTGCTCAGCAGCTCAAATCAGAAATCTGGGAGCAAACCGCTCCTTTGGCGGATTTACAAATGGGGCATTTCTCAGACTCTCAGCCACTCTCCTACCTGGAAGTTTCCCATTCAATGGCCAGCTATAGTTCGGCGATTTTCCAGCCGGGTTATCGGATCAATTTTAGGGCTATCAGTTCGGGAGAGCGTATTATTCAGGGACAGGTTTCCAATAAGACAAATATCCTTTCGACAGGAACCTCATTTCAGGTCAGGTTAGGTTTTGCGAACTCCTCAGCATGGGATACGCCTGAAATTCTTTATGGCCTAAGTATTTCTCAAAAAATTATAGGGGATTGGCTTTTAAACCTATCAGCAGATCAGGAAGCGTATTTTTACACCAAAGCAAGCATAGTCCAGAAAGTGCTACCGCAAACAATTAAAGCGGAGGTCGGCAAAGATACTGGCCAAAAATTGACTGGAAAAGTGTCCTATCAGCGTTCCGTTTTTGAAGATTCGAATTGGGTGGATACTTTCTCGGCTTGGATGTTATATCCGATCTTGAAAAACTCGATTTTCCGATTGGATCTTGGCTATGCTTTTACCCTGGCAAATTCTCAATCTGTTCGATTCTTACCAGACTTTCCTTTGAGTGGACCGATCAATTCAGGGGAAATTCTTCCAGGAATATATTCGCCATACTTCACTCCCATCAACCAGCAAATCCATGGCGGATTGGCTAAACTTTCCTTGGATCTGAGTCAAAATATTAAGTTTACTTTTTCAGGCAATGGTGGTTTTTTTGCCCAATTGGACAATCCTAATACTGTCTATTATGGAAATTCCATCAATGGAAATGCTCCCATACCTGATGGAGATATTTTTTTGGAACTGTATCCTACTCGATATACTCCCTTGGATTTCAGTAGTACTTTAGCCTGGAAGGTGACAGGGCGGACTTCGCTTTCGTTCAAACACCACTATATTAAGACGATTTTTTTTGACAGTAATCTCTTCCAGATTGGCTACAATTTCAGATTAGGACATGACTGAGACTGATTTCAGACATCTTTGGACTTACAGGAGGGCCAAGGGAGTGAATAGATCCGAAAAGTTTCTCCTTGGTGTTTTGATCATCGCTGGCACGGTGTCGATTTTAAGGATGGCCGAATGGTGGTTTAGGGCGCAGCATGTGGGAAATATGTTTTTGTTTTTAATCCTTTCCTTGGTTTTTTGGTACGGCATGCTTCGGTTGATTATCATTTGGATCAATTACCTGGGGATAAAAAGGCCTGAAAAAAAAATCGCACCCAGGGATCTTCGAGTGGCGATTTTTACGACAAGCTCCCCCGGAGAGCCACTTTCCATGTTTGAAAAAACTTTGGAAGCCTGCTCCAAAATAACCTACCCTCATACCACTTACCTCTTGGATGATACACAAAATCCGGACTTTAAAAAGGTGGCGGAGAAGCATGGCGCTGTTTGGCTGGAACTAGTCGGAATCCCCGGTGCGAAGGCAGGCAAAATAAATGCTGCCTTAAGGAAAACCTCTGAAGATTTTATTTTGGTTTTGGACCCTGATCATATTCCCTTTCCAAATTTCCTGGATGAGGTTTTGGGATTTTTTACAGATCCCGATGTCGGTTTTGTACAGGTTGCACAGGGATACTATAATCAATACAGATCCTTCACTGCCAAAGCCGCTGCTGAGCAGACCTATACCTTCTATGGACCGACCCAAATGGGAATGCACGGATATAATTGTTCGGTTGCTATCGGCGCCAATTGTACTTTTCGCAGAAAAGCCCTCGAATCAGCCGGAGGACATGGAATCGGACTAGCCGAGGATTTGGTTACTGCTATCAGAATTCATGCGAAAGGCTGGAAATCAATTTATCATCCTGTAATAGTGGCTAGGGGATTGGTTCCGGAGGAATTTGGATCATTCTGCAAGCAGCAGCTCAAGTGGGCCAGAGGGGTACATGAGGTACTTTTTGAGGAAGTGCCACGACTTTTTAAGTCTTTAAGTTTTTGGCAAAAACTTTCTTACTTGACCATAGGCACTTACTACTTGGAGGGATTGACCACACTTATTTACCTGTTGATTCCTTTTATGTATTTCTGGCTGGGAATTCTTCCTGCGCAGATGTCATTTTTAGAGTTTATTCAGATGGGTTTTCCGATCATTTTTTTCTCTTCAGTAATTTATCTGTATGTACAGCGATGGCTGAGTGATGTGACCACAGAACGGGGTGTACACTGGAGAGGAATGGTCATGAAATTTGCCTGTTGGCCAGTTTACTTTTTAGGTTTTGTTCTTTCGATTTTTGATAAAAAAATCCCCTACATACCTACTGCCAAACAAGCAGTTTTGGGAGGGATTTCACCCTTTGCTCGTCCCTTGATAGCTCAACTACTTGTATTTCTGATCACTTTGGGATGGATTATGTATCAAAGAGTAAGTGTCCTTACCGATGTAGAACTACTCGCTTCTGCTGAAATCACCTATGGAATGCTGTTTTTTGCTTTGATCCCATTTTCGATGGCGCTCATGAGCATGTATGCCGTGACTGAATCGCGCAAGTTAAAAGTCGAATCTCCCTGGGAAAAAGTGAACCTGAGTCAACAGAATCAAACACCCAAAGAATTAACCTCTCAGCACTCATGAAAAAAGCTGTAAAAAGAATATTGATTGTTTTTTTGGCGGTTTTGATAGGGCTAACCTTGGTCTATGTCCTGGCATTTTTGGGTGATCAATCCTCTGGCCCTGCCGAAAATCTCCTCAAAACATTAAACAGATCCTTATTTGATTTGGAAGAAGAGTACATTCTTAAAAATAAATCGCAAACACGTGCTCAGAGATTAGCTGGTTTCAACGTGCAGCTTAGAAATAAAGACTCACTACTTTCATCAAAAGCCTTTTTATTAGGAGCCTATGACAATCGTGTCGATATTTCTTTTCAACCCATTATAGAATTGGAAGATTCGTTGCGAACCTCGCTTCCCATCATCCATATCTATACAGCTTGGGGGGAAAAAGAAAACCAGCAATTTCCTGAGAATAAAATCAGAACTATCGCAGCACTTGGTTCCATACCCTTGATCACTTGGGAACCATGGCTTAATGACTTCGAAACGCCTGATACTAAACCTGCTGACAATATTCAAGACCCCAATAAAGGCGGACTAAGAAAAATTGCTGCTGGTCAATATGACTTATATCTGAGAAGTTGGGCAGAATCTGCAAAAAACTCAGGTATAACCCTATTACTTAGATTGGGACACGAGATGAATGACCCTTATCGATATCCTTGGGGCCCTCAGAATAATCAACCGGAGGATTTCTTGGCGGCATGGAAGCACGTGGTGTCCGTATTCAGGGAGATTGGAGCAGATAATATTGTCTGGATTTGGGCTCCTCATTTGGCTTATGGTCAGATGGAGGCCTTTTATCCGGGTTCCGAGTGGGTGGACTGGATTTCCACTGGAACTTTAAATTATGGCACCGTAGCCCCATGGAGTCAATGGTGGAGTTTTGCGGATATTTTTGGAAAATACTATGCCGAATTAGAAGGCTATCAGAAGCCCATTCTTATCGCAGAGTTTGGCTCTTTGGCCGTGGGAGGCAATAGGGCTGCGTGGTATGCAGATGCTTTGAAAAATTTCCGGGAAGAGTTTCCATCTGTAAGAGGATTGATTTTTTTCCATCATGGAAATGACAACAGCACCACCTACCAAAGTCTTGACTGGACCATCTATCGAGATCAGGTCGTACTGGATAGTATCAGACGGTATCTTCCCAATCCTCAACAACCTTGAAAAGTAGCATTCCGGTTATTTTTTGGTCTTTTGGATTTCACCTATAGGTTAACCTGCTTCCATTTTGACTGGTATATCAGCGTGATGAATATCACCTAAAATGAAACCCAAAGGGAACTACTTTTGCAAACTAAAAGCCGTGTCAGTTGGATTCGTCTGGATGGAGTCTAAAAAATAATTGAACTCAAGGTTCTAATCTTTCTTGAATGGCTGTAGCATTTTGGTGCTAAGATTCGTTATTGAAAAATTCCATTCTATTCAGATTAATAATTGAACTAAACGACCCTAATCTGAATTGATTAGCAACTTGAGATGCCAAACAAAAGGCTGAATAATTGATTCATAAAACTAAACGCCACTTTCTTTCAATATCTCCTAAAACTTGAAAACTATGAACCAACCCTTCTCTCAATTGAAGAAAGCCTTGGAGGTATTTCACTCCTACGGCATTTCTCTTGTCGGTCCCAAAAAGAACGATCATTTTGTAAAAACCATGAATATGGACCCGGTATTTGTCAATGGATTGATCTTCGAACTTGAGTATAATTTACAAGTGACGATCCAAGATGAACAATTGGGAAAAGCTTGCACCCCGAAGGAAGTGATTCAGCTTTTCTTTTCTATACCCCAATCCAACTAATTAACTGTTTAGATATCAGTATAATAAAATTCCTCATTCAACTTGCCCCGATCAGAAACCGTACGCGATTCTGGTCTGGGCTTTTGTTTTTGGTACCTTTGCTCTCGAAAAAAGATTCTCAGCAGACTTCTAAACCAAATCTAAAAACCAATCAATCGCTTGATTATGATGGATAAAATCGAACTTTGGCTGGAGCAAATTCTGATCAACTCGGGCATTTCAGAGGCTTCGGCTTCCTACTTCCGCCTGGGTATTTTGCTTTTGGCTACGATACTTATCAGTTTTTTGATTTTTTGGATCACTAAAAAAATTATCCAAAAGTATATCTATGCCTTGGTCAAAAAATCTCCCATCACTTGGGATGATTTTTTGGCAGATCATCAGGTACTCAATAATGTGGCTCACCTGATTCCTGCGTTGTTTTTCAGGCAATTGGTCACCATGATTTTTATGGATTGGCCGGAGACGATTCCTGTTGTGATTAAGTTGACCGATGCCTATCTGATCTTCGTGGCAATGACTATTGTCATATCCTTCTTGAAGGTTTTGGAATTTATCCTTTCTCAGTCGGAAGCTTTTCGTGAAAAACCACTTTCCTCCTATTTTCAGCTGATTCGAATCATTTTGTACATCACCACGGCGATTTTGGTGCTTTCTGTGATTCTAGGGAAATCTCCCATTTATTTCCTGAGTGCATTTGGTGCGATGACGGCCATTCTTTTATTGGTATTCAAGGATACTATTCTGGGATTGGTGGCCAGTGTGCAAATGTCGTCCAATGATATGGTACGTGTCGGCGACTGGGTGGAAATGCCTAAGTTCAATGCGGATGGGACGGTTTTGGCGATCAATCTGAATACCGTGAAAATCCAGAATTTTGACCGGACGATCACCACGATCCCGACTTACTTTTTCATCACGGACAGTTTCAAAAACTGGCGTGGCATGGTCGAAAGTGGAGGACGACGGATCAAACGGTCTATTTTTGTCAACATTCAATCTATCAGGTTTATCGATCCGGAGTTTAGAGAAGAGCTGAAAAAAATCCACCTCATCAAGGAGTATATCACCAAAAGACAGCAGGAGATCGAGCAATACAATTCTGAAAATCAGGTCGATACCTCTGTACTGATCAATGGTCGCCGAATGACCAATATCGGTGTCTTCCGAAAATACATCGAAAGCTACCTCCAAAATCACCCCCGAATCCGTCAAAATATGACCATTTTGGTTCGTCAATTGACCATCGAAGACCGTGGAGTGCCCATCGAGTTGTATTGCTTCACCAATACTACGGCTTGGGGTGACTATGAAGAGATCCAATCCGATATTTTCGATCATATTCTCTCTGCAGCCACTTTTTTTGGTTTGGATCTGTATCAACAGCCTAGCGGAAAAGATATTTCTGAAGGAATAGAACGGTTCAAATCTGCCATCACTTCCAAAAATTCTCAATTGGAGCCTGCCAAAAACTAAGGCAAAAAAACTATCGGTTACAAAAAATAAAACGGTTTCGACTACGTCCTAAAACAAACAAGAATTGGACATGCGTAGTGTTTTCGTGTTGGTATTGCTGGTGTTGCCAGCTTGGGTGATGGGGCAATCGATTAAACAAGCCGGCTATTTTACTCAGGATCAAAAAGCTTTTTTAAACTCAAAATCTTTGCATCAAGCCGTGGATTTTTCTTCGGTGGATTATGATTTGCTTCATGCAGCGATTTTTCATCTAACTAATCTTGAGCGGATAAAAGCTGGAAAAGTGCCTTTTCTACCGAGTCAGGAGGCCATCAATTCCGCTTCCGGTCATGCAGAAGATATGGTCAGCTACAATTTTTATGGACATACCAGCCCGATTCGATTCAGAAGAACTCTACGTGACCGACTAAACCGCTCGGGAATCAATCCTCCCTATATTGGGGAGAATATTCTCAGCACATACGGTATCCAGTATCAAGAAGGTCTAAAAGTACGAAAGCCTGCCCGTCCGGGAGAATTCAGGTATTTAACTGCCTCTCAATCGGGACCAATTCCGCCTCATACCTATTTCAGCTTGGCCGAGTCTATGGTGAGACTTTGGATGAACTCACCGGGACATCGTCAGAATATCCTGAATCCGGTCTTTACGCACTTGGGTTGCGGTACCAAAATCTACTTTGACAAAAACTTTTACGGCATGCCCTATTTTATGGCAGTTCAAAACTTTTTTGGCAGGCAGTCCACCTTAAAACCGTAAAATCTGCTCCACTTCTACAAACTTATTCTGTTTAAGCTCTGTTAGAAATTCGAGATTTCACAAATGAAAAGACGAACATTTATCGCAGGAATGGCGGCTGTGGTTCCCGCTGGAGTTGCTGTTTCGCTAATAGACTTTGAAGGCCCGACTACTTTGAACTATATCCATAACCCCAAACTCCCCTATGACAAAATGCCTGAAGGTTGGAAAGGAACTCCTTTTCGAAGTGATGGCACGTTCCAAAATCTTCACCATCCTTTTGAGGCGAGCCTGGTGCAGGTTTTGAAATGGAAATTATCAGATAATCCATTTGCGGAGCAAAAGAAAACTGATACCCGACGACTGGAAGTCAATCCGATCAAACAAATGCCGAATTCGTCCAAAAATCAGATCATTTGGTTGGGGCACGCCAGTTACCTGATGATTTTGGATGGTGTCGTGATTTTGACCGATCCGGTGTGGTTGGATAATTGGGTGCTGAAGCGCTTTTCCGCACTTCCCTTCGATCCGGCAATTCTTCGGGACGTCAATTATATTTTGATTTCTCATGATCACCGGGATCACTGTGATGAGAATACACTCCGACTTTTAGGTGAATTGATACCTGAGGCAAAAATACTTACGGGACTCAATATGAAGGATTTACTTCAACCTTGGCTTCCCAAAAACCAGATTCAGGAAGCGGGTTGGTTTCAATCCTATGATCTCAAAGAATCCCTTCGAATCACCTACGTCCCTACTCGACATTGGTCACGTCGAGGATTGACCGATACCAATCAACGGCTCTGGGGAGGTTATTTCATCGAGACTTCGGATCAGAGCATTTACTTCATGGGGGATTCGGGTTATGGACCGCATTTTAAGTTGATTGGGGATACGATGGGATCTCCGGATTTTGCTTTGATGGGGATCGGTGCCTATCAGCCAGAATGGTTCATGAGTCCAGTGCACACGAGTCCAATGGATGCAGCTAAGGCCTTTTTGGAGATGGGTGGAAAAAATTTTATCCCCATGCACTTCGGAACTTTTGATCTTTCGGATGAGCCGCTTTTGGAACCCTTGGACTGGCTTAAAGCAAATCCTGAATCTGTCAATCACTCGCTTATCATGCCAACGGTTGGTAAAAACCTTCTGGAGGTTTAGTCCTCAAAATCAGAATCATAGAAATCGAAGAAAAGCTTCCGGATTGTTGAGGAAGTTTTTCATGATGGTGAAATGCTCTGTCTCTTCTACCTTGACCTCATGCACCTGCTCATCAAACTGTAAAATCTGCGCACCGGGCAGACTCATTAATATCGGAGAATGGGTGGCAATGATAAATTGACAGTTTTCATTCGCCGCCAAATTCTTGATCATGGAGAAAAGTGCCAATTGACGCTGCGGAGAAAGGGCAGCTTCAGGTTCATCAATCAGGTAAATCCCTTCCGGTTGGATACGATTTTGAAGGACCTTGAGAAAGCCCTCACCGTGAGAAACTTTGGTCAAATCGCCGTATTTGCGTTCCAAAGCCTCTTTTTGCCCGTGAATGGCTCCAACGGCGACTTTCAATCCGTACCCGCTCAAGTTTTTCTCAAAATCCACAATGTCCCCTTTTAATTCCTGATCGATGGATCGAAGCCGTTTGACAAAGCCAAAGTAATCCTCAGCTCGGAAGAAAAATCCCCGGTAGGTTTTGGTGCGATTCCAAACCGAGTAAATTCCATCACTGAAGCTTCGAAATCCGGCGAGTGTATCATCCTGTTCTAAATCGGTGCTTCCAATTGCCGGAAGATTGATTTTGAGTGCCAAAGCTTTAAGCAAAGTAGATTTACCCGAGCCATTTTCTCCAACAAAAACTGTAATCGGATTGGTGAAATCCAAGGATTTAAGTTCCCGTAAGGCAGGAATGCTAAACGGAAACTTATGTGGGTTACCTTCCGGAATATCGATATGTTGAAGAAAAATCATGGGTATTGATTAGGGAATTGAATTTAAGTCAATCTCATTCAATTTTCGAATTTCACCACTTTTTCAACTGCTGATAGACCAAATGCAGTGGGAAGCCCATCACGGTAAAATACGAACCTTCCAAAGCCGAAACTCCAATGAAACCAATCCATTCCTGAATTCCGTAAGCGCCGGCCTTGTCAAAAGGCTTGTAATTTCGGACATAGTGCCAGATTTCATCCTCCTCTAAAAAGCGAAAGGTTACTTTCGCTTCATCCTCCAAGGTCACTTGCTTTTTGGAGCCTTTGAGGGTCACGGCAGTCATCACCGTATGCGTGGAACCCGAGAGACTTTTGATCATGTCAAAAGCCTCGCGTTCCGATTCAGGTTTGCCTAAGATTTTTCCCTTGTGGATGACGACTGTATCCGCCGTGATTAGGATTTCATTCTCCTGCAAAGAGTAAGGATGACTTTCGGCTTTCAATTTGGACAGGTAAGCGGCCACGTATTCGGAAGGAAGGTCAGTGGGGACCGTTTCATCCACAGGATGGACATTGACCTCAAATTCCACTTCCAATCCCCGCAAAAGCTCTTGTCGGCGTGGTGAACCGGACGCCAAAATGATTTTTTTATCTTTTATTTTTTCCAAAAAAGGCCCCATAGTCATAGTCAAACTCATCTTGCTTTATACTTCCAAATAACAATCCTCCCAAGGCTTTGGGATAGAAATAGGTGGATTTTTGAGGCATTACTTGCCCCGATTTACAAACTTCCAAAACTTGCTCGAGCTCGATCTCTCGGGTGATTATCGCAAAACTCGCCTTCCCTCCCCTTACCTCACGGATACATCGGGCAAAATTTCGCTCAAAAGCCAATTGACTCGAATTTCGCTGCTGTTCGAGTGAAAAGCCAAGAATCTTTTGAAAAAGGATATGATGTAACACGACCAAATCCAATTTTCGGAGAACTTCCGGAAGCTCCGGTCGGACTTCTACCCACTTTTCAGGCTTCAATTTGATCACATAAGTTAGGTCTTGTAAAACCAGCCCAAATGACCATTGACGCTGAAAAGTATAGGATTCCAATTCATCCGCATCACCAAAAATCCGAACATCAAACCAGTTTTGAATTTTGGTCAAAAACTCTTCTTCCGAAATATCAAGGCCATAAAATAAGCGGTGGGTCGGAAGGATTTTCAGGTGATTGCCATGGACATTGGTCAGGTACATCATGTGATAGTCAGATCCCTTCCATTTTGCTTCAGAAAAAGCATCCTTTTGGAGCTTTTTGTATTCAATGGCACCTTCTAATCGGTGATGTCCATCGGCGAGGATGATTTTTTTATCCTTTAAGATTTCCAAAAACTTGGCTATGACTTGGGCATCATGAATGACTGCAAGTACTTCTCTGACCCCTTGATAATCTTCCAGTTCATACAATGGTGTGCTCATCGCCGCATCCATGTAGGATTCCAGTTCGCCGCTCGGGTCTTCGTATAGTCCATGCGTAGGGCTAGGTTGAATTTGCGTGGCACTCAGTAGAGCTATCCGATCATTGACCGCAGAGACGATGGTACTCTCATGCCTTAGAATCTCGCCTTCTGACCAATCGTAAGCTTTGATATGAGCGATAAAACCTTTTCGGCATCGCTCCTCATGCTCACCGGGAAGTCTAAAATATTGGTAATACACATAAATTCCTGGCAATGGGTCTTGTTGCAGAATTCCTGCCTTTTTCCATTGATCAAGTTTTGTTTTGGCCTCTAATGTTGGATTTTCTCCATCAGGCACCGATAAATGAATACTGTTCAGTGGATGGTGATAGAGCATTTCCCTCTGTTTGGCAGAGACCACATCAAAGAGCGGAGCTGTCAGTTCTTCCAGATTTTCAGCCAATTGATCGTTGTATCGCCAAGCTTTGATCGGTAAAATCTCCGCCATTAGATCAATCGATTGGTCCAGTTCGTACTTGGCAAGGTTCGCAGGGCTTCTTTGGGATGGATTTTTTGATCCTGTTTTTCAAAAAATTCAACTGCCAATGCCGCCAAAAGCTCTTTTTCTTCGTCAGAGAAAACCGGTTCAAGCTTCTCAGGACTAAAATATCGCTCGACAAACTTGGTATCAAAATGACCCGAGACAAAAGCCTCGTGCTGAAGCGCAAAACGGCAAAAATCCAGCGTGGTCTGAATTCCGGTGATGCGGTAGTCATTGATTGCGCGGATCATTTTGTCAATCGCCTGCTGACGGTTTTCTCCATGCGTGATCAGCTTGGCAATCATGGGATCGTAATAAATCGGGATGTCCATTCCTTCCTCAAATCCATCATCCACGCGGATTCCAGGACCTTGGGGTCTTCTGTAGGTTTTCAATTTTCCGATATCGGGTAGAAAATTGTTTTTTGGGTCCTCGGCATAGACTCGAATTTCTACTGAGTGACCATTGATTTGAAGATCTTCCTGGGTAAATGCCAATGGATTTCCCTCGGCGATTAGGATTTGTTCTCGTACCAGATCTTTTCCGGTGATCATCTCGGTGACGGGATGTTCCACTTGAAGACGCGTGTTCATCTCCAGGAAGTAAAAGTTGAGCTTATCATCCACGATAAACTCCACGGTTCCGGCTCCATAGTAATTGCAGGCTTTGGCTACTCCTACCGCTGCCTCACCCATTGCTTTTCGCATTTCAGGATTTACCACTGCAGATGGAGCTTCCTCGATTACCTTTTGATGGCGGCGCTGTATGGAACATTCCCGCTCAAACAGGTAAACGGTATTTCCAAGCTGATCTCCCAAAACCTGGATTTCGATATGTCTGGGAGAGGTAATAAACTTTTCGATAAAAACCGCTCCATCCCCAAAGGCAGATTGTGCTTCGGAGACTGCGCGTTGCATTTGCTCCTCAAATTCAGCATCGGATTCCACGATGCGCATACCTTTCCCTCCCCCACCTGCAGAGGCTTTGATCAGAATCGGATAGCCGATTTCTGCTGCTTTTGTTTTGGCGGCAGGAATATCAGAGATCGCCTCTTCTGTGCCAGGAACCAACGGAATATTATACTTGGCGACAGCTTGCTTTGCGGCAAGTTTGGAACCCATCACTTCGATAGATTCTGGCGAGGGACCGACGAAAATAAGTCCGGCATCGGTGACTTTTTTAGCGAATTCGGCATTCTCAGACAAAAAACCATAACCGGGATGGATCGCATCCACCTTCAGGTCTTTGCAGACTTGGATGATTTTGTCTCCCAATAAATAAGACTGATTGGAAGGAGGTGGTCCGAGACATACTGCCTCATCGGCAAATTTGACATGAGGGGAAAGCCGATCTGCTTCTGAATATACAGCTACGGTCAAAATCCCCATTTCACGTGCGGTACGCATGATTCTCAGGGCAATTTCTCCTCGATTAGCGACTAAAAGTTTGTTTATTTTTGCCATTTTTCTCTGAAGTTTTTTTGGGTGGGTTTTTAAAGACCTGAGACGAAATAAGGAAAATATTCCGAGCTTTTTGAGGTCCTTGATTTGTAAAAACTGTTTTTTGCTTCAAAGGTAGAATAGTCTTATTTTTGGCGGATTTTACAGAAAAGTTACATTACCCTCATTCATTAAATTCAAACTGCTTTGGATCTATTTGCAAAATTAAAAACGAATATGGGCCCGCTGGGCAAACACTCGGAGTTTGCTGACGGCTATTGGTCATTTCCCAAACTGGAAGGCGAGATTGCTCCTAGAATGAAGTTCAAGGGAAAAGAAGTACTTACCTGGAGCTTGAACAACTACCTAGGCTTGGCTAATCATCCTGAAGTCCGCAAAGCGGATGCAGACGCAGCTGCGAAATGGGGTGCTGCCTATCCCATGGGCGCACGAATGATGTCTGGCCAAACCAATCTCCACGAACAGTTGGAAGATGAATTGGCGGCGTTCGTTGGCAAAGAAAAATCCTACCTCCTTAATTATGGGTATCAGGGCATCATGTCTGTAATCGACGCGATTTTGGATCGAAAGGACGTAGTCGTGTATGATTCTGAATGTCACGCATGTATTATAGATGCATTGAGAATGCACTTGGGTAAGCGCTATGTATTCCCTCACAACGATATCGAAAGCTGCGAAAAGCAACTCGAAAGAGCGACCAAACTTGCTGCCGAGACTGGCGGAGGTATTTTGGTGATTACTGAAGGTGTATTTGGAATGACCGGTGACCAAGGCAAGTTGAAAGAAATCTGTGAGCTCAAGAAAAAATTTGATTTCAGACTTTTGGTGGACGATGCCCATGGTTTTGGAACCTTAGGTGAGACTGGTGCTGGTGCTGGCCAAGAGCAAGGAGTGCAAGATCAAATCGATCTTTATTTCTCCACTTTTGCCAAATCCATGGCTTCAATTGGAGCTTTTATTGCCGGTGATGCGGATGTGATTTTGTATCTCCGATACAATATGCGTTCACAGATTTTTGCAAAATCGCTACCGATGCTGTTAGTGGAAGGTGCCTTGAAGCGTTTAGAACTGATCCGGACGCAGCCTCAAATGAAAGAGAATCTCTGGAAAATCGTTCATGCCTTGAGAAAAGGGTTGCATGAAAACGGGTTTAGCACCGGAAAATCAAATTCTCCTGTGACTCCGGTCGTCTTAAATGGAACGGTGGGTGAAGCTGCGGCCCTTTCTATGGATTTGAGAGAAAATTTTGGAATCTTCTGTTCAGTTGTAATTTATCCCGTGGTGCCTAAAGGCATGATTATCTTAAGATTAATCCCTACAGCGGTACATACATTGGAGGATGTGGAAGAAACGGTAAAAGCATTTGCAGCAGTAAAAGACAAGCTGGTTTCCGGTATTTATAAAAATTCTGAGCTGGCACTTTCTTTTGGAGAATAAAAATTTATCATAAAAAAAAGTGCCTCTGGATTGAATTAGTAAGTATTTGGGCTATATTGGTTCTCAATAAACTTATCATCAACCTAAAAAATAAACTTTTACTATGAGCAGATTTAGTGAAGTAAAAAATCTTGTAATGAGCCTAGAGGCTGACTTCGAAAAGTTCTATGACAAAGGCAACCAGGCAGCTGGTACTCGAGTTAGAAAAGGAATGCAGGAGTTGAAAACCCTAGCGCAAGAGATCAGAACCGAGGTCCAGGAAAAGAAAAACGCCGGTTGATCCAAAGATAAAAAAAGGTGGAATGAAGATTCCACCTTTTTTATTTCTGGACTAGTGATAAAGTGGAGCCTAAAACTCCACTTTATTATTTTCCTGCTGAAGGTCAGCTAACCTTTTTGAAGGGTCGATTTCTACAGATTTGATTGAGCTGAATGGCTTTGTCAGTACGATTGTTTCGCTCAGATTTGTCCAAGGCCAGGTATCTGAGAAAATTCTGGACGGCATTCCAGCTTCATCCCCTTTTTGCCCTCTCATGATCGCCAAAGGCAGATAAATCATCTCCTGACTGCCATCTTTATACGTGATCACCAGATCGATAGGCATTGGCATCAGCCCGATTCGCTCAAGAGTAATCTCAGTATTTTCACCTTGTGCTTTTACTTCCTTCACCCCATAATCAATGGTCTTGGTCGAGTTCACAAAGTATTCTTTGTACCAATCGAGCTCGATTCCGCTTTCTTTTTCCATCACTCGCACAAAGTCATTCACATTGGGGTGCTTGAATTGCCAAGTGTTCCAGTAGCGATGCATGCCTCGATCACGCACATCCTTGCCAATGATATAGCCAAGCTGCTCTAGGAATACGGCACCTTTAGAATAAGCTGCCGCGCCATAAGCACTATTAGTGTGGTAATGATCTGAATGTGTGGACATAGGTTCCTCCAATCCGGATTTGGCTAAGCGGTAATATCCGCCATAAGAACCACGATGAGGGTTTTCATTGGCTTGGAAAATATTTGCCATCGTAAGGTTGGTGGCATAGGAAGTAAATCCTTCATCCATCCATGGATACAGCGATTCGTTGGTGGCTAATACGCCATGAAACCAGCTGTGCGCCAATTCGTGAACCATCACTCCTACCAAACTACCCAAAGTACGCTCCCCTGTGATCAACGTGGACATGGCGTATTCCATGCCTCCGTCACCACCTTGCACGACTGAAAACTGCTTGTAAGGATACTGTCCAAACTGCTTGGACATGTAATCAATTGCTTTGGGAGTGAATTCCTTCAGCTTTTCCCAGTTTTCGGTCGTTTTTTCTCCTGGGATATAGAAGTGATGCACAGTGATGCCATTGGACATTTCGACTTTGTCGTGCTTGTATTTTGGGTCAGCACCCCACATAAAGTCATGGACTTTGGGTGCTTTGAAGTGCCAGGTCAAGGTATTTCCCGATGGGGCTGTAACTTTTGCGCCTGCATCTTCATAGCCATGACCGATTTCGTTTGGATTTTGAAGATAGCCTGTGCCGCCTAGAACGTAGCTTTTGTCAATGGTGATTTTGACATCATAGTCGCCAAATATTCCATAAAACTCCCGACCGATGTATGGATTGGCATGCCAGCCTTGTTCATCATAGTTGGCCATTTTGGGATACCACTGTGACATCGAATAGCGAACTCCTTCCTCACTGTCTCTGCCAGATCGACGAATCTGAAGCGGCACTTGACCTTCAAATTCCATTTCAAAAGTTGCTGAGGAATTAGGTAGAATGGGTTCGGTTAGGTCCACTTCCAAGATCGTCTCTACGATTTGAAAATCAACCGGTTTTCCGTTCATTTTCAGCACTGAAGGATACAAATAGCCGATCTCCTCAGGAGTCAGTTTTGCAATGCGGTCAGCTACTCTGCGATCAGGGTCTGCGATCGTGCGAGAGCGTACGTCCATCATGCTCCCCGGCTGGAATGCATTGTAATACAAATGGTAAAATACTCGGGTCAGGGTATCCGGAGAATTATTGGTGTACTTGAGCACCTGGGTTCCCGTGTAGCGATTGGTAGTGACGTCCATGGTGACGTCCATTTTGTAATCGACAGCCTGCTGGAATCTACCCGTTTGAGCGATTGAAGCGCTGCCCGACACAAAAAGAAAAAGCCCAATCACAGGCTTCATCCAATTTTTAAGCATAGTGTTTAATTTTTTTCTTAAAGAAAATCAAAACTCACTCTTTGCCCAAACCAGCCATAAAAATTAGGATTTGCTTTTACTTCATTCCCACTTTTCCACTTGAATAAAAAAGACATAATAATCACCGACTTTTCTTTTATTTAAGCATCTAGAATAAAATCCAAAACTCTATGAAAAAACTCTACCTCCTCATTCTGGCGGCGATGTTCAGCTTGGGAATCCAAGCACAGCAGGTCGATATGGATTGGTTTAAATCCATGAAAGCCAGAAGTATCGGGCCCGGAGCGATGAGTGGTCGAATCACCGCCATCGATGCCGTAAATGATGATCCCGATATAATTTATGCAGGTTCCGCCTCTGGTGGACTCTGGAAATCTACTTCCGGCGGCATCACTTGGGAGCCCATTTTTGACAACGAGCGCGTGCACTCGATCGGTGCCATTTCCATCTATCAGAAAAATCCAAACATCATCTGGGTAGGTACTGGGGAAGGAAATCCAAGAAACTCCCTCAATCTGGGCTACGGCGTATATCGCTCGCTCGATGCCGGTAAAACCTGGCAGCTGATGGGCTTGGAAAAGACCCGCGCTATTCATCGGATTATCGTTCATCCGGACGATCCTAATACAGTTTTCGTAGGAGCGATTGGCTCTCCATGGGGCACTCAGGAGGAAAGAGGTGTCTATAAGACTACAGACGGTGGCAAAACCTGGAAAAAAATCCTTTACATCGATGAAAAAACCGGTGTGGGCGAAATGATCATGGACCCCAACAATCCGAATAAGATTTTTGTCAATATGTGGGAGCATCGTCGATACCCTTGGTTTTTTGAATCAGGAGGCGAATCTTCCGGACTTTTTGTGACTCACGACGGTGGTGAAAACTGGAAAAAACTCACTGCTGAAGAAAATGGAATTCCTAAAGGAAAACTGGGTAGAATGGGTCTCGCAATCTCCAAAGCCAATAGCAATAAGGTCTATGCTTTGATCGAGTCTTCTAAAAATGCGCTTTACGTATCAGAAGATGGTGGGGAGAAATTTTCCATGGTCAATGACAAAGGCGAAATCGGTGATCGTCCTTTCTATTACTTCGAGATCTACGCAGATCCGAAAAACGAAAACAGAATTTACACGCTGTATTCTCGAGTGGGAATCTCTGAAGATGGAGGAAAAAGCTTCCGGGAGCTCCTCTCCTATGAAGGAGTTCACCCAGATCACCATGCTTGGTACATCAATCCAAACGATCCAAGCCTATTGATCGATGGCAATGACGGTGGTCTGAATATTTCCAGAGATATGGGCAAAACCTGGTATTTCGCCGAAGGAATTCCGGTTGGTCAGTTCTATCACATCAATGTGGACAACGAGCTGCCTTATAATGTCTATGGCGGTATGCAGGACAATGGTTCTTGGACAGGACCTGCTTACCTATGGCGAGTAGATGGAATCCGCAATACCTACTGGCAAGAAGTTTCCTTCGGTGATGGTTTTGATGTGGTTTCTCATCCTTCCAACTCTCGATACGGTTATACCATGTCACAAGGCGGAAATGTGAGCCGATTTGATAAACTAACTGGCCACAACCGCACCGTTAGACCAACTCATCCCGATAAGGATGTTTTCTTGAGGTTCAACTGGAATGCGGCTATTGCCCAGGATCCACACGATCCGAATACAGTTTATTACGCTTCCCAATTCCTGCATAAGTCAACTGACAGTGGCGAAACTTGGGAAATCATCTCTCCAGATCTGACTACCAATGACTCTACCAAGCAACGTCAGCAGCAGACCGGTGGATTGACTTTTGACATTACCGGTGCGGAAAATCACACCACCATCATTGCGATTGCACCTTCACCGGTAGATAAAAATGTGATTTGGGTAGGAACCGATGACGGCAATCTTCAGGTGACCACCGATGGTGGGAAAACTTGGACCAACGTAGCAGCCAAGCTTTCCGGCTTGCCCAAAGCTTCTTGGATTCCTCAGGTTCAAGCATCCCAGTACAATGCTGGCGAAGTTTGGGTTGTAGCAAACAACTACCGAAACAATGACTTCGCTGCTTATGCTTACCACAGTTCCGACTATGGCAAGACTTTCACACGAATTGCCGATGACTCCAAAGTTTGGGGTTACACGCTTTCAATCAAGCAGGATACCGAGGAGCCAAATTTGGTTTTTCTAGGCACAGAATTCGGTTTGTATGTTTCGTTTGACAAAGCCAAAACTTGGAACAAATGGGAACATGGCTATCCTAAGGCAGTTTCTACCTACGACATGACCATCCAAGAGCGTGAAGCTGATTTGGTTATCGGTACTTTTGGTCGAGCAATCTATGTTTTGGATGATATTCGTCCGCTGAGAGCTTTTGCCAAGACTTCTGGAAAAGCTCCTGCGGGCAAAATCACTGCCTTCCCTACACCCGATGCCTATCAGGCAGAAATCCAGCGTGCACACGGAGAGCGATTTATGGCTTCTGCTAAGTATGCAGGTGAAAACAGGCCATTTGGTGGCCGTCTGAGCTATTTCATCAATGATGACAAGGAAAAACTGGATTCGGTTACTGTGAAGATTTTCAATGCTTCGGGAGAGCAAATCCGCACTTTGAAAGCACTTCCTACCAAAGGTGTAAACCGAATGATCTGGAATCTTGACCGCAAATCAACTGCAGAAATGAGTGGAGGATTTGGTGGCGGAGGTCGCCGTTCCGGCTTCTTTGAGCCAAGCGGTGGTGATGCGATACCAGGAACTTACAAAGTGGTGTTTGAATACGGTTCAGAATCTTCAGAAACTTCGATCAACGTCTATGCTGATCCAAGAATCGATGCCAAGGTAGCTGATCTTCAGGCTAGAGATGCATTCTTGAAAAAGGTAGAGGGACTTTCCTCTGAAGTGACAGCGGCAACCAAACAACTGGATGAAGCACAGAAAGTCATCGATAAAGTCAATTCCATGATCAAGGATGTGAAGACCGACGAAGCAAAAGCGCTTGCCGATGCAGCTAAAGACATCAAAAAGAAGCTTGACGCCACTCGAGAAGCATTCACAGGTCCACGAAGAGAAGGTCAGGGCATCGTGAGAAATCTTTACCCAACTACCATGACCCGACTCTTTGCGCCTCGCTCCTATGCTAACTCTAGCTATGGCGCTCCGGGTGCTACAGAAGAGCGGCTTTTCTCTCAAGCCAAAGCAGCGGCTGATGAGGCTATTGCCAAAGTCACGGAGTTTATGAATGGCGATTGGAAAGCTTTCGAAGAAAAAGTAAAAGCTACTCCGATTGACTTATTCGAAGTAGTAAAAAACTGATAATAAATTGATTAAAGTGAAAAAGCATCCTGGTTTTCAGGATGCTTTTTTCTTTTTAAAGGACTTTAACTTTCCATTATTCTGTATATTTCACTATCAATTCAAAATTCCATGATCACAGCTGCCGAAAGAGAAGAACTAGTAGAATGGGTCAAAAATCTTGAAGACGCATATATTATTCAGCAACTTATAGAACTGAAAAGAAATGAGGAAGACGAGTTTGAGACCAAAATTTCCGATGCAGAAAAAACTGCTATCGATCAGGCCTTGGATTCGTATCAGGAAGGAAGATTTCACACCCAAGACGAGGTAGAAAAACACCTAAAAAAGAAATTTCCTCAGTTGTTCAAAGATTGACAATTTCCTTGATAGATCATGATTGGATTTTTTTTTGAAAAGTCCCTTTAGTTTTTAAAAACCACCTTTTCCTACGGAAATATTTTTTAGCAAATGATGAAAAAATGAGAATTGTTTGGACCCTTGAAGCCTTATTGGATTATGAATCAATAATTTATTATCTGATTTACAAATGGTCTTTAGCTGTTGCTGAAGATTTCATCAATAGCTTAGACCAAAAAATAAAACTTATTCAGCTTCAGCCTGAGCTTTTGAAAAAGTGAATTACAAAAATGTCAGAAGAGCTGTCGTAAAACCTCCAATCACTCTTTTTTATCGAATAGAACCAAAGGAAATTGTTTTACTTCGAATTTGGAACAATTCCCAAAATCCCGATAAACTTAAGCTTTGAGTCAATCGCTTACAAAAATCTCCTGGAAAACTGCCGCCGGCTTGGTCATCGCAAATATGATTGGAACAGGTGTTTTTACCAGTTTGGGGTTCCAATTGATCGAAGTTCAAAATACTTGGAGCATCCTGCTACTTTGGACCCTGGGAGGTGGCATGGCACTGATTGGCGCATTGGTTTATGCTGAACTGGGTACGCACTTTCGCAAGACGGGGGGCGATTACATTTTTCTCTCAGAGACCATTCACCCGTCGATAGGGTATTTGTATGCGTGGGTTTCGTTGACGGTTGGCTTTTCGGCACCGATAGCGATCGCAGCGATGGCCATGAACGATTACCTGAGTCCTATTTTTAACGGTTCGATGATTCCGGGATTGCTTTTTTTGCTGGCAGTTCCTTTGGCTCACATCGTTTCTGTTTCGCGTTCGGCTCAATTTCAGGATGTGATGACCTTGGTCAAATTGGCTTTTGTCGTGGTATTGATTGGGTTGGGTTTTGCTTTCGATCCAAAATTAGAAATTGATTCGGCTTTGCTTTTTGATTCCTCTTGGCATAATGAACTCTTACTTCCGGGATTTTCGGTTTCCTTGATTTATGTTTTTTACGCCTATACCGGTTGGAATTCTGCAGCATACATCATCGATGAGGTGGATCAACCACAGCGAAATCTACCCAAAGCGCTCATCGCGGCCACGATGACGGTGATGGTTTTATACATTCTCTTGCATTTAGTTTTTCTAAAACATGCATCTCTTGAGCAACTTTCGGGTCAGGTGCAAGTGGCAGTTATTGCTTTTGAAAATCTATTTGGATCAACCGGCGCCTTTTGGGTCAGTATTTTTATAGGGTTCCAATTGATCGCAACCATATCCGGCTATGCATGGGTTGGACCTCGAGTTACCTATGCCATGGCCAAGGATTTTAAACTTTGGAGTCCTTTGGCAAGAGTCAACTCGAATGGAATTCCTGTCCGTGCCATTTACCTCAACACAGTCATTAGTCTGATTCTTTTCCTCTCCGGCTCATTTGAACAGGTGATGCTCTACACCGGGTTTGTCCTTCAGCTGATGGGGACGGTAACGATCTTTTCATCTCTGAAAATTCAAACCAATTTAGGTTTCCGAACACCACTAAAGCCAGTTTTACAGATTATTTATATCCTTTTCAGCTTGGGCGTGATGTATTATATGCTGACCGAACGGCCTATAGAAAGCCTAGCTGGATTCGGATTGCTGTCGGTCGGATTGATTCTTTTTCTGTTGGACAAAAAAAAGACCTGAAAATCAGGTCTTAATACGTTAGGGTTGGTTGGAATACTTGCGGTATGCCGCGGCCATCTTTTCATCATACTTATTGATTTTGTAAGCGGGTCCATTATAGCAATGTGCAAACTTTGCCCAGTTTTCCACCTTCAAATGAGCCATACAACCAAATGTGGTCAGGTATCGACCAAATGCCTCGAGTTGATTTCGCTCGTGAATGTACATCTGATCCACAAAATCCTGAACGCTGGCATAGCCAAGCTTGGAAGCGTGAAAACCCATAATTTGATACGAACCCCAGGAAGCGGAAGCAAGGGCTGCTTCTCGCACACGTGGATCAGGTAAAAGAGTCGCCGCTTTTTCGAGACGTTGATATTCGCCTGCGCCACCGACATAGTGACTCCTGGTCCACTTGGAGTACAGGACGTCAGCATTGTCTGCCTGCGAAAGTGAAACCGGATCAATCCCCCTGCTTTCCAATTCCCGCCAAAAAATATGGCCCTCAAAAAGAATTTTGGGTCTTCCATCAATCAAAAAGCCCTTACCGCTGCTTTCTACTTCATTGACAGCTTTCACCGCAGCCAACTCCAAGCCATGTTTGGCGGCAAATTCCCGGAGGTCTTGTTCTCCAAGAAATTTATCTCCGATGGACTGAGAGGGCTGAGTTTTGGCAATCAGCAATGTCCATGTTTTCAGCCCGACTTGGCCATCGATTACCAGGTTGTTTTTAGCTTGAAAATCGCGGACAGCCCGATCCGTCATCTGGCCAAAATAGCCGGTAGCAGGAAGGTCGTAGCCTAGTTTGACCAAAAGTTCCTGAAGGTATGAAACGTAAGTTCCTCGGGATTTCAATTTGACAGTTTGCATAGTCATTCAAAATTTTAGGGTTAAAAATCTGATGAATTTACCCTAAAATTTGAATAATCTTATCTTCAGTCTCCTGAAAATCACTCGTCTATGACATTCTTTCGCTGGCCAAACTTGGAGGTTGAAGCAGGTCTAGGGGCCTCACTTTTTGGAGAAGGGGTTTCCTGCTGAGCGGGAGGCTTTGGTGTCGATTTTTTAGGTACTGGGCTATCTTCAGTGCGCTTTTCCCTCGGCTTAAACTTTTTCTTTTTATTTCCAGGTTTTGAGTCGGATTTGCCTTTGGAAAAACCTTCACTTTTGGTTTTTTCAGGTGCAAATACGGGAGCCTTTCCCATGCCCTCAGGGAGTGGCATCTGAGTCACATTCATTCCAATCAACTGCTCGATTCGTGCAAATTTCCGTTGATCTTTAGGGTTGACAAAAGTAATCGCCTCTCCTTCCATATCGGCCCGGGCAGTTCGGCCCACGCGGTGTACATAGTCTTCCGGATCGCCGGGAGTATCATAGTTGATCACCAGTTCGATACCCACCACATCGATACCCCGAGAAATGATATCCGTTCCAATTAGAATTTTGACCAATCGATTTTTGAAGTCAGACATGATCTTTTCCCGCTCCACTTGCTCGAGATCTGAGTGAAAGGCCTGAATATCAAATGATTTTTTGAGCGTCTTGTACAGGGCTTTTACCTTGTCTTTGGTGGAAGCAAAAATGATTACTGCCTCATAAGCTTTTTGGGAAAGGATATGACGAACAAGTTCTTCCTTTTGCTCATCGTAAACCGAATACATGGATTGGGTGACACCCTGGGCTGTTTTTCCCACTGCAAGTGTGATCTCCTCAGGATTGTTGAGGATTTTCATACTAAACTGCCGGATCTTAGGCGGCATGGTCGCAGAAAAAAGGATGGTTTGTCGGTTTTTGGGCAGGTAGTTGACGATTTTCAAAATATCATCCGAAAACCCCATATCCATCATCCGGTCTGCTTCATCGAGGATCAAGTGCTCGAGGCTACTCAGGTCCATTTTTCCTCCAGCCAAAAGCGCAATCAATCGGCCTGGTGTAGCGACAACTATTTCCGCACCTGATTCGAGCGCTTTTTTCTGCTGCTCCCAAATAATCCCATCCCCACCTCCGTAGATGGGAATTGAGCTGATGCCGAGGAAATAAGAAAATCCCTGAATCTGCTGATCGATCTGAACGGCAAGCTCACGGGTAGGTGCCAAAATCAGGGTATTTAATGAAGTAGAGCCTGATTTTGAGATTTTGTTGAGAATGGGGAGGACAAATGCGGCGGTTTTTCCTGTACCGGTTTGTGCGCAGGCAATGAGATCTTTACCGTCCATGATGACTGGAATGGCCTTTTCCTGAATTGGAGTAGGCTGATCAAATCCCATTGAATCGAGTCCTTCCTGAAGTGAGGACTCAAATTGAAATGAATGAAAATCCAAGGGTGAATTATTTTATGCTTGTAAAAAACAGAGGATCTGTGATCCCACTTTTTCAAATATAGGCAAAATGGCCGATAACCAGCCAATTCCAAATTTTCACTCCTTTAAATCAATGCCGGACTTTGCAAAGTTTGGATTATATTCACTAGGCAGTTTATCTCAATATGATGTCACTTCAAAAACAAATCGGAATAGTTATTTTTCTCTTTTCGCTGCTAGTGATGCAGATTTCCGCTGCTCAAACTTTCCGAATTACCGGTCGTCTGGTAGATGCCGAAACCAAGGAATCCATTGAGGAAGCTGCCATTACGCTTAAAAATACAGCTATGGGAACGCTGAGCATTGGAGCGGGAATGTTTGCTCTGGATCAGATAGCAGTAGGTAAATATACCCTGAGCATCACCTATCCGGGATTCAATCGATACGAAAGGATTATCAATCTGGAAGGTGACTTAAATCTGGGTCAAATCGAGTTGATCCGATATGGCTCAGAAGGGACAGGTGCAGCCCTTCAAAAAACCATCCGCTCAGCCAATGTCAGTAGGCTGCTGACGGAGCGGCCAAATTTCATCGGAGGAAATATGGTCTATGGAATTCCGCCAGAGCCTAAGCGGGTCGAAGGTAATTTTTACCTGGACCAGAAGTGGAACATCGCCTCTATCCTACTCTATCGGGATCAGGAGATATTGGAAAGTTTCCGCGTAAGGTATCAGATCAATGCCAATCAGTTTGAATTATTGGACCCGGAGACATTTCAAGTGACTACCCTTCAGGGTTATCGGGTTCAGAATATTGTTTGGATGGACAGCAGCTACAAGGTGCCGCGATATTTTGTCAACGGGATGGATTTCAAAGAAGACGGGGTGCCGATTTCCGGTTTTTTTGAGGTGCTGATCGAAGGTGAAATTCCACTGATGAGACGGACTTTGGCAGTTTTCAAAGAATCCAACTATAACGTGGCCTTGATGGTGGGCAACCGAAATGATCAGATCGTGAAGCGAAACAGTTATTATTACCTAATAGGCAAAGATCTGATTCCAGTACCTAAAAAGCGGAAACACTTTTTTCCCATTTTTGGGGAAAAAGCCACTGAAGTCGAACAGTTCTTTGAAGAAAATCAGTTGAAAATATCAGATCCAAGCGCAATATTTCAGGTCTTTACCTATTATAATTCTCAGTTTCCAGGCTTTGTACCGATCATGACTCAACTTCTGGATGAATCCAAAACCGATTAATCAACCCCTCAGCGAATCCATCTTGAGATAACCTTCACCCCATTCTGATTTATCTCGTTGATTCGCTAATTCTAACCCCAATTCTTTCCAATGAAAAAGATTTACCTAGGATTCTTATTTCTCATCTCGATCAGTTCGTTTGGTCAGGGTTTACCCGGCCTGGGGGCTGGCACCACCCCAAACAACCGACCGACTCTTCATGGCAAAAACTGGGTAGCCATCACCGGCAAGCCACTTGCTGCCAATGCCGGAGCACAGATTTTCTACCAAGGCGGAAATGCCGTCGATGCAGCCTGTGCGATGATTGCCGCCACTTCCACGATGTGGGATGTACTTTCATGGGGTGGCGAGACTCAGGCTTTGATCTATCATCCTGTGGAGAAAAAAGTCATCGCCATCAATGCACTTGGTTATGCGCCGACCGGTGCAACGCTTGATTTTTACAAAAGTCAAGGAATGGATTACCCTCCTCAATATGGCCCTTTGGCAGCGACCACGCCGGGCACACCGGGAGGAATCATGACCATGCTCGCTGAGTATGGTACAATGAGTTTGGAGCAAATTCTAAAACCATCCATGGACCTGGCCAAAGGCTATCCCATGGAAGCTCAGACTTCTAACACCATTGAAGCACAAAAAGAGCAAATCAAACAGTGGCCTTACTCCAAAAAAGTTTTTTTGCCTCATTTGGGAGAGAGTAAAGAAGGACCAGCCCCCGGAGAAATTTTTGTTCAGGAGGATCTTTATCAAACTCTAGCTAAATTGGTCGAAGCCGAGCGAGCTGCTTTAAAAGCCGGAAAATCTAGGAAAGAAGCCATTTACGCGGCTTATGAGCGATTTTATAAGGGCGATATCGCCAAGGAAATCGTGAGGGGTACCCGAGAGCAGGGAGGATTATTTACCGAATCCGATCTAGCCAACTGGAAAGTAAAAATCGAGGAACCACTTCATGTCAACTACAAAGGAATCGATGTGTACAAGCTACAGGAATGGACTCAGGGTCCTGCTTTACTCCAATCGTTGAATATTTTGGAAAATTTCGATCTCAAAGCGATGGGTTACAATTCCGCCAACTACATCAACACCGTCTATCAGGCGATGAGTTTGGCTTTTGCTGATCGGGATTTCTATTACGGTGACCCGGCTTTTGTCAAATCACCCATGAAAGGGTTACTTTCTAAGGAATATGCTAAAGCGCGTGCCAAACTGATCGGTGAAAACAACGACCCAAAAATCACTGCTGGTGATCCCTACCCTTTTCAAGGTGAAACCAACCCTTATGTAGACCTTTTGAAAAAGAATCAGCAAGCATTGGCAGCGATCAATCCTGAAGAAATCAATTCTCAATTGGATGAAAAGTTCCTTAACGACTTCCAAAGCGGAACCACCTCTGTACAGACAGCCGATGCTGCTGGGTGGGTTGTATCAGTCACTCCAAGCGGAGGCTGGATTCCTGCTGTGATTGCCGGAAATACCGGAGTAGGACTTTCTCAGCGCATGCAAAGTTTTGTACTCGATCCTTCATTAAGCCCTTTTAATATGCCCGAACCGGGTAAAAGACCTCGAGTGACTTTGACACCAAGTTTGGCCATGAAGGATGGTAAGCCGTTTCTCTCTTTTGCTGTGCAGGGAGGCGATTCTCAGGATCAAAACTTACTGCAACTTTTCCTTAACGTAGTAGAATTTGGCATGGAAGTCCAGGAAGCAACTGAAGCGGCAAACTTCAATTCTTACCAGATGCAAAGCTCGTTTGGAGATCATGAGATCCGTCCTGGAGCGATTACGCTTCGGCAAGATACCCCGGATTGGGTTCGCAAGGACTTGATGCGAAGAGGCTATACGATGGATTTTTGGAACAAAACCTCCGGACCGATCAATGCGATCTGGTTTGACTGGAAGCATGGTACCTTCTGGGGTGGATCCAGTAACTATGGAGATGACTACGGTATCGCTTGGTAATGAAAATAGAAAAGGGGCAAATTCCGCCCCTTTCTTATTTCCCAATGGCCAAGGCATTTTCGATCTCGGACCAGTCACCGGCTAACCCGCGATCGATCCATTCATTCCAGCGGGCCTGGGCTTCCCGATCGAGTCCGTGACGGGTTTGTCCGTCGTAGATTTCCTGGATTCGGTTCATTTCTCGATAAGTAGCCAAATATTCCTGATTGATCGTAGCTTGATACCAGTCTAGAGAAAGTTCCATTTTTTCTAATCGATCGATCATTCGATTGACGATTATTCTGACCAAATCAAAGTGCCGCTGCTCGTGATTGAGTCCATAATCGGATTTTTCCTTGACCCAGGACTGCCGAGGTACCATATGAACTTCCACTTCGAGAGTTTGGACTACCGACCCCGATTCCATCAAGCTGACTCCTTGCATGGAAAAATTGGCAAAGATCGTAGCATTAAACCTGCTCGTGGGATTAGGAACATCCTGAAAATCATCCCAAGTCAAAGGTCTTGATGGATCATAGTACCGCTTTTGGGTGGTAGAGGGATACTTGGGTTCGATGATTTCTAAGCGAAAAGTTTTGGCTAAAGACCGATTTTCAGCAGCTTGACTTTGGTAACAATCCTGAAAATAAACAAGTGAATTGTAAAACAGTCGATTCATCACTTGTTCCACCCGATTCATGGTGAAGTTATTTCTCCGATAGGAAACTTTTCCCGAGTAATCCACAAGGTGCTCTGAATTGGAAGCTCCTTGGACAAAAAATCCTACCAAAAGCTGAATTTCACCTACCCAAAGCCGCTCGGTTCGATCGAATGACTCCGTCAGGTTTACCTCATAGATTCGAATCTCAATCGGTTTTGGATTCGCTACGGCTGATTTGCTAAGATTTTGGTAAAAATGGATAGCATTATCTCGAAGATTTCCCTGAATTGAAATGGGTTGGCGAACCGCCGAAGCATTAAATACCTCCCCGATTTTCGATTTATCTATCCGTAAATCAATAACCTCATTAATTTTAAATTCGGTTTGGAGTGGTTCTAATTCCGATGGGAGAAGTCTCAACACGATCTGCTGTGCCGAGGCAAGATGTAGGCCTAGCCAAAAAACAATTAGTCCAACAATGGTTTTGACCATGAAATCAAGCTAGCGATAAATAATTAAATTTCAATAGGTTAAATTCTTTACTGGAAAGTTTAACTGAAAATGGATTTTGGCCTTTACCTTTTTACCCGGGTCCATTCGACTGTCCGACCTACAAATGAAAATCCTACATATCCTTTGACCTCGAGTAGTTCGGGTGACTTCAGTTTGATTTCACAAGAGTAGGTTTTGCCGGACTTGGGATCGTAGATTTCTCCGCCTTTCCACATTCCTCCCTCGTAGGTCAAATCCTTCAAAATCGCCAATCCCATCAAGGGTCTTGTTCTCAATTTGGGATCGCTGTTTTCTTTATCCGTGGCAGGTTTTCCATCGGGATTGGGTTCCTGTAGCCAAACGATTTTTCCTACGTATTGAGAGCCTTGTTTGGAGATTTCGACCTGAGCTGTTTTCTCAGTATTGTACCACACTCCCAAAATGGCACTTTCGGACTGTGCCACCGCCTGAGCTCCGAAACCTAAAAAAAGGAGAGCGAGCAGTGAAGCAAAATGTCGTTTTTTCATAGTCATTTAGTTTTTCTAACCCTTAAATACGGATAGTTTTGAAATTGTTATAAAAGGATGAAGATAAAATAGTGATGTCCATGTCAAGCGTTATAGAAGGTTTTGGAGGGGTTTTGATGGAGTTTTTGCCACAAAAAGCGCTTTGGATCAAGGACTTGGAGACGCTGTTGATCGCTGATTTACACTTTGGAAAAGCAGCGCATTTCCGTAAATCCGGCATCCCGATTCCCGAACCGATTCATGCAGTTGACCTCGAAAGGCTGGGATTGCTTCACAGCAGATGGAAGCCAAGACACACTTTTTTTCTGGGAGATCTTTTTCACAGCATTTGGAATGATCAATGGGAGGTTTTGGACCATTTTCTCAGCCAATTTTCGGACACTGCTTTTCACCTGATACGAGGCAATCATGACATTCTTTCACCGGGTATTTATGCCAAATCGATCTTCCAAATCCACGAAGAGCCTTTTCAGTGGGGGAATTTTTTGCTTTCTCACGAACCGATGGAAAATGTACCCGCGGAACTCTTAAATGTATGTGGGCATATCCATCCGGGGATTTTTCTGAGAGGAAAAGCCCGGCAATCAGTCCGGGTTCCTTGCTTTTTCAAAAGTAAAAACCTGTTAATTCTTCCAAGTTTTGGCAATTTTACGGGTTTGGCACTGGTCAATCCCACCGAAAAAGATCAAATTTGGGCAGTAGCCGGAGAAAAAGTGATTCCAGTCCTTTCTGGCACATCGATTGGTTAATTGTCTCTGGCTTTCCTATTTTTGACCTGAATTTATCACCTATGGCTTTCCCTTCTAGAAAAAAGAAGACACTCGGACATTTCAAATTTGGCAGTGTACTCTTCAGTACCACGCTTTCTCTTTTCATCGTTGGACTTTTTGGAATCATCTTGATCCAAGCGAGATCTCTGACCAAAATGATCCGGGAAAACATTGAAATCCAGGTATTTTTGGATAAAAACCTTGAGGAGTCCCAACTCAAAGAAATTCAATCCAATATCATTGGCAGGCCTTTTATCGGTCAAAAGGAAGATTCGCTGGCGTTTCGTTTTATCTCTGACGAAGAAGCCGCTGCAACTTTTGTCGAGTCCACCGGTGAAGATTTCACGAAGTTTCTAGAAGACAATCCACTGAGAGACAGTTATGTTTTTGCGGTAGCTGAGGAGTTTCAGACATCCGAACAGCTGGAGCAAATTGCCTCTGAAATTCAGGCGATTCCGGGAGTTTTCGAAGTTTCTTACATGACCGATTTGGTGGATTCGATCAATAAAAATCTCCTGAAAGTCAGTCTGGTGATGGGAGGGTTTATCTTGATTTTGATCATCACCGTGGTCATGCTGATCAATAATACCATTCGATTGGCTCTGTTTTCCCAACGGTTTTTGATCCGATCGATGCAGCTCGTCGGTGCCACGAGGGCCTTTATCCGAAAGCCTTTTCTCCTGCGAGCACTGATTTTCGGGATGCTTTCAGGTGCTTTTGCATCAGGAATTCTCTTTGGCTTGATCGAATACACCAAAGCCAATATTGAGGGTTTTTCCACCCTCCAAAATATGGAAATGATGCTCATTCTTTTTGGGGCACTGATCGTGATTGGTGGGATTCTTTCTTTATTGAGTACCCTGAGAGCCGTGAATAAATATTTGAACATGTCTTTGGACGAACTTTATTAAGCTATGAATAAACCTGCTTTTGCCTTTACCCCAAAAAACTACAAGTTGATGCTAATTGGCTTAGCGCTAATCGTACTTGGTTTTGTCCTGATTGGATTAGACGGAGAACCTCATGGAAATGGAGTTTTGGGTCTAACGATCGGTCCTATAGTCACTTTTGTCGGGTTTATTTTTGAGTTTTACGCCATCTTTTCCAAAGGTGAAAAGACCAAACCCGAGGCTTAAGCCAATTCGGTCGAGATCAATTTTATGCAACAAGAAGCTTACGGAGAAGTATTTCTGATCAATAAACCTTTGGAGTGGACTTCATTTGACGTGGTCAAAAAAGTCAGAAATGCACTTCGGATCAAAAAAGTCGGCCATGCCGGCACCCTAGACCCTTTGGCCACAGGTTTACTTATCGTATGCGCAGGCAAAATGACCAAGCAAATCGAGACCTATATGGGTCAGGAAAAGGAATACACCGGAACCTTTGTAATCGGCGCAACGACGGAATCCTTCGATTTGGAAAAACCCGTCCTTGAAGTAGCAGACCCTTCGCATATTTCTCTTGAAGATATCAAAAAGGCAGCCGCCAAACTTACGGGTGATATTCTTCAGATCCCCCCCATGCACTCTGCGATAAAAGTGGATGGCAAGCGCGTGTACGAATCAGCCCGTGTCGGCAAAGAGGTTAAAATGGATCCAAGGCCTGTGCAGGTTCGGGAATTTGAAATTACACGGTTTGAAGGAAATGAAGTGGATTTTAGAATTTCCTGTTCCAAAGGCACCTATATCCGAAGTCTTGCTCGAGACTTGGGAGAACTACTGGAGGTCGGAGCATATCTAAAGAGCCTTTGCAGAACCCGAATCGGGGAATATTGGTTAAGTGAAGCCAAAGAGCTTCCTCAATTAATTGACGAAATCAAACTTCGGCAACATGAAAATCTATGAAGGCTTGGCGGATTTTCATCCGGTAGTCAACGCGGTAGTTACTTCAGGTACTTTTGACGGAGTACACCTAGGCCACCAAAAAATCCTTCATCGAATTCGTGAAATCGCTCGGTCTATCCAGGGTGAAACTGTTTTACTTACTTTTTGGCCGCATCCTAGGCTAGTTTTGTATCCCGAAGAGCATAATCTTCGACTACTTTCCACTTTCGAAGAAAAGGCAAGTCTTTTGCGCCAATTTGGAATCGATCATTTGGTCACCATTCCTTTCACGCAAGAGTTTTCTCAACTGACTTCTGAGGAATTTATCCGAAAAGTTCTGATCGAGAAGATCCAAACCAAAAAACTGGTGATCGGCTATGATCATCGATTTGGGAAAAACCGGGAAGGAAGCTTTGAATACCTCCAAGCCCACAGTTCTGAATTCGGGTTTGAGTTAGAAGAAATTTCTCGAGAAGATGTAGATGAAATCGGTGTTTCCAGCACGAAAATCCGTAAAGCCTTGGAATCCGGTGACGTTCAAACGGCCAACCAATACCTCGGGAGGCCGTACGAACTGAATGGGATCGTAGTCAAAGGTCAGCAAATCGGCCGGTCAATCGGTTTTCCTACAGCCAATATTCATGTGCCCAACGACTATAAACTGATCCCAAAAGATGGCGTGTATGCGGTAGAGGCCAAAGTCGAAGATCAATACTTCAAAGCGATGCTTAATATTGGCAATCGCCCAACTGTCGATGGAACGCGTAAAACTGTGGAAACGCATTTATTTGATTTCCAGGGAGATTTGTACAACAAACTGATTACGGTGTATTTCAGGGCGTTTATCAGAGAAGAGCGAAAATTTGAAAACCTTGATGCCCTAAAAGCTCAACTCAATTTGGATCAAAAATCAGCCAAGTCTCTTCTCTAAAATTAAGATTTACTCCAGTTTCTACTCTCTTGATTCTGATATCTTACTTCTAATAATAAACCCAAATAAATATGATTTCTAAAACCGTAACTGATGCACGGGAAGCTGTAGCCGATATCCCGGATGGAGCATTTCTGATGATGGGAGGATTTGGTCTCAGTGGTATTCCCGAAAACTGCATATCTGCACTTCTTGAGCGAGAAATCAAAAACTTAACCATCGTATCCAACAATGCCGGTGTGGATGATTTTGGAATCGGTCTTTTGTTGAAAAAGAAAATGGTCAAAAAGATGATCTCCAGCTATGTGGGTGAAAATGCTGAATTCGAAAGGCAGCTACTCAGTGGTGAATTAGAAGTAGATCTTATTCCCCAAGGCACATTAGCTGAACGAGTTCGGGCTGGAGGAGCTGGAATTCCTGCTTTTTTCACTCCTGCCGGAGTAGGCACTGAAGTGGCTGAAGGAAAAGAAGTTCGAGAATTTGATGGAAAGCTTTATCTGATGGAGCGATGGCTTCGTGCTGATTTTTCATTGGTAAAAGCTTGGAAAGGAGATACAGCAGGCAACTTAATCTTTAAAGGAACTGCAAGGAATTTCAATCCTATAATGGCAGCAGCAGGGAAAATCACGATTGCCGAAGTGGAAGAATTGGTGCCTGCAGGTGAGCTAGACCCCAATCAAATCCATACGCCAGGAATCTACGTGCAGCGGATATTTCAAGGTAAGGATTATGAAAAACGTATTGAACAGCGTACGATTTCTAAAAAGTAATCTTGATTATACTATCCCTCAGCTCACTTATCCAGTTTCGAATCTTAAACTAAAGCCCAAATGTTAACCAAAGAGCAAATAGCCCAGCGAATCGCCAAAGAGGTGAAAAATGGGCAATACATCAATCTTGGCATTGGAATCCCCACTTTGGTGGCCAATTATATACCCTCAGATCTAGACGTCGTACTTCAATCCGAAAACGGATTGTTGGGAATAGGTCCCTTTCCAACCGAAGACCGAGTTGATCCTGATTTGATCAATGCCGGTAAGCAGACCATTACTATGGTGCCCGGTTCTGCGCTGTTTAGTTCAGCCGAATCTTTTGCTATGATCCGAGGTGGACACGTGCACTTAACCATCCTAGGTGCGATGGAAGTGTCAGAACACGGGGATATAGCCAACTGGAAGATTCCCGGCAAAATGGTCAAGGGAATGGGCGGTGCAATGGATTTGGTAGCTTCTGCCGAAAATATCATTGTGGCGATGCAACACTGCTCCAAAGACGGTCAGTCTAAGCTTCTCCCCTCCTGCACACTGCCGATCACAGGCATCCGCTGTGTGAAAAAGATCGTCTCTGACCTGGCTGTCTTGGATATAGCTCCGGAGGGAGGATTTATCCTCAGGGAGCGTGCACCCGGAGTCAGTGTAGAGGAAATTCAAGCCAAAACTGCGGGGAAATTGATCCTCGATGGTGAAGTGCCGGAAATGACTTTCGATTAACTTTGCATCAAAATCAAACAGACACCCAACAGCATATATCAACTACCAAAAATGAAAAAATCAGAAATCAAGATTCAGGTTACTCTGGACGAAAATAACCTTCCTAAAGCGATCGAGTGGGATGCTACTGATAAAGAAGCAGAAGGCTTGGAATCGACCAAAAGTGTCAGCTTGAATATTTGGGATAATTTGAATCATTCCACGCTTCGAATTGACCTATGGACAGAGGAGATGTCAGTGGTGGAAATGAAGCGATTTTATATAGATGTGATTGGGGGTATGGCGCAAACCATACTTAATGCAACTGGAGATGAGTACATGTCAGAGGAAATGAAAGACTTATGTGATAGGCTGGTAAAGCATGTAAATGAGGAAAATAAAAATAGCTAATCAAAACTCAATTTTGTATAAAATAAGCCTGGCTATTGTCAGGCTTTTATTTTTATAATTTTTTAGTAATAAGGAATTTTTGAATTTGTAATAAAAAGTAAAATCATCTTATTTATTAATAAAAGCTTGCTGATTTTTTTAATGATTTTCATTTAAATGGCTAAAAGATTCCAAGATTGGTAAATTTCAAGAATTAAAGAGTTAAATTTTTTTAAAAACTGATTATTGGAAATTGGGTTTTTAGCATAAATTTCGATCAATTGATCGCTGAAAATCATCCATTAATCATCAAAAAAACAACAATAATCCCAAAACGCCTATGCAAAGTTTTACAAGAAGTTTCTGGGCCTCAGTGTTTTCACTGATCCTGCTAGTCGCCTTAGGGACGGCGGGAGCGATGGCGCAGACCACCATCTCCGGAACTGTCACAGACGGAGACACCAAGGAGACCCTAGTCGGGGTCAATATTGTGGTCAAAGGAAAAGTAATCGGTACGATCACGGATCTTTCTGGCAAGTTTTCCCTTAATGTAAATCAGGAGCCTCCTTTTACATTATTATTCTCTATGGTAGGATTCCAGTCCAAAGAGGTGGAAATAACAAGTGCAAATACAAATGGATTGGCGATCGAACTTTTTGAACAGACAATGTTGGGTCAAGAAGTGGTCATTTCGGCCTCAAGAGTTGAAGAAAGTATTCTTCAATCTCCCGTGTCGATTGAAAAGATGGATATTTTATCTATTCGAGATACACCTGCGGATAATTATTACAAGGCTATAGCCAATCTTAAGGGAGTTGACGTAACTAGCTCATCGATCAATTTTCAGATAATCAATGCCAGAGGATTCAACTCAACTGGTAACACTCGATTCGTTCAGCTTACCGATGGAATGGATACCCAGGCTCCAGCCCTTAACTTCCCAATTGGTAACTTAAATGGCCCTTCTGAGCTCGATGTGGAAAGTGTGGAATTCATTCCCGGTTCTGCATCTGCACTTTATGGACCTAATGCATTCAATGGGATTCTGTTGGTGAATAGCAAAAGTGCTTTTGAATATCAAGGACTTAGCGCCTTTTATAAGCAGGGTGTTAACCACATCAATGGCCGACCAGGCGAGCCTAGCAGCCCTCAGCCGATGTACGAAGGTTCCATTCGCTATGCGAAAGCATTTAACAACAAATTTGCATTTAAAATTAATGGCTCATTTATGCAGGCGACAGATTGGTATGGAACAGACCAAACCGATCTGAGTGTGGGAACTCAAGGTGAATTGCCTTTTAATCCTGGAGCAAATCGAGTACATGTTTTCGGTGACGAAGTGGCAAATAATATTGGATTACTTCGAAATGTGGGAGCTATTCAGCAACAAGCACAGCAATTAGGTCTAGGTGGGTACATTAGTAGTCTTCCTGACCAAATAGTATCACGTACTGGATACGATGAAAGATTTTTGGTGGATTACGGAGCTAAAAATTATAAGGTTAATACTGGACTATATTGGAGAATAAATGATCGTTCCGAATTGTCATATACGCTTAACTATGGCGCAGGAACATCAGTTTACACTGGTGCCCAAAGATATTCTTTAAGGAACTTTGAAATCAGCCAGCATAAGTTGGAGCTCAGAGGGTCAAATTATTTCTTGAGAGGATATACCACCCGAGAAAACTCAGGAGAGTCTTTCATAGCCGATTTAACAGGGGTTAATATTAACAATATCTGGAAAGGAAACAGTGCTTGGTTTGGAGAGTATGCCATCGCATATATGGCTGGATTAGCTCAGCAAGGCGTAGCTCCTGGAACATTGGGAACCCCAGCACAACAAGCTATTGCTCATAATGTAGCTAGAGGTCAGGCTGATACAGGAAGAATTCTACCAGGAACTCCAGAATTTGAAAACGCTTCTCGCCAAGTAAGAGCTGACTTCATTCCTCAAGGATCACTCTTCAATGACCAGTCAAGAATGTATATGGCTGAAGGTCAATATGACTTCCGAAATGACTTTGACTTTATGGAATTGCAAGTAGGTGGTCAGTATAGAGTGTATGAGCTAAGGTCAAATGGTACCATCTTCGCAGATGTAGAGGGAAATGATATTACCATTTCCGAATTTGGTGCATTTGTCCAAGCTGGAAAACGTGTCTTGGATGACAAGTTGAAACTTTCTGGTTCTTTGAGATATGATAAAAATGAGAATTTTGAGGGGCAATTCAGCCCAAGAATTTCAGGGGTTTTCACCCAGAAAAATCACAATTTCAGATTGTCTTATCAGACAGGCTTTAGAATGCCTACCACTCAAGGTCAGCATATTGACTTGAATGTGGTTTCTGCTCGATTAATCGGTGGTCTCCCCTTTTACAGAGAGAAATACGATATTTTCAATAATGCATTCACACTTGCTTCAGTAGAACAGTATATCGCAAAAGTTGGATCAGGTGTGAGTCCCGTTTCCCCTGAAGCTACTTCCCTATTGAAGCCAGCTACAGAGGCTGATTTTCCTGAATTGAGACCAGAGCAGGTGAGATCTATTGAAGTCGGTTACAAAAGCCTTTTGAACAACAATAAAATCTTGATTGACTTTGCTTATTACTACAACATTTACAACAATTTCATTACTCAAAATGCGGTAAGAAAAGCTCCAGGCCCTGTATTCCCTACTCCTGCCAATGGAGATCAGTTGGCTATCAATGCGGTAAATGCGCCTTCCCTGCTTACTCCAATTACCACTCCGGGGCAAGAAAATACTTTCCAGACTTACACCAACTTCACAGGAAGTGACGTGAGAGCGCATGGGGCAGCATTGGGTCTGACATTCAACTTGCCTAAAAATTACACTATCGGAGGTAATTACAACTTTAATAAGTTAATCTCAGCACCGACAGAAGGCTTTTTGAATGATTTCAATACGCCAGAACACAAAGGCAATATCACCTTTGGCAACCGAAAAGTGACCAAAAATATGGGCTTTAACTTGGCTTTGAGATACCAGTCTGAATTCAGATGGGAATCCTCTTTCGCTCGCGGAGATGTTCCGGCGGTGACTACACTTGATGCACAGATTAGCTATAAGGTGAGTTCTATGAAGTCAATTATCAAAGTAGGCGGGTCTAACCTCGCAAACAACAGATATATCCTCAACTTCGGAGGTCCTACTATTGGAGCTATTTACTATGTATCCATCACCTTCGACGAATTGTTGAAATAAATCTATGAAGACCATGAATAAACTATTTAAAAACATATCTCTTCTTGTCTTGGTAGGTGGAACTTTCGCATGTTCTTATGACTTTCCAGTGACTCCTATTGAAGAGCCCACTTCTGGTGAAGCTGATTTTACCAAAATGGTAGTAATCGGTGATGGTATTGCGGCTGGCTTCATGGATGGAGCCCTTTATAATCGAGGTCAGCGAAACTCTTTTGCCGTTCAGTTAGCTGGGCAAATGGAAGCAGCAGGTGGCGGGGCGTTCAATGTCCCTGAAATCAATTCTGAAAATGGATTTTTCGGATTTGGACCGGGAAACATTCCGCTTGGAAGATTGATTTTAAGAACTCAAAACGGAACAACTGCGCCAGCTCCAATCGGATCAGGGGATATTCCAGGGCCTTATTCGGGAAATAAAACCGCCCTCAACAATTTTGCTGTTCCAAATCTCACCCTTGGTTTAGCATTAATTCCTCAAACTGGTGGGCCTAATGTGCCTCAAAATCCTGCCTTTAACCCTTTATATGCCAGATTCGCTTCCAATCCAGGCACCTCTACTCCAATAGGTGATGCAGGTGCAGCGCTTGCAGGAGGAGGTACTTTCTTCACTTTCTGGTTAGGAAATAGCGATGTTTTGGGATATGCTATAGGAGGAGCCTCTAATCCTGCTATTCTTACTTCAGATACAGATTTTGCAAATAGATTCAATATTGCTTTGAATGCGATGCTCGCAGCATCTCCAAATGCCAAAGGCGCTGTGGCAAACATTCCGGATTTGAATGTTCTTCCTTATTTCAATTTAGTTCCATGGAATGCTCTCCCCCTCGATGCAGGTACAGCTGCATTTGTTAACCAAAATTTTGCTCAATACAATGGAGGACTTCTTCAATTAGAACAAATGGGCGCCATTACAGCTGAAGAACGAGTGCTTAGAACCGTGAACTTTCAAGCTGGACAGAATGGATTCCTTATGACAGATGAAAGTCTAACTGATCTTTCGAGTTTTGGATTACCTTCAATCCGCCAAAGTAAGTCAACAGATCGTGCCACACTTACTTTATCACAAGCCCTTGGACAGCAGGTTAATAACAATCCTCAAGCAATAAGAGGTGTAAGTTTTCCTGTGGAGGATCAATTCGTCCTTACACCTGCCGAGCAGACTGAAATTCAAAATAAGATTACTGGATTCAATCAAGTAATTGCTGCGGCTGTTCAAGCCAATACAGCTCGATTAGTATTGGTTGACGTGAATGCCTTGTTATCAAGAGTACTTCAGGGACAGGTCAACTTTGGAGGCCAGGCTCTCACAGCTTCGATTATTCCTCCAAATGGTGGATTCTCAGTGGATGGGGTTCATCCAAATGGTCGCGCTCATGCATTTGTAGCTAATGAGTTTATCACCCGTATCAATGAAAAGTGGGGTTCAAACATACCTCTTCTAAATCCAAATGCGGTGGTGGGAAATGACCTTCCTATTCAATAAGTAGAAATCGAATTCGCACTAAAAGCACTTCAGGAATACTGGAGTGCTTTTTTTATTTAAGTTGGTCATACTATCCTTATTCCCGGAGTTCGAATGATTCGCTTAGAGCTTATAGATTTTTAAAGTTTGCAAGTGAGGTTGTTTCTCTGATCTATAGGAATGTGGTAAAGACGAAATTCTTTCAAATGGAAAAATAAAGTTGTTTTAAAGCGAGTTTTGCCTTGGCTAAAATCTTTTTTATGAATATACGGAATTCTGCCAGTAGCCAATTTATATTAGGTCTCACCTCGACTTCGCTCGGTGTCCGTTCTTTTCGGTTGTTTTGGAGGGGAGGAAAATGCGGCGCAGCCGCATTTTCCTCCCCTCCCAATAATAACCTGAAATCCGGTGGCCGAGCGAAGTCGAGGCCATTTTGAACTACTGGCAAAGAAGCGGATAATCAAAATCTTTTTTTTCAAAAAATCCCTTACCAAGAAAAAAGTTGGAAACCAAAAATGCCACCTTTTTTCATGGTGGCATTTTTGATTTACAGTGAGTGATTAGGAAATCTTAATTCACCTCTCCCATCATTTTTTTCAACATAGGCTTTAGTAAGAAAAGAATTAAAGCTGAACCCATGACCGTGTATACAATCATCATAAACTGATCCGGCATGGCCGCGAGTCCTTCCTCTGTTCCCCCACTCGCTTCACCCGCAATCAATCCAGCGATCAAATTGCCCAAGGCTACAGATAGAAACCAGATCCCCATCATTTGCCCGCCATAGCCTTTAGGAGCTAACTTGGTCACCAAAGACAAACCTACAGGAGACAAACTGAGCTCTCCGAAGGTGTGCAAAAGATAAGTGATGATCAGCCAGCTTGGAGCCGCCAATTCGCCGGATGCGGCGATTTTGGTAGCGAAATACATCACAAAAAATCCAAGTCCGAGCAAAAGGAGTCCAAAAGTAAATTTAAGCGGGGAACTTGGCTCTAGGTTCATTCTACCCAACCAAACCCACAAAGCAGCAAAAAATGGTGCGAAAATGATGATAAAGAGGGAATTGATGGACTGGAAATAACCGGTTGGAATATCCCAGCCAAAGATGGTTCGATCGGTAAATCGCTCTGCAAATAGGTTTAAAGTAGAACCGGCTTGTTCAAAACCAGACCAGAACATTGCCGAAAACAAGAACAAAATAGCGATTACGCCCACCTTATTCTTATCTGCTTTTTCCAAACCTCCAAAAGCTATCACATAGCCGAGGTAGCCGAAAGCAACAATAGCAATGACGGTGCCTGAAGCGCCGGCAATGGCTGACGCATCAATGGGAATGATTCCGGTAAAAAGGACTGCGATTACTACCACTCCAATAAGGCCAATCAAGCTGGTCATGGATTTGAGCTTTTTCTGAGCGCTGAGTTCTGATGGTGTTACCACAATCGGAGCATCTCCGTAGCCATCAAGTGCTTTGCCTGTGAGTTTGTATTGGATCAACCCAAAGACCATTCCCAATCCAGCTAATCCAAATCCTAAGTGCATGTCGTATTCTGCCACAGTGGAGCAGGCAATAGGTGCAATAAATCCTCCAATATTGATCCCCATATAGAAAATTGAAAATCCAGCATCTCGCTTGGAACTTCCTGCGGGATAAAGCTGACCGACAATCGAGCTGATGTTAGGTTTCAATAGACCTGTTCCCAATACAATTAGAATAAGTCCCAAAAAGAAAGAGGTGGTATCCAAAGTGCTCAAGCTGGATTTAGCTTCCACGCCTCCATTAATCCATCCCTCGATTCCGGGTATGGCCATCATGAAGTGACCTATCGCAATGATGATTCCTCCGTACCAAACTGATTTTTTCAATCCAAAAAGACGATCTGCCAGCCAGCCACCCGGTAAGGCCAACAAGTACACCCCCATGGTGTAAAGACCATAAATAGCTCCGGCGGTCTTATCATCAAACCCCAATCCACCATCTACAATGGCTTTAGTCATGAATAGAATCAAGAGAGCTCGCATGCCATAATAGCTGAATCGCTCCCACATCTCGGTAAAGAATAGAGTCATCAGCCCTTTGGGATGTCCAAAGGCGGTGCCGCCGGTAAATTCTGAGGTAGATTGATTTTCCAAGGAAATGAAGATTTGGGTTTAATATATTCTGCAATGATAAACTTTTTTGTCACTTGATTGCAAAAAATGATTGGAAGGAAATCCTGATATCCAAGCTCAAATTTAGGGTTTGAAGCAGCGAGATCAGCTTTGCAAAAGCTCAAATTTCACTTACCAAATAATTTTTGGATTTTTCTTCGAAATCGATTGAAAAGCGAAAAAATGAAGATTTTTTGAATCAAATTTCAAAACTCTTATTTAATTTTGAGCAGACAATTTTCAGATTTATAAACCCAAAATCTATGCAGGACCTAGTTCTGGAACCAGTTACTTCACCGCTTTCCTTTTTGGATTTGGAGTCAAAAGGAAAAGTATTCTACAACTTAAGCCCGGCCGAATTAGTAGAACAGTCACTCTTCAGAAAAGAAGGCGTACTCTCGGCTACCGGTGCACTCATGGCCGACACCGGTCAGTTTACAGGTCGTTCGCCAAAAGACCGCTACATCGTACTCGATGAACAGACCAAGGACAGTGTATGGTGGGGAGACATCAATATCCCATTTGACGAAAAGAAGTTTGATGCACTACTGACCAAAATGAAGTATTACCTCGAGTACCACGAGGTCTTCGTTAGGGATGTTTATGCCGGAGCAGATACCAGCCACCGGCTATCGATCCGAGTGGTCAATACCTTGGCTTGGCATAATCTTTTTTGCCATAACATGTTCCTGAGGCCTTCTCTTGAGGAATTAAAATCCTTTAGTCCGGATTTTACTATCATTTGCGTTCCTCAGTTTGAGGCCAATCCAGAACTCGATGGCACCAAAAACCCGAATTTTTCTATCATCAACCTAAGCAAACGAATCATCCTTATTGGCGGTACCGGCTATGCTGGGGAGATGAAAAAAGGAATTTTCTCTGTTCTCAATTATCTCTTGCCGCATGAGAAAAATGTCCTCTCAATGCACTGTTCTGCCAATGTGGGTGAAGAAGGTGATTCGGCTGTTTTCTTTGGTCTTAGCGGTACTGGCAAAACTACCCTTTCGGCTGACCCCAAACGCAAGCTGATCGGGGATGATGAGCACGGTTGGGATGGTGAGTCTCTGTTCAATTTTGAAGGGGGCTGTTATGCCAAAGTGATTGACCTGACCGAAGAAAAGGAACCGGAGATCTTCCGTGCAATCAAATTTGGTGCGATTGTGGAAAATACCCGTTTCTATCCTGGTACGAGAGATATAGACTATACCAATGGAACGGTTACCGAAAATACCCGCACGGCCTACCCTATTTATCATATTCCAAATAGCATGCAGCCTTCTATTGCTGGTTCGCCTAAGAATATCTTTTTCTTGACTGCGGATGCTTTTGGAGTCATTCCTCCTATTTCCAAATTGAATAAAAGTCAGGCTATGTACCACTTCATCTCTGGCTATACGGCCAAAGTTGCGGGTACAGAAATGGGCGTGACTGAACCCAAATTGACCTTCTCAGCTTGTTTTGGTGCGGCATTTTTGCCTTTGCACCCAACGAAATACGCCAAGCTTTTCGGAGAAAAAATGGAAAAGCACGAAGTTAACGTTTGGCTGATCAATACCGGCTGGACAGGAGGTCCTTATGGAATCGGCCATCGGATGAAACTCAGCTATACCCGCGCCATGATTTCGGCAGCATTGGAAGGAAAACTCGACTTCGCTCCCTATCGAAAGGATGCGGTATTTGGGTTTGAGGTGCCAAAAATTTGTCCGAATGTACCAGCTGAAATTTTGGATCCTCGAAATACCTGGACAGATAAAGAAGCATACGATCAGCAAGCGAAAGAACTCGCGGCGGCATTCCGTCGAAACTTCGAAAAGTTCGCGGATTTTGCCGATGCGGATTTGCTTTCCGGAGCACCGATTGCCCATTAACGAATTACTAAACCCAAATCTAACCTACAAGCCCGAAAGTGATTTCGGGCTTTTTTGGTCATAGGTTTCTTAAGCGGTTCAGATTTCAGGAATCCTTATCCATCCGATATTTTCACAGTTCATTTCAAAGAAAAAGGCCTATTTTTGCAGACTTCAAAACCAAGAATTTCTAATTTAAACTTGATTTTATACCATGCGCACAGCCGAAATCATCACCGAAAAAGGTACCATGAAGGTGGAGTTTTATGATAAAGATGCTCCGAATACCGTTCAAAATTTCGTTGATCTAGCCAACAAAGGATTCTATGACGGACTTACTTTTCACCGTGTGATTCCAAATTTTGTGATTCAGGGCGGTTGCCCGGTAGGAAATGGCACCGGAGGACCTGGTTACAAAATCAATTGCGAACTTGATGGAGGAAATCAATACCACGATCGCGGGGTACTTTCTATGGCTCATGCAGGCAGAAATACCGGAGGTTCGCAATTTTTCATCTGCCACAGCCGTACCAATACCGCTCACCTTGACCGAAACCATACCTGTTTTGGAAAAGTAGTCGAAGGTCTGGAAGTGATTGACGCGATTCGTGCCGGTGATAAAATCGAAAAAATCACGATTCACGAAGCCGAATAATTACCAAGCCCCTTTCGAAAAATTGGGGCTTTTTTCATGGATTTCGACTGCGAAATGGGGTTGGAATAGCTTTTGCAAGGTGGAGACTCCAAGCTAATTTCCATGAAAAAACTCATCCTGGTTTCCGCACTTTTTGTTTCGACAATCCTCTCGGGTTTTTCCCAACGATACGGAACGGCTTTTGGTCTCCGGTTTGGCAACTCCGAAATCAGCAGGACAATTGGGCTGACTTTTCAACAAAGGATTGTAGATCGGGTAACTGCAGAGGCTATTTTGCAATCTGATTTTAGCCGAAATACCACCCTCTCTATCCTCGGGGAGTTTCACCGTCCTATCATTTCGAAGCGATTCAATTATTATTATGGAGCTGGATTATCTTTTGGCAATGAGGAAAGCTTTGTCAAAAATCCTAGTACCAAAGAAATTATTCATACGTATGGAAACCCTACCACGGGAATAGACTTGATCGCGGGAGTCGAGTTGACCGTCGCCAATGCCGTCATTTCCTTGGACTATAAGCCGAATATCAATTTGGTCGGAAGAGAGGAATTTTTTCGAGGTCAAGTGGGGATTTCAGCCCGTACTGTTCTGGTGAAAAGTAAGGACCAAAAACGAAAACAACGACAGCGCCAACGAGCCAAAAAGGCAAAAAACCAACCCGATCGAAAACCTTTTTCAGAGTTTTTTAAAAGAAAAAACTAGATTTCCCCAGCTTCTTTTAAGCTCCAAAACCTCTTCTCATGCAAATCTGAGTGCTTTACAATCTCTCGATACCACTTGAGTCGGAGTTGGTTTTTCTCACTTTCGGAAAGGTAAAAATCAGGGTGATTGAAAGTTTCCGCCTTTCTGATCAAGTCAAACAAAAAAATCGAAGCGGATACGGATATGTTAAAGCTCTCGGTAAATCCCAGCATAGGAATATGAACTAGCCCGTCTGCTTTTTCTTTTACCTCCTCACTGATTCCCTCATGCTCATTGCCAAAAACTAATGCCAGTTTTTCTCTTGGCTCTAAATCATAGATTGAAATTGAGGTTGGTGCTGGACTCGTGCCGTAAATTTTATATCCCTTTTTGCGCAATTCATCAAAACATAACTCAACCGAGGAACCCTCTTTGACATGGTACTTGTGTAAATCCACCCACTGAGAGGCACCACGAGTGACGTAGGGATTTACCTTGTATTGATTGGTTTTTTCGATGACATGCAGATCCTGTAGCCCAAAACAATCACAGGTTCGGATGACCGCACTGGCATTATGCGGCTTGAAAATATCCTCCAAAACGACTGTGAGGAAGCGGGTTCGCTTGTTCAGCACCTGCTCCATCACGGTTTTTTTGTGTTCGGTGATGTATTGCCCGAGATATTCGAGTAATCCGGGTTCTACATTCACTTCTGAATCATCTGCATTCATTTGTTCAGTTTGGATTAAAACAAGCCCAACTGCTCCTCATCATCCTTTTTTGGACTCAAGTCAATTTTGCTTCCTACCTCCAAATCATCATTTTGCTCAGATTCCGTCTCGCCTTCTGCCTCTGATTGGGAAGATTCTGCTTGTGAATTATTTTCGGATTCGATGAGCTTGATTTCTTTGATCGGATAGGTGCTTAGCTTGTTTCCGATTGCTTTCCAACCCTTGACATCGATGAGCATTTCGAAATCATATTCCATGATCTCTTCTTCTTTCCCTTTGATCAAAACCACCTCCACTTGAGCCTGGGCATCGGTGGTGACGATTTTAAGGTAAGATTGTTTGTGATCAGAAATGAACCCGAATCGCTTGTTGACCGTCGTGGTTTCGAGCTGGAATCGCTTGACATAATATGACTTCGATGCCCCGTCAAAATAGATCGCCGAGATCACTTTTTGAGGATCGAATTTTTGAATCAAAAGCACATCGCTCGCTTCAAAACGATTGGTCAACTCAAAGCCGGTCAGTTCGTAATCTCCGTTTTTGTAGCAGACCAAAATCTTGTCATCTCCCAAGAAATTGCCAATTAATCTGCCGCGCTGATCGGTATTAAGGCGACCGACTGATGGATCATAGAAGACGTTAAGGCCGCCCAAAGTGGACTTCCCTTCCATTTTAAATTGGACCTTTCGGATTGGATATTTGGTAAGAATATTCCCTCCGGCACCTCGGCCTTTTATTTCAATTTCCGCAAAGTCAAAGTCGAATACTTTAACCCGAGCCTTTGCACCTTGGGTAAGGTAAACGGTAATCGTCTCTGCTTCACCATTGGGATTAGCCGAAAGGTACAAGACCTTTGAACCTTTGGTTCCTTTAGTCAAGTCATATTCTTTATCTCTGGTAATCCCGCCTACCTGGAAACGCTTGACCATCGCTCTGCCCGATGTACCATCAAGGTAAATCAAGTTGTAGGTCATTCGCTCGTCATTTTTTCGAAATACACCGACATGGAGAATATCCTTTCCCATGAAAAGCTTCTCCTGAATCTTGGAAACAACCATTTTCCCATCTCTGCGAATGGCGATGATGTCGTCCAAGTCCGAGCAGTCACAGATGAACTCATCTTTTTTCAGTCCATAACCCACAAACCCATCCGCACGATTTACGTACAGTTTGGCATTATTTGCCGCTACAACTGCCGCCTGAATCGTATCAAAAGCTCGGATTTCAGTTTTTCGTTCTCGGCCTTTTCCATACTTCTCTAGGAGATTTTGATAGTATTTGATGGCGTATTCGGTCAGGTGCTTCAGGTTATAATTCACCTCCTTCAGCTCCTCTTGTAGTCGCTTCATCAACTCATCGGCCTTAAACGCGTCAAATTTGGAAATTCGCTTGATTCGGATTTCAGTCAGGCGAATCAGATCGTCCTGAGTGATTTCCCGATAAAAATCCGGTTTGTAGGGATCCAAACCTTTGTCAATCGCCTCCAAAACTCCCTCCCAAGTGGTACACTCCTCGATGTCTCGGTAAATGCGGTTTTCGATGAAGATTTTCTCCAAAGAAGAGAAAAGCAATTTCTCCATCAGCTCCCCTTTTCGAATCTCAAGTTCTCGACGGAGAAGATCTTTAGTTTGATGGGTATTGTATTCGAGAATACGGTTGACAGTGAGAAAAACCGGTTTCTCGTCAATGATCACACAGGCGTTTGGAGAGATGGAAACTTCACAATCCGTGAAAGCATAAAGTGCATCAATCGTTACATCGGGAGAAACCCCCGGTGCCAATTGGATCTGAATTTCCACATCTTTGGCGGTGTTATCCACCACTTTTTTGATCTTGATTTTACCTTTATCATTGGCTTTCAAGATCGAATCAATCAAGGAATCTGTGGTAGTTCCAAATGGTATTTCCTTGATTAAAAGCGTTTTGCTATCCTCTTCTTCAATCCTAGCTCTAACCTTGATTTTTCCACCTCGGTGACCTTCATTGTATTCAGAGAAATCGGCCAAGCCACCAGTTAAAAAGTCCGGGAGAACATTCGTTTTGTTTCCTTTGAGGATTTCGATAGAACCTTCGATCAGTTCGCAGAAGTTATGCGGAAGGATTTTGGTGGAAAGGCCAACTGCAATTCCTTCCACTCCCTGCGCCAAAAGCAAAGGAAATTTGACAGGAAGAGTGACCGGTTCGCGCTTGCGACCATCGTAAGATAGCTGCCATTCTGTGGTCTGCGGGTTAAAAACGACCTCTAGTGCAAACTTCGAAAGTCGAGCTTCGATATATCGGGCTGCAGCGGCACCGTCACCGGTCCGCACATCACCCCAGTTGCCTTGGGTCTCGATCAAGAGGTCTTTTTGCCCCATATTCACGATCGCATCACCAATCGAAGCATCACCATGTGGGTGATACTGCATGGACTGACCGATGATATTGGCGACTTTGTTAAAGCGTCCATCATCCATTTCCTTCATGGCGTGAAGGATTCGGCGCTGTACGGGCTTCAGACCATCTTCAATAGCCGGAACTGCCCGTTCCAAAATCACATAGGATGCGTAGTCCAGAAACCATTCCTTATACATGCCCGTGATCGGCATGGAGGTGTGAAGACTTTCGTCCTCACCATCTACCGTCTTATTTTCGTCACTCATTTATACTATCCAATTTTGGTAAATGTAAGCGGTCACCAAAACCATACTTACTGATATCAAATTTCCAATCAGGAAATAATCGTTTGAAACTTTATTCTCGTCTGCTTTAATCCTTGTGCCGATTTTCAATGCCCCGAATAAGGTCAAGCCGTGATATACTTGGGTGAAAATGCAGAGGTATAGAAATATTCGCTCAATGATTCCATTCCACATGGGACGTGAAGAGCCGTATTCTTTGAGATAGTACTTTCTCACCCTACGAAACCCGAAATACCCGATCAATTCGGAGGCCAAGTAAATCAGAAAAAAGCTAATCGATATCTGCATAAATCAATCTAGTCAGTTTTTTTCGCTTTCGATAAGACTCAAATCTCAGTGACTTGAACCTACGCCAAATCAATGAAACATCCTTTCCCAACACTTCGGCCACTTTTTTATAATCTCGGTAATGAAAGTATCCACTGATAATCTGTCGATCCTTCCACTTCCATTCTTCTTGCATTTCGAGGAAAATATTCATGGCTAGAGCCATTTGTGATTTATTGGGAATTGCCCCAGAAATCATCATTCGATCCTCCTCTTGCTTCATTTCTACCAAGGCTTCTCTTACTTCCAAAAGTCCAGGACCCAACATGCCATACGCAATCGTGGGATTGATTGGAGTAGATATTTCTCCCAATCCCAAGCTGTACCTGATCAAAATCTCCACATCCAAATCCCAACGGTATTCTTCAAGAGCAATAACCACTTCAGCAGCTTCCCGGGCTGAGGTGACAATACCTTGGAATTCATCGCCCAGTGTGATCGTCAGTGGAGATTCAAAGCTAGAGGCGAAGTCCTGATTGACTTTTTTAATCAATCTGGCAAAATTCTCCTGAAGCATGGTTTGATCTCCTTCCCTGCTTCCAACGATATCGCCCATTAATATCCAATTAGACATCGCTCTTATCTTTGTATGGTTTATACAAAGATATTATTTTTTGCATAAAAAGTGCAAAAGACGTGGTTTTTGTATTTTTTATGCAAATCTATGCTGCATCGACCTCCTCTTGCTCTTCGGTCTTTCTCGGGTCGTCCAAAGCAAGATCTTTCTCGATCTTTAGATTATCAATAATGAAAAGTTGTCGATCCGGCGTATTTTTCCCCATGTAGAAGGTAAGTAGGTCTCCGATCTTGGTATCCTTATTCAGAATAATAGGATCCAGTCGGATGTCTTCTCCGATGAACGTTCCAAATTCCTCAGGGGAGATTTCGCCCAATCCCTTAAATCGGGTGATCTCAGGTTTACTTCCCAATTTATGAATTGCTCGCTGTCGCTCTTCGTCAGAATAGCAATAGATGGTTTCTTTCTTGTTTCTAACTCGGAAAAGTGGCGTATCTAGGATAAATAAGTGACCATTTTTCACCAAATCCGGGAAAAACTGCAAGAAATAAGTCATGATCAGCAATCGAATATGCATGCCATCCACGTCTGCATCGGTGGCGATCACAATCTTGCGATAACGGAGGTTTTCGATTCCGTCTTCAATATTCAATGCGTGCTGTAAAAGGTTGAACTCCTCGTTTTCATAAACCACCTTTTTGGTCATGCCATAACAGTTGAGCGGTTTTCCACGAAGTGAAAAGACCGCCTGAGTCTGCACATCACGGCTTTTGGTGATCGAGCCAGAGGCAGAATCCCCCTCGGTGATGAAGAGCATCGTTTTGTTTTTGGTGTCCTCATCCGCTTTAGGATCGTCATAATGAACTCTACAGTCTCTGAGTTTTTTGTTGTGAAGATTGGCCTTTTTGGCCCGTTCGTTTGCCAGTTTTTTGATACCGGAGATTTCCTTTCGCTCCCGCTCAGATTGCAAAATCCGCTTCAAAAGGGCATCAGCGGTTGCCGGATTTTTGTGCAGGAAGTTATCGAGTTCGGTTTTGATAAAATCATTGACAAAAGTCCTCAACGTAGGCCCGTCGGGACCTATACTTTGGGAGCCCAATTTGGTTTTGGTCTGAGACTCAAATACCGGCTCCTGTACCCGAACAGCAATCGCTGCCACCACCGATTGACGGATGTCCGATGCATCGTAGTCTTTTTTATAAAATTCGCGGATCGTCTTCACGATCGCCTCGCGGAATGCTGCCAAGTGCGTGCCACCTTGTGTGGTATATTGCCCGTTGACAAAAGAATAGTACTCTTCCCCGTAGCTCCCCGAGTGCGTAATCGCCACCTCGATATCGTTGCCTTTCAGATGGATGATCGGATAGCGGATGCTTTCCTCATCGATTTTATTCGAAAGCAAATCATAGAGCCCTTTGTCCGAAAAGTACTTCTTGCCATTGTAATTAATGGTAAGGCCGGCATTCAGATAGGCATAATTCCAAATCTGATTTTCAAGGTATTCCGGAATGAAATGGTAGTTTTTGAAAATACTCGCATCAGGCACAAAGGTGGTTCTGGTACCGTTTCGCTCGGAAGATTTTTCAATCGGTGCATCGTTGGTTAAAACGCCTTTTTCGAATTCGGCGAGCTTGACTTCCCCGTCACGGAATGACTGCACTTTAAAATAATCCGAGAGGGCATTGACGGCTTTGGTACCGACGCCATTTAGTCCTACAGATTTTTGGAAGGCACCTGAGTCGTACTTTCCGCCGGTGTTGATCTTGGACACACAGTCGATGACTTTTCCCAAAGGAATCCCACGGCCGTAGTCTCGGACTTCTACCCGGTGTTCGGAGATTTTCACATCGATAGACCGTCCATGCCCCATCATGTGCTCATCGATGGAGTTATCGAGGATTTCCTTCACGAGGACATAAATCCCGTCGTCTTGGGCGCTTCCGTCACCGAGTTTCCCGATATACATCCCCGGACGCAAGCGAATATGTTCCCGCCAATCCAGGGATTTGATACTGTCTTCTGTATAGTTTACTGGTTCTGCCATAATTCAACTTTAAGAAATCTGAACGGCTTTGAATTTTTTGACAAGCAAAACAAAAAGTCCGATCACCCAGATCAAGAGTAAGCTAGGCATCAAGTAAAACCAAAAGCTAAAAGAATTTGCAGCTATTTCTTCCTGATTATTGATTGCATGTACATAAAATACCAAAAGGCCCAAACTGAGATTGATGAGCGCTGCAAACGAATAAAACCAAGCCAGGATGTAATCCCGATACGGGTCACCTATCGGAAATACCTTGTGCATTTTTCGATTGGACTTGGTTTCGAGTGATTTGGGGGTAAAAAGTGAAGTGGCATTGAAAAATAGAAATGCAGCGATCATGGCGTAAAAAAAGGAGCTTTTGTCCCATGAACGATCCACACCTCCGGATTCGTTGACACTGAGTCCTACCCAATCGGGCATGGCAGAATAGAAATAAAGCAAGAAAAACATAAAAGCCAATAAGCTAAGGTAATAGAAGGCTTTTCCGAATCTATGGAGCATAATTTTACGGGAATTGGGTGCTAATATAGTCTATTTGGACAAACCTGAAGCCCCTAAGTTCGGTTGTGATTTGGGTCGGAAAAGTTCCTTTCACTTTCTTAATTGGGCTAAGAAAGTGAATTTCAATCGAATCTAAACGCTCCAATCACAAGTGTAGGAATTGATTCAGATAAAATCATTTTTACTCAAAAATCCAGACGATCTTTGTCGCAGAAATACGAAATCTATGAAACGGCTTATTCACTCCATTATACTTTTTTCACTGTTGACCGCTACCTCTTGCAGCCGCCCACTTGATGCGGGCAAGATAAACCTCGAAAATTGGAAGGCTGATCGCTACGGCTGTAAAGGACTTCGAATGCAGGATTTGGAGGAATTGAGGGCAATCAAAAACAATTTTCTAGGAGCAGATAACCAAGCGATCATCAAGACATTTGGACGGCCTGACCGTGTGGAATTGCTGGACAAAAGCCAAAGTTTCTTTTTCTATTTCCTCGAACCGAGCGATGATTGCGAAGGTATAAAAACAGAAAAAGAACCGCTGAGGGTTCTTTTTCGAATGAATGCCTTGAGTAAAGTTTCAGAAGTGACGATTACAACCCTGAACCCATAAAGCAAAGGGCTGCAGCCCCGAGCGTTCCTGCATTGTTTTCAAGTGTCGCTTTTTTCAACTTCAAATCCTTTACATAATAAGGGGTGAGATACTTCCGGGTGTTGTATTCAATCGTAGGCATCATAAATTCCAATCCGGCCGAAATTCCCCCTCCAAAATATACATCGGTCACATCCAGGATACGGATGGAAGACACGATTGCTTCGCTCAAAATTTCCGCTACTTCTTTAAATACCATTAAGGATACTTCATTGCCAGCCTTGGCAGTATCCACCAGCAAGTGAGTTCCCAATTCTTTTCCCACGAGTTCTCCGGCTTTTTCGGGATAGGCCGAAATCAAATTGTCCATAATGCGGAGAATCCCATTTCTACCGACCAAGGTTTCCAGACCTGCATTGCCACGAGAAAGTATGTGGCCCATTTCCAACGCATTTCCTCTGGAACCCTTGAAAACTTGTCCGTCAAGGACAAGCGCGCTTCCTATGCCGGTACCCATGGTGATGAAAAGGAAATTTTCGGCTACATCCCCTTTTCCGAAGTAGAATTCTCCAATTGCGGCAGCGGCGGCGTCATTTTCCAGAAAAAACTCATGATTGGAATATTTTTCTCTCAAACTCGCCTTGAGCGGGAAATTATTCAATCCGGGGATAGCGGGAATTTCCAAAGGTGTCATTCTATCCTTGGTAATCATTCCTGGCAGACCGATTCCGATTTTTCCTACTTGTGGATATTTTTCGAGGTATTTGCCGATGCTTTTTACAAAACAGGGTCCAAAGCCATCCGGATGATCTCTATAGGGAGTGGTGTCTTCTTTTTGAAAATCAAGCATTTTGCCGTCTCGGTCCACTAATCCGATCTTAAGGTGGGTTCCCCCCACATCTACTCCCAGAAACTGAGTATCCGTTGAATTCATAGTTATTTTGATAGGTTTGATTGCCAAAAAAGCAAAACTATTGCTTCACTTCCTATATTCTTTGCCGATCTCATAAAAAATTTTAAAAACTGCTGGACAGACCAATGTATTTCTCAGGCTCAAGTCCAAAATACCCAGCATATTTTTGCGATCAGTATGAGGATATTCACGGCATGCTTTGGGGCGATCCTCATAGACCAAGCATTTATTGTCCGTACCAAGGAATGGACATGGAGCGGTATTGAGCACGTAGTCTCCATCGGCATCTCGGTGCAGATATTCATCGATAAATTGGCTTGATTTCATGCGGAAAGTTTTGGCCAGGCGATCGATGTCCGTCTGGATAAAAATCGGACTCGTAGTCTTGCAGCAATTGGCACAATCGAGACAATCGATCTGCTCAAAAGCCTCCTCATGAAGCTGATGAAACTGCTCGTCCAAGTTTCGGGGCTTGGTCTTTTTCAGCTTTTCTTTCAGCTTTTTGTTGGAAGGATATTCTGATTTTGACTCCAGGCCAAATTTTTTCAGATCGACCGTGCTACTCACAATAGATTGATTAACAATTAATTGTATTTTTTTCTTATCTTAAGACTGACTAAACCCTGAAAAACTATGAAAATCCATCCGTCTGAGCTGTATTTCTACCACAGCTCCTCGCAACCCATCGACAAGCAGACCAAAGCCTATGCGAAATCGGTCACTCGATTTGTCAATGAAATCGATCTGCTCAAGGAACGATTAACTGCCACACAGTGGGATCAAATACTGCTGATGTTGGGACTTCGCCCCAAAGATCTTCTCAATCGAGCTCATCCGGACTATCAGCGCATGATTGCCGGAAGGGATTGGGACGAGGAAGGTTGGCTGAATATCCTCGTCAATTATCCCCATCTGATCAAATCCCCAATCGCCATTTTCCGCAATCGGGCGATTCTTTGCAAAACGCCCACGGATATTCTTAAGCTGGATTAATCCCTAGCCAGGGAGATTCCGTCCTCATGGATGACGATCTCTCTGGCTTTATACAATTGCCCGATGCATTGCTTGAAGTGCTTTTTGCTCATTCCAAGTACCTGCTTAATTTCTTCCGGGTCGGATTTGTCGTGCAGCGGCAAAAAGCCTTTTTCATCCAATATTTTCAAGATTTTTTCAGCGCCTTCCTCATACTTTACTCTTCCGGTGGGCAAAAGCTGAAGATCGATTTTTCCATCATCCCGTCGCTTTTTTACCCATAGTTTTCTTCGCTCTCCAATAGTCAGCGGCTCAAAAACCTCATTGGCGTAGATCAAGCCTTCGTATCTGTCTTCAAGTAGAACCTTATATCCTAGGTCTGTTTTCTCAAAAATCAATCCCTCACATTCATTTCCGGGTTCATAATCCTTGGGAGCTGGGTAGAAAAAATCCCGATACTTATTCACACCGATCAGTCGGTCGGTGCGGTAATCCACGCAAACTCGGACCAGGTATTTTTGACCCACGGTCATGGGTTTGGCGATTTCTGATTTGGGTACAAAAAGGTCCTTAGGCAACCCCCAATCCATGAAAGCGCCAAAATCTGTCACTTCTTTGGCTTCCAAAACAGCAAATTCATCCAACAATGCCAAAGGGCGCTGGGTGACTGCAACAGGTCTGTCTTCACTATCTGTGTATACAAAAACCTCGACCTCGTCTCCTTCTTTTTCCTCGCCGGTCAAATAGCCTTTGGGCAAAAGCACTTCTCCCCCATCACTTAGCGCCAAATACGCTCCAAAATCTGTAAATCTGTTGATCGTAAGCTTGCTGATCAATCCTAGTTCCTTCATAGATCAAAGTTAGAGATTAATCCTTTAGCCTGAGGATAAAAGCTGACAAACAATGACCGGAATCAGGAGGTTGAAATTGGAAATGGGGCATTTCAGCCTTAGTTTTGATTTCGATTTTAGGATCGAAAAATTGAATTTAAACCCAAATAATCACGTTTTCACCTCGAAATAAGCGACTTATGAAATCAATCTCCGTCATCGGCTCAGGTACCATGGGCAATGGTATCGCCCACGTTTTTGCACAACATGGCTACGAAGTAGCATTAGTCGATATCAATGCTGCCCAATTGGAAAAAGCGCTTGCCACGATTTCTAAAAACATGGATCGTCAAGTGGCCAAAGGTTCACTGACCGAGTCTGACAAATCTGCTTCTTTGGCTCGAATCTCTACATTCACCAAGTTGGAAGAAGGTGTAAAATCGGCGGATTTAGTAGTCGAAGCTGCCACAGAAAACATGGCTCTCAAACTGGACATCTTCCGTCAACTCGATCAGTTTGCCCCGAAAGCAGCCATTTTAGCAACCAATACTTCATCCATTTCCATTACAAAGATTGCCGCTGTCACCAAGCGCCCGACTCACGTCATCGGGATGCACTTTATGAATCCAGTTCCGGTGATGAAACTGGTCGAGGTTATCCGAGGCTATTCGACTTCGGACGAGGTGACCGAGATCATCATGGATCTCTCAAGAAACCTTTCCAAAGAACCAGTCGAAGTCAACGACTACCCTGGCTTCGTAGCCAACAGAATTCTCATGCCCATGATCAATGAGGCCATTTACAGCCTCTATGAAGGCGTGGCTGGGGTTTCGGAAATAGATACAGTTATGAAACTGGGAATGGCGCATCCAATGGGTCCGCTTCAATTGGCTGATTTCATCGGTTTGGATGTGTGCTTGTCAATTCTCAGAGTACTTCACGATGGATTTGGCAATCCTAAATACGCTCCGTGCCCACTTCTAGTCAATATGGTCGAGGCGGGATACAAAGGAGTCAAGACCGGAGAAGGTTTCTACCAATATACACCAGGCTCCAAAGACCTAGTGGTTGCCCCGAGATTTAAAAAATAATCAGATCAGAATACCAAAGCATGCACTTAGCAGTATCCGGAAATATCGGCAGTGGAAAAACCACGCTTACCGAAAAATTAGCCAAACACTATGGCTGGAAGGCTGAATTTGAGGCCGTAGATGACAATCCCTACTTGCCGGATTTCTACGAAGACATGAAGCGATGGGCTTTCCATCTTCAGGTTTACTTTCTCAATAGTAGATTTAACCAGATCAAAAAAATCCAAGAAAGCACCATCCCGACGATTCAAGACCGGACAATCTATGAGGACGCGTACATTTTTGCCTCCAATTTGTATAAAAGCAAACTGCTGACCGAGCGGGATTATTGGAACTACCGAAGTCTCTTTGACTCGATGATTTCCCATGTGAAAGCACCGGATTTGCTGATTTATCTCAAAGCAGATATCCCCAAGCTGGTTGGGCAGATCGAAAAAAGAGGCAGAAGCTATGAAACTGCCATGCGGATTGATTATTTGAAAAATCTAAACTCCCACTATGAGGATTGGATCGGTAATTACAAAGAAGGCAAGCTTCTGATCGTCGATGTGAATGAATTGGACTTCGTGGAGCGACCGGAGGATTTTTCCTTTATCGTGGAAAAAATCGAACGGGAGATGTTTGGTCTCTTTGCTTGATCAAAAAGCGGATTTTTCGATCCGCTTTTTTTATATCTCCAATTTCCGTTTTAGCCAATTGAAAATCATCAGGCGCTGCTCTTCCTTGGGATTGACTAGAAGCTGATCGAGTCGCTTCAGTGATCCTCCGGTCATCAAAGTTTCATAGGGATTGAAACGAACCAGTTTGTAACCGTGAATTCGGGTTTGTAAGTCTATTTGGGCGTCATTGTAGGCCGAAAGTTTCCAACCTGGGGCTCCATTTCCGGAAAAATCTCCCGGTTCGGAGGCTTCACCAAAAAGTGATTTGGCCAAAGGAGGCCCTTGCCAAAGCCTAGCTTGCATACCCGATTTCAAGGCTTCTTTTTCATAGGTTCGACAGAGTCGCTTGTGAGCTTCCGCAAAAGAAAAGCTCATTTCGGAGTAAAGTTCTGACCGAAAGGTAATCAGCCGGTATCGATGAAATTGAAGTTCATCATCCCAGAGAATCAGGTGTCGGCCGATTTTGAAATCAAACTTTAGCTTTTCCAGCAATGGAAAAGAGCCATTACCTCCCAAGTCCCTCAAAATCTCCTTGAGCCAGGATTTCCCTTTGGAATCCAGATAGTTAGGATTGACTTCCAGTTCCCATTGCCAATCGTAATCGGCTCCGTTTTCTCTCAAAATGAGATCCAACTGACGAGTCATCAAATGCTCCATGAATTCGACTTAAGTATTTTCTCTGAGAATCTCCCAGGTGTGATCTGCCAAAAGTTTGACTTCGGCCACAAAGTTAGCCCAGTCTTTTTTTCGGCCCCACTCTTCAGGAGCAATCATGCTCATAAAATCACTTCCATCCGCTTTTTGATAAAGAAAATATCGGTGATTGATCAGCGGTTCGAATGCGATAGATGCCTGATAAATCCGCTCAGAGACTTCCACTCTGGATTGGATTTTTTTGGCTTGATCAGCCAGCAGGCGCATCTGCTCATAGATCTGAGCCATCTGCATATCAGTCTGACTGTGCATGGCTGCCACTGCACGGCCTGTGATCTTTCCTTTGTCCTCGGGCCTGATCAGTGCACTTCCGGAGTGATGGGCATAGGGCAGCGTTCCTGGAGTTTCAGTGGTTTTTTCTTTCATCAGCTCCAGATCAAGCTTGTCTACGTCGATTCGTTTACCCGTCATTAATTGTTGGTTTGTACTTCGTTGGAAATTCGTTCTTTCAAATTGCCCTTGGATCCTGGGAAAGTGGTCCTGCGGGAGATATCATAACTGACATAAAGTATGATCAGCATGAAAATCACGAATAGGGCCAGGAAGATCTTCTTGTTCTTTTGCATGGTCAAGAATTTGATGAGGCAAAGTTACTTTTGACTTTCTTTTTACAGAAAAGAAAAAGTCACAATGATAGAAATATCTGTTTTTGAAAAATGTTTTTAATTTTATCGAAAGCAATTGGGTATTTATTCATCTTTTCAAATTCATTTTACTCCGATCATGTATCAACTCATAAGCGAGCAGTCCATTTATCAGTATTTTGGTGACGATGATCCAGAAATGGTTCAGGAAATGATTCAGATCATCCTGGAAACAAACATAAATGACCTCAAAGAACTGGGATCGTTTTATGAATCCGGAGATTATGCGACTATCAAGAAAAGATGCCACAAAGCCAAGCCCAGCATGAGCTACATCGGAGCGGTCAAAACCCGCAAAATTCTCGAAGAAATCGAATCCAATCTGGAGAATTCACAGGCACTCAACGAGAATCTTCAAAGTCAGCTATCCATCATAGAGTCAGAGCTCAAGACCTTCCTTTCAAAATTTTAATCCCCAATATTCACCCAAATTTGCTTACCATGTCGCGGAAATTGCTTTTTCTGCCCCTGCTTTGTATTGTCTTATTTCAAAGCTGGGCCCAATCACCCCTCACCGTAGATTACATCATGCGAGACCCCTCTTGGATGGGGACCTTTCCCTCAGCCCCGTTTTGGAGCGAAGACGGGAAGACCATTTATTTTCGATATAACCTCGAAAAAGATCCTGCCGACTCACTCTACAAAATCGATCTCGCCAATCCAACTCAGATCTCCAAAGTCCAATGGAGCGAGGAAAAAGATCTTCGAAAAGACACTCCTATCACCAATACCTCACAAACCCTCAGAATCTATAGGGACAACAAAAAAATCCAGCTTGAAGATCTCAAAAAACAAACTACCGTTACACTTTTGGAATGGTTTGAACCGGTCTCCAACCTGCAGTTTCAAGCCAATGATCAGCTGATTTCATTTGTCTCAGGAGGAAACATTTATCTCTTTGATCGGGTCTCAAAAAACATTAAAAAAGTAACCAACATCATCAATGGCACCAAACCGGGAAATGGGTCGCCAAGCTCATCTGAATCCAAAGGCCCATTTCTGGAAGAAGAAAATCTAGCCCTTCTCCAAGTAGTCCGTGAACGTAAGGAAAGCCAAAAATTATCCAGAGAATACCGAAACTCGATTCGGGAGACCAAAACAGAATTTGCCTATTACACAGGTGGAAAAAATCCATCGGGTCTGCAATTAAGCCCAGACGGTAATTTTGCCACTTTTTCAATTTTCACTCCTTCATCTAGTAAAAACACTAAGGTTCCAGACTATACAGCAGCCTCCGGCTACACCGAAGATCTCAATGCGCGACCAAAAGTCGGTACCTCTCCTTCCAAAGTCGATATCGGAATATATGATTTGATCCGAGACACCGTCTATTTTGTCCAAACTTCAGATCTGCCGGGGATCAAAGACCTACCCGATTTTGTGAAAGATTATCCTGAGCGAAAGTGGGAAGAAAAAGAACGGGACATCACGCTGAGCAATCCCATTTTTTCTCCTGACGGAAATAAAGCTATCCTGCAAGTACGCGCCTTCGACAACAAAGATCGATGGATCGTAGAACTGGATTTGACTACCGGAAAGCTGAAAACTCTGGACAGGCAGCGGGATGAAGCTTGGGTTGCCGGACCCGGCATAGGATGGGCATTTGGAGGTGGAGTTTTGGGTTGGTTGCCGGATTCCCAGCATATTTATTTCCAGTCAGAGGCTACCGGATATTCTCATTTGTATTTATTAGATGTGAACTCTGGTGAAAAGAAAGCACTTACTTCAGGCGAATTTGAGGTTTTCGATCCTTTTCTTTCGAAGGATAAAAAAAATTGGTACCTGACTACTTCTGAGGTTCACCCCGGTGAAAGACACTTCTATCGTATGCCTGTGATGGGAGGGAAAATGGAAAAAATCACTTCCTTGACCGGCAACAATGCCGCTGTCCTTTCTCCTGACGAAAGCAAAATAGCCGTCATTTATTCTTACTCCAATACTCCCGAAGAGCTCTACGTCCAAGAGGCCAAAAGTGGAGCAAACCCTCAAAAATTGACATCTGGCCAAAGTGAAGAGTTCAAAGCTTATGCTTGGCGTGATCCGCAGCTGATCAGATTTCCCGCGGCTGACGGAGCACAGGTACCTGCAAGACTTTATACTCCTGATCCAACTAAGAAAAATGGGGCTGCGGTGATTTTTGTCCATGGAGCCGGCTACCTACAAAATGTCCACAAATGGTGGAGCAGCTATTTCCGTGAATACATGTTTCACAATCTTTTGACTGACTTGGGTTATACTGTGTTGGATATCGATTACCGGGCATCTGCGGGATATGGAAGAGACTGGAGAACGGGTATCTATCGACACATGGGTGGCAAAGACCTTTCTGATCAAGTGGACGGGGTGAAATACCTCATCGCTGAGCAAGGTATAGATCCCACAAGAGTAGGAATCTATGGAGGTAGCTACGGAGGCTTTATCACGCTGATGGCCTTATTTAATCACCCGGATGTGTTCAAATCCGGTGCAGCACTTCGCTCAGTGACGGATTGGGCGCATTACAATCACGGCTACACAGCCAATATTCTCAACACTCCAGAGGAAGACCCCATTGCCTACCGTCGCTCCTCTCCTATCTATTTTGCAGAAGGCTTAAAGGGAAATCTTTTGATTGCACATGGCATGCTCGATGTCAATGTTCACTTTCAGGATGTTGTTAGGCTTGCTCAGCGCCTGATCGAATTGAAAAAGGACAATTGGGAAATGGCTGTCTATCCGGTCGAAGACCACGGTTTTATAGAACCTAGTTCTTGGGCGGACGAATACAAGCGAATTTTGAAGCTATTTAATTCCACCCTTTTAGCCGATTAAAATGAGAAAGATCAATTTCAACCTGATTTTCGCCTTATTCCTCTTGGTAATTGGCTGCGAGCCAAAAGAACCAAGTAAGGAAATCAAAAGAGGTTTGATCGCCGAAAATGCTATGGTGGTCTCCGCGCGTGAGGAAGCATCTAAAATCGGCTTGGAAATCATTCGAAAAGGTGGAAATGCTTTTGATGCCATGATGGCCACAGAGATGGCTTTGGCGGTGACTTTTCCCTTTGCAGGCAATCTGGGAGGCGGTGGATTTTTGGTCTATCGCCTGGCCGATGGCTCGGTAGGTTCACTGGATTATCGGGAAAAAGCTCCGCTTGGCGCCAGTAAAGACATGTATCTAGATCAAAACGGGGAATTTCTTTCGGCTCTCAGTACCAAGGGTGCCTTAGCCTCCGGAGTTCCAGGCACGGTAGCCGGGATTTTTGAAGCCCAGCGAAAATTTGGAAAACTCACTCCCGCCGAGATCTTACAGCCAGTCATTGAGCTCGCTCAAAAGGGCTTTGTCATCACTCCTGATCAAGCCACCCGACTTTCCAGAAATCGGGAGAGCTTTATCGAGGTCAATGGGACTGGGACGTTTTTTGCCCGAGAAATTAATCAGGGAGATACTTTAGCCTTACCTGTTTTGGCTCAAACCTTGGAACGGATTGCTCAAAATGGCAGAGACGAGTTTTATAAGGGTGAAACCGCAAAAATTCTAGCCAAACACATTCAGTCCCAAGGTGGGATCATTACAGAAGAAGACTTAGCTCAATACCAAGCAGTTTGGAGGGAACCGATTGTATTTAATTACCGAGACTTGAAGGTGATCTCTATGGCGCCACCGAGTTCTGGCGGGATTACTTTGGGACAAATTCTCAAAATGCTCGAGCCACATGATCTTCGGAAACTCGGTCATCATAGTCCGGAATATATCCAACTTCTGGTCGAGGCAGAAAGACGCGCCTACGCCGATCGGAATTACTTCCTTGGCGATCCAGACTTTGTACAAATACCTGTAAACAAGCTTCTTGATAGAGACTACTTAAAGTCAAGAATGGAGACTTTCACTTGGGAAAAAGCAACCAAATCAGAAGATATCGCAGCTGGTAAAATCGAGTTTGCTGAGTCCGTGGAGACGACTCACTACTCGATCGTAGATGGAGAAGGAAATGCGGTCTCAGTTACAACCACCTTGAATGGAGCTTACGGTTCCAAGCTTTACGTCGATGAATTGGGCTTTTTTATGAACAATGAAATGGATGATTTTAGTGCCAAACCGGGTACTCCCAATATGTTTGGGCTAATCGGTGCGGAAGCTAACAGCATTGCCCCTGGCAAACGAATGCTGAGTTCTATGACCCCGACCATTGTAGAAAAAAATGGCAAACTCTTTATGGTGGTTGGAACTCCGGGAGGATCAACGATTATCACTTCAGTATTACAAACTATTCTAAACGTGGCTGAATTTGACATGGGAATGCAGGAAGCGGTCGAAAGTCCCCGCTTTCACCATCAGTGGTTGCCTGACTTGGTCAACTTTGAACCCAAAGCATTTGATTCAACGCTGATTCAAACTTTAAAAAGTCGAGGCTATCTGATCAACGAGGCAAATTCGCCGATTATCGGAAAAGTCGATGCGATATTAGTTTTGCCTGATGGCAAGTTAGAAGGAGGAGCCGATCCACGTGGGGATGATATGGCCGTTGGATTTTGAACCTTTTACCATTAAAAAAATTGGGAAGTGAGTGGTTTTTGACTGCCCACTTCCCCTATTACTGTATATGATTCGAGAATGGTTAATTTGAATTTTACTTTTCACTTCTCACTTACTAATTCCTGATTACACCCCTGTAATCTCCCTGAACTTCACACTTTGTCGCTGACTCAGGTCGATTTTATGGCCGGATTTCAGAATGATCAGAAGCGTACTGTTGAAATAGGGCTCGATCCGGTCGATAAAGTCCAGATTGAACATAAACTGCCGGTTGGCTCGGAAGAAGAGTTCCGCAGGCATTTTTTGCTCCATATAGGTCAAGGATTTGTGTAGCAAGGCCTGTTGGTTTTCAAAGAACACCCGTACATAGTTACCTTCACTTTCGAAGAGGAAAATCTTGGAAATCGGGACGAAATGACACCTTTCTCCATCCTTGATAAAGATTTTTTTATCTGCGCTCAAGCGTCCTTCCTCACCGTTTTGCTCATGATTTTTTCCCGATTTTATTCGAAATCGAACCACCGCCTCCGCCAGTCTTTTGGGATTTAATGGCTTAAGCAAATAATCCAGTGCATTCACCTCAAATGCCTTGATGGCAAACTGATCATAAGCAGTCACAAAAATTACCTCTCGAACCTCCTCGAGACTTTCCAAAAAGTCAAATCCATCCTTGCCAGGCATATTGATATCCAAAAAGATCAGGTCAGGTTTCAGTTCATTACATTCCTGAATCGCTACATCCACACGATCTGACATGCCCACCAATTCCAAATCTTCGAAGGGTGTCAAGAGAACCTTGAGCTCCTCGAGCGCCAGATATTCATCATCCACCAGATAAACTTTCTTTTTCATTGGTCTAGTTTAAAGTTCTGATTTTCATTTTATATATTAATTCAAACAGGATAAGTAATCGATGCTGCTACCCATTGGCTGCCCTTTTCTTCCAAGCAGAATTTAGCTTTTTCTCCAAACAGACTTTTAAGTCGCTTTTGTAAATTGTTGAGTCCGATACCCAGGTAGAATTCCTTTGAAATTGACCCCGTATTACTTACCTCGAGGAAAAATTCATTTCCCCGAAGCTTGCTGGTAATCAGGATTTTTCCTTCATCGGGAAATTTTGCAATGCCGTGTTTGATGGCATTTTCGGCTAAAGTCAGAACCATGGCCGGTGGAATCCGCAAATCCAACGTCTCCTCCTGAAGAAGAATCTCCACCTGAAGCCGCTTGCCAAATCGGATTTGCTCCAATTCCAGGTACTTGATTACCTCATTGATTTCTTCATTGAGCGAGATAAATGGTGCCTTTTCATAATTGAGCGAGAACCGCAGCAATTCTGAAAGCTTGATGATCGCATCCCGGGACTTTTCTTGATCGATCAGTACGAGCGCTTTGATGCTATTGAGCGCATTAAAAAGGAAATGTGGATTGAGTTGACTTTTGAGCAATTCTAGCTCTGCCGATTTGGCCACATTTTCCAGTTTTAGCTTTTGTTCATTGATCTCAGCGTTTTTCTTAAGAATATGAAACAGGTAATAGATGATAATCCAGACAATCACATAGCGTCCCAAATTCATGATTTGGCCAAAGAAAGCAATGATGATCGTTTTGTCTTTGAGCACCTGAAAATCCGCCAAAACTCCTGGTAAAAACAGGATGATCACCATGATCAGTGAAATCAACAGTACATCAAACGCTGCCCTAATCCAGATTCTGGAGAGTTTTCGATCAAATATCTGAGGTTTGATCAATTTGATTTTGTAAAAATGGGAAACCAAAAGTCCCACCACCGCAAATGCAGTAAACTGTGCCACCAGTGCCCACTGAAAGCTCCCTTGAATAAAGAAAGTGTAATTGACTGTTTCGATGAAAATGATCGAACTCCAACCCACCACCTGCAGTAGCCAGTAGCGCTGACTGTGACTCAGTTGTACAAATTTGCGGTTTTCAGGCATGTTTTACTGGATCGGAGTTACCTGATATCCCTGTTTTCTCAATAACGAAATTACACCCTGATCTCCAGGTAGATGACCGCTTCCCACAGCGATGAAGGTCGGTGTTTGGGCAATTTTTTCCTCAATAAGCGGAATCCACTTTTGATTTCGCTGATCTAGCATGATTTCTTTGAAATCGGCAAACAGCCCATCATCGGTCATAAATTCAAGCATTTTACTCAGATTTTGGCTTCGATAAAGTGTGACGAGTTCAGCAAATTCTTCGTCTCCTGACCCTTCTTGAATCATTTTGACTAACTCACTGATTTGGGTTTTTTCGGGGATTTGGTCAAAGATGCTCATTTGATCCGCCACAGATTCCAGTCCAAGAATTTCCTTGTTGGAAGTAGTAGCGGAGTTTTTAAAATACTCTTCATAGCTCTTGGTCTTTTCACAGGGCAAGGATTTCATTAAAGCCATCGTGGAGAGAGTAAATGGTTTTAAAATCCCCAATTGATCCATTCCTGCTCCGTAATTGGTTTTGAAATAGTCATCCAACACTTTTTTGTCCTCTTCAGAGAGGTTTTCAGAGATATTTTTCATCCCAGGTCGCATAGACAACTGCTGCATTTGAGCCATCATAGCAGGATCGTCCAGATCGAGTTCCATCAGAACCTGCTTACTTTGGTTCAATGCAATCGAGACCGCCTCATCCATCCAAAAATCATCCTCACAAATCAAATGAATGGTTCCGAATAGGTAAGATTCCTGTTGAAGTCCATTACCGGAGATTTTCCAAAGGAGTGAATTTTCCTGAGCTTCTGAGTAGTAACATTTCCCCAGCGTAATCAGGACCAAAAGAGTAACTGATTTCAAAAAAGAAGTTTTCATGAGTTAGGTTTTGATGTAAAGTAGCTCAAAAAAGAATAGGCTAAAAAGCAATCTGTCCATCAATGCAGTTTTAGATAGATAAATGAAGGACAAAAAGGAGCCTCTTATTTCGCTTAAAGAAAATTTAAGCCAACAATCCAACTGTTTGGTTCACTCATTCAAAAAAGAGACCTTTTTGAGTAATAAATCCTAACTTCAAAATCGTTAACCTCAAACCCAAAACTTATGAAAAACCGCCGCGAATTTATCCAAAAATCAGCCCTTGGACTGGCAGGATTGGTCACTGCCCCTGTATGGTTGCAAGGCGCTCCGGCATTGATCAAATCACTCAATAAGCCAGATTCGCTTATTAATGGCGTTCAGATCGGATGTATCACGTATTCCTTTCGATCCATGCCCGATCAAAGTGCCGAAGCCACCTTGAACTATGTGGTTGATTCCGGAATTTCCTCAATTGAACTCATGGGAGATCCTGCGGAAAGTTTTGCAGGCATGCCCGCACCCACTTTCAATCGCATGCGGGTTTTCCAGTTAGGTGGAAAACAAAGACGCGGAGAATCCCTTACCGAAGACGAAACCAAGGAACTGAGCGATCTCCAAGCGCAATCAGCTGCCTATGCCAAATCGGTAGCAGAGTGGCGAGCCAATGCGGACATGAAGAAATTTGAACAAGTACGAAAAATGTACAAAGATGCCGGCGTGACGATTTATGCCTTCAAGCCGAGTGCATTTGGAAGAAATAATTCAGATCTCGAAGTGGCCTATGGAATGAAAGCGGCCAAAGCTTTGGGAGCATCTCATGTCACACTGGAACACCCCTCTGATGATGAGCAGACGATGCGACTGGGCAAACTGGGCGAACAAAATGGAATGGCAGTGGGCTATCACGGGCACGAACAGGAAACCTTTACTTTTTGGGATACGGCAATCGCTCAAAGTCCCAAAAATGGTCTCAATCTCGATGCAGGTCACTACATCGCAGCAGGTCATACCGATCTGATTCCGCTGATCGAAAAGCATCACACGCGAATCTTAAGCATGCATACCAAGGATCGTCGCACGCCTGCCAATGGCAAAGGAAATGTCACTTGGGGAACCGGTGATACGCCTATCGGGGAAATCTTAACTCTGATGAAGAAAAATAAATATAAGTTTCCGGCTACCATAGAGCTCGAATATCAAGTTCCGGATAGCTCCGATGCCGTCAAAGAAGTTCAGAAGTGCTTGGAATTTTGCAGAAAAGCCTTAGCTTAGAACTGGAATCTTGTTTTCCATAACAAAAGTTTTTTGTGATACTTTTCGCTGGCTGTCTTACGAGGCAGCCAGTTTTATTTTAGGATCTGCTCGATTCTTTCCAATCGGGTAAATGCCTCTTTGAGTTCTTGGTTTTCTTTTGCGAAGCAGAAACGAATGATTTTGTCATCTTTTCGGTCAGAGTAAAAAACCGAAATCGGGATACAAGCCACTTTAAGTTCTCTGGTCATTCGCTCGGCTAATTCACGATCGGCCATAGAGGAAAGATGCCCATAAGATGCCAGCTGAAAAAAACTTCCCTGACTTGGTTCAAATTTCAAAGCAGTTTGGGATAAGCCTGCGGCAAAAAGATCCCGCTTCTCTTGGTAAAAATCAGGAATGCTCAAATAACGTTCTGCAACTTCCAGATACTCCGCCAAAGCATATTGAATCGGAGTCACTGTACTGAAAGTGACATATTGATGTATCTTACGAAACTCAAGGGTAAGCGGTGCAGGTGCTATGCAATAGCCGATTTTCCAACCTGTCACATGAAATGTCTTCCCAAACGAGCCGCAAACAAAGGTTTTATCTTTCAATTCCGGTGCAGCACCCATCGAGATGTGAACTCTGCCGTCAAAGGTGATATGCTCATAGACTTCATCACTGATCAGGTAGATTTCCCGATCTTGGACGAGGTTTATGAGGTGATCGATATCCGCCTGTGTCCAGACATAGCCGCTTGGATTGTGCGGAGTATTGATCATGATCGCCCGGGTTTTTGGAGAAATTGCCGCTTTGACTTTTTCCCAATCCACAGAAAAATCGCCAGAATTCAATGATACATAGACTGGCACGCCGCCATTCAGGGTGATGGCAGGCTCATAGCTATCGTAAGCAGGCTCGAGGACAATCACTTCATCACCTGATCTGACTACGGCGGTGACAGCACAAAATATTGCCTCTGTCGCCCCAGACACGATGGTCACCTCTGATTCAGGGTCGGGGAAATAACTTTGGGTCAGCTTGGTTTTTTCTGCCAAAACCGACCTCAATCCAGGAATACCAGACATGGGCGCGTATTGATTCATTCCCTCTCTGGTGTATCTGGCCACCAAATCCAAAAGGTACGGATCAGCTCCAAAACCGGGAAATCCCTGTGAGAGGTTAATGGCACCTTCATCGGTTGCCATTTTGGACATGATTGTGAATATGGTGGTGCCGATATGGGGAAGCTTTGAAAAACGTGTCATTGGGGTATTTTAAGCCTTTTTGCACCTCAAGATACCAAAGAGCCTAAAAATAAAAAGCCGCTGTGTGTTCAGCGGCTATTTTTATGGAAATAGTTGGTTAAGCGATTTCTACCTGAGTTCTTTTTCGAGGACTTTGGTTCCGTTTTGGATAGCTTTGCTCCCATTGTCTACCAGCTTTCGGCTCGTATTCTCCAGCGTGTGCTTGACATCATTGAGCCATTGGTTCAGCTTTTTGGTATCCTTTGGCATTTTGTCTCTGTTTTTATAGATCAATGCTCCTGCTACCACCCCGGCAGCTATTCCGCTCAGCCAGAGAAGTGATTTAGATGTGGTGTTCATGATGTTAAAATTTAGTGGTTAAAATTTGAATATAAGAGGCTAAAATCTGATGATTTTGATAACCTCACATAAACTAACACGTCAAAAATTAAAGTCAGGTTTAGGATTGGAAGGTTAATTTTTGTAAATCTTATTCATGAAATAAAATAAATTTATCTCTAAATCTCAGGGTATCAACCAAATGAAGGCCACTATAGGATTATGGAAAATCAGCTAGAATTTTTGGGCAATTTGGACAAGTTTGACTTCAACCATTGGCATTATCACATCCCGGTTCCTGATCCCATCGTGGAAGAAATGATGGATGAAAAACATCGCAGAGTCCTGATCTGGCTTAATGATGCCGGTCCCTACCACATGGCACTGATGAAATCAAGGAATTGCTGGTACATACTCATCAATCAGGAGCTTCGCACTAAGTTGAAATTGGATTTGGAGACAAAAATCCAAGTCAAAATCTCCAGGGATTGGAGTGAGTTTGGCCATGACGTACCGGAAGAATTTCAAGTTTTACTTGATCAAGATGAAGAAGGAAATGGATATTTTAGAAAGCTTACTCCTGGAAAACAAAGAAGTCTAATCTATCTGGTGACCAAAGTAAAAAATCCCGATTCTCGCATGCGAAAGTCTCTGGCGATTCTTCATCACCTTAAATCCGCCCAAGGCAAACTCGACTTTAAGCAACTCAATCATTGGATCAAGCACTACAATAATTTATGACGGATTTTAAAATGACTTTTTGGGATTGGTATGGTAGCTAAGTTTGGGTTAATTTCGTCCAGAAGAAAAAAAATTATGCAAACACGATTATATACCCTCTTATTGATTTTGAGTTTAGCAGTAGTTACAGCTTGCTCCCTGGGTGAGGAAGAAGATCCTTTGCTCGTTTTCAAAGAAATCGCCTATAATGCGCTTACCGCCTCTGAAAAAGCCAGTTTGGTAATAGATTGGGAAGATGCTGCAGTTGAGGCTTGGTTGGATGGAAATTACCTTGTGATTTTCAGAACTACAGAGGATGCTACTCTCGGACCGATCCGAGTAGTCGTAGATCCTGATCGCGGAGTAGCAGTTGAAAAACTCACTCGACCATAAAAAAGAGGGCCTAAACCCTCTTTTTTCTATTACTTTTTGATACTCAATTGCACTTTTCTTGCCTCCTTATTCTGTTCTTTCTTTGGTCGGCTGGCTCCAAAAGTACCTCTGTTGATTTTACCTCTTTTAGATTTGATGTCTCCTTTTCCCATAGTTAAATCAGTTTAAGTTAACGATACACAAAGTTAAAAAACCGCAAAATTGAGTCAAATTTTCAGGAAGAGATTCCTTTTTTCCCACTCCAAATCCTGCTTTTTCCTAATTTTAACTCATGTCCAATCAGCCACTCCAAATCAACTGTGACCTAGGCGAAGGTGTATCCGGTGAAAATAAAATCCTTCCTTGGATCGATGCTGCCAGTGTCGCTTGTGGTGGACATTATGGTGATGAACCCAGCATTCGTAAAACCCTTAAAGAATGTCGCTTGGCTGGCGTGAAAGTCGGTGCTCATCCCTCCTATCCGGATCGGGAAAATTTTGGGCGAAAGTCCATGGAAATTCCTTTTCATAAATTAAAAACATCTTTAATTGATCAAATCCAGCTTTTTGAAAAGGTACTCAGGGAGTCAGAGATGAACTTCGATCACATCAAATTCCACGGGGCGTTGTATAACGATGCTGCCAAAAATCCTGACTTGGCGGCTAAACTGACGGAATTTCTTGCAGAATACTATCCTTCCATTCCTGTATTGGTTCCGCCTTTTTCCGAAATGGAACGGGCTGCCAGAGTCGCAGGCTTAATCACTCGACGGGAAATCTTCGGCGATCGATCCTACCAGTCTGATTTTAAACTTTTAGAGCGAAGCGAGCCAAAAGCACTTTTAACTGACTTTGAGCTTGTGAATCATCAGTTGGAGTCGATTTTTGATTCAGGCTGTCTCATTTCGGTCTCTGGAGATCGGTTGGATGTACAAGCCGACACGATTTGCTTTCATGGGGATAATCCGGGCGTTCAGCAATTTTTACCACGTATCCGCAAAAAATATTGGGACCCTAAACCATGAAATCAGGATTCCCAGTTTACCAAAAACTCTCCCCAAACCTGGGAGAACTTCGATGGAGTACGAAGCCAGACGATACTTTACTGGCTATACAGCTCGCTTGGAAAGAGGAAATTGAGGCCAATTTCGGACAAAATCTAATTCAAATCCGATTGGGTTTTACTGCCCTGACGATGGAATGGAAGTCACTTGAAAATCAAATCGCCTTCGAAGAAAGCTTGAATAATCTGTGCCCTTCCCCCAAAAACCTGTCTTCAAAAATCTGGAAAGTACCGGTGTGTTACGAAGCTCCCTTTTCTACCGATTTGGATAGACTGGCTAAAGAAAAAGATATTAGCCGATCTGAATTGATCAGATTGCACACTGACTCGGTCTATCGGATTCACTTTTTCGGTTTTCTACCCGGTTTTATGTATTTGAGGGGATTACCGGAATTATTGAACACTCCCCGGAAAAAGAATCCCGATCGGACTGTCCCTGCAGGGTCTGTGGCAATCGGAGGAGATCAAACCGGGATTTATCCCCAATCAAGCCCTGGAGGATGGCATATTATCGGCCGAACTCCCATGCCCCTATTTTCCACTCAACATGAACCACCAGTTTGGGCCCAAATCGGTGATCAAGTCCGTTTTATGCCGATTTCCAGTGCCCATTTTCAAGAACTTAACTATCAACCTGAGCTTTGGAAATGGGATTAGAACAGAAATTGGCTCAACTCCGAATCCTAAAAACCGGTCCAGGCACTACCATTCAGGATTTGGGACGTTCAAAAAGTGCAGAATTTGGTGTTCCACAGTCAGGTGCGGCAGATGAGATTTCAGCCCGATGGGTTAATCATATTCTCCAAAATAGTGAAGGATCAGCGCTGTTGGAGATTTGCCAACCAGGATTTAAGGTGGCCTTCGAAGTAAACACCCGGGTTGCCTGGGCTGGCGCAAAAGTTGACGTTTTTCTGAATGGTGAAAGATTGAACCCAATTCAACAGCTGCAGGCTTCCACTCACGATCTATTGGAATTTGGAAGATTTGAGAAAGGTGCCAAACTCTATTTGGGAGTTTCAGGAGGTTTTAACAGGCCAGAAATTTTGGGTTCAAAGTCATATTTTCAGGGTATAACCAATGACAGTTATTTGAAAATAGGCGATTTGATTCCTTATTTTTTGGTTGATAATCCCTCTCCCTCCAGATTTTCTACGGTTCGATGGTCTTTTGATTGGTTTGAAACAGAATGCTTAGAGTTCTATCCTGGTCCAGATTACGATCTGTTGGACAAAACCGCACAGGAAAAGTTATTGACCGAGGAATTTACGATTTCGGCCTTATCCTCACGGATGGGGATTATTTTGGAAGAAGTTCTGGAAAATCAACTTCCCGAATTGCCTACCAATCCGGTTTTTCCCGGCTTTGTGCAACTGACCTCGGGAGGAAAGTTAATTCTGTTGGGTCCAGATGCACAGGTGACTGGAGGTTACCCCCGGATTATGATTTTAAGTGAAATAGCTCAGTCTATTTTGGCACAAAAAAAGCCCGGTCAGAAAATTCGGTTTAGAAAAATTGACATTACAACCTGATTCTGAACAAAGTCCAATCTCTTTTACAAAAAATCCCAAGATTCATTTGAGCAAAGTCGCTGTGTCCACTATCTTAAGCGTAAACTTTTACCCAACAAACCCATGGACTCTGCTTTACTTGACAAAATTATTGCGCAGGGAATGAACCCTGACACGGTTGCTGAGCAAATCGAAAACTTTAAAAACGGATTTCCTTTCTTGAAAATTCACGGACCGGCTATTCCTGGAAAAGGAATAAAAGTGCTCAGCGAAGACGAATTGGCACATTATCAGGAGACTTATCCTGAATTAGCCGCCAAAAAAGATGTGGTCAAATTTGTCCCTGCATCGGGTGCAGCCTCCCGAATGTTCAAAGACTTGTTTGCTTTTTTGGAAGGTAATGGGGACTTGGAAAAAAGTGCTTTTACCAAAAAATTCATCGAAAACATCCGCAAATTCGCCTTCTATGAGGATCTGAATGAAGTGCTTTCCGCTCAGGGAAATACGCTCGAAGAGTGCCTAAATGCAGGCATGTACAAGACGATTGTGGCTGGACTGCTTCTGAGTGAAGGATTGGATTACGGCAGCTTGCCCAAAGGACTTTTGAAATTTCATCGCTATGACTCTGCAAACCGCACCCCCGCCCATGAGCATCTCATTGAAGGGGTGCAGTATGCTGTAGGAAAAGGTAAAAGAGTACGGATTCACTTTACGGTCTCTCCTGAACACGAGTCCAAATTCAAAGCCGAAATCGCCAGAGTTTTGCCCGGAATCAAGGCCACTTCAGGATTGGACTTTGAAGTTACTTACTCCCAGCAGAAGAAATCCACCGACACCATCGCGGTAAATATGGATAATACGGCCTTTTTGGAAGATGATGGCAGTCTGCTTTTCCGACCAGCCGGACATGGAGCACTTTTAGAAAACCTCAATGACATGGAAGCCGACCTGATTTTCATCAAAAACGTGGACAATGTCGTTCCCGATCGATTGAAAGGACCTACCAAAACCTATAAAATGGCTATCGCGGGATTGCTTTTGGAAGTACAGGAAAAAATCTTCGACGCGCTTCGTGCTATGGATAAGGAAGTATCCCACGAGTCAGTCGGTCAAGCGATCAAAGTTTATAATGAAGAACTTGGCGGTCAAATCCCTCCTACCGCCTCAGCAGATAATCTTCAGGAATTAGCCAATTATCTCCGAGGAAAACTCAATCGTCCTATCAGGGTATGCGGCATGGTCAAAAACACCGGGGAGCCAGGAGGAGGTCCTTTTTGGATAGAAGAAAAAGACGGTTCCTACTCACTTCAAATCCTTGAAACCGCTCAAATCGACCTAAATGACCCGCAGTCAAAAGCTCACATGATGGCTTCTACCCACTTCAATCCGGTGGATTTGGTTTGCGGAACTAAGAATTACAAAGGTCATTCTTTTGATCTGCTTCAATTCAGAGATATGCAGACCGGTTTCATCACCGAAAAGTCAAAAAGCGGCCGAGACTTGAAAGCTTTGGAATTGCCGGGGTTATGGAATGGAGCTATGGCAGGTTGGAATACACTCTTTGTAGAAGTTCCACTGATCACCTTCAATCCGGTCAAGACAGTTAATGATTTGCTCAGAGACGAGCATCAGTAAGCTGAGAAGCGAGAGGCAAGATGCAAGAGATTAGATAAAAGATTCCAGACACAAGACGCTAGATCCTAGACTTCGCCACCGTGAGTGTCACCACTCACGGTTTTTTTATGTTCTTGTGAGTGTAAAAATCGCCAAGTGTCAAATCAAGAAATGTATTTTATCTCAAATGGTTTAGAACTGTCCCTTTGGAGACAAAATCTTGGTAGAAAGGAAAATTTAGAATCTGTATTCCGTCCCAGCCGGGACGGGATAAACCAACTATTCAAAAAGAATCTACCCAGATCCTGTGCCTAAAGGCAAATTCTTGGGTATTTATAGCCATCGTTTCTTAGCAATATTCCTTATTTTTCACCGACAATTATTGTCAGAACGCAGAGGGTTATTACTCATTTTTCCTACTTTTAGACACTTATCGTCAATAGTCATGAGCAAATCCGGTCAAATCGAACAGCAAAAAATCCTCAGAGTCTTCAAACTGATCAATCTCCTTCAGGGAACGATTGGCAAACCGGTCCACAAATTGGCGGAAATACTGGAGACAGATGAACGTACGATTTACCGCTATTTTAAGCTATTGGAGGCTTTGGGTTTTGTTGTGGTTAAAGAGTTCAGCAAATACAAAATTCAGGAAAGACCCGAATATTTACCGAGCAGTTCGACTTACAGCACTTTTTCTCAGGAAGAAAACCTCTGGCTAAAAGGACTGATCGAAAGCCAGGGAAAAGGAAATCTGCTGAAGGATTCAATTCTGCAAAAGCTCCAACTTAAATCCGAAGTCAAACAGGGCATGGAGCAGCTTTTCAAGGCAAACCTAGGGAGGTTTGTGGATCTAATCGGCCAAGGCATCACGCAGAAGAAGCGGATTTGGCTTAAGGAATATTATTCGCTCAGCAGCGACACGGTCTCCGATCGATTGGTAGAACCCGTTGGATTTTCTGCTGATTACGAAATGATCCACGCCTTTGAGGTCGAAAGTAAATCAATGAAAGTATTTAAAATCGAGCGAATCGGTGAGGTAGTCATCAGTTCCGAAAACTGGAAATTTGAATCCAAGCATGAACTTCCTGAACAATCTCTTTTCGGTTTTTCGGGTAAGAAAAACTTCAAAGTCCGACTCAAACTCAGCAAGAAAGCCTACCAACTCATGCAGGAAGAGCATCCCAATGCCCGACCACTCATGCAAATCAAAAACCGGAATCACTTTTATTTCGAAGGTGAAATCTCCCAACTTCCAGGATTGGCCAGATTTATTCTCGGTCTGCCCGGCGAGATCAAAGTAGAAGAAGGCGAGGAACTTAAGGCCTATCTCAAAGAGCAATTGGAAAAGGGATTTTACTGATAGATATGTCCATCAAATCACTGATTCAAGACCAACCAAAAACCGCTTTTTGGCTAGCAGGAAGCACTTTTTTGTTTCTTTATTGGCTTTTTGGTTTTGACGGAATCACGTTTTCGGATGATGTATATTACCTGATCGCGGGGAAAAAATTCTGGGAAGGAACCATGCAGACCAGTGATTTCCACTTTTCCAGTCGCTGGGGTGCGTATGTTCCCGCTGGATTTTTTGGATGGATAATGGGGTTCGACCCGCATCGGATCTCGTTGATTTCGTGGTTTGCATACATAGGCAGTTTGGGCTTGCTGATCAGGATTTTACCGAATCACTCTCTTGCTTGGGTTTTGGTACTTTGGTTTGGGACCCAGCTTTATTTCTTACATTTTTTGACTAAGGTTTATCCTGATTCTCTGTTGGTTTTTTGGACAGTTTTGGTTCCTTTTTCGGCTGTTTACCGTCAGGAGGAGCCCATTTGGGCAGCATTGGGTCTTGTTTCCGGTTTGTTTTTTGGATTTATCACCAAAGAAACCATCGTGTTTTTGGCACCGTTTCCGATTTTCCTTTCTCTTCTCGATTGGAGAAGAGGAAAATCCAATCTTCGATTTTATGGATCGATTTTGGGGTTTGGGATTCTTTTCGGGTTCGTTTATTTAGGCTATTTCTTGGTCGAATTTGGAGATCCATTTTACCGGGTCGCTTCAATCAATGCCGGACACTACATTTCTGAGTTTACCTATGCCGACAAAGGAATTGGGGCAATTCTGAGACGGATTTCGTACTTGCCGATTTTGACTTTTGTGGAGCGCGGCTATTGGCTGTGGATTGTTTTTGCAATTCCGGGAATTTGGGTGACTTGGAAAGAAAAAATTAAAACCGGACTGGAATTTTCGCTTGCGACCGCTTGTCTGATGCTCGGTTTTTGGTTGATGACTTCTACATTGGATTTTTACAACCCCATCTATCTCAATCCCCGACATTTGATCATCTTGGTACCGATCCTCGCTTATTTGATCACTTTAGGATGGGGAAAATGGGAAACCGATTCTGATCTTTTTAAGATGCTTTTTGGTTTAATATTTCTCGGAATTGGCATCAGTTTTTTCCAATCAGATTGGAAAATGGCAGCTTTTCAAGGTGTGTTTTTACTTTGGCTTACTTGGAAAAAAATGCCGTTGAAAAACTTAGCCCTGGTGGTTCTTTTGCTCGCTCCTGCGCTTTTTTCCATTTATTACCAAAGTCAAATCAAAGCCTATCCAACTCTAATCGAAAGTTTAACTAATACATTTCAAAAAACTGATAATCAAACTCCTATTTTAACAAACAACTTTCTTTACTTCAGTCGTGAGGTTCTTTTTCCAAGGGATTCCACTTCCCAAAAACGAATTCTTCCCATCGAAAAACTTGACTCTCTACGTCCCCATTTGCCGGATCAGTTTGAGGTTTTGATTTACGAGTATTACAGGCATGCTTATCCCAAAGAGCAGGTAGATGTCGAGGCTTTGGAGCTCTATTTGGAAGCAAACTTTGACCTGGTTGAAGAATCAAAAAAGGACCTGATTTGGCTCAGGTCCTTTGTTCGAAAGTAGGCGCTATTTTTTCCTTTGACCCAAGGCAAAAATCCGATTGACATTGAATCCTAGCCTGAATTTCTCTCCGGGAGTACCATTTCCTGCCGCAAGCAGGTAGGGCTCGTTGAGGCTTTGGGAGGTCACAAAATACATTTGAAATACGTGTCCACCTGCCTCGACATCCCATCCGATGCCATAATTACTTCTCAGGTCCGAATTGAGATTGGGGATGTATTGCAAGGTAAGTGAGGACCGCTCGGTGACTTTCCATTTGCCGCTGAGACCAAGAGCCAAATAGAAATTTTGACTGCCCTCGATCTGATAGATGGGGAGTGGATTGACCCAATAGGCCATCATCGGAGTCAGCTGTGCACTTAGCCTCGGTGAGAATCTCCTAGCCAGCATTACCTGACCCGAATAGGCCAAACGCTCACTAAAATTCGGTCGCTCATTATCCGGAAGAAAAGAGTACGGATTGCTCACTATTCCTGCTCCACCTGCCAAACTCACCGATATCGGCTTGGAATTATTTTGGGTTTGCTGAATCAAATGATACCGCCCAAAGGCCTGGTAAAACTTGTCCTGACTGCTGCGGGCAAATCCCAAGGACAATTTATCACTTAACCCAAATTCAAAACTGAGCTGAATATTAGCCCCATTGTCCAAGCCAAATAGATTTTCAATTCCTCCATCCAAGGTTCCAAAGGTATGCATGATCGCAAAGTGCATCGTTTCCTTACTCAGCGGCTCTACTGTAAGTAAGTTGATATGGCGGGGGGCATGAAAGGTCAGTTCCACAGGCTGATTTTCATTGGCGAGTTTTCGCTCCAACTGGGCTTGTACACTGGAAATCCAACCAGTAAACAGGATAATCAGGATGATCTTTTTCATTTTTTGGAGGAAAGGATGGCTTCGATGGTCACTTGTTGCTCTTCTGCCAGCTCGTAAAAGACGAGCTTGGGAATATCGATATTGTAATCACTCAACTTTACCTTAAAGGAAGCTTTCAATTCAAGACTTCCATTGGCGAGTTTTCGCAACTGACCGGGAACCATGATTTCGCGCTCGATTCCATGGATCTTGAATTTTCCTTTAGCCATGACATCAGTCCAATTGGCGGTCAAGGAAGGGAGATTACCCAGTTTTCCGGAAAACTCAGCGAACGGATATTTTTCGGTTTCCAGGTAATTTTCTCGCATGTGTTTATCCCTCAGGGTAATCCCCGTTTTCAGCGTGTTGAGGTCAATGTAGAAGTCGAGCAGATTCTTTTCCACATCGATCAAACCTTGGAGCAGTTCCGACTCCCCGGTAAACTCACTCAGTGGGGCTTTGGATAAAAAAACAACTTTACCAGCTTTGGTGAGAAATTCTTGTGCCGTCACCGATCCATTTACTACCAAAAGGAGAACTAAAATCAGACTCCTCATCATTAGCGGGTTATGGTCAGGGTATTGCCTGAAACTTGCGCTGTATATTGGGTTAAAGGAGCATTAGCCGGTCCGTTGAGTACCGCTCCGGACGGGTCAAAAACAGACCCGTGGCAGGTGCAGGTGAAACGATTGTTTGAAAAACGCCAATTATTAAAGCAGCCGGAATGTGTACAAACCGAAGTCAAAGCCACGAATGAACCGTTGACATTAGCCACGAGGGTACGCACATTTTCTACCAAAAGCCAAGAACCGGAGTTTCTCAACTGAGTTTGGGTAGCCAGGTCAATGGTAATCGTGGTTCCGGAGATCACGATTCCCGAACTGGAATTTGCGGGAGGGTTGTTGACGGGATTGGTCGGATCGGCATCCTCAGTGCTGGAGCAAGAAGTAAAAAAGGACGCACCCAAACTTCCCAACACCAAACTGATCCCTGCCTTTTCAATAAACTTTCTTCTCGATTCGGATAGATTTCCCGAAACAAATTTCACTGAATCTGCCATTGTGGTTTATTTTTCGATTAAACATGAAGATTTACGAAAGAATAAACCGTTTTGGATCAAATTGTTTTGACCTGAATTTTAAAAATGTTTCCGCTGAAGAATCTCACTTAAGATAATGGCTTCCTTTACGTTCTGTGGATTTTTTAACTTCTCCGCATAAGGATTGATTTTCTTTTTGGTCAAGGCATCATAATCTATTTTCCGCTCAGAAAGGGATGGAATCTGGGTGGCTGGAGCATGCGCCATGTAGGGATTTTTTTTAGAGGCGGCATAAGATCCCTCATAAAACGTGGCTTCATCATCCATTTCCTCTACAGGCTCGAAACGGTCTCTTTTTTGTGATTTCGCTTGCGGAAGATGCGGGGGCAATGGGCTTGGCTTTGCAGGTTCTGGCTTGGGAGGCCTTGGGGTTTCAGAGGCAGGAGGATTTTGCGCGTTTCGGATTTCCCGCAGGATTTCTTCAAATGTTAAGCCTTTTTGAGGCGGTTCGGGCTGATTTTCATTGGATTCAGGAATATCCTGAGCTCCTTTTTTCTTAGTCGCCTGATAGATAAAATATGCGATGACTGCGATGATGTAAACGATATTGCCTAAATCCATGAGGACAATTTAATTCAAAATCGGATTGGAAATGAAATAAGGTGGAAATACAATAGAAATAAGCTCCCTTTGGTCGCGAAATAAATTGACGATTGACGAATGACGATTGACGACCAGCCGGGGAAATCCGAACCATGAACCACTACGGAATCCCTTTCTCACCGACCGCAGGAAGGTTTATCTCGCGCAGCATATCTCATCAAAATATTGCCAAATCCATCCTTTCCACCTATTTTGAAAGCTAATTCGCAAGGTGTTTTTTAGATGCTACTCAGTAAACTGGAAATCAAAGGCTTTAAAAGTTTTGGGGACAAAATGGTCATCCACTTCGACAAGGGGATCACCGGAGTCGTGGGGCCTAATGGCTGTGGAAAGTCTAATGTGGTCGATGCTATTCGTTGGGTGCTCGGTGAGCAAAAAACCCGAATGCTGCGCTCAGACAAGATGGAAAATGTCATCTTCAACGGTACCAAAAACCGGAAGCCCACCAACATGGCAGAGGTGTCGCTGACTTTCGAAAACACCAAAAACCTCCTTCCCACCGAATACACGCACGTCACCATCACCCGACGCTACTACCGCACCGGGGAAAGCGAATACCAAATCAACGGAGTCACTTGCCGCCTGAAGGACATCACCAACCTCTTCATGGACACGGGAATCAACTCCAATTCCTATGCGATCATCGAACTGAAGATGATCGACGAGTTGCTCAATGACAAAAACAACTCCCGACGTGAACTATTCGAAGAAGCTGCCGGAATCCACAAGTTTAAGTCCCGGAAAAAAGAAACGCTGCGTAAACTCGAGGATACTGATGCTGATTTGGCTCGGGTAGATGATTTACTGTTTGAAATCGATAAAAATCTCAAATCGCTGGAAAAGCAGGCCAAGCAGGCTGCCAAATACTTCGAGATCAAAGCCGATTATCGTTTGGCGAGTATCAACTTGGCCAAAAAATCCATCGAGCAATACGCTCAGGCACTGATTGAAGCCAATTCAAAAATCACCCAAGAGTCCGATCGGAAACTTCAGGTCCAGACCCAAATCGCGGACCTGGAAGCCCAACTCAGCGAACTCAAAGCCGATCTGATCCATAAGGAAAAGCTCCTATCCACTCGTCAAAAGACACTCAATGAGCACGTCAATAAAATCCGTGCTTTCGAGTCGGAGAAGAAAATCAAAAACGAACGGCTGAGGTTCCTTGAGGATCGCTCCCAAGCTTTGCGCGAGCAGATCGATGCGGATCGAAAGTCAAATGACCGGGCAGGCTTCTCCATCCGCTCCTTGCAGCAGGAAAAAGAGTCAGCAGAAAAGATCCTGGGTGAAAAAGAATTCGTGGTTTCCCAACTCCGGGAAGAATACGATGCTCAAAAGCTCGTGACTTCCGAAAGACAACAGTCCCAAAAAGAAGTTGCTCTCCGTTATGAAAGCTTGAAAGAACGTGTGTATCAACTCGGTAAAGAAGTCGAAATCAAGCAAATCCAACTGAGCACCCTCAAGCAGGAACTCGAGCGCACGTCTTCGGATGACAGTTCGCAGGAAGCCAATTTGGTGGAGTTTGAGGATAAAATGGGCGAGCTAAAAGACCAGCTCGATGCCGCCCAATCTTCCTTTGCCACCCTGAAATCCAAACAGGAAGATCAGGATCAGAAGATCGAAGAGACCAACCGCGTAATCGAAATGATCCGTGAAGAGCTCACCAGTTCTTCCCGCAAGCTCGACTCCAAAACCAACGAATTTAACCTGACCAAATCCCTGGTCGAGAATCTCGAAGGTTTCCCCGAAGCCATCAAATTTCTCAAGAAAAACGACTCTTGGGGCAAGGATATTCCCCTCCTCTCCGACTTGCTCACCACGGATGAAAAGTATCGGGTGACCATCGAAAACTACCTCGAAAGCTACATGAACTACTATGTGGTGGACACCGAGGTACAGGCGATTGCGGCGATTCAGTTGCTCAGCGATGCAGCGAGAGGTAAGGCCAATTTCTTTGTATTGGAGCATTTTGAGCGCTTCAAGCCGAGCCAAAGCAAGCTTTTCGCCAATGCCATCGCGGCCACGGAGATCATCGAATTTGATGTCAAGTACAGCCGATTGATCAATTTTATCCTGGACAATGTTTACCTCGTGCAGGGAGATTACAAGGATTTTCCGACAGATCCTGATTGCGTGTTTCTTTCCGAAACGGGTAAATACACCAAAAGGAAGTTTTCCATCTCGGGTGGTTCGGTGGGCCTTTTCGAAGGAAAGCGAATCGGCCGGGCCAAAAACCTGGAAAAGCTCGATAAAGAAATCAAGGAACTGAGCAAGAAAGTCAGCTCCACTCGTAGCAATCTGGACCAAAAACTCAGCGACCTGCTCAAACTAAAGGAAGTCAGCTACAAAAAAGCCCTGGAAGAAAGCCAATCAGCCATCAATGAGCTCAACTCGGCTTACGTGTCTATCCGTACCAAAAAGGAACAATTGGCCGAGCTGCTTACCTCCAACGCCAACAAGCGGGAAGATATCCTGGACCGAATTGCGAACCTGGAAGAAAGTCTGACCGAGATTCAACCCCGATTGGCGGAGGAAAAAGAACAGTTTGACGGTTTGGCGGAGCAGGTAGCTCAGCTGACTGAAGAAGTAGAAGCCGAAAACAAGCGCTTGGCCGAAAAGTCCCAAACCTTCAATCAGGAAAACATCACCTATATCCAGCAGGTCAACCGTGTCAACAGCCTCGATCAGGAGATCGAATTCAAGCAAAATGCCTTTGAAAGCTCCAAAGAGCGGATCGAAAAGTCTCAATCCGAACTCGCCAATTTGGATGCCGAGATCAAAAGTCTCCTGGATAACAACGAGGTCAAAGACGATGAACTCATCGAACTCTACTCCGAAAAGGAAAGTATCGAGCAGGGCGTGACCGAGGCCGAAAAAGACTACTACGGCGCCCGTGGTCTGATCGACGAGACCGACACCCGGATCCGAAGTCTGCAAAAATCCAAGGAAGGATTTGATCACCTGCTCAGCGAACTCCATAACGCCATCAACGAAATCAAACTCAAAATGAGCGGGATGAAAGAGCGACTGAGTGTGGAGTTTGAGCTCGACCTCGATCAGCTAATGGAGGAAAATCCTAACCTCGATCCTGAGTTCATTGATTTTGCCGAATCGGAACTTCGCGATCTGGTGCGCAAACAAAAAGAGCGACTGGAAAAAATCGGCCCGATCAACCCGATGGCGATGGAGGCCTACGATGAAATCAAAGTCCGTTACGACTTTATTACCGGGCAAAAAGCCGATTTGGTCAAGGCCAAGGAATCGCTTTTATCCACCATCTCCGAGATCGATCAGGTAGCCAAGGATACGTTTTTGGAGGCTTTTGGCAAGATCAAGGAAAACTTTGTGAAGGTCTTCCGCTCCCTCTTTACCGAGCAGGACGACTGCGACCTGACCTTAGTTGATCCGGACAATCCTCTGGAATCTCCGATCGAGATCATGGCCAAACCCAAGGGTAAGCGTCCCCTGACCATCAACCAGCTTTCGGGTGGGGAAAAGACCCTGACGGCCACTTCCCTACTCTTCTCCATCTACCTGCTGAAGCCGGCGCCCTTTTGTATCTTCGACGAAGTGGACGCTCCACTTGACGATGCCAACATCGACAAGTTCAACCAGATCATCCAGAAGTTCAGCTCCGAGAGCCAGTTTATCATCGTGACGCACAACAAGCGCACCATGGCCAGCACGGATATCATGTACGGAGTCACGATGATTGAGGCAGGAGTGTCGAGGGTAGTTCCGGTGGATTTGAGGGAGTTGGCCTAACAGCATTGCGATTAGAAAAATTGGGATTTCTAAAAGAGAAATGAGAGATTCGTCACTGCGAACGAGGCACGAGTGAAGCAGTCTCTAAGTCAAATACGTCATCGTTAGGAGGAGGCACGACGACGAAGCAATCTCCAAATTATTCCAGATGTGAAGCTTGAGATTTGAAATTTTGGGTCTCAAGAAAGACAAAATAGGATAATAAATCCCTCGAATTCGAGGGGTTTAAAAACAGGCCGTGTTAAAAATCAATTTAAACGAACCCAATATAACTTGAAAACAAAAACTTACTCAGATGAAAGAATTAGATCACTTAGAGTTAGACCACCTAAAGAGAGCTTGAAATAGGAATCGGCTAACAATACCCAATCGTGCCATTTGGTTTCTTCGGAAGTTGAAATTTCCCAGAACTCAGAAAGTTGGCTTGCAGGAGTTAGTTGTACCTGTTTTTTTATTTGAGATAGTTTTTGAATCAAATGAATGATAATTCTTGGGACATTATTTATTGTCCTTCCATCATAATGAATTGTACCTTGGCCTCCCGCAGAAAACATGTCACGAATATTTGGACAGACTATCCCCTCCCGAGTTATGAGCCAAATAGCCATTCTAGAATATTTACTGGGCTGATTACTCAATTGAACGGGAAAAAAGGCCATCGCCTTATCCCTTAAATCTTCTTTTTCTTTTCTGCTTAAATTATTCCAAATCCTGATGACCAGATTATTGGACTGAGTTTCTGATGTCTGGTCCATCCACCATAAATCCTCACCCGGCCGAAGCTGAGTTCGATAGTACTCTACAATCGGCCTAATTGGATTCTCCATTTGTCGGAGTGTATCATAGGGCACATCTATTTTATCGAAAACTGTTTGGCCTGAAGTTAAATTCATATCGATCAGGTATCTCGGAGAATGGGTCACGACAACCTCGGAAAGCACTTCTTCATAAGGCCTACATTTGAATTCTACAGGACTTGCCAACTTGGCAAACATCATAAATATCCGTTCGACTCCCTCAACCCTAGTTCCTTCAAAAACAGAGTTACCTGTGGTTTTCCAATGATTTTGTTTGGTTGTCTTTACTTCGACCCCATAATAATTCTTAGCAACAATATCTGGAAATTTTTGACCTCCAATGAGTTCAATTGAATCCTGAAATGGAGTTCCCATGGCCATTTCATCCATAATATCTTTTACCACAGGCTCAAACTTTCTGCCGTCAAGCCCTAACAGATAGGAGGAATTCCTTCTCGCTAATTGACTCAATTCTTGAATTGTATCACCAAGCAACTGATCAAATTTATCTTTTTCTGGTTCAGGATTTACAGAAACAATCATTCAGCTTCAGGTTTAAAATAGACCTCCCACAAACTCTCAAGCCTAGAAGCCAGATTAAAGGCCAACAAGGGAGGAACTGCATTTCCAATAATTTTATATGCCTGTGATGGACTCACTAAAAATGATCCCTTACGCCCTGTTTTCTTGGGGATTACAAAGTCATAATCCGGAGGAAAAGTCTGAATCATAGCACATTCTCTCACGGTTAATCTCCTTTCGAGCAGTCCATCTCTTAGTTCATTTTCATTTTTACCCCCATGCTCTTTTGAAAGCCTTCTAAACTCTATATTCCCGTGGTGTTCTGCTCTGATAGTTGGTCCGATTGACTGAAGTTTAACTTCTGACTGCCCCTGGCAATGAGCCCCCATGTATTTTGCCTTCGAATAATACCGTTGAGATAAATCTCTAGCATCCTCAGGTTCATCTAACGTTTCAAAAACTTTAGAAAGTTTGACATAAGGCTTCAATTGATCCCCTTTTGCGAGAAAAGAGTGTGTTGGATTGGGATAGGGATTAAGATGAGTCGGAATTTTATCTGCGGTGAGTGCCTTTAACACTTCTGGGTTTAAAGCGGATTTTTTTATACCAATAAAAATAACTCTCTCCCGTGATTGTGGAACTCCAAAATCGGCAGAATGTAAGACCATTGGATCTAAAACCAGATAGCCGTTACCCCCTGCCTTAGAAAAATCTTTTTGGATGATTTCTTTAACATTGGACAGATTGACTAGTCCTTTCACGTTTTCTGCGATGAAGATTTTAGGTTGAGTTATTTCGACAACCTCCTTCATCCACATATAAAGCTGACCACGTGTTTCAATTGAAGGAGAATTTTCATCAATAACTTTCCCTAAATGATTTTTATGGGAATCGAAACCTTTTCTTTTACCCGAAAGGCTAAAATCCTGACATGGGAAGCCACCCGTAACTAAGTCAATATTTTCTGGAAAAACACTTGTTCCTGATTTGTGCAGTTTTACAAGGTCTACAATACTCTCCTGAAAATAGGATTCTGGTCTATTTCCTCTTTTAGAAAAATAATTAACCCAAGCATTTCTTGCATCAGAAAGGATATCATTGGCAAAAACGGTCTTAAACCGTGTCTTTCGAAGCATTACAAAATGATTATCCAATTCCTCCTCAATAAAATGTGGAGTTAAAAGTTCATTGACGGAGTCCTTTAAAACAGAAAAATTCCCCTCAAATCCTAGATCCATTCCACCACACCCTGAAAAAAGTGAAAGAACTTGGAGAACATCTTTTTCCTTTTTTTGGGAATCAAGGATCAAAGATTGATACATTAAATCAAGCTGTGGCTCCTCAACTGTGTTTTTAAATTTATTTGGCCCTATATCCAACATATACTTCAAAGTAAATAAAAATTAGCAATCAACGATAGAAGTAACTATTTCTGCCAGAAATCACCAGAATCTCTACCTTTCTTATACTTGTTCAAAGTTAACTGGAATTTAAACTGTTTCAACTTGAGAAGTTATCACTATTCTAATTTTGTCATATATTGACAGATCCAGATTCAATTCTTACCAGGTTTTCAATTACATTAAAACGCATCTTCCCACCTCCCCCTTTACCTCAAAATCCCAAAACCGCAACACCGTCCAGCCTTTCGATTGGTAAATGGAATTGACCTCCTGATCTCTTTGGACATTCCGTTCAATCTTGGCGATCCAGAATTCACGGTTGGATTTGATGCTGTGCTTGCGGTTTTCCCAGTCGTAACCATGCCAGAAAGCTCCATCCACATAGATGACGAGCTTGTACTTTTTTAGACTGATATCCGGCTTCCCGGGAAGGAGTTTCTTGGGTGTTTTGTAGCGGATGCCTGCACCCCAAAGTGCTCTTTTAAGAAGCAGTTCGGGTTTGGTTCCCTTGGAGCGGATGCGCGACATATTGTACGAACGTTTTTCGATCGTATAAAATCCGTTAGCATCAGAGAATTGGGCCACCGCTACTTTGGGCACTATGTAAGGCTTATTCTTCAAAGAACTGGCTGATTTGGATTTCGAGAGCCTGAGCCAATTTGGCTATCACTTCAAGGGATACATTTCGCTTGCCTTGCTCTATTCCAGAGATATAAGGCCGGTTCAATTCAGAAAGTTCGGCCAATCTTTCCTGTGTCATTTTTCGCTCTTTTCGGAGTGCCATCAGTCTGTTTCCAAATTGCTCTCTTATATCCATGAAGAAATGTTAAAATTATTTTTGTTCACTATTGTAAACATTTGGATTTTTTTCTTAGCTTAAGCTAGTTCAGTTTGTCAAACATTTTAACAAAATCAGCCATGTACACCAAGCACTTACCACCAGAATTGCCTGAAAACTGGATAATCGCTGAAAACGATGAAGCAAACGACTATATCGAGTTTCATGGCTTTGATGGGGAGTTTTTGATATCCATAATGAAAGATAGCTATGAAAATTCGGATGAACCTTTCCACCTGATCATGAATCCTTTAAAAGGCATGCTCAGCCGTTATGATTTTGAAAGTCTGGATTGGCCTGAATGGTTTGCCAAGCGGAAAGAAGCAGTCCAGTCTGCATTGGATTTGATGACTTGGATAAATTCTAATTATCAAAAATTTGATCCGGTGACCTTGGGAGTTTATGTTTCATTGGGAACTGAAGATCAACTGCCTATCATCGAAAAGTATTTCAAGGATAATTTGGTCATTAATGATTTTCAGGGAAATCGTTTGGTCTTCAAAAATGTGAACCTACTCCGAGGATCATGCAGCTATTCTGAATCAGCCATTGATTTGCTTTGCCATTTCGCCAAATGCTTCAATATGAATCCTAAAGATCTGAAAGGAGGAATTCTTACCAATGAGAAATTTCAGTTGCTGGAAGACTTACGACCTGACCTAATTAAGCATTTAAAATCATTGAGCTATGCACATTCTTGAAAAGGAAATCCTACATCCCAACCAACCCGGTCAAATCGTCAAATTCCATACCCCCTATCCGGATGAGGATCCAAATCAGCTCTACTTGCTTCTTGAAATATTTGAATATGATGACGATATGAAGTCAGCCGCTACAATCAAAGCTTTAATTAAGGGTTGGAGCTTTCTTCCTGTAAATAAGGTCTTTCTTGAGGATTTGGAAGTTGCTGAGGTGGACACAACCCACCTGATAGGTTATCGAGCAACTATAATTAAAAATGATGGGCAAAGAATTTCAGGAATAATCACTGCTACGAAAAAAGAAAAACAAGTGGTAAGCCTCAGTAAACAAGAAAACCAGGTAAAAACCAATGTTCAAGTTTCAATTAATGACGCGCTGGGTAAATCACACCAAGGAACCCTTGCTGTAATTTTTTAAGACAAAAACAACTTCCTATGATCACAATAATTCAAACCACAGCAGACGCAGAGAAATTTATCAACTGTCTTATCCAGGAAGAAAACCTGAATTTTCATCCCGATGAAGATTTCAAAAATTATGTCCAAGTGGATACTGGACTTCCCTCCTATACCGAGGAAGAGGCTGAACTTAGAAATCATCTTTTGGATCGATGCTTTCACATCTGTGAAAAATACCAAGCCGATATCTATCAGATCGGCATTGAAACTTTATTCAATCAACTCACTCCAAAACGCTAAAAACATGAACGAAGTCCAAATCACTGTTCTTTTCAAAAACAACCTGATAAAAGGAATCCTTGGCCCAAAAACCTCTTATCCAAAAACTACTTGGTGGGATAAGGAAATCACAGTTTCAGTACCGCAAGCTGACTGGGAAGCAGAAAAGGTAACTACGACCACCATCAGAAATTACATGAGATAAGTTTTTTAAGATAGACTCAGAATCACGACTACCACGAATTTGAAAGTTGGGAGGAGACTTTTGAGCTGGCAAATGATCAAAGGGATGTCGGACGTTTTCTTCGGGAAATTCAGACAGGTGGCTAGGAACTTTCTCAGAATCTTTTTCCTGCGCTTTTTGCATTTTTTCACCCTCGGCTCAAACATTTCCCTTATACAAAACATAATCTTTTGTTAACCTTCCTTTCGGTTAATTAAACCTTAAAATCCTTCAATTTTCAAGTTCAAATCAAATTTTACTTTATGATCAAATCTTTACGGTTTTTGGGCTGCCTTTTACTCGCTTTTTGGAGTTTTTCGGCATCGGCCCAGCAGGTTTTCATCAATGAAATCCACTATGACAATGCCGGCACGGATGCCGGTGAAGCTATCGAAATCGCCGGTCCTGCCGGAACAGACCTCTCGGGTTGGGCGATTCTGCTCTACAACGGGGCCAATGGTGCGGTGTACAACACCCAAAATCTAAGCGGAACTATCCCCGATTCGGGAAATGGTTTTGGCTTTGTCACCCAAACTTACCCATCCAATGGGATACAAAACGGTGCTCCTGACGGAATTGCGCTGGTCAATAATGGTACCGTGGTGCAGTTTCTCAGCTATGAAGGTACGTTTACAGCGGTAGGTGGACCTGCCGATGGCTTGACGAGTACGGACATCGGGGTGGAAGAACCCGGCACAACTCCGATTGGCTTTTCGCTGCAGCTAAGTGGAATCGGTAAGGAATACAATGATTTCACTTGGCAGGAGGCAGATGCGAATACTTTTGGCGCAGTCAATACTGGGCAGACGTTTGCATCCGAACCGGTGATTTTTATCAATGAGTTCCACTATGACAATGTAGGAACGGACGTCAATGAAGGAATCGAGGTAGCCGGTACGGCGGGTCTTGATTTGGCAGGATATAGCCTTGTGTTATACAATGGTAACGGGGGTATAACCTACGGAACCCTCAATCTCTCGGGAGTATTGCCCAATCAGGACAATGGTTTTGGAGCAATTTTCTTTGCAGTACCTAACTTACAGAATGGAGCCCCGGATGGATTTGCCTTGGTAAATCCTGATCAAGAAGTTATTCAGTTTTTGAGTTACGAAGGTTCTTTTGTAGCTGTTGGTGGCCCAGCAGATGGATTGACTAGTGAAGACGTTGGGGTAACCCAAGGATCAAGCACACCAGTCGGCACATCTTTACAGCTTCAGGGTACAGGCAACAAGTATGAGGACTTTACTTGGTCAGAAAGCATCTCAAATACCTATAATCAGGTCAATACAGGCCAAAGTTTTGGAGGTATAATCGTAAATCCTCAACCAGTTTTGATCAGTATTGCCGAGGCTCGTACCAAGCCTCAAGGTGCAAAGGTATTGGTCAGAGGAGTCTTGACGGCTGCTGACCAGTTTGGCGGACCGGCGTTTATTCAGGATGCTACGGGAGGTATTCCGGTTTTTGATTCTCAAGTACATGGAGAAGGTATTTTCCAAATTGGAGATGAAATCGAAATCTTGGCTACGCTCGGAGCCTTCAATCAGCAAATTCAGCTAGGCAATATCGAAGAACTGGAACTGATCAGTTCCGGAAATGTGGTGACACCAAAAGTGGTCAGCATAGTAGAAATCACCCCGGCATTGGAAGGTCAATTGGTTCAGATTCCAGCCGCAGCTTTTGCAGTACCTAGAGGACTTCTCTTCCCTGAGAGTAATTATGTGATCGTGGACGCCACAGGGTCTTTGGAGTTACGAATCGATGGACAAGTGAGTAGTCTGGTAGGTAAAGTGGTCCCTGCAAATGCTCAGACGATCACAGGTGTAGTGGGAAGCTTTAGAGGAACGCTTCAGTTACTTCCTAGATTTGAGGCTGATTTACCAGGTGCTACTCCTTATGTGGCTGCTGGATCAGACATTCCTCTTGAAGAAACGCTGGATGTGATGACTTGGAACATGGAATTTTTCGGAGCAACGATCAACAACTTCGGACCTTCTAATGTGACACTTCAGGCTGAAAACGCCCTGAAAGTATTCCAAGCGACTTTGCCGGATGTGATCGCAGTGCAGGAAGTAAGCGATGAGGCACTTTTGGCACAAATCGTAGCCCAGCTTCCGGGCTATGCGGTCTTGTGCTCGGATCGATTCTCCAGATCTTTTGACGGGCCAGATCCATCATTCCCTGCCCAGAAGCTTTGCCTGATCTACAATACCGAGGTGGTGGAAATCCTCGAAACCAAGGTGTTGTTTGAGCAGATTTATGACGAAGCCAGACTAGGAGTCAATCCGATTTTGGATGGTTATCCTACCGGTTCGGCCTCTTCATTCTGGTCAAGCGGGCGATTGCCATGGCTGGTGACTGCAGTAGCAGATATCAATGGGGTAAAAGAAAAAATCAACTTTATCAATATCCATGCGAAATCCGGCTCAGGACGCGAGGATTTGGAGCGTCGCAGATTTGACAACCAAGCTTTGAAAGACACATTGGATGCCTACTATGCAGATGAAAATATCATTCTCTTGGGGGATTACAACGATGACTTGGATGAGTCAATTGGTGGTGGCATTACCACCTATGAGGTGATCTTCTCCGATCCGGATTTTGATGGAGTGACTAGTTCACTGAGTGAGGCTGGCTTGAGATCCTTTATTTTCAATGACAACGTGATCGACCATATCGGTATCTCCAATGAGCTTTATGACAATTACCTCGAGGGTTCGGAGCAACTCTACATACCGTTTAATACCATCGAAAATTATGCAAATACCACCTCGGATCACCTTCCGGTATCGGTAAGATTCCTGCCTGGTGACCCAATAGTTTCTGATGCCGGAGAGGGTCAGGTGGTGTACTTTGGCTATGCACCACTAGCAAGCGCCACCCTCAAAGCTGCAGATGCCACAGGTGGAAATGGTGCCTACTCCTACTCTTGGAGTGATGGACAGGTAGGTCAGGAGATTGTAGTAGCTCCATCGGAAACAACTTCTTATACACTCACAGTCACTGATGAGGCAGGAAATAGCTTCACCGATGAAGTGACCGTCTGCGTGGTAGATGTGAGAAGCGGTAAAAAGTTAGATAAAGTTACCGTCTGCATGCCTGTCGGTAATTCTGGCAAATCCAATACCCTGAGCATCGCGCCTGAGGCTGTGCCAGCCATGTTGAGAAAAGGTGCCACGCTAGGTGCTTGTGGGGTTGTGCCATGCGACTTTGGTGGTGAGGAGGAAGTTGCAGAGTTGAACTTTGTAGCTGCCTCAATCCAAAAAACCTATCCAAACCCAATCGAAAGTCAGATCAATATCGAGCTGGACCAAAATTTGGATATTGAAGTTTCCTACATCCTATTTGACGAAAGAGGCCAAATCATCCAAAGCGGTGCTGCCAGTTTCGTCAGAGGAAAAATGAATCTGGTCCTTGCTTCTAATGGGTTGAAGAAAGGGTTTTATTACCTGCACCTGAACCAAGGTCAAGAGACCAAAATCGTTAGGTTGCTCAAGCGATAAAAAATTAATTCAACAGCAAAAGCCCGGTCAATCGATCGGGCTTTTTTAGTGAATACGAAATATATCATTCGGTAAAAACTGGCTTTACTGAGCCAAATATCCTCCGTCCACGGCATAATATGATCCGGTAACAAAGGAGGACTTAGAAGAACCAAGCCATAAAATCAACTCTGCAACTTCCTCCGATGTACCCAATCTGCCGATCGGGTGCAGTCCTACCAAGTACTGGAGGGTAGCCTCATCAAGCGCATTTTCGACCAATGGAGTGCGGATATATCCTGGTCCTACGGAATTGACTCGGATATTTTTTGGAGCATACTCCAAAGCTGTGGTTTTGGTCAGACCGACGACTCCGTGCTTGGCAGCAACATAAGCTGGAGAAAGCCGAGTTCCCACCATACCGAGAATGGATGCGATATTTACAATCGAACCACCGCCATTTTGCTCCATCGCAGCTAGTTGATAATGCATTCCATAAAACACCCCACTCAAATTAATATCGATGACTTTTCTCCATCCATCTAGAGGATAAGCTCCCGTTTCTCCGAGTGGACCGCCGATTCCTGCATTGTTGACCGCGATATCGAGCTTCCCGAATTTTTCTAACGTTGCTTTGACTAAAGCCTCATTTTCCTCAGGACTGGAGGTATCAGCTTTTACAAAAATGGCTTCGCCACCTTTGTTTCTGATCTCCTCGACCACTGATTTTCCATTTTCTACTGCAATGTCAGATACGACTACCTTAGCACCTTCCTGGGCAAAAAGTAAGGCTGCAGCTTTTCCGATTCCGGAACCCGCTCCGGTGATTATTGCCACTTTGTTTTCAAGTGTATTCATAGTGATACGGTTTTGGTTGAAGTTTCTTTTGATTTGAGCGAACTCTCTAATTTACCAACGGAATTCGTTAATTTTTGAACAAGTCTATGGCGATTTTTTCCGTGATCTGTATTAAAAAATAAAGGAACGGTAACCCTGATTTTAATCTGGTAGACTGAAGAATAAAATCCCGAAAAAAGACTCGGTTCTCTTTCAGATCCCAGTCATTTTTTTTAGCAATGCAGAATCCAATTTTTTATCAGTTGATCGGAAAGAGGAAACCATTTATTCGACTTCAAGCTTGCTTTCGATTTGCAATAGTTTTAGGAAAAACCATTGTCAAAAGATTCTTATTTCACAATGTCTGAATACGATTCAGTAACAAATATCCATCGCCTAAAAGAGTTTGATATGAGCTTCTATTGAAAATTCCTTTATTTTTAGCCAGAATTTTTAAAAGTTTGGAAATGGGAAAATTCAAGATAAGCGAGATCATGTTTGTCGATGATGATGCTATTGTCAGGTTGGTTGGCAGTAAAATCTTGAAAAGCATCGAATTTGACAAGAAGATTTCTCACTTTGAAAATGGTCAAAAGGCAATCGATGATATTCAGGAGAGAATTCAAACCAACAATTTTCCGAGTGAAGATTGTCCTATAATGATCTTACTCGATATCAATATGCCTACAATGGATGCTTGGGGCTTTTTGGATGCTTTTCAGGATTTTGATCACGAAATCAAAAAGTACTTTTTGATTTCAATTATCACCAGTTCGATAGACAGTTCCGACAAAACTCGAGCGTTCCTTTATCCGGATGTCATGGATTACATCCAAAAACCACTTTCTGGCAAGCATGTGATAGATTTTCTTAGCCGTCATCACTTATACAGCGAGGAATAAGCTCAATTTTTGAATCCCGAATGCTGATTTTTTGCACTTCAAAATGTTATAACTTTTTCGCAAAATCTTGTAAAATTTAACCAGAATAGAACTTTCATCTTTGTATCGTAATTAATCCGATACATGGAAACAAGTAGTAGCAAGACTCAAAAGCAGACTTTTCCGGTCACGGGCATGACCTGTGCCGCCTGCGCTTCGAGCGTGGAGACGATCCTCCAATATACCGATGGGGTCCACGCTGCCTCGGTCAACTTTGCGACCAATACTGTCCAGGTGGAATGGGATAATCGCCTAACTCCCGAAGGCATCAATACTGCCCTTCAGGATGTAGGCTATGGTATCATCATCAGCGAAAAAGCTGTCAGCGAGACTGTTCAGGAAGAACAAGCCAAGAAATACCAAGAGGTAAAAGCCCGGACCATCGGAGCGGGGTTATTGACCTTACCGGTATTTGTTTTGGGGATGTTCTTTATGGATTGGGAAGCAGGCCGATGGATCAGCATGGCGCTGAGTATTCCGGTGCTGTTCTACTTTGGCCGTCACTTCTATGTCAATGCCTGGAAACAAGCCCGTCACCGCATGGCCAATATGGACACCTTGGTGGCTTTGAGTACGGGAATCGCCTTTCTCTTTTCCGTATTCAACACCTTCTTTCCGGAGTTTTGGCATGCCCAGGGAATCCACCCGCATGTCTACTATGAGGCAGCTACGGTGATTGTGGTGTTTATATCCTTCGGAAAAATGCTGGAAGAACGGGCCAAATCCCAAACCGGAACTGCCCTCAAAAAACTGATCGGTCTTCAACCCAAAACCTTGACCCGAATCCAAAACGGTCAAACCCATGAAATCAAAATCGAAGAAGTCCAACTGGGAGACCGCATCCTGATCAAACCCGGAGAAAAAATCCCGGTTGACGGAGTGGTAGAAAGTGGAATCAGCTACATTGATGAAAGTATGATCAGCGGGGAACCCGTGCCCGTGGAGAAAAAAGCCGGCGACAAGGTCTTTGCCGGAACGATCAATCAAAAAGGAAGCTTGGAAATCTTGGCTGAAAAAGTGGGTTCTTCTACCCTGCTTTCTCAAATCATCCAGCGTGTCCAGGAAGCTCAGGGAAGCAAAGCGCCCGTACAGAAACTAGTGGATAAGATTGCCGGGATTTTTGTCCCTGTGGTTATCGGGATAGCGTTGATTACCTTTTCGGTTTGGATGCTTGTTGGAGGAGAAAATGCCTTTTCGCATGCCTTATTGGCAGCAGTTTCAGTATTGGTGATTGCTTGTCCCTGTGCCTTGGGATTGGCCACTCCTACAGCGATTATGGTGGGTGTAGGCAAAGGCGCCGAAAATCAAATCCTCATCCGTGATGCCGAAAGCCTCGAAATCGGTCACAGGGTCAATGCGATTATTTTGGATAAAACAGGGACGATTACAGCGGGGAAACCGACGGTGGTTAGTTTGCAGTGGGCAGTTATCAGTAATCAGTCTCAGTTGACAGTAAATGGTAATCAGTTAGTAGTCAGCAGTAATGAAGCATACCACTCACCTCTTGCCACTCACTACTTACAAATCTTACACACTCTTGAATCCAAATCCGAACACCCTTTAGCTGAGGCGGTGGTCAAATTCCTGAAGGAAAAAGGGGTTCAATCGATCGATTTGGAAAGCTTCGAAAGCATTACAGCCAGAGGAGTAAAAGGCAAATTTGAAGGCAAAACTTACTTCGTGGGCAATTCAAAACTGATGAGGGAAAACGGGATTTCCATTCCCGCTGAACTCGAATCAGAGGCCAATGCTTGGAGCGAAAAAGCGCAAACCGTGATTTGGTTTGCAGATGAAAAAAATGCGCTGGCGATTTTAGGTATTCAGGATCAGATTAAACCAAGTTCAAAATCAGCCATTGCCAAGCTCCAGAATTCCGGGGTGGAAGTCTATATGCTCACCGGAGACAATCAGCAAACCGCCAAAGCCGTTGCTGATGAAGTGGGGATTGAACATTTTAAAGCCGAGATGATGCCATCGGATAAGTCAGACTTTGTCAAGTCCCTTCAGGAAAAAGGAAAAGTCGTTGCCATGGTTGGTGACGGAATCAATGATTCGGAAGCCTTGGCTCAGGCCGATGTCAGCATTGCCATGGGACATGGTTCGGATATCGCAATGGACGTAGCCAAAATCACCCTGATTACGTCCGATCTGGAAAAAATCCCGCAGGCATTCCGATTGTCACATCTGACTGTAAATGGAGTCAAGCAGAACCTATTTTGGGCATTTATCTATAATGTGATCGGAATTCCGATTGCTGCGGGAGTGCTTTATCCGATCAATGGCTTCCTACTTGATCCCATGATCGCCGGTGCCGCGATGGCCTTCAGTTCCGTGTCAGTGGTGATGAATAGCCTGAGATTGAAAAATTTGAAGATTTGAAGATTTAAAAATTATGGCACAAGAATTCGGAATTCTGTTTTTATGTCTTGTGTCTTGCGTCTAATATCTAACTTTCTAAAACATGAAAACTCTAAAATTCAAAACCAACATCCAGTGCTCCAACTGCCTCGCCAAAGTCACTCCCAAACTCAATGAGCAAAGCGGAATCGATTCTTGGAATGTGGATCTTGCTGATCCTGATAGAACCCTTACCGTGGAAACCGAAAACCTTGAACCCGAAGACATCAAAAAAGCGGTGCTGAAGGCAGGGTTTATTGCGAATGTGAAATAATGAGGCCTAAGACAATAGACGTTAGACACAAGATTTTAGAAGCAAGATGCTTATTCCAAAATGAAAGGCCTGGCCTTAGAACTTTTCCAAAGTTTGAAACTTTGGAAAAGTTGTAATCGGGAATTTAATTCCAAGGTCTAACGTCTTGTGTCTAGCGTCTTATATCTGACCTATTTAAAAGATATTCTTCAATTGTTTCCCAAAAAGGAAATAATTAATTTTCAAATCTAAAATGATTAACCCTAGGTTTGATATCAAATTACTTCCTGAGGCCGTAGATTTTCTTGATTCTTTGGATGAAAAATCAAGAGATAAAATCTTGTATAATCTTAAAAAGGCTCAGTTCGTAGTTGATAATGAACTCTTGAAAAAACTAAATGAAACCATTTGGGAATTCAGGACGATCTATAAAGGCAACTCTTATCGGCTATTTGCTTTCTGGGATAAGATAGATGGTCAGCAAGCTTTAGTTATTTCTACGCACGGCATAAACAAAAAATCTCAAAAAACGCCATCCAAGGAAATTTCTAAGGCAGAAGAAATCCGAAAACAATACTTACAAAATAAAGCCAACAATGAACGATAAATTCAAAACGGTTTCCCTTGACGACATGATCGATAAATATGTCGGAAAAGTAGGAACCCCAAAAAGAGATGTCTTTGAACAAGAACTAAGAATAGAGCTCTTGGGGAATGCTATCAAGCAAGCTCGCAGAGATAGAAACTTGACCCAAGAACAGCTTGGAGAATTGGTGGGAGTACAAAAGGCACAAATATCGAAAATTGAAAACGGTGCTAAGAACGCCCGGATTGAAACAATCTTAAAAGTGTTTGAAGCTTTGGGGGCAAAAATCAGTTTCAGTGTAGAAATGAATGAACAAAAAATGGCTTTCTAATAATCATTTCATTGAATTTGAGCTTACTATAATAATTGGAAGCAACATCTTCGCAAAAAAATAAAACCTTTCCCAAACAAATTTCCGTACTTTTGACTCAGTGAAAACGTTGGTTTCCATATCGCTTGCCTTTTTCGTGCTCTTCTCTACCATCGGAATGGCGAAGACGACGCATTTTTGCATGGGCCATGCGATGAAGTCGGAACTTGGATTCGGTGAAAAACACCTTGATTGTGGTATGGAAATGCCCATGAATCACAGCGAAAACGAGCAAGACAATCAAAAAGATCCCAAATCCTGCTGTGAAAACATCACTGAACACCTTCAGGTTGATGAGGATGTTCAGCTAAAGAAATTTGAAATCAAGCTTGACCTCAACTTTGCTCTGACGCTGGTTCAGGTTTTTATTTTTGGAATTGATTCTTCCCTTCAGGAAAATCCAGAACTTCCCCACTACTCTTCTCCCCCGCCAAATGAGGACCTTCATGTCCTTTACGACACCTATTTAATCTAAACCCAAGGTTTGGGCAAATCGCTTTTGCCCGCAGTAAACTCCAAAAGGATGTCTGATAAACATTTCATGTTGTCAGCCTGAGCGGAGTCGAAGGCCGATTCATTTGATTTAAATCCAATTTCGACTTTATCCTTTTGAGGTTACCCTTTTGAAAACTTGTCTTTTCAATTACAAACCTTGGAATTATGATTAACCGAATCCTCAAGTATTTTCTTGAAAACAAACTGGTTACGGTACTTTTCCTTCTGCTGATTATCGGTTGGGGTATCGTCACCGCACCGTTCAACTGGAACGTGGGTTTTCTCCCCCGAGATCCCGTGCCTGTTGACGCCATTCCCGATATCGGAGAAAATCAACAAATCGTCTTTACCGAATGGATGGGCCGATCTCCTCAGGATGTAGAGGACCAAATCACCTATCCCCTCACCACCTCCCTGCTTGGACTTCCCGGAGTAAAAAGCGTTCGTTCCAGTTCTGCGTTTGGCTTTTCCAGTATCTATATCATTTTCGAAGAGGACATCGAGTTTTACTGGAGCCGCTCTAGGGTTCTGGAAAAACTAAATTCTCTTCCCTCGGGACTTTTGCCAGAAGGCGTCCAACCCAAACTTGGTCCGGATGCCACCGCATTAGGACAGGTGTATTGGTACACCTTGGAAGGTCGGGATGAAAATGGCAACCCTACCGGTGGCTGGGACCTGCACGAACTCCGAACTATCCAAGATTACTACGTCCGCTATGCCTTAACCGCGGTGGAAGGCGTGGCAGAGGTGGCTTCTGTAGGAGGTTATGTCAAAGAATACCAAGTGGATGTAGATCCTACAGCGCTCAAAGCGCATGGAGTCACGCTGATGGATGTGATGGAGGCCGTTCGAAAATCCAACTTGGACGTGTCTGCCAATACCATCGAGGTCAATCGGGTGGATTACTTTATTCGTGGCTTGGGCTATGTGGAGGAACTTTCTGACCTGGACAAAGCGGTGGTCAAAGTCACCAACAATGTCCCGATTCGTATTCAGGATGTGGCCAAAGTCAATATCGGTCCCCAAACCCGAAACATGTCAGGCATACTCGACAAGAGCGGGGCTGAGGCAGTTGGCGGAGTGGTGATTGCCCGCTATAGAGATAATCCCCTGAAAGTAATCGAAGGCGTAAAAGCGGAGATCGAAAAACTTTCTCAGGGTCTTCCCACCAAAACCTTGGCCGACGGCACAATTTCCAAAGTCACTTTGGTTCCCTTCTATGACCGAACAGGTCTGATCTATGAAACCTTAGGCACGCTACACGAAGCGATCAACCTTCAAATATTGGTCACCATCTTGGTAATCATCGTGATGGTATACAATCTCAGGGCTTCGCTTCTGATCTCGGCTTTGCTTCCGATGGCGGTGCTGATGTGCTTTATTTTCATGAAGTACTTTGGTGTAGACGCCAATATCGTGGCACTCTCAGGAATCGCAATTGCGATCGGAACCATGGTGGATTTGGGCATTATTCTCAATGAAAATGTCCTCCGCCATCTGGAAATGGCACCCAAAAGCCAATCCAAGCTCAAGACCGTTTACTTGGCTTCGGCTGAGGTTTCGGGAGCCATATTGACCGCTGTCAGCACCACGATTATCAGCTTTTTACCTGTCTTTACCCTTCAGGCAGCTGAAGGAAAACTCTTTGGCCCACTAGCCTATACCAAGACTTTCGCGTTAATATCAGCCGTGATTTTCACCTTGTTGATTATGCCCGCATTTTCCCATTGGGTGTTCAGCATGAAATCGGCCAAGGCAAATATTGGCAGGTTCCTGAATTATGGATTGGTGATTTTGGGTCCGATCGTAGCCTTCACGCTTTGGTCTTGGGCGGGTTGGTTACTGTTTAGTTATGGCTTAGTTCACACGCTTGCTTACCATTTCCCGGAGAAAGTTGAAAAGCGTAAAAGCTTACTCATCATTGCTTTAACCCTGGTTTTTGTGGCCTGGCTACTGACCCAGCAATGGATGCCTTTGGGTGTTTCGGTCAGCACTTTGACCAACTTTCTCTTCATCGCTTTGCTACTGGGTTTGGTTTTGGAAGGATTTTCAGGATTTGTCCAAATCTATCCAAAGATCCTCAACTGGTGTTTGGCGAATAAAGGTACTTTCCTGCTCTTTCCTTTGGTAGTCATCCTTTTGGGAGCGAGTGTCTGGCTGGGTTTCGGTCGAGTCTTTGGCATTGTGCCTAGAGCCTTTGATTCGGTGGGAGTAAATATCCGTACCACAGGAGTTTGGTCGGGATTGACGCATACTTTTCCCGGTTTGGGAAAGGAATTTATGCCATCGCTCAATGAGGGCTCCTTCCTCCTGATGCCGACGACTATGCCGCATTCGGGGATGCAGGAAAACAAAGAAGTCCTTCAAAAACTCGATATGCTGGTGACTGCGATTCCTGAAGTCGATATGGTGGTAGGAAAAGCGGGACGGGCAGAAACCGCCATCGACCCTGCCCCAATTTCCATGTTTGAAAACACGATCAACTACAAGTCGGAGTACGCAACGGATATCAATGGCAACCGACTTCGCTTCAAGGTTGCGGATGGAAAATATGAGTTAAAGGATGGTTCCTTTTACGATCCTGCGACCATGACTCCCAATCAGATCAAGTTTTCCAACCTGATCGAAGATGAGGACGGGGAATATTTCCGTCAGTGGAGAGCTCATATCCGCACCCCGGATGATATCTGGAATGAGATTGTCAGTGTGATCAATCTCCCCGGAGTGACTTCATCACCCAAACTTCAGCCTATCGAAACGCGCCTTGTCATGCTTCAGACCGGCATGCGTGCTCCTATGGGAATCAAAGTATATGGCCCAGATTTACAGACTATTGAATCCTTTGGCTTAGCGTTGGAAAAGTACCTGAAAGAGGTGCCATCTGTGAAAAAAGAAGCGGTCTTTGCCGACCGGATCGTGGGCAAACCTTACCTCGAACTCGATATCGACCGGGAGCAAATTTCGCGCTATGGCATGAATGTGGTCGACGTACAGGACTTCATTGAGACAGCGATTGGTGGGATGAAACTCAGTACCACCGTGGAAGGCCGGGAGCGTTTTCCGATTCGGGTACGCTACGCACGGGAATACCGAGACGATCCAGAGGCGATTGAAAACCTTCAAATCCCCACTCCCATGGGCAATTACATTCCCTTGGGTCAGGTGGCCAACATCACCTACCGGCCCGGACCTGATATGATTCGGGGAGAAAACAGCTTCTTGGTGGGTTATGTGTTGCTGGACAAAATGCCTGGATTTGCTGAAGTAACGGTAGTCGAAGATGCCAAGCGCTACTTGCAGGAAAAGATGGATTCGGGAGAATTGAAGGTCCCCAATGGGGTTCGATTTGAGTTTTCGGGATCTTATGAAAACCAAATCCGTGCAGAGCAACGCCTAGCCATCGTAGTGCCCTTGTGTTTGATCCTGATCTTCCTGATTCTCTATTTCCAGTTCAAAGCTGTCTCCACTACCCTGTTTGTCTTTACAGGGATAGCCATGGCTTTCTCGGGCGGATTCCTAATGATTTGGTTTTATGGACAAGACTGGTTTATGGACTTCAGTCTCTTTGGAACCAATTTCCGGGACTTGTTCCAGATGAAAGTGTATAACCTGAGTGTGGCAGTTTGGGTGGGCTTTATTGCCTTATTCGGCATAGCCACGGATGACGGAGTGGTGGTTGCTTCTTACTTGGACCAAAGCTTCAAGGAAAACAAGCCATCAACCGTACAGGAAATTCGAGCGGCAGTGTTGGAAGCCGGAAAGCGCAGAGTCTTGCCTTGTATGATGACTACCGCAACCACGCTGTTGGCCTTGGTTCCCGTGTTTACCTCGACCGGTCGGGGTTCGGATATTATGATTCCGATGGCAATTCCATCCTTGGGTGGGATGATCCTGGAAGTCACCACGGTATTTATTGTGCCTACCCTGTACTGCTGGTGGGCCGAACGCAAATTGAAACACAATTCGGAGGTTTTCACCGATGAATCAAACGCATTCAACTATGGAAACTAAACATTCAAAGTTCCACGGAGCCAATTCCCCCTTCTTAAGGGGGCCAGGGGGATTTCTTTTCGGATTGTGGTCTGTGGTGACACAGACCACGGCGAAGGGATTTCGGGATTCCTCATTCGAAATTCGACATTCGACATTCGATATTCGAAATTTGGAGTTCAAGGTTCGGACGGTTATCCTACTACTTACCACTTACCTTTTACTACTTACAAACCAAACCAAAGCCCAATCCCTCGACGACTACCTCATCCTAGCCGCCGAGAACAACCCCGGCTTAAAAGCATCTTATGCCCGTTATCAGGCTATGGCGGAGCGGGTGAATCAGCCGGGTTTGCCGGATCCGGAGCTACAGGCCGGCTTTTTCCTCGAGCCGATGGAGCGATTTATGGGAAATCAAACGGCGGATTTCAGGTTGATGCAGATGTTCCCTTGGTTTGGGATGATAGGCACTCAAAAGGAAGAAGCCAATCAAATGGCGAAAGCCCAGTATCAGCTTTTCTTGGAGGAAAAGAATCAGTTGCTACTTCTGGTCAAATCCACTTGGTATGAGCAGGTTCGTCTAAAGGAAGAAATCAAAATCTCTAAGGAAAACCTCGAATACCTGAGAAAATACGAGGAATTGGCGCTGATTCGGTTTCAGGCAGGTACCTCTTCACCAAGCCTAACCCCTTCCCAATCTATGCCAAAGCCCACTGTGAATTCTACCTCGGCTGGAAGTTCAAGCGGAATGGGTGGCATGGGAGGAATTACCTCAAGCGCCATGAATAGCCCGAGTTCCATGAATTCTGAGATGAGTGCTGCTCCGATGGGAAGTTCCACTACAGGAATGAGTGCCGTGCTACAGATCCGAATGCAAATCCGGGAGTTGGAGAATTCCATTGAGCAGCTTCAGGCCAATCAAGAACCGCTTCAGATTAAATTTAATCAACTGCTTAATCGGGAAATCAGGGCGGAAATCAATCTCCCGGAACAATTAGAAAAACCCGTGTTGAGCTTGGAAAAACAGGAAATTCTGGACAGCATCCGCCAAAACAACCCCATGCTCGCCATGTATCAGGCCGAAATCGGAGCCTACGAACAACAAGCCAAAATGGCCAAACTCGAAGGAAAGCCTATGCTGGGTGCCGGGGTAAATTACATGACCTTTGCGCCGAGACCTGAAAACGGAATGCAGATGGGCGGAGAGAATATGGTTATGCCTATGGTCAGTTTGACCCTTCCGATCTACCGAAAGAAAATCAATTCCAAAATCAAGGAAACTGAATATCTCAAAGAATCAGCCCAATTGGATCGCCAAAAAACGGAAAATCTCCTCGCTATGGAATGGGCAAATGCTTTCCGGACTTGGGAGGAAAGCGATCGAAACCTTCGACTTTATGAGGACCAAATCCTGCTGGTCAATCAGCAAATCCATCTTTTGGAAACTTCTTTTACCAGCAATGCCACCGGTCTCGAAGAGGTTCTTCGGGCTAATCAGCAGCTTTTGGACTATCAGCAAAAGCGTATCAATGCACTCAATCAGCAGCAGCAAAGTCTTGCCCAACTGGAAGCTTTGGCAGCTACTTCACTCACCTTTCAACCGTGAATTGAAATGAAAAAAATACTTGAAAATAAATTAGCACTGATCCTCGTGACCTTGGTCGTCGGAGGATTGATAGGATGGATGATCAAACCATCCTCCTCTGAATCCCATGAAGGACATGCCCACGAAAATGAATCCGGTGTTCCTACGCTTTGGACCTGTTCCATGCACCCGCAGATCAAGTTGGGCGAACCTGGAGACTGTCCGATTTGCGGGATGGATTTGATTCCAGCCTCCCAAGCCAGTTCGGGAAGTGACAATCCCATGGTCTTTGAAATGACTCCGGAAGCAGTGGCATTGGCACAAATCCATACGACCAAAATCGGGGGAAGCAATGGATCTGGAGAACTTTTCCTCACCGGAAAAATTCAGGCTGACGAACGCGAAAATGCCGCCATCACGGCAAAGTTTCCCGGAAGGATTGAAAAACTCTTCGTGACCTTCACCGGTGAGCAAGTCAAAGCAGGTCAGCGGCTTGCCACAGTCTATTCCCCGGAATTGCTCACGGCGCAGCGGGAATTGCTGGAAGCGGTGAAAAGCAAATCTACTTTTCCTCAACTCTATACTGCTGCGAAAGAAAAACTCAAACTCTGGAAACTGACCGAAACTCAAATTGCGGAAATCGAACAAAGCGGAGCTGTCCGGGAGCAAATTGACATCCTTGCTGACCAATCCGGCGTGGTGACTCAGCGGAATATCGCTGTGGGAGATTATGTGAGCACGGGGTCTGTTTTATTTAGTGTGGTCAATCTCAATAAACTTTGGGTGCTCTTGGATGCCTATGAGTCAGATTTGCCTTTGCTTTCTACCGGCAATGAAATCAGTTTTACTGTAGCAGGAATGCCGGAGGAAAACTTCAAAGCAAGAATCTCCTTTATCGATCCGCTCTTGAATGCCAATACCCGGGCAGCTTCTGTTCGTGCTGAAATCACCAATTCAGGCGGAAAACTCAAGCCGGAAATGTTTGTCACCGCCAAAATCCAAACTGCAAAGAAGCCAAGTTCTGCGGGAGTTACAGTTCCCCGAACAGCCGTTTTATGGTCAGGAAAGCGCTCGGTGGTGTATGTGAAAGTCCCGAATTCCGAAACCCTGGGATTTGAAATGCGGGAAGTGACCTTGGGCAACCGGATGGGAGACAATTACCTGATCGAGTCCGGCCTTCAGGCGGGTGAAGAGATCGTCACCAACGGAGTTTTTGCCATCGATGCCGCAGCGCAGCTTTCCGGTCAATACAGTATGATGAAGCGTCCGCAAACCAAATCCTTGGAGGTTTCGGAGGAATTCAGAAATCAAATCACTGGCGTAGCAGATGCCTATTTTCAGGTAAAAAATGGATTGGTGAAAGATAAGCTGGATGAATCACAAAAGGCTCTTGCTGCAATCGATCAAAGCCTTTCCAACGTAAATATGGGTTTGGTGAAAGATCAGGCCCATGACAAATGGATGGAAATGCTGAAAGGGATGAAAGATGCCCGGGCAAAAATGGCTTCGGCAAAAGATATCGAAGAGGCCCGAAAGCATTTTTCCATGCTTTCCTTTCATGTCTTGGAAATGACTGAGACCTTTGGCATCAACAAGGATGTGGTGTATAAAGATTATTGCCCGATGGCTTTCGGAGATCAGGGTGCGTATTGGCTGAGTGAGCAAAAGGACATCACCAATCCTTATTTCGGAGCCTCCATGTTAGCCTGTGGAGAAGTGAAACAAACCTATCTCAAAGGCCAGCCGGTGATGGATCTTTCTGGTACTTCTTCAGCTCCTGCAGCACATAACCATTGATTTACCTATCCAGACCTGTCAGGTTTTCGAAAACCTGCCAGGTCTAACCTATAAAATTTCGCCCCGGTCTGTGTCCTCACAGACCGGAATTAAAATGAACTCATAACACATAAATTAAACTCATGAAAAACTCCCTTTTATTCGCCTCCCTCCTTTCTTTCGCACTCTTTTCCTGCGGAGAAAAATCAACCACCACAGAAACCGAACCCCACGCTTCTGGTGATGCTTCATCAGCCAGTTCTGTTTCGGTGAGCAGCTCCAAAACCACCAGCGGAATTATCGATGCTTATTTGGCGGTGAAAGATGCCTTGGTAGCAGATGATGCTGCCACAGCAGCTGCAAAAAGTGCTGACTTGGTTTCCGCCCTGAAGACTTATGATATTGCCGGTTCTCAAGCCAATGATCCAGAGGAATTGGAAAGACTGCAAGTGGAAGCCACAGGTTTTGCCGAAAAACTTGCCACAGCCGACATCGCAGCCCAGCGGGAAAGTTTCCAGGCATTGAGTGTAGTATTGAAAGACATGCTGAAAATCGCAGGAACTGACCGCACGCTTTACCATCAATATTGCCCGATGTACAAAGGAAACACCGGTGGCATGTGGCTGAGCGCCAGCGAGGACATCAAAAATCCGCTGTTTGGCAGTTCCATGTTGAATTGCGGTCGAGTGGAAGAAACTTTGGCATTGAACTGATTTCATTTCAAAGGCGGGTACTAACTTGTGCTCGCCTTTTGATTTATACACCAAATGAGAAAATACCTTCTATTTTCCCTTTGCCTTCTTCTGCTTTTCTCCACGCATTCATTTTCCCAGGAAAAAGTATTGGAACCGCTTAAAGTATCCCAAATCCGTGGAATCAATGTGTTTGGAAAGCCCGTGGACAACCAAACCCGCTGCGTGCACTGGCATTCTGAATTGGATATCATTGCCATCAAATTCAAGTGTTGCGACAAGTATTATCCCTGCTTTTCCTGTCATGAGGAAGAAGCAGACCATAAGGATCAGGTTTGGCCAAAAGTCGAATTCGATCAAAAAGCCATTCTTTGCGGAGTCTGCGGCAACGAGCTGAGCATCAAAGATTACATGGCCTCCAACAATATCTGTCCGCATTGCAAATCAGGTTTTAACCCCGGTTGCAGCAAGCATTATCACCTGTATTTTGAGACGAACTGACTCTCCAAGGGTTCTAAAATCCCTTGGAGAGTTCTTCGAAGTTATCTCTAAAATCCTGTCAATTCTAACTAATCCTCCAAGGGACTTGAAGCCCTTGGAGGATTCCTTCCCAGCCTTATGAGAAAAAACAATCAATATTACACCCGGAGAATCCACCGGTTTCTGGGTGTATTTATAGGAATCCAGTTTCTGTTTTGGACGATTTCGGGCCTTTACTTTTCTTGGACCGATATCGATGAGATTCACGGGGATCATTTTCATCAGGATCACATGATGCACTTTACTGCTAACAATCTGGTGGATCCATCCAGCTTGGATTCGAACTTGGAAGTGGCCAATCTGGAACTTCGATTCGTCAACCATCAGCCCTATTATTGGATCAATCAGGAGAAACTTTTCCATGCCCAAACCGGCGAAGCCCGGGGAGAAATCACCGAAGAAGAAGCCAAGCAAATTGCCAAGATCTATATCAAAGGAGATTTTGGGATCGAGTCAGCGGAATACTTGACCGAGACCGGTTCGCACCATGAATATCGTGGACGTCCCCTACCCGCTTGGGCCATTCACTTTGACCATCCCGAAAAACTGACGGCCTACATCGATGCGAAAAGCGGGAATTTCGAGCGTGTTCGCCATCGAAATTGGCGTTGGTTTGATGCCCTTTGGATGTTCCACACCATGGACTATGCCGGCCGGGACAATTTTAACAATTTGCTGCTGAGAGCTTTTTCGCTCTTTGGCTTGGCGACGATCGTGTCTGGGTTTACGCTGTTTTTTATGACGGTGAAAAAACCAAAAACCACTAGAAAACACTAAGGAATTACTCGAAAAAATTCTTAACCATCTAGAGCGTTTAGGGAATTAGGTTTCTTTGATAATCCTAATTATCAAGATCTTAATAATCTAAATTTCTTAATGGTAATTCAACTCTTTTCAGACAATTAGGAACTATATGAACAAAAGGTATTTCAGATTTCAAACTTCATCCTTCTAATTTTCGCTTAAGGTTTCCACTTCCGATTTGCCTTTTTCTCTGCCTGCGCCTTTTTGGATTTGAGTCGATCTTCGATGGCGCCTTTGGAAGGTTTGGTGGCTTTTCGGATTTTCTTTTTGTGAAATGCAGTTCGCAACAGATCGTAAAATTTTCGGATGACCAATTCTTTGTTTTGAATCTGGGAACGTTTTTCCTGAGAGGAAAGCTGCAAAAATCCCTCCTGATCGATCTTATTTGAAGCTTTTTGAAGCAAAGTCAATTTTTCCTCCTCGCTTAAAATCAGGGAACTATTTACATCAAACTTGAGCTGAACTTTAGTTTCCACCTTATTGACATTCTGCCCTCCCGGACCGCTGCTTCGGGCAGTCTGAAACTGGAGTTCGGGGAGAAAATCACCATTTTTGATGCGGGATTCGAGGGAGGACATTGGATTGGAAGATTGAAGGAGTACAAGATTGAAAAATTATTTTGGATTAACCTGAAGGGATATTTTTTTCAGTCAATTCTCTCATAAACATTTCTTTAGTTTCTCAAGAGTAAAAATTTTAAACCATTGGAATTAAAGGTCATTAAGCCCTGTGCGTATTTCTTAGCATATTTTTTTAAAGTAGATTGCCTTTTTTGATATTCTTAATTCTCTTAATAACCTAAATGGTAGAAATTAAAAATCATGGTTTTAGGCCCATTACCATTGATTTATCTGATTGTATTTCAAAGACTATTTCCATTACAATTTTTCAATTCCCTACCTTCGTGAACTTATCCAAAGTGTAAAAACGTTTCCATCCCGTAACCTAATGGACCTTGAATCCATTAACCATTACTTATGAAGACAAAACCAAGAGTAGTCGTCGGCCTCTCCGGCGGAGTGGACAGCAGCGTGGCCGCCAAACTTTTGCTCGATCAGGGCTACGAAGTCATCGGCATGTTTATGAAAAACTGGCACGATGAATCCGTCACCATCTCCAATGAATGCCCTTGGATGGAGGACTCCACCGATGCCATGCTAGTCGCCGAAAAACTCGGCATCCCATTTCAGGCCATCGACCTCAGCGAAGAATACAAAGATCGGATCGTAGACTACATGTTTGCCGAATACGAAGCCGGACGCACGCCCAATCCGGATATCCTCTGTAATCGAGAAATCAAATTCGATATCTTCCTCAAAGCCGCTCAAAAGCTTAAGGCCGATTTCGTAGCTACAGGACATTATTGCCAAAAGCGGGAAATCGAGGTGGATGGAAAACCTGTCTACCAACTCATCGCCGGAGCTGATCCTAACAAGGATCAGAGCTATTTTCTCTGTCAATTGTCACAGGCACAATTGGCCAAGGCGCTATTCCCGATTGGACATTTACAAAAGCCTCAAGTACGGGAAATCGCCAAAGAAGCAGATTTGATCACAGCCGAAAAGAAGGATTCTCAAGGTCTTTGCTTTATCGGAAAAGTAAGACTTCCCGACTTTCTTCAGCAGCAGCTTAAGCCCAAAAAAGGTAAAATCATCCAAATCCCGGAGAATTTACCCGTTTTCGATAGACTTAAAGTACCTGCCGGAATTGAACCACAAGATTGGGATCAAGAGACTTTGGATGCGGTATGCCTGCCAATTCATTACACATCTGATCAGGGAAAAGTACTGGGAGAACACAATGGTGCACACTATTTCACCGTAGGCCAGCGAAAAGGCTTGCAAGTCGGTGGAACAGGCAAACCGCTTTTCGTGATTGCTACCGATACCCGTGAAAATGTGATTTACACCGGACTGGGAGAAGAGCATCCGGGATTGAATCGTTTTGGCCTGTTTGTCAAAAAAGATCAAGTTCACTGGATTCGGGAAGATTTGGCATTACAGCCAGGAGAATCCACGGAATACGTGGCAAGAATCCGCTACCGTCAGCCCCTATCCAAAGCCACTCTTGTCATGCGGGAAAACGGCTTATATGTGATTTTCGAAAATGCACAAAAAGGAATTGCCTCCGGCCAGTTTGTGGCATGGTATCAAGGTGAAGAATGCATCGGTTCTGGAACGATTTTCTGATTTGCTCTCCAATAATTTGCCACAGATGCACAGATGAATTTATAAATCTGTGCATCTGTGGCTTTTGCTTGAAATTTTAGATCAGGTTTTAGTAGCAAAAATGAATCTTTGTGCGCTCTAATATTCCTCCGTGCTCTTAGCGGTAAAAAACATGCTTGACATCATCTTCGAAGACGAACATTTAGTGATTATCGATAAGCCTGCAGGGTTGCTTGTTCACCGTACACGACAGGCTTTTGGTGAAGATGAAAATGCCCTGATTCAGCTTCGGGATCAGATTGGTTCTTGGGTTTCGCCGGTTCACCGCCTGGATCGAGCCACAAGCGGACTTTTGCTTTTTGCAAAAAATGAAGAAATTCTTCCGGCGCTAAAGGTAAAATTCATGGATCGAGAAGTTCAGAAAACCTACCTAACCATTTCTAGAGGAATTCCTAAGGAAAAAGAAGGGCTGATTGATCATCCTCTGACAAGTGAACGATCCAATAAACCTCAGGAAGCACAAACCCGCTATCGGGTCCTTGCCGAATCCGAGATTCCTTATAATTCCACCGGTCGCTATCCGACCAGCAGGTATAGTCTTATTGAAGTAGATTTACTTACCGGCCGAACTCACCAAATCCGAAGACATTTGGCTCATATTCGACACTATATTATCGGTGATAAGAAACACGGAGACAACAAGCAGAATATCTTTTTTGAGCGTCAGTTTGGACTTCAAAACTTGATGCTCCACGCTTGGAAACTCAGCTTTGTCCATCCCCTAAGTTTGGGAAAAATAAGCCTTTCCTGCCCTCCTCCTGTACATTTCCGAACAATCATGCAGGAATTAGGATGGAATCCGAAGAAAATTTTATAAGTGAATCTCCCGATTCTGAATTTTCATTTACTTTAGGCTTGTTCAATAAATTACCCTATGCAAAAATCCCTGTTAACGCTCGGGCTTTTGGTCACAGCTACCACGCTGACATTTGCACAAAAGCAGGATATCGAGAAAAAATTTGATGGCAAAGAAGCCATTTCTCACTTCACTTATTTAGCCTCAGATGAGCTGATGGGTCGTGACCCAGCCCGTCCAGAAATGAAATTGGCTTACTCTTTTATTGCCTCAGAACTTGAAAAATCCGGTGCCAAACCCCTTCTTGGCGCCGATGGCTTTTATCAAAACATTCCTTTTCGCCTTTCCTCGCCCCCAAAATCAGGTGCAGTTACGATCGGAGAAAATGAATATACCCAAGGTAAAAATCTCCTAGTCCTGGATGGAAAGTCGCTTTCCGGGACTTTTGAACTAGTAGAAGTTGGCTTTGGAATGGAAGAGGATTTTTCGGGAAAAGATCTGAAAGGTAAAATCGCAGTAGCAAATGTAGGTGGCCCCAACAGACTAAGCCCGTCGGATCTTTTTTCCCTCGGAGCAGAAAAAACGAAACGCGCAAAAGAAGCCGGGGCAATTGCCCTGATCGAGCGATTCAATGCACCGGCTGTTCCATGGCAACTTGCGGCAAACTTCCTAAACCGGACCACCTTTTCGATAGACCAGGGTTCGGCAAGTGACTTGACCTACATCTGGGTAGAGGATATGAAAAATCAGCTCAAAGGCGAGGTTTTAAAGTCTGCCGATTTGGAGATTTCAGGAAAAACTAATCGGGAGGTTGAAGGTAAAAACGTAGTTGCTTGGATCGAAGGAACCGATTCTCAACTGAAAAATGAATACATTCTGCTCTCAGCACACTATGATCATGTGGGAGTTGGTACCCCAGATGCCCAAGGCGATTCGATCTATAATGGAGCAAGAGACAATGCTGTAGGAACTGTAGCAGTCATGAATGCTGCCAAGTATTTTGCAAAAAATCCCCCAAAAAGATCTGTGCTCATCGCGCTTTGGACAGCAGAAGAGAAAGGCCTATTGGGAAGTGCCTACTTTGCCAACAATCCTTTGATCCCTCTGAATCAGATTGTTTACAACCTCAATATTGATAATGGCGGGTACAACGACACTTCGATTATCACTGTGATCGGATTGGGAAGAACTTCCGCGGATTTCCTGATCGAAGAAGCAGTGAGTGAGTTTGGTGTGAAAGCAGTAGCAGACCCATCCCCAGAACAAGGCTTATATGATCGATCAGACAATGTCAACTTTGCAAGAAAAGGAATCCCAGCTCCAACATTCTCTTTGGGATTCACTGCTTTTGACGATGAAATTCAAAAGTACTATCATAAGGCTGGAGATCACGTATCCAATTTTGACTTGGACTATGCTCAGGTATATTGGAAATCCTATATTCTGACTGCCCAAAAGATCGCCAATTGGGATCAACGTCCGGTTTGGAAAGCCGGTGACAAATACGAGGAAGTGAGCAAGCAGTTGTATGGAAAATGAGTCTTTAGAAGTTAGACTTAGGTAGCTTTACAATTCAGAAAATTCAAACCTTTGTGAGATTATAAAACTAAAGCCAGAAACTACTCTGGCTTTAGTTTTTTTTGCAGCTAAATAATTTACTTTCAAATTTTTGGATTTTACTCAACAAGGCTACCTATGCTGTCTAATTTCTTGTGTCTTAAATCTAAAATCTTTTTTAAAACAGCATTCCTGCTATCGTAGCGGTCATCAGGCAAGCAAGTGAAGCAGCCATTAAGGACTTCAATCCTAATCGGCTCAAATTACCCTGCTGATTGGGAGCAATAATTGAAATTCCTCCCAATTGAATGGCAATTGAACTGAAGTTTGAAAATCCGCAAAGTGCATAAGTTGCGATTACGATGGACTTTGGACTTAAGGAGGAAGCTTCTTTCATTTCAGCGAGACTCAAATAAGCCACAAACTCGTTAATCACGGTTTTCTGTCCGAGTAAACTTCCTACTTGTAAACTATCTCCCCACTCTACCCCGATCACCCAGGCAAAAGCTCTGAATATTTGACCAAAAATATACTCCAGTGAAAATCCCTGGAACTGTCCTTCTGTACTTGAATTCACCCATGCATTGAGCCCCGTGTATTCACCGATAAGTCCACTTAACCCATAATTTACGGCTGCGATTACAGCAATAAACGCCAAAAGCATTCCACCGACATTAAGGGCAAGTTTGAGACCTTCTGCAGCCCCGATCGACATGGCATCAATCAGGTTGACACCCATGGCCTCCTTATTTACTTCGAGCTTGTCCTGTTTAATTTCTTTTTCAGTTTCGGGAATGAAAATTTTCGAAAGAACGATCGCCGCAGGAGCATTCATGATACTGGCCCCCAACAGGTAGGCTGCAAATTTACTTTGCTCTTCCAGGCTGTCCCCTCCTAAAAAAGCCACATAGCCGGCCAAAACTCCACCCGCGATCGTTGCCATACCACCCGTCATTAAGCACATCAATTCTGACTTGCTCATGGTAGGTATAAATGGTCTGACCAGTAAGGGAGCCTCGGTTTGCCCTAAGAAAATATTACCTGCTGCCGAAAGTGATTCTGGGCCCGAAAGGCGCATGGTTCGGGCCATTACCCAGGCGATTACAAAAACGACCTTTTGAAGAATACCCAGGTAATAAAGACCAGCCGAAACCGTGGAAAAGAAAATAATCGTAGGCAGAACTTTGAAAGCAAAAATAAAACCAAACCCATCACCTGCGAGGTCACCAAATATAAATCTTGCACCTGCTTCGCTGAAGCTCAGGAACTTTACAAAACCTTCAGAGACTAATTGAAATGCTTCTTTGACAAATTCAACTTTGGTAATCAAAAAACCAAAAGCCAATTGCAATGCAATACCGATCAGAACTAATCTCCAGTCAATTTTTTTACGATTACTCGAAAAAATAAATGCTACCAATACTATGACTACAAGGCCTAATGCCCCTCTGAGATAATCCATGTGCTGCTGATAAAACGAAGCGATAAAAATAGCCTAAAGCAGGACAAGAAAAAAGCCCCAATTGATGTCGGGGCTTTAAATGCTTAATTTCGTTTGTTGATTTCGTCTCTGATTCGAGCGGCCTTTTCGTAATCTTCATTATTGATTGCTTTTTCCAAAAGTTGATTCAATTTATCCAGACTGTAATCCTTCAAAGATCCTTCTTTAGGACTCGATGGCCTAGGCTGTGGCTTGGAATCCTGAACAGGTTCTCTTTTTTCATCTTCGGTAAATTCAATCGAAGCTTCTGACATCACTTTTTCTGCACAGAATATGGGAGCTCCAAATCTGACTGCGATGGCAATCGCATCTGAGGGACGACTGTCTATCTCGACAGAGAGTAAACTGGATTTACTGTGAATCTTCGCATAGAAAACTCCTTCTTTCATGTCAGAGATATGAATTTTCTCGATCTCGTACTGAAAACTTGCAGCAAAGGACTTGAATAAATCGTGAGTCATAGGACGATTGGGAATGATCTTTTCGATCTCAATAGCAATCGCCTGAGCTTCAAACATTCCAATCACGATCGGTAATCTTCTACTTCCTCCCACTTCACCCATGACCAGTGTAAATGATCCCGATTGAGAGTGATTGGACGAAAGCCCGAGAATTTCAAGTTCTACCAGTTTTTCCACAAAAATTAAAGTTCAGCTTTAAGTGCTTCTGTAAGTTTGGGTACCACCTCAAACGCATCACCTACGATCCCATAATCCGCTGCTTTGAAAAATGGCGCCTCCGGATCTTTGTTTATCACCACAATGCACTTTGAGGAATTTACGCCTGCAAGATGTTGAATAGCTCCTGAAATTCCTACTGCAACATATAAACTAGGTGCAACTTTTACTCCGGTCTGACCTACGTGCTCATGATGAGGTCTCCATCCTATGTCAGATACAGGTTTAGAACAACCCGTGGCAGCACCTAGAGTTTTTGCCATTTCTTCAAGCATTCCCCAATTTTCAGGACCTTTCATTCCTCTGCCACCTGACACTACAATGTCAGCCTCAGGCAAAAGAACATCTCCAGTCGCACGCTCAGTTGCAGTAATTTTTGAAGAAAAATCTGAATCTGACAATGTCGCTGCAAATGATTCTACTGTGGCATTAGCTCCGTCTGTCTTGAGATCTACCGCATTTTTCTTGACGGCCAAGATTTTATTTTCGGTAGTGACATTGGTCTCTGCAAAGGCTTTTCCGGTGTAAATGCTTCTTTTGACTACGTAGCCACCGTCTGTCTTTGGCAGCTCGACCACATTGGAAACTAAACCGGCATTCAGCTTGATCGCCAAGCGGGCTGCCACAGCATCACCCAAGGAGGATTTTGCTAAAACCAAAGTCTTGGCTCCTACTGTACTAAAGGCCTGTGCCACCACGGCAGCATGTGCCTGGATAACTCCTGCATTTAGTCGTTCATCGGCGGCATGAAGCACTTTAGATGCCCCTGCCTTCCCAATTGCAGTCAGTTCATCATGCTCCACAGCACCAAGTGCCAGTGCTACTACTTCACCTTCCCCTGTTTGAGCAGTCAATGCTGCCGCAAAGGAAACCGCCTCAAGACTGGTTTTTTTGACCTTACCTTCTGCTTGCTCGATATATACTAGAATAGACATAAACTCTTGTTTTAATGGGTTTTATACATAATCAATTAAAGTACCTTTGCTTCATTTTTCAGAAGCTTTACCAGCTCGGCGACATTATCTTTGTCGATGAGCTTGACAGCACCTTTGGCAGGAGGAAGCTGAAAGCTACTGGCTTCAGCTTGGGTTTCTTGCGAAACCGGATCTACCACTTTCAGCGGCTTTGTTCGAGCCGACATGATTCCTCGCATATTTGGGATTTTCCACTCGGCAATTGGTTCCTGACAGCCTGCGATCAATGGCAACTGGGCCTCGATCATTTCTTTTCCACCCTCTATTTCACGGGCCATCTTTACAGTAGTACCTTCTAGGTCAAGTTTCATCACAGGAGAGAAAGATGGCATACCCAGGAGTTCACCGACCATTCCATGAACCATTCCACCATTAAAATCAATGGACTCCCGGCCCATAAGAATCAAATCATACCCACCTTCTTTGGCATAATGAGCGATTTGCTGAGCTACGAAAAAGGAATCTTTTGGCACTGAATTGACCCGGATAGCATCATCAGCGCCGATTGCCAGCGCTTTTCTTAAAGTAGGCTCAGTCTCGGCCTCGCCTACATTGAGTGCGGTGAGACTTCCTCCGGTCTGATCTCTGAGTTCGACTGCTCGAGCCAAGGCGTAGTCATCGTAGGGCCCAATGATGAATTGAACTCCGGCAGTGTCAAGCTTGGTATTGTTGGCAGTAAACTGAATCTTGGAAGTCGTATCGGGCACGTGTGTGATACAAACAAGAATCTTCATTGGTTTAGAGTTAGATTATTTTAGATTTATTTCGCGTGAAAATAACAGTCAAGCCTTAATTAAAAAAACAAAACATGTCCAATTTGGATCGGGAAGCACTATTAAGAAAATTTATTAGGGATGAGCCAGAAAATCCTTTCAATTTTTATGCTTTAGCACTGGAAATCAAGGAGAAAGATCAGCAGGAGGCCTTGCGTCTTTTTGATTATTTATTGGAAAATCATCCGGATTACCTACCTCAGTATTATGCTTCTGCACATTTCTTTTTTGAGCTAAATCAAATCCAAAAAGCAAAAGAAATCTTCACCTCTGGAATTGAATTGGCTAAATCTAAAAATGAGGTCAAAACTCTCCGAGAACTCAATAATGCATTTCAAAATTTTCTTTTCGAAACTGATCTTGAGGAAGATTGAGCAGAACAAACAGTAAATTCTTTAAGCCAAATTCTTTAGTATATTAGAAACAATCCATTGACTACGATCATGAAAACACAACAGGAACTTTTGGATTTTTTTATTCCCAAGCTCGATAAATCCTTTGCCAAATACCGTAAAAAATCCCTCGTCAAAGCCAGACAGGCTCAAGTGGGCCAGGAAGTAATCACGCACACCAGCGATGGGATCGAAACCAAAAATACAGCCTCTGAGGGAGATTGGTTGATCGAAAACCAAACTTCTGTCAAGGAACAATACCTGATCAAATCCGAGACATTTCAAAAAAAATACACCCTTCGAAATTCACTGGGCGATGGCTGGGGATGCTATCAGCCCAAAGGTAATGTACTGGGGATCGAAGTGGATGACAAACTGCTTCTTAGTTTAGGAGCCCAAAACCAACTTGAATTTGAGGCACCTTGGAAAGAAAGTATGGTGGTGAAATCCGGAGATTTTTTGATTATCCCTGAGGATTTAAATGAGATCTATCGGATAGCGAAAAAGGAATTTGGAGAAACTTATGAGCTCGTCAAGGCCTGATTACGATTTTTCCTAGTTGCTGTCCGTTCTTCATTCGGTCAAAGGCTGACACAGCCTCCTCCAAATCAAAAACCTGATCAATGACTGGTTTGATTTTTTGATCCTTAACGAGCTGAAGCATATTTGCAAAATCGAGGTCCGATCCCATCGTAGATCCGATCAGCTTGATCTGATTCCAAAAAATCCGTCTGACCACCAGTTCACTTGGGTTTCCGCAGGTAGCTCCATAAAATACGATTCTGCCTCCGGGCTTGACTACTTGAATCAGGTCATTGAGACTATCTCCTGCCGCACCATCGATGATCAAATCAAATCCTCCTGTAGCATCCAAAGCTTTTTTTACCCAATCCTTTTGGGTGTAATCAAAGCCAAATTTTGCCCCGTTTTCCAAGGCAAAATCCAGTTTTTCCTGTTTACTGCTGCTGACTGAAACTTCTGCGCCCAATGCACTCGCAAATTGAAAAGCAAATTGAGCCACGCCTCCTCCGATTCCGGTGATTAACACTTTTTCCCCTGCTTTGACCTGTCCCTGAAAGACTAATGCCCGATAAGCGGTCACACCCGCTAGCGGTAATGCAGCAGCTTGCTCGAGTGAAAGATGCGAGGGTTTCTCATGAATTCGACTTGCTGGAACTGCAATATATTGGGCCAAGGTACCGTGATTGGGCATACCGATAATTTCAAAGGTCTTGCTTTGGGCAAGTTGATTATCGCCCCAGCTTAACGCCGGATTGAGGATGACTTCCTTTCCAATCCATTTTAGATCAGAATCATCTGCTACTTCTACCACAATCCCCGCTCCATCCGAACCGAGTATAATTCCGTCACGGAGATTGGCATATTGACCGATTCTGCACCATTCATCGCGGTGGTTAAGTGCGGATGCCTTGATTTGAACCAGAACTTCGCCCGAATTCAATTTTGGCTTTGGCAAGTCAATTAGCTCAATTCCTTCAGGAATACTTCTGTTAAGAACAATTGCTTTCATATCAGAATGGTGCAGGGTCATTTCCTCCATCAAACACACTATCGATGTCATCGCCATTTGCTCTGCTGGACAGCTTGATCATTTGTCCTGATTCAAACGAACTCACACCCGATGCACTTGAGGTAAACTTATGCGAATAACTCACTTCTCCGGCTTGATTTCCGGGGTAGTTGATGCCAGAATCCAGGTCAGTAAATTTGGTGTATTGACCTATAAAGCGGAGTTTAACATTTTCAAGAGAGCCATTTCGATGCTTGGCTATGATGACCTCTCCCACTCCTGCAGTAGATCCTCCCCCCTCATCCTCGGTAATCCCGTAGTATTCCGGTCGATAGAGAAACATCACCATATCCGCATCTTGCTCAATGGCTCCGGATTCTCGGAGGTCGGAGAGTTGAGGCCGTTTGTCTCCACCTCTGGTCTCCACTGCTCGTGATAGCTGCGAAAGTGCAATCACCGGAATGCTGAGCTCCTTGGCGATCTTTTTCAAGGCTCTGGAAATACTCGCAATTTCCTGCTCACGGTTACCTCCGCCACCACCCTTGGTATCTCCGGACATGAGCTGAAGGTAATCGATGACGACCATCTGAATGTCATGCTGAGCTTTGAGTTTTCGGCATTTGGCTCTCAGTTCCAGAATAGATAAAGCGGGTGTATCATCCACAAAAAGAGGCGCTTTGGACAGTTTGGCTGTTTTATGGACTAATTGAGCCCACTCATGATCGGCCAAGGTACCTTTTTTGATTTTCTCTGAGCTTAATTCTGCCTCCGAAGAAATCAATCGATTTACGAGCTGTACGGCAGACATTTCCAGAGAAAAAATCGCTACAGGCTTATTGTGATCTACGGCTGCATTGCGGAGAACAGAAAGGACAAATGCCGTCTTACCCATGGCAGGACGGGCTGCAATGATGACCAAGTCAGACTTTTGCCAACCCGAAGTCACCCGATCCAATGCAGTAAAACCTGATGGAACTCCTGTCAGGCCGTCTTTTTGGTTTTTCCGCTGTTCAAGCTCTATGATCGCCTCACGCATGATGGAGCGCATGTCCGAGTAATTCTTTCTGATATTTTTCTCAGAAATCTCAAAAAGATTTTGCTCCATTTTGTCCAGCAACTCAAACACATCGGTGGTTTCTTCGAAAGCATCCTTTTGAATTTCGGATGAAATCTTGATCAGTTCGCGTTTGATGGCCTGCTCGGTGATGATCCGCGCATGATATTCAATGTTGGAAGCTGAAGCGACCTTTGAGGTCAATTCGGTGATATAAAAAGCACCCCCTGCCACTTCGAGAGCTCCATTTTTGCGAAGCTGCGTGGTGACGGTCAACAGATCAATAGGCTGACTTTCAGCGAAAAGATCGAGGATTGCCTGAAAAATAACTTTGTGGGCTTCTTTGTAAAAGCTTTCGACTTTAAGAATATCAATCACATTGGTCAACGCATCTTTTTCAAGCATCAAAGCGCCCAAGACTGCTTCTTCTAAGTCAACAGCCTGGGGTGGTATTTTGCCAAGAAAATTGCCAGGATTTTCAAAAGTTGGTTTTTTGCGGGTGATACGCGGATTATTGGTATTGTCGGTCATATAGCAAATGTATCTGCTGAAAGGCAAGAGTTTTGAACAACTTTTCCAAAACTTATCAACAAGTCATTTTCAGCAAAAATCAAGCCCTTGCGATCTGGGCGTTTTTGTAGTACACTCCATTGCGGTAAGCCCGGAACATGGAACACAGCAAGGCCCAGCTAAAGTGCCAAAGCATCTCAGAAACGGGTATTTTTAAAATTTTATAGCCCAAAATCGACTCATCATTGAGCATTCCATACGTATCCCAAAAATGAGGAAACAGAATACCGTAAGTGATGTAATAAATCACCATTACTATCCCTAATGTGGCAAATCCTGATATCAAAGAAATTCGAATGAGGTCTGGGCGCTGAGCCCAAATGTAAGCGGCTAAGCCCATGAAGGTCAAAAATGTAACATACCCGGAATGGATGTCCAAAATCAGACTGAAAACGGTCAAACTTGCACAGCCGATCAACCAAAGAATGAACAGGTCTTTATTTTTCGCCTGCGTTTGACGCTCAAAATCTATTTGCTGCCTGGTAAATGAGGCATGGATATAGCCTCCCACACCAAACATCGCAAACCCAATGATAAAATCCTCTATCCCCGGCCATCCAGTCTTCCATAGCATAGGCGGTTGCCAATAGTCATGAAAATACCAGACCTCCGCAATGACCCCCATGATTCCGCCGATCATGCCTACCTTGACCATGCCAGCTCTCCAGGGACTTTTCAAGAAAACCACAAACCACGCCAAAAGGTATAGCAAACCCATGGTCAGATATGCATATTTATCAGAAAGCATAGTTTCAAAAAGGGATTTTTCGGAACGCGAAATTAGCCAAAAACTCTACCTTCCAAAAAAAGTCCAAAATCAAAAACTCAGATTATCTCTATGCCTGCATTTTATCTTTAAGTTTGGAGTCGGAAAAAACACCCTCACTTTTAGATTCTATGAGTAAGTATCATTTCATCGCTATTGGAGGTGCGGTCATGCACAATTTGGCCTTGGCACTGGTAGAAAAAGGCTATCAAATCAGTGGAAGCGATGATGAAATCTACGAACCATCCCGAACACGCTTGGAAAAAGCGGGTATTTTACCGCATGATTTAGGCTGGTTTCCCGAAAAAATCACCCCTGAACTGGATGGGATCATCCTCGGGATGCACGCACGGATCGATAATCCTGAGCTGATCCGAGCACAGCAACTCGGAATTCCTGTATTTTCTTTCCCTGAGTTCATTTACAATCAAAGCCAATCCAAAAAGCGGGTAGTTGTCGCAGGATCACATGGAAAAACCTCCATAACTTCGATGATTCTTCATGTGCTGAAAGCCAATCAAATCGATTTTGACTATTTGGTGGGAGCACAAATTGAGGGCTTTGATCTGATGGTGCGGCTTTCTGACGCGCCGATTATCGTGATCGAGGGCGATGAATACCTGACCTCACCGCTTGACCGAACTCCTAAATTTTTTCATTACCATCATGACACCGTTTTAGTCAGCGGAATTGCATGGGATCATTTTAATGTATTTCCGGACTTTGAAGATTACAAAGCACAGTTTTCAAAACTGATTGATCTCACACCGGCCAATGGTAAAGTCATCTACTGTGCCCTTGATCATTTGGTAAAAGAAGCGGCCGAAAAAAGTATGACCCCGGGTCAAAAAATAGCTTATAGGGCACATCCCGCCGAGATAGTGGAAGGGAAAACCTTTCTCTTAACGGAAACCGGAAAAGTAGAGATCCCGATATTTGGGCACCACAACCTCCAAAATCTCTTGGGAGCATTGGAAGTTTGCCTGAGTTTGGGCCTGACCAAGAGTCAATTTTACACAGCCATTTCAAGTTTTAAAGGTGCAGCCAAACGACAAGAAATCTTGGCAAATGGGCCAAGCAGCATTCTTTTCCGCGACTTTGCACATGCGCCATCCAAACTTAAAGCAACTGTAAATGCGGTGAAAAATCAATTTCCCGGACGAAGGCTGATAGCTGTACAAGAACTCCACACCTACTCGTCGCTTAATAAGACCTTTCTGCCTAACTACGCTCAGACTATGGAGGAAACAGATGTAGCCATCATCTACCTCAATCCTCATGCTGTCGCGCTGAAAAAACTAGAACTCATGGACGAAAACACACTGCGCACGGGATTCCAAAGAAAGGATTTGATACTATTCACCGAAAGTCAAGCCTTAAAAGAGTACCTTTTGGATCAAAATTACTTGAATACCAATTTATTACTGATGAGCTCAGGAAACTATGACAACATGGACCTCGAAGCTCTCAAAACCAAAATACAAAACGCATGAATCTTAATCTGAGAAATCCCCTCGCATTTTTTGACTTGGAGGCCACCGGAACCAATGTTTCCACTGACCGAATTGTGGAAATATCCATTGTCAAACTCATGCCCGATGGAGGTCAGCAGATCTACACCCGGAGAGTAAATCCACAGATTCCTATCCCGCTTGAAGCTTCCTTGATCCACGGGATCTATGACAAGGATATCAAAAACGAACCTGCATTTAAGGACATTGCAAGGGAGGTTTTTCAATTTTTGGGGACAGCTGATTTGGCAGGATTCAACGTTTTAAAATATGACATCCCCCTTTTGGTTGAGGAATTTCTGAGGTCAGGGATTGATTTTGATTTGGACAAGCGCAATCTGATCGATGCGCAAAAGATCTTTTTCTTGATGGAAAAGAGGAATTTAACCGCTGCTTATAAGTTTTACTGCGGCAAAAAACTGGAAAATGCCCACAGTGCTGAAGCGGATACCTTAGCAACAGTGGATGTCTTAAGAGCACAGATCGAGCGCTATCTTGGCGAAGAAGTGGAAGATCTTCAGGGAAATAAAATCGGATTTTTCGAAAATGACATGAAAAAAATCCATGAGCTCGTGAATGAAAAAATGGTGGATCTGGCCGGTCGATTTGTATTCAACTCCCAAGGACAGGAAATTTTCAACTTTGGCAAGCACAAGGGTAAAACCATCGAACAAGCTCTTAAAGAGGAGCCTGGATACTACGATTGGATGATGAAAGGCGACTTTCCTCTCGATACCAAGCGAAAGCTTACCCAAGTTAAGCTACGAGCTTTTGCCACTCGGTGAGAAAAGTGATTGGTAAGTAAAGGTTCAGGGTTCGGAGTTCAAGGTTGGTAAAACCAGGAACGTCGAACCCTGAACAATTTTAACCCAAGATTTTATTTCGCTGCATTGTAATACTCCAGGGCCTTTGGCATATTGGCATTTAAACGTTCGATTCGGCGATCTGGACCTGGGTGAGTTGAGAGAAACTCCGGTGGAGCCTGGCCTCCTTTGGCGGACATTCTTTCCCAGAAAGCCGGCGCCTCTCGGGGATCATATCCAGCCATAGCCATGAAAATCAAGCCTAGGTCATCCGCCTCCAATTCATGCTTTCTGGAAAAACTTAGCATCCCAAGTTGAGAACCCATCCCGACTGACTGCAGCAAAATCTGCTGGGTCAGAGTTGGGTTTTGACCCATGGCTGTCGATACTGCGGAAAGGCCAAAATTCAAAACCAAGCCATTTGACATCCTTTCCCGAGCATGAGAAGCGACAGCATGTGCTATTTCATGTCCCATGACTACTGCTACTCCGGTTTCATTTTGGGTGATGGGAATAATTCCGGTGTAGAAAGCCACCTTGCCTCCTGGCATGCACCATGCGTTGACCTGATCACTTTCCAGGAGGTTAAATTCCCATGCCAGTTCACTGACCAGACTTTGGTAGCCGTTATCGATGAGGTACTTTTCGACGGCGGCAGACATTCTTTTTCCGACCTTTACGATCATCTGACCATCTTTGGTATTGGTCAGGTTTTTACTGGCTTTGACAGCTTTCTGATATTCCTCATTCACCAGAGGTTGGATCTCAGCGCTGGACACCAAGGCTAATTGACTTCGGCCAGTCAAGGGTACTTTGGCGCAGGAAATGGCCAAAAGTCCTAAAGCAAAAATCACTACTAACTTTTTCATAAATTTCATTTTATTTTCTTCAAAATTTCAAAAAGAGTACCAAGCTAGAGTACCCGCACAAATTTTGCTATTTTCCAACCAAATCTACCCATCATGAACAAAAAACCAGATTTGATCCTTTCTCCCGCAGCTGCATCCTATCAGAAGAAAATGACCAACCCTTTGATTTTTTGGTTTGCGATGCTGACCAAATTACCCAGTGCCGTGTTCTGGAGGTTGAAAATAAAGCACCTTGATCCCGAAAAATGCGAAGTGACCATCCCCTTTTTCTGGAGAAGTCAGAACCCTTTTCGATCCATTTATTTTGCGGCTCTAGCGGGGGCAGCAGAATTAAGTACCGGAGCGCTTTGTCAATTGGCTTTGGCAGGTAAAGGACCGTTTAGCATGTTGGTGGTGGATTTCAGAGCGCAATACAGCAAGAAGGCAAATACCAAAATCACTTTTACCTGCAATCAGGGAGAGGAGCTTTTTCAACTCATTGACCGTCTGCAGCCCGGTCAGAGCGAGCAGTTGACCATGGTCTCGATCGGTATCAATACCTCCGGAGAAGAAGTTGCCAGGTTTTTGGTGACCTGGTCTTTTAAGCGGAAAAGTTAATCTACAAGCAGTCGCCCAAGTCTAATAAATTCCTCCAAAGTGCCCTGAACTCGCTCTTTTGACCAATCCAAAAACTCGTGATTTTGATGAAATTGATTGAACTCAATGATCATTTGATCCCAATCATTTCTATCCAGGTTATAGCGAGTCATCAAATCATTCCGGATTGAATCCGAGTCAACAACTGCCAAATATCCCTCTCGACGCTTTTCCCAAGCCAAAAATTGATCGTATTGCCGTAGCTGTCGGTTACGACGCGTGAAATAACTGATCGGACCATAAATCGAAAAGTTGGGATTAAGGGAATACTTATCACTTCCACCGACCGCCTGCTGCGCAAAGGGTTTTTCTTCCACGGTTTCATCTTCGATCAAAATTAATTTTCCATCCTTGAATCGAAAGCGGAAAGGCTCTGCATTGACCTGAAAAGTAGGCAAAAGACGGGCCCGATCCTGGATCTCCAAAAGCAAAAAGCGCTCTTTTTCAAGCACCACCTTTCGTTCCAAAAATCCGGGAAAATTCAGATAAAGGGTATCACCAAGTGTGGCTACAACCGAAAAATATCCGCGGGCATTAGTCCGGGTCACCTCTTTTCCTCTAAGCGATATTGTGACACCTTCAAGGTGTTTTTTGTCATAGGAATCAATCACATTTCCCGAGTAGGTCTGTGAGTAGGCTATTTCCATCAGGAAAAAAGCTAGAAGAAAAACAACTTTTGTTTTCATGACCCATCAAAGGTAGGTACTCCAGATTGGGCTTTGAAAAAATCCCTGTTAAAGAAGTTTAAGGGAAAGAAAATTCAGACAGCGACTTTTTTTGGCAATGGATTACTTTTGTCTCATGAATTTCAATCTCACCCGGATAGCCCCGACACCCAGCGGATTTCTTCATTTGGGAAATGCCTTTTCATTTTTGGTTACCAAAGCCTTGGCTAAAAAGCATGGCGCCAAAATTCTACTTAGAATCGACGATATGGATCGGGATAGGTATCGGTCGGAGTATGTTCAGGACATCTTTGATACCCTGGATTTTCTTGAAATTCCCATCGATATCGGTCCCAAGAATCTTCAGGAATTCGAATCTGAATGGTCACAAATCCACCGGATGGCCTTGTACGAAGAGGCTTTGGAGCGACTCCGTGATTCAAGAGTGATTTTCTCCTGCGACTGTTCTCGAAAAAAAATCCAAGAATTGAATCCCCAAGGGCATTATTTGGGGTTTTGTCTGGATCGAAGAATGTCTCTGGACAAGCCGGAAACCGGCTGGCGGGTGAATACCCTGGACTCAGACTTCATCACCTATCGAGAATACCCCGATCAAAAAAAGACCGAACTCATTCCTGAGGAGTCGGCTTTTTATATCGTGAGAAAAAAAGATAGGCTTCCAGCCTACCACATGACCTCGGTAGTAGATGATATGCATTTTGGAGTGGATTTGATTATTAGGGGAAAAGATTTGGAGGCCTCTACCCTCGCCCAGCTAGATCTTGCAGGATACCTTGATGCTGATACGTTCACTAAAGTAACCTTTCATCACCATAAACTTTTGAAATCCCTGGACAAAAAGAAGCTGTCCAAATCAGAAGGAGCTACCTCCATTCGGTTTTTAGTCAAGGAAGGTAAAAAACATGCTGAGGTGCTTGGTCTTATTGGGGAAATGGCCGGCTTAAAAGAACCCATTTCTACTTTCGAAGAATTCAAAGACCAGTATTTGGCTAAATTTTGACAAATAAAAAGAGCGACAACTTTTCGGGTTGACGCTCTTTTTAGGAAGTGCGTTTAGTTTATTGGTATTTCGCCGGCTGTCCAGTTGGAACGGATGATTTTTGGATAAACCGCCGAATATCTTCATTTGAGGTCGCCAAGTCTTCGGCCCGTAGATACATCATGTGGCCAGAACGGTAACCTTTGAATTCAATTCGATCTTTCATTTTTCCATTTGGATCGATGTGCCAAGTGCTGTATTTGGCATTGAAGTAGTCAGTACCCCCGTCAAAATAGCCCGACTGAACCATCAAATGAAGAAAAGGATTTTGACGCATGGCAGTGCCGAGATCATTTCCTGTATTTTCGTTGCTTCGGTCCCAAGGGTTGACCGGGCCAAATAGATTATAGGTCAAATCCGTATTGAACTTCAGGACATTTTTGGCATAGAGATTAAATGCCGGCGCAAAGGCATGATTCCAGCTCGTGAGCGCGGGATCAAAATCATAACGCTCGCCACCTTCCATTCGGTCAAAGCCTTTGTATCTGCTATCGAGACGACCAATGGTCATTCCATCCCGTTCTCTAAGTAATTCCTTCCAGAAAAAGCTTGTAGGCACCATCAAGTTGTAACCCAGAATGGCTTCTTTTTTCAATCCCGAATAATAGGCCATTTTGGTAGCGATCGCGTCCCGTTCAGATTCGGATAGCATTCCACCTTTAGCCATTGCAGGAAGAATTTCATTCACTGCCATAGGCTCCACGATGGCCAGGATTTCATCCAAATCTTTAGCTTGAAGCTCAGCCGGAAGAGCTTTGTGATACCAAGCGGTGGCTGCATAATACGGCCAATAGTTTGCCATTTTCACAGGTCCTCCCCGCTCGATACCCATATCGGTAGGCGATACGAGGATCACTCCGTTGAAGTACATCCAATGCGAATTTTGCAACTGAGAAACCAATCCAGCTACCCGAGTGGTGCCGTAACTTTCTCCGATTAGGTATTTTGGAGAAGCCCAGCGATTCTGACGGGTCACGAAGGTATTGACCCAATCTGCCAAATACTTGATATCTGCATTGATTCCAAAAAAGGTACCTCTTGGCGTGTCTTCTTTCACAATTCTCGAATATCCTGTGTTGACAGGATCCACATAGACGATATCAGCTACATCCAGAATGGAATGTGGATTGGACTTAAATCCATAAGGCTGCACAGGGTATCCTTCTTCATCGATATTGAGAATCACCGGGCCGGTATAGGCCAAGTGCATCCAAATGGACGCTGAACCCGGACCACCATTGAAGCTGATGACCAGGGGTCTTGTGGACTTATCTGAGATGTCAGTCCGCTCATAATACGTGTAGAAAAGAGAAGCAATGGGCTCCCCTTTTTCATCCCAAACAGGCTGCGTCCCTGCAGTAGCTTTGTAAGGCACTCGCTTGCCTTTGATGGTAACTTCGGAGGTAGTTTCGACTTTGGATTCCACCTCGATTTTGCGTTCTGTTTGGGCGCTGACTACCGTGACGCAAAGCATCAAAGTCAGAAATAAGTAAATTTTTTTCATCGGATTGGATTTAATGACAAGAGGAAATTTGAGTCTTTTCAAATAAAGCTTAGCGTGAATTTACAGGAGTGGATTTTTTTATGGACTATTTCTGGGTGGAGTATCCCACCAGTTTGGCAATGACCACCGCGGGATAAAGTATTCCTACTGTGGAGAGCAGCACAGATACCATTTTGGAAAGAATATTTACCGGCAAAAAATCCCCAAAACCGACGGTGGTCAGGGATACCAAACTAAAGTAAACATAAATGGAAAAATCTTTGTCTGAGCCTGTAAGCTCTTGATCAGAGTCGATAAATCCCTGTCCACTGATCGAAGTACCCACCAGCAACTGGATCAATTCAAAAGCAAAAGCACCAAGTAAGGCCAAAAGGAGATAGACGTTCACAGCGCCTATGACACGATAAAAATTCACTTCGTGATTTCGAAACAATAAACGAAAGTTGACAAAGATAAATACCATCATATTGATCAAGCCGAAAAACCGCTCCAGCAAATAAAATTCAATAGGCAAGTCACTGAACCTTAAAATTCTCAAAGTGACTTGTGTTAGAAATAAAAGACTGGTAATGATTATCAAAAAAATATTGCTTGAAGACCAAATACCAGTAAAAAATAAAAAAAGAAATACCAGATTGACGTATATCATGTCAATATGACCGTACTCGATCAAAATAGGTAAAATAAATACCGTAAAGCCCAATACAACCAGCAAGATGACAAAACTGGCATCATTGAGCCAATATTCATTTATATTCTTAGCGATTTTTTGGAGATTTCCTTTGGCTGACATTTTACTCGCTTAAATAAATCGCACCGAGAAGTACCGCTACTGCCTGACCCTTGAGATACACTCGGTCATCATGCTTTTCTACAGTTAAGTTTCCTCCCCGTTTACTAGCCTGATAGGCTCTTAACTGAGTTTTTCCGGATTTTTGATTCCAATAATCCATCAAAGCACAATGCGCAAATCCTGTGACAGGATCCTCTGGAACTCCTACATTTGGACCAAAAAACCGACTCACAATATCGTATTCTCCAGATCCTTGACCAGTTACGATGATTCCCTCCTCTGAATTTGAGGCAATCATGGCAAAATCCGGAACCACCTCTCGTACCGCCTGCTCATTTTCTAGCTCGAAGATCCAGTTTTTCTTTAATTGGGCTGCCCGGATTATCCTTTTTCCAAAAAACTCATCCCCAAAGAATGGATGAGTATCCGTGAATGTGGCCAATAGCGGAAAATCCATGATCAGAAAATTCCCCTCGCTTTTGACCCGCAATTCTCCGCTTTTGGTCATGAAATGAATCGTCTCCTCTGCCGAAGCCCAACCCGACTGAAGCATCCAATACGAAGAAGCCAACGTTGCATGCCCGCAAAGATCAATTTCTAAAGTTGGAGTAAACCAGCGCAGATTAAAGTGATTTTTTTGGCTACATCGCTCCACAAATGCAGTTTCACTGAGGTTCATCTCCATCGCAATCTGCTGCATTTGAGACACTGAAAGTGGCTGGTCCAAAAGGCAAACTCCGGCCGGATTACCCGAAAAAGGATGGTCGGTAAAGGCATCCACCACGGCAATGGGTATCGACTTCATAGGTATCGTTCGTTCAGGATTTGAAGATGGTGGATAAAATGGCCCGGGATGATCCAAAGTAGGGCTCTCGGAGTGATTGGTTTTTCATTGGCTTTGCCGAGGTGATCCAGGCTGTTTACTGAAAGCGTTTTGACAAAAGAACAAATAGCCAACCGCTGCGCTTCAAAGTCCTCCAACAGATTTTCTAAAGGAATCTCTGCAAATCGGCCTTGGGTAACATATTCATTTTCATCAAATCCCGGGAGTGACTGCCGCTCACCTCGAGCGATGCAAAGTGCCCGGAATAGCATAATTCGCTCAGTGTCGATCATATGTCCCAAAACCTCTTTGGGAGTCCACTTACCCTGACCATATGCGATCGACTCCCATCCTGGAGATTTGGAGGTAAACAAGGCTCTGAGAGCATGGATTTGACTTCGAATCATGTCAATATATTGGCCTTCCCCGACTTTGCTGAGATAGCTGTCAAAATACTCGGGATATTCGCCTCTTCTGGGCAGTGCAAAGTTGTTCATGTAAAATTTGAATTGGGTTTACTACTTCTGGGATAAATTTAGCCTGATCAAGAAAAACCAAACCTACCATGCGTAAAATTTTATTCACCCTTTCTCTACTTATTTGCTCTCATGTGCTCCTCGGGCAACAGGCCATCATACGAAATTCCTCCGTCGAATTGATGGTGCGTGAGGTATCCTCTGATTCGCTCAAATCGTACATCTATGCCTTAGCCTCCTTCGATTCCCGCCATACCTTAAACACCGATTCAGAAAAAGGTATGCCCGCAGCCCAACAGTATGTCTTGGGTAAGTTTAATGAATTTGCAAAAAAATCCGGGGGTAGAATGACGGCCAAGATCGAAGAATTTATCACTCCTGGAGATGGAAGGCGTATTCCTACCGATTCCAAAGTAGCCAATGTAGTGGCCTTGCTCAAAGGTACTGATCCAAATGATCCGCGCATAATTGTCGTTTCGGGTCATCTTGACAGCAGAAACAAAGATGTTATGGATGCTACCGGAGGAGCACCGGGAGCAAACGATGACGGTAGCGGAGTGGCTGTAGTCATGGAACTAGCCCGAGTCATGGCTTCCCGTGAATTTCCTGCGACGGTTTTATTCGTGGCCTTTACAGGCGAAGAGCAAGGACTAAAAGGGGCCACTTACTTGGCAGACCAGGCCAAAAATGAAAGCTGGAAAATCGAGGCAGTATTGAATAATGACATCGTCGGCAATAGCAATTCTTCAGAAACCCTCATCAGCAACAATACCGTAATGCGTGTTTTCTCTGAATCAATTCCGTTGGCCGAAGACGAGCGTGGTGCTGCTATCCGTCGATCCACCAACTCGGACAATGATAGCCCCTCCCGTCAGCTTGCCCGCTACATCAAGGAGGTAGGCGAACGCTACGTAGATCATATGGAAGTCAAACTGATCTATCGAAGTGACAGATTCCTGAGAGGAGGAGATCAGACACCTTTTATGCGAAATGGTTTCACCGCTGTAAGAATGTCTGAAATGAATGAAAATTTTCCACATCAGCATGAAAATGTACGTCTCGAGGATGGAATCCAATATGGAGACCTGCCTGAGTTTATGGATTTTGAATACCTGCGTAAAGTAGCCGCAGTAAATATTGCCTCGGCAGCTTCCCTGGCCAGTGCTGCATCCAAGCCCCAAGAAGTGCGAATCGACGTGAGAGGACTGACTAATTTTTCCAAACTTCACTGGAAAGCTCCTGAAAATGGAAAGGCAAAAGGATATTTTGTCCTGATGCGTGAAACTTCCTCGCCGGTTTGGGAGAAAAAATTCTATACCACCGAAACTGAAATCCATCTCCCTTACAGCAAAGACAATTACTTTTTTGCCGTGCAGTCGGTGACCGAGGAAGGCTCAGAAAGTCTGGCCGTTTTCCCTTCTCCACAGACCAGGTAGAGACAAAATTGAATTAAAACAATTCTAAATTTCGATTTAATTAAGGATACTTTGAATCCAATGCGATTTGATTTGGTTAAGTTTAGGTAAGATATAACTCTTTGAAATTATGAAACAGAAAGAAATCGTAACGCTACAGCGTTCACTACTACCAGATACAGAAGCATTGCTCAACAAACAAATCGAAATGGAAGGTAAATCTTCCGCTTATTACTTATCGATGGCTTCTTGGTGTCACATGATGGGATATGCCAATGCAGCCAAATACCTCTACACGCATGCTGATGAGGAGCGTATGCACATGATGAAGATCTTCCATTATGTGAACGAAGCTGGAGGACATGCCATTCAGCCTGAAATCACCGGGGTAAGACACAATTTCAACTCCTTGAGAGAAGTCTTTGAATTGATTCTAGAACATGAAATCAAGGTGACCAAGTCGATCAACAACATAGTAGATCATGCATTTGGCGCAAAAGACTTCGCTACATTCAGTTTCATGCAGTGGTATGTGACCGAACAGCGGGAAGAAGAAACCATGTCAAGACGTGCTTTGGAACTATTTGACATCATTGGTGAAGAAGGTATTGGTCTTTGGACTATCGATCAGGAGCTTGGCAAACTTCATAGTGCCGCCCATGAAGGTGAGGCTTAAGGCTTATTTATATTTCAAATGACAAAGCGCTTTGGATAATCCGAAGCGCTTTTTTTATTGAACATTTTCTAGTTCATTTTGAGAAAATGATGGGATTTGGATGAAAAAACACTCCTAAAAATTAAAATTTTGAAAGTGATTATTGACTGAGTCCAATTTTTTTTAAAATAGACCGACTGTAAAAATTTAATTTTTTTAATTTTATGCATAGTCGATACTTATATCCATCCATAGCGTCGAACACCCAAATATTCTTAATCCATGACCAATCCAGCCATCACCACCCAAGCTAGGTTTTTTCAAAGTTTGAAAGCTGCTATCCCATCTTATGCTTCTTTGGTAAATGAAATTGCTGAGACTCTTGACGTAAGCGTAGATAGTGCTTATCGCAGAATTAGAGGAGAAAAACTTCTGGATTTTGATGAGATAAAAATGCTCTGTGAGCGATTCAATATTTCGTTGGATAAATTTTTCAGCTTAGAATCGGACGCGATTCTGTTTCAAGGAAAGCTCAATTCCTATCAGGAGGATGCATTCAAAATCTGGATGGATGATGTATTGGCCCAGCTCAATCTGGTCAATAGTTTTAGCCATCGACATGTTTATTTTTTGGTAAAAGATATGCCCCCCTTTCATCATTACTATCACCCACTTTTGGCTGGTTTTAAGTTTTTCTTTTGGATGAAATCCATCCTTTATTATGAAAGTCTGAAAAATGAGAAATTCACCTTGGACAAAAATTATTTCGCTCCTTATCAGGAAATAACCAATAAAATCTTAAAAGTTTATAATAAAGTTCCTACTTCAGAAATCTGGAATGAAGAAGGGCTCAATACCACCCTCAGGCAGATCGAGATTTATCAAGAAATGGGAATCATACCGGATCCTGAAGTAGCCTTAAGGCTCTATAATTGCGTCCTAGAAGCAATAGATCACCTTGAAAAAATGGCCGAGACTGGCAAAAAATCCATGTTTGGACAATCCCCAACCGAGGAAAGCGCCGAATATCGCTTATATCTAAATGAAATCGTGCTGGGAGACAATACCTTCATGGCCGAAATCGGAGATACCAAAATAACCTATCTCAACCATTCTGTACTCTATTTTGTGGGCTCTACAGATCAGCGGTTTAATGAGGGTATGTTTAAAAATCTAGACAACTTGATGAAAAAATCCACCCTCATCAGCGGAACCGGAGAGAAAGATCGAAAGCAGTTTTTTAACCGATTGAGGAAAAAAGTACAGGCAAAGATCGCTGTTTTGAATGCTTTGGCCTAAAAACTGACCAAGATTACCCGCCGATTTAAGGGATATTAGCCTATCTTGCTTTCATGAAAAGATTATTATATCTGGTTTCTTTTGGAGCTATTTTCCTAGCTTCTGCATGTCAGAATGAAGATAATTCGAAAGAAATCACGGTCAATGAAAAAGTGATATTTGCTGATCCGGAACCGGCTGCAAAACAAGAAGGAATGGTATGGATTCCAGGTGGAAAATACACCATGGGAAGTAATGATCCAGCGGCCTATGAATATGAAAAACCGGCCGTCCAGGTTGCTGTGAAGGGGTTTTGGATGGATAAAAATGAAGTGACCAATGCTGAGTTTGCCAGATTTGTACAAGAAACTGGATATATCACACTGGCCGAAAGACCGGTAGATTGGGAGGAATTGAAAAAGCAATTGCCAGCCAATACGCCAAAACCTGCCGATTCACTGTTGCTGCCAGGCTCATTGGTCTTTTTCCCTCCTACCCGACCTGTTCCTACTGATGATATCAACCGTTGGTGGAAATGGGTAACTGGCGCCAATTGGAAACATCCCGAAGGTCCAGGTTCGGATTTGACCGGAAGAGAAAATCACCCGGTTGTCCACATTGCATACGATGATGCAGTGGCTTTTGCAGAATGGGCAGGTAAACGCCTCCCCTCCGAACTCGAATGGGAATTTGCAGCACGGGGTGGAGTAAATGGTAAACGGTTTGCTTGGGGTGATGAATTGACTCCCGAGGGCAAGCACCTAGCCAACACCTTTCAAGGCACTTTTCCTCACCAAAATCTGGGAGAGGACGGATTTATAGGCACCTCACCTGTGGCTAGTTTTGAGCCCAATCCATTTGGGCTTTATGACATGATTGGGAATGTATGGGAACTCACCTCAGACTGGTATGATGCGCTAAAGCATGCCCGACTCGCCGGTCAAGCCCCCAAACTTGATGCGGGAATGAATCCTTGCTATAACCCCAACAATCCATTTGCACAAGAGCGAGTGATCAAGGGTGGGTCATACCTTTGTGCGGCTAACTACTGTGTCAATTACCGACCCTCGGCACGGCAAGGTCAAGCATTCGATTCAGGGACTTCCAATGTCGGATTTAGATTGGTCAAAGATGCAATTCACCACGGTATGGTTAACCAATAGGTCATTTTTTGGGTTTTTGAACAAACTTCTCCTATATATGATACTTCGCAGACTTTACTGGTTGGCATTATTAATCAGTTTACCGGTTGTAGAAACCTATTGCCAATTAAAACCGGGATTTTCTCCAAACGAATACCTGGATTTCTTGGGAATCACTGCTGCAAGTGTTGCTGACACTTCATTTACCAATGGCATTCCACAAAATCCCAAACTGGAAAAAATCTACGAATCTCCTGTAGTAGGTCTGGAAAATAAATGGTATCTGTGGGTAAATGGAGAAAATAAAACTGCCTGGCTGACCATTCGAGGTACAGCAAACAATCAAACTTCCTGGCTGGCCAATTTTTATTCCGCTATGATTCCTGCCAAAGGATCGCTGAAAATTAGAGAAGATTATCAGTTTGAATACAACTTCAGTGAAAATCCAAAAGCAGCGGTCCATGTGGGCTGGACCTTATCGACAGGAGCTTTGGCAGAGACCTTGGTACCCAAAATGGACTCCCTCTATGCGTCAGGATATCGGGATTTTGTCATTTCTGGTCATAGTCAAGGAGGAGCAATATCCTATCTGATGACTTCTCATCTTAATCAATTAAAATCAACGGGAAGATGGCCTGAACCGATCCAGATTAAAACCTACTGCAGTGCTGCACCCAAACCCGGAAATTTATTTTACGCTTATGAATATGAATTCCAAACCCAAGGCGGTTGGGCATTCAATGTAGTCAATGCAGCGGACTGGGTACCGGAAGTTCCTTTTTCAGTTCAAACCATTCAGGATTTCAACCGAACCAATCCCTTTTCGGATGCTTCTGATTTTATCAAAAGGCAAAAATTTCCTCAGCGCCTGGTCTTCAGGAGAGTTTACAATAAACTGAATAAACCCACGAGAAGTGCTCAGCGAAATTTTGAAAAATACCTGGGATTCTACGCGGGAAAGCAAGTGAAAAAGACCCTTCCAGAATATGAAGCTCCTGAGTTTTTCTCGAGCAATCATTTTACTCGAACGGGCAATTTTATTGTTTTGCTTCCCGATGAAAAGTATTGGGAAGTATATCCGGATGAAAAAGAAAAGGTCTTCAAGCACCATGGCCTGAGACCTTATCATTTTCTTCTCCAAAGACAATTTGACCTGGAGTAATCTGATCCGCTGATGGGACTCAGATGATTCCCTTTTCTGGGTGCTTACCGATGACAGTCCGTCCAAAGGCTTTCATTTCCTCTATTTGTGCGTCCATGTCTCCGTTTGGATAGATAGTCGGACCGATACCCGCTTCTTTTTTCTTATAGTCCAAATAACCGATCACCACCGGCACATTTGCTCCCAATGCGGTGTGATAAAATCCGGTTTTCCACTTTTTGACAGCTCCTCGGGTACCCTCAGGAGTGACCATGACTACCAATTCCTCTGAATCTTTCAGCATCTGAGTCATAGCTTCGGTATAGGTCTGCTTTCGGCCTCCGGGAATTCGCTTTCGGTCAATCGGAATTGCCCCCAATCCGGAAAGAATCCAGCCAAGAGGTCCGATCATCACTTCCTTTTTGATAGTAAATCGAACAGGAATATCCATCAGGTAAAAGGCCGCCCTCGCATAGAGGATGTCCCAGTTGGAAGTATGGGGAATAGCGATCAAAACTGCCTTTTTGACTCCCTCTGGCCAGTTGATTTTGAGTGACCAACCTGAAATCCAGAAAATAAATCTGGAAAGTACCTTCATCATAGTGTTTTCGATTTTACAATTTTTGCAGAGTTACCCAGGTCTGCCAGACTTGGATTTTCTTCCATCACTTTTCTGGCTTGGTCATACCCTGCTTGAAACAAGTCAGGTGCTTTTTTGATATCAAATACCCCATATTTACCCAAACCCGGAGATTCGATAAAGTAGTCGCACTTGGACTTTCGGGAATAGACGTTGAAGTTCATCGACATGATTACGGATCTTTCGATCAAGTTTTTCATATTTCGAATATTACTTTCTTCGGGCAAATGGTTACAGTTGACCCCTATCACCACATCGCACAAACCCTCAAGTGGCTCAACGGGCAGGTTATTCAAAACCCCACCATCTACCAGGTACTTGTTGCCAATATTTATAGGCTCAAACATACCCGGAATGCATGAAGAAGCCATAATTGCTGGTATCAAATCACCATCATCAAAGTAGACCACTTTTCCTTTTCGGATATCTGTGGCTGCTACAGCCAACGGAATCTGGAGCTGTGCAAAATCATTGTGAGGCAGATAAAGCTTGAACAGATCGCCCAAGGTTTCCATCTTCAAGATACCCTTCCAAGAAATGGCTGGGCGCATGAATTTGAAATAGTTGGTCTCAACGATGATTTTTAATATCTCCTCGGGCTTATATCCCTGACAATACATCGCACCCGCAATGGCTCCAGCCGAACTTCCTGATATTTTGGAGGGCTTGATGCCAGCTTCATCCAATGCTTTTAATACTCCCAAATGGGAAATCCCACGGACTCCGCCTCCCGAGAGTGCAATACCGATTTCAATCTTAGAGCTCATCGAGTCTGAACGTTTGGTCAAGTCTAATCCCCTTTTCGGTCATTTTCACCGTGCAGCATTCATTAACTGGATCATGCTCCAGAAAAAGTACATATTTTTCCCGGGCCGCCTCTTCGAGGAAAGCCTGCTTTTCGGTCATTGTCAAAAGAGGTCTCGTATCGTACCCCATTACATAAGGCAATGGGATATGCCCTACAGAGGGAAGCAAATCCGCCATAAAGACTACCGTATGACCTTTATAATTGATTTTCGGAAGCATCTGCTTGTCCGTATGTCCATCCACACAGATGAAGTCAAATCCTTTGAACAAGAATTTTGAATCTGGGTCAACAAATCTCAAAACACCATGATCTTGCATTGGGAGAATATTTTCTTCCAAAAAGGAAGCTTTTTCTCTTGGATTTGGTTGGGTAGCCCATTCCCAATGAGCCGAATTTGACCAGTAGTCAGCTCTTGGAAAAGTTAACTCATACTGCCCATGTGAACCATATCGAACTCCTCCCCCACAATGGTCAAAATGTAGATGGGTCAAAAACATATCGGTAACATCTGTCGGCAAAACTCCTAGATTTCTAAGGCTTTGGTCCAAAGAATCATCACCATGAAGGTAATAATGAGAGAAAAATTTGGCGTCTTGCTTATCCCCGATTCCGTTGTCAATTAAAACCACGCGGTCACCATCTACGGCCAACATACAACGCATGGCCCATGTACAAAGGTTATTTTCATCGGCCGGATTTGTCCTTGACCAAAGCGACTTAGGGACAACTCCAAACATGGCGCCTCCGTCGAGTTTGAAGAAGCCCGTATTTACGGTATATAATTCCATTTTGGGTTTATGCTTTTGGGTTTAAAAACCAAAAGCAACCTTTCCCAGGGTGGACAGATTGCTTTTTGGTTGCACTAAGATATTAATGGCAAATCAGTTGTTTATTCAACTACCACTCCCATTGAGCAGAATTTATCAATTCGCTGTTCAATTCGCTTTTCAGGTTTGATTTTATCCAATTCTTTAAGAGCTTGATTGATTGCCTCTTTGATGGTTTTGGACATAGCTTTGAGATCTTTGTGAGCACCTCCTAAAGGCTCAGGAATGATGCCATCTATTAATCCATTAGATTTCATATCATTGGCGGTGAGCTTTAGCGCCTCAGCGGCCTGCTCTTTGTAATCCCAAGATCTCCAAAGAATGGAGGAGCAAGACTCCGGTGAAATCACAGAATACCAGGTGTTTTCTAACATAAAAACTCGATCCCCTATTGCAATACCCAAGGCACCTCCTGAAGCACCTTCACCGATGATGATGCAGATGACAGGTACCTTCAGCATAAACATTTCCTTGAGATTTCGGGCGATCGCTTCCCCTTGACCACGTTCTTCGGCTTCTAGTCCGGGAAATGCACCTGGGGTATCGATCAGGGTGACGATTGGCTTTCCAAATTTCTCTGCCATTTTCATCAGACGGAGCGCTTTACGGTAACCCTCGGGATTGGCCATGCCAAAATTTCGCTCCTGACGCTGTTTGGTATTTCGCCCTTTTTGTTGGCCAATAAACATCACTGTTCGACCATCAATATCTCCCAGCCCACCAATCATGGCTTTATCGTCCTTTACAGTACGATCTCCATGAATCTCAATAAAATCATTGGTGATCTCATAGATATAATCCAAGGCATAAGGGCGATCGGCATGCCTTGACAATTGCACTCGCTGCCAGCGGGTCAGGTTATCAAAAGTCTCTTTTTTCAATGCGAGGATTTTTTCTTCCAAAGACGCGATATCGCCACTCAAATCAATGTTGCGGCCCTTCGCTAAGTCTTTCATCTCCTGAAGTTTCTGCTCTAAGTCAGCTATGGGTTTTTCAAATTCTAATACCATTTTATTGGTTTTTGAGAAAGGCAAAGATAAGGATATCTCTTAATCAGCCGCAAAACAAGCTAGGGAAATGGATAATCGGAAATAAGGTAGTGTGGGAATAAGTTTAAGGAAAGAATTTTGAAAAAAGTAAACTATCTCAAGAAACATTGAGATTTGAAACCAAGACCTTAAAAATAAAGAAGTCTCAGATTTCTCTAAAGCTTTCAGTGAATGGACAGCCCGTCCCGAGAATCGGGAGGACTTGAACCCAAGACCTTAAAAACAAAAAAGTCCCGAATTTCTTCGGGACTTTAAGCGGAATGGACGGGACTCGAACCCGCGACCTCCTGCGTGACAGGCAGGCATTCTAACCAGCTGAACTACCACTCCGTTATACTTCTCGTTTGAAGTGGTGCAAAGGTAGAAAATCGAACCTTATCCGCAATAAGTCCGCTTTATTTTTTTCTCCTAAACCTTTTATCTAATTCTTTTTCAAAGCTATAAATTTATCCTGAAGTCTATTTAAATCGCATTTTCATCAACTAACACTTCGACATGCGGATGTAACCAAAGAAAAGAAGCCGGAAATTCTGTTGAAATTTCAGGCTTAAGCAATCTTTCGAATGCAGCCTTTTTCCCGGATCCTGCGATAAAAATGAGGATTCTCCTCGACTGCAAAATATTGCCCATTCCCATAGTCATTCCAAAAGTTGGGGGCTGAGCAAGTGATCTGAGCATTCCATTATTTAAGGTAGATGGCGCTAACGGAGCCACATGGAATTCGCTCCTTAATACCATTCCGGGTTCATTTAAAGCAATATGCCCATTTACTCCTATCCCAAGAATACAGATATCTATTGGCCCTTGTTGCTCGATAGTCTGCTGCATTTCCTGACAATCCTCCTCCGGAGTCGCTGTAAACGGATCAATCGTCCAATAGCGATCTTTAGGAATATTCATGGGTTGAATAAATTTATACTGCACATCCAACTCAGAGGTAAATGTCGATCCATCAGCTAACCCTCCCCATTCATCAAGTTTGATCACCCTAAGTTTGCTGCAAAAGTCAGGATTGGATTTCTTTTCATCGGCCATCGCTGCATAAAGTCCCGAAGGCGATCCTCCACTCGCCACACAAAAAAGTAAATCAGGCTTGTCGTCAATATCTTTTTTGACAATCTCAAAGCCTTTTTGGCTCATCAATTCAAAATTTGGCAGGTAATGAAAATTCATAAATTCGACATAAAGTTTGGATTTCGAATTTAGTAAGATCTTCTGCGCTAAATTAAATTCCCCTCAAATTCCAAATTATTATTGCTTGATCATCCATATTTTTGAAGAATATTCTAAAATCTTTTCACAATCTCTTGGATTCAAAATAAATTACTTCTACTTTTGCACCGTCAATTTTGACGTAGCAATTTTTTCGAGCCGTGAATCCTTACTGTCGCTTGTCTGGGATTTAGGATAACATGGCAAGAAAAAGTAAGGAACATTTCATGGAAAACATTAAATTCTCTGACCTGGGGATTTCAGCTGAAATCTTGCGGGCCGTGGAAGAGATGGGTTATACCCAACCTTCCCCCATTCAATCACAAGCTATTCCATTCGTACTCGAAGGTCGTGATGTCATCGGACAGGCACAGACTGGTACTGGAAAGACCGCAGCTTTTGCTATTCCAATCATCGACCTAGTAGATGCGGAATTCAATAAGCCTCAAGCTATTATCCTTTGCCCAACTCGTGAACTCGCTGTTCAGGTAGAAGGAGAAATCCAAAAATTAGCCAAGTATCATCGCGGCATCAATTCTGTAGCCATCTACGGAGGTGAATCCATCGACAAGCAGATCAGAATCCTCAAAAAAGGTGTTCAGATCGTGGTAGGAACTCCCGGACGTGTGCAGGATCACATGAATCGCGGTACGCTAAAATTAGAAGATGTCGGAATCATCGTACTCGATGAAGCAGATGAAATGCTCGACATGGGCTTTAGAGACGACATCGAAGCAATACTTCAGGAAATGCCTGAGGAGAGACAAACTGTCTTTTTCTCGGCTACCATGGCCAAGCCGATTATGGATTTGACCAGAAAGTATCAGACTGATCCAGAAATCATCAAAGTCGCCAAAAACGAACTTACCGTTTCCAAAATCGAGCAGGTTTACTATGAGGTAAAGCCTTCCTTGAAAATGGAGTTGATGGTTCGACTGATGAATATCAATAACTACGCACTCAGCGTGGTCTTCTGTAACACCAAGCGAATGACCGATGAGGTTACTGAAGGTTTGGGTGCCAGAGGAATCCTAGCTGAAGCGCTTCATGGTGACCTTTCTCAGGCGCAGCGTGACAAAGTAATGGGCAAATTCAGAAAAGGCCTTTGTACAGTACTTGTAGCAACCGACGTAGCCGCTAGAGGTATCGACGTGGACAATGTCGAAGCTGTATTCAACTTTGACATTCCGCTTGACGAGGAATATTACGTACACCGGATAGGTAGAACGGGCCGTGCCGGTAAATCGGGAACAGCAATCACGTTTATCACCGGTCGTAGAGAATCCATGAAGTTGAGAGACTTGGAGCGTTACACCAAGGCTTCCATCAATAAAATGACTCCGCCGTCAGTCGCTGAACTGGTTGAGTTGAAAAAGGCTCAATTGGTGAAAGACGTTCATAGGTCTTTAAGCAAAGAAGAAAACAACGAAATATTTGAATCCACCATCGCTCAGATGATCACTGAGGGCTTGACTCCGGAGCAAATTTCCCTTGGACTGCTTAAAATGGTCATGGGTGATGCGGTGAAGGAATTAAGAGATCAGGATTTCGGCATCGAGACTTCTTATGGAGATCGCAGAAGAGAAGGTGGACGTGACGGAGGTCGTGAAAGCCGATATGGAGATCGAAGAGAAGGCGGCAGAGATCGTTTTGCAAGAGGCCTAAGAAGCGGTGGAGACCGTTTCGAAAGAGGACCTAGATCTGGTGGAGACCGATTTGAAAGAGGACCTCGTTTTGCAGATCGTAAAGAAGGCGGTAGAGACTTTGCTCCTAGAGCAGAACGTACTCGTGATGCGAACATGACGCGCCTTTTCCTCAACTTAGGTAATAAAGACAGAATCCGACCTAATGACATCGTAGGTGCTATCGCTGGTGAAACTGGCGTTCCGGGCAAAAGCATTGGCGGCATTGATATATTTGACAACTTCTCCTTTGTGGATGTACCTCAGAAAGATGCTGAGCATGTGATCCGAGTGATGAAAAACAATACCATCAAAGGAAAAACCGTCAACATGGAAATCTCAAAAGGTTAATTTGGTTATAGGTTAATTTGGTTTAAAGGCACATTTCTAAAGGGAATGTGCTTTTTTTGTGTTCCTATCAAATCAATTTATGCAGCTGTTTTTTCAAGAAAATATTACCGAACCGATCACCCCTCTATCAGAAGAAGAATCCAAGCATTTGGTCAGAGTGCTTCGCAAAAAACAAGGCGATGAACTGACACTGACGGACGGAAAGGGCATGATCTTTCAGGGAGTCATTTTGGAAGCAAATCCGAAAAAAGCCAGCATAAAAATCATTTCTAAAAAAACTGCAGAAACTGACACCTTTCATATCCACCTTGCCATCGCTCCTACCAAAAGTCCTGAACGAATGGAATGGATGGTGGAAAAGATCACTGAGATCGGATTCCATGAAATGACACTTTTGGAAACTGAAAATTCTGAACGAAGCTACCTTAAAACCGATCGATTGGAGAAAAAAATCATCTCAGCCTGTAAGCAAAGCATCAAATTCCACATTCCCAAATTGAATGGAAATATTGGATTCAAAGATTTAATTAAAAGCAATGATTATATTGATTACCAGAAATTTATAGCTTATGTAGATGAAAATCATCAGCATCATCTTTTGGATCTTGCAAAGCCAAATCGAAACTACCTGATTTTGATTGGACCTGAGGGGGATTTTGATCCAAAAGAGATTGAAAAAGCAATGGAATCTGGTTTTAAACCAGTATCACTGGGAAAAAGTAGACTCCGAACCGAAACTGCAGGTCTGGCGGCAATCCAAATGCTTCAGGTACTAAACCGATAATTTTCTCGTTTTTGAACTTAATAGACCTTCAAGTACAGCTTGAAGTCAGCGCTTATTTTACTACTTTAGACCTATTGTTTCTGACTGGTGTCAAAAAAGCTGAATCTGTTTTTTTGGTCATTTTCGTCAACTAAATTTAAATGCTGTGCCGTACAAAGAGCGAGAAATAGAAAAAAAGTATTATTCGATCGGTGAAGTTGCTGACATGTTTAAAGTGGCTCCATCCCTCATTCGGTATTGGGAAGGAGAATTTGACATTATCCGTCCTAAAAAAGACAAAAAAGGGAACAGACGCTACACCAAGGATGACATTCAAAAGATTCGATATGTCTATCATTTAGTCAAGGAGAAAGGATACACCTTACAAGGAGCACAGGAGGTAATCGCTACAGGAAGGAATCAAGGATTTGACAAAGTAGCAGCAGTACAGAAACTTCAGGAAATCAAGGACTTTTTAATCAATCTGAAGCATGAACTCCACACTCGATCCAAATCATGAGGAATTAAGATATCATCTAGCTTTAGCACTCGCCCCGAAAGTTGGCCCGGGAGTATTTAAATCTATTTTGGCCTATAGTGGGTCGCCGAGGCAGTTTTTTCACCTGACAAAAGGAAAAGCCTCAAAAATCCCTAAGCTTGGTGATAAACTTTTGGATCTGCTCAAGCAGGAAGAAAAACTCCTGAAAAGAGCCGATGAGGTTTTAAATGAGTGCCATAAAAAAGGATATGACATCCGTTTTTACACCTCCTCTAAATTCCCCCGACGAGTCAAAGCTCAGGAGGATGGACCTGTTGTACTTTTCACTCAGGGAAATGGGGATTTGAATTTTGAGCGCGGTGTGGGCATCGTGGGTACAAGGAGTGCCACAAACTATGGTAAAACCATCACCCGAAAAATCATCGAAGACCTCCTTCCCTATCAGCCGGTTATAATTTCAGGGCTTGCCTACGGCATTGATATCGAGGCGCACAGGGCAGCACTGCAAGTAGGATTGCCCACTATTGCAGTGATGGGAAGTCCCATTAATCAGATCTACCCAGCAGCACATAAAAAGACTGCCGAACAGCTTCAAGAAACAGGTGTCTTGATGTCGGAGTACGCCCCGGGAAGCTCGATGGTTCCGGGTAATTTTCCCGCCCGTAACCGAATTATTGCAGGACTTTCGGATGCACTCATTGTAGTGGAAGCTGCAGAAAAAGGCGGTGCCTTGATCACCGCTGAGATTGCCTACAGCTATGATAAGGAGGTTTTTGCCGTACCGGGTAATCTCCAATCGACGTTTTCTGAAGGTTGTAATCAACTGATCAAAAAAATGAAAGCCTCCATTTACACCGGCCCATCTGATATTGCTGATGCCTTATTCTGGAGTAAACCGGGAGAAGAAAAAATCACCAAACCGACTCTGGATTTGCTCGCAAGGGATGAGGATGAAAAGGCTATTCTGCTCTTACTGCAGGAAAAAGGCGAAACCGAGATTGATCTGATTTCTTATGCGATAGACATTCCTCTGGGAATTTTATCCTCCAAATTATTGAATCTGGAATTTGAAGGAATTGTGAAATCGCTTCCGGGTAAGAAGTTTAAACTTTTGGTATAGGATTAACCTTCAAAAATTTCCTCCAGATTAAGCTTGAAACCTTCAATGCAAGTGGATTCAACGACGTCTCCCGCTACAAACAAGCCAGAAGGCTGATATTTACCATTCACCAAGGTATAAACCAATAAAGTTTGTTCGGTGGGATGAATCACCCAATATTCCTTTACGCCGGATTCTTCATAAACTTCATACTTCAGTTTCAGCTCTTTTCGATTATTTCCTGGAGAAAGGATCTCTACAACCAAATCCGGAGCACCTATGCAACCCGCTTCGTCCAGTTTACTTTCATCACAAACGACACAAAGATCAGGCTGAAGGACGGTGTCGATCTCATCGCTCTTTTTTGACTTGACCGGAAATCTCACATCAAATGGGGCTTGAAAAACTTGGCATGGCTTACCTTTCAAAAAAGTAAATAATGCCGATGCTAGCCTAAGAGAAACCTTTTGATGACTCATCCCCGGAGCGGCAGCAGCCCACTTAAAGGCTTTACCTCGGATCAACTCCATCATATCGTCAATTTTCCAAGTCAAATAATCTGCATAGGAATAGTGACCATACTCGATATCTGGCTCATTTACAGTATGTAGCTTATCGTCTTCCATGCTTTAATTTAGGAAAATTCAGTTGAAAAGTAGGCTCTTTCACTTCCCTTTTAATCTTCTTACCACCTTGGGATAATACCACAGGTAAAACCCACTGATTGCCAGAAAAATCAACCCAATCGAAACTAGAGTCGAATAGGTAAGCTTGGCACTTTCACCTCCTGTGGTATAAAAATCAATGATACTTCCATCGTGAACTTTTTCGATCCAGTCGGAATGTCGCGTGCCTACAGAAAGAACTTCACCTGAAAATCCATCCACCTGAACTTCCGCAAAGTGCGATTTAAATGTCACCTTAGCCGTTCCTTTATCAGGCCGAATGTCAATCCGATCTACCTCCGGATCTTTGCCTAGTTTTCGCATTTCCTCCTCCCCGATTTTGACCATTTCGGAGGGTAAAATCCAAGTACCACCTTCCACTTTGGTTTCTAAAGTCGGAGGAAGCAATTCGGCTTTCTTTTTCCAAGCAAGTAAAATGGAAGTAACTCCAATCAGTAGGAAAAACACAATCAACGGAACTCCAATCCACTTGTGAATGGACCGATACCAGCGCAAGGCCTTGACCTTACTTTGAACTTGATTATCCGCCATCAATCAGGAATTAAAGACAAATCGGGCAAGCTTCAGAGATTCAGCGAATTCTGACTTATTTAAGCCAAGCTCATAACCTTGCTTTTCCAAAACATCAATCATTACTTCGGTGGCCATATTCCCAACCAATTCGTCTTTAGCCATCGGGCAACCTCCGAAACCCTGAAGTGCGCCGTCGAATCTCCTACAACCACCTTTCAAGGCCGCAATCACTTTCTCCTCGATGGATTCGGCTCTGCTATGCAAATGTGCTCCAAACTGAATCTGCGGAAAAGCTTGAGTCTGCACCTCAAAAAGCTCGGTTATCAATTCAGGATTTGCAACACCAATGGTATCCGAAAGCGAAATGGTTTCAATCTGTAACTGGGCCAATTTTTCCACAAACTCCGCAATCAATTCCGGGGAATACGGATCTCCATAAGGATTACCAAAACCCATACTAAGGTACACGACTTGCTTTTTTCCTTTGGCTTCGCAAAGATTCTGAATCGATTCTACCGTCTTAATCGCATCGGCAATGCTGGCATTGGTATTTCGCTGCTGAAAGGTCTCTGAAACCGAAAGCGGAAAACCCAAAAAGTCAATTTCGGAAAATTGTAGCGCATCCTCTGCTCCTCTCACATTGGCGACTATGGCCAAAAGCTTGGATTTAGCTTTATGCAAATCCAGCATTTCCAATACCTCAGCGGTATCCCGCATCTGCGGAATCGCTTTTGGACTCACAAAACTTCCAAAATCTATCGTATGAAAGCCCACCTCCAACAACTGATTGATGTAAGCAGCCTTAATCGCGGTATCAATGAAATTTGGGATTCCTTGCATAGCATCCCGAGGACATTCGATCAACTGAATCATGCCCGAAGATAGACAGAAAAAGAAAAGTGGCCTTGATCTTTTGGAAGAGCGGTTTTATCCTTTAGAAAATCAGCCTAAGCTCAATTTGCTCTTGGAAACCCCGATGTAAAATCCATCTCCAACTTTTCTTTTCCTCCGATTACAAACATGGCTTCTACACCAGGAAGTTTTTCGGCAAGCTGCTTAGCCTTCTCCGGACCCATTGCCATAAATGCGGTAGCCAATGCATCTGCTTCTGTTGCGGAATTCCCCAAAACGGAGACGGAAATCATCCCGTGACTTACCGGAAAACCAGTCAGCGGATCAATGATGTGTGCACGGCGATTGCCATTTTCATCCATATAAAATTTGCGGTAATTGCCCGAACTGCTAATCGCACGACCATTCAGTTCCACTTTGGCCAAAAGCATATTGGCATTGCCCAGTTCGGCTTGTTGTGGGTCCTCAACTCCGATTGACCAAGCGACTCCACGAGGACTTAACCCTTTGGCTTTCATCTCTCCGCCGATTTCGACCATGTAATTTTCAATTCCTGCCTGATCTAGGACAGCACACAGCTGATCAATGGCATAACCCTCGCCTATTCCAGTTATGTCCAATTTCACTCCGGGTTCAGCAGCAAAAAATCCGGAATCGGTTTCGGTGATTTTCTCTTCGAAACCGATCAATCGCATCAAATCCCTCACTTTGGAGGAATCCATTTTTTCTTTTTCTTCAAAAGAAAACCCCCAAGCCTTGATCAACGGAAACAAAGTTGGCTCATAGAATCCTTCGCTCAGCCGGTGATATTTCAACGATGAATCCATCATGTCTCGGAAAGTAAAACTCGGATTGGTCACAAATCCCTGATTGTTGAAATCAGAAACCTCTGATTCCTGAATGTAAGAATTGGATGCTTGGTTGACCAAGGCAAAAACTGAATCAAAAGCCACCTGAAAATCCCGCTCGACCTCACCGACTTGAATCCTGTAGTAAGTCCCAAAAATCTCACCCTGATAATCACGGTATTCGGTGGGTTTTTCCTCACAGGAAAAAAATGAAAAAGAAATAACCATTAGGAGAACTAGGCTTCGGTAATTCATGAATTGAGGAGATTTGGGGATTGATATCTTGGTAAAATATTGACCAAAAATAGTCAATTTGCAGTCCTCGGACGTTAATTTTCCGAAAACTTACACTCGGACAGCATGCACTACTCCTTTGAAATACGTTCCTTTTTAAATTTAATTTCCCCCTTTCCACAGGCCTTGGTTTTGATTTTAGCTTGTGGACTTTCCATTTTGATTGTTTCAGAAAAAGCATTGGCCCAAGACACAATCAGAACCTATCATGTCGAAAATCCGACTCGGGTAAAAGAAATTTTCACCAAAATCAATGGTAAAGCAAATGGGGAAGTCCGACTTTTTGACCTGGATGGAAACCTCGTTCAGATCGGCCAACTCAAAGACGATCAGCGCCACGGAACCTTTGTAGATCTGGATCCTGAGACAGGAGACACGGTGCGGGTGATGCAGTTTGTCACTAATAATCGCCAAGGCAAATCGATCAGTTATTTTCCAGGAGGGGCGATCAGTCAGGAATCCTACTTTGAAAATAATCAGCTCGAAGGCTTGGTCACTTCTTACTTTGAGAATGGAAAAATCAGCAAAAAATCCACTTTTCAAAACAACAAACCCAATGGACTCACGGAGACATTTTTTCCGGACGGTAATCCCGAATCCAAAATCAATTTTTCCGCTGGTCAATTTGACGGAGTATCCGAATATTATGCCCAAAACGGACAACTGATCCGAAAAGTGACCTATTCCAAAGGAATTCTCAACGGTCCCGAACTGGCCTATTTTGAAAATGGGCAACTTCAAAGCCGTCGTACCTACAAAAACGGTCAGCTCGACGGTGAGTATTTGGGATATTATGAAAATGGATCTCCAGAGCGAAAAGGAATTTACAAAAAAGGACTCCCAGAAGGCGAAATGATCGAATATTTCCCTGACCAAAGCATCCGTATGAAGGCCTTGTATCGCAAGGGCATTCCCATCGCTCCGACAGTTTATTTTTATGAAAATGGCCAACCACGACTTCAGCTTACATTTAATGAATATGGGGAAAAAGTCCTGGAGGAAGGGTTCTATCTATCCGGGAAGGCCTTTAGCCGAATTAATTTTGAAAATGAACGAGAAGAAGGTGTGGCCAACTATTACCACGAAAACGGTCAACTAAAAGAAATCCGAACCTATCTTAAAGGTCGGCTGAATGGTAAGCGAGAGCTTTTCGACGAAAACGGCAAACTCCTCGAAACCGAATTTTATGAAAACGGAAATAAAATCAACAATTAACCCTACTTACTTCGGCTAGGGAAATAGCTTTTTCTATTTTTGCCGAAAATAATCACCATGAGCAACGCCATCAAAGAAACCCACTTCCAGTTTCCAGGCCAAGTCGGCTTTTACAAGGGAAAGGTGAGGGATGTCTATATTTTCGAAGAAGAACTTGTTGTGGTCGCTTCCGACCGGATTTCAGCCTTTGATGTGGTGCTACCACGGCCGATTCCGTTCAAAGGTCAGGTGCTCAATCAGATTGCAGCCGGGTTCCTTCGAGCCACTTCCGATATCGTCCCCAACTGGGTGACTTCCACCCCCGATCCCAACGTGACTATTGGCAAGCGCTGTGAGCCGTTCAAAGTCGAAATGGTCATCCGTGGCTATCTTGCCGGGCATGCAGCGCGGGAATATAAAGCAGGAAAACGAACCCTCTGCGGAGTAGCACTTCCGGAAGGTCTTCGTGAAAATGACCGACTTCCCGAACCGATCATTACCCCTACCACCAAAGCTTCCGAGGGACACGATGAGGACATTTCCAGAGAGGATATTTTAGCCAAAGGCATCGTTTCCGAGGCAGATTATGTGATTTTGGAAAAATACACCCGTGCTCTTTTCCAACGAGGTCAGGAGATGGCTAAGGAAAAAGGCCTGATCCTGGTAGATACCAAGTATGAATTTGGAAAGTTCGGTGATCAGATTTTGCTCATCGACGAGATTCATACGCCTGATTCTTCACGCTATTTCTACGCCGATGGCTATGACGAAAATCAGGAAAAAGGCCTTGCTCAAAAACAACTTTCCAAAGAATTTGTCAGACAGTGGCTCATCGCAAATGGATTTCAGGGAAAAGAGGGACAAACTGTACCTGAAATGACTGATGAAATTGTGCAAAGCATCTCCGATCGCTATATTGAGCTCTTTGAAAACATCATGGGAGAAAAATTCGTCAAAGGAGACATTTCCCAACTAGAAAACCGAATCGAAAATGCAATTTTGACCCATTTGGGCAAAAACTAACAACTATTATGAAGTACACCATCGACAAAAAAGAACAATACGTCGTATTTTCTCCAATTGAGGAAAAAATTGATTCCCTTTTGGCCCCAGCCCTCAAATCCGAACTCCTCACCATCCATGCTGAAGGGTTCAGAAATGTGGTACTCGACATGAGTCAAGTAAAATATGTGGACTCCAGCGGTCTGAGCGCCTTACTTGTAGGAGATCGTGAATTCGGCAAAAACGGCGGAATCTTCGTCATCTCCGGAGTTCAGGATCACGTATTGAAGCTCCTCAAAATCTCCATGCTGGACAAAAAACTCAACTTGGTAAACTCCATCGAGGAAGCCGGAGAAGTAATTTTCATCCATGAAATCGACGGAGGAGAAGAGGAGGAAGAAGGTTGATACCGGAGTTTGAAGTCACTATTTTAGGAAATACCTCTTCCATCCCCGCGCATGGAAGAAATCACACTGCCCAAGTCGTTCGATTTGGGCAGGAGTTTTTTCTGCTGGACTGTGGCGAAGCCACACAGATCCAGATGCGGAGATTTAAGATCAAATCTTCCAAAATCAACCATATTTTTATTTCCCATCTTCACGGAGATCACTACCTCGGGCTGATGGGAGTCCTGTCAAGCTATAATCTCGCCAAGCGCACCAAACCTCTGACCATTTACGGGCCTCAGGGACTGGATGAAATCATCACCACGCAGTTTCGCTGGAGTCATGTGAAACTGAACTATCCGCTCCAATTTGTTCAAACCGACCCTGATCAAGCACAAAAACTGATTGAAACTCCTTTTTGGGAGATTCACAGTTTTCCGCTTTTTCATCGACTTCCTACCACAGGATTTATGATCAAAGAGCGAAAGCGGCTCCGAAGTCTGATCAAAGAAAAACTTCAGGAGCATAGATTACCGCTAGAAGCCATCCAAAGTCTCCGAGAAGGTATACCCTACACGGATGAGCAAGGACGGTACTATTCACTCGAAGAATATACGCAACCTGAATCACCGCTACGGAGTTATGCCTTTTGTTCGGACACTTGTTTTGACACCCGAGTAGCCGAATCGGTAGCCGGATGCAGCCTGCTGTATCATGAGTCCACCTTTATGGAAGCCGATGCACATCGTGCCATAGAAACCAAGCACACTACTGCCAAGCAAGCCGCCGAAATCGCCCAACTCGCGCAAACCAAGCGTTTGCTATTGGGACATTTTTCCTCCCGCTATGCCAATCTGCAAGGAATGCTGGCTGAGGCCAAAACCATTTTCCCGGAATCCTATTTAAGTGAAGAAGGTGCCACCTACCCCATCCTATCAGAATATGACTGAAAAGCAACAAAGCCGAAAAACCAACCTTTTTATCATACTGGGATCGATTTTTCTGACCAACGCCATCTTGGCGGAGATTATCGGGGTCAAGATTTTTTCCGGAGAAAAAACCCTAGGTTTCGCTCCCGTCAACTGGAATGTCTTCGGAGACTATGTACTGGATTTTAACCTGACCGCTGGAGCAGTTATATGGCCGATCGTATTTATCACCACGGATATCATCAATGAATATTTCGGAAAAAAAGGCGTCCGAAAGATCAGTTTTATCACAGCCGGACTGATCGCTTATGTCTTTGTGGTGATCAGCATTGTGACTGTGTTGGTTCCTGCGGATTTTTGGCTTGAGGTCAATGGACAAACACCCGATGGAGATTCTTTTAATATCGATTACGCATTCAACACGATTTTCCGACAGGGACTTGGGATTATCATTGGTTCCTTGACGGCATTTTTACTCGGTCAGTTGATCGATGTATTTGTCTTCCAAAAGTTGCGGGCCGTAACTGGTCCAAAAATGATCTGGCTCAGGGCCACAGGTTCTACGCTAGTTTCCCAGTTCATCGATTCATTTGTGGTCTTGGGGATTGCTTTTTATGTGTTTGGCAACTGGGAAATCAGTCAAATCATCGCCGTGGGTTTGATTAATTACGTGTACAAGTTTACCGTGGCGATTTTGTTGACGCCTGTTTTATATCTAGGACATGGCTTGATTGATCGGTATTTAGGTAAGGACTTGGCGGAAAAAATGGCCCACGAAGCCACTCAAGATCGGTCTTTTTTATAAAGTAAGGGTGTAAAATCCACCAAAAAGCCTTAGCTGCAGTAATCGAGCTTGTCGAGATTCTCTTTGATCCTTTGAAAAACTCCAAGAACCCCAAAAATGATTGAAGCTCTGAAAAATCTAAAACCCTTAAAGAACTCATTTTCCTCCGCGTCCTCTGCGGTTAAAAACTCTCCGCGTCCCCTTCGACCCTGCGGTGAAATAGCCTAGCTATTTTTTCTGGTAAAATCTACTTTTCCTTTCTTATCTTAAAAGCCTTAATCGCAACTTTATCCCCCAACCTTATGAGAAAAACCTGGATAGCACTGGCACTTTTGCTCAGCTCCTCCCCGCTTTTGGCACAGAAGAAAGCTCCCAAATCCGATCCGCTCAAGCAATCTGTTCAGCAAACCATCGAGGCTCGTTTTGCTGACATGACCCAACTCAGCGATCAAATCTGGGCTTTTGAAGAGATTGCCTTTCAGGAAAATCAATCCTCCGCCGCCCTCTCCGCCTATGCAGAGCAGCTTGGTTTCAAAGTCACCCGTGGCGTGGGTGAGATTCCCACAGCTTTTGTTGCAGAATATGGCTCAGGAGCTCCGATTATCGGAATTTTAGGTGAATTTGATGCACTTCCGGGCCTTTCTCAAAACAAAGTTCCTTTCAAAAGTCCGCTCAACGAAGGCGCTCCCGGTCATGGTTGCGGGCACAATCTCTTTGGGGTAGCCTCCCTTTCTGCGGCAGCAGCTGTCAAAGACTTGATTGCCGAGGGCAAGCTCAAAGGGACCGTGCGATTCTATGGCACACCTGCTGAGGAAAAGTATTTTGGAAAACTCTGGATGATCCGTGCCGGAATTATGAACGATGTTGACGTGATGCTCGACTGGCATCCGGCGGATGAGACCAAAACCGAAGTTCAAAAAGGCCTTGCGCTCGTAGACTTCATTGTGGAGTTCAAAGGACAAGCCGCCCACGCCTCAGCCGATCCTTGGAATGGTCGTTCCGCCTCTGATGCGCTCGAACTCTACACTTCGGGGATCAATTACTACCGGGAGCATATCAAGCCAACGGTGCGGATTCACTACCATATTCAGGATGGAGGACAAGTGGTCAATGTGGTACCTGATTACAGCCGCTTGTGGGTGCGCGTACGGGATACGAGTCGTGAAGGACTGATGCCGGTATGGAAGCGGGTGGAAGAAATGGCCCAAGGTGCCGCCATCCTGGCTAATGTGGAGCATAACGTGACCTTAGTATCCGGTGTACATGAGATCCTGGTCAATCGCAGAGGTTCTGCAGTGATGCAAAGTAATCTGGAAGCACTGGGTCCGATCAACTATACGGAGGAGGAACAAGCCTTTGCCAAGAAGATACAGGAAGCCACCGGCAAACCACAGATCGGTGTAGTTTCCGAAATCAAACCCATGGAAGAAACCCTTGAACACAGCATGGGAGGAAGCACTGATGTCGGAGATGTGAGTTGGGTAGTGCCGACGATCCGAATGGGTGCCACCACCGCACCCAATGGCACCCCTTGGCATTCCTGGGCCGTGGTGGCTTCCGGGGGAATGTCAATCGGACATAAAGGAATGGGCTATGCAGCCAAAGCCCTTGCCATGACCATGGTCGATCTCTTCCAAAATGAAACTCTGAGGAATGAGATAAAGGCCGAATTCAAGGAGAAAAAAGGAGACTATATCTATAAAGGTATCGTTCCTGATGGTCCACCGCCTTTGGATGCGGGGTATTGATAATTTTGATAACGTCCCTAGGTATTTAAATTAGGATACCTAGGGATTTTTTTAAATGTAGTGAGAATATATAATCACCATTATACCATAAAGTCAATACTCTTTATTCTTTTGATGATTTATTCTTTGATTTCAATCGGCCAAGTCGTGGAAGTAAGTTCAATTGACAAAGAGCTTAGTGCATGTCTTGAATCTTCAGAAAACTACAGCACGGCAGGAATGACAGAATGTATGATGCAAGCAGCTAAGAAATGGGATACGGAATTGAATAAAGTTTACCAAAAACTCTTGGGGTCCCTATCCAAAGATGCAAAAGAAAAATTAAGAGCCTCTCAACGAAAGTGGATTGAATATCGTGATAGTGAAATTCAATTTTCAAATCAATTTTATCATGAATTAGGAGGCTCCATGTGGATACCTGTCAAGGCTGAAAAAATCTTATCATTAACCAAAACCCGAACCCTTGAGCTTGAAGGCTATTTGGTAAATCAAATTGATCGGGAATGAGAAAAACCAAATTACCTTCTCTAAAAACAGATTTAAGAAATTGGATACCTATAGGCATCTAAGCCTTACTATCTCGGTCACCAACCAAACCTAGGGAGATTGACGGCTATACCATCATTTTTCTACTCTAACATTTTGTATGTCAGGCGCCTCCATCCATTTGGAATTCCTATTCACCGCTCAAAAATAGCCAACCCTATCCGATGGAATTCTTTCCTATACCAATCCAAGGATTTCCCAATAAATAATAAGATTCCTGAACTGGGTTCAATTCTTCTTTTTTCGCTTCAAAAGACCATAGAAGTAGTTCTGCGATATTTTGCTCGTGCTTGCATTCTATGATTTTCTGGAGCAGTTGACTGGCAAAAAGTTGATTGGCCTGAGTAGAAATTTTATCAGAACTGCAGAAGAGGCTCTTCGTTTTACCTTGCTGATACCATTCCCAGGCAATCGGGAATCCATGAGTAAAATCTAAAGTGGAACAGGAAAACCAAAGCGTCATGGCAAAAGGTTTTTTCCTTTTTAATGCCTGCAAATCTTTCTTTTCGAGGTGCCCATATCCTCGCAACCGATCCCAATCTCCATGCCCCCAATAGAGCCAAACCTCCCCTTGATCAGCAAGTATTTCCATCACTTCATTTTTATAATAATCTCCTGGGTGAAAAGCCCGAACTCCATTCATTTCCCAGGAATCTAATTGGTCCGTATAAGGAGGCTCATATTGGCAGGTGCCCATGAATGAATCCGGAAACTTGCAAATGGGCTGTTTTTCAAAGTCGGTCAAAAAGTCGTCAAGACTTCCTGAAAAAATAAAAGCACAGCAAAAAAATCCCGTTTCTCTGCTTTGAATCCACTTCGGCCAAAGGTGTTGATAGGAAGGATTTTGGTATTTGAAAGGAAAAACCAAAAGTGCTGAATGAATCTGATCCATGGGAAGTGAAGAAAAGTACCTCTCTCCCGAGTCCAAATACGATTCCAACGGAAATAAAAGATGGCAAGACTGTCCATTGTCCAGTCTTGCCAAAACAAGCGAGGCGTTTTCCAGCCAGGCTTGAGGTAAAAAAATCGCTCGATACTCCATCGGAAATCAATTACCCGAAATAATAAATCTTCGGCTGAGATCGAGTTCGTTGAATCGAATAGGTCTGAATACAAACGGTGCTTTGTACACTTGCAAGGCCAATGGTTCGATCAACTCCAAGGGAAGCGCGATTCGTTTGTTTTCAAACTTGGCCTTGTAGTATTCTTCCACCAAAACAGCCTGCTGTTCCCGCTCCAGTTTAGTAATATCTCCTTTGGCATTTTCGATATCTTTCTCATTGAGATTATAGCCTCTGCCGAAAAACTGAGAATGGAGCGCCTCAATCATGTAAATACCCCCTGAAGTGACTGCCTGCCACACGTGGGCCAGCTCGTGAATCAACACATGAAGGGCCAAGTTGGTACCGGACTTATAGTTGATCACATACATGGTGGTAAATGGCCGGTTGCCATTGAGGTACATGATCACATCCGCCGGAAGACTTGCATCAGTTAGCTTTACTTTGTCCAGATCGATGGATGCGCCAAATACTTTTTCGGCAGCTGCCCGTTCAGTGGAGTTGAGTCCACGATGAGATCCAAAAATATCCATTAGTATCGCAAAAAATTCAGCTGCTGCGGCAGCACCAATACGGGCAGCTTCTTTTAATAAGGTCAGGGCTGATTGACCAATGGCCATTAGCGCCTCGATCAGTTTTTCTTTCAAATACGCCCTCACATCGGAGATGATCCCACTCAGTATAGTTCTGACATATCGAAGAGAAGCCAACAGAGCCTTCATCAAATCTCGCATCATGGTAACAGAAAGGGTAGCTATGGCTTCCAAAATTTCTTTCATAACTCTAAATATGATTCGAATCGCATCCATCAGTTTTTTGGCATATGCAGCTGCTTGCTTCGCAACTTCAATGAGAATATTCCGAAGGGAAACGGCCATATCCTTGAGTGCTCCGATAAAATCCCGGAGCTTAGCAAGGGACCATGCTGCCACTTCTTTGAAAAACTCACCGATTTGATGTCCAATAGAGCGCAAAGCGTCCATCACGATGCGGGCAGTGCGTCTGACTTGTACGGCAACGGAGTTAATAATTTCCCTGACAGCTTTTCCTGCCCTTTTGATTTCCTGAACCAGTTTTTTTGCGAAATCTTCAGCCAGGCGCTCGATCCGATCGATAAACTGACGGACAGTCCGGCCGGCGCTCAATAAAGCCTTCACTGCTTTTCCAAGTTTATCTGCCGCTATTTTGGCTAGCTCATGAAGTAGGCTGGTAAATGAACCTAACAACTCCTCTAGGCGAGTGAGTGCTGTTTTGAGAGTACTCTCTACCTGATTAATCGCCCAATTGATCACATCGATAGCTTTTTTGCCCGCATCGATGACGGCATCAATAAATTTTTTGAGGGCTGCCGTTCCCTTTTTGATTGCTTCCGAAAGCAATTCTCCCACTGCTTTGCCTGCCGCCAAAACCGACTCTACAAAATCATTGATTTTACTTTGGGTCCAGCTGACGACTGCACTGACTGCATCTGCCAAATTTTTCCCGGCAGCTTTAATAGCATCGGCTACCGTATTGATCGCGCCTTTGACGGCATCGACTACCGTATCTACAGCATCTTCTAACCAACCCCAGAAACCATCCGTGTCGGTAGGAATCGTTCCTGTTTTTAGGATATGACCTGCGGAAGCCATCCACTCGGCTACGTCTTTGATGCTTCCTCCTTCTGAAAAATAGTCCTTCATCAGGTCACCTGCTTCGGTACGCTTCATTCGGGCCATTTGGTGGACCAATAAGGGGGCTTGTTTACTGGTGATGAAACTTTTGACCACATGCTTTCTGGAGACCGGATTGGCTTTGACTGACCAGGATGCGAGTTCAAAAGCTTCCTCGTAGTCACCTGCCTGACTCCGGAGGAGAATGGCCTTGGCAGATAGATCGAGGTCTTTGACACCGACCTTTTCGCTGCTTTCGAGCAGTTGCCGGATGTTTTCCCGGCCAAAATTAGCGGAGTGCATGGCGGCAATTCTGGTGCTGAGCGATTTGCCTTTCTGCAGATTTTTGATTTGGGTTGCGTTTAAAATGCCCATAAGAATTAAGATTTAAAGTGAATAAAATTTTAAAAACTGATATAAAACAGTATTAAATACTGTCCCAAGATTACTTCACCTAAACCTTAAACTGGTTGCATTTTTTACTAAATCAGATTTTAATTTTGTGAAATCCTTATCTTTTCGGAGAAAATAACCTTCATTTATCTTATAGACTCTCCGCAAAAAAATCTTGAATCCAGGCAAATTAACTCACTCATTATGAAACATCTATTTTCTTTTCTCTTGGTCTTTTCGTCCTTACACCTGTATGCCCAGATTCAACGCACTGATCAAATTGAAATTGAGAGTTTAATTCAAAATTCTTTTGATGAGATTTTTTCGGCTTACCAAGCAGAGAGCCTTTCCAAATACTACACGGAGGATTTTTTGCTGCTCGAGCACGGGGAAGTTTGGACCTTGGACACGATCAACAACTACCTCGAGCGCGCCAGAAAAAATCCCAATCCGACTGTTCGCACCAATCGCTTTGATTTTATCGAAACCAAAATTTTTGGTGATCGGGCCTGGATTGCTTACCACAACTACGCAACCATTACCCGAAATGGTCAGGTGATTCAAGAACTCTACTGGTTGGAAAGTGCCACAGCTATCCGGACAGCTAGCGGCTGGAGACTGGATATGCTTCACTCGACCCGGGCCAAGGATCCATCCAAAAGGGAAAAACCGGGAGTCCAAACCGAGGACTAGATCCATAAAACCGGCTGGTTATCCCCTTTTAGTTCGCTAATACCCGAAAAAATTCAGAAAAGTTGATTTTCATGCCAAAACCTCGGAACCAAAGCTGGGGAAAAATTGCTCTTTTTTTAGTTTTTAAATTAACCTTTTGCCTATGAACCTAACTACAGAAAACATCCTTTTGATCGGCTCGATTTTACTTTTGATCAGTATTGTGGTCGGTAAGACTTCCTACAAGTTTGGAGTTCCTACCCTTCTACTTTTCTTAAGTATAGGGATGTTGGCTGGTTCGGAAGGCTTGGGTGGAATTAATTTTGATGATCCCAAAATCGCGCAATTTATCGGGATTGTTTCGCTCAATTTTATCTTGTTTTCGGGGGGATTGGATACGAGTATGGATTCGATCCGCCCTGTCCTGAAGGAAGGGATGATTTTATCAACCTTGGGGGTCTTTCTGACGGCTTTGTTTCTGGGAGCGTTTGTGTATTGGGTGACGGATTTTACCATTTATGAAAGCATGCTGCTGGGGTCGATAGTATCATCAACCGATGCGGCGGCAGTTTTTTCGATTCTCCGATCCAAGAGTCTCGCCCTCAAAAACAACATACGCCCTGCACTCGAGCTCGAAAGCGGCAGTAACGACCCAATGGCTTACGTCCTGACCTTGATCTTTCTGACCTTGGTCATGAATCAGGATCAGGAAATCTGGACCATGGTGCCTATCTTTTTCCAGCAAATGATCGTCGGTGGGATCGCCGGATATCTATTTGGACAGGCGAGTAAGTGGGTGATCAATACGATCAAACTGGATTTTGAAGGGCTCTACATCGTCTTGGTGATTGCCCTCATGTTTATCACGTTTTCAGCTACGGATTTTGTGGGTGGAAATGGATTCTTGGCCATTTACATCTGCGCCGTTTACCTGGGAAATCAGGACTTTATTCACAAAAAGACCATCTTCAAAATGTATGATGGGATTGCCTGGCTGATGCAGATTGTCCTTTTTCTTACGCTAGGTTTGTTGGTCTTTCCCTCTCAAATCACCCCCCTTCTCGGCTTGGGTATGGTGATTTCCCTGTTTTTGATTTTGGTAGCGAGACCCTTGAGTGTTTTGATCGCTTTGGTGCCGTTTAAGATGCGGATGAGGCGCCGACTGTATATTTCCTGGGTGGGTCTGCGCGGGGCTGTTCCGATTGTATTTGCGACCTATCCTCTGTTGGCAGGCATCGACAAAGCCAATATGATTTTCAACATTGTATTTTTTATCTCAGTCAGTTCGGTCTTGATTCAAGGCACGACGCTTTCAGTAGTAGCAAAATGGTTGAAAGTTTCCCTGCCGGAAAAAGTCAAGCCGGTCACTGAGCTGGAAAAAATCCTTGAGGACCTCCCCAAGTCACTTTTGCAGGAATTCAAAATCAGAAAAGATACTTTCGCTGCTGAAAAGCGGATTATTGATCTGAAATTTCCCAAGACTGCCTTTATCGTTATGATTAATCGAGAAGGGGAATACATCCGGCCGGGCGGTTCGACGATTTTGGAGCCTGCTGATGTACTCATGGTTTTGGCCGATACCCCAGAGGACTTTGCCAAAGTAGATGAATGCCTCAATCAAGCCAGTTCCTAGTTTGAAAATTTTAAAAAAAATACCCCCTTTTTCAAATCAAATTATACATCTGATAATCATCTACTTAAAGGTTTGATGAGTCATTTTTTCTCATAGATAGAAATAATCGAATCTAAATAGTGATAACGGTCACTATTGATTGGAACATCACTTCTGATCTTTGATAAAAATTATCAGAGTCATGAATCGCCTACTATTATTCCTTTCCCTACTCGGACTCATCGCCTCTTGCGAGCAGACAGATGAGAAGGAGATTTCGCAAGTGTACAGCAAAAATGATCCTAAGCGACCTGAGCTTATGCAGCGAGCGCAGGATCTATTTCAATCAGTCACCCCGACTGAATACACCCGTATCCCGTACGAAAAGGTTCAGCTCGGAAAAATGCTCTACTTCGATAACCGACTGTCTAAGGACGGTAACATCAGCTGTAACTCCTGCCACAATCTCGAAACCTTTGGGGTAGATAATTTGGCTACCTCTCCTGGTGATGAAGGGAAATTTGGAAACCGAAATTCACCTACAGTGCTTTATGCCTCCCTGCATCGACAGCAGTTTTGGGATGGACGGGCCAAAGATGTGGAGGAACAAGCAGGAATGCCCATCCTAAATCCTGTTGAGCATAATATCCCATCAGAGGAGTTTCTAGTGGATCGTCTCAAATCCATCCCTGAGTATGTGGAAAAATTTGCCAAAGTCTATGGAGATCAGACCCGTGAGACCTTGACCTATTCGCATATCGGTGATGCTATTGGGGCATTTGAGCGAAAGCTCAATCCAAGAAGCCGATTTGACGACTACCTGGACGGGGATGACGCCAAACTGTCCGCTCTGGAAAAAGAAGGTCTAACGATATTTATGGAGGAGGGATGTACCACTTGCCACTCAGGCATAGCACTTGGAGGCGGGATGATCCAAAAGTTTGGAGTTCATGAAGAATACTGGAAACTCACCGGCAGCGAAAGCATCGATAATGGACTCTATGATATCACCAAAAATGAATCTGATCGATACTATTTTAAAACGCCCGGTCTGAGAAACATCGAAATGACCTATCCATATTTCCACGACGGAAGTGTAGATAGTCTCTCCTCAGCAGTACAAATCATGGCAAAAACCCAATTGGGAAAAGAACTCAGCAAAGATCGTGTAGATAAAATTGTGGCGTTTCTAAAAAGTCTCACTGCCTCACCAGAAGCGAGTCTAATCGCTGAAAAAAAATAAGCAACCCCCTATCACCTTACTTATCACTCTAATAATCAAGCAAAAAGACCTGCAGAATTCATTGTTCTGCAGGTCTTTCCATTTCCTAGGCTTGGGATTTCATCAAAGGAAAGCTTCGGTCAAACCTTCTTTCTGAATGGAAGCATCAACGAAATAACTTCTCCAAAATCTTGTACGTAATCAGGTAAGTCGGTCGGACTCCATCCATTCCCAAAGCACCTGAAGCCAGTGTACTTCCAGTCTCAAGTGGATTATCGGAAGCATAGTAGGCATAAAGCACCTTCACACTTGGCTTGATGCTACGCCGTATTTGCGCAGCTGATTGAATGGCTTTTTGGTAATGTGCACCTTCCATCTCCAGTCCAACTGCTTTCCAAGAGGATTCCATGAAATAGGTCAGGATGTCCCGATTTTGAAGGGAGGTTCCCAAAACGGTGATCATCGAACCTTGGTACACTCCGAGCCCGTATCCTTCAAAATCTGCTTTTTTCAAGACATTTCGGATCGGATAATTGTCCGCTGTACCTTCAAAGACATGGGCAGTCGGCACCATCAAGTCACCTTTGCCGCCATGCAAAATTCCGGCTTTTCCCATGATCGAGGTGGAAATGACATTGAGCGGATATTTCTTACCGTTTTTGGAATACGGCTTCAACAATTCATCAAAGCACTCGTAAGCCTGCTCACCAAAGGCATAATCCATCACCACGAGTACCGGCTTTTTCTCCAGTTCTTTTGGCAGTTTGATCCCTGGTAGCAACGTGTCTTTTTCCATCAGTGCGGTATCAAAAAGTTGCACACCGATATTGGTGCCCGACTCATCGGGCAGGTCGATGAATCCATGCTTATCCGCATAGTCCTGGATTTTCTTTCCGGGATTGGTTTTGGATTTCAGCGAAATCTCCATGGCCACTTGCTCGACTTCCTCGAAGTTTTTCAATCCCAAAGCCTGATGGCCGTAGATGGTATTCAGTACGCTGTGGAGATTGGCGGAGATGATGTGAATGGGTCTATTGATGAGATTTTTTTCCAAGAGTGTCTCCTTGATCCGATTAGCCCAAAGTTCGCCATAGACGTGGTGTCCGATTCGCTCGCGAAGGGTGGCCGAAAAGCTGATTTCCCGATCCAGATTTTGATTGGCTTCTTCCATGGCCAGCTTTCCAAGGAAATACACAATGGAAAACAGGCTGTTGCAATTGGGGCTTCTGGCAAATTTCTTAACTGCATCGAGGGTTTCTTCGAAGGTCCGCCCGATAATATGGCTCAAATACGCGGAGACACACTCCATGTCAAGTTCTTCACCATTCTTTTCCTTTCGGACAAATTCTTCCAGCATAGTCCAGTTGGAGGAAAGTCTGCCTTTGGGATCAGTACTGTTTCGGCGGATTTTGCTGGATTCGATGTATAGAAAAGTGAGATGGGTCAATATGTCATAAATGTCTGATCGACCTCGGGTCATCTCCACGTACATGATTTGCTCGTCGAGACGGTAGCAATTTCGCTTTCGCTTGGGGGGTACGATAGGTTGCAAGTGGCTGGTTTCGTAGCCTTCCCGGCTAATCAGTCTGACGTAGCGACATTCTTCGATTCCTTTGGGCAGTCGCTCCATGACATAGAGTAAGCCATCCAATTCGATCTTTTCCGGATCTGAAAGTGAGCCATAAATCTCCGGGCTGAGGGTCATCAAAGCTTGAATCAATCCCTCACCCGACACTCCCATAGGTTTGTAGCTTCCTCTATTGAAAAGGTGGCGCATGGTGATGTAGAGTCGCTCGATAGCAGCTCGGGATTCTTGGGCTTTGGTTCGCTTCATTTGCATAAAAAAGGGATTCTATGGGGTGAAATTAGCCATAAAAACCCGATTTAGCAGAGGATGTTTGAACCGGCTAGGTAAAAGGTCTAATAGTCGCATGGAGAATAAAGCCCAAAGATGGCCTCTCCCAAAAACTTACTCATTGGAAATGAGGGCCTTCTTAAATCTGAGTCCGATGCCGATGTAGGGGTTCCCCATCACGAATGGTCTCATCCCAATTCGTAATTCGGGCTCAAAAATCAGACTTCCCTTGAATGGAATTTCTCGCCCAATTTTCAACAAAGCACCATAGTCCACTCTGGGAGTTCTATTGTAGGAGGTGATTTCTAATGTTTCCCCTTTCCGTTGCTGCCAATTGGTGAAAATATCTATCTGAGGGCCAAAAGAAAAATGAGCAAATCCCGCATCAAACCGATAGAGAACGGGAAGGTTAACATAACCTTCCGTGACTGACAATAAATAATAAGAAGGCATTCCAAATGGGTCATACCCAGTGACTAGAAACTCATTTTTTTCTAGCCTGTAGAATAAACCTACGTCGACCCCACTTTTGCGCGTAAACATATGCTCGTAAGTGATCCCGACTATGGGAAAAAAAGATTGGGATATAGCTTCTCCGGCTAAAAGGATGCCGAGACGATCTGATTTTTTTTCTTGAGAAAACGCCAAAAACGAAACCCAAAAAGACAAGAGAAATGTAAATAACCCTTTCTTCCACAAAGAAAAAACATGCATAAGTTTAAAATTAAATTACGAGTAAAGAAAAGATTAATATTTCACCAAAGCAACCCCGATTTAAAATAGAAATCACTTTTTAAGCCGCTCGGCAAAAAACTTTTTCAGTTTATCTACTTTTGGCTTTACCACAAACTGACAGTACGGCTGCATCCCATTCAGATTGTAATAATCTTGGTGGTAATTTTCTGCAGGATAGAAGTTGGTAAATGGAGTTATTTCTGTTACAATCGAACTGGAAAAAATACTTTTTGCATTCAGTTCAGCCTTAAGCTTGGAGCTGATTTGCTTTTGCTTTTCGTCCAGATAAAAAATCGCCGAGCGGTACTGAGGTCCCACATCAGCACCTTGACGATTGAGTGTGGTTGGGTCATGGGTCGCCCAGAATATCTCTAACAATAACTCCAAAGAAATCACCTTCGGATCAAAATAGACCGCGATTACTTCCGCATGTCCGGTGGTTCCGGTACAAATCTGTCGATAGGTTGGATTCTCAACCAATCCGCCTGCATAGCCTGAAACGACTTTTGCCACTCCCTCAACTCGCTGAAAAACAGCCTCCGTGCACCAAAAGCACCCTCCTCCGAGGAGAATCACTTCTTGTCCTTCGGGAATTTGGATTTGAGTATGGGGTAATTCTGCTTGATTTTCCATGGTTGATTTTTGAGTTTTAACTCTTGATTTAAGTAAAAAGTTAAGGAAGGGATGATATCCTTACGGGACCTTTGGGTGGTTGATTAGGATCTATGGGTTCACCGCCTTGGGTGATTTGGATGAGGCCATCTCTATACATCTCCATCATCACTTTTTGGATATCTGTCATAAAAAGCCTCCAATCCTCCGGATACATCTGTCGGACTACTTCAGAGGGACAAAATGATTTGCCTTTTCTCCTCCTACAAAAATCCAATATGGCTGTTCGGAGGACTTCCATCAGCTACAAATCATAACCCAAGCCGGCGGGATATTTCTAAGAATAAAATTGGCATTGACCCGGGGGAAATATTTCAAAAACAGCTGCTTCAGGCGATAGTTGTAACAAAGCTGAAGAAACTGCCCCTTCTCACTAAGTCCATGCTGGGATTCTCGGAGAATCTGGTCGGTGACTTCTTTTGGAATAAGAGTAAACGGCAGGGAAGTCAGTATGAGATCGGCTTTTTTACCGTTTAGGTACTGAAGGAAATTTTCCGCAGAATCATTGATGATATGGACATTGGCCTGGGGAAACTGGATTTTCATGGTGTCACAAAAAGCCTTATTGATCTCAAAAACATACAAATTTGCATCGCGATCCATGCGATCAATTATCCCCTGAGTAATGCTACCATCTCCCCCTCCAAATTCCACAATAATTTTGGCATTAGAGAAATCTGTATAAGAAAGAAATCGATTGACCAAAAATTTTGAACTAAAGGTGACCGCCCCTGTGGTTCCTAGATTGGAATATAATTCCAACAGCAAATTTGCTTTACTCATAAATAGCTTTTGACTTCGGAAGATACCTGAATTTGGATTATCTTTTCCGCGATAATTTAATTTAAACCACCAAATATGGCCCAAAAGGCTGAAATCCGATCCAAATTTCCGGAAAAAGTACAGGCAATGTTTCGCAATTTTTGGGGAATGGCCATTGTCTTTTTTATTTTTATACTTCTACTCCGGGTCGTTGAACTCTTTTTTATTTTTAATAATCACGTACTTAATTTCCCCCCCTCATCCACACTGATCAACGGTTTAATCCATGACCTGGGATGGTCATTTTATTTACTAGGATTACTGTTCATCATCTACCTCATCTTCAGCTTTTTGTCGATTAGGATTGCTAGCTGGCTGGCTTTACTGATTTTGACCATTTTACTGATTGCTCAGGTGGCATTGGCATTTTACTTTTCAAAAACACTCGTGCCCTTAGGCAAGGATCTTTTTGCCTATAGCTGGAGTGACCTGATGCTTACTGTAAGTGCATCTGGACAGTTAAACACTTTAAATCTGATTCTGGGACTGGTGTCCTTCTTTCTGGTAGTTGGAATTTTATATTTAGGAATTCGCATTTTCAAATTCCGGCTTACCACCTACCTATATTTGACTTTAACCTTTATTGTAGGGATGGGAATTGTGACCTTCCTAAATGGTCGGTTTGTCGAGACAGCAGACGAGATAAAATACAACGTGGAGCTCAATAAAACTCGATACCTGGCTGAGCAAGCTTTTGAACAATTCGTCTATGGAGGAGAATACTATTTTGACTTTTATCTTCTATCCGCAGATCAAAATCTGATTGTGGAAAAGGACTTTTTTGATCAGGAGTATCCATTCATGCACCAAGCAGAATACCCGGATGTACTGGGTCCTTTTTTTGATAGCTTAGAAAGAGCACCTGATTTGGTATTTATTTTGGCAGAAAGTATTGGGAAAGCATATTCGGGCACAGAAGCTTATTTGGGAAGTTTCACGCCATTTTTGGATTCTCTGGAACAGCACAGCTTAATCTGGCACCATAACATCTCTTCTACAGGCAGAACTTTCGGGGTTCTTCCCGGTGTTTTTGGAGGCCTGCCGTTTGGAGAAAAGGGATTTTTGGAACTCTATCAGGAGTACCCTTACCATCATTCTCTGATCAGTGTCCTGCGGGACAACGGGTACAAAACCCGATTCTTTATAGGGGCTGATCGAGCCTTTGATCATCAAGCCGATTTTCTTAACTATCAGCAGGTAGATCAGCTCGAGGATGTGTCCACTTTTGATCCAAAGTATGAAAAAACACCTTCCAATTCCGGTTTTTCTTGGGGATATCCAGATAAAGCACTTTTCCAAAACGGCCTGGAAAAACTCCCAAGTACCAAGACCGGCCCAGAGCTCAGAATATTCCAGACGCAGACTTCTCATGACCCCTATATTGTGCCCGAAAGGCCTGTATATGAACAAAAATTTGAATCACACCTAAGAGACTATCTCAGACTTCCGAATGACAAAATCACCGAATACCGTACATATCGTGATATTTACATGACCGTTTTGTATTTGGATGATGCCATTCGTATGTTTTTTGAAGAGTACAAAAAGCGCCCTGAATACGCCAATACGATTTTTGTAATTACCGGAGATCACCGACTGCCAGAGATTCCGATGGCTTCGCGACTTGACCGCTTTCATGTTCCTTTGATTATCTTTTCTCCACTTTTGGAGCGCAGTGCGGAGTTTAAAGGGGTCAGCAGTCATTTTGAGATCACTCCCACTTTTCTCGCATTTTTGAGAGAAAATGCAGGTCTGAAAACGCCTGAAAATATGATTTGGCAAGGTCAGGTACTCGACACTGCCCGTACATTCCAGTCCCAATTGGCCATGCCACTCATGAGAAATAAAAACCAGCTCGTAGAGTATCTCAGTGGGGAATATTTTTACTCGGATGGTCAAGTATTTTTAATTAGCGAAGGACTCAATATCGATCCAGTAACTGATCCCGATCTACTTACCAAACTCACGGGAGAATTTGAGGAATTTAAAAACAAAAACAATTACATGGTACAAACGAGGAAGCTACTCAAACCTTCATCTCAAACCCCCTAGTGAATTTGGATGAGACACATTCACCCCACTTTTCAAAAATCAATTTTTCTTCGATTTTGCCTTGACTTCTTCATCAAGAATCTGTGAAAGCAGGGGATAGTAATAGTTCCAAAAAAAACTGTTGCGGTCGGTATAGTCCGTAGCCACATATAGCCCTCGCCAAAGGAATGGCAAGCCTTGAAAACTAGGCGTGCCCAATGCACCCCCGAAGTCTGCAAAGTCCCCAGAAAAATAGAATTGTCTAGCCCCATCGACAGTCCTAACTATTGAGGCAGGAAAAAATCTCGGTAGGCCCATAGAACGGAGTTTTTGAACTCCATCCAGTGTAGGACCAATATCAAAATAGGAAATCACCTGATAGTCCCGCTCGATTAGGACGATATCAAACCAATCCGGATAGGGCACCAATTCGGGAAGTTTATACCCCGCCTTATTTAGCTTTTGAGTGCGGATCATCGGTGTGGTATTGGTAAAGTCCCGCTCATATAGAAAAGCCTCAATCTCCCCGCTTTCTTTCACAAAGATCAGTCCCGGTCCCGAAAGATCATATTCCTCGTGTTGGTCCACATACTGACGGAGTAGCCATCGGGGCAGTTCTGTATTTTGAACACTATCTAATTCATCAAAAAACCTAGCAATCCATCCCGTCCATTTCACTCCCATGATCCGCTCAAACTCAGCCCTTACCAACGGAGATGTCGGAGAAGCCATCGAATTGTACTCGGCTATCAAAGTTTTCTTCTGTTCTTTAGCACTGACTAGCAGCTCAATATCAGGCACTGTCATGCCTCCATAGATTTTTTGACTGATTTCGCCCTGTACTTTATCCCTGAAATCATCCTCATAGACCCCATAAGTATCTGCGATATAGACCAGGTCATGGTTAGAGACTAGATCAGCTATTTCTTTGTTTGACCTCCCTCTAAGGTCTTTGATGATCCCATGATCTTCTTTTCCATTTGGAAAAAAACCCAGATAATCCTGATCTACTTTATAAGACTCTCCGGTTGATTTTTTGATTTTCAAATAATCAAAAATCCAGAAAACCGATTTATGCTCTCGATATTGGAAATTGGGGACTGTCTTGTCCACCACCAAAATATCCAAGGTAGACCCCGGCTTGATCAACCAAATACAGAAACTCAGCAGGGGAATCCCGAAAAGGATCAACCAAATGGGCCAAAGTCGAATCAAAAACAGTTTTAATTCCTCTTTCATTTCGGGATATTTTTGCGATTAGAAGCGGTATTCTGCTCCAAAGGATAGGTTTAAATTGTTACGGGTGACAGTTTCACTGATTTCGTCAATAGAATACCCCACAAAGGAGAAAATCATAAACTTATCTGTCAATAGCTGCTGATAACCGACACGTACCCGATAAGAATTGAGCAGTTGGTTGAGCGCTCTCGTCTCTTCGTCAGGCGATACACCTGTACTCAACTGCAAACTAAAAAAGTCCTCCGCAGACTTAAAATAATAGCGAGACGTAAACTGACCGGACATACTAACACCATTGTCACCGGGGATGAAATTGGGTCTGAAATTCAACCACCAATTTCCTGCATACTTCCCTACGGACCCGGTGTAAATATGAGTTACTTCCGTGAATCCGAGATAACGGTATCCGGCCTCCAGTTCCCAGCCTCCCTTTAAGTTATGAAAGTAAGAGGCCCCAAATCTTAATTTGGGAAAAAAGCTAGCACCAGACCCTCCGATATTAAGGTAGCCATACCCATTCTTGCCGATGGAAGGATAGGCGTCCAGTTCGTAAAGTGTCCCAAATCCGTCAAAGCGCTCACTCTGAGTCACCCTCGCGATCAGCGAACCAGTCAGTTTGGTACGAGTCCTGCCATAAGCTGACCAAGTATGCCACGGAGAAATCGCCCCACCATACGAATCATAATCATACGTTGCGCCAATTGCGATTGCTTGCCGCAGCCGGTTGAGATTTGCGAGGTAATTGAGCATCCCTTCTTGATTATATCCCTTGTCAAAAAGTGGTTTGACCAAGTCAAAAGCCTGATTGTAATCTTCTCTATAGTAGTATAACCGAGACTCACGATAGACCACCGGGTCGGGAGTGGGGGTTCCCAGATTTGCTTTGGCTTTCTGCAGGATTTCATCTGCTTTTGTAAGATTATCAGACCAAAACAGATTATCCAAATAGGCCACATACCCATCAGCGTACTGAGGAGAAGCTACAATTGCCCGATCTAGATAGATCGATGCGGAGTCATTTTTCCCCTCCCAGGCATAGCTTCTTCCGACCAAAATCAGAATATCGGCGTAAGTCGGATACTTGTCCAATGCTCGAAAGGCTATTTTTCTACCTTCCTGATATTTACCATCCAAAATAAGTCCACGAGCCTCCAGCAATAATTCATCCGGATCAAAAGAATCCTGAGCCTTCAAAAAGAAGGCAGGAAGCAAGGCTAAGAATACTAAAATCAATTTCTTCATGAGGTCGGAGTTTGGGTACTCAGATTTTTTTTGTCTTCTGCTTTTTTGAAACCGGTGCGAATCATTGCACCCCAGCCACCTTTGCCGCGGATAAAATCAATATGGCCTTTGACTCCCCACCATACTACCTTGGGGTGTACGGTGAATGGTTCAGTCAAAATTACCCAAAGTAGATTCCTTAGGTCTTTTCGATTCTTGTAATTATTAAACGCAATCTGCTCATAGAGTACACTAAAGACCGAAACCAAAAGTGAAAGCAAGTACATCAACAGCAGCAAGGCAATAAAATACAACGCACTGAAATCCCCCACGATCAAAAGAATCAAGGTGTACACAATCCCAAAAATCTCAATGACAGGTCCTGACTTTTCAAATAAAGACCAAAAGGGATATGAAATCGACCCTAAAACCCCAAATTTTGGCTTAAATCGAATAGGCTTATGGAGGAGCAAAGTTTCGATCGTACCTCTCATCCAACGGTTTCGCTGACGGGACAAAATCTCCTCGCTTTCTGGAACTTCTGTCCAGCAAAGTGGGTCAGGAACAAACCCAACCTTATGGGGAATATTTTGCTCCATCATGTACCGTCTCATCCGCACGATCAGCTCCATATCCTCTCCCACGGTTTTGGGGAAATATCCACCTACTTTTCGAACTAGCTCAGAATTGAAAAATCCAAAAGCCCCAGAAATCAACATCAACCCGTCGATTCTAGACCAAGCCATCCTTCCCATCAGAAAAGCACGGAAATATTCCACTACTTGAAATTTTCCCAAAAGTGTATCCGGTATCCGGTAGTTGGTTACCGTCCCATCTTTTACATCGCAGTTATTTGCAATTCCGATAACTCCACCCACGGCGATCACTTTGCGGTTAGTCTCCTCCATAAATGGCCTGACCATCCTGCTAATAGAGTCACTAGACAGAATACAATCCACATCGATACAAGCCAAAACCTCCAAATTTGCCACATTGATCCCCGTATTTAATGCATCAGCCTTACCCCCATTCTCTTTATCCACCACAATCAGCCTTCGATAGGATAAATTTTGAGATCGATACACACCTCTGACTGGCTTGGTTTCGATTTCCGCGTGATAGTGATAGTCTGTTTTCTGCAATTCAAATGAATCAATCAGCTTTTGCAGCGTGTCATCCTTACTGCCATCATTGATGATAATGACTTCAAATTTGCTGTAATGCAGGGATAGCAAACTTTTCGCGTTTTGCACGATAGTTTGGCCTTCGTTGAATGCCGGTGCCAAAATCGAAACGCCTGGCGATACAGGAGAAGTGATTATATCCCCGTAGTCAGCAAACCTGTTTTTTCGTAAAAAATCTCTCATTTCCAAAGCGCTCAGCACCATCAGTGTGAGATACACAGAAATCACCAGGAAACTCAGCACCAAAAACATGATGCCAAACACTTCGATCAGGAGGTAGAAAAGGAAATTATACATTTTTCAAAAGGGGATCGGCGAGGTGTTTGCCCAAGGCAACAATTTCCAAGTCTGGGGAAGAAGCTACCATATTCTCAAATTGATCAGCATCAAGCTCAAGGAGTGCTGTCAAAGCCTGTTTTTTAATCTTATAAGTGATCTCTTCTCTAGACAATAACTTACTAATCAATTCTTTACTATGTTCATCTCCTAGTGAGGCTGCAGCATCTAGCGCTTCCTTAAGCACATCAGGATTGGCGGATTTAAGACAACTATTGATAAAATCCACCTCCATGTGTGCACCCAGTGAATTATAAGTCTGAAGGATTTCAATCTTTTCGACATCATTCGACTGGGGCGCTCGCTCGGACAGTTTTTCCAACAGATCAAATCTGCCAAGCATTCGCACCAGCTTGTATCCGAAGAGCCGAACAGACTGATTGGATGAATCAAAAAGAACATCCAGATTAACTGGCTTCAAGTTGGAAACAAACTTGATAATCCTCAAATAATTCATCTGCTGCCAATTGGAAAGAGGAAATTCCAAATCCCTTAAAAATGATAAATCTGCGGTGCTGGACAGATTAAGTAGAGTCGCGACCGCCTGCGAGCGAACTTGGAAATGGGGATGATTAACCAAAGTTTTCACTTTTGGCAAGGCATCGATTAGGTCCATTTCATTGACTTGAACAAGGGCTAGGGTCTTTTTGTCCCAGCGATTTTGATCTAGAAGCCGGAGCGTCATCTTATCCAATCCCAGCTTGACATAGAGGGATTTAAGTTTCAATTTAAAATCACCCTTCATCTTCTTGTTGAGAGCAATGATTCGCTCAGCTAAAACTTCCTGATAGAGACTTTTTTGAAGCAGTTCCTTAGGAAAATAGCTGTAAATATCTTGATCTGACATTGCCTGAATCTCTTCTAGTTCCAATTCGAATGGAATCGAAGTTAGAGGACCTAGCATTTCCTGATCGTATTTTTGAATGAGGCTGTCCCGCTGGTTTTTTTGTATTTTCAAAATGACCATAAACAGGGTCAAACCTGTTGAGGTCAAAAAGAAAAAAACAATGATTGTGGTAACTACAAATAATTTATAATCTGATATGAAAAGAATCTTAAACTTTTGAAAAGGTTCATAAGGATCATTATAGGCCAAAGCCACCAGATCGGTTTTTGGATTCTTCTTTTCCAAAACGGGCTCGTAATCTCCACTCCTAATGATGCTGGCCAGATAGGTCCGGCATGCATCCATGGAGCTGATAGTAGAAAAAATCAAAATCTCCAAACGAGGATCAGCTTGTAGCTGTTGAATTTCCGTTTCCAGAGCGGGCAATTCATCCCAACGGTCGAAAAGCTTGGAATAAAATCCAGAATCAGTCTCTACAAAACCCATCTCAGAGAGACTAAGTAGATCCTTTTGGTCTTCAACTACTACAAAACGATAATTCATTCCGGGTACTTGCTCCTGAAGTAATAAAAAATCCATCAACCCTACGCTATCCTGAGGAATCAATTGGACTTGGCCGGATATACTGGAGATGGACAGAAGAAAAATTACTGAGAAGAGGTAAAAAATTCTCATAAGCAGATCATTTGTTCAAAACTCGCTTTACACGAATAGCGAGTTCATTAGGGTTAAAGGGTTTGGGTACAAAGTCTGAAACTCCCAGATTAAAAGCCTCAAGGACTACTTGCTCCTCTTCTCCCAGTGAACTCAGAACAATAATCGGAATATTAGGATTGTTTTTTCTGGCAAATTGGATGACCTCTATACCACTTTTATACGGCATCATGACATCGGTAATAATCAAGTCAGGCTGGAAGCTTTCAATAGATTCAACACCCTGATTGCCATCCATGACCAGTAGCGTCTCATATCCGTCTTTTTTGAGCCGAAACTGAACTAGGCTAGAAATCAGCTTATCGTCCTCTATAATTAGAATTTTTTTCATACTTAAGGGTGAGATGCACTTAAATATAGCATCTAAGTTTGATTACAGCAGAAAAATACAAACCACAGCAATAAGATTTTTCTCGAAGTAAAGCAAAGGTAAATTTTTGTAACTCCATAGTCTCTTTCAGCCATTGGTCAAAAAAAATATGGCTTAAAATAAATCAGCCTAGGTTGTCAGGGTCCTTTTACTAGCTTGCTTACTGAAGAAAAACCATCAATCAAATGAAAAAACATTTTGTAAAATCAGGATTGTTGGGATTGCTGATGGCTGGAACTGTTGTTCAGTCGGCATGGTCACAAAGTGATCCTACCGGCAAGCGGAGAATCACTTCGACCTATGCCATCACCAATGCCACCGTACATACTGTACCTGGCCAGCAACCCACCAAAGCCACTCTTTTGGTAAAAGATGGGATCATTTTGGGAATTGGAACCAACCTTTCCCTGCCCAAAGAGGCCAATGTGATCCCCGGAGATTCGATGTACATCTATCCGGGTTTTATCGACGGTGCCGGCACTATGGGTGTCACCCGTCCAAAAGACCCCGAAAGACCAAAGGACTTTGTGTCTTCCAATCCACCGGATGAAATCGCCGGAATCACTCCCTGGAGATCAGCTACTGATCAATTTGACCCAGCCAATGCTCAAGTGGAAGAATGGAGAAAGGCTGGGTTTACCATCAGTCAAATCCTGCCAGACGGAGGCATGCTTCCAGGAAAATCTGCGATCATGATCCTCGGTCAGACTGGTCATACCAACTTGATCAAGATGAATTCAGCTCTAGCGGCAAATTTCCGTGGGTCCAGAGGTATGTATCCTGCTACCCTAGCAGGCGTCATGGCCAAATTCCGTGACATTTATAAAAACTCAAGCCTGGCAATCGAACACGAGAAGCTGTTCGCTTCCACAGTTGGTGTCTCACGCCCTCAAGTGACACCGACTTATAGTGCAATGGCTCCTGTTATTCAGGGTCAAATTCCGATCATTTTCACAGCTGGCTCAGAGCTGGAAATCCGACGGGCTATCGCTTTGCAGAAAGAATTCGGATTCAAAATGATCCTGACCGGTTTGGAAAACTATGAAAACGTAATCGATCTGATCAAATCAAATAATATCCCAGTTCTGGTTAAGCTGGAAATCCCGGATGACAAATCAATCAAAGCCCAAAAAGAATCCGACGTATCAGAAGCAACCAAAGCTCAATATGACCGTGTGAAAGCAGCTTATGATCAAGCCTTGAAACAAGCTGGATTGTTGGAAAAGGCCGGAATCGCTTTTGCCTTTACCACTTCAGGCGCTAAAGCAGGTGACGCTTGGAAAGCCATCGGTGCAATGATTAAAAATGGCCTAAGCGAACAAGCCGCACTGGCAGCACTAACCACTAATCCTGCTCAGATCTTGGGGATCAGCCGTATTTCCGGAACTATCGAAAAAGGTAAAATGGCCAACTTGGTAATCACCACTGCTCCTCTTTTCACTGAAGATGCTCAAGTAAAGCATGTGGTAGCAGATGGCTACTTCTTTGACTATGAAGTCAAAAAGAAGTCAAATGGAAATGGAAAAGCCGATGGAGCCGTGAAAGTGGATGGTGTTTGGGAATATACTTCAGAAACGCCTGCAGGTAGCTCAGGTGGTGAGATCACCATCAAAAAAAATGGATCTGGCTACGAAGGGACTATCACCTACGATGACCCATCAGGTAGCGGCAAAGCTTCTGCACCAATCAAAAACGTTTCTATAGAAGGAAAATCTCTAAGCTTTGATTTTGATGTAAATGCAGGTGGAATGAGTCTTACCGTGACTATCTCAGGCCAAATCGATGGCAACTCCATGGATGGTTCTTTATCTGTGCCTCAGATGGGTTCTTTCCCTGTAAAGGCCACGCTCACTTCTCCAAGCCTAATCCCATAACGAAATGAAAAAGCTCAATTTTATACTTTCAGCTTTCCTGGGACTTGGACTTACTTTCGCCCAGGCCCAAACGCCAAAAGGAAGCGTACTCATCAAAAACGCAACCGTCATCACGGTCACTAAAGGAACACTTCAGAATACTGACGTGCTCGTACAGGACGGTATCATCAAGCAGGTCGGCAGCAATCTGACCGCTCCGGCAGGTGTACAGTCTATCGATGCCAATGGCAAATACGTCATGCCTGGAATCATCGACGCACACTCTCACGTCGCACTTGATGTGGTAAATGAAGCTTCCTCTCCGATCACCTCCGAAGTACGAATGAAAGATGTGGTCAATCCATTCGAAATCGGAATTTACCGAGCACTCGCCGGTGGAGTGACCATCTCTCACGCCATGCACGGATCGGCAAACGTAGTCGGCGGTCAAAATGCCACTTTGAAGCACCGTTGGGGCGCAAAAGATCCCGCCGAAATCATCATGCAGGATGCTCCTCGTACGATCAAATTTGCCCTGGGCGAAAACCCAACCCGGGTACACGGAAGAGGAAACGGCATCCAGCCGAGATCCAGAATGGGTGTGGAAGCCGTCTTGAGAAATGGGTTCAATGAAGCCCTTCAGTACAAAAAAGCTTGGGAAACTTACAACACTGCAAAAGCTCAAAAAGGTAATACCACTCCTCCCCCAGCTTACAACGAGCGTCTCCAGACTTTGGCAGACATCCTCGATGGCAAGATTATCATCCATTGCCACTCGTATCGTGCTGATGAGATTTACATGCTGATCAACGTGGCTAGAGATTTCGAGATCAAAAAACTCGTGTTCCAGCACACCAACGAAGGATTCAAAGTAGCTCCTGAAATCGCTGAGTACACCATGGGTGCCTCTGTTTTCGCAGACTGGTGGGCCTACAAGTTTGAGGTGTATTATTCCACCGCGTTTAATGCTGCCATTCTTCATAGAAACGGTGCCATAACTTCCATCAATTCAGACTCTGCCGAGTTGATACGTCACCTCTACCATGAAGCTGCCAAAACACAACGTTACGGAGGATTGAGTGATGATGAGGCTTTGGCGATGATCACAATCAATCCTGCCAGACAACTGGGGATCGATGATAAAGTTGGTTCGATCGAAGTAGGAAAACAGGCTGATTTGGTCATTTTCGAAGGGCATCCACTTTCTTCCTATGCCGTTCCTCAGATGACTTTCGTGGATGGTGTGAAGTATTTTGACATCAAGGAAGACAAAAATGATCAGCGTCAATATGTCAGCGCTACCGAAATGGTAGAACCGATCTACCTCAGAGAAGAAGAAGATCATCGTTGCATGCAGGATGTGGATGCCTATTTCGAAGCATTCCAAGGCACATTTATGGAGGAAAAACACTAATCACCCCGAAAATTCAAAAAATCATGAAACGAATTTTAAAAACATTTTGCGCTTCATTGCTTGCCCTCCTTCCGATGGCAGCTATGGCCCAGATCGACGGGGAGTTTGTCAAGCCTAGAACAGGCAAATTTCTCCTTCAAAATGCCACGGTGGTAACCATCACCAAAGGCACCCTTTCCAATACTTCAGTTTTGGTCGAAAACGGAAAAATAGCTCAGATCGGCACCAATATTTCTGCCTCCGATGCAGAAGTGATTGACTGTTCTGGTCTTTTCGTCTATCCAGGAATGATCGATGCAGGAACCCGATTGGGCTTGGTAGAAGTGAGTTCAGTGCCAGAAACCGTCGATTATCAAGAAATCGGCAACGTTACGCCAAACATGCAGGCTTTGACCACGGTCAATCCCAATGCAGAAGCCATCGGCGTAACTCGAGTTTCCGGAGTAACTACCGTTTTGACCGTACCATCAGGAGGACTATTTCCAGGAACTGCGGCCTTGATCAACCTCAATGGCTATACACCAGACCAGATGTATGGCGGGTTCAAAGCTGTGGCGATGACTTTCCCAAGATCCGGTCGTCGTGGTCGTTTTGATCGCAGATCAGATGAGGACATCAAAAAAGACGCAGAGAAGTCTCTCAAGGAAGCCAATGAAATCATGGACAATGCCAAGAAGTATCTGGAGTTGAAAAACTCCGGAGCCGAGCTTCAGTACTATCCGGAAATGGAGCAATTGTCAAAAGTGGTTTCTAAAGAACTTCCACTCCTGATCGAAGTTGATGCTGCATCGGATATCCAAAGTGCAATCAAATGGGTAGCAGACAAAGATATCCGAGTAATCTTCACCGGAGTAGCTGAAGGTTGGAGAGTGGCTGATGAATTGGCAAAAGCCAAAATCCCAGTTATCACAGGCCCAGTTCAGGCACTTCCAACCCGTGAGTCTGATCGCTACGATGCAGCCTATTCTAACGCTGGCCTTATGGCCAAAGCCGGAGTAAAAGTGGCATTGAGAACCGATGAGGAAGAAAACGTGCGAAATCTTCCTTTCCACGCAGCTTTTGCAGCAGCCTACGGTTTGGGCAAGGAAGAAGCTTGGAAAGCTGTGACCATCAATCCTGCTGAAATATTCGGTATCGCTGACCAATACGGTTCGGTAGAAGTCGGTAAGCGCGCCAACTTGATCGTATCCACCGAAGATCCATTCGAAACCCGCGCGCAAATCATGCACGTGTTTATCGATGGATACCGCATTCCACTTTCTAACAGACACATCCGACTCTATCAGGAGTTTTTGGAAAGATCCCCTGGCCTGAAAGCCAATTAAAATCTTCTAAAAGCCATGAGAATTGTTCTCGTGGCTTTTTTTTAATTCGAAATTTCAGATTTGAAATTTGAGATTGACTCAAACAAACCTAGATTTCAATTTCAAAACTTTACCCCAGCTTTATGAAACAACGATTACTCTATTTGGCTACAGCATCCCTCCTGTCTTTTCAAACTTTTGCCCAACAGACTGGATTTCTTCAGACCCAGCTTGAAGTTCAAAAAAAGTTTGAGCAGGACTTTTTACAGGCAGTGGACTACGATCGCTTTAAAGTCCACCTGACCGAACTAACCAAAAACCCGCACATCGCAGGTACTCCAGAAAACGAACTGGTCAAAGATTACATGGTCAAAATCATGGCTGATGCGGGCATGGACGTAAAAGTTTGGCCCTACGATGTATATCTACCCAATCATCCCGGAAAGTCCGAGCTGCAGATTATCTCTCCTGTGAGCATGACACTTTCCCAAAAGGAAGGCGCATTGCCGGATGATCCGTTTTCAGATGATCCACGACTTCACTTGGGTTTCAATGCATTTTCAGGCAGTGGAGACGTAACCGCTGAAGTGGTTTATGTGAACTATGGTACCCGAGAGGACTTTATGAAACTGGCCGAAATGGGAGTGGATTTGAAAGGAAAAATTGCAATAGCCCGCTACGGAGGCAATTTCCGAGGATACAAAGCCAAATATGCCGAGCAAAACGGCATGATCGGATTGGTGGTTTACACCGACCCAAAGGACAATGGTTTCACTCGTGGGGAAGTGTACCCGACAGGACCATTTTTCAACGAAACCACCATCCAACGAGGCTCTATGCTGACCTTGGACTATACCGGTGACCCTTTGACTCCCAATGTGCCTGCCTTACCGCTTGATGGACCTGAAAAAGTAGATCGCTTGGATCCGAAAGATGTTCCTTTTCACACCATCCCCGTGACGCCGATTGGCTATGGCGCTGCCAAAGAAATTCTGAGCAGAATGACCGGAACCGATGTACCTGAGGCCTGGCAAGGCGGATTGCCTTTTCCTTACAAACTCACCGGTGGTCCTGAGCTCAAAGTCAGAGTGATGGTCGATCAGAAGCCCGATTTTATCCGAGCGAATAATGTGGTCGGCACCTTTGTCGGCAAAGACTTCCCTGACGAATGGATCATCATGGGTTCGCACTATGATGCTTGGTCTTTTGGCGCTACCGATCCCAACTCCGGTACAGCGATGTTGTTGACTTTTGCGGAAGCATTGGGAGAATTGTATAAAAACGGCCAAAAACCTTCTCGATCCATCCTGATTGGACATTGGGATGCGGAGGAGCAAGGTGTAATCGGTTCTACTGAATGGGTCGAGCACCTGAGAGATGAGTTGGGTGCCAAGGCCATTTCCTACATGAACTTTGATGGTGGCGTATCTGGACGGAACTTTGGCGCATCCGCTGCCCCTACCCTCAAGAAACTGATTATCGACGCTTCCAAAGAGGTGATGTATCCGGATTCGGCCAAAACGGTCTTTGAAATCTGGGCTGGAAAAAATCCGGAACCCGGAATCGGGAATCTAGGTGGTGGTTCGGACCACATCGCTTTCTACATGCACGTGGGTATTCCTTCGCTCAGCGGTGGCAGCGGTGGCCCGACAGCCTACCACAGCAACTATGATAACCTTCACTATTATTCCAAATTTTCCGACCCAAGCTTTAAGATGGGCGGAGCAGTTGCCCAGCTTTTTGGTTTGGTAGCCCTGAGACAGGCCAATGCGGCGGTGATTCCCTATGATGTACCTCGCTATGCACAGGATCTCAAAGGCCATTTTGAAAATGCCGTGAAAAATGTGCAGACCATCGCTCCGGATTTTGCAGGATTTGATCAGGTTGATGCTGCACTTTCCAAACTGAAATCGAGTTCGGCCGCTTATCAACTAGCATTAAGTGCAGCAACAGAAAAAGGTATGATCTCTGCCGAAAAATTGGCTCAAATCAACAAAGGGTTGATTGCACTGGAGAAAAGCTGGATCGATCCCAAGGGTATGTACTATGGAGACTGGTACAAATCGCTCTATGTTTGCAATGATCCATTTTCAGGTTACGCTTCCTGGATTCTGCCGGGCATCCAATACGAGGTGGCTATTCGCAACACCGAGCGGCTCGAGGAATGGGACGGTCGCTACGCCTCGGCGATTTTGGATTTGAGTCGTAAAATCGATGAGCTAACCAAGCTACTTTAAGTAACAAAAAGCCGCTAACCTCCATTTAGCGGCTTTTTTCTGGTTATTTGATTAGATTTAACTATGAAAAAGAAGGATGTTCGCTGGAAACAACGTTTTGAAAATTTCAAAAAAGCCTTTATTCACCTTGAAAACGCGGTCAATACCCCAAACTTGAATGAACTTAAAAGACAAGGTTTGATCAAAGCTTTTGAATTCACCTATGAACTGGCTTGGACGACATTGAAGGATTTTTTGACAGAAATGGGATATACTGATCTCATTGGTTCTAAAGATACCCTTCGGCAGGCTTTCCAGGTTGGCTTGATCGCTGAGGGTGAAATTTGGATGGAAATGGTAAAAAGCAGAAATCTTACTTCTCACACCTATAATCAGGAAACGGCGGAATCCATAGAAAAGGATGTGATCGAGACTTATTATCCATTACTTAAAAAACTGATTATTGAGCTGGAGAATCGTGATGAATGAGACCAAACAAATGCTGGCAAAGGCCTCCGATCTGGGCTTGAAAGATGCTCAACTGGAAGAAATTCTAGACTTTGCAAAAAAATATCCAAAGATCGAACAGGTAATCGTCTATGGTTCGCGAGTCAAGGGAACCTACCGCCCGGGAAGTGATGTGGATCTGGTTTTGGTAGGAAAAGAACTCAAGCTTTCAGATCAATTGGCGTTTTGGAATGACCTCGATGATAGCTATCAACCCTATTTTTTTGACGTGGCCATCTTACATCATATTCAAAATGAGTCACTCCTTGACCACATTCACCGAGGCGGAAAGTTGATTTATTCAAGGGTGGTTTAAATCCCATTACCTAGCCAAAAAACTGTCCGCAAAAAGTGTCCGATTTTGAAGCAGACATTTTAAACTAACTGCTTGATCTCGTTCTAAACGCGCCTTTTCCGCCTTGGAATGTTATTTGATTTCTACGTAAAAAATCAAAACCATGCTCACCTTCCTGCTTTGGATTATTCTGTTTATCCTGTGTTGGCCACTTGCCATTGCGGCACTGATCCTTTATCCATTTGTTTGGTTGATATTGCTGCCATTTCGACTTTTGGGATTTGCGATAGATTTGAGTTTTGATCTGGTCAGAAACTTATTTATGCTGCCTTTTCGCTTGGTGGGAATCAAATAGGTAGAAAAATCTGGGCTTTCCCACCAAATCACTCTCCTTCAACCTCTGGTAAAACACATAAAAAATGGGTAAGCAGGACTACCTTTTCCGCTTACCCATTTGACTTATTTTTTGATCAATAAATACCCGAAACAGCCGCAGCTGCATTCAGATTACCAAAACCATATTGGGAGTTTCGATTGGGATAAAGTGCCGATGTCTGTCTGAGTCTAGACAATACCTGATCACGGCTCCAGGTAGGATTGACCGACCACACCAAGGCGGCAATCCCCGATGCAGTTGCTGTTGCTACCGAAGAACCCCCGACGGTCGATGGTTGATCACCGGATTGGGCCACGGATAGCGGTTTGGTATTGCTGCCGGCACGCTCCATGATCACGGTAAATTCCACCTTCGAACCGCTATGGCAGGTATCGCAACGCTCATAGCCATTACCTTCCTTGATTCCGGTCACGGCGACGGTTTCATTCATATTTGCAGGGAAAATCACCCCTACCCAGTTGGTAAACGTGGTAGAAGTCCCAGCTGCCGCGAAAATCAATTTGCCTCTATTGTAGGCATAGCGAACAGCATCGGCCACTTTGGAATTGGAAAACACATCACCGATCGACATACTTATGATCCTAACATCGGAGCGATTTCCCAACAATACCAGGGCTTCGGCGACTCCGTTTTTCTCATCCGAGGTGTTGATGATCACATCACTGGTAGCTCGGACAGAAATCAGGTTGGCATTATATGCGACCCCAACGGTATTGCCCACTGCATTCCGAGGCGAAGCTACTACGCCGGACATCGCTGTACCATGACCACATCGGTCATCTGGTCCATCGTAACTTTTCCAAAGCCAAAATCCGGTCTTGAACGTACCAAATCGCTGGACAAATCGGTTTGAAGAGGCGCCGGAGTTAAAGGCATTTCCCAGCATGGGCTGATTGGGTGAAATACCCGTATCGATCACCCCTACCGTAATCCCTGCCCCTGTGCTTTGGCTCCAAGCCTGAGAAATGCCCATCAGGGGATAATTCCATGAAGCTTTGGCGTTTGGAGTAATGACCGAGTAATCGGAAACCGGAAGGTTACTTTGAGGCTCATTGTAACAGCCGGAGTCGCTCTGAATCCGCGCATCTGCCACGGTCGCATTGAGCAATTCGTAGTCAAACGGATAACCGACCGGCTCAAAATACCTCACTTCGGGGAGCTCATTTAATCGACGAAGCACCTCAAAATCATCGATTTTGACCTCCAAATATGGAAGTGCCTCATGAACCAAGGCGGGCTGATCGCCGATTCGGTAGTTTTTGCCTCCACGCTCTTGCAGGGTCTCGTTGATCAAGCTGAGTACTTTTTGACTGGCGACTTTCCAAGCTGATCCTTGAATGTCTTCGATTCCGATCCGGGCATTGGCCTGCTTCAATTCTGCGGGCTGATACCCCACGGTCAAAATTGAATCCCCGTGAATCAATGCGCTGTAAAGCAGCTCTACGGATTGTTCCATCCAGATGAAGTCTCCCTTTTCCTGGATTGATCGGAGGATCAACTGATCGATTTCGGCTTTGGGAATGATACTTTTCTGGATCTCCAGAGGTTCGGTGGTCGAACCTAGCGGCTGTTCGTCCTGAGCGCAGGAGAACATCAAAAATGCTCCTAAGAGCATCAAAAGGTTGGATTTGGTTTTGAAAAACATCTGTAAAAAGGTTTAGGATTAATTGACTATCAGGAAGATAGAAAAAATCTGATTTTATCCCTTACTTTCTTTTAGTTCCCACAGATTTGCACTGAAAAAATCGCAGATTGACACGGATTTTTACCTGACGGAAAAATTGATCTTCTGCCAAGAGCCACTGATCCCTTCTCAAACTTTTTTACCGCAACTGAACACTGCGACTGACCACTGACAACCGCCTACTCTCTTTTCCCCTCGTACAGATCGTATTTCAACAGTCGGCAATCGATCGTTCCATTCCAAAATTCGATCCTTCGACTTGCCTTGAGTCCTACCTTTTTGGCCAGTTCCATATTTCCGGTGAAAATATACCCACGATATCCTGCACACTTTTGCTTCATATAGTCTCCCATCCGCTTGTAGGTGAGCTCGAGTTCGGCATTTTCCCCCAGTCGCTCTCCGTATTCCGGATTAAACATGATGACTCCGCGAGGCTTTTGGGGGATTTCTGTTTCGGCAAAATCACAAACCTGAAACTCAATCATGTGATCTACGCCTGCAAAGGCCGCATTTTCCTGAGCAAATGAAATCGCCTGAAGAGAAATATCCGAAGCGATAATTTTCACTCCCGGATCATGAATAACCTTAGATTCTAGCTTTTTCATTTTCGCCAAAAAAGCCTCCTCCTGATAGCCTAAAATGTGTTGAAAGGCATATTCCTCCCGGTACAAGCCCGGATAGCGCTTACTCGCCATCAAAGCAGCCTCAATCGCCAAGGTTCCCGAACCACACATGGGATTGATAAAGGGTACCCGCGTATTCCACTCCGTGGCATAGATTGTGGCCGCCGCGAGGGCCTCCATCATGGGAGCTTTGCCTGGGATTTTGCGGTAGCCATGCTTGGCAAGAGTCTCTCCGGAAGTGTTGATATACACGGTAGCTTGGGTCTCTTTCCAGAAAACCTGAAAGACCAATCCGATGAAATCCGATCCGGAGTCCGGTCTTCTCCCCTTCAACTCTCGGAATCGATCGACGATGGCGTCTTTCACTTTGACATTGACGATCAGGGGCGTGGTCACGGATTCATTTTCCACGACCGAATTCACCGAAAAATACCCATCCACATCCAGGTATTCTTCCCAAGGAATGGCCTTAAAGCGTCGGTAAATATCCTCGGCACTACGGAGATAAAAAGATTTGATCTCGTACAACACATGAGAAGCCGTGCGCAGGTGAAGGTTGAGATCCATGCAATCTTCCAGGGAAGCGAGGATGGCTATTCCTGTTCGGGTGACTTCCTGAGGTACAAATCCGAGTTCACGAAGTTCCTGCTCGAGGTAAGTGACCGATCGGTCTTTGCAGGTGATAAAAACTTTTCCTTTTTGGTTAAAATCAAGCATGCGCAAAGGTAAGCAAGACTAAGGGCAATACGCATCCTTGACTCAATAATGTCCCAAAGAATAGCCGTTCATACGATTTTAAGGCAAAAAACTCGCAAACGTTTTCGTAGATTGAAGACTGAATGGATTGCTCCTACAGACCTATTTCCAGAATTTTAGTCCATTCAATAAACCTACTCAACATGAAGTTCAAATTAATCACCCTAATGCTGTTAGTGGCATTCACCCAGCTCGCTACCGCACAAAGTGGAAACTGGAAAAATCTTTTCAATGGCAAAGATCTCAGTGGCTGGAAAGCCGTAGCTGGCAAAGCAACCTTTGAAGTCAAAGACGGAGTGATCGAAGGAACGGCCGTTCACGGAACTGGAAATACTTTTTTGATTACCGAAGAAATGTATGACGATTTTGTCCTGGAAGTTGATCTGAAGATCAATCATATCTCTTCCAACTCAGGAGTCATGGCCAGAGGACAATTTGACCCGGCAGCCAGAAACGGTGAAGGGTTGGTCTATGGCTATCAAATCGAAGCGGATCCCACTCCACGTGCCTGGTCCGGGGGGATCTATGACGAGGCAAGACGAGGTTGGTTTTATCCGCTGGATTTGAATCCGGCTGCCAAGTCTGCCTTCAAGATGGGCGAATGGAACACCTATCGCATCGAAGCCATAGGAAATACCATCAAAACCTGGGTCAATGGACAGGAAGTAGCTTACTTCATGGATGATATGGATGCCCGGGGATTTATCGGGCTGCAGGTTCACAGCATTCGAAACAAGGAAGATGAAGGCAGAAAAACCTACTTCCGAAATGTCCGAATCCAAACCGAAAACGTAAAACCAACTCCGTTCAAAGGAAATGTATTTGTAGTCAGCACCTTAAAAAATGAGCTTTCTGATCTGGAAAAGAAAAACGGCTGGAAGTTGCTTTTTGATGGCAAAACCAGCAAAGGTTGGAAAGGTGCTTACAAAGAAAGCTTTCCGGAAAAAGGCTGGACCATCAATGACGGAATTTTGACCATCCAAAAATCTGACGGAAGTGAATCTACCAACTTTGGCGATATCGTGACCACCGAGAAATTCGCTGCATTCGATTTGGCCTTTGACTTTAAGATCACTGAAGGCGCAAATAGTGGTGTGAAATATTTTGTGACACTTTCCGAAGGAAATAAGGGGTCTGCCATCGGACTGGAATACCAAATCCTTGACGATGTCAACCATCCTGATGCTAAGCAGGGTATAGATGGCAACCGGACTCTGGCTTCGCTTTACGACCTGATCAAAGCAGATAAGCAGCCGCGATTTGTTCGCAAGCCAGGAGAGTGGAACCAAGGCAGAGTAGTCGTCTATCCTGACAACCGAGTAGAGCACTACATCAACGGAGTCAAAGTGGTCGAATACGTCCGAGGCTCCAAAGAATACCGGGACCTAGTCGCCATCAGCAAGTATAAAGTTTGGGAAAACTTTGGCGAAGCAGCCGAGGGCCATATTCTCCTGCAAGACCATGGCGATGAAGTTCATTACAAAAACATCAAAATCAAATCTCTGAAATAAGGAACCCCAAACCCCAACCATGATGAGTAAACCGAATCGAAGAGAATTTATCAAAAAGAGCGCTGCAGCCACCCTGGGAATCTCCGCCTTGGGCGCTGTTGGATTTGCACCAAAGTCTTATGCCCGAATTATCGGTGCCAATGACCGTCTGAATGTTGCCATTGCAGGTTTAGGACGTAGATTAGGCGCTTTTTATGAGCCTATCGGCCTCAAATCCAGCAATGTCAATTTGTTATACCTCTGTGATGCGATGCAATCACAGATGCCCAAAGCCGCCAAAAACTTCGAAAAGTGGATTGATTACCAGCCGAAGCAAGAGCAGAGTATCCTTAAGGTATTGGATGATAAAGAAGTCGATGTCCTGATCAACGCGACCCCTGACCATTGGCACGCCCCGGGTACTTGGATGGCTTTGGAACGAGGAAAGCATGTTTATGTCGAAAAGCCTTGCTCACATAATCCACATGAAGGCGAACTTCTGATTGCTTTGCAAAAGAAGTACAACAAAGTCGTGCAAATGGGCAATCAGCAGCGATCCGCTCCAGAAAGTCGCGAAATCATTTCCGCAATTCACGCCGGTGCGATCGGCAAGGTGTATATGGCCAAGGCTTTTTACTCCAATAATAGAGGGCCGGTTCCTGTGCCAAAAGCTCAGGCTGCACCCGCAGGTTTGGATTGGGAACTTTTCCAAGGACCTGCTCCGCGCAAACCCTACATGCACGATACTTGGGACTACAATTGGCACTGGTACGGTTGGGATTACGGTACAGCCGAGACCGGCAACAATGCCACCCATGAACTCGATGTGGCTCGCTGGGCGCTTCAGGTAGATTATCCAAAGGAGGTGATGGTCGTCTCGGGCAAAATGCACTATCCTGAGGATGGCTGGACCATGTACGATACCATGGACGCCACATTCAAATTTGCTGACGGAGGCATCATCCAATGGGAAGGAAAAAGCCGAAATAACTACAAAACCTACGGGTCTGACCGGGGTACGATCATCTACGGAACCGAGGGTTCGGTCTATGTAGATCGAGGTGGTTACAAACAATTTGACCGCACCGGAAAGGAAATCAAGTCTAACTTAGCCAACAACAATGAAGGCGGTACCGTACTCGGAGGCGGTGGCGATATGAGTACCACTCATGTGGTTAATTTCTTTAATGCAGTTCGAGGATTGGAAAAGCAAAACTCCAATATTGAAGAAGGGGCAGTATCTACCCTACTCTGCCACTTGGCAAATATCTCCAGCCGAGTAGGAGAAAATCTAGTCTGTGATCCCAAAAATGGCCACATTCTCAATTCTGAAAAAGGCAAAGCCCTTTGGACCAGGGAATATGAAAAAGGCTGGGAACCCCCAAAATTATAAAACAATAGTTGTTTGATTGGTTTTCTTAATTACAGACACCTGTTTCCGATTCGGAGGCAGGTGTTTTTTTCATTCAAAAATTAAGTCGTTAAACCCTAATGGGCTGACGAGTAGACTACAATCGGTTTTATTTTTTTCTGATGAAAAAAGCCAATAAAAAATGTATCTCCCCTAAAAAATTCAAATAGTTCTTTTTGCATTACTATTAAAATTAGGCTCGCAATCGATTCCGTAAATAGAATATTCGGTTAATTGTATCCAAGCGACCTTCTATCTACCTTTTTACATGATTTAACAAAGCTCTTAACCAACCATCAAATTTTCTTATCTCAATTATTAATGAATAAAATCAAATCTATCTATTAACAATAACCCCTAATTCTATGCGAACAAAGTTCTACACTTACCTATCGGTGGTGCTGATGCTTTGGCTGGGAACCGGAATGGTCCAAGCCCAAGACGTCCAAGTCACCGGAACGGTAAACGATGAGACAGGAGCACCTCTACCAGGTGTATCTATTTTACTCAAAGGCACCACCCGAGGCACCACCTCGGACCTGGATGGTAAATACTCTATCTCCGGCCCATCCAGCGGAGTTTTGGTTTTCTCTTTTATAGGTTATAACACCATCGAGGAAACTATAGGAAACCGTAGCCAAATCAATATCAACCTGACTCCAGATGTATCTAACCTGGAGGAAGTAGTGGTAGTCGGATATGGTACTCAGAAAAAAAGTCAATTAACAGGTGCCATTTCTTCCGTTGGAAATAAGGAAATCCAGGAACTCCCGATCACTGATGCACGTCAAGCCCTTCAGGGTCGTGCGGCAGGAGTGGATGTAACTCAGGCGGGTTCAAAACCTGGCTCTGCTCCTCAGGTTCGTATTCGAGGCCGCCGATCCTTCAACGCTTCCAATGAACCTCTTTATGTAGTGGATGGAATCCCGACAGTAGGCGGCTTAGATGACATCAACCCACAGGATATCACTTCCATGGAAGTTTTGAAGGACGCTTCTGCTACCGCTATCTATGGTTCTCGAGGATCCAATGGGGTAGTATTGATCACTACCAAAAGAGGTAATGTAGGCAAGACGGTTGTTTCCGTAGATTCCTATTATGGATTAAATAAGGAACTTGGAAGAATCGAAGTATTCGATGGACCGGCTTTTGCCGAATACAAAAGAGAATCCAGAAGAGCAACTGGAAGATATCCTGAAGGCCCGGGATCTTTGGCCGATGACGAACGAATCTTCGAACCCATTGAATTAGAAAGTATTGCTTTGGGAAGAAGTACTGATTACGTGGATGGATTGCTTCGCGACGGTAATATCCAAAGTCATCAGGTCGGTGTAAGCGGAGGAAGTGAAAAAACAACCTTCTTCGTCTCCGCCAACTATTTCAAGGATGTGGGTATTATCTACAATCAGGACTTTACCCGATACACCTTCCGAATCAACCTCGATCATCAGATCACCAATAAAATCAAAATCGGTACTTCGACCCTATTCACCCGAAGCGACAGAAACGGAGAAAACTTCAATCCTATTGGGGGTGCCTTGGCAGAAAACCCACTTGGAAAACCATTTGACGAAGACGGAAACATCATCTTCCTTCCTACCACGGATGGTTTGAGAACCAATCCATTTGCGGAAATCGTACCTGGAGCTCAGGTCGATGAAACCAGAAGATATCGTGCATTTACCAGCTTTTATGGTAGCTGGGATATCGCCAAGGGATTGAATTACAGAGTGGTATTTGGTCCAGACCTGAATGTAAGAAGATCTGGCCGATTCACAGGATCTCAGACTAATGCTCGTCGTGGTGGACCTCCAACGGGAAGTGTGGACGATCGATTCCAGTTTAATTACACCCTGGAGAATATCTTGACTTACACCAAGACATTCAACTCAATTCACAACCTTAACTTGACTGCACTCCAATCCTTCCAGCAAGACAGATTTGAGCAGACTACTATCAGTGTGTTGGATATTCCTGCACCTTCTCAGCTTTATCACAGATTAGGTGATGCCGCTCAAATCACCGGAGCCAATACCAACTTGGTGGAGTGGGCACTTCTGTCATACATGGCCCGTGTGAACTATACCTATAAAGACAAATTCCTTTTGACCGGTACGATCAGAGCGGACGGAAGCTCCAGATTTGGTGAAAACAACCGATTTGGTTATTTCCCTTCAGTAGCTTTAGGCTGGAATATGCATCAGGAAAACTTCCTGAAAAATTCCAACAAAATTGATCTCATGAAGCTAAGAGTAAGCTACGGCTCCATCGGTAACCAAGCGATCAATCCGTATCAAACACAAGCGCTCTTGGGTAGAACCTCCTACGCTTGGGATAATACAGCTGCCTTTGGCTATAGACCAAATACGATCGGAAACCCTGATTTGAGATGGGAAACTTCCACTACATTCAATACTGGGGTTGATTTCTCTTTCTTCAAAGGTAGAGTATTGGGTTCCTTGGAGTATTATGTAACCAATACCACCGACCTTTTGGCTCCTCAACCTCTTCCTAACTCAACTGGATTCGGAGGATTTATCACCAATATCGGTGAGACTCAAAACCGAGGTATCGAACTCTCCCTCTCTACGCTCAATATCGAAAAAGGTGATTTCACTTGGTCCACAGATATCATTTTCACCAGAAACAGAGAAGAGATCATCTCCCTGCCCAATGGTGATGACATCGCAGCAGGTAGATTTATCGGTCGTCCTTTGACCGTTTTCTTTGACTTGAAAAAGATCGGAATTTGGCAGTTGGATGAAGCAGACGTGGCGCAATCCTTTGGTGACAAGCCAGGTGAAATCAAAGTACAAGACCTTAACGGTGACGGTAGAATCAACTCTCTAGACCGTCAGTTTTTGGGTTCGGCAGTGCCAGACTTCTCCATGGGTATGACTAACCGAATCGCCTACAAAGGATTTGACTTCTCCTTCTTCATCTTTACGAGACAGGGTTCTATGATCCGTTCCTTGTTCCATCAGAGTAACAACAACCTCTTTGGTAGATATAACAACCTGGCCGTGGATTACTGGACTCCAACCAATCCGACCAATGCATATCCTAGACCAAACGAGAATCAGGAATTTCCGAAGTATAACAGTTCCATGTCTTTGTTTGACGCCAGTTTTGTGAAAGTGAGAAACATCAATTTTGGTTACACTTTCAACGAAGTCGTTCTGAAAAAGCTTGGATTCAGCAGCTTGAGACTTTACAGCAGTATTCAGAATCCGTTCATCTTCTCTGAGTACCGAAGAGTTCACAAAGGAGTCGATCCTGAAACCTTCATGGATGGCGAGCAGGGAGTGGAAGCAGGTGCGATCACCGCCAACGTGACTCCTCCAGTCGTTCAGTACACTTTTGGTGTCAATGTGAAGTTTTAATCCTCAATCAAATTGAACTATGAAAAAAATATCTAATTCATACCCAATCAAATCCTGGATCAAAACCGGTGCGCTGGCATTGTCGTTATCCCTGGCTTTTTCATGTCAGGATGCATTACAGGAAGACGTAATCTCTCAAATCGGTAATAATTACCTTAATACCGCAAAAGGCCTAGAAGACGGGGTCAATGCTGCATATACTTCTCTTAGAGCATGGTACGGAACAGAGCGCGGACATAATATGACCGAGTTTGGAACTGATATCTATACCAACGGTGCCGACGGTTCATGGAAATTCATGAACACCTACACCAATCAGTTTGATTCTCAAAACGGACATGTCCGGGAACTTTGGGACGAATTCTATCGAGGAATCAACACTTGCAATGCGGTAATCGAGCGAGCTGAAAATGTCACCGGTGTCTCTGATGCTGTCAAGCGTCAGCGAGTCGCCGAGGTGAAGTTTATCCGAGCTCACAACTACTTCATTATGGTACAGCTCTTTGGACCTCTTGACCTTCAACTTGCTGAAAACAAGGTTCCAAACAAAGCAGTGAGCCGTGCTCCGATAGCAGCCATTTATGATGCGATCATAGCGGATCTTCAGGCAGCTATCCCGGATCTGGAAGCCGCAAAAGCTTCCAACCAGTACGGTAGAGTTACGCAACCTGCCGCTAAACACCTTTTGGCAAAAGTTTTCTTGACCAGAGCCACTACGACAGCAGGTCAGAGCAGTGACTATGCCAGTGCAGAGCCTCTATTGCGAAGTGTGATCAATGACTATGGATTAACACTCTTGCCTGCCTTTGAACAAGTACATCAGTTTGGCAATGAGCGAAACGATGAAGTAATCTGGGCTATTCAATACACTCGTGATCCATTGACCAATGGTGGAGGAAACAATTCCCACGTTTTCTATCTGATGGAATATGATGTGCAGGCAGGCATGAGAAGAGACACCCAAAATGGTCGTCCTTTCAAGCGTTATCGAATGACCAAGTATGCGATCAATACCGTATTTGCCGATAGAGAAAATGACAGCCGATACAAAGCTTCATTTATCGATGTCTATTATTCCAATCGCCCAGGAACATTCAACACCAGCTTTGACCTGTCAAAACCTACTGTAAATTTTGCATTGGGAGATACGGCCATTTACATTCCTGGTTTTGAAATGTCCTTGGAAGAAAGAGCCACTAAACCCTATCAGGTTTTGGTACCTAGCCGATATGATGAGCGTTTGTTCCCAGGTTTGAAAAAACACCTCGATCCAGGAAGAGCTGACCTGACCCAATTCGAAGGAGGTAGAGACTTTATTGCTATGCGACTCGGAGAAACTTACCTCTTACTCGCAGAATCACTCCTCCGTCAGGGAAAAGTAAATGAGGCTACCGAAGCGATCAATGCGGTGCGAAGAAGAGCTGCTTTCCCAGGCAAAGAAGCTGAAATGGAAATCACACCAGCTGAAATGACTTTTGATTTCTTGGTAGAAGAGCGTGCCAGAGAATTGATCGGCGAGCAGTTTAGATGGTTGGATTTGAAGCGTTGGGGCTTATTGATCGAGCGAGTTAGGCTTCACAATGAACAGGGTGGACCTAATATCCAGGATTTCCATGCCCTACGGCCTATTCCACAAAACCAAATAGACCGGGCTGAGGGCGGTCCTGAAGGATTCCCACAGAACCCCGGGTACTAAGATCTTATTTTCCTCATATTTCAAAAAAGCTGCCTTGTGGGCAGCTTTTTTTGGTTTATCAGTCTTCTGGGGAATCGAGGAACTGATAAATGGTCGATTGTTCAGGATGTGATGTTTGGAGTCCGATTTTAGCCGATCAACCGATTTTTTATACACGCCTTTTCATGAATTTACCTGCCCCCCCTCCTGCTATTTGATATGAAAAAAGCCTCTCTGAATCTCAGAAAGGCCTTTTCAACAATAAAAACCAAAACAAATGAAAACTTTTATACCACGATGGTAGAGGCTCTGACAGTGATTTTGGAGGGCACTGTAATAATTTGATTAGGCAGGTCAGGCTGACGGGGTTTAGTAAGCTTTTTCATGATCAACTTGGCGCACTCCTCACCGATAGAAAAGGCCGGTTGTGTGATGGTGGTCAAGCTTGGACTTAACAAACCAGCAATGCTTAAATTAGAAAAGTAGCTTACTACTTTGATGTCGTGAGGTATTCGAAGATTGGTTTTTTTGACTGCATGATAAGTAGCCAAAGCTAATTTTTCAACAGAAGAAAGAATCCCGTCAGGACGACTTGGAGAACTTATCATCTGGTAAATAGCCTCTACATTCTGTTCTTCCTCTTGGCAACAAGTCAAATTTAGCCCTGGCTCTGGAGAAAGTCCCGCCTGTCGGAGCGCATCCAAAAATCCTCGATGCCGATCCTTGGTAATAGAAAGCTCTTTGGACAGCATCAGAAAGGCAATTTTGCGACACCCCTGCTGAATCAAGTGCTTGGTGCCTTCAAAGGCACTTTCATAGTCATTGGTAATAAACTTGGTCGTGGGGATATCCGCACAAATCCGATCAAAAAACACCAAAGGAAACCCTCGCTCGTGCAGTCGATTGAGATGGGAAATATCGCTGGTCTGACTGGAAACAGACATCACAATGGCATCAGCGCGACCATTCATCAGGAGATTGACGATTTTCTTTTCCCTGTCCACATCTTCATGTGTACTATATACCAGGAGATGGTATCCATACTGCTGCGTCACTTCCTCTATCCCGTCCACAACCTTGGAAAAAAAGCTACTCATCCGCTCTGGAATCACCACTGCGATGGTTTTACTTTTATTTTCTCGAAGACTTCGAGCAAAAGGATTCGGCTGATAATTGAGCTTTTCGGCCATGGAGATCACCTTTTTTTTGGTGGCCTCACTGATTTCGTAGCTGTCATTGAGCGCCCGCGACACGGTCGAGGGCGACAACTTAAGCTCCGCTGCCAATTCTTTAAGATTTACACCGGTACTCATAATGGTTAGCTTGGGTTTGATTGGTATTAAAAATCTACGCAAAAATTCTTTTGAACAAAAATGACCGATCTATTCCACTCAAATAAATGTGCAAACGTTTCCGTATTTTAATGCCTCTAAGGCCATAATTAGGGGTAAATTTAATTTTCAATACGCCCAAAAATTCAACCTAGCTGAAGCCTTATGCTCATTACACAAGTCAAAAACTCCTTTCTCACAGAGGATTTTCTACTGCACTCGGAGTATGCTAAGATTTTATATCACGACTACGCCAAGCACCTTCCGATCATAGATTATCACAATCACCTCCCTCCGGCTGAAATTTCCCAAAATCGGAAGTTTGAAAACATCAGCAAAATATGGCTGGCTGGTGATCACTACAAGTGGAGAGCCATGCGCACGCTTGGAATCAATGAAAAATACATCACCGGTGCGGGTAGCGACCTTGATAAATTCAATCGTTGGGCCTATACCGTCCCATTCACCATGCGCAATCCGCTTTACCATTGGACACATATGGAGTTGTTTCGCTACTTTGGGATAGACAGTCTGTTGACAGATGCTAATGCACAGGAGATCTTTTCCCAAAGCAATGAGATGCTACAAGGGGATGATTTTCGGGCTCGTGTTTTGTTGGAAAAGATGAACGTAGAGGTAGTATGCACGACGGATGATCCTTCGGATTCGCTCGAGCATCACGAATTATTTTTTACCCAGGATCAAAAACTGGAAATGTACCCGGCATTCAGACCGGATAAATCTTTCGCCATAGAAAATTCAGACGCCTATCAGGCCTATCTGAATAAACTTGGAGAAGTCGTCGGCTTTGAAATCTCCACCTTTGACCGATTACTTGAAGCGCTTTCTAACCGAATCGAGTTTTTCCATTCCAGGGGTTGCAGACTTTCCGACCATGGATTAGAACACCTTCATTTTGTCAAAGATTCTGGGTTTTCTACCCAAAAAATCTTCCAAAAAGCTCTCGATGGAGCTCTTCTGAGTCAAGATGAAATATCCTTTTTCAAATACGAAGTTCTCCTGTTTCTATGTCGCCAATATCATGATCGAGGCTGGGTACAACAGTTTCACCTAGGTGCATTAAGAAATACCAATTCCCGAATGCTAAAAGTCCTAGGTCCGGACACAGGATTTGATTCGATCGGCGATTTTGATCAGGCCAGTGCACTGGCTGGTTTTCTCAATTCGCTGGACACCACTGATCAACTAACCAAAACCGTGATATACAATCTTAACCCCAGAGACAATGAAGTCTTTGCCACGATGATCGGGAATTTCAATGACGGTTCGGTGAAAGGCAAAATCCAGTTTGGCTCGGGCTGGTGGTACCTGGATCAAAAAGACGGTATGGAAAAGCAGATCAATACGCTTTCCAACATGGGCTTGATCAGCTGTTTTATCGGTATGCTCACTGACTCGAGGAGCTTTCTTTCATTCCCCCGTCATGAATATTTCAGAAGAATCCTCTGCAATTTATTTGGTCAGGATGTACAAAATGGAGAATTGCCTTGGGATGAAAAATGGCTCGGTAAGCTCATTTCCGACATTTGCTATTCCAATGCCAAAGACTATTTCAACTTTTCTCCATCAAATTATAAGCCCTGAAATATGAGTATTGATTTGTTTTCTATCACAGGATTGAAGATTGCGTTTTCCGGAGCCACAGGTGTACTCGGCAAAAGCATGGCACATCACCTGGCAGGACAAGGTGCTGAATTGTTGATCATTGGCCGTACCCCGGATAAAGTCAGTGATTTGGTCAGTGATATACATGCAGCAGGAGGAAAAGCCTGGGGATATTTCGCTGATGTCACCGATGAAGATTCTTTGGCAAAAGTCGCCCAAGTGATCGAAGCTCAGCATGGCCACTTGGATATACTGATCAATTCCGCAGGTGGCAACATGCCCGGGGCGGTCATCCGGCCTGATCAAAATTTTCTCGATTTGGATACAGCCGCCCTTCGAAAAGTGATGGATCTCAACTACCTAGGAACAGTCCTTCCTATTAAGGCTTTACTTCCATTAATGCTCAAGAAGGGAAAGGGGAATATATTGAATATCAGCTCAATGGCAGCATCCAGACCTATGACCCGTGTCATGGGGTATGCCTCTGCCAAAGCAGCAATTGACAATCTGACCAAATTCCTTTCCGTGGAATTAGCACACAAGCATGGACCCAAATTCAGGGTCAATGCAATCGCTCCGGGTTTTTTCCTTACGGAACAAAACCGAACCTTGCTTACCGAATCAGACGGAAGCCTGACCCAGCGAGGCAATCAGATTATTTCCCACACCCCAATGAACAGATTTGGCGATCCGGAAGATCTGCTCGGTGCACTTCAGTGGCTTTGCAGTGATGCTTCAGCTTTTGTCACAGGCACTATAATAGCGGTTGATGGAGGTTTCAGTGCCTATTCAGGAGTTTGATTGAGATGCAGGTTGTCAAAAACAAGTGAATTTCGCTTTGCTGAATAGTAAAACCCACTCCAATTGACTTAATTCAAGACAAATAGGTAGCATAGCTACTAAACCAATAACCATTTTCCCAATAACCAAATCCCCTTTTCCATGAGCTACAGAATGGAACAAACCATGCGCTGGTATGGACCAAAAGACCCGGTAAGTCTTCGCGATATCCGACAGTCAGGCGCTACAGGTATCGTCTCTGCACTTCATCACGTTCCAAACGGAGAAGTATGGTCAAAAGAAGAAATCCAAACCCGCAAAAAGATCATTGAAGATGCCGGTCTCACTTGGTCGGTAGTAGAGTCAGTTCCTGTGCATGAGCAAATCAAAACTCGAACCGGAGACTATCTACAGCTCATCGAAAATTACAAACAAACCCTGAGAAATTTGGCCGATGAAGGCATTTTCACCGTTTGCTACAATTTCATGCCCATCCTAGATTGGACTCGCACCAATCTGGAATATGAACTTCCTAACGGTGCAAGGGCCTTGTTGTACGAAAAGAAAGCAGTAATGGCTTTTGATTTGTTTATTCTTCAGCGTCCTGAGGCTTTGGAGGAATACTCCCCTGATGAAATCGAGGCCACCCGCGCTTACTATGACGCCCTTTCGCCGGATGCCAAGCGGCTGATCATCGATAATATTTTGAAAGGTCTTCCAGGGTCAGAGATCGGTTATACCATGGACGAGTTTAGGGCCATGCTCAAAACCTATGAAGGTATCAATGCCCAAAAGCTAGCCGAAAATCTTCGCCTTTTCTTGGATGCGATCACCCCTGTAGCTGAAGAAGTAGGCGTGTTCTTGTGTATCCATCCCGATGACCCACCATTTTCACTTTATGGACTTCCCAGAGTAGTTAGCACGGCTGCGGATGCCCGCCGAATTCTCAGCCAAACCCCAAGTAAGCACAACGGTCTGACTTTTTGTACAGGAAGCTATGGAGTGAGGGCAGACAATGACCTGCCTGCCATGGTCCGAGAATTTGGAGAGCGAATCCACTTCATTCACCTTCGTAGCACTAAGCGGGATGCAAATGGAAATTTCTATGAAGACAATCATCTAGAAGGAAACGTACCCATGGTCGAGGTCATCGATGAGATTCTCAAGTGGCAGGAAAAACGTAAAAAAAGCCTCCCGATGCGACCTGACCATGGTCATCAGATGCTGGATGATTTGCACAAAAAAGTTTCCAACCCGGGCTATACTGCCATAGGCCGACTCAAAGGACTGGCAGAAATCCGGGGGGTAGAAGAGGCCTTGCTTTGGATGAAAAATAAATCCTGATTCCAATTCAGCTTTTCCAAAAGTTCAGTCTAAAGACTGTAAGAAAGACGCATCAAAACCAAATTCTTTCCCCGGTAAATGAACTTTGCCGGGGATTTTTTTACCAACTAATTTGCAGTTCAAACCTGTCAGGTTTTGAAAACCTGACAGGTCTCCCCTTCCCCTTTTTGTCCTGGTTGGTGAATTCCACATTTGAATGATCCGATTACCAATCTCATGTTCAATAGTTCAAACTTTGGGAAAATGTATCGAATAGGAAAAGTTTGAAGTAAATCGAAGCTATCTTCACTTGATCATAAATCGAGGTAACCATGACCGCTTTCTACTCCAAAAAAGATCTCTTTTTCCAGCTTTTTGAAAATCAAAACTGCCTGGAACTTACTGAATGCCCTTATTTTTCAGACCATAGCAAAGAGACATTTACCTTGATTCTGGAGGCGGCGGAGCAGATCGCCGAAAAATCGCTCTATCCCATTTTTGGGGAAATGGACCGAGAGGAGCCTCAGCTGATCGATGGACAAATCCGGATTCATCCCGGAATGAAATCCGTTATTCGGAAGTTTGGAGAAGATGGTTGGATCAATGCTATTTTCCCCTATGAAGAAGGAGGTCAGCAACTCCCTTGGACGATCCACCTGGCTGCAGGATTTATTTTCCAGGCAGCTAATTATTCAGCAAGTGTGTTCCCTTTTTTGACCACAGGCGCAGCCAATTTGATCCGGACTTTTGGGTCGTGGGAATTGAAAGAGAAATTTATTCCCAAGATGTATGCTGGAAAATGGCAAGGCACCATGGCATTGACCGAGCCGGATGCGGGGAGTTCGCTCTCAGATTTGACTACCACAGCCTATCCCACCGAATTACCGGGGGTCTTCAAGATCAAAGGACAAAAAATCTATATCTCCGCCGGCGATCATGACGCTTGCGAAAATATCATCCATCTCATGCTCGCCCGCATCAATGGAGCTCCGGCAGGCACCAAGGGAATCTCACTTTTCGTGGTACCAAAAATCCGACTTGACGGCACCCCTAACGATGTACTTACCCAAGGGATCTACCACAAAATGGGCTACAAAGGGGCTCCGATTGCGCACCTAATGATCGGAAGTAACGACGATTGCGAAGGTTATTTGGTAGGGGAAGCCAATCAGGGATTGAAGTTTATGTTTCAAATGATGAATGAGGCAAGACTTGGTGTAGGAATGAATGCAGTGGCCATCGCTACGGCCGCGTTTCACGTCTCTCTAACCTATGCAAAAGAACGGCCTCAGGGAAGAAAAATATCCGAAAAAGAACTCCATAAACCTCAAATCCCGATTATCGAACATGCCGATGTCAAACGAATGCTTTTGTTCCAAAAAAGCATTACTGAAGGATCTCTTTCATTGCTGATATACTGCGGAATCCTTTCCGACAAAATTTCTCAAGAGTCTTCCGAAGAAAAGAAGTTGGAGATGGAAGCGCTATTGGATCTGTTGACACCTATTGCTAAGACCTATCCCTCTGAGATGGGTGTCCACAGTACCTCGATGGCAGTGCAAATCCTTGGTGGTGCAGGATATACAACTGATTTTCCGGTGGAGCAGTATTACCGCGAGTCGAGAATTCATCCGATCCACGAAGGTACCACCGGGATACACGGATTGGATCTTTTGGGTAGAAAAGTGTGGCTTCAGGATGGGTTGGGCTGGAAAATGCTTCAAAAAGAAATTTCTAAAATACTCCGAGAAGCAAATAGCTTCGATGAGCTGGTTGATCTGGGTCATCAATTTGAAAATCAGTTGAAAAAATTCAATCATGCAGTATCCTTCCTTCTTTTCAAGCGAAACCAAGACCCGGAGAAATTTCTTGCGGATGCTACCCTGTTTTTGGAGGCTTCTGGCATTGTCTGCATCGCCTGGATGTGGATGAAACAAGCCATCAGCGCACAGCGGGCAATAAATCAAGGAGCCATGGATCAAGTATTTTACTTTGGGAAGATCGAAACCGCAAGGTTTTATATGGAATATGAACTACCGAAACTAATTGGGCTTGTTCATCGATTCGAGTCATCATCCTATCCGACGGTAACCATGCAAAAAGAGTGGTTCTGATATAAAATGACAAAAAACTCGCCAAGTCATTTTTTGACAAAAACCTCAATTAGTTTGTAAATGGATTGGTGACTAAAATTTGAAATCCCTCATATTTCATTATTTTTGGCCAACTCGTTTTTACCCTAGAAATAATTAATGAAAAGAATTTTAGTAAGCGGTGGCGGAGGCTTTTTGGGCAGCCATCTATGCGACAAACTCCTCAGTGAAGGAAATGAAGTCCTCTGTGTGGATAATTTTTTCACCGGAAACCGCAGAAATATCCATCACCTTCTGGATAATAAAAACTTCGAACTACTTCGACATGACGTTACCCATCCGCTCTATGTGGAAGTTGATGAAATTTACAATTTAGCTTGTCCTGCATCCCCGATCCATTATCAGTTTGACCCTGTGCAGACTACCAAAACTTCAGTGATCGGCGCAATGAATATGCTGGGATTGGCCAAAAGACTAAAAATCAAAATACTTCAAGCATCTACTTCCGAAGTTTACGGCGATCCTGAAATCCACCCACAGCCAGAATCCTATCGGGGAAATGTAAACCCTCTAGGTCCCCGCGCCTGCTACGATGAGGGCAAAAGATGCGCCGAAACACTCTTTTTTGACTACCACCGTCAGCACGGAGTAGCCATCAAGGTCATGCGGATTTTTAATACCTATGGACCTCGAATGCACCCCAATGACGGGCGTGTAGTTTCCAATTTTATAGTCCAGGCACTCAAAGGTCAGGACATCACGATCTACGGAGATGGCAAGCAGACACGATCCTTCTGCTACGTGGATGACAATATCGATGGCATGTTTAAACTGATGAACTCCAGGGATGGATTTACAGGACCGGTAAATATTGGAAATCCGGGAGAGTTTACCATGCTCGAACTGGCCCAACTCGTCATTGAACTGACCAATAGTAAGAGCAAGTTGGTCTTTTTGCCCTTGCCTCAAGATGACCCAATGCAGCGTAAGCCTGTGATAGATTTGGCGAAAAAAGAGCTCAATTGGGAACCAAAAGTTCCACTTCGAGAGGGCTTGGTCAAAACGATCGCTTATTTTGATTCTATCCTAAGCGAATAACATCCCGAAAGACCGCCCCCTAGCGGTCTTTCTTTTTTCATTCTATATGACCGCTGACATCAAAACCCTTTGATCAGCATCAATAGCTCGATTACTTCCCGCATGAAAAAATCCACCCTGATTTTCATCTCCAGTTTCACCATACTTTTCTCTGTATATCTAGTCGTAATCGTGTATTTCCAACCTTCAATTAAAAGTGAGCTTCTTGGAATATACCAATCGTTTATTCCGGAAAAGAAAAGTGAGCCGGTACCGATTCCCACCATTGATTTTCCGAAAAATGAACTTCCTTCAACCGAATTGACTCCCTACAACGGTCGATTACAAAAAGACCGATACGAGGATCATTTGAGTGCGGCCTCTTCTAACGGACTGGATTTGATCAAAAATGAATATGAACTTTTCAGCCTTGTTTTCGAACAAAAACTAGTCAAAGCCGACTCAGGAAAAGGCTATCGAGTGGATGACTTGACGTACAGTTTCCCTTTTTTTACACCGGATTCCAAAAATATCCTCGAACAAATCGGACTTGCCTATGAGGGACTAGCCGGAGAGGGAAGTTTTTTCACGGTATCATCTGCCACCCGGACTGAAGAACAGCAAAAAGCCCTAAAGCGAAGAAATCGGAATGCCACTGATGGCGAAAGTTCACATTCTTTTGGAATCTCATTTGATATTTCTTACATCAGATTTAACGGAGAAAGAGGTTGGGATGCCAAAGCCCAAAGGAACCTCGAAACCGTTCTCAACCACTTCCAGCAAACCGGAAAAATCTACGTCATCAACGAGCGCAAACAAAGCTGCTATCATGTGACTGTGAGGTGATTTTCCTAAATCAAAACCAAGTATAAGCAAAAAAAGACCGCCTCTTGGCGGTCTTTTATTTTCGGTCTTCCGTCTCCTATCTTCCCACTTCTCAGTACCCCAAAGTCTTTAGCATACTCTCCTCAGTCTGATCTTTGGCAAATAGCCAATGCTTGATCTCCCCATTTTCATCCCGATCGATCAAGACATGCTTGGGTGCAGGGATCAGGCAGTGCTGAATTCCTCCATAGCCTCCAAGGGACTCCTGATATGCACCGGTATGGAAGAAACCGATGTATTGCTTCTTGCCCTCTTCGATTTTCGGAAGGTAGATATTGAACTGATGCGCTTCGGAGTTGTAGTAATCCATGCTATCACAGGTTAGTCCGCCCAGGGAAATCCCCTGATAGGTTTCATCCCAGTTATTTACTGCGAGCATGATGTACTTTTGGTTAAGACCCCAGCTGTCAGGCAATTGCGTGATAAATGATCCATCGATCATGTACCAGAGTTCTTTGTCGTTTTGAAGCTTTTCCTCTAAAACCGAATACAACACCGCTCCACTCTCTCCTACCGTATAGCTGCCAAACTCGGTGAAAATATTCGGTTCGGTCGTATTGTTTTTGGCACACATCCACTTGATGTTTTTGACGATCTGATCGGCCATGTATTGGTAGTCGTAGTCAAAAAACACATTCGTCTTGATCGGCCATCCGCCGCCGATATCCATGGTGTCCAGACTAGGAGCCACTTTTTTCAAATCCACATATTTTTGGATAAATCGGGTCAGTTCTGACCAGTAGTAGGCCGTGTCTTTGATGCCTGAGTTGATGAAAAAGTGCAGCATTTTCAGGCTGACCTGAGGATTGTCCTTGATTTTCTCCTCATACAGTCGGATGATGTCATTGTATCGCACTCCCAATCTAGAGGTATAGAATCCAAATTTGGGTTCTTCATCTGCGGCAATCCGGATTCCTACCTGGAAAGGCACCTTGACATGCTCCAGATAGTAGTCGATCTCGGTCAGATTATCCAAAATCGGAATACAGTTTTTGAAGCCGTCATTGAGGAGTTCGGAGATGTATTCCTTGTATTTCTCCCGCTTGAAGCCATTGCAGACGATATACGTGTCTTTGGTGATTTTGCCTTTGGCGTAGAGACTTCTCACCAGCGGAATGTCGAATGTCGAAGAGGTCTCGATATGGATGTCATTTTTCAACGCCTCATCCAGCACAAAGCTGAAATGGGAAGATTTGGTGCAGTAGCAATAGGTATAATTCCCCTGGTAATTGTGGGTTTTCATCGCATTGCCAAAGTACTTTTTGGCATTTTGGATGCTTTCCGAAATCTTCGGCAGATAGGTCAGCTTGAGCGGTGTGCCGTAGGTTTCGATGATTTCCATCAGGTTGACCCCATTGAAAAAGAGCTCGTTGTTCTCTACGTGAAACTCTCTGGTGGGGAAGTCAAAAGTCTGTTGGATCAAGTCAATGTATCTATTCATTTACCGAGGGGATTAACTTCATGGAATTAGGTTGCAAAAATTGCGCTTTTATCGGGGGATATCAAACGAAAAGCGGACAAATGCAATCTGGCTTTACTCTACAATCAAAAAGGTAATGATATGTTCATCTTGGAAGTCACTCCTGCCTGGCGGTGCCTTTTGCCTCCAAACCGCCTTTTTTCCTAGCTTTGCAGGGTCAAAAATGAAAACTACCCAAGTATAATCTTTTATGAGAGATATTAAATTAGTAGAAGTCCGGTCGGAAATTGCTGCAGGGACACGAGGTGCGAGTTTGGGAATCGATGCAGTCAAAATCGCCAGCTTAGACAAAAAATCCAATTTTTTCACCCAGTTTGACCCGATCAATGTCCCCGATGCCAATAGCTACCTGTGGAAAGGCAATAAATTTCCCCATGCCAAGTACATCGATGGGGTATATCAGGTTTTGAAAAATGTCTATTCCACCATCGAATCGCTGAGGCTGGAAAAGAAATTCCCCATTGTCCTAGCCGGAGACCATAGCACAGCAGCCGGCACGATCATGGGAATCAAATCGGCCCATCCCGACAAGCGATTGGGTGTGATTTGGATCGATGCGCATGCTGACCTTCATACTCCGTTTACCACTCCCTCTGGCAATATGCACGGGATGCCTTTGGCGATGACCGCTCAGTTGGACAACAAAGCCTGTCAGGTCAATGAACCCAGTGAGGAAACACTCCTCTATTGGGATAAAATCAAAAAAATCGGAGGAGATTTCCCCAAAATCAATCCTGCCGACATCGTATTTATTTCGGTACGAGATACTGAATCTCCGGAAGATCACCTGATCCGAGAGTATGGGATCAAAAACTTTCCAACCAAAGAAGTGCGGGAAAAAGGAATCATGGCCATAGCTCAGGAAGCTTTGGAAACGCTCAAAGAGTGTGAGCAAATCTATATTTCCTTTGACGTGGACAGCCTCGACAGCTCGATCTCAGTTGGGACAGGCACTCCGGTACCCAATGGACTTACTGTCGATGAAGCCATCCAACTCAACGCCGAACTGATCAAAGACAAACGCGTCTGTTGCTGGGAAATCGTCGAGGTCAACCCTACCCTTGACAGTGAAAACACCATGGCCGAAATCGCCTTTGATGTCCTCGAGATCACGACCAAGTCACTGGTGGAGAATTTCTAGTTTTGACCACGAAGAACGCAAAGAGACACAAAGAAATGGGCATTTATAGTCAATACAACGAAGATCAACTAAGCAATATAGTAATTGGGGTTGCCATTGATGTTCATTCCCAACTCGGCCCAGGGCTTTTAGAAAATGTTTATAAACAGGTGCTTTATCACAAACTTATCAAAGCCGGAATAGAGGTAGAAATGGAAAAAAATATGCCGATCCATATTGATGATTTGTATTTGGATTTAGGTTACAAAATTGATCTACTTGTCGAAAACAAACTGGTCCTAGAGCTTAAATCGGTAAAAGAAATAACCAATATCCATGTTGCCCAAACCCTCAATTACCTCAAAATGGGAAAGTTTCAATTGGGATTAATCCTGAATTTCAATGTTTCTCAATTAAAAGGAGGGATTAAACGAGTCATTTTGACTAATGGCCCAAGAACCTTCTAAATGACTTTCTTTGCGTACCTTCGCGATCTTTGCGGTTAATATCACAGAACAATGAACTTTCAAGAATCCATTATCCAAGGCATACAGCTCGCATTTCAGAATATTTTCAATCACGACCTGCCTCTCGAGCAAATTAGCCTCGCTCCTACCAAAAAGGAATTTGAAGGCAGCTACACGTTTGTCGTGTTTCCATTTTTGAAAATCTCCCAAACTACCCCGGAAAATACCGGAAACCTGATCGGAGAATACCTCAAGGCAAATGTGGCGGCTGTTCAGGACTTTAATGTGGTCAAAGGATTCCTGAATCTGGTGCTCAATGAGCGTGTTTGGCTGGATCTTTTCCAAAAAATCTACACCAACTCTACCATCGGTCAATTGCCAGCCAATGGCCAAAAGGTCATGGTTGAGTATTCTTCCCCCAACACCAACAAGCCCCTTCACCTTGGGCACCTGCGGAATAATTTCCTCGGATACTCCGTAGCCGAGATCCTTAAAGCGAATGGATACGAAGTCATCAAAGCCAATCTGGTTAACGATAGAGGAATTCACATTTGCAAGTCGATGGTGGCCTATCAGTATTTCGGAAATGGAGAAACTCCCGAATCATCCGGTCTGAAAGGCGATCACTTGGCGGGAAAGTACTATGTCCGATTTGATGTCGAATACAAAAATCAAATCAAGGAACTCATCAACAAAGGACAGTCTGAAGAGGAAGCCAAAAAGAATGCTCCCATCCTACTCGAAGCTCAGGAAATGCTTCGCAAATGGGAAGCCGGTGATGAAGCCGTAGTTTCTCTTTGGAAGCAGATGAATGCCTGGGTTTATGCCGGATTTGACTCCACTTACAAAAAGATGGGTGTCAACTTCGATAAGTTTTACTACGAATCTGATACTTATCTTTTGGGTAAGGATATTGTCGAAGAAGGTCTTGCCAAAGGTGTCTTTTTCAAAAAAGAAAACGGTTCTGTTTGGGTGGATTTGACTGACGAAGGTCTGGATGAAAAGCTAGTCTTGAGAGGAGACGGAACCTCGGTTTACATCACCCAGGACATGGGAACTGCTGATCTGAAATACAAAGACTTCCAGATTGACAAGTCTGTATATGTCGTTGGCAATGAGCAAGATTACCACTTTGATGTCTTGTTTAAGATCATGCGAAAGCTAGGTCGGTCCTATGGGCCCGGACTCTATCACCTTTCCTACGGAATGGTCGATCTGCCTACCGGCAAAATGAAATCACGTGAGGGAACGGTCGTCGATGCGGATGATCTGATTCAGGAAATGATCGAAACAGCCGAGCAACACACCAAGGAACTTGGAAAGATCGAAGGCTTCACCGAAGAGCAAGCCAAAGAATTGTATGAGATTCTAGGCCTGGGTGCCTTGAAATATTTCTTGCTCAAAGTCGATCCTAAGAAGCGGATGCTTTTCAATCCCAAGGAATCCATCGAATTTCAGGGATACACGGGACCTTTTGTCCAATATTCTCATGCTCGGATCGCTGCGATTTTGAGAAAAGCGGAGCAAATCGGCGTGAATTTCCAAAATCCGGATTTCAGCTCGGTCGCAGAATTGGCAGAGTCAGAAACAGCTTTGATCCAAATTCTAAATGACTTTGATCGAAAAATCAAGCTGGCAGGTGAAGAATATTCCCCTGCGATCATTGCTCAATATTTATTTGATTTGGCCAAAGAATACAACCGATTCTATGCCGATTTGCCGATTTTCCATGAAAAAGACCAAGCCATTCAATCTTTCCGAGTGGCACTTTCTGCGCTCACTGCCCAAACAATCAAAAAAGGAATGAGTTTGCTCGGTATCAATGTCCCAGAACGAATGTAATTATGAAGATTCTATCTCTACTACTCAGCATCATCCTATTCGCTTGTGGTCAAACCCTCGAAAGACCAAGTGATCAAGCCAGTTTTCACCCCAACTTTGACTCGACCATGGAAAGTAAATTTTACGATTTCAAGATGAAGGATATCAATGGAAAAGAAGTTGATTTCGCTTCCTTCAAAGGCAAAAAACTGCTTCTGGTAAATGTGGCTTCCAAGTGTGGCTACACCAAGCAGTATACACAACTTCAGGAATTGTATGAAGCTCACGGTGACAAAATCGTGATTCTTGGCTTCCCTGCCAATAATTTTGGAGGACAGGAACCCGGAAGTAACGAAGAAATCAAGGCCTTTTGCGATGCAGAGTTCGGAGTGACCTTCCCGATGTTTGAGAAAATTTCTGTCAAAGGAGTAGATAAACATCCACTTTATCGTTGGCTTTCTGATGCTTCGCAAAATGGCTGGAACAATCAGGAACCAAGCTGGAATTTCTGCAAATACTTTATCAACGAAAAAGGAGAATTGGTCAAATTCTTCCCTTCTTCTGTCACTCCTCTTGACGAGCAGATTCTCGAATTAATCGGAGCTTGATCATTTTGAAATTTTGAAACAAACGATTACCACCAAACGCGAAGCCTGGCTGCATGCAGTTAGGCTTCGTACATTACCGCTAGCCTTGGCAAGTATATTTGCCGGCTCATTTTTAGCATCTTGGAAAGAATCATTCCGCTGGGAGATTTTGATTTTGGCCTCCTTGACTACCATTTTTCTTCAGATTCTCTCCAATCTATCCAATGACTATGGAGACACGGTACATGGAGCAGATTCAGCGGAAAGACAAGGACCTGTGAGAGCCGTACAATCCGGTTTGATTTCATTGGCTGAAATGAAACGGGGGATGTATGTATTCGGATTCCTTTCTTTGGTTTCAGGCCTTTTACTCATCTATTTGGCTGTACAGGATTGGAAGTTATTTGCGCTGTTTTTAGGATTGGGTTTGGCGGCAATTTGGGCGGCAATCACGTACACTTCAGGCAGCAATCCTTATGGTTATGCTGGATTGGGGGATATTTCCGTTTTTGTATTTTTTGGACTCCTAGGTGTTTTGGGCACCTATTTTCTACACACCTTAAGCTTTGATTGGCTGGCGGTTCCGATTGCTGTGGCTCTCGGTGCCTTTAGTACTGCCGTGCTGAATATCAATAACATCCGTGATATTGAATCCGACCAAAAAGCCGGAAAACGATCAATTCCTGTCCGAATTGGAAGAGAGCGGGCCGTCAAATACAACTGGGCTCTGTTGGTTCTTGGGTATCTTTGCCTGATTGGATTTGTATATTTTACCAAAGAGAATTTTGCCTTCCTGGCAGCACTTGCCTGGCCGGTGATGATGAAGGTGGGCTATGGGGTACAGCATGCTAAAAACTCCCCAGAAACAGACCCTTACCTGAAGAAAATGGCCATTTCCACCCTACTTTGGGTCATCCTTTTCGGTATCGGGATTACAGTTTTGTGAAAAGCTGACAAAAGTCCTTTTTTACTTCGGGTAGAATGCTAATTTGGCGCATACTTCAATCCAAAACCGAACTATGATACGCATCCTCGTTCCCTACGATTTTTCTTCCAATGCTGACCATGCCTTGGAATTTGCCATCAGTTTAGGCCAAAATTATTCAAAATTGGAAATTTTGGTTCTACATGTAATCGAGACTCCACTTGCCACAGGGATCGGGGCAATGGGTGGTGGATTAGATCCTATACCTGACTTTGAAAACCAGGTTTTCTTTTTGGAACTGGTTGAAAATCGAAAAAAGCAATTCGAAGAACTAAGGCAGAAATACGCTGAAAGTGAATTCGACCTTTCTACCAAAATTGAAATCGGCAATATCTACAGGAACATCTCTGACACTATTATCAAGCACGGAATCGACCTAGTAGTCATGGGTTCTAAAGGAAGCTCAGGTCTGGATGAAATCATTATTGGCAGCAACACTGAAAAAGTGGTAAGAACAGCATCATGTCCTGTGCTCACGATCAAAGAAAAAATTGACGTTGCTGATCTTAAAAAAGTGGTTTTTGCCTCTGATTTTAGAAATGCTGATCATGAAGTAGCCGGTAGATTCAAAAAAATGCAACACCTTTTCGATGCTGAGTTTTACTTTGTGTATGTCAATACCCCGGGCAATTTTGAGACTTCCCGAGATTCTATGAACAGAATACGAACATTTGTCAAAACCCATAATTTTGAACACGTCAAGGCGGAAATCTACAACTCCCTATCAGAAGAGGAAGGCATTATTCAGTTTGCCGAGGATATCGACGCCGATATGATAGCGATTACTACACACGGGCGTACAGGCTTACTTCATTTGTTTACCGGAAGTATCGCTGAAGATGTGGTCAACCACTCTAAGCGTCCGGTATGGACCTTTAAAGTCAAATAATCAAAAATTCCTAAATTTGAAGCCTGTCAAACTGACGGGCTTTTTTATTCCAAACCATGAGCAAAAAAAACAACGACTGGAAAAAACGGGATGGAGTCGTGTACTCCACCAGTGACAATTTTGACTATCAATACGATGAGACTGAATCTCAGGAAACACTCCCACCCAATCAACAAAAGCTCAAAGTTCTACTCGACAAAAAGGCCCGTGCAGGAAAACAAGTTACCTTGGTTGAGGGATTTGTAGGTTCTGAAGATGATCTCAAAGAACTGGGCAAACTACTCAAAAATAAATGTGGTGTCGGTGGTTCGGCTAAAGATGGGGAGATTTTGATTCAAGGAGATCATAGAGACAAAGTAGTCCAAGTTCTGATAGCCGCAGGATATGGAGCCCAAAAATCCGGAGGATGAGTTTTTCATATACGCTATTCAAGGTAAAACTACTTCCAGTTTTACCTTTTCTAATGGCAGAGGCAACCTCAATCCGAAATACCAAACCAAAGCTGCCATCCATGGCAGAGAATTTAACCCTTGGTCAAAATCCAAATTCAGTTCTAGTTCTCGGTGAATCGACCGTAGCGGGAGTCGGGGCGAGTGAACCCAAATTCAGTATGGCAGGTTGGTTTTTCCAACTTTTTGAGAAAAATGTCCAAATCAAAAATATCGGAAAAAATGGTCTGCTGGCGAAAAATGCTATTCAGCTGCTGGAAAATAATCTGAACGGATCAGGATTAAACTTTACAGGCAGTTTTATTTTTCTAGGAGCCAATGACTGTTTTAAACTCACTCATCCACAAGTCTATCGAAATCAACTGAAAGAGTTACTTGAGTTATTAAAGCAGAAACACGGATCAAACTGGATTTACTTAGCTGACATTCCTCCCGTACATCTTTTTCCGGCCTTTTCGGAACGAATGAAAAGATTACTGCAAATCCAACGAACATACCTCCAAGCGGAAATGAGAAAGCTTGCTGAACAAAATTCAGAAATCATTTTTGACCCGATTCACCTGAATATATCCCCTGAGTTTTTTGCGGCTGACGGGATCCACCCTTCGGATCTAGGCTATCAAAAAATTGCTGAGTTTGCTTGGAATGGATTGAAAAATAGAAGCTTGATTTGATATATCACCATTCATTAACGAAGAACCGATTTTTACTGCCCACTACCCTTCGATCTCCCGAATCAATTCTTCATACCAGGATTCCCCATATTTTCGAACCAAGGCATCTTTCAAAAAACGATAAAGTGGTACTTGCAGGCTTTTACCCAAGGAACATGCCGGATCGCAAAGGTCCCATCGATCGTAGTTGAGCGCATCAAACTGATCGTATTTGGTAACTCGGATTGGGTAGAGATGACAGGAAATCGGTTTTTTGAAATTGACTTTCCCATCCAGATAAGCCTGTTCGATACCACATTTCAAAATACCTCGCTCATCATAGAGTGAATAGGCACACTCCCGGTTATCTCCTATAGTCGGGGTGCCTTTATCTCCATCCTTATCAATCACCCAAGTACCTTGAGCCTCGATTACTTTTCGTCCCTCTTCGGTCAGGTAATCCTTGACGAGTGGATAGATTTCCTCCAATATCTTGGTTTCTTCATCCTCAAGTGGTGCTCCGGCATCACCTTCTACGCAGCAGGCACCTTTACAAGCTTCGAGATCACAGACAAAGAAGTTTTCTTTGATATCATCAGAGAGAACGGCATTACCGACTAGAATCATATTCAAGATTTTTTCCCAAAGGTAAGGAATAAAGGCCAGCTAGGATGGTTTTAGGCTTAGTTTGGAGTGGGTACAAAAAAGAACCGCTCCTTTCGGAGCGGCTCAACCCAGCACTATGAAGAAAAGCTATTTTAGCCTTTAAGAGTATAAACAGGGTCAGCCTTGGAATGTTTTTCTGACTTTGAATTTTTTTTACATTTTTTTGAAAATTTTTTCGGTGGCACAAAATAAGCAACTGATTCAGGGATTTTGCCGTACTTTGGCATGTGCAAGTCGTCCTGTCGCTCTCCCGATCAAAAGTCGGGAGGGAGGAAAGTCCGGGCAACACAGAGCGCCATACTTCCTAACGGGAAGGCTCTTGATCGGCGACGGTCAGGAGACAGCTAGTGCCACAGAAAACAAACCGCCGCATTGACACAGGGCTTGCCCTGAGCCTGTCAATAGGTAAGGGTGAAAAGGTGGAGTAAGAGCCCACCGCCCCGACAGTGATGAAGGGGGCACGGCAAACCTTATGGGTTGAAAGATCAAATAGGCCCCGGGCAAAGAGCTGCTCGTTCGATTCTTTCTCTTTGGAGATGGATTCCGGGGTGGGTAGATCGATAGAGTCCAGGTGTGAATCTGGATCGAGATAAATGACAGGAGTCAGTCCCGATAGCTATCGGGAGGAAACAGAACCCGGCTTACAGACTTGCACTTTTTTACTTAATTTCAGCCTATGCCAAAAATTCTAATCATCGACGACGAGCGGTTTATCCGCGCATCCCTCAGGGAAATTTTAGAATACGAAAAATTTGATGTCACTGAAGCCCAAGACGGTGAAGATGGGCTCAAAAAACTCCAAGAAGAGGAATTTGACTTAGTACTTTGCGATGTAAAAATGCCGAAAATGGATGGAATCGAAGTACTCGATCAGGCTAAATCCATGGAAAAAAGCCCACAGTTTATCATGATTTCTGCCCATGGAAGCATTGAAACTGCTGTGGAAGCAACCAAAAAAGGTGCTTTTGACTTTATTCCCAAGCCACCTGACCTCAATCGACTTTTGCTTACAGTCAGAAATGCGCTCGATAAAAAACAACTTGTCACTGAAACGAAGGTGTTGAAAAAAAAGCTTTCGAAGAAATTTGACATGGTGGGCGATTCTCAAGCCATGCATCGGGTGAAGGAAACCATCGAAAAAGTCGCTCCAACTGACGCAAGAGTTTTGATCACCGGACCCAACGGAACGGGCAAAGAACTCGTAGCTCACTGGATTCATCAAAAAAGCAATCGTGTATCCGAGCCATTTGTGGCAGTAAACTGTGCGGCGATTCCATCCGAGCTGATTGAATCTGAGCTTTTCGGTCATGAAAAAGGAGCTTTTACCTCTGCTCACAAGCAGAGAGCGGGAAAGTTTGAACAAGCTCAGGGCGGCACACTTTTCTTGGATGAAATCGGTGATATGTCACTTTCCGCTCAGTCTAAAGTGCTGCGGGCACTTCAGGAGAACCTTATCAATCGAGTTGGAAGCGACAAGGATATCAAAGTTGATGTCCGTGTTTTGGCAGCTACGAATAAAGACCTCAAAAAGGAAATCGAGGCTGGAAGATTTAGGGAGGATTTGTATCACCGACTGAGTGTAATTTTGATCCAAGTGCCTGCCCTAAAGGATCGCAAAGAAGACATTCCGCTTCTGGTAGATAAGTTTTTGGAGGATATCGCTCAAGAAAGTGGCGATGCTAAAAAGAAAATCAATAAGGATGCAATTGGCAAACTTCAGGAGTTTCCTTGGACAGGCAATATCCGCGAGCTACGAAACGTGGTCGAACGATTGGTGATATTGGGAGAAAAAGAAATTAGCCTAGAAGATGTAAAAAAATATGCTGACTATTAAGTCAGCATATTTTTTATCCATTCCCATTAGTGCTGATTGGGGCTTTAGCGTAAGCAGGACAAGGTTTGCTAGAAGCGCAGGCTCCTAGAGCCAAAACTCCGATAAGTAGTGCTATTGAGGCAATTCGTTTCATAATTCTTTGTTAGTTAAATCAAATATGTCTAATAATTTTTAAGAACGCAATTACTGCACCAACAAGTTACACCCACGGATTTCAGAGTTGTCTATCCGGCCAAGGACTTCCAAGTTGCCATCCTCATCAAATCTTCCCAAATCTTGTGTTTCCAAAAACGCACAGGAGTGAAAATTACCCAAATCGATGACATTAATTCCTCCCTGTGAGCGAGTCGCCCAACTCCAAGGATCATTGATATCGCGGAGCATTATTTGAACGGAAGCAGGAAGCTGATATTTTCCTTGGCCTTTAGAATATGCCTGAGACATCATTTCGGTCATTCCGTATTCAGAATGAATGGATTCAACTCCAAAGTAACTTTTCAATGTATCATGAACCTCTTCTCGGATCATTTCTTTGCGACGGCCTTTCATCCCTCCTGTTTCCATCACCATCAAATTCCCCACAGAATCAAGCGGTTCGTTAGAGTCCGCCAAATCCAACAAAGCAAAGGTAACTCCCAACAGGAGAATTTTTCTGGATCCATGGCGAAGCTTGTTTACCTTTTGCAGCAATTCGTCATGATTGTACAAGTAAAACCCGGAATGCTCAGAATCAGACACTTGAATAAAATGCTGGGCCATAGCCACCAGACTACTCCCCGGACGCTCCAGATAAGCGGGCAAAAGCGCTAAAACATGATAGTCATTTAGGCTACCGTAGGTGGATTCAAAGATTTGCCGGGCATGCCTCAGATACCAATCCTCTGACCAGATATAGTGCTTGCTGGTGATCATGCCAGTGGTGCCACTACTGCTATAAAAGTGTTTGAAATCCTCTGGTTTACCGCAGATTACAGGGTGATCTTTGAAAAACCGAATCGGTAAAAATGGAATTTGATCCAATGACTTTACCTCCTCCACATTTACTCTTCTGATACGAAGGTACTCTCGGTAAAGTGGATTGGCTTTGGATTGAAATTGAAATAATTCTAATGCAAGAGATTCAAATTGCTCTTTTTTCAATTTGAGAATCCTTTCGGAAAAACTTTTAAATTCTTGCATCGTTGTATATTTTGCGTTATTCCTTTGGGAAACAAAGCTTATTTTCGGAGGTAAATTTACCCTTGACCCATGCGATTAAAAAACTATTCAGCAATATTCTTGGTCACCGTGTTGGGTTGGACATCATGTATCAGCCCTCCGGAAAATTTTCCCTCAGTACCTGAAATTGAATTTTCATCACTCGAATACGTTCCGACTGCAGGTTCTGACTCCTTGATCGTAAGTGTAAAGTTCAAAGATGCCGAGGGTGACCTAGGACTTTCTCCTACAGAAATCAATCCTCCATTTAATCCGCTTACCTACAAAAGAGATAATATAGGTAATCTGATTACCTATGCTAACAGACCCTCAGGAGCCCCTACCTACAACCCTATCGACTGGGTAATCAATCCAATCATTAATAATCAGACTGTGAATGACACCATTTGGGTGGAGCAAAATGAAAACCAATACAACATTTTTGTCCGGTTTTATCGCAAAAGAAATGGGCAATACACCGAGTTTAGATGGCAAGATCCGCCATTTTTCACCACGTTTAACGGACGATTCCCTCGCATCCTAAACTCAGACGAAGGTCAACCTGTCGAGGGAGAAATTAAATATCGTATGCTATCCTCAGGTTGGGAAAGTATTTTCCGGACGGACACACTCAGAATCGATGTGCAGGTTCAGGATAGACAGCTCAATCGAAGCAACGAAGTGTCCAGTCCCGATGTGACCCTAAGGCAAATAACAAGAAACTGAAAAATGAAAAAAGGCAGGATTTTTAAAACCTGCCTTTATCATTTTTAGACCAGCGATCAGTAAATCGAAGGATATTTTTTAGGATTCACCTCATGCATCATCTTATATGCCTTTTCGAATACATCATCAGAACTTGGTTTGGAGAAATAATCACCGTCCGAAGAGTAAGCAGGTCTATGTGCTTTGGCTGAAAGAGTCTGAGGTTCAGAATCTAAAAACCTGAAAACATCCTGATGATCCATCACTTGCTGAAGCATGTAAGCAGAAGCACCACCCGGAACATCCTCATCTGCAAAGAGTACTCGGTTGGTCTTGCGGACAGAAGCTCCGATCACCCCATGAATATCAAACGGAAGAAGCGTTTGTGCATCGATTACTTCCATAGAAATCCCAACTTGTGCTAACTCCTCCGCAGCTTCCATGACTACTCTGCACATACTTCCATAGGTCACTAGGGTGAGGTCAGTTCCTTCTCGAAGAATCTCCGGTTTTCCAAGCGGAACGGTATATTCACCGATGTTGTGCGGTAATCTTTCTTTCAAGCGATAGCCATTTAGGCATTCAATGACTACGGCCGGCTCATCCGATTCCAATAGCGTCTTGTACATCCCGGCAGCCTGCACCATGTCCCGAGGTACACAAATGTGCATTCCACGAAGTGTTGACAACATCATGCCCATCTGCGAACCGGAGTGCCAAACACCTTCCAAGCGATGCCCGCGAGTTCTCACGATTAAAGGGGCCTTTTGGCCACCCTTGGTTCGGTAATGCAGGCATGCCAGATCATCAGATAGTGTAGGCAAAGCATAAATCAGATAATCCAAATATTGGATTTCGGCCACAGGCCTTAATCCTCTCAAGGCAGTTCCGATTCCCTGACCGATAATGGTCGTCTCTCGGATACCGGTATCGGTCACTCGCAACTCCCCGTATTTGGCTTGTAATCCAGCAAAAGCTTGGTTCACATCACCGATTTTTCCTACGTCTTCTCCAAAGGCAAAGAACCTCGGATCCTTTTCCAAAGTCTTGTCAAAAAAGGCCTGCAGCACTTCTCTTCCATCTACGAGAGGTGATTTATCATCTACCTGTGGCTGTACATTTTTGACTTTGAGAGCAGAATGTTCAGTTTCCGAATAAAGATGGCTGCTATAACGGTCGTAGTTCTTATCAAGCTGACTTTGATACCAATCCAAAAGCGGTTGACGAAGAGCCAAAGGTTCGGTTCGCAATTGAACCAAGGCCTTTCTCACAGTGGAAATGACATCTTTACGGATAGGGTTAATTGTCTTCTGCAAATCCTCCACGAAGGCTTGAAGTGTTACTTTCCTGGAGGATTTGGCAGCGGCATCCGAGATCAAACGTTTTACTTCCTGAAGTTCATTTTTGATTTCAGCAGAAAAATCAGCCCAAGCAGCTTCACGCTGGATTTTAGCGTCGGCTTTTGCGTCAGCGTCAATTTTATCCAGCTGATCTTCGGTGGATATGCCGTTGGAAATGATGTACTCTCTGAATTTTGCAATGCAATCCCACTCCTTTTCCCACTTCAAACGATCGGCGGATTTGTACCGCTCGTGTGAGCCTGAGGTGGAATGTCCCTGTGGTTGAGTCATTTCATCCACATGCACCAGCACAGGTACGTGCTCTTCCCGGGCTACCTTGGAAGCATAAGCAAATGCATTGACCAAGGCTTCATAATCCCAACCTTTCACTCGCAGGATTTCATATCCTTTTTCGGTTTCGGTTCGCTGAAGGCCAGACAGAATTTCCGAAATACTCCCTTTGGTAGTATGGTATTCCTGTGGCACAGAGATTCCATATCCATCATCCCAAATCGAAATAACCATGGGAACCTGTAAAACTCCCGCGGCATTAATGGCTTCAAAAAACATTCCCTCGGAAGTAGATGCATTCCCGATGGTACCCCAAGCAACTTCGTTTCCATTTATTGAAAACTGGGTTAGGTCCTTTAGTCCTTTGTTGGTTCGATAAAGCTTGGAAGCATAAGCCAGACCTACCAGTTTGGGCATTTGACCGGCAGTCGGGGAAATATCAGCAGCAGAATTATACTGGTTGGCGAGGTCTTTCCAAGTGCCGTCCTCATGTAAGGAACGAGTGGCAAAGTGCCCATTCATCAATCTGCCTGCAGATGCCGGTTCGGCTTCCACATCAGTATGGGCGTAGAGTTGGGCAAAATATTGCTGAACTGTAAGCTCGCCAAGTGCCATCATAAAGGTCTGATCCCGGTAATAACCGGATCTAAAATCTCCCTTGCGGAAGGCTTTGGCCATGGCGATTTGCGCCAGTTCTTTTCCATCTCCGAAAATCCCGAATTTTGCCTTTCCCATAAAAACTTCCTTTCTCCCCATCAGGGAAGCATGTCGGCTGAGGCAGGCAATTCGAAAATCATTCAGAATTTCTTCTTTCGATCGGATCGATTCCAAGGTTGATTCGTGTAGTGACTTTGCTTGAGGCATAATACTCTTGATAATCTAAAGCTATTTTGGGTTGGTCCTATTCAAACTTTCCAAAAATAACCAAAATCCTCAGGCTTACAAATTCTCCGAAAGGATATTTACAGTTGAAAATTCCGAATTGATTGATCAAAAATCAATCCTACAAGATATTATTCTGTGAATTTTCAATTTTCCGCTGATTTGTTTAATGAATTGGAAATCGGTCCAAATGACTTAGAAAAGATTTTTTCCAAAAAATTTTTCAAAATATTTTCTTTTTAAAAACTAATTTTTGGAATAAAAGACGTTTTACCGAATAAAATTGAAATAAAATTTCAAAAAACAGACACTTGCCAAATCGATTCCAAATAGTATTTTTTATTCTATACAAACGATTTCGAATGCTTATTATCTTTGCGGCCAAACGATTTAAATCCAAATATACTCGTCATGATCATAGGTGTTCCTAAGGAAATCAAAAACAACGAAAATCGGGTAGCGCTCACTCCTGCTGGTGCCAAAGAATTGGTAAAAAGAGGCCACTCCGTCTATGTACAGCATACCGCCGGAATCGGTAGCGGTTTTGCTGACGAAGAATATGAAGCAGCAGGCGCTAAAATCCTCCCGACCATCGAAGCGACCTACGAAATCGCCGAAATGATCATGAAGGTAAAAGAACCAATCGAGTCAGAATACAAACTGATCAAAGAAAATCAGCTGCTCTTTACCTACTTCCACTTTGCTTCCTATGAGCCTTTGACCAAAGCCATGGTCGCAAGTAAGTCGGTCTGCTTAGCTTACGAGACAGTAGAAAAAGCGGACCGGAGTCTTCCGCTTCTGGTACCAATGTCTGAAGTAGCCGGTAGAATGGCCATCCAAAAAGGGGCAAACTATCTGGAAAAACCACTTGGAGGACGTGGTATTCTCCTCGGCGGCGTACCGGGTGTACTTCCTGCCAAAGTTTTGATTCTCGGAGGTGGAATCGTTGGTACTCAAGCAGCTTGGATGGCTGCAGGAATGGGGGCTGATGTGACTATCATGGACGTTTCTCTTCCAAGAATGAGATACCTCGATGACGTCATGCCTAAAAACGTCAAGACCATGATGTCCAACGAATACAATATCCGCGAAATGATCAAGCATGCTGACTTGATCGTCGGTGCTGTGCTAATTCCTGGAGCCAAAGCTCCACATTTGATCACCCGAGATATGCTAAAGGACATGAAAAAAGGCGCTGTTCTCGTGGATGTAGCCGTGGATCAAGGTGGATGTATCGAAACTTGCAAGCCTACTACTCATGAAAACCCAACCTTCGTAATCGATGATGTAGTTCACTATTGCGTTGCCAACATGCCTGGTGCGGTACCTTATACTTCTACTTTGGCTCTTACTAACGCAACTCTTCCTTACGCCATCCAATTGGCTGACAAAGGCTGGAAAAAAGCTGCCAATGAAAATGCAGAATTGGTTCCGGGATTGAATGTGATCAACGGTGAAATCGTGTACAAGGCCGTAGCTGATGCATTCAATATGCCTTATACTCCTGTAGAAAACTTCTTGGCTTAATTGTAAAGCCTACCAAAATAGAAAATCCCACTGGAGCAATTCAGTGGGATTTTTTTTTAGAAAAAATAGTAGATTAAGAGTCTTTGGATGGAGAACTTTTCCAAAGTTCAAAACTTTGGAAAAGTTAAAGTGGACTTTCGCTTTAGTATACAATAGCTGGCATCTTGTGTCTAGCTTCTTGTGTCTTATGTCTTTTGTCTAAATTTTAGCGTCTTCAATTAAGCTTTTCGCACAAACTCCGACTTCAAAGCCATCGATCCAAAACCGTCGATTTTGCAGTCAATATTGTGATCGCCTTCCACCAGTCGGATACTTTTTACTTTGGTTCCGGCTTTGATCGGTTTCGGAGCACCTTTGACAGGCAGATCTCTGATGATCACTACGGCATCCCCATCTGCAAGAATATTTCCATTGGAATCTTTCACCACCAACCCGGCCTCCGCTTCTTCTTCAATTTCAGCAGGATTCCACTCATATCCACAGTCAGGACAAACCATCAGGCTGTCCATTTCATACGTGTATTCGGATTTGCATTTGGGGCAAGGGGCTAGGTTTTCCATGCCCCAAAGTTAGTCAAACCCCATTTGTAAACTAGAAAAACAAAATTTGATTATCCGCTTCTTTGCCAGTAGTTCAAAATGGCCTCGACTTCGCTCGGCCACCGGATTTCAGGTTATTATTGGGAGGGGAGGAAAATGCGGCTGCGCCGCATTTTCCTCCCCTCCCCAACAACCGAAAAGAACGGACACCGAGCGAAGTCGAGGTGAGACCTAATAAAATTTGGTTACTGGCAGAATTGCGGATATACATT